>Ga0102595_100017_pt1 | contig 598329 bp, 541 predicted proteins | sample Araplaol_mTSA_r2_2_FD_76864 | JGI IMG/M metagenome (GOLD analysis project Ga0102595, IMG submission 76864) | Arabidopsis root microbial communities from North Carolina, USA - plate scrape MF_Col_mTSA_r2 (SPADES assembly) (version 2) | ecosystem: Host-associated > Plants > Roots > Endosphere... | reverse complement strand
CGGGCGACAACGCCGAGCTGGACGTCGAGCTGATCACCCCGATCGCCATGGAAGAGAAGCTGCGCTTCGCCATCCGTGAAGGCGGCCGCACCGTCGGCGCCGGCGTCGTGGCCAAGATCGTCGAGTAGTTCTCGGCTTTCTGACTACAGCTGACCTAAGCGAAGGCCCCGGAGAGCGATCTCCGGGGCTTTTTGCTTTGGTGGCTCACCCGGGGGAGGGCCTTCACCGGTTCACGGCTCCGGACGAACACGTTATCCTGGTGTTCGAATTCGGGGTGAGCTCTTGATCCGCAAACGCCATATCGTGCTGGCCCTGGCCGTCCTGACGACCGCCTGCCAGAAGACGCCCGATCCGCCGTCCACGCTGGACGTTCCGCCCGGCCTGGGTGATCGCGTGCGGGTGCTCAGCGCCGACGCCCTGGTCATCGACGGCAAGCACGTGCGCCTGGCCAACGCCTACGCGCCCCAGGGCGTACCCGACGCCCGGTGCTGGGCCGAGGCCGCCGCCGCCAAGCAGGCCACGCAGTGGGTGCGCCAGCGCATGCACGAGGCGCGCGACGTGACCGTCCAGCCGACCGGCGGTTTCGACGAGTTCCATCGCGAGCTGGCCGTGGTCCAGCTGGACGGCGTGGACCTGGGCCAGCTGATGTTCGAAAGCGGCCTGGCCAGCCGGCGCAGCACCGGCCGCGACAGCCGTTTCCCCTGGTGCGAGCCGATCAGCGCCAAGGCCCCGGACGCCCCGGTAGTGGGCTCGCTGCTGGACGACAGCAAGCGCTAGGGCGGCTCGGCGCCGTCCGTCACGAACGGACGGACGACGCCGGCTTCATCACAGGCGGTCGACCGGCGACAGCGTCCCCTCGGCCTCGCGCGGGGTGGTCATGCGCGAGAGCTTGGGGGTCAGCCAGCGCTCGATGTCGTCGACGATCTCGTAGACCACCGGCACCAGCACCAGCGACAGCACGGTCGAGGTGATCAGCCCGCCGATCACCGCCACGGCCATCGGCTGGCGGAACTCCGAACCGGTGCCGATGCCCAGGGCCGTCGGCAGCATGCCGGCCATCATGGCCAGGGTGGTCATGATGATCGGCCGGGCCCGCTCGTGACAGGCGTCGAGGATGGCCTCGCGCTGGCTCATGCCGGCCCGCTCCTGCTCGATGGCGTACTCGACCAGCAGGATCGAGTTCTTGGCCGCCAGGCCCATCAGCATCAGGAAGCCGATCAGCGACGGCATCGACAGCGACTGGCCGGTGACCAGCAGGGCGAAGAACGCGCCGCCGATCGCCAGGGGCAGGGCCGACAGGATGGTGATCGGCTTGAAGAAGCTGCGGAACAGCAGGACCAGCACGCCGAACACCAGCCCCACGGCCGAGAGCAGGGCGACGGCGAAGCCGGTGAACAGCTCGACGAACGCCTCCTGGTCGCCGGCCGTGGCCGGGCCCACGCTGGCGGGCAGGTGCTTCATGGTCGGCAGCTTGCCCACGTCGCCCATCGCCTGGCCCAGCTGGGCGCCGTTGGCCAGGTCGGCCTCGATGGTCACCTGACGCTTGCGGGCGAAGCGGTCGATCTTGGCCGGACCGGCCTGGAACGACAGGTCGGCCACGGTGTCGAGCCGGGTGGTGCCGCCGCTGGCCGTGGGGATGCGCAGGGCGCCCAGGGCGTCGAGGTCGGCGCGGGTCTCGGCCGGCAGGCGCACGCGGATCGGAATCCGCCGCTCGCCCTGGGTCATCTTGGCGACGTTGGCGTCGATGTCGCCCACCGTGGCCACGCGGGCGATGGCGGCGATGTCGGCGGCGCTGACGCCCAGGCGGGCGGCCTCGTCGGGCTTGGGCCGGATGACGATCTCCGGACCGCTGGGCGGCGAGGAGGGACGCGGATCGGCCACGGTGGCCAGGCCTTGCATCTCGCGCTCGATCTGGGCGGCGGTGCGCTCCAGCAGCGGGCCGTCGTCCGAGATCAGGATGGTCTGGACCTCCGACGTGCCCCAGTCGCCCAGCAGGTTGACCCGGGCGTCGGGGATGTCGTGCAGGCCGTTGCGCACCGCCTGCTTGATTTCGGTCACCGTCATGTCGCGCTTGCCGTTCAGCACGATGGTGACCGTGGCGTCGCGGATGTCGGCCCCGCTCTGGCCGCCCCAGCCGCTGCCGATGTTCGACCCGACCTGGGCGAAGACGTGGGCGGTCTCGGGGCGCTTGCGGAACATGGTGGTCACCGCCTGGACGGTGCGGTCCATGTCGGCCGTGGTCGCCCCGGGCGGGCCCTGGACCTTCAGGTAGTAGTAGTTGGCGTTGCCGGCCGGCTGGAAGGCCGTGGGCAGGAAGGCGGCCAGGGCGAACGAGCCGATCAGGATCACCGTGCCGATGATGATGCTGAGGAAGCGGTGATCCAGCGACCAGTCCAGCACGCCGCGATAGAAGCCCTGGAAGTCGCGCCGCGGGTGCGGGTCCTTGGAGGGCTTGAGGAAGTAGGCGGCCAGCAGCGGCGTCAGCAGGCGGGCGACCACCAGCGAGAACAGCACGGCCACGGCGACGGTCAGGCCGAATTCCTTGAAGAACTGGCCGGGCGTGCCGGGCATGTACGAGACGGGCACGAACACCGCCACGATGGTGAAGGTGGTGGCCACGACCGCCAGGCCGATGGCGTCGGCCCCCTCCATCGCCGCCATGAACGGCCTCTGGCCGCGCGCGACGCGTTTCTCGATGTTCTCGATCTCGACCACGGCGTCGTCGACCAGGATGCCGATGACCAGGGTCAGGGCCAGCAGGGTCACGACGTTGAGCGAGAAGCCCATGATCGACATGAAGGCGAAGGTGGGGATCAGCGACACCGGCATGGCGATGGCGGTGATCAGGGTGGCCCGCCATTCGCGCAGGAACAGGAACACCACCAGCGAGGCCAGCAGCATGCCTTCCAGCAGGGTGTGCTCGGTGGCCGCGAAGCTGGCGCGGGTCTCGTCGACGGTCGAGAAGATCTTCACGAACGTCACGCCCGGCTGCTTGGCCTCCAGGGCGTCCACGGCCTTCTTCACGCGGTCCTCGACGGCCACGTCGCTGGAGTCGCGGGTCTTCATCACCTGGAAGGCGACCACGGGCTTGCCGTCGAGGCGGGCGAAGCCGCGCTCCTCTTCCGAGCCCTGGCCGACCTGGGCGACGTCGGTCAGCTTCACATAGCGGCCGCCGGCCACCGGGATGGTGATGGCGCGCAACTGCTCGACCGTGGTGGCCGCGCCCAGCACGCGCAGGGTCTGCTCGCGGCCGCCGATCTTGGCGCGGCCGCCGGGGGCGTCGACGCTGAAGCTGGCCAGGGCCTGGTTCAGCTGGGGCGCGGTGACGCCGAAGCTGGCCATGCGGTCGGGATCGATGATGACATTGATCTCGCGGTCCACGCCGCCGACCCGGGCCACCTGGGCCACGCCCTTCTCGCCCTGCAGGGCGCGGGTGACGGTGTCGTCGATGAACCACGACAGCTCGGTCGCGCTCATGCCCGGGGCCGAGACGGCGTAGGTTATGATCGGGGCGCTGGTGATCTCCAGGCGCTGGACGATCGGCTCGTCCACCTCGCGGGGCAGCAGCGAGCGGGTCTGGTCGACCTTGGAACGCACCTCGTCGGTGACCTTCTGCAGGTCCTCGCCGAGGTTGAACTCGATCGTCGTGGTTGAGGCGCCCTGGACCACGGAAGACCTGATGGTCTTGACGTTGGAGATGCTGGCCACCGCGTCCTCGATGGGGCGGGTGACCTGGGTCTCCATCTCGCCGGGCGCGGCGCCGCTCTGGGTGACCGTCACGGTCACGGCCGGGAACTCGACGTTCGGGAACTGCTTGATGGGCAGGCCCAGATAGCAGCCGACGCCGGCGATGATCAGGGCGATGAACAGGACCGCGACGGGGATCGGGTTCTTGATCGCCCAGGCGGAGACGCGGAGTTCGCCTGTCTTGTGTTCGTCGGCCATCAGCGCGCCGCCTGCTGAGTGGCGGCCGCGGGACGGATCACGTCGCCGTCGGTGACGAACGAGGCGCCGCCCAGCACGATGCGGGTCCCGGCCGGCGGGCCCTGGACCAGCTGGGCCCAGCCGCCGCCCTTCTGGCCGACCTTGATGGCGACCTGATGGGCCTTGTTGTTGCTGTCCACGGTCATGACGTAGAGGCCGTCGGCCTCGTAGCGGATGGCGGACTCGGGGACGGCGGTCACCGACGCGCCCGAGGCGCCGAAGGTGGCGCGGCCGAAGCCGCCGGGGCGCAGGTCGGGCCGGACGGGCAGGCGCACGCGCACCTTGCCCAGGCGGCTGGCGCTATCGACCCGAGGGCTGACCAGGCGCACGACGCCCGACACGGCCTGGCCGCTGGGCAGGCTGACCTGGACCGGCTGGCCGGCGCGGATGCCCGCCAGGTCGGCCTCGTTGACCTCGGCGTCCAGCTCGACCAGGCCGTCGCGGGCGATGGTGAACCAGGGCGTGGTCCCGCCGCCGGCGATCTGGCCCGGCTGGACGCCGCGCTGCAGGACCAGGCCGCTGGCGGGCGCGGTGATGGTCATGCGCGAGACGCGGGTGCGCAACTCCTTCAGGGCCGCTTCCTGGGCCTTGGCCTGGTAGCGGCGGGTCTCGATCTGCTCCTGGCTGAGCACGCCCTGGCCGTCCAGGCCCGAGACGCGCCGGGCCTCGGCGTCGGCCTGGGCGGTGACGGCGGCCTGCTGGTCGACCTGGGCCCGCAGCAGGGTGTCGTCCAGCTGGGCCAGGGGCTGGCCGGCGCGGACATAGTCGCCCTCGTCGGCGTAGAGGCGGGCGACGCGGTAGCCGCTCAGCTCGGAACCGACGGCGGCCTCCTCGCGCGAGACCAGCAGGCCCGAGGCCTCGACCCCGCCGCCCAGCGGCCGGGTCTCGACCGAGCCGACGCTGACGGCGCGGGCCGCGGCGGCGGGGGCTTTCGGAGCGGCTTTGTCCTTCTTCTCGCCGCAGGCGCTCAGGCCCGTCGCGGCGATCAGGATCATGGCGGCGAGCGCGGTGCGGGTCGTCATGGGGGAGGGGCTCATTTGGCGGAGACTTGGGTCGGGGTGGTGTTCTGGGGACTGTTCTGGGCGGACACGACGGCGTCGGGCGTCCAGCCGCCGCCCAGGGCCTTGTAGGTCTGGACGGCGTGCAGCAGGGCGTCGGTGCGCGCGTCGGTCAGGGCCGTGCGCGACAGGCGCCAGGACTGCTCGGCCTGCAGGGTGGTGGTCAGGTCGATCAGGCCCAGGCCGTAGCCCTTGCGGTTGGCCTGATAGGCGCGTTCGGCCCGCGCCTCGCCGGCGGTCAGCACCGCCACGCGGCGCTGGTCGGCGGCCAATTGCAGCATGGCGTTCTCGGCCTCGCCATAGGCGGTCTGGATCGACTTCTCGAAGGCGATCGCCGCCTGCTGGGTGCGGGCGTCCTGGGCGTCGATGTCGGCCAGCAGGGCGGGGATGTTCAGCACGGGGATCGAGACGTTGGCCCCGATGGTCCAGGCCGAGCTGGTGGTCGAGGTCTTGCCGCCGCCGCCGCCCGCGAACGGGAACGAGGGCTGGACGCTCTTGGTCAGGCCCACGCCCGGCGTGATGTTGAAGGTCGGCAGCAGGGCCAGTTCGTTGATCTTCAGCGTGCCGGAGGCCGAGGCCAGGCGGGCCTGGGCTTCGCGGACGTCGGGACGGCGGCCCAGCAGCTCGCCCGGGATGGTGGCGGGGACCGGCGGGGCCAGGTCCAGGCGGGCGTCCACCGGCAGGCTGGCCAGCGGATCGGTTCCACGCCCGATCAGGATCAGCAGGCTGCGCCGGGCCGAGTCCAGCTGGGCCTCCAGGTTGGAGACCCGGGCCTGGGTCGAGGCCAGGTCGGATTCGGCGCGGTCGGCTTCCGAGGTGGCGATCAGGCCGGCGTTGGCCTTCTTGACCGCGAAGTCGCGCAGCGAGGCGTTGATGCGCTCGGTCTGGCGGGCGTCGTCCAGCTGGACGGCCAGGCCGCGCGCCTGGAAGTAGGACTGGGCGACATTGGCGGCCAGCGAGGCGCGGGCGCCCTCGTAGGCGAAGCGGGCGGCGGCGAAGTCGTTGTCGACGATGCGCATGCCGGCGCGCTTGCGGCCGAACAGGTCCAGCTCCCACGACACGTCGAAGTTGGCCGCGTAGCTCTCGCTGTCGCCGCCCTGGGTGAAGCCGGCGGCGCCGCTGCTGTCGAGGATTTCGGTGTGGGTCTTGCTGGCGCTTCCGGTCAGCGGCGTGCCCGGGATCCAGATCTGGCGCACCTGGCCCTTGCGGACGGCGCGCGCCTCGTCCAGCCGCGCCGAAGCGGTGCGGGCGTCGGGCGCCTTCTCCAGCGCCGTCTCGATCAGCCCGGTCAGCTGCGGGTCGTTGAAGCTGGTCCACCAGTGGTCCAGGTCGGCCTGGGCCGCACCGGCGGGCGCTTCATAGGCGGCCGGCAGGCGGGTGTCGGGCGTCGGGCGCGGGGTGTTCACGCAGCCGGCCAAAGCCAGACCCGCCAGGCTCAGCGCCAGAAGCGAGGCTCCGGATCGGAATGGCCGAGGGCGCTGGCGCTCTCCGGTCATGATTTCACTCATCAACTCTCACCTGAAGCGGGACCGAAGGGGGAGGACGGTCGGCGTGATCTCAACAAGGGGTCTCGGAAGAGGACGGGGTGGCGATGGCGCCGTAGACGTCAGCGACCTGGTCCAGGAAGCGCTCGATGACCTGGCGCTCGTCCGGGGAGAGGCCGGCGATGACACCGTCCAGACCGTCCAGCATCGGCGCCAGCTGGGCGAAGGCCCGTTCGACCGAGGCCTCCACGGGCACGATGCAGACCTTGCGCCGGTCGTGGGCTCGTCGTTCGCGGGCGACGTGGCCGGCCCGTTCCAGGCGGTCGACGATCTGGGTGGCGGCGGCGGTCGTCACCTTCAGGTGCCCGGCCAGCTGGCCGGGCGTCATCGGGCCGTTGTTCAGCAGCTGCTCCAGGGCGGCCATGTCGGTGACGTTGACGCCCAGGCTTTCGCCGATCTTGCGGCCGATCTGGCGCGTCAGCATCGAGATGGTCTTCAGGCGCTGACCGATGGGGTCGCGGGGCACGTGCGAGGTGCGCCATACGCCTTTCGTCGAACCGGGATCGCCTGTCGTCATGGAGGCGATCCATATTGTTAAGTGATTTAATAGTCAAATCGCTTAGCGATATGATCGACCGCAATGCGTGGGCCGCTCGCTCGGCCGCCAGGACAATCATGGCCAGATCCCCAAGAAGCCGAGCGCGGGACTAACGCGAACGACCATCGTTCGTTCAATTGGGGACGAGGGCGGCGGGATGAAAGGGCGGGACGTCATCGCTTTTTTCTCCTGCCGGCGCCGGGGGATGCGGGACCCCATCCGGCGGTCGCACATCGGTCCTTCCTGGAGATGACGAACGAAGGCGCAGCTTTGCGACACGGCGCGGCGATTATTTCGCCGGCCGGTTCCAGCTGGGCCGTGCCGCGTGTTCGAAGGGGCGGCGCCGATGCGCGGTTGACGTGGCGTCAAAACATACCGCATCATCGAAACAGATGTTCGACTTCACGGTCGAGCTTCCGCCCGCGCGGAATTGCGGGCTTTCAGTCAAGCGTTTCCAGTATCCGGCCCAGGGGGACCCCAGAGTTGTCGGCGCGCGAATACGCATCTTCAATTTTCGAAACGCGTCCCCGCGACGACGTGGGGGCGAAGGCCGCCGCGAGCGCCGGGCGACGCGCGAGACGCGCCGCCGACTAGGTTTCCCGAAGCCCAAAAGACCTGCGTTCAAAAAAAGCAGCTCGGGAGGGAAGACCATGAAGAAAGCGATGTTCCTGCGCGGGGCCTCGGCCCTGACACTTGTCTTGGGCATGGGGGCCGGCGCCGCCCACGCCCAGACCAGACCCTCGAACGACCAGGGACCGGTCATGGTGGAAGAGGTCATCGTCACCGGTTCGTTCATCAAGGGCACGCCCGAGGACGCCTCGCTGCCGGTCGACGTGATCGGGGTCGAGGACCTGCAGAAGCAGGGCTCGCCCTCGACGGTGGAGATGCTCAAGGCCCTGCCGGTCTCGAACGGCGTGCTGGGCGACACCAACCAGTTCGACGCCCGAGCCCAGGGCTCGGAAGGCTCGGGCTCGGTCAACCTGCGCGGCCTGGGCTCGCAGCGCACCCTGGTGCTGCTGAACGGCCGGCGCCTGGCGATCAACCCGCTGGCCGCGGCTGGGGCGGGCATCGTCGACACCAACATCATCCCCGGCGCCGCCATCGGCCGGATCGAGGTGCTGAAGGACGGGGCCGCGGCGACCTACGGCTCGGACGCCATCGCCGGCGTCGTCAACTTCATCACCCGCAAGAACTTCAACGGCCTTGAGGCCGGGGCCGACTACCGGTTCATCGACGGCTCGAAGGGCGACTACGGCCTGAACGTCACCTACGGCAAGGTCTGGGACCGCGCCAACCTGCTGGCCAGCATCGGCTGGCAGCATCGCTCGAAGCTGACGGTCGCCGACCGCGACTGGGCCAACAAGCCCTATCTGGACAACCCCGAGGCGGGCTGGTCGGCGGCGGGCAACCCCTCGACCTTCATCCCGGCCGCGGCCTCGACCACGGGCTTCCGCGATCCCAGCTGCTCGTCCCTGGGCGGCTACGCCGGCTTCAGCGGCCTGACGCCGGTCTGCTACTGGCACTACACGCCGTTCGACAACCTGGTCGAGAAACAGGACGCGCTCCAGGCCTATGGCGAGATCAACGCCGACCTGTCGGACAAGACCAAGTTCCACATGGAGGCCCTGGTCAGCCACACCGACGTCCCCGACTGGAACACCTCGCCGTCCTACGCCGCCCTGGCGGTTCCGACGGCCGAGGTCGCGCTCGCGCCGTCGCTGGTCGGACGCTACTACGTGCCGGCCAACAACCCCGGCCTGATCGCCTTCATGGCCGCCAACCCCACCATCGTCACCACCAGCCTGGTGACCGGGGCCCAGACCACGGTGCCGTCGGCGATCCTGGCGGGCGGGGCGATCAACGCGGCCAACCGGCCCTACGGCCTGGGCGGCAATCCGGCCTTCGGCTACGGCCCCTCGATCGGCGCGCGGTCCTACAACGCCTATCGCGTGTCGGGCGACCTGTCGGGCGAGTTCGACAACGGCATCGGCTGGGACCTGGCCCTGACCTATTCCCAGGAGGTGGGCATCCGGACCGGCTACGACACGCTGGTCAACCGCTTCCAGCTGGCCCTGCGCGGCCTGGGCGGTCCGCGCTGCGACACCGACCCGGCCACCCCCGGCATCCAGGGCGTGCCTGGCGTCAGCGGCTGCCTGTTCTACAACCCGTTCGCCAACGCCATCCCCGGCAACGCCATCACCGGCGTGGCCAATGCGGGCTACAACGCCAACCTGGCCAACAGCGAGGAGGTCACGCGCTGGTTCTTCCAGAAGCTGACCACCAAGCAGGCCTCGCGCCTGTTCGTCGGCGAGGCGGTGCTGAACGGCAAGACCAACATCACCCTGCCGGGCGGCGACATCGCCTGGGCCGCCGGGGTGCAGTACCGCCTGACCTACTTCAAGTCCGACTACAACGACATCTCCAACGCCCTGATCAATCCGTGCGTCAACACGCCGGACTACGGGGTGACCAACTGCACCGGCTCGGTCCGCAACGGGCCGTTCATGTTCCTGGGCGTCAACACCCCGGCCGACAAGCAGAGCGACGTCATGGCCGGCTTCGGCGAGTTGTCGGTGCCGATCACCGAAGACCTGCAGATGCAGCTGGCCGCCCGCTACGAGGACTACGGCGGCCCGACGGGCTCGACCTTCAATCCCAAGGTCGCGCTCCGCTGGCAGGCCACGCCCTGGATGGCGCTGCGCGGCTCGGCGGGCTCGACCTTCCGCGGCCCGCCCGATCCGCAGTTGGTCACCTCGTCGGTCACCTCGCTGCAGAGCATCCTGGGCGTGTTCCGCGCCGTCGATATCTACGGCAATCCCAACCTGCAGCCGGAAAAGGCCGACACCTTCAACGCCGGCGTCCTGTTCAACGCCGGCAACTTCAAGGCCAGCATCGACTACTTCCAGTTCGACTTCGACAAGCCGATCGTGGCCGAGCCGGTGGGCGGGATGGTCAACGCCCTCTATCCGAACGGCGCGACCGGAGCCAACAACTGCGGCAATCCCGCCTATGCGGCCCTGCAGGCCCGGTTCACCTTCACCACCGGCTGCAGCACGATCTCGTCCCTGGCCCGCCTGAAGACCTATTACGTCAACGGACCGTCGATCAAGAATTCGGGCGTCGACTTCTCGGCCGACTACATCTTCGAGGACGTGATCGGCGGCGACCTGCGCCTGGGCGCCAACGCCACCTGGATCTCCGAATACAAGATCGACGCCCAGACGGTGGAAGGCGTGGTGGTCACCCCCGCGTTCGACGCCGTGGGCCAGCTGAACTACCAGACCATCGCCGTGCCGATCCCGCAGTGGAAGGGCGACGCCTTCGGCGAGTGGACCCGGGGGCCGCACAACGTGCGCCTGACGGTCCACTACATCGACAGCTACGTCGACCAGCGCACCGCGCCGTTCGCGGCCGGGGCCTACAAGGACTCCACCGGCGCGCCGGTGCAGGTGGCGGCCGGCAAGAAGATCGACAAGCAGATCCTGACCGACATCTCGTATCGGGTGTTCCTGCCCTGGGACACCACCCTGTCGGCGACGATCACCAACATCTTCGACCAGGATCCCTCGTACGCCCGCCTGGATCTCGGCTACGACCCGTTCACGGGCGACCCGCTGGGCCGGACCTACAAGTTCGGCATCAAGAAGAAGTTCTAGAACCGTCGGCGGGAGGGGCGGCCCAGGCCGCCCCTCTTCTCGATCACGCCGTCCCGCGTTGTCGGATCGCGAAGGCCTCCGCCGGATTGGCGACCATCAGCGTGTTGATCTCCGCCGGGGTGAAGCCCTTGGCCCGGAGCGCCGGCAGGAATTGGGTGAAGATCAGCTCGTAGCTGCGGGCCTGACCGCCTCCGGCCTGGCCGACATTGTACCAACCCGCGTCCTGCGAGATGAGCACGCGGTTCAGCAGGCCCTCGTCCCGCAGGCGGGTCACCAGGCCGACGTGCTGGTCCATCGACTTGGCGTCGATCCCGTCGAACTCCACCCAGGCCTGGCGCCGCGCCGCCGCGATGTGCCGCGTGACGTCCGGCTCGTTCTGGGCGTGGATCCAGATCCAGGCGGACGGATGAACGCCTTCCTGCTCCAACACGTCCAGCTGTTCGAACGCGGACACGGCCGGACCGGTATGGGCGCCGATCGTCAGGCCCGTCCGTTTGTGAGCTATGGCGCCGGCGCGGATCAGCTTGCGCTCGACCTCGCTGAGCGGCCCGCCGTTGAAGCCCAGCTTGATGAAGCCCGGCCGGACGGGGGTTCCATCGATCCCGTCCTTCCATTCCAGCACCCAGCGATCGGCCAGGGCCTCGGCGGTGTCGGTGAACACCCAGGGCGGCAGGTGGGTGTTGTCGAAGGCGGCGTAGTTGCCCGTGACCGTCAGGATGTTGAGCCCGCTCTCCCGCGCCAGGCGCTCCAGCAGGATCGGGTCGCGACCCAGATAGGCCGCCGTGGCGTCGACGAAGGTCCGGCAGCCGCGCGCCTTGAGGCCGAGCAGGCGAGGCAGGACGACCTTCACCACCTCGTCGCGGTCATAGGGCAGGGGCGCCTTGGCCCACTCGGCATAGGTCTGGAAATTCGCCAGGATGTGTTCATGCACGAGCGTGACGCCCATCTGGTCGGCGTGCATCTGGCCCCGGACGGTCATGACCTGCGGCTCGGGTCCGTACTCGTCCCGCGCCAGGGCCCTCGCGCGGCCACCGACGACCAGGATCGCGGCGGCGCCTAAGATCCCCTGAACCAGGTCCCGCCTGTGCATGACCGCTCACCCCGTCCGACCACGGCCGCGAGTTGAGCTGGAAATTACGGCAATGAAAAGTCGTGGCGCGGCCTAGCGCGTGAACAGCCCCGTCAGCAGCGGCCGGGCGAACAGCCGGGCCGCTTCCTCGCGCTCCAGCCCGGGGACCCAGATGCCCAGCGAGGCGGCGGCGTTGAGCATCGAATTGATCATGTGGGCCGCGATCATCGGATCGACCGCCCGCACCGAGCCCTCGGCCACGCCGTCCGAGATGATCGCCGCGAAGCGTTCGGAGCCGCGGGCGTAGCCCTGGGCCATCTCGGTGCGGATCTCGATCGGCAGGGCGCCCATCGACGAGGCGCGCAGCAGCGGGCCGTGGTCCGACAGCTGGTAGGCGACCAGGGCGGCGGTCGCCGACGACAGCTGCTGCCAGCTGTCCTTGGCCAGGTCGCGGGCGTCGATCTGGGCCTTGCGGGTGACGGCGAAGGTGCGCTCGAAGCACTCGACCACCAGGGCGTCCTTGTCCTCGTGGTGGTGGTAGAACGAGCCCTTGGTGACGTTCAGCTGGGCCGAGATGTCCTCGACCGAGGCGCCGCGATAGCCGCGCTGGTTGATCAGGCGGGTGGCGGCGACCAGGAAGGTCTCGCGCCATTCCTGGCCCTCGGGCGACTGCGGCGTCGGATCGGGCAGGGTCAGCGGCGCCCAGGCCTGGGTCGAGCCCTTCGGGGCCAGGCCGTTGACCAGGATGTCGTACATCTTGTCGCGCACGCGGCCGTAGTCGTCGACGTCGTAGCGACGCAGCCACGAACCCGACCAGAACACCTGCTCGAGCAGCAGGTGGGTGCGGGCGTTGCGGTCGCGCTTGTCCAGATGGTCGAACTCCGGCCCCTCGAAGAAGCCGCGCACCCGGCGGAAGAGGTCGTTGAACGCGCCCTGCACCGAACCGCGCAGCGGCTCCTTCAGGGCCCGCATCTCGGTGAAGCTGGTCAGGGGCGCGGCCTCGCCCAGGCGCACCCGGCGGTTCAGGTCCAGATAGAGGTCGAGGAACTTCAGCAGTCGGGCGGGGGCGTCGGGCGCCTTGGCCGCTTCGGTCACCAGGGCGTCGAACCGCTCCAGGCCGCGCATGAAGCAGGCGGCCGCCAGGTCGTCCTTCTTGCGGTAGTAGTAGGTGACGCTGGTGGTGATCAGCCCGACCTTGGCCGCCACGTCGGCCAGGGTCATGCCCTTGACGCCCTGACGGTTCAGGATGGCGGTCGCGGCGGCGAGGATCGCCTCTTTCTTCTTCGCGTACCGCTCGGTGGCGGGGCTCGCGATCCGGCCGTCGTCCATGTGTCGCCCCCTAGTTCGCGGCCTCGCGCGCGTCCCTTGGACCCGCTGGTCCAATTTAGGAAGCCCTGACTTCACGACAAGGCGCGCGACTCGCTTCGGCGCCGCTTTCGTGGGCGCGGAATCTTGCGCGCGTGTTGCAGGATTGAGGCGGCGAGGTGGTTCGAAGGTCTAGGACGCCAGGGGAGTCCGCTCCGGGAGGGCCTCTTCGCGGCCGGTCTGGCCGAGCACGGCGGCGATGGCCTGGACCAGGGCGGCGGGCGACAGGGGCTTGGCCACCGCGCCGTCCATGCCGGCGGCGAGATAGGACGCCTGCTGGTGGGCCAGGGCGTTGGCGGTCATGGCGATGATCGGGGTCGCGCCCGCCTCGCCGCCCAGGGCGCGGATGCGCCGCGTGGCCTCGACGCCGTCCATGCCCGGCATCTGGATGTCCATGAAGATCAGGTCGTAGCCGGGACCGCCGCGTTCGACGGCCTCGACGCCCAGGACGCCGTCCTCGGCGGTCTCGACGACCGCCCCCATGGCCTCCAGCAGCCGGCCGGCGATCAGGCGGTTGGTGGCGTTGTCCTCGACGATCAGCACGCGCAGGCCGGCCAGCAGGCCGGTGTCGGCCTCGATCGGCGCGGCGGCCTCGGAGGCGGGCGGGGCGGCGATCTCCAGCCAGAACAGCGAACCGCCCTCCGGCGGGCTGGTGAAGCCGACGTCGCCGCCCATCAGTATGGCCAGGCGCCGGGTGATGGCCAGGCCCAGGCCCGCGCCGCCGAAGCGGCGGGTGGTCGAGCCGTCGGCCTGGCTGAAGCGCTGGAACAGGCCCTCGGCCGTGGCCTGGTCGACGCCCACGCCGCTGTCCTGGATTTCGAAACGCAGGCGCCGCGCGCCCGGCGGGCCGGCGGTGGTCAGGCGCGCCTCGACGCCGCCCTCCAGCGTGAACTTCACGGCGTTGCCCAGCAGGTTGAACAGGCCCTGGCGCAGCCTGAGGGGATCGGCGCCGACCCAGCCGATGCCGGGATCGACCGTGACGGTCAGGCTCAGGCCCTTCTGCTTGGCCTGGGGACGCAGCAGGTCGGCGACGCTTCGCAGCAGGGCGGCCGGGTCGATCGGCTCGGGATTCAGCTCCAGCTTGCCGGCCTCGATCTTCGAGAAGTCGATGATGTCATTCAGCAGCTCCGACAGCATGGCGCCGCAGCCCAGGGCCTCGGTCAGCAGCTGGCGGCCGTCGTCCGACAGCTTCTCGCGCTTGAGCAGGTGCATCACGCCCAGCACCCCGTTCATCGGGGTGCGGATCTCGTGGCTCATATTGGCCAGGAACTGCGACTTGGCCTCGGCCGCGCCGAGGGCGGCGTCTCGGGTGGCCACCAGCTCGGTGACGTCCTGGCTGATGCCGATCACGTCCCAGGCCTTGGCGCTGGAGCCGCGCACGCCGCGCCAGGCGGCCCGCATCCAGATCCAGGACTGGCTGGAGGGATCGAGGTAGCGATAGGTCTGGATGTGGTGGTCGCCCGTGGCCAGGGTCCGGCTGAAGGCTTCCCAGACGGCCTGACGCTCTTCGGGATGGGTCGAGGCGGTCATCTCCTGGACCGTCATGATCCGCACCCCGCCCTGGGGCGAGGAGGGCGTGGGGATGTCCTGCTCGAAGATGTAGACGCCCTTGCGCGGGTCGAACCGCCAGACATAGACGCCCGCCGTGTTGCGCAGCAGCTCGTTGGCGCGCTCGGACTGCTGGCGCTCGATCCGGCGGGCGCGATCCTCGGTGAAGTCCTGGAAGACGATCAGCAGCGCCTCGCGCCCGAACGCCTCGGGCAGCAGCTTGGACTGCGAGCGGACCCACAGCCAGCCGCCGCCCTTGCGGGCCAGGCGGTGCTCGGAGCGGGCCTCGCCCTCGGCGCGCAGGGTGGCGCCGATGCCGCGGATGGTGTCGGTGTCGTGCAGGTGGAAGAAGTCGCGGATCGGGCGGCCCAGGGTCTCGTCGGGCGTCCAGCCGGTCAGGGTGGTCCAGGCCGGATTGACGCGGACGATCGCGTCGTCCTCCAGCACCACGAACATGTCGAGGCTGGTCTCGAAGAACCAGTCGGCGGCGGCCTGCTCGATACTGAGGCCGCCGGGGGTCTCGTCGCGCAAGTGCTTGCCCATCCCCGTTCCCTAGTTTTCAATCGATATGCGCACGAACGGGTAAAGGGCGGGTTTCGACGTACCGCCTCTTCGATCGCGCCAATGAAAAAGCACGCCGCCCGCCCGCGATCGTCCGGGCGGTCCGTCGCAGGAGGGATATCGTCTTGAGCACGCCTGAAGCCGTGGGTCTGTCGTCGGACCGACTGAAGCGCATCGACGCCTTCGTCCAGGACCGTTACATCGCGCCCGGAAAGCTGCCCTGCGCCTTGGTCCAGGTCTGGCGTCGCGGCCAATTGGCGCACACCACGATCCTGGGCTCGGCCGACAAGGAACGCGGGCGTCCGCTGCAGGCCGACAGCCTGTTCCGCATCTATTCGATGACCAAGCCGATCACCTCGATCGCCTTCATGATGCTGGTCGAGGAGGGCAAGGTCGCGCTGGACGATCCGGTGCACCGGTTCATCCCGTCGTGGAAGAAGCTGGGCGTGTTCCAGGCCGGCGTGCTGGGCGCCTTCCAGGCCAAGCCGGTCGATCAGCCGATGCGGATCGTCGACCTGCTGCGCCATACCGCCGGTTTGACCTACGGCTTCCAGCAGCGCTCGAACATCGACGCCGCCTATCGCAAGCTGAAGCTGGACGGGGTCGACAGCGAGGGCGGGCTCGACGCCTTCGTCGAGGCCCTGGCGGCCCTGCCGCTGGAGTTCTCGCCGGGCGAGGCGTGGAACTATTCGGTGGCCACCGACGTGCTGGGCTACCTGGTCCAGGCGATCTCGGGCCAGCCGTTCGACGTGTTCCTGAAGGAGCGCATCTTCGACCCGCTGAAGATGGTCGACACCGGCTTCTTCGTGCCCGACGACCAGCGCCATCGGTTCACCGCCTGCTACACCCTGAACCCCAAGGGCGAGGTGGTGCTGCAGGACGATCCGACCACCAGCCACTACCTGTCCGAGCCGTCGGTGAAGTCGGGCGGCGGCGGGCTGGTCTCGACGGCCGACGACTACATGCGCTTCTGCCGCATGCTGCTGAACGGCGGCGAGCTGGACGGCGCGCGGATCGTCAGCCCCAAGACCCTGAAGCTGATGACGATGAACCACCTGCCGGGCGGCCGGGAGCTGACCGAGATGTCGCGCTCGCTGTTCAGCGAGACGGTGTTCGAGGGGCTGGGCTTCGGCCTGGGCTTCGCCATGACCATCGACCAGGCCCGGACCCGGAACCTGGGCTCGCTGGGCGAGTACTTCTGGGGCGGCATGGCCTCGACCGCCTTCTGGATCGATCCGGTCGAGGACCTGGCGGTGGTGTTCATGACCCAGCTCATCCCGTCCTCGGCCTATCCGATCCGGCGCGAGCTGCGGACCCTGGTCTATGCGGCCCTGACCGAGAGCAACGGCTAGGTCAGCATCATCTTCGGCAGCTCGGCCGCCAGGGCGTCGATCGCCGCCCGCACGCGCAAGGGCAGGTGCGGGGCCTGAGGCCAGATCAGGTGGGTGTCGAACACCAGGCCGGGCAGGTCGGTGAGCACCCGCTCGAGCCGGCCCGAGGCCACGGGCTCGCGCACCAGCCAGCACGGCAGCCAGGCCAGGCCGAGACCCGCCGCCGCCGCCTCGGCGATGGCCTCCAGGTCGTCGAAGCGGATGCGGGCGACGGGCGTGACCTCGCGGTCCGGTCCGCCGGGCGTGGGGAACAGCCAGCGTCGCGAGCGATCGCCGCGGCCGTAGAGTACGGCCCGGTGCCCGGCGATGTCCTCCAGGCGCTGGGGTCGACCATGGCGGTCCAGATAGGCGGGCGAGGCGCAGACCGTCATCCGCTGCCCGGCGACCCGCCGTCCCACCAGGCCGGCCCGGTCGGGCAGGCCGCCGTTGCGGACGGCCAGATCGAAGCCGTCCTCGATCAGGTCGGCGGGGCGGTCGCTGAACGACAGGTCCAGTTCCAGGGCCGGATGGCGGCGGACCAGGTCCAACAGGATCGGGGCGACGCAATGGCGGCCGAAGATCACCGGGGCCGTGACGCGCAGTCGGCCGGCCGGCTCGGCGCGGCCGGACTCCAGCGCCGCCTCGGCCGCCTCCAGTTCGGCCAGGGCGCGCACGCAACGCTCGTAGAACATCTGGCCGTCCTCGGTGAGGCTCTGGCTGCGCGTGGTGCGATGGAACAGCCGCACGCCTAGGCGCGCCTCCAGCCGGGCGATGGTCTTGCCCACCGCCGAGCGCGTCAGCCCCAGGCGAGGGGCGGCGGGCGCGAAGCCGCCGGCCTCCACCGCCTCGACGAAGGTCGCGATCCCGCTCAGGCGTTCGCTCATGGCGTCGCTCCATTGGTTCCGTCTGCTCTACAGTCATCGGACAAATGGCCGCCACCGTAGAATTCTGAAGTGCATATGGTCCGCCTCCTCCCGGCCCGGCAAGGGCGAGATGTCGAGGAAGACGTGATGACGAACCTGATGAAGCGGTGGACGATGGACGGCCTGGGCCGCGACCGCCTGGTGCTGAGCGAAGTCGAGATCCCCGCGCCCGGCCCGGGCGAGGTGCTGGTCAAGACGGGGGCCCTGTCCCTGAACTATCGCGACAAGATGGTGGTCGAAGGCGGCATGGGCCTGGACCTGAGATTCCCGTTCACCCCGCTCTCGGATCTGGCGGGGACGGTCGCGGCGGTCGGCCCGGGCGTGACGCGGTTCGCGGTCGGGGCGCGGGTGATCTCGACCTTCGTGCCGCACTGGATCGACGGCCCGGCGCGAGGCTCGGCGGCGGCGCCGGCCTATCCCACCCTGGGCGGCCTGCATCAGGGCGTGGCGGCCGAATATGTCGTGCTGTCCGAAGAGGTGCTGTCGGCCGCGCCGGCCGGCCTGACCGACGCCGAGGCCTCGACCCTGCCGGTCGCCGGCCTGACCGCCTGGTTCGCCCTGATCGAGGAAGGCCGCCTGGCGCCGGGCCAGACCGTGGCGCTCCAGGGCACAGGCGGGGTCTCGCTGTTCGGCCTGCAGATCGCCAAGGCGGCCGGCGCGCGGGTGATCGTCACCTCGGGCGACGACGACAAGCTGGCCCGCGCCCTGGCCCTGGGCGCCGACCATGGCGTCAACCGGCTGAAGGCGGATTGGGCTCGCGACGTCATCGCCCTGACCGGCGGCCGCGGGGCCGACCACATCCTGGAAGTGGCCGGCGGCGACAACTTCGACCGCTCGATCGCGGCCGCCGCCGTGCGCGGCCAGATCGCGGTGATCGGCCTGCTGGAAGGCAGCGAGCTGAAGGGCACGGTCTTCCCGATGCTGCTCAAGCAGTTGGCCGTGCGGGGTCTGGTGGTGGGCCACCGGCGGGCGCTGGAGGACTTCGTCCGCTTCGTCGACCAGCAGGGGCTTAAGCCGGTGATCGACCACGAATACGCCTTCGCCGATCTGCACGCGGCCCTGGACCACCTGGACCGCGGGCCGTTCGGCAAGATCGTGCTGAAGGTCTAGGCCGCACAAGAAAGCGGCGCGGGAGGCAGGCTCCCGCGCCGAGTGCGCTTCACCTAAGTCGACACGCCGAGGCGGCGCGCCACGTGCGTGCAGGATCGTCGGCTTAGAAGATTTGGGACGCGTGCAAGTCGCGTCCCGACGCCGACCCCCCTACGCGTACGCCCTCGACAATCGGAGCACACATCGGCGTTCCCGCTCGCTTTGCGGGCACATCCCTCGGCGGCTTCCCCCCGCCCGCACGGATTGGCTCCGGCTGAAACTTCTATTTTCGAATTTCAAGTATGAATGAAGCGGCGTCAATGGGCGGCGCCTAAAATCGCGGCGCCGTTACGGACCTCTGGACTTCGTCGCCGGGTCGTGCAGGGTTTGCTTCAAACAACCGTTCAAAAGAACGCAACCACGAATTCAGGGGTGGAGCACGCCATGGCCGCGATCAACAACGTCACCGATCTGACCGTCGAAGGCGACATCGGGGTCGTCACGCTCAACTCGCCGCCGGTCAACGCCCTGTCGGCGGCGGTGCGGGAAGGCCTGTCCAAGGCCTTCGACGCGGCTATCGCCGACCCGGCGGTCAAGGCCATCGTGCTGATCTGCGAAGGCAAGACCTTCATCGCCGGCGCCGACATCACCGAGTTCGGCAAGGCCATGACCGGTCCGTCGCTGCAGGAGGTGCAGAACACCATCGAGAACTCGCCCAAGCCGGTGGTCGCCGCGATCCACGGCACGGTGCTGGGCGGCGGGCTGGAGGTGGCGCTGGTGGCGCACTACCGCGTCGCCGTGCCCTCGGCCAAGGCGGGCCTGCCGGAAGTGAACATCGGCCTGCTGCCCGGCGCCGGCGGCACCCAGCGGCTGCCGCGCGTGGTCGGCGTCGAGAAGGCGCTGGAGATGGTCACCACCGGCCAGCACGTACCGGCCAAGGCCGCCCTGGCGATGGGCCTGTTCGACTCGATCGTCGAGGAAGGCGCCCTGCGCGACGGGGCCATCGCCTTCGCCCGCGTGGTCCTGGCCGAGGACAAGCCCCTGCGCCGCATCCGCGACCAGAACGAGAAGGTCGAGGCGGCCCGAGGCAAGCCCGAGATCTTCAGCGAGTACCGCAAGGCCAACGCCAAGAAGTTCCGCGGCTTCATGGCCCCCGAGAACAACATCAAGTGCATCGAGGCGGCGGTGAACCTGCCCTTCGACGAGGGGTTGAAGGAAGAGCGGCGGCTGTTCATGGAGCTGATGACCGGCTCGCAGTCGGCCGCCCAGCGCCACGTGTTCTTCGCCGAGCGCCAGGCCGCCAAGATCCCCGACGTCCCGGACGACACCCCGCTGATCCCGGTCAAGAAGGTGGGCGTCATCGGGGCCGGCACCATGGGCGGCGGCATCTCGATGAACTTCCTCAACGCCGGCATCCCGGTGACGATCATCGAGGCGAAACAGGAGAACCTCGACCGCGGCGTCGGGGTGATCCGCAAGAACTACGAGAACACCGCCAAGAAGGGCCGGCTGACCCAGGACGACGTCGAAAAGCGCATGGCGCTGCTGACCCCGTCGATGAACCTGGAGGACCTGGCCGACTGCGACCTGATCATCGAGGCCGTGTTCGAGCTGATGGAGATCAAGAAGGAGGTCTTCGGCAAGCTGGACAAGATCGCCAAGCCCGGCGCGATCCTGGCCTCGAACACCAGCTATCTCGACATCGACGTGATCGCCGCCAGCACCAGCCGGCCGGAAAGCGTGATCGGCCTGCACTTCTTCTCGCCGGCCAACGTCATGCGCCTGCTGGAGATCGTGCGCGGGGCCAAGACCGACAAGTCGGTGATCGCCACCTCGATGCAGATCGGCAAGAAGATCGGCAAGGTCGCGGTGCTGGTCGGCAACTGCCACGGCTTCGTCGGCAACCGCATGCTGGCCCAGCGCCAGCGCGAGGCCCAGAAGCTGATCCTGGAAGGCGCCATGCCCTGGAACGTCGACCGCGTGCTCTACGACTTCGGCCTGCCGATGGGCCCGTTCGCCATGAGCGACCTGGCCGGCCTCGACATCGGCTGGGACCCGGCCAAGACCTCCTCCTCGACCGTCCGCGAAGTGCTCTGCGAGATGGACCGTCGCGGCCAGAAGAACGGCAAGGGCTTCTACGACTACGACGAGAACCGCGTCGCCAAGCCGTCGAAGGAGGTCGAGCAGGTGATCCTCGACTTCGCCGAGAAGCGCCAGATCCAGCGCCGCGAGATCAGCGACCAGGAGATCCTGGAGCGGTGCCTGTATCCGATGGTCAACGAGGGGGCCAAGATCCTGGAGGAGGGCAAGGCCATCCGCGCGTCCGACATCGATACGGTGTGGGTCAACGGCTACGGTTGGCCCGTCTACACCGGCGGTCCGATGTTCTGGGGCGAGCTGGTCGGCCTGCCCAAGATCCTGGCCAAGATGCAGGAGTTCCAGGCCAAGCTGGGCGACGACTTCAAGCCGTCGGCCCTGCTGGAGCGGCTGGTGGCCGAGGGCAAGGGCTTCAAGGACGCGTAGCGTCCGAAAGCCTCTCCGTTTGTGAGAGGCTATAAAACCTCCGCTGATCCCCGCGAAAGCGGGGACCCAAGCTGACTTTCAGCTTGTGGCGCGGTCCAGGATCGATCGTCGGACTCGGCCTGGGTCCCCGCTTTCGCGGGGATCAGCGGGGTTTGGGAGATCAGAGCTAGAGGCGTTTCCATGACCACCATCGCCGCCATGATGACCGCCGACTACGGCGTGATGGGCGACATCCTGCGCCAGCGGGCCGCCGAGCATCCCGACCATCCGGCGGTGATCATGGAGACCGGCGAGGCGGTGACCTACGCCCGGTTCGACGCCCTGTCCGACCGGGTCGCCGCCGCCCTGCAGCGCGACGGGATCAGGCCCGGCGAGGCCGTGGCCGTCTGCGCCCTGTCGTCGATCGCCTATGCGGCGCTCTTCCTCGGCGCGCTGCGCGCCGGGGTGGCGGTGGCGCCGCTGGCCCCGTCGTCGACGCCCGAGGCCATCGCCGGCATGGTCGCCGACTGCGGGGCGCGATTGTTCTTCCTCGACGCGGGCGTCGCCGAGGCCCAGAAGCCGCATCCGATCGCCGTACGCCAGATCGCCCTGGACGGCTCGGACTTCGGCGAGGCCTTCGACGCCTGGCTGACGCCCGTCGGCGCGATCCCGGTCGCCGTGGCCATCGCCCCCGACGACCCGTTCAACATCATCTATTCCAGCGGCACGACCGGCGCGCCCAAGGGCATCGTCCAGTCGCACGGCATGCGCTGGAAGCACGTGTTCCGCGGCGACGCGGTCGGCTACGGCCCCGAGGCGGTGACCCTGCTGTCGACGCCGCTCTATTCGAACACGACCCTGGTCTGCTTCTTCCCCACCCTGGCGGGCGGCGGCACGGTGGTGCTGATGAGGAAGTTCGACGCCGGCCGCTATCTGGAGCTGGCCCAGGCCCATCGCATGACCCACACCATGCTGGTGCCGGTGCAGTACCGCCGCCTGATGGACCGGCCCGACTTCGGCGACTTCGACCTGTCGTCGACCCATCTGAAGTTCTGCACCAGCGCCCCGTTCGCTGCCGAGCTGAAGGCCCAGGTCCTGGCGCGCTGGCCCGGCGGGCTGGTCGAGTATTTCGGCATGACCGAGGGCGGCGGCACCTGCATCCTGATGGCCCACGAGCACCCGGACAAGCTGCACACGGTGGGCAAGCCCGCGCCCGGCCACGACATCCGGTTGATCGACGAGGACGGCGTCCAGGTCGGGCCCGGCGTGGTCGGCGAGATCGTCGGCCGCTCGGGCGGGATGATGAACGGCTATCACGGCCAGCCGGGCAAGACCGCCGAGGCGACCTGGATCTCGCCCGAGGGCTGGCGCTTCATCCGCACCGGCGACGTCGGCCGGTTCGACGAGGAGGGCTTCCTGACGCTGATGGACCGCAAGAAGGACATGATCATCAGCGGCGGCTTCAACATCTATCCCAGCGACATCGAGGCCGAGATCGTCAAGCATGCCGATGTGGTCGAGGCGGCGGTGGTCGGCGTGCCCTCGGACGCCTGGGGCGAATCGCCGGTGGCCTTCGTGGCGCTCAAGCCTGATGCGCGGATTGACGCGGAGGCCCTGAAGGCCTGGGTCAACGCCCGCCTGGGCAAGACCCAGCGGCTGGTCGACCTGCGTCTGGTCGAATCCCTTCCCCGCAGCCATATTGGCAAGGTGTTGAAGCGTGAACTCCGCGATGGCTGGACGGCTTCTGCCTAGGTCGAAGATTCCGGCCCTATTTTTGCCGCGACGGCGCGCCGCATCTGGGGCGCCCGAGTCAGTCGATACGTTTGCTTAACCATAACGGCGCTGTCGTGTGACAGAGCTGGACTGTTCGGAAGCGACGTCTGATGCAAGCCCTCCCCAAAGTCTCGCCGGAAGCGCGCAAGAAGGCCAAGGCCGAAGCCGCTTTCGCGGCCGCCGGCGTCCCGATGGACTTCGCCGCCGTGGAGAAGGTGCTTCGACAGGGGCTGACGCCCGGCCTCGATGCCAAGCTGGCCGACCGCTTCGACCGTCCCACCGCCGTCCGCGCCGTCGCCGACCGCGTCTGCGCCCTGACCGCCGCCCTCGTCGCCTCGGGCGTCCGCCCCGGCGGCGTCTGCATCGTCCCCGCCCTGGCCAGCGCCGCCACCCTGGAGGCGGTCGCCGCCGCCGGCCTGCGGGCCTGGCTGGTGGACGTCGATCCCTACAGCTGGATGTTCGACCCGGCCCACCTGCGCGAACGCCTCGGCGAGGCCCCGCCGCCGATCGAGGCCATCGTCCCCACCTGCGCCTTCGGCCGCGCCCCGGACATGACCGCCTGGGCGGCCTTCCAGCGCGAGACCGGCCTGCCGATCGTGGTCGACGCCACCGACGGGTTCGACGTGATCATGGACGCCCCGGTCCCCGTGGTCGTCGGCCTGCCCGGCGGCCGGGGCGTGTTCGTCGCCAGCCAGGACGCGTCCTTCATCGCCCGCCTCGATGCGCCCGCCTTCGAAGGCGAGGCCGGGCTCGAGGGCTGGTCGGGCCAGCGCCTGCGCCTGGCCACCGCCGCCCAGCGCCTGCGCATGCTGCTGCTGGGCGCGCCGATCGGCTTCCAGCCGGGCTGGGGCATGAGCTGGGTGTCGGACGCCTGGGTCGTCAGCGTCTCGGAAGGCGCCGCTCCGATCGTGGCGGAGAAGCTGGCCGACCTGGGCTACGCCACCAACCCCGTCGGTCCGGGCGTCGTGATCCGCGACCAGACCCCGGTCGCCGACCGCCTGGCCCACTCGGTGCTGAGCCTGCCGTTCCACGCGGACCTGGGCATCACCGAGCTGGACGAACTGGCCGAGGCGGTGCGGAAGGCGCTGGTCTAAACTCCGCTCATCCCGGCGAATGCCGGGACCCAGGTCCCAAAGCGTTTGGGCTGACTGGAAGAGCGCGGAGCTTTTGGACCCCACCTCAAAGCCATTCCATCTGGGTCCCGGCATTCGCCGGGATGAGCGGATATAAAATCAGCTGGCCGCCGCGTACGCCTCGACCTGCGCCACGCGCCGGGCCTTTTCCGCCTCGTCCAGGAATGAGCCCGTGAAGCTGTTCTTGGCCAGGGTCACCAGCTCGTCGCGCGTCAGGCCGACCGCCTGCGCGGTCTGCAGGTAGTTCTCCAGCAGGTAGCCGCCGAAATAGGCCGGGTCGTCGGAATTGACCGTGGCCTTCAGGCCCAGTTTCAGCATGCGCTTCAGCGGATGCTCCTTCAGGTCGCTGACCCCGCACAGCTTCAGGTTCGACAGCGGGCAGACCGTCAGGGTCGTCCCGTCCTGCACCAGGCGGGCGGTCAGGCAGTCGTCCTCCAGGGCGCGGTTGCCGTGGTCGATGCGGTCGACGTCGAGGATGTCCACCGCCTCCCAGACATAGGCCGGCGGGCCTTCCTCGCCGGCGTGGGCCACGACCTTGAGACCCAGGTCGCGGGCGGCCTGCATCACGCGGGCGAACTTAGCTGGCGGGTGGCCCACCTCCGAGGAGTCCAGGCCCACGCCCGCGATCTTCGACAGGTGCGGTCTGGCCTGCTCCAGGGTGGCGAAGGCCGAGGCTTCATCCAGGTGGCGCAGGAAGCAGAGGATCAGCTTGGACGTCACGCCCAGCTCGCGCTCGGCGGCCTTCATGCCCTCAACCAGGCCGTCGATCACCGTCTCGAAGGCCACGCCCCGGTCGGTGTGGGTCTGGGGGTCGAAGAAGATCTCGGCATGGGTCCCGCCGTCGGCCGCCAGGCGCCGGAAATAGGCCAGGGCCAGGTCCTTGAAGTCGGCCTTGGTCAGCAGCACGCCCGCGCCCTGGTAGTAGATGTCCAGGAAGTCCTGGAGGTTGGAGAAGGCGTAGGCGGCGCGGATCTCGTCCACCGTCTTGAACGGCAGGGTCACGCCGTTGCGCGCGGCCAGCTCGAACATCAGCTCGGGCTCGAGGCTGCCCTCGATGTGCATGTGCAACTCGGCCTTGGGCAGGCCGCGGACGAAGGTTTCGAGAGCGGTGTCGGTCATGGCGAGATTATGAGCGCCGGGGGCGGGGGTGTTCAACCGACAAGATGCTCCCCCTCCGCCGGGCGGGGACATGCACTTGTGCGTGTCTCCAAATCTCGCACTGCGTCTGCTGGGGACACGCACAAGTGCATGTCCCCGGTCGATGCCTTAAGAACCGTCCGGTGACCACCGACAACCTCCCCATCCCCCGCGAAGACCTCGGCCCCGACATCGGTTTCGCCGAGGCCCAGGCCGCCGAGCTCTACGGCCGCGACTATCGCAAGGCGCTGGCCAGCGACGACGGCTTCCAGCGGCTGGACGCGGTGGAGCGGCTGGCCGGGGCCCGCGCGGCGCTCAGCGTCCAGGAGGTGGCGGTGATGGACATGGCCGCCGGGCGCGGCCACGCCCTGGCCGAGATCGTGCGCCTGACCGGCCGCGAGACGGCCTTCGTCGAGGCCCTGGTCCTGGGCGCCTGCGCCAAGCTGGTGCTCCACTACCAGGCCGTGGGCGAGGCCGACGACGAGGTGGGCCCCGGGCCGCTCAGATTGCCGGGACCGTTCCTCTAGCCGCTAAGACATCGGCGGCGGCGGGGGCGGCGGCTCGGGCAGGGGGGTGAATTCCTGGTCGTCCAGGTCGGGCAGCTTCATGCGCTGGGCCTTCCAGTCGGCCTTGGCCTGCTCGATGCGTTCCTTGGACGAGGAGACGAAGTTCCACTCGATGAAGCGCGGCCCCACCGGTTCGCCGCCCAGCAGCATGACGGTGGAGGGCTCCAGCGCTTCGAAGGTGATCGTCTCGCCCGGCTTGAACACCGCCATCTGGCCGGCGTGCAGCACCTGGCCGGCGGCCTCGACCTTGCCGACGGCCACATAGGCGGCGCGCTCGGGATATTCGGCCGGCAGGCCCGCCTTGGCGCCGGCGGCCAGCTCCCAGTGCACGTAGAACAGCGGCGAGAACACCGGCACCTTGGCCTCGACGCCGAACGCCTTGCCGGCCACCAGGGCGGCCTTCAGGCCGTTGGCTTCATAGACCGGCATCTCGTCGCGCGGGTGGTGCGAGAAGCGCGGGGCGATCTCCTCCTGGCCGTCGGGCAGGGCCACCCAGGCCTGGATGCCGTGCATGGGGCCGCCGAACTCGCGCAGGGTCTCGAAGCGCTCGGAGTGGGTGATGCCGCTGCCGGCCGTCATCCAGTTGACCTCGCCCGGACGGATGTCGATGTCGGAGCCGACGCTGTCCTTGTGCGTGATCTCGCCCTCGAACAGGTAGGTCAGGGTCGACAGCCCGATATGCGGGTGCGGGCGCACGTCGACATTGCGCGGGAAGCCCGGCTCGAACTCGACCGGCCCCATGTGGTCGAAGAAGGTGAAGGGCCCCACCATCCGCCGGCTGTGGAACGGCAGCACGCGCCCGACCTCGAAACCGCCGAGGTCCTTGCGGCGCTGGTCGATGACGAGGTCGATCATGGGGAGGCTCCGAAGCGATGGAGCCCTTACTGTAGAAGGGAAGGGCCGCTTGCCTCTAGAAGAAAACGGGTGGCGTCGACGTTCCGTCGGACGCCGCCGCACGCTCCCGCGCCGCCTAGCCCGTCGGCATGCCTTCGAACGCCTGGTGACCGGACGGGACCGGGTCCCAGGGAAAGCCGCTGGCGGTGAAGAAGGTCATGGCCGGGGCGTAGCGCTTGGGATCGTCCAGGCTGGCGGCGTGGATCGTGAACAGGTCGGCCATGGCCGGGAAGGCCAGGTAGATCGGCGCGCCGCAGGTCGGGCAGAAGGCGTGTGACTTCACCGTGCCCAGATCGCCCACCGCCTCCCAGCGCCGCGCCTCGCCCTGCAGGGTGACGGTCGCGTCCCTGAAGGTCAGGTACGAGCCGTGGCCCGTGCCGCTGACGCGCTGGCAGGTCCGGCACTGGCAATCGGCCTGCACCATCGGCTCGCCGACGATGGAATAGCGCACGGCGCCGCACGCGCAGCCGCCCGTGAAGGGGTCGCTCATCGAAGTCTCCTGGTTGTCGGATCGTGGAGGGGAGAGGCCGGCCCTAGTGCTGGGTCTCGTCCTGTTCGGCCGCGCAGGTCTCGAGGCGCTCCATCACCACCTGCCAGCCCTTGCTCATGCCGTCATAGGCGCTCTGGTTGCGCGGCAGGACGAAGCCGGAATGGACCAGCCGCACGCGCGTCCCGGCTTCGCTGCCCGTCAGGGTCCAGGTGACCACCGTCTCCAGCGGCGCGCCGTAGCCGGTATTGGCCGCATGGCCGCCCTTCCAGGCGTAGACGAGGCGCTGGTTCTCGACCGCCTCCAGCACCTGGCAGTGGATCACCCCGTCCCAGGACCCGCCCGGCGTGGTCTGGAAAGTGAAGCGACAACCCTCGACGGGCTCGAACCCGGTCGGCGCCATCAGCCAGCGGGCCATCAGGGCGCCGTTGGTCAGGGCCTTCCAGACGGTGGAGGGGGCATGCGGGAAGACCTCGTCGACGACGATCTCGTGGGTGTCGGGCCGGGTCTGGAGGGCGGCGTCGCTCATGGATCGATCTCCTGGAGAAGGTTGCGCAGGTCGGCGAACCGGTCGCGCCAGAACACGCCGTAGTGGGACATCCAGTCGACCAGCGGCGTCAGGCCGTCGGGCTGGGCGCGGTAGTAGACGTTGCGGCCTTCCGGACGCTCGGCGACCAGGCCGGCGGTCTTCAGCGACTTCAGATGCTGGGAGACCGCACCCTGGCTGACGCCGGCGTGACGGGTCAGCTCGGCAACGGTGATCTCGTCGGACCGCGCGATGCGCTCGAAGACGGCGCGCCGCGTCGGGTCGGCCAGGGCGCGCATGACGCTGTCGATGGGGGCGGCTTCGATCATGGATGATCAAATAGTGATGGCTAATGCATTAGTCAACGCTAATTTGTTTAGGCGAAACCGAAACGAAAAACGCCGCGCTCGACCTTTCGGCGGAGCGCGGCGTCTATGTCTCGCCGATTGGAAGTCGGGCTAGCTCAGTGGGCTCACATACGGGCTGACGAGGCCCAGCGGCACGGCCGTGGAGTTCTTCACGCCGCGGATGACGATCCGGCTCTCGATGTTGCTGACCAGGCCCAGCGACAGCAGCTTGTCGCGCAGGAACTCGTCGAACGCGCGCATGTCGCGGGTGACGATGCGCAGCTCGTAGTCGGCCGCGCCGGTCACGGTGGCGCACTGGACGACCTCGGCCCACTTGCCCACGGCCTGCTCGAAGACCTCGAGGTTTTCCTTGGTCGGCAGCGACAGCTTGGCGGTGCAATAGACCTCGAAGCCCAGGCCCAGCTTCTCGCGGTCCAGGATGGTCACGCGGCGCTGGATGACGCCCGCGTCCTCCAGCCTTTTGATGCGCCGCCAGCACGGGCTGGACGACAGGCCGACTCGTTCAGCGATCTCCGCAACGGACAGACCGGCGTCGTGTTGGATGAGATCGAGGATCTTGGCATCCACGGCGTCGAGTTGTTCGGACAAGAATTCCTCCCCCCAGAGGGTGATTGACGCGTTGATCTTGCGCAAAGCGGCCTTGAGTCGGGCAAACCTTGGGCAAACAATTTCCCCGCTTCTATAAGATATTGCTGAGCGGGCAGGAAGACCCCGGAGGAAAATTTTTGCTATGCGGCACTCGGAAATCACGCTCGACGACAAATATCTGCTCGAAGATGGTCGTGCGTTCATCACCGGCGTGCAGGCGCTGATCCGGGTCCTCCTCGATCGCAAGCGGCTCGACACCCGGGCCGGCCTCAACACCGCGGGCTTCCTTTCCGGCTATCGCGGCTCGCCCCTGGGCGGGCTGGACCAGCAGGCGGCGCGGATGTCCAAGCTGCTCACCGCCCACGACGTGGTCTTCAAGGAAGGCCTGAACGAGGACCTGGCCGCCACCGCCGTGTGGGGCAGCCAGCAGGCGAACCTGTTCCCGGGCGCGACTCACGACGGCGTCTTCGGCATGTGGTACGGCAAGGCCCCGGGCGTGGACCGCACCGGCGACGTCTTCAAGCACGCCAATTTCGCCGGCAGCTTCCCGACGGGCGGCGTCCTGGCGGTGGCCGGCGACGACCACGGCTGCAAGAGCTCGACCCTGCCGTCGCAGTCGGAGTTCGCCTTCCAGGACTTCGAGATGCCGGTGCTGTCGCCGGCCGACGTGCAGGAGGTGCTCGACTACGGCCTGCTGGGCATTTCCATGTCGCGCTTCTCGGGCCTGTGGACGGGCATGATCGCCCTGGCCGACACCATGGATTCGGGCGTGACCATCGACGTCTCGCTGGACCGCCACAAGCTGGTGATCCCCGAGTTCCCCATGCCGCCCGGCGGCCGGGGCATCCGGCTGAAGGACCAGCCGATGGAGAAGGAGCGCCGGCTCCGCCTGCACAAGATCCCCGCCGCCCTGGCCTTCGCCCGCGCCAACGGCGTCGACCGGGTGGTGCTGGGCGCCCACCACGTGCGCGTGGGCAAGGCGCGGCTGGGCATCGTCTGCCAGGGCCAGGCCTACAAGGACGTGCTGGAAGCCTTCACCGCCATGGGCATGACCCTGGAGGAGGCGTCCGACCTGGGCGTCTCGATCTACAAGGTCGGCATGCCCTGGCCGTTGGAGCCCCTGGGCCTGCGCGCCTTCGCCGCCGGCCTCGAGACCCTGATGGTCATCGAGCACAAGCGCGGCCTGATCGAGCCCCAGGCGCGCGCCGCGCTCTATGACCTGCCCGCCCAGGCCCGGCCGCGCATCATCGGCAAGGTCGACGAGAAGGGCGCGCCGCTGCTGTCGGAACTGGGCTCGCTGTCGGTGGCCGAGATCGCCCTGGCCATCTACGACCGCCTGCCCGACGGCCCGCACATGGCGCGGGCCCAGGCCTATCTGAACCGCGTCTCGGCCGCCGGCGTCGCCGCCGTCAGCCTGGCCGCCGACCAGGCCCGCAAGCCCTTCTTCTGCTCGGGCTGCCCGCACAACACCTCGACCAAGCTGCCCGAAGGCAGCCGCGCCCTGGCCGGCATCGGCTGCCACTACATGGCCAGCTTCAACGACCCCTCGACCGACCTGAACACCCACATGGGCGGCGAAGGCCTGACCTGGGTGGGCGCCGCGCCGTTCACCACCGAGAAGCACGTCTTCCAGAACCTGGGCGACGGCACCTACAACCACTCCGGCTCGCTGGCGATCCGGGCCGCCGTCGCGGCCGGGGCCAACATCACCTACAAGCTGCTGTTCAACGACGCCGTCGCCATGACCGGCGGCCAGCGCGCCGAGAGCGGCTTCACCCCCGCCCAGATCACCCGCCAGCTGGCCAGCGAAGGCGTGGCCAGGACGGTGATCGTGGTCGACGAGCTGGAGCGCTATCAGGGCGTCACCGACCTGGCCCCCGGCGTCGAGGTCTTCCCGCGGTCCGAGCTGATGAGCGTGCAGAAGATGCTGCGCGACACGCCCGGAACGACGGTGCTGCTGTACGACCAGACCTGCGCCACCGAGAAGCGCCGCCGCCGCAAGCGCGGCACGATGGCCAAGGCGACCAAGCGCGTGTTCATCAACCCGCTGGTCTGCGAGGGCTGCGGCGACTGCTCGATCAAGTCCAACTGCGTGTCGGTGGAGCCGCTGAACACCGAGTTCGGCCGCAAGCGCAAGATCAACCAGTCGACCTGCAATCAGGATTACAGCTGCGTCGACGGCTTCTGCCCGTCGTTCATCACCCTGGAAGGGGCCGAGGGCGCCCAGGCCAAGAAGGCCCCGGCCCTGACGGCCGACTCCACGCCCCTGCCGGTGTTCGACGACTTCCACGGCGTGCGCCGGATCATCTTCACGGGCGTGGGCGGCACGGGCGTGACGACCGTGGCCTCGATCCTGGCCATGGCCGCCCACGTGGACGGCCGCGCCGGCAGCGTGGTCGACATGACGGGCCTGGCCCAGAAGGGCGGCTCGGTGTTCAGCCACGTCAAGATCGGCGAGACCGAGGAGACGGTGGTCGGCGGCCGCGTGCCCGCCGCCAGCGCCGACGTGCTGATCGCCTGCGACATGCTGGTGGCCGCCTCGCCCGAGGGTCTGTCGCTCTACGCCAAGGACCGCACCGCCGCCTTCGGCAACAGCGACTTCGCCCCCACGGCCGACTTCGTCACCAGCCGCGACATCCGCTTCGACAGCGGGGCCATGGCCCGGCGGATCAAGGGCGCGACCAAGGCGTTCGACGCCTGCCCGGCCCAGCACCTGGCCGAGACCCAGTTCGGCGACGCCATCTTCGCCAACATGATCATGGTCGGCTTCGCCTGGCAGCACGGGGTGATCCCGGTCTCCAGCCGCGCCATCTACCGCGCCATCAAGCTGAACGGCGTGGACTACGAGGCCAACCTGGCCGCCTTCGAGCTGGGCCGGAAGGTCGCCCACGATCCGTCGGCCATGGGGCCGCGCGACGCCGACGTCCCGACGCCGGAAACGATGCCGCTGGACGCGCTGATCGCCAAGCGCACGGCCGACCTCGTCGCCTACCAGGACCAGGCCTATGCCGACCGCTACGCCGCCAAGGTGGCCAAGGTCCGCGCGGCTGAAGTGGCGGCGGGCGGCGAGGAGAAGGGCCTGGCCCTGACCCGCGCGGCGGCCGTGAACCTCTACAAGCTAATGGCCTACAAGGACGAGTACGAGGTGGCCCGCCTCTATACCGACGGCCGGTTCGCGGCCGAGCTGGCCGGGACCTTCAAGGGCGGCAAGGCCAAGGTCTGGCTGGCCCCGCCGATCATCGGCGCCAAGAACAAGGACGGCACGCCGCGCAAGATGGCCTTCGGCGGCTGGATGCTGGACGTCGCCTTCCCGATCATGGCCAGGATGAAGGGCCTGCGCGGCGGTCCGCTGGACGTGTTCGGCAAGACCGAGGAGCGCCGCATGGAGCGCGGCCTGGTCACCGACTACGAGACCACGCTGGACCGCCTGGCCGGCGGCCTGACTCCCGAGCGCCTGCCCCTGGCGGCCCGCATCGCGGCGGTTCCCCAGGACATCCGCGGCTACGGCCACGTCAAGGACGCCTCGGTGGTCAAGGCCAAGGCCGAGGCGGCGACGCTGTGGAGCCAGTGGTGATCTGATCCGGGGACATGCCCTTGAGGCGTGTCCCCAAGACTGGGCGCGGCGCTTGTAGGTGGGGACACGCCGCAAGGGCATGTCCCCGACTTGCGCCTACTTCTGCGCGGTCCCGTCCGCCCGGTCCGGCTTGATGCCGGTGGCGCGGATGTTGGTCACCGACTGCAGGGTGCCGAACCAGAACGGCGAGCCCAGCGAGACGGCCAGGCCGGTGATCGCCAGGCCCAGCAGGCTGAGGAAGACCTTCACGGTGACGCCCCAGCCGTCGCGCTTGAGCGCCTTGCAGCTCTTGCTCCAGTCCTGCGGCCGCTGCCGCAGCTGGCCGGGCGTCGGCTTGGCGCGGGGGTCGGTCCAGAGGTCGCAGATCGCCTCGTGCGTCCAGCCGATCGGCAGGGCCAGCTTCTGGCCGATGTCGGCGGCGTCCTGGTCCTTGTCGCAGGCGCATTCGGCGCCGTCCGCGCCCGAGGCGTCCGACCCGGAGGGGGCGGTGGCCGACAGCTGGGCCTGGAGGCCCTGGGGGGTCTCGGCGTCCTTGGCCGACTGCGAAGCCTGGGCCACCAGCCCGGCCCGGGCCACCGGGTCGCGCCACAGGTTGTCGATCAGCTGCAGCGAATTGACGTTGAAGGCGATGGCCACCGCGAAGCCCGCCCAGAAGGTCAGGCGATGGATCCAGCGCTTGTAGGCGCCGCTGGTGCGGTCCATGGCCCCGTCAAACCAGGTGGCCACGTTGGTCTGGAATTTCTCGACCTTGCCCTCGGCCTCGTCGAGCATCGGCAGCAGGGCGTTCTTCAGGGCGTCGTTGTTCTCGATGCCGGCGACGGCGGTCTTCAGCTGCTGGAAGCTGAGATGGGCGGTCTCCGACGGCTTCAGCGTCTCGGTCAGGGCCACCGCGAAGGTCTTGCCGGGGATGTAGGACGGCGCGTTCTTCAGCAGCGCCCCGCGCTTGGTGCAGTGGTCCTCGGCGGTCTGGTGCGACTTGAGGGCGCTGATCAGCGGGTGGTTCCACACCGAGCACATCTCGGGCGACCATTCGCCGGTCTTCTTCTCCGAGCCGTCGCCGCCCAGCAGGCTCTGCACCCGCGACAGCAGGTACTCGCTGCGCTTGTTGAGGAAGCTGGAGATGTATTCGTTGAGCGCCGTGACGAACAGGCTGACCAGCAGATAGACGAAGATCAGTCCGACCGCGACGTCGAGCGCTGCGCCGAAGTTCATGATGGCCCTTCCCTGAGGCGCCGACGCGTGACGACGGCGCGCCCTCAACCTTGTCGAGCAAGGGTTTCACAGCTCTCGAAAAAGGGCAATGAAGGTCGAGGCGGGGGCGGCCGCGCCATCTGGCGCGTCGCCGGGGCCGTGCTAGGCTGGCCGCATGAACAAGCCGGTTCCATCCAAGCCTGTCGTGGTGACGCTCAGACCCGAGGACGCCTTCGATCTCGGCCAGCGCGTCGCGCGGGGCGAGTTCTCGTCGCTGGACGAGGCGGTGGCGGCCGAGCTGGCCGATCTGAACTACCGGCGCGCCGTCGAGATCATGGGCGGCGACGACAAACTGGAGGCCTTGGTGACGAGGCTGGAGGCCGAGGGCGACCCCAGGGGAGACGTCGAGGCCAAGGGCTTCTTCGCCGAACTCCGCGCGGGGCTGAAGCAGCGCTTGGATGCATCGCGCGGGTGAAGCGGCGGCTGGTGACCTCGGAATGACCCAAGAGTTCGATTTCGACGCCGTCGTGGTCGGCGCCGGCGCCGTGGGCCTGGCCTGCGGCTACGCCCTGTCCCAGCGCGGCCTCGTCGTGGCGGTGCTGGAGGCCGAAGGGCACATCGGCCAGGGCGTGTCGTCGCGCAATTCCGAGGTGATCCACGGCGGGCTCTACTATCCCACCGGCTCGCTGAAGGCCCGGTTCTGCGTCCAGGGCCGGCGGCGGCTGTACGCGTTCCTCGACAAGCATCACATCGACTACAAGAAGTGCGGCAAGCTGGTGGTGGCCACCAACGAAGGCGAGATCCCGCAGCTGGAGGCGATCTTCCAGCAGGCGCTCGACAACGACGTCGAGGGCATGGAGCACCTGACCGGCGCCCAGGCCCGGGCGCTGGAGCCCGGCCTCAACGCCCACACCGCCCTGCTGTCGCCCGAGAGCGGCGTCTTCGCCAGCCACGACTACATGCTGGCCCTGCAGGGCGAGATCGAGGCGGCCGGCGGGGCGGTGGTGGTCAACACCCCGTTCGAGGGCGCGACGCCCCTGGCGGGCGGCGGCTTCACCGTGCGGATCGGCGGGACGGAAGCGGCCAGCCTCTCCTGCCGCCTGCTGGTCACCGCGCCGGGCCTTTCGTCCCAAGCCGTGGCCGCGACGATCGAGGGCTTCCCGGCCGACAAGATTCCCGCCGCCCACTACGGCAAGGGCGTCTATTTCCGCCTGGCGGCCAAGGCCCCGTTCCAGCGCCTGATCTATCCGCCGCCGATCCACGGGGCCCTGGGCACCCACTATCGCAACGACCTGGGCGGCCAGGCGGTGTTCGGGCCGGACCTGGAATATGTCCCGGCCCCCGACTATTCGGTCGACGAGGGCCGTCGCGCCGCCTTCGCCGCCTATATCCGCAAGTTCTGGCCGGACGTGCCGGAAGAGCTGCTGGTGCCCGACTACGCTGGGATCAGGCCTAAGATTCACGGGCCGGACGAGCCCCAGCCCGACTTCCAGCTGAGCGGCGCCGAGACCCATGGACTGGAGGGGCTGATGGCCCTGTTCGGCATCGAGAGCCCCGGCCTGACCAGCTCGCTGGCGATCGGCGAAGAGGTCGCCGCGCGGCTGACGGCGTAGGGGTCAAACCCCAGTCCTGCCACCAACTCCCGCTTCGCGCGTTGCAATCTTGGCTTTTCAGGAGGGCGCGATGCTGGACGATTTCATCGACAGGCTGATCTCGCGGTTGATGGCGGGGGCGGGTCTGATCATGGCGGCGGCGATCGCCGCGGTGGCCGGGGCGATGGCGGTGTTCGCCTTCCTGGCGCAGTGGGTCGGTTCGGCCTGGTCCTACGCGATCGTCGCGATCACGGCCTCGGTGGTGGTCACCGTCTGGTCGCTGCTGCACAAGCGGCACCTGGCCCGCACCCGCCAGCCGCCGCTGGACAAGCGCGTCCTGGCGATGATGCAGGAGCACCCCACCGCCTCGTTCCTGGCCGGCATGGCGGCGGCGACCCTGCTGAAGGGCAAGCCCTCGCTGGCGGCGACGCTTTGGGAGGCGCGGAAGGGGAAGCCGAAGTAGGTCAGCGGCTCACGCACTTGCCCCCACCTGACCGCTTCGCGGTCTGTCCGCCCCCATAGGGGGCGGAGCCTTCGCGCCGGCATCGGCTACAGCGCTCTTCCCCCTATGGGGGAAGACGACCGCGAAGCGGTCCGTAGGGGCAAGTGTTCGCCGCTTTAGCGTTTGGGCGAAACCCGCAGCACCCGCCCGTCATCCTCGTCGGTCACCAGGTAAAGCGCCCCGTCCGGGCCCACGACCACGTCGCGGATGCGCTGGTTCAGCTCCGACAGCAGGCGCTCCTCGCCGACCACCTGCTTGTCCTTCAGCGTCAGCCGCACCAGGTAGCCCTTGAGCCCGCCGACGAACAGGCTGCCCTTCCAGGCCGGGAAGAGGCCCCCGTTGTAGAAGGCCATGCCCGACGGCGCGATCACCGGGTCCCAGTAATAGATCGGCTGTTCCATGCCCTCGTGCTGGGTGATGCCGTCGCCGATCGGCTTGCCGGAATAGTCCTCGCCATAGGTGATGGTCGGCCAGCCGTAGTCCTTGCCGGCTTTGGGGGTGTTCAGCTCGTCGCCGCCCTTGGCGCCGTGCTCGACGGTCCACAGCTCGCCGGTCCAGGGATTGATCGTCGCGCCCTGCAGGTTGCGGTGGCCCTTGGACCAGATCTCGGGCTTGGCCTGAGGGTTGCCGACATAGGGGTTGTCGGCCGGGATCGAGCCGTCGGGACGGATCCGGATCACCTTGCCCAGGGCCGCGTCCAGCTTCTGGGCCTGCATGCGGCCGGGGATGATCGAGCGCTCGCCCGTGGTGATGAACAGCGCCCCGTCGCGGGCGAAGGCCAGGCGGCCGCCGAAGTGGAGGGGCGAATCCATGGTCGGCATCTGCCGCCAGATCACCTGGACGTCCTCCAGCCTGGGCGCCGCGCCCAGCACCAGCTTGCCGCGCGCCGCGGTGGTGCCGTTGCCGCCCTCGCGGGGCTCGGCATAGGTCCAGTAGACCAGGCCGTTCTTGGCATAGTCGGGGTCAAGCGCCACGTCGAACAGGCCGCCCTGGCCCTCGGCGAACACCGCCGGCAGGCCGGCGACGGCGGGCGACAGCTTGCCGTCGGTCCCCAGGACGCGCAGCCGGCCGGCGCGCTCGGTGACCAGCTTGGAGCCGTCGGGCAGGAAGGCCAGGCCCCAGGGATGGTCCAGGCCCGTGGCCAGGGTCTCGACTTGATAGGCCACGCCCAGCTTCTCCTCGGGCGCGCGGGTCTGTTGCGGGAAGGCCGGCTTCTGGTCCGGCGCGTTGGGCGGGCCGGTCTCGACCGGCGGATTGGGCTGGGCCTGGACCGCGGGGGCGGGGCCGCACGCCGACAGGACCAGCGCGGCGAGGGCGAGATGGCGAAGACGCATGGAAACTGTCCTGACGAGAGGGGCGAGGGGACGACGATTGGTCAGGTGACTACGTTGTCATCGTGACGCGCCGTTGTCATCCAGATCGTTTCACAGCTGTCATCCCGGCGGCGCCGGCGCGTTGACTTCCCGGCGTCGCCCGACGAAGGTCCGGCCTCGCCAGCCTCTGGCGTTCCTGGGGAGCTCGCCTTGACCGCCATCCTGCACGCCATGTTGGGCAAGGGCCTGGGCGGCCTGGAGCAGGTGTTCCTCGACTACCAGCCGATCCTGGAGGCCTACGCCGCCGCCGATGGCGGAACGGCGACGGGCGTGGTGCGGGCCGGCGGCAAGGTCGCGGTCCAGCAGGCCGGGCGCGTTCCGCCCCTGGCGGCGATGCCGGCCTATACCGACTGGGACCCGATCACCGTGGGCGCGGCCCGCAAGCTGGTCAGGGCCACGGCGCCCGACCTGATCCTCAGCCACGGCCAGCGGCCCGCCCGCCTGATGGCCAAGGTTGCTCCGGCCAAGACGCTGCTGGCGATCTGCGTGCACAAGCCGGCCTTCGACATCGAGATCACGCGCACCCACTATGTCTGCGTCGGCAAGCACCTGGCCGAACTGGCGGTCGAGCGCGGCGTGCCGGCCGAGCGCGTTCACTTCGTGCCCAACGCCGTGAAGCCGCCCGCCGTCCTGGCCGCGCCCTTCGCCTACACGTCCCGCCCGCCGCGCATCGTCGCCGCCGGCCGGCTGCATCCCAAGAAGGGCTTCGACGTGCTGATCGCCGCCCTGGCGCTGCTGCGCGACGGGTGGGAAGGATTTGGGGGCCTGGCCTTCGATTGCGAGATCGCCGGCGAGGGCGACGAGCGGGCCAGGCTGGAGGGGCTGATCGCCCAGCACGCCCTGGGCGAGCGCGTGCGACTGGTCGGCTGGCGCGACGCCCCCGCCTTCCTGGCCACCGGCGACGTCTTCGCCTTCCCCTCGTATCAGGAGGGTTTCCCGCTGGTGCTGCTGGAGGCCATGGCCGCCGGCCTGCCGGTGGCGGCCAGCGCGATTCCCGGGCCCGTGGAGATGATCGGCGAGGGCGTCGACGGCGTCCTGGTCCCGCCCGGCGACCTGGCCGCCTTGGCGCGAGGCCTGGCCGGCCTGATCGCCGCCCCGGAAAAGGCCGTGGCCCTGGGCGCGGCGGCCCGCGCCAAGGTGCTGGACGACTACGGTCCGGAAAGCCTGAAGCGGCGTCTCGACGCGGTGCTAAATCTGATGCTCGGACGGACTTGAAGCCGCCCCCGCTTTGCGCTTATAAGCCCGCCTCCGCTTCGTGCGGCTGGGTAGCTCAGATGGTTAGAGCGGTGGATTCATAACCCACAGGTCGGCGGTTCGATCCCGCCCCCAGCCACCACCCTCGGGTCCTGAAGGTCCCGCAAGCCGGGCGGTTTCTCAAAAAGTCGATGATTTCGCGCCGGCGCCGACCGATGCGCGGCTCAATCCTGAAAATACCGCCGCCTGACCCCACGCCGCTTGCGGCGCATCGCGTCGATGCGGGGAGCGACGCTCGGCCAGGCCAGCATGCCGAGCAGGAACACGATGAAGAACGTCGAAATCCACAAACTCACGAACGGCTCCTGGCTTGCGAGCGTCTCCTCCCCTTTGCCGTTTTCTGTTTATGGTTTTGTGTCGGCGGGCTGACGATCAGGGAACGCCTGGGCGAAAATAGGGCTCCTTGACCGTGGCGAAAACAGCCGAGCCCGATTTTTAGCGGCCGTCGTGTCGGATTGCCGAGGTCCTGATCGTCCTGGCTACGACAAGGTGCGCAGCCGATGCTCTATGCCATTCTTTGCTACAATTCCGAGGACGTGGTCGGGGACTGGTCGCCGGCCGAGGACGCCGCGGTCATGGCCCGGCTGGGGTCGGTCGAGGCCGGCCTGGCCGCCGTCCATCGGCTGGGCGCGGTGGCCCGGCTGCTGCCGACCACGGCCGCCGTCACCCTGCGCAAGGCGCGCGACCACCTGGTGATCGACGGCCCGTTCGCCGAGACCAAGGAGCAGTTGCTGGGCTTCTACGTGGTCGACTGCGGCGACCTGGACGCGGCGATCGCGGTGGCCCACGACCTGGCCGTGGCCAATCCCGACCGGGGCGCCTATGAAATCCGTCCGCTGGCCGTCTATCGTCCCGGCGGCCTGGGCGAGGCGCGTCCCCGACGCGCTGTCAGCACGAGGGGTTGAAGGCATGACCATCGCCAACATCGACGCGGCCTGGATCGACGCGGCCCTGACGGCGGCCCGGCCCCAGGCGGTGGCCGCCCTGCTGCGCTATTTCCGTGATCTGGACACCGCCGAGGAGGCCTTCCAGGACGCCTGCCTGCGGGCCCTGAAGGCCTGGCCCAAGAACGGCCCGCCGCGCGATCCGACGGCCTGGCTGATCCTGGTGGGCCGCAACGCCGCCCTGGACGGGGTGCGCAAGTCCAGCCGCTCGGCCCCCCTGCCGGCCGAGGAGCTGATCTCGGACCTCGAGGACGCCGAGGCCGCCCTGGTCGACCGGCTGGACGGCGAGCACTATCGCGACGACGTGCTGCGGCTGCTGTTCATCTGCTGCCATCCCGACCTGCCGGCGACCCAGCAGGTGGCGGTGGCCCTGCGCATCGTCTCGGGCCTGTCGGTCAAGCAGATCGCCCGCGCCTTCCTGGTCGGCGAGTCGGCGATGGAGCAGCGGATCACCCGGGCCAAGGCCAAGATCGGGGCGGCCGACGTGCCGTTCGGCGCGCCGGGCCTGGAGGAGCGCGAGCAGCGCCTGAGCACCGTGGCGGCCATGGTCTACCTGGTCTTCAACGAGGGCTATTCGGCCGGCGGCAAGGAGCTGCTGACGCGCGGCTCGCTGTGCGGCGAGGCGATCCGCCTGGCGCGCCTGCTGCTGCGCCTGTTCCCCGGCGAGCCCGAGGTCATGGGCCTGACCGCCCTGCTCCTGCTGCAGCACGCCCGCGCCCCGGCCCGGTTCGACGCCGACGGGGCGGTGGTGCTGCTGGAGGAGCAGGACCGGAGCCTGTGGAACGGCCGGATGATCGCCGAGGGCCTGGCCCTGATCGACAAGGCCGTGCGCCACCGCCGGCCGGGGCCCTATCTGGTGCAGGCCGCCATCGCCGCCGAGCACGACCGGGCCGAGCGGGCCGAGGACACCAACTGGGCGCGGATCGACCTGCTGTACGGCGACCTGGAGCAACTGGCCCCGTCGCCGGTCGTCACCCTGAACCGCGCCGTGGCCGTGTCGAAGGTGGCCGGGCCCGAGGCGGCCCTGGAGATGATCGAGCCCCTGGCTTCCAAGCTGTCGGGCTATTTCCACTTCTTCGGCCTGCGCGGCGGGCTGCTGTTCCAGCTGGGCCGGCGGGACGAGGCCAAGGTCGCCTTCGACCTGGCCATCGCCCTGGCCAACACCGCCGCCGAGGCCGCCCACATCCGCCTGCACCTGGACCGGCTGCTGAAAGAAAGCGCCGGCTAGAAAGTTTTCCCGCCGGTGTCGGGACGGCGGGGGCGCGACCGTCCTTTGGCTGAACCGAACGGGAGCTCGCCATGATCGACGCCGCCGCCGAAGAGATCGCGATCCGCTGCGTGATCGACGCCTGGACGCAGGGCCTGCACGACAAGGACGCCGCGGCTGTCGCGGCCTGTCTGGGCGACGCGCCGGTCGTCTATTCCCTGGCCCCGCCCTTGATCGCGGCCGACGACCACGGCGAGGGCCTGGCGGCCTGGTTCGACACCTGGTCCAGCCCCATCGGCTACGCTTTCCGGAACCTGGCGATCGCCGCGGCCGGCGACGTCGCCTTCGCCCACGGCCTGGCCCACATGACCGGAACCAAGACGGACGGCGAGACCCCCGACCTGTGGTTCCGCTGCACCCTGGGCCTGCGCAAGCTGAGCGGCGCCTGGAAGATCGTCCACCAGCACGAGTCCGTGCCCTTCCTGATGGACGGCAGCTTCAAGGCCGCCGTCGATCTCCAGCCCTGATCCCGAAAACGGAGAGGAACGACCATGACCGACGCCCAGCAACCGCCGCCCAAGCTGCCCGCCGTTTCCGGCGGCATCGTGCCCTATCTGTCGCCCAGCAACGCCACCGAGGCGGCCGATTTCTACGCCAAGGCCTTCGCGGCCGAGGTGATCTACCGCATCCCGCCGGACGAGCAGGGCCGGACCATGCACATCCACCTGCTGATCAACGGCAATTCCCTGATGCTCAGCGACTTCTATCCCGAGCACGGCTATCCGTTCGAAAAGCCCGCCGCCTTCACCCTGCACCTGCAGGTCGACGACGTGGACGCCTGGTTCGAGCGCGCGGTGGCGGCCGGCTGCACGGTGTCGCTGCCGGTGCAGCTGATGTTCTGGGGCGACCGCTACGGCCAGCTCAAGGACCCCTACGGCTTCTCGTGGTCGATTGCGACGACGCCCAAGACCTGACCTCATGAAAGAAAGGGCGGGGCCGTCGGTCCCGCCCGCGACAAGGAGGGGAAAGCCATGCTCAAGATCATCGTCATCGTCGTGGTCGTCGCGCTCGTCGCCCTGCTGGGCTACGCCGCGGCCAAGCCCGACCAGTTCCGCGTCGCCCGCTCGACCGTGATCAAGGCGCCGCCGCAGAAGATCTACGCCCTGATCGAGGACTTCCACCAATGGAGCGCCTGGTCGCCCTACGAGAAGCTGGACCCGGCCATGACCCGCACCTTCGGCGGTCCGGCGCGTGGCCTGGGCTCGACCTACGCCTGGAGCGGCAACAACAAGGCCGGGGCAGGGCGCATGGAGATCATCGAGGCCGCCGCGCCGTCGAAACTGGTGATCCGCCTGGACTTCACCAAGCCGTTCAAGGCCAGCAACAAGGCGATCTTCACCCTGGAGCCCGAGGGCGACGCCACCCGCGTGACCTGGGCCATGGAAGGGGACTCGCCGTTCTTCTTCAAGCTGATGGACGTGCTGTTCAGCATGGACAAGATGGCCGGCAAGGACTTCGAGACGGGGCTGGCGAGCCTGAAGACGGCGGCGGAGGGGTAGGGGAGGTTTCCCCGAGCTCGCAAAATCGGTGTCATCCCGGAAGCCCCGCAGGGGCTGTCAGGGGCCCACGGGACTGGGCTGATGCCCTGCGGTTCACCTGGGTCCCGGACAAGCGCTGCGCGCTTTCCGGGATGACAACCGTTGGGCGGTGTCCCCCTCAGCAATCCAGGAACTTCACCTCCGTGGCGCCGTAGCGCATGTCGCTGGGGGTGAACAGGCTGGACAGGCCCAGCAGGGCGGGCCGGCCGGGCATGCGGAACACCGGCACCTCGGCCAGGTAGTAGCTCATCCGTCCCTTGGCCCGGTAGCGGCGCGCGAAGGCTTCGCGGTCCAGCAGGCCGTCGATGGTCTCCAGCAGGGGGCTGTTCAGGAACACCCCGCCGCGGGCCGCGAACAGCAGGGCCATGTCGCCGGCGAAGCCGCCCAGCAGGGCGCTGAAGATCGAGATCGCCTCGCGGGCCTTGGCGTCGCCGGCGCGCGCCAACTCGATGATAACGTTGTCATTTTCGGGCACGACGAGGGGATCCCCGTCGCCGACCAGCGCGCAGTGGATGTCGCTGAGGCCTTCCTTGGACAGCAGGCGCTCGGCCGAGACCTCGCCGTGGCGGGCGCGCACGGCCGAGAAGACCGGCGCCTCGCGCGCCTCGACCGGGCAGAAGTCCATGTGGCCGCCCTCGCTTGGCACGGCCAGCCAGCCGTCGCCGCGCAACGGCGCCAGCCCCGCCACGCCCAGGCCGAGGTTCGGGCCCAGCACGGCGATGGCGGCGTTGCGGGCGGCCTTGCCGGGGTGGATCACGGTCAGGTCGGCCTCGGGCACCTTGGGCGCGCCCATGGCGCAGGCGGTGAAGTCGTTGACCAGATAGACCCGGGGCGTGCGCAGGACGGCGCGCAGCCAGGTCAGGGACAGGCTCAGGCCGGTGGCGGTCACGATCACCGTCCCGTCGATCTCCGGGCCCGCCGCGGCGATCGCCGCGCCGACCAGGTCGTCGGGACCCACTTCGGCCAGGACCGACTTGAGGCCGGCCTCCAGCTCCAGCGGGGTCGAGCCGGGCAGGACGCGATGCTCGCCGGGACCGTCGCCGGGCCGGGCCAGGGCGACGATCAGATCGCGGCCGTTCACGTCGGCCAACAGCGCCACGCCGTGGGTCATCGGGCGGTCCTTTTTGTTTCCCCGGGGCGGCCGGTCTACGCCGGCCTGATCGCATCATAGCCCCAAGCGGGTTACTCGCTAAATAACCGCGTTCGCGGAGGGTTCCCCGCGCGGCGGCGCGATCGGCGCGAAACGGCGTTTTTGCTGGGGAAAACCGTGACTTCCGGCGTGGTCAGCGGGAAATAAACCTTGCCCCTGCACCGCCGATTAACGGCGCCGCGCGTTGTTAGGGGTATGTCGAAGTTTGGTTCCGACGGGATGACCGACCGCCGCGCCGGTCCCCGCACTGCGATGCAAACCCCCGCCAAGGTGCTGTGCGGCGCCTTCGCGTGGGACTGCGTCGTGCGCGACCAGTCGGACTCGGGCCTGCGCATCCAGATGCTGTCCAGCGCCATACCGCCGTCCAGCGTCCAGCTGGTCGACCTGGTGTCGGGCTATGCGCACGAGGTGAAGGTGGTCTGGCAGAAGGACCGCGAGTTCGGCCTGAAGATCCTGCGCAGCCACGATCTGCGCGGCCTGGCCCCCGCCTCGCTGCAGACGGCCAAGCGCATCTGGCAGGCCAGCCCGCGACGGGCCTCGGCCAGCTGAGGCCGGAAGAGCACGCCTGAAAACGCGATCGGGCCCCGGCGGGGGGTGCCGGGGCCCGAACAGGCTACTTCGTCTTGGCCGGCGCTTAGGCGGCGGCGTTCTCGGCGCGGGCGGCTTCCTCGGCCATGGCGCGGACCAGGTCCAGGACCTGACGACGCACGCGGCCGCGGCCGATCTTCGGGAACACCTCGGCCAGTTCCAGACCCTCGGGGGTGGTCAGGAATTCCTGGACGATGCGCTCGGCCTGTTGACCGATCTCGTCGCCGTCGGAACCGTCCATCGGGTCGGCCAGGCCGTCGAAGAAGAACGACACCGGGACCTGCAGGGTCTTGGCGATCTCATACAGCTTGGAGGCGCTGACGCGGTTGGCGCCGCGCTCGTACTTCTGCACCTGCTGGAAGGTCAGGCCCAGCGAGTCGGCCAGTTGTTCCTGGCTGACGCCCAAAAGCTTGCGACGCATCCGGACGCGGCCGCCAACGTGCAGATCGACGGGATTCGGGCGTCGGCCCTCGGTTTCTTCGCTCAAGTTTCGCCTCCAAAGGTTGTCCAGGCACAATGCCACGTCCAACACGTTCGTGGAACGCTGATGCGGCAAAGCGCGGCGTTAGGTCGCTGAGGTTTAGCTAATTAACCCCATGCTTGCGCTAACGCACGGACGTACACGCCTAGATCGAGGCGATTTCCAGGCAAAATTGTTTCGGCGCCGCAGCAGGGGCTAGGCGTTGAGTCGCTCCGCGGGCGGAACAGCGTCGCGTTCGGCCCAGATTCGGCGGGCTTGTAGGGTGGTGTCGTTGAGTCGATACAGGGTCTCGGCCGCCAGGGCCTCGTCGCGCGGCGAACCCGGGTCGAACTGCGGGGTCTGGGCGCGGATCACCTGGTGCTGAACGGCCGCCAGGCCGCCGAACGCCCGCAGGTCCAGCTCGTCGATGTGGTAGCCCACCGGCCCGTCGACGCCGATCGCCTCGCGCACCCGGTCCAGCAGGGCGTAGGAGAGGGCGATCTCCGAGCCGGCCACCACGCCGAACGCGTAGGGGCGGGGCAGGCCGACCAGCCGCGTGTCGATCGGCGAGTTCATGATCCCCGGATACAGCGACATGTCGATCATGCCGACGAAGCGCTCGACGCCGTTGACCAGGGCCAGCTCCATGGCCGCGGCCCAGACCTCGAACACCCGCAGGCCCCGGTTCGGACCCTTCCGGGCGCGATAGGCCTCGGTGGTGAACAGCCGCGTGGCTTCCCATACCGTCGGACCCTTCTTGGGCGTCTCGTCCGGCGCGATCAGGTGGGGGAACTTGTCGGCCAGCATGCAGCGGTCTTCGGTGGGATGCAGGCGCAGGCCCACCTCCAGCCGCATGGCCGCGTCGAAACCCAAGAGGTAGACGGCCTGGGAGTCGTCGTAGTCGTCGACCTCCCCGCCTTCCAGGACCACCAGGTCGACCCAGCCGTTCTTCTCGACGCACTGCTCGCGCCGCTGTTCGTGCATGGCCCACAGCTGGGGGCCGTAGAGATGTCGGTTTTGAGACGTGACGACGTGGATCATGGCCCGGCCCCCCGGCTGTCTGGATGGGGGCATTAGGCGGCCGATCCTCCGCGCGACGCGATAGGCCAAACGGCCTATGCCGGGCCCGCGTGGCCCCTTGCAACCGGGCTCCGTCGGGCGGAACATCGGGTCCATGACCGCGCATGATCAGCCCGCCAAAGAGGGGGAACGCTACCGCACCTTCGCGGCGTTCTACCCGTTCTACCTGACCGAACACGTCAACCGGACCAGCCGGCGGCTGCATGTGGTCGGCACGACCCTGGTCATCGCCGCCCTGGTCTGCGGTTTCCTGGTAGACTGGCGGTTCTTCGTCGCCGCGCCCTTCGTCGGCTACGGCTTCGCCTGGGTGGGCCATTTCGTGTTCGAGAAGAACCGGCCGGCCACGTTCAAGTATCCGCTCTACAGCCTGGCGGGCGATTTCCGGCTGTGGTTCGAGGTGGCGACGGGCAAGCGCCCCTTCTGAGTCTCACCTTCGCTCTTGCGATGTTGCGTTGCAGCAAAACCCGGTTCATGATCGTTGGTAATTAAGAACAACGATAAACGGGAAGCGCAGGATGTCAGCCAAGCCGTTCCAGCACGCGCCTGACGCGCCCTGGATCTTCCGTACCTATGCGGGGCACTCCACGGCCGAGAAATCCAACGCCCTCTATCGCGCCAACCTGGCCAAGGGCCAGACGGGCCTGTCCGTCGCCTTCGACCTGCCCACCCAGACCGGCTACGACGCCGACCACATCCTGGCGCGGGGCGAGGTGGGCAAGGTGGGTGTGCCGATCGCCCATCTGGGCGACATGCGGACCCTGTTCGACGGCATCCCGCTGGAGCAGTCCAACACCTCGATGACCATCAACGCCCCGGCCGCCTGGCTGCTGGCGATGTACGTGGCCTTGGCCGACGAGCAGGGGGCCGACCGCGCGCTGCTGCAGGGCACCACCCAGAACGACCTGATCAAGGAGTATCTTAGCCGCGGCACCTACATCTTCCCGCCGGAGCCGTCCTTGCGGCTGATCGGCGACATGATCGCCTGGTGCTACCGCGAGGTCCCCAAGTGGAACCCGATGAACGTCTGCAGCTACCACCTGCAGGAGGCGGGGGCGACGCCGGAGCAGGAGCTGGCCTTCGCTCTGGCCACGGCCATCAGCGTGCTCGACACCGTCAAGGCCGGCGGCCAGGTCCCCGACGAGGACTTCGAGATCGTCGCCTCACGCATCAGCTTCTTCGTCAACGCCGGCGTGCGGTTCGTGACCGAGCTCTGCAAGATGCGCAGCTTCACCCGGCTGTGGGACCAGATCCTGTTGGAGCGCTACGGCGTGCAGGACAAGAAGGCCCGGCGGTTCCGCTACGGAGTACAGGTCAACAGCCTGGGGCTGACCGAGCAGCAGCCCGAGAACAACGTCTACCGCATCCTGATCGAGGCCCTGGCGGTCACCCTCAGCAAGGACGCCCGCTGCCGGGCCCTGCAGCTGCCGGCCTGGAACGAGGCCTTGGGCCTGCCGCGTCCGTTCGACCAGCAGTGGTCGCTGCGGCTGCAGCAGGTGTTGGCCTACGAGACCGACCTGCTGGAATACGAGGACCTGTTCGACGGCAGCCACGTGGTCGAGGCCAAGGTGGCCGAACTCAGCAAGGGCGCGCTGGAGCAGCTGGCCCTGATCGACGCGATGGGCGGCGCCCAGAACGCCATCGACTACATGAAGACGCAGCTGGTGGCGTCGAACGCCGCGCGGGTGCGCTCGGTCGAGACCGGCGACCTGACCGTGGTCGGCGTCAACCGCTGGACCGATACCGAGGCCTCGCCCCTGGCCGCCGGCGGCAAGGCGATCGAGACGGTCGATCCGCTGCTGGAGGCGGGCGTCGTCGAGCGGCTGAAGGCCTGGAAGGCGGCCCGCGACCCCGCCGCTGTCGAGGCGGTTCTGGCCGAGCTGAAAGCGGCGGCGCGCGATGGCCGAAATATCATGGAATCCTCGATTTCCGCCGCAAAGGTCGGCGTCACCACCGGCGAGTGGGCCGGGGCGCTGCGCGAGGTGTTCGGCGAGTATCGCGGCCCCACCGGCGTGGCCGTGGTCGTCTCGACCGGCGAGGCCGAGGACGTCGAGGCGGTGAAGGCGCAGGTCGAGCGGGTGTCCCAGTTGCTGGGCCGCACCCTGACCTATCTGGTCGGCAAGCCCGGCCTGGACGGCCACTCCAACGGCGCCGAGCAGATCGCCACCCGGGCCCGGGCCTGCGGCATGGAGGTCATCTACGACGGCATCCGCTCGACGCCGGAGGAGATCGTCCGCCGCGCCAAGGAAGGCCGCGCCCATGTGGTGGGCCTGTCGATCCTGTCGGGCTCGCACCTGGACCTGGTGCAGGAGGTGATCCGCCTGATGCGCGCCGAGGGCCTGGGCCACATCCCCGTGGTGGCCGGCGGCATCATCCCCGACGGCGACGCCCTGATCCTCAAGCAGATGGGCGTGGCGCGCATCTACACGCCCAAGGACTTCAAGATCACCGAGATCATGGGCGACGTGGTGCGGCTGGTGGAGGCCGCGGCGCTGGCGGAAGCTTGAGCGGAGGGCCGTTACACGCCTAGAGTGCGCCCCATGGCGACCTTCGGCGCAGACTATACCCCCACGACGGCCGAGCGCTTCCGGACCGGCGCTTTCTGGGCGCTGCTGATCGGGTTCGGGATCGGGGCCACGTGGACGAGCCGGTGGCTCGACGCCATGAGGCCGCAGGCGATGGAACTCCCAAGCCTCGGTTCCGTGTCGCTCTTCGTCGTCTCCTGGCTGCTCTCGCGCCCGAAGGTGAAGACGTGGCTGGAACGAGGCCGCCCGGTCCAGTCGGGAAAGTGGCGCACCGCGCGGGCCCTTCGGATCGACGCCGGCGCATGGACTCTGCTGGTGGCGGGGTGGGGTTACAGGTTCGTCGATCAGGCCGTGTACGCCTGGCGCATCGGCGACACGCCCAGGCTTCTCGGCGCGTGCGGCGTGGCGGCGGCCCTGACGGCGTTCGCGGCAGCCGCTTTCGCACGGCGGGGGAGGTCCGTTCTGGAGCTGTCCGTCGACCGGACCGGAGTCTCCGCGCGCGAATGGAAGGGCGTCGTCCCGTGGAGCGCCATCGACTTTGTCGTCCGGCCGGACAAGGCGGACTCGTCGTTGCGCCTCGTGCTGAGGCCCGAGGCTCTTGCGACCTTGCCGGACTATGTGCGTCGGCGGAACGGCTTCCTGGATCTGGACCTGTCGCCGACGGTCCTTTCACCGATCACGGCCGTGGACGCCCTGCGCGCGGCCTGCCCCGATCTGGAGGTCCGTCATCCGCGCTCGGCCGGCCTGGTCCTGCCGGTGCGCGGCGCGACCGACATCGTCGAAGCCGATCTCTAGGCCATGAGCCCTTTGCGCAGGATCGCCGACGGCGCGGCTGTCCCCACCCGAGCGTTGGAGCTGGCGATCGAGGCCGCCCCCGCGATCCCCTGGGTCCTGCTGGTCATGGCCGTGGATCAGGGCACGCCCGGTTCGGTAGTGGGCGGCATGTTCCTGTACCTTGTCGGCGCGGCGCTGAAGCAGCCCTTGCCGTTGGGGCCGCGCCTGGACCGCGTCGCTTCGCCGAAGCCGGGTGTCTGGCTGACCAGCCCGACCCGCCGGTTCCGGCGCCTGGTGGCCTTGGTCCTGCCGCTGGCCGGGCTGGGGTGCGCGATCGGCATGGCGGTCGCGTCGTTCGACGCAGGCGACGCCTTGGCCTTGGCGCTGGACCTGTTCGTCGTGCTGGGCTTCGTCGCCAGCGTGGCGTGGGACGCCTGGCGCGGCCTGTCGGTCAGGGTGGAAACGCGGATCGACGCCGAGGGGCTCTACAGCCGCGCGCTGGACGGAACGATCGGCCTCGACCAGATCCTGGAGATCCTGCCCCGACCCCGGGGAGAGAAATTCAAGCTGCGGCTGCGCGTGGGACCGGGCGCGGCGGGCCTGCCCTCATACCTGAAGCATCGCGGCGGCGACGTGACGATCGACATGTCGGCCGCCTGCCTGACGTACGACCTGGCGGTGAACGCTTTGCGCGAGGCGGATCCCGCCGTGAATTTCCACCGCGACGCGGCCCCGCTGGACAGTCCCTTCGTCGTGCCGATCCGGGGTGTCGACCACGAGGAGAACGTCACCACCGCCTGGGAGGAGATGGAGGATCAGAGCCGGCGGTTCGACCGGGACCTGTCGGGGTTGCGCCTACCCCCGGAAACCTATGGCTATCGGCCCGTCCTGCTGGAAACGATCGATGACGCCGAGCCCGGCGCCGGGACCGGGTCCTAGGCGGCGAGTCGGTCCCGCCCCAGCCGCCACGCCGCCAGCAGGCCGATCACCGCCAGCGGCAGGAAGGCGTAGAACAACAGCAGGCCGTGCGCCAGGCCGCCCTCCGGCGTCACCCCGTGTGCGAAGCCCAGGGCGTTGGCGAGGGCGCCGGCGGCGGCCGCGCCCGTGGCGCCGCCCATCAGCTGGGTGGTGGGCACGGCGGCCGAGGCCAGGGGCTGCTCCTCCAGCGGCGCGCCGCCGATCACCCGCTTGGCCAGGAAGGCCCAGCAGATCCCGAAGCCGGCGCCCAGCAGCACCATCGAGGCCGTGATTCCGACCAGGCCGCCCCGCACCATCTCGAACGCGCCCCAGGCCACGCCCGCGGCGATGACCACGGCGCCCAGGCGGATCGCCAGGCCCTCGTGTTTGGGCTTGAGGCCGGCCACCACGAACGACAGGGCCGTCCAGCCCGCCGCGATGCCGCCGATCACGTAACCGCTCAGCAAGGGGCCGGCGCCGTGCAGCGTCTGGATGAAGGTCGGGCCGTAGACCGAGAAGCCGACCGTCGCGGCTTCGCAGAAGAAGATCACCATCAGCCCCAGGCCCGTCGCGGTGCGCAGGTCGCCGGCCGCGCGCGGCAGCAGGCGCTCGGCCGTGCGGCCGTTGACCAGCAGCATGGCGGCCATGGCCAGGGTCCCGAACGCCGCGCAGACGGCGGCCGCGACCTGACCGGGCACCACCCCGGCGGCGGCGATCAGCGTGACGCCGACGGTCAGCAGGGCCAGCTGCCGCTTGGGTATGCGCCCGCCTTCCGGGGCTTTCGGCGCGCCGGGCACCATGACCAGCACCGCTCCGACGAAGATCACCGCCTGGACCACGAAGAACCAGAAGGCACCGCGCCAGAAACCGGCCTCGGCGAACAGGCCGCCGCACAGCGGGCCCAGCAGGGTGGCCGCGCCCCAAACCCCGGCGATGGCGCCGTAGACGCGCGGCCACAGGTTTTCGGGGAACATGGCGCTGATGGCCACGTAGCACAGCGAGACGATCGCCCCCGCGCCCAGGCCCTGGACCAGGCGGCCGGCCACGAAGGTCAGGAATTCCGGGGCCAGGGCGCCCATGGCGCAGCCGACGGCGTAGACCACCCCCGCCAGGGCGGTGGCGCGACGCAGGCCGAAGCGGATCGACAGCTTGCCCGCGCAGGCCCCCGCCAGGATCGAGCCCAGCAGGAAGGCGGCGATCGACCAGCCGAAGTACTGGAAGCCGCCGATCTCCTTGGCGACGCTCGGCATGATCGTCACCGTCACCAGGGTGTCGGCGGCGTTCAGCCAGATGCCCAGGCACAGCAGGGCGAAGCGCGGGGCCAGTTCGGCGTTCAGCAGGCCGCGCCAGCTGTTGGTGGGGGTCATGGGCGTCTCCGGGACGCGGTAGATGGCCCTTTCCGGCCGCCAAGCCAAGCCTTGTGGTCTTCGCTCTCCGGAGAGGGTTGTAAGGCGCGCGCGCCTAAGGCAAGGCTTGGCCGTTAACCTTTTCGGGCGCTCCCCCCGCCATGGCCTACCGCGTTCCGCGCCATCAGAGCGTCGAGCACCGCACGCGCCGCCAGAACCGCCTGGCGGGGCTGACGGCGCTCGTCCTGCTGTGGTCGCTGGTGCTGGTCATGGCCCTGGTGGCCGAGCGCGGCATCGCCCGCCAGCACCTGCCGTGGAAGCCCCTCAGCATCGTCGACCCGGTGGGCATGGCCACGCGGATCAAGGCGGCCCGGGCCGGCGCCGATCCGGCCACCTGCCGGGCGATCCTGCGAAAGGCGGGCCTGTCCTACGAGGAGGTCCCGGAAAAGACCGACGGCGGTTTCTGCACGGTGCGCGACGCCCTGAGGATCGACGGCGGCATGGCCGGCCTGTCGCCCACGGACGCGCCGATGGTCTGCAAGGAGGCCCTGGCCCTGTCGATCTGGGAGCGCCAGGTGGTGCAGCCGGCCGCCTACGAGGTGCTGGGCCAGGGCGTGGTGGGCCTGGAGCACTACGGCACCTATTCGTGCCGGCGGCAGTACGGCAGGACGGCCGGCCCGGTCAGCGAGCACGCCACCGCCGACGCCATCGACCTGGCCGGCTTCAAGCTGGCCGACGGCCAGACCGTCTACGTGGCCCGCGACTGGAACGATCCCGGCCCCAAGGGGCAGTTCCTGCGCCGCGTGCGCGACGGGGCCTGCCGGGTGTTCATCACCACGCTGAGCCCCGACTTCAACGCCGAGCACCACGATCACTTCCACCTGGACATGCACGGGTGGAGCAAGTGCGCGTGAGATAGGGGGCGCGGAACGCGCACCCTATCTCCGTCATCCTCGGACTTGTTCCGAGGACCCCTTTGGCCGCCGGTTTGTCGGCTGGGTTCGGCCGCGCACGCGCCGCTCCCCTGGTCCACGTTCTTCGTGTCTGAACGAGGGGTCCTCGGAACAAGTCCGAGGATGACGAGCGGAGTGGATCAGAACGTCTTGGCCACCTCGGCCAGCTGGTCGGCGACGATGCCCCAGCCCTCGTGGAAGCCCATCTGCTCGTGGGTCTGGCGGTCCTCGACGGTCCAGTGGCGGGCGGTGGCGGTGTAGCGGGTCGTGCCGTCGCCCAGGTCGTCGAACTCGATGGTCGCGACCATGAAGGGCTTGCCGGCCGGGACCCAGTCCGAGGCGAAGGCGTCGGTGAAGACCAGGCGCTTGTTCGGAACGACCTCGAGGAAGAGGCCCGGGTTGGGGACCTCCTCGCCGTTCGGGCCCTGCATGACGATCAGGCTGGCGCCGCCGGGGCGGATGTCCATCTCGGCGTGCGAGACGGTCCAGGGCTTGGGGCAGAACCATTCGTGCATGCGCTCGGGCGTGGTCCAGCACTTGAACAGCTTGTCGGCGGGCACGTCGAGGACGCGGGTCAGCACCAGTTCGCGGTCGGCGACGGGCGAAGGGGCGGGGGTGTCCATGGCGTTTCTCCAAGGGAGTGGGGTGTTGCGCCCGAAGGACGGCCCCGACGTCGGCGATCCGACATCGGGTGCGAACTTTTGTCGAGACCGCGAGTCGATGGCGGGAAGCCGAGGCCCGTCTCGGGTGTTCACCTGATTTACCCCTCGGCTGGACAGTTCAGGCTCTCCCCGGGTCGCCAGGGAGCGGGTTGATGAAGGTTGCGGTGGTTCTGGGCTGCGCCGCGGCGCTGGTCCTGGGGGCGACGGCCGTCCAGGCCAGGGCCGACGACGACGTGACGTTCCGCATGGGCACCTATGTCTGGCTGCCCACCGTCAAGGGGCCGCTGGGGCTGAACCCCGACCGGCCCACGCCCGTGCTGGGCGACGGCAATATCCTGGATAACCTGCAGTTCTTCGGTTTCGGCGTGGCCGAACTCAGCAAGGACCGGGTCGGGGCCCTGGTCGATTTCGCCTATGTCGACATCGGCTTCGGCGACGACGTCGAGCTGCCGCCGGCCTTGCCCCTGAAGCCCGACCTCGACACCAAGGCGATGGTCGGCAGCGTGAACGGCTTCTACCGCGTCGTCGACGGCGACAAATGGGACGTGGACCTGACCGCCGGCGTCCGGGGCTACTGGCTGGAGACCGACTTCACGCTCAGCGCGCCCAACACCGACCTGATCGACGCCAGCGCCGACACCAACTGGTTCGACGGCGTCATCGGCGCGCGGGCCCGCGGCCAGTACGGCAAGTGGGGCTTCATGGGCCAGATCGACAGCGGCTGGGGCAGCGACACCACCAGCTGGCAGGGCCAGGGCATGGTCGAGTACGACGCGTCCAGCCATTGGCGGCTGATGGGCGGCTATCGCTTCCTGCATTTCGAGAACGACAAGGGCCGTCGCAACGTCGACCTGGACCTGAAGGGTCCGCTGTTCGGTTTCACCTACCGGTTCTGAGGCCGCTTCGGCGAAGGCTTGACCTGGGCGGGCCTTCCTCCCAATGTGCCGGCAATTCAAACGATCGTTTTGATGTTTGCCGGGAGCCCGCCATGACCAACCTCTTCGACCTCGCCGGCAAGGTGGCGATCATCACGGGCAGCTCGCGCGGCATCGGCAAGGCCATCGCCCAGCGCATGGCCGAGCACGGGGCCAAGGTGGTGATCTCGTCGCGCAAGGCCGGTCCCTGCGACGAGGTCGCGGCCGAGATCAACGCCCGGCACGGCGAGGGGACGGCCATCTCGGTCCCGGCCAACATCGGCTCTAAGGAGGACCTGCAGCGGCTGGTCGACGAGACCCGCAAGGCGTTCGGGAAGATCGACATCTGCGTCTGCAACGCCGCGTCCAACCCCTATTACGGCCCGCTGTCCGGCATCGCCGACGACCAGTTCCGCAAGATCCTGGACAACAACATCATCAGCAACCACTGGCTGATTTCGATGGTCGCCCCGGAGATGCGCGAGCGGAAGGACGGCTCGATCATCATCGTCAGCTCGATCGGCGGCCTGCGCGGCAACGCCATCATCGGGGCCTACAACATCTCCAAGGCCGCCGACTTCCAGCTGGCCCGCAACCTGGCCCACGAGTTCGGCCCCGACAACGTGCGGGTCAACTGCATCGCGCCGGGCCTGATCAAGACCGACTTCGCCAAGGCCCTGTGGGACGACCCGGCGACCCTGGAGCGTTCGACCAAGGGCGTGCCGCTGCGCCGGATCGGCGAGCCCGACGAACTGGCCGGGGCGGCCGTCTACCTGGCCTCGAAGGCGGGCAGCTTCATGACCGGCCAGGCCCTGGTCGTGGACGGCGGCGCCACGATCTAGGGGCGCCGCGAGGTCGGGCGGATGACGCCGCGAAAGGGCGATATTTGCCCCTGGCGGAGTCATCTGGGGACAGAACGTCGCGCCGCGCCGATCTTAACTTTGGATACAGGCCGTTTTCGTACCTTGCCAAGGTTCACCAGGAAACCACGGCTTGCGGCGCTACGTCCTGTTCCTCGCGGCGATCGCAACCCTGTTCGTCGCGAGCGGCGGAACGGCGTTCGCCCGTTCGCAGCAGTCGGCCAAGCTGGACGCCCTGTACCGCGAGATCAGCCGCGACGAGATCAAGCCCCCCGCCCGCGAGAACGACGACATCGAGCGGGTCGGACGCCGGGCCCTGAAGCAGCACGGCGACAAGCGCCTCTACGGCCTGTGGTCGGTGCTCTACGCCTACAAGAGCAACCAGGTGCAGCCGCAGTTCGACGACTGGACCCGCCGCGTGCGCCGCCTGGCCAAGGAAGACAACGACGCCGAGCTGCTGAACCTGGTCGACCTGCTGACCACGGCCTACCGCCACGAGTCCGGCGGCTTCCGCACGTTCAACGACGCCGACTGGGTGCGCTATCTGGAGCGCTCGGGCCCGAACATCCGGATGATGGCGGCCATCGAGCGCATCCGCAGCCTGGGCCGCTCGGGCCATTGGGCCGAGGCCTCGCGCCTGGCGACCGAGGTCATGGGCCAGCTGGAACGCAAGGGCGCCGTCGCCCGGCCGATGCTGGCCGAGGCCCACCAGGTGCACTCCTACACCCTGTCCTACATCGGCGATAAGGAAGGCGCGCTGGACCACATGAGCGCCGCCGCCCGCCTGGACGAGGGCAACGCCTTCTACATGCGCAAGGTCGAGCGGATCTACGACATCGCCTACACCGCCGCCGAGGTGGGCGAGCTGGACGCCGCCGAGCACTTCGCCGGCGTGCACCACCACATGACCGAGGCCGCCGGCGATCCCGACCTGAAGACCTGGGATCGCTATCTCTGCGCCCGCATCGCCAGCGCGCGCCACGCGCCGGGCCGGGTCCTCAAGTGCCTGGAAGCGGGCGCATTCGAGATCGACCATCCGACCAACCGCCTCACCGGCCTCAGCCTGCGGCTGCGGGCCCAGGCGCGGGCCGAGCTGGGCCAGGCCGCCGCCGCCCGGGCCGATCTGGACGTGGCGCGCGCCATCCCCCTGGAGACCCTGGAGCGTGATCCCCAGGCCGAGCTGCTGGTCAGCGCCTACATCGCCCTGGCCGAGCATCGCGGCGAGGAGGCCTTCCGCGACCTGGACCAGTGGCGGCGGCAGGACCACGAGAAGACCCAGGCCGCCCTGACCCGCAACGGCGCCCAGATGGCCTCGGCCCTGGAGACCGAGCTGAAGTCCAAGCGCGACGAGAGCCGCCGGCTGACGGCCGAGGTCGAGCTGAACCGTCGCCTGGCCCACGCCTCGATCATCATCGCCATGCTGCTGGGCGTTCTGGTGCTGGGCGGCGTCGCCTGGGGCTTCTACCTGCGCCGGGCGTCGATGCGGCTGAAGGACGCCCGCGGCCGGGCCGAGGCGGCCAACGAGGCCAAGTCCGCCTTCCTGGCCGTGATGAGCCACGAGCTGCGCACGCCGCTGAACGGCATGCTGGGCATGGCCCAGGCCTTGCGCGGCGAGGCCCTGGACGCCCGCCAGCGCGAGCAGGTCGAGCTGATGATCGACAGCGGCGACACCCTGCTGGTCCTGCTCAACGACATCCTGGACCTGTCCAAGATCGAGGCCGGCAAGCTGGAGATCGCTCCCACCGCCGGCGACATCGTCGGCGTTTGCGCGCGACTTGTCGGCGGCTACCAGCCGACGGCTCGGGAAAAGGGCGTCGAGCTGACCTTCGCCGTGGCGGGCGACCCGCCGCCGATGCTGCTGTTCGACGCCGTGCGGGTGCGCCAGTGCCTGGCCAACCTGCTGTCCAACGCCCTGAAGTTCACGGTGGTGGGTCGGGTGGAGGTGACCCTGGCCTGGTCGCCCGACCCGCAGACGGGGCGCACGGCGATCAGCCTGACCGTCGCCGACACCGGCATCGGCATGACCCCGGCCACCCTGTCCAAGCTGTTCGGCGCCTTCACCCAGGCCGACGCCTCGACCACCCGCACCTTCGGCGGCACGGGCCTGGGCCTGAACATCACGCGCCGCCTGGCCGAGCTGATGGACGGCGAGATCCGCGTCGACAGCCGCGAGGGCCACGGCTCGACCTTCATGCTGGACTTCCAGGTCGACCTCGCGGCCGCCGGGACGATCGAGACCGGGGCCCCGGCCTTCGGCGCCCCGGGCGAGGACGAGACGCTGTCGCCCCTGCACGGCCGCCGGGTGCTGGTGGTCGACGACCACCCGGTCAACCGCCGGGTCATCAAGCTGTTCCTGGCCCCATTCGACTGCGACCTGGTCGAGGTCGAGAACGGCCGCGAGGCCCTCGACGCCCTGGAGGCCGAGGCCTTCGACCTGGTGCTGATGGACGTCAACATGCCGGTGATGGACGGGCTGGAGGCCACGCGCCGCCTGCGACGCGACCCGCGCTGGACCGGCCTGCCGGTCATCGCCCTGACGGCCGACGTCATGCGCACCCAGATCGACACCTGCCTGGAGGCGGGCATGGACGCCCACATCGCCAAGCCGATCGACCTGCGCGACCTGCTGTCGGTGATGGTCCAGGTGCTGGACCGGCGCGGCGTCGCGCCGGCGGTCGGCGAGACCGCGCTGGCCTAGGCGGCCACGGCGCGCTCGCGGCGGCCGCGCAGATACAGCTCGACCAGGAGCAGGTTCGGGATCCAGGCCAGGAAGGCCGAGGCGCGGTAGGCGTCGATCTCGGCCACGCCCATCATCGGCAGCACCACGATGTAGATCCGCAGGGTGACCGCGGCGAAGGTCATGGCGAACGAGCGCAGCATCCAGGCGCGGTGGTCGTCGAAGCGTCGCGCCACCGCCAGGCGCCAGCCCTGGACGTTGGCCGTGATCCAGCAAACCGCCAGGCTGGCGAAGCCGACCGTGGCGATCGGGCCGGCGGTCGAGCCGAAGGCCATTACCAGCCCGCCGACCCCGCCGGCCAAGCAGCCGATCACATAGACCCGCCCCAGCGTCCGGTGCAGGGCGGGGAACCGTCGGCGCACCCAGGGCAGGAACTGGAGCGGGCCGACCAGCAGCGCCGTCGCCGCGCCCGCCACGTGGACGTCCAGCCAGGGCCGTGCGAACAGGTTGGCCAGGATCTCGGGGCCCAGCGGCCCGATCCTCGGCAGATAGCGGTACGAGAAGATCGCCACGGCCGCGCTCAGCAGGGCGTACAGGGTCCAGAGGCTTCGGTTCAGCAGGCGGGTCATGTCGGTCTCCGAGGTTTGGCGGAGATTGCGAAGCTCGCCGACCGGCGCTAGGCGAGGTTGCGTGAGCGGCGCCGATACTGCGCGAACGGCGCCGCGCCATGATGAGAGGCTTTTGGGCGAGAGGCTTAGATCGGGGTGACGGACCTGCGGGCGATCCTTCAGCGCGGCGGCGCGGACCTGGCGCTGCTGCTGGCGATGGGCCTGTTCTTGGGCGCGGTCGGCCCGTTCGGCAGCGAGCACCTGGCGCCGCGCCAGGCCTACGCCTACTGGGTGCTGTGCATCGTCGGCGGCGGGCTGATCGGCATCCTGATCGACGAGACCGTCGGGCGCCGGGCGGGCGTCTTCTGGCGGCGGCTGCTGGTCACCGCCGTGCTGATGACGCCGCCGACCGCCCTGTGGGTGCTGGTGTCCGATCGCCTCGTGGTCGGCGCGCCGATCGTCGCGTCGCGGTACTGGCCGCTGCTGTGGCAGGTGTTCCTGATCTCGGTCCCGGTCATGGCCGTCCGGGCTCTGGTCTGGCGCCGGCCGTCGGCGGTGGTCGAGACCCGGGTGGTGGTCGAGCCGCCCCTGCCCGAGGCCGAGGCGGCCTTCCGCCGGCGCCTGTCGGCGAAGCGGCGCGGCGCGCGGCTGATCGCGGTCGAGGCCGACGACCACTACCTGCGGGTCCACACCGACGCCGGGGCCGAGATGGTCACCCTGCGCTTCGCCGTCGCCCTGGACGAGCTGTCCGGCGCGCACGGCTTCCAGACCCACCGCTCGTGGTGGGTGGCGGCCGAGGCGGTGGAGGGCGTGCGCTGGCGGCGCGGCGGCGGCGAGCTGCGCCTGGCGGGCGGCCTGGCGGCTCCGGTCAGCCGCACCCATGCGCCGACCGTCAAGGCGGCCGGCTGGTTCTGAGCGCTAGGCCGGTAAGGCCGCCGGCTCGGTGATCCCGAACAGCGCCCGCATCTGGTGGCGCTGATCCAGCAGGTCCTCCAGCGTGTATTTGTCCAGCACCGCGATGAACGCCGCCGTCGCCTCGTTGAGGGCGCGGGGCAGGGTGCAGGCGGGGGCGATCACACAGTTGCTGCAGTCCACCAGCTGGAAGCCTTCTTCGGTCTGGCGCACCACCTGGCCGACGACGATCCGGTCGGCCGGACGGGCCAGGGCGATACCGCCGCCGCGGCCGCGCACCGTGCGCACGAAGCCGGCCTTGCCCAGGTCCTGCACCACCTTCATCAGGTGGTTCTGCGAGATCTTGTAGAGCGCCGCGATCTCGCCGATCGAGGACAGGTCGCCGTCGTCGCGCGCCGCCAGGTGCAGCAGCACCCGCATGGCGTAGTCGGTGTAGCGCGTCAGCCGCATCGGGACTCCGGGCACGCGCCCCGCCGGGACGGACTAAGGGCGAATACGTAAAACAGGCATTTTCATTGCATGTTTCGTCGCGGCCTTATAGATGCATTTTTGACGCATCAATTAGGCTCCCCTATGGACCCGACCCAAGCCGCCGAGATCGAAGCCGCGCTGCCGGCGCTGCTGGAGCGCTTCTACGCCCGCGTCCGCGCCGACGCCGAGCTGGGCCCGGTGTTCAACGACGCCGTTCAGGACTGGGATCACCACCTGGGGACCCTGGCCGACTTCTGGTCGTCGGTGATGCTGACCAGCGGCCGCTACAAGGGCAATCCGATGGCGGTCCACCTGCAGCACGCCGCGCGCATCCCGTCGGAGATGTTCGGCCGCTGGTTGGCGCTGTGGACTCAGACCACCGACGAGATGATGTCGCCGCCGGTCGCCGCGGTCATGCAGGCCAAGGCCGCGCGCATCGCCCAGAGCCTGGACGCGGCCCTCCATTTCCGCCTGTCCAAGGCCGAGGCCGCCAAGAGCGAAACGATTCAGCGTGAGGTCTCCAAGCCCTATCGCTCGACCCCGGTCTTCGACGAGCGGACCCTGCCGCAAGGCCTGCGCCAGGCGCACACCACCAAGGACGGCGTCTGGGGCGTGATCCGCGTGCTCGAGGCTGCGTCCGTTACCGGATCGAGGCCCACGACCAGGACGTCATCCTGTCGCCGGGCACGCCGGGCCTGGTGCGCCCCCAGGAACCTCATCACGTCGAGCCGGTCGGGCCGATGCGCATGCAGGTCGAGTTCTACGACCACCCTCCGGCGCTCTAGCCGGACCGAAACACCGAACCCGAACGAGGAGAGAGACAATGGCGGCTGCGCTCAGCGCGGAGACGATCGCGCGCGTCAAGGCCACGGTTCCGGCCCTGGCCGAACACGGCGAGGCGATCACCCTGGCGATGTACGCCCGGCTGTTCCAGGACGATCATATCAAGGCGCTGTTCAACCACGCCAACCAGGCGACCGGCGCTCAGCCCAAGGCCCTGGCCGGGGCGATCCTGGCCTACGCCCAGAACATCGACAATCTGGGCGTGGTGCTGCCGGTGGTCGAGCGCATCGCCCACAAGCACGTCGGCTATCACATCCTGGCCGAGCACTATCCGTTCGTGGCCAAGGCCTTGCTGGGCGCGATCAAGGACGTGCTGGGCGACGCCGCCACCGACGAGATCCTGGGCGCCTGGGGCGAGGCCTACTGGTTCCTGGCCGACATCCTGATCGGTCGCGAGGCGGCGATCCGCACCGAGATCGAGGCCTTCGAAGGTGGCTGGACCGGCTGGCGCGACTTCGTGGTGGCCGAGAAGGTCCGTGAGAGCGCGGTTATCACCTCGTTCGTGCTGCGGCCGGCGGACGGCGGCAAGGTGATCCCGCACAAGCCGGGCCAGTACCTGACCTTCCGCTTCGACTCCGCCGACCTCGCCGGCGAGAAACGCAACTACTCGATCTCGGCCGGGCCGAACGGCGAGAGCTACCGCATCTCGGTCAAGCGCGAGGACCTGGGCGCGGCCTCGCGGTTCCTGCACGACCAGACCCGGATCGGCGACATCCTGCAGGCCACCCCGCCGGCCGGCGACTTCTTCCTGGCCGACCAGCCGGCCCGTCCGGTGGTGCTGCTCAGCGGCGGCGTCGGCCTGACGCCGATGGTCAGCATGGTCGAGCACATCGCCAAGGAACATCCGGAGCTGGAAGCCCACTTCGTGCACGGGGCGCTGAACAGCAAGGTCCACGCCCTGGACGGCCACGTCCGCGCCCTGGCCAAGGACCACGGCGGCGTCTCGGTGACCACCTTCTACAGCCACCCCTTGGCGGGCGACCGGGCCGGTGAGAGCCACGACGTCGACGGGTTCATCACCATAGACTGGCTGAAGGCCAACACCCCGTTCGCCGAGGCGGATTTCTACCTGTGCGGCCCGACGCCGTTCCTGAAGGCCTTCGTCAGCGGGCTGACGGACGCCGGCGTGCCGGCCGACCGGGTGCACTACGAGGTGTTCGGCCCGACGGCCGAGGCGATCGCGGCCTGAGGCTGAGCTCGGAGCGTCGCCGTGCTATTGAGGCGGCATGAGCGACCCGCCTTTCTCCAACGATCCAAACTCGAATGGCTGGGCTGAATCCGCGGCGGCCTGGATCGCCGACATGGGCGAGCACGGCGACTACGGCCGTCGCTACGTGCTCGATCCCGTGATCCGCCAACGGCTGGGCGAGCGCGGCTTTCGCAAGGCCCTGGACGTGGGCTGCGGCGAAGGACGGCTGTGTCGGATGCTGTCGGGCTTCGGCGTCGAAACGATCGGGCTGGACCCGACACAAGCCCTGCTGGACCAAGCCAGACGGTCGCACCCCGAGGGACGCTATGTGGAGGGCGTCGCCGAGGCCCTGCCGTTCGAGGACGCGGGCTTCGACCTGGTCGTCAGTTGCTTGAGCCTCATCGACATCCCCGGCTTCGAAGCGGCGATCGCCGAGATGGCCCGGGTGCTGGCGCCGGGTGGAACCCTGTTCGTCGCCAACCTGACCAGCTTCGCGACCGCCCGGATCGACGCCCCGATCCTGGAGCGCTGGGTCAACAGTCCGGGCGTGCGGATCGACCGCTATCTGGAACAGCGGTCCAGCTGGGAGGCTTGGCGGGGCATCCGGATCGTCAACTGGCACCGGCCCCTGTCGGCCTACATGGCCGCCTTCCTGGGCGCGGGCCTGCGCCTGACCCACTTCGACGAGCCGGCGCCGGTCGGTGGCGACCCGGCCAAGGCCGAGCGCTATCGCGGCGTGCCCTGGTACGTCGTGATGGAGTGGGAGAAGCCGGCCTAGCCCCGCGCCGCCGCCAACCGCCGCACCGCCTCATCCAGCGTGTCGTCCGCCTTGGCGAAGCACAGGCGCAGGATGTGGCGCACCGGGTCTTCCGCATAGAAGGCCGAGACCGGGATGCTGGCCACCCCGTGGTCGCGCACGGCGCGCAGGGCGAAGGTCCGGTCGTCCTCGTCGACCCCCGACGCCTTCAGGTCGACGTTGAGGAAATAGGTCCCGCCGCTGTCCAGCACCACGAAGCCGGCGTCGCGCAGGCCCGCCGCCAGGCGGTCGCGCGAGCGCTGCAGGCCGGCGGGCATGGCCTTGAACCAGTCGCCGGGGTCCCGCAGCCCGAACGCCACCGCCTCCTGCAGGTTGGGCGGGGTGGTGAAGGTCAGGAACTGGTGGGCGCCGGCCAGGGCCTTGGTCAGGGCGGGGGCGGCGCACAGGAAGCCGACCTTCCAGCCGGTCATGCCGAACATCTTGCCGGCCGAGCCGATCTTCACGGTGCGCTCGCGCATGCCCGGATAGCCGATCAGCGGCCGGTGCCGGCGACCGTCGAACACCACGGCCTCCCACACCTCGTCGCAGACGGCGACGGCGTCGTGCCTGACGCAGAACTCGGCCAGCAGCGCCAGGTCCTCGTCGGGCGTGACCACCCCGGCGGGGTTCAGCGGAGTGTTCAGCACCACCATCCGCGTCCGGTCGCTGAAGGCGGCCTCCAGCATGGCGCGGTCGAACCGCCAGTGCGGCGGGGTCAGGCGCACCAGCTTCGGAACCCCTCCCGCGCGCTTCACCATCGGCAGGTAGGCGTCGTACAGCGGCTGGAACAGCACCACCTCGTCGCCCGGCGAGATCAGGCTGAGGAAGGCCGCCGCGAGGGCCTCGGTCGCGCCGGAGGTGACGACGATCTCGCTCTCCCAATCCAGGTCCAGCCCCTGGGTCCGGCCGTAGTGCGCCGCCACCGCCTGGCGCAGGTCGGGCAGGCCGCGCATCGGCGGATACTGGTTCGTGCCCGTGATCAGCGCCTCGCCGGCCGTCCGGCGCAGGGCCATCGGACCCGCGTCGTCCGGAAAGCCCTGGCCCAGATTGATCGCCCCGGTCTGGCGGGCCAGGCCGCTCATCTCCTCGAAGATGGTGGTGGGCAGGTCGGCATAGACCGGATGGACCATGGGGCGCGTCTCCCAAGACACTCGAACTGGGAACCCTTGCCTAGCACAGGTCGCGCGGTGATAGCTTGGGTCGTCGCGTGGAACGATTTCCCCAAGGCGGAGCTTCCTCTGAAGTGACCGACAGCGCCGTCCCCGCACCACCGTCTCCGCCGCCCTGGACCTGGTCGCACGGGTTGGCCTACGGCGCGGTGTCGATGCTGCTGGGCCTGACCCAGGGGCTGGGCGCCAACCTGATCAACAACAACCTGCCTTGGATCCAGGGCTCGCTGGGCGCCTACACCAACGAGTCGGCCTGGCTGTCGATCGCCTACACCGCCGCCAACGCCACCATCGGCCTGCTCGCCGTGAAGTTCCGCTTCCAGTACGGCCTGCGGCTGTTCGCCGACATCGGGCTGGGGCTATTCATCGTTGTCGGCTTGGCGCACCTGCTCAGCAACGACCTGCGCTCGGCCATCGCGGTGCGGGCGGCGGCGGGCATGGCCGCCTCGGCCCTGTCGACCCTGACCCTGCTCTACATGGTCGAGGCCGCGCCGCCGGAGCGACGCATCGTCGGCATCGCCCTGGGCGTGGGCTGGGCGCAGCTGGCCCTGCCGCTGTCGCGACTCGTTTCCTCCGACCTGCTCGACACCGGCCAGTGGCACGGCCTGTACCTGGCCGAGATCGGGCTGAGCGTCGTCTGCCTGTCGGCGGTGAACCTGCTGCGCCTGCCGCCGATCCCGCGCGTGCAGATGTTCGAGTGGCGCGACTTCCTCACCTTCGCCCTGTTCGCCCCGGGCATCGCCCTGCTGTGCGTGGTGCTGGGGCAGGGGCGTTACGTCTGGTGGTTCGACACCGCCTGGATCGGCTGGTGCCTGGCCGCCGCCATCGTGCTGCTGGCGGCCTCGGCCCTGGTCGAGCTGCACCGCAAGAAGCCGCTGATCCACCTGCGCTGGCTGACCAGCGCCGATCTCTTGCGTCTGCTGGTGATCATCCTGCTGTTCCGCATCGTGCTGTCCGAGCAGGGCGTCGGCGCGTTCGGCCTGCTGCAGACCCTGGGCATGAACAACGACCAGATGGCCGGGCTGTCGTGGGTGATGCTGGCGGCCACCCTGGCCGGCATGGTCATCGTGGCCTTCACGATCAATCCCGAGCACGTCAGCACACCGGCCCTGATCGCCCTGCTGATGGTGGCGGCCGCGGCCTGGATGGACAGCCTGTCCACCAGCCTGACCCGGCCCGAGCAGATGTATTTCAGCCAGGGCATGATGGCCTTCGCCGGGGCCCTGTTCCTGCCCGCCGCCCTGCTGGCCGGCTTCCCGCGCGCCATCCGCATGGGCCAGGAGTACATCGTCAGCTTCATCGTGCTGTTCTCGACGGGCCAGGTGATCGGGGCCCTGGGCGGCTCGGCCTTTCTGGGCACGCTGATGACTGTCCGCGAGCGGGTGCATTCGGCCGCTATCGTCGACCGCCTCAGCCTGACCGACCCGCAGGTGGCCCTGCGGGTGAAGCAGTTGTCGGGGACCTATGCCGGCGTCCTGACCGACCCGGCCCTGCGCAGCGGCGAGGGCGCGGCCCTGCTGGCCCAGCAGGCGACGCGCGAGGCCACGGTGCTGGCCTATGACGACGTGTTCGCCACCGTGGCCGTGATGGCGATGATGGTGTTCTTCTACCTGTTGTTCCTGCGCGTCCGGTCCGACCTGCGCCTGCGGCGCGCGGCCCGGCTGACGCCCGTGGAGGCCGCCTGATGTCCGACCCGCAAGCCGCCACGCCGACCGCCCCTCCGCCGCCGCCCCCGAAACGGATGTGGTCGCGCGCGGCCATCCCGGTGATCGTCGCCGGAATTGGCGGGGTGCTGCTGGTGCTCTACGCCTGGAAGCTGCCGCCGTTCACCGGCACGGTGCAGAGCACCGAGAACGCCTATGTCCGCGGCTATGTCACCCTGCTGGCCCCCAAGGTGGACGGCTATGTGACGGCGGTGGCGGTCAAGGATTTCCAGGCGGTGAAGGCGGGCCAGGTGCTGGTCCAGATCGACGACCGCATCTACCGCCAGAAGCTGGCCCAGGCCGAGGCCAGCGTGCGCTCGGCCCAGGCGGCCCTGGACGCCAACACCCAGGCCCAGACCTCCAACGCCGCCCAGATCCGCCTCGCCGAGGCCCAGGCCGGCAGCAGCCAGGCGGCCCTGGCGAAGGCCCAGGTCGACATCAAGCGGGCCGAGCCGCTGCTGGCCCAGGGCTGGCTGGCCCCCAGCCAGCGCGACGTGCTGCAGGTGGCCCAGCGCCAGGCCGCCGCCGGCGTCGCCCAGACGGCGGCCAATATCGACATCGCCCGCCAAGCCCTGGCCACCACCAAGGTCAATCGCGAAGGGCTGGAGGCCACCCTGGCCAACGCCCGGGCGGCCGTCGAGCTGGCCCGCATCGACCTGGCCAACACCACCATCCGTGCGCCCGAGGACGGGGCGGTGGGCGAGGTGGGCGTGAAGCTGGGCCAGTACGTCGCCGTCGGGACCCAGCTGATGGGCGTGGTGCCGCGCCAGACCTGGGTGACCGCCAACTTCAAGGAGACCCAGACGGCCCATATCAAGGTGGGCCAGCCGGCGACGGTCCAGGTCGACGCCCTGGGCGGGCTGAAGCTGAGCGGCCATGTCGAGCGGCTGGGGCCGGCCACGGGCTCGGAGTTCGCGGTGATCAAGCCCGACAACGCCACCGGCAACTTCACCAAGGTGGTCCAGCGCCTGCCCACCCGCATCGCGCTCGATCCGGACCAGGATGGTGTCGCCCGCCTGCGGCCGGGCATGAGCGTGGTCGCCCGTATCGACACCGCGCGCTAGGGTCTAGAGGTAGTACATCGCCACCGTCATGCACGCGCAGAGCAGCGCGCCGAGGCGGGTGAGGACCAAGAGCGCGCGCCGCTTCCGGGGAAATTCCTCGATCGCCCAGCGCCGATTGGCGGCCAACGCGATCCATAGGCGCGGCCATCGCGTCAGGCACAGCATGAAGATCGTGCACAGCGCGAAGAAGGCGACGCCGACAAGGTCTGGTCCATGGTCCATTCCAAAGTGTTCCACGGCGCTCACCGGCTGTCGAGCGACCGGCCGGTCGGCCGCGGCGCAACCTTTCCGGGGGTTCCGGTGTTCCAGCAGCAAATCTTGGCTGTGAGGATCTTCAGCACATGAACGGCGTGGGTTTCATCGGTGCGGTCATCATCGGCATCTTCGCCGGCTGGATCGCCGAACAGGTCATGGGCCGCAATCACGGTCTGATCACCAACCTGATCGTCGGCCTGGTCGGCGCCCTGATCGGCGCCTTCCTGGCCAGCATGTTCAACATCCACTTCTTCGGCTGGCTGGGCAGCCTGCTGGTCTCGACCGTCGGGGCGATCGTCCTGCTGTGGATCGTGGGCCTGTTCAGCGGGCGACGCCGGATCTAGGCGCCCTTGGCCGCCGCGGCGCTCTCGGCGGCTTCGTCCAGCACAATCCGGCGCATCTGCTGCGCCGTGTTGTCCAGCAGGAAGCCGGGGATGTCGGCGATCGGCATGGGGCGGCCGAACAGGTAGCCCTGGAAGTGATCGCAGCGCATGTCCTCCAGGATCCGCGCCTGGTCGGCGGTCTCCACGCCCTCGGCGGTGACCTCCAGGTTCAGGGTGCGGCCCAGCAGGGTGATGGTGCGCAGGATGTCGGCGATCGCCGGGTTGCCCGCCATCTCGGCCACGAAGGTGCGGTCGATCTTGATCTTGTCGAACGGGAACCGCCACAGATAGGCCAGGCTGGAATAGCCCGTGCCGAAGTCGTCCATGGCGATGCGCACGCCCAGGTCCTTCAGGGCCTTCAGCTGCTCCAGCGTGCCGGCGGTGTCGCGCAGCAGCAGGCCCTCGGTGATCTCCAGCTCCAGGCGCGAGGGCGCCAGGCCCGAGGCCTCCAGGGCCGCCCGCACCTGGTCCACCAGGTCGCCGGCCGCGAACTGGTTGGGCGACAGGTTGACCGCCACCTTCAGCGGCGCGGGCCAGGCGGCGGCCTGACGGCAGGCCTCGTTCAGCACCCACTCGCCGATCTTGCAGATCAGGCCCCACTGCTCGGCGCATTCGATGAAGTCGTCGGGCCCGACCAGGCCGCGGCGCGGGTGCTGCCAGCGCAGCAGGGCCTCGAAGCCGATGGTCTCGTGGGCCTTGGCGCCGATCAGCGGCTGGAAGAACAGCTTCAGCTCGTCGTTCTTCAGGGCCGAGCGCAGGTCGATCTCCAGGGCCCGACGCTCCTGGGCCCAAAGGTCCATGGTCGCCTCGAAGAAGCGATAGGCCCCGCGCCCGTCGCCCTTGGCGCGGTAGAGGGCCAGGTCGGCGTTCTTCAGCAGGGTGTCGGCGTCGTCGGCGTCGGCCGGGGCCACGGCGATGCCGACGCTGGCCCCGATCGACACGTGATGGTCGTTCAGCTCGTAGGGCTGGGACAGGGCGTCGACGATGGCCTGGGCCAGGGCTCCCAGCTCGGCGGGCGCCAAGTGGTCGCGGACCACCACGGCGAACTCGTCGCCGCCCAGGCGGGTGACGACCCCGGTCTCGCCGACGCAGGCGCGCAGGCGGCCGGCCGCCTCGGCCAGCAGGGCGTCGCCGATCGGGTGGCCCAGGCTGTCGTTGACGCCCTTGAAGTGATCCAGGTCCAGGCACAGCACCGCGCAGCCCGAGGTCTTGCCCTTGGCGTCCCAGGCGGCGCTCAGGGCCTGCAGGAACGACAGGCGGTTGGGCAGGCCGGTCAGCACGTCGTAATGGGCCAGGCGCTTGATGCGCTCCTGGTCCTTGCGGGCCTGGGTGACGTCGGCCCCCACGCCCCGGAAGCCCGCGAAGGCCCCGTCCAGGTCATGGATCGGCTTGCCGCTCAGCGCCCACCAATGCAGTTCGTCGCCGACCACCACCGACACGACCACGTCGCGGAAGGCCTTCTGGTCGATCAGCAGTCCGCCCAGGTTGGAAAGACCCTCGGGGGCCTCGGCCAGTTCGGCGCCCAGCTCGCTGACGCGGCGGCCCAGCAGGTCCTCGCGCGGCCGGCCGGCCGCTTCGGCCATGCGTTCGGAGACGTAGGTCAGGGCCCCGGCGGCGTCGACTTCCCAGAGCCAGTCGCTGGAGCCTTCCTCGAAGTCGCTGAGCAGCAGGCTGACCACCTGCTTCTGGCGCTCCAGCTCGTCGCCGGCCACCAGGCGGTCGACGAAGACCTTGGCGTGCGACAGGCACGACAGGCCCACGACCAGGTAGCAGAAGATCAGAAGGCCGGCCAAGGCCAGCAGGATGGGCTCGTGGCTGGTCAGCAGCACCCACAGCGAGCCGACGACCAGCGGCGTCGTGTAGGCCAGGGCCGCCACGGGCAGGGTCAGCAGGGCGAAGCTTCCCACGCCGATCATCCCGGCCATCAGGGCCACCACCAGCATGCTCATGTGGAGGCCGGCGTCGTGGAGGGCCAGGGCCGGCAACAGGCCCCAGATGAAGCCCAGCAGCCCGGCCTGCAGGGCCACGCGGCGCACGCCGCGGGCCGAGACGGTGTTCTTGCCGCTCTTGCGGCGGCGGGCGGCGACCCAGCCGCGCAGGCCCAGCAGGGCGTAGCAGGTGACCACGCCGGCCCAGACCAGCAGGGTGAGGCGATGCGCGCCGCCCAGGCCGGCCAGGCAGACCAGCTGGGCGTTGATGATGTTGGCGGCCATCATCACCGGCGTCAGGCGCTGGATGCTGGCCAGCTGCTCGAACCGGACGCGGCCGGCCATGGCCTCGGGCACGGCGGTCAGGTGGCGCGACAGCAGGGCGGCGGCTCGCGAGGCGGTTCCCGAAATGACGCCCGAAAAGAAGGAAGTCTGGCGCACGGCGCGGTCCTGCACTTCAGGACGCCCCCGCATCCCCCACCTGCAACGTACCGTCGGTTCCTGAAACGCGGGTTAACCGTAAGCTGAGCAAAGGCGCATGAAAAAGCCCGCCATCCCAAGAGATGACGGGCTTCTTGATCGTCTGTCCCAGAAGAGTCTGGGAGGCGACTATTCTTCCTTGACGCGACGCTTGCGGAACGACGGGTTCAGGACCTGCTTGCGCAGGCGGATGTTCTTGGGCGTCACTTCCACCAGCTCGTCTTCCTCGATGTAGGCGATGGCCTGCTCGAGGGTCATGCGGCGCGGCGGGGTCAGGCGGATCGACTCGTCCTTGCCCGAGGCGCGGACGTTGGTCAGCTGCTTGGCCTTCATCGGGTTGACGTCGAGGTCGTCCTGACGGGCGTTCTCGCCGATGATCATGCCCTGATAGGTCTTCTCGCCGGCGCCGACGAACATCACGCCGCGCTCTTCCAGGTTCCACAGCGCGTAGGCCGCGGTCTCACCGTCCGAGTTCGAGATCAGCACGCCCTTGCGCTGCTGGTCGATGGCGCCCTTGTAGGGCTCGTAGTGGCTGAACACGCGGTTCAGCACGCCCGAGCCGCGGGTGTCGGTCAGGAACTCGCCCTGGTAGCCGATCAGCGAGCGCGACGGGGCGGTCAGCTGGAGGCGGGTCTTGCCCGCGCCCGACGGGCCCATGTCCTTCAGCTCGGCCTTACGGAGCGACAGCTTCTCGATGACGATGCCCGAGAACTCGTCGTCGACGTCGATCATGACGTCTTCCATCGGTTCCAGGCGCTTGCCGGTTTCCGGATCGTTCTGGAACACCACGCGCGGACGGCTGATCGACACCTCGAAGCCTTCGCGGCGCATGTTCTCGATCAGGACGCCCAGCTGCAGTTCGCCGCGGCCGGCGACTTCATAGGCGTCGCCTTCGGTCGACTCGGTCACCTTGATGGCGACGTTGGACTCGGCTTCCTTCAGCAGGCGGTCGCGGATCACGCGGCTCTGCACCTTGTCGCCTTCGCGGCCGGCCAGGGGCGAGTCGTTGACCGAGACGGTCATCGAGATGGTCGGCGGATCGATCGGCTGGGCGGGCAGGGCCTCGGTCAGGTCCAGGGCGCACAGGGTGTCGGCCACGGTGGCCTTGGACATGCCGGCGATGGCGACGATGTCACCGGCCTCGGCGCCCTCGTCGATCGGCTGGCGCTTCAGGCCGCGGAAGGCCAGCACCTTGGTGATGCGGCCGCGCTCGATTTCCTTGCCGTTGCGGTCCAGGGCCTTGATGGCCATGCCGGGGACGGCCTTGCCGCTCTCGATGCGGCCGGTCAGCAGGCGGCCCAGGAACGGATCGGATTCGATCAGCACATTGAGGATCTGGAACGGCTCGTCCTTCTTCTCGATCTGCTTGGGTTCCGGCACGTGGCGGACGATCAGGTCGAACAGCGGGGCCAGGTTGTCGTTGGGGACGTTCAGGTCGAGCGTGGCCCAGCCGGCGCGGCCCGAGGCGTAGATGTGCGGGAAGTCCAGCTGCTCGTCCGTGGCGCCGATGGCGGCGAACAGGTCGAAGGCGGCGTTGTGCACGCGGTCCGGATCGGCGTGGGCGCGATCGACCTTGTTGATGCAGAGGATCGGGCGCAGGCCCATCTTCAGCGCCTTGGTCAGCACGAACTTGGTCTGCGGCATGACGCCTTCCTCGGCGTCGACCAGCAGGACGCAGCCGTCCACCATGCCCAGGATGCGCTCGACCTCGCCGCCGAAGTCGGCGTGGCCGGGGGTGTCGATGATGTTGATGCGGGTTTCGCCCGCTTCACCGTTCCACAGGACGCTGGTGCACTTGGCCAGGATGGTGATGCCGCGCTCGCGCTCCTGGTCGTTGGAGTCCATGGCGCGCTCGGTCGTCGCCTCGTTGGCGCGGAACACGCCCGACTGGGCCAGGAGCTGGTCGACGAGGGTGGTCTTGCCATGATCGACGTGCGCGATGATGGCGATGTTTCGCATGGACATGGAGAAGGCGGACTTTCGGGGAGGAACAGATGGGGTTTGACGCGGGCGCGTCAGGCGCGCGGCTTTTACGCGACTGCGCGACGTTTATCCACCCCCACCCCTGCGCGTGGAATTGCCACGGTAACCGGTGTCACGCTCAAACCCCTTAAATTCATAGGGTTTGCGAAAGTTGCGGGCGGATGTCGTTTCTTTGGCAACTAATTGTGCAGTGCAGCATTGTCGCCAAAATCGGCCAAGCTTGGAGAGCGGCGTTCTCTGTCCCTTGTGTTACAAAGGATTTCAGTCGGTTCGCGATATAAAAAACGACAACGTTGTCGAAGATTTCGCTTGATGCATTTCGCACCGCACCCTATAAGCAACCTGTGAGGCGGCGCTGCCGCCTCTGCCCTTCCTGGGCGTTTCCTCCCTAATGAACTGCCCGGCTTTCGAGCCGGGCTTTTTTTTGCCCGCAACCTGGGCGAACCCAAGGCGAACGGCCACGCTCGGGGTGTTTTCGCGAAAAACCCGGATTCGGAAGAGCTAGAGCAGCTCGGCCCAGTCGGTCGCGACCAGCCGGGCCGTCACCGACTCGATATGCGCCTTCAGCCGCGCCAGGCCTTCGGTCGGCTCGCGCGTCGTCTCGTTCATATAGAGCGCGCGGTTGATCTCGACCTGGATGGCGTGGGTGCGCCGGGCGGGGCGGCCGTAGTGCTCGGTGGTGTAGCCGCCGGCGTAGGGGGCGTTGCGGGCGACGCGATAGCCCAGCCCCTCAAGGGTCTTCTCCATCAGCGCGGTCAGCTTGGGACCGCAGGCGGCGCCGAAGCGGTCGCCCAGCACGATGTCGCACGGGCCGCCGCCGCGCGCCCTGTGGCCGCGGGCCGCCGCCGCCGGCATCGAGTGCCAGTCGACCAGGATCGCCAGGCCGTGGGCGTTGCGCGCCTGGGCCAGCAGGCGGTCCAGGGCGTCGTGATAGGGCCGGTGGGCGGTCTCGATGCGGGCCTTGGCCTCGGCGAAGGTCAGCTTGCGGGCGTAGATCGGGCGGCCTTCGCCGGCCACGCGGGCGATGGCGCCCAGCCCCGCCGCCACCCGCGCCGTGCGGGCCTGGGCGAAGTCGGGCAGGGCGTCCTCGAACATCGCCGGGTCCAGCTCCCAGGCGTCGCGGTTCAAGTCGATATAGGCGCGGGCCAGCCGGGCGCGGATCACGCAGGCCCCCTGGGCGGGCGCGCCGGCGATCAGGTCGTCGACGAAGGCGTCCTCGGATCCGCGCAGGTCCTGGGCCGTCAGCCGCGCGGCGGCCATCATGTCGGGCGGATACAGCCGGCCCGAATGGGGCGAGGCGAAGACCAGCGGGGTCGGGGGCGGCTCGCCTTCGGCCTGGGCCCGCGCGATCTCGAAAGCCGGCGAGAAGCCCTGCTCCGCCGTCGCCGGCGTTTCCGAAGCGATCGGCTCCCATGCGGTCATGGGCTTATTGTCGCGGCCGGACGGTTCCGGGTCAAACGCCAAGCGCCCGGGTGATAAGGAGCGGGGCCCGGCGCCGAAGCTTTACCTGTGGACAGCGCGGGGCCGGTTCATCCGCGATTTACCGTCCTTCTCTAGATTCCCGCTTTCCAATTCCGCTGATCGCCTGGAAACTGACCGCATGGCCCGCATCCTCCTCGCCGAAGACGATGACTCCCTCCGCGGGTTCCTGGCCCGGGCGCTCGAGCGGGCCGGATTCGAGGTCACGGCCTGCGCCGACGGCGAGGAAGCCGTCCAGCACCTGGACACCCCCTGGGACCTGCTGCTGACCGACATCGTCATGCCCGGCATGGACGGCATCGAGGTGGCCCGCCAGGCCGCCGCCCGCGACCCGTCCCTGCGCATCATGTTCATCACCGGCTTCGCCGCCGTGGCCCTGTCGGCCCAGGACCGCGCGCCGGCCGGCGCCAAGGTGCTGTCCAAGCCCGTCCACCTGCGCGACCTCGTCTCCGAGGTCGAGAAGATGATGGCCGCCTAATTTTTTGGGGACCCGCCGAAAGGCGGGTTGCGCGACGGCCAAGCCGCCGCTATACCCCCACACCTTCCCGGCCGGGACGCCTTTTAAGAGGCGCTTCGGATCGCTTCGGCGGACGCGTAGCTCAGCGGGAGAGCACTACGTTGACATCGTAGGGGTCACAGGTTCAATCCCTGTCGCGTCCACCATTCCCTTCCTAAAATCAGATCGACCCGACGCCTGTTCAGGCGTCGTCGTGACGCGTGGCCGTCGCCACCGCCTCCCACGCCGCCAGGTCGGCCAGCATCGCCTGGGCGTGGCCGCGCACGGCCTCGACCGCGTCGGCGCCCAGCTGCAGGCGTAGAGGGGTCACCTCGGCGTCCAGCGCCGTGACGATCGCGGCGGCGGCCTTGCGCGGGTCGCCGGGCTGGGTCCCGTGCATGTCGTGGGCGAAGGCGCGGGTGGGGCCGACCGTGTCCTGGTAGGCGGCCAGGATCGGCATGTGGCGCATGCCGGCGCCGGCCAAGTCGGTGCGGAACTGGCCGGGCTCGACGATCAGCACCTTGATCCCGAACGGCGCGACCTCCTGGGCCAGGGCCTCCGAAGCGCCCTCCAGGGCGAACTTGCTGGCCGAATAGGCCGAGAAGCCGGCGAACGACAGCTGGCCGCCTAGGCTGGAGATATTGACGATCGCGCCCGAGCCCTGGGCCCGCAGCGTCGGCAGGGCGGCGCGGATCACGGCCAGGGCGCCGAAGAAGTTGGTGTCCATGATCGCCCGCAGCTCGGCGTCCGGCGTCTCCTCCAGGGCGCCGACCACGCCGTAGCCGGCGTTGTTCACCAGGATGTCGATGCGGCCGAAGCGGGCGACCGCCGCGGCGATGGCGGCCTCGGCGTCGCCGGCCTGGTCGACGTCCAGCTTGGCGGCCAGCACGCGGGCCGGATCCAGGGCGACCAACGCGTCCAGCTTGGCGACCGAGCGCGCCGTGGCCACGACGTTGTCGCCGCGCGACAGGGCGTGCTCGGCGAAGGCGCGGCCGAAGCCCGAGGCGGCGCCGGTGATGAACCAGGTCTTGGCGGAGGCGGTGGCGGTCATGGGAATCTCCGGTTCGGAACGCGTTCCGTCCGAACGCCGGACGAAGATCGCAACCGAGGCATTGCGCGATAAGCCGGTTCAAATCGCATTGGCTGTTCGATATCGTGCAGGAATGGATCGAGACCTGATCGCGCACTTCCCGGTGGTCCTGGCCGTCGCCCGGCGCGGCGGCTTCGCGGCGGCGGCGGCCGAACTGGGCATGAGCCCCTCGGCGGTCAGCCATGCGGTCAAGACGGTCGAGGACCGCCTGGGCCTGCCGCTGCTGACCCGCACGACCCGCAGCGTCGCCCTGACCGAGGCCGGCGCGCAGTTCGTCGCCGAGGTCGGTCCGGCCCTGGCCGAGGTGGGCGAGGCGGTCGAGCGGCTGCGGGCGACCCGGGGGCGGGTGACCGGCGTGCTGTGTCTGAACGCGCCGCGGGTGGCGCTGGAGACCGCCCTGACCCCGGTGATCGCCGAAATGGCCTGGCGGCACCCGGACCTGGTGATCGAGGTCACCTCGGACGACGGCCTGGTCGACATCGTGGCCGGCGGCTGGGACGCCGGCGTGCGGCTGGGCGAGATGATCGCCCAGGACATGACCGCGGTCCGCCTGACCCCGCCGTTCAAGGCGATCATGGTCGCGTCGCCCGGCTATCTGGCGGCGAGGGGCGAGCCTGGGGTCCTGGCCGACCTGGCCGATCACAACTGCATCGGCTTCCGCCTGATCTCGACGGGCGGCGACTATGCCTGGGAGGTGCGGGAGAACGGCGCCGACACGGCGGTGCGGGTGCGGGGCAGCGCCCGCGTCACCGATCCGCTCTACGCCCGCGACCTGGCCCTGGCCGGGGTGGGTGTGGCCTATGTGTTCGAGCCCCTGGTCCGCGAGGCCGTGCGCGAGGGACGCCTGCGCTGGCTGCTGCCCGACACCGCGATCGAGGAGCCTGGCCTGTTCCTCTACTTCCCGCGCCGCGCGGCCCAGGCTCCCAAGCTGCGGGCCTTCGTCGACGTGGCGCGCGAGGTCCTCGGGCCACGCCGCCGCCGCGACGGGAGCGATCGCTCGGGGACGACGTTTTCTTGAAAGGACAAGGGCCCGGGTTCCGGAGCGTTGAGTCGGTTCTTCGACGAAATGACCGGAATGTGGCGCCTTGGCCACACCTGATTTCAATCCTGGCGCGTTGTCGTCGTGAGGTCGCTCCCAGTGCCGATCTCGCGACATTCACGTAGAGGGTTACATCATGAAAATCGGGTTGCTGGCTGGTGTTGCGACGCTTGCGCTCTGCGCCGCGTCGGGCGCCTCCGCCCAAATGACGTTGAGCGGATGGTACGTCGCCGGCGACGTCGGGTACCATTGGCCCGACGGCGTCAAGGGGACCTCGTCCACCACCGGCTCGGAGTGGAGCTTCTCCCCCGATGACGACTGGGCGGGCTTTGGCCGTATCGGCTACAAACTGACGCCGAACTGGCGCGTCGAAGGCGAATACGGCTATCGCCCGGGCGACCAGTCGGGCGTCCACGGCACGGGTACGCCGTCGGGTCTCTGCACCCCCGGCGTCATGCGCACCACCGCCGCGCCGACCTGCGGCGGCGTGGATGGCGAGCTGAAGGCCTCGAGCCTGATGTTCAACGTCATCTATGACTTCATGCCGGACTCGACCTGGCGTCCGTTCCTCGGCGCCGGCCTGGGTACCGCCTGGGTCCACAACAAGGTCTACGGCCAGCTGTCCAACGTGCCGGCCGGCGCCGCGGCGTTCCAGAACACCAGCATCGACGACGTCGACCAGGCCCTGGCCTGGCAAGGCATCCTCGGCGTGGCCTGGGACTTCGCGCCGAACTGGTCCCTGGACCTGACCGGCCGCTACCTGGCGACGGACGACCTGCAATGGGGTTCGCTGACCACCAACACCGGCGGTCCCGGCCGCTTCGGCGCGGTGACCGACGTCGGCACGTTCGAAGGCAAGTACAAGGACACCTCGCTGACGCTGGGTATCCGCTACACCTTCGGCTCGCCGCCGCCCCCGCCGCCGCCGCCTCCCCCGCCCCCGCCGCCGCCGCCTCCGCCGCCTCCGCCGGAGCCGCCCCCGCCGCCTCCGCCGCCGGCCTACGAGGCCAAGGAGTTCGTGGTCTACTTCCCGTTCGATCAGTACGTGCTGACGCCGGAAGCCCAGGCCGTGGTCTCGCAAGCGGCTGACTACGCCAAGGGCGGTAACGCGACGAAGATCACCGTGGTCGGCCACACCGACACCTCGGGGTCTCCGAAGTACAACGCCAAGCTCTCCGAGCGCCGGGCCAAGGCCGTCGCCGACGCCCTGGTGGGCGCCGGTGTCCAAGCCACCACCCTGGCGGTGGATTGGAAGGGCGAAAGCGAACCGGCCGTCGCCACTGGTGACGGTGTGAAGGAACCGCTGAACCGCCGTTCCACGATCTCGATCAACTTCTAAGATCGCGATCCGGTACTGAAGTTGAGGGCTCGGCCGAAAGGCCGGGCCCTTTTCTTTTGCGTCTTCTCCACGGAGCGCGGCGGCGGCGCGACCATCCGCAAAAGAAAGACGCCCCCGAGCGGTTCGGGAGCGTCATCGTCCGGAATCCCGAGAGGGCGTCGGGGGCCGGTCAGGCCGACGTTCTGGGGGTGTCGGCTCTCGTGGCGGGCGTCCGCGCCGTCAGGGCCTCTGCTTGTCCGGCAGGGCGGAGGCTTCCTCGGGCGTCAGGGCGCGGATGGACTGCACCGCGCAATGCAGCGGACCCGCGCCGCTGCGCGTGATGACGGTGGCGGGGCGGCCGTTGCACATCTGGTCGGTGAAGTCGGTGTCGAAGGACAGGACGCGATAGGTCGTCAGGCCGGGGCAGTCGCCCTTCAGGGTCACCTGGAAGACCGCGCCGGTGTTGAGCTTCACATAGATGTTGCGGTCGTCGTCGGAGGCCCAGTTGGCCATCCGCTCGGTGCGGAAGCACTGCGACGGATCGACCTTCCTGGACGAGGCCTCGACGGCGGGGGAGGCGAAGCTGGTCAGGGCGGCGGCCGAAGCGGCCAAGACGAGGAACATGCGCTGCATGGCGTTCTCCTGTTTCCCCGTTTCGACGCCGATTATACCGCTCTAGGTTAAGGGCGCGATGAAAATCGCGCGGGCTCGACCAGCTCGGCCAGGTCGCGCGGCAGGGGCGAGGGCAGGGCCAGGATCCGGGCCGTCAGGTGCTCGGCCAGCAGGGGCGCCAGGCAGAAGCCGCGTCCGCCCAGCCCGCCCAGGACGAACAGGTTCCCGGGCGAGTCGGGGGTCGCTCCGGCCAGCGGCAGGTGGTCGGCGGTGGTCGCGCGCACGGCGGCGCGGCCCCGTAGCGGCGCGTCGGCGAGCCCGGCGGCCAGGCCGGGCAACCCCTTGGCCAGGGCCGCGAGGTTGCGGCGGTCGTCGGCCTCGCGGGCGTCGGTCTCGACGACGCCGCGATCATGGGTGGCCCCGAACAGCACCCCCTCGCGGGTCGGGATCGCATAGGCGCCGAACGCGGCGGGGGCGGGCGCGTGGTCGGGATCTGGGCGCTCGGCCCAGGTGGCCTGGCCGCGCACGGGGCGGATGGGGGCGGAAGGCCACAGGGCGGCCTGCTCCGCGCCGCCGGCCAGCACCACGGCGTCGGCCTCGGCCAGCAGGCGATCCTCCGCGTCGTACAGGCGCCAGGTGTCGTCCTCGCGCGCCAGCCGGGCCACGCGGGCCGGGATCGCCGGTCCGCGCCAGGTCTCCAGCACCCTGGCCGGCTCGACGACCAGCGCCTGGGCCATGTCGAGGGCGGCCTCCGCCGGTTCGCCCAGACGCGCCGCGGCGTCGTCGGCGGCCAGCACGCGCATGGCGCCCGGTTCGAACAGGTCCTGGGCGGCGACGGCGTCGTGGCGCTCGCCGTCGCGCGGCGCGACCGCCAGTTTCAGCACGCCCCGGGCGATCACCGCTTCCGGCCAATGGGCTTCCAAGTCGGCGTAGAGCGCGACGGCGCGGGCGAAGGCCTGGGCCGGCAGGGCGGCGCGTGGGCCGCCGCCGGCGTCCAGGGCGGGGGTGACCAGGGCGGCGGGATTGCCCGAGGCCGGCGCCCGGCCGTCGTCGAGGATGGTCACGGCCAGGCCCTCGGCCCGCGCGGCGCGGGCCATGGCGGCGCCGGCGATCCCGCCGCCGATCACCGCCAGGCGGCGCGGACGGGCGGTCACGGACGGCGCGCCCGGAAACACCGCCTCCAGCCGTTCCTTCTTGCGGCCGAAGCCCGGACGCTTGTCGACCTGGAAGCCGGCGGCGGCCAGCCCGCGCCGCACGGCGCCGGCGACGGTGAAGGTGGCGGCCCTCGCCCCGGGGGCGCTGCGGGCGGCCACCGCGGCTAGGATCTCCTCGCGCCACATGGCCGGGTTCAGGGCGGGCGAGAAGCCGTCCAGGAACCAGGCGTCGGCCGCCCCGTCCCAGGCGGCCAGGGCGTCCTCGACGTCCATCACGGCCAGGTCGAAGGTGGCGTCGAAGCCGGGCAGGTCGATGCGGTGGAAGCCCCGCGCCCGGCCCGGCCAGTGGTCGAGCAGCACCTGGGCCGCCTCGCCCAGTTCCGGCCAGACCGCCAGGGCCCGGGCCGCCTCGTCGCGGGTGATCGGGTGGGCCTCGATCGAGAAGACGTGCAGGCGCTGGCCGGGGGCCTTCTCTCGTCGCCAGAGGTCCAGCAGGGCGGCGATGTTCAGGCCGGTGCCGAAGCCCAACTCGCCGACGACGAAGCGGTCGCGGCCCCGCCAGGCGGCCGGCAGGTCGCAGCCGGCCAGGAACACCGCGCGGGTCTCGGCCAGGCCGTCGGTGCTGGAGAAGTAGACGTCGCCGTACAGCGCCGACTGCGGCAGGCCGTCGTCGCGCCAGACCAGCGGGGAGTCGGGGGAGGGGGCGGCCGGATCGCTCATGCGCCGCTTATAGGGCGCGCCCGACTCTTTCAGAAGAAGCCCGCAAAGAAGAAGGGCCGCCCTCGCGGACGGCCCTTCCGGATCGCTTGGAAGCGAACCCGCCTTAGTGGGCGGCCGGTTCGGTCTTCTTTTCGGTGGTGGTGGTCGTGGTGGTGGTCGTGCCGGGCGCTTCGGCGGCGGTCGTGGCGTCCGGGGCGGCCGGAGCCGCGGCGGCGTCGGCGGCGGCCTTGTTGGCGTCGGCGGCGGCGGTGGCGGCGTTCGCGGACGCGTCCTGGGCCGTGCTGGCCGAGGCGGCGGCGTCCTGGGCGGCCTTGCTGGCGTTGGCGTCGGCGGCGGTGTCGGTCTTCGGGCCGCAGGCGGCCAGCGACAGGGCCGAGACGGCCACGCCGGCGATCAGGAACGAGCGGAGAATCTTGGTGGTCATAGGGACTTCCCTTGCGACTGCTTTTTGGGCGATCGCGGCTCGTTGGGGCCGCGTCACAAGGTCACAGAACATCAGTTCGGTGGCAGGGGCAAGACAAATGTTCACGGATCCGTGATCGGTCCGTGATCGCCCGAAGTCTGCTTTGCGTCAGACCTCGTTGGGGATGGCCTGCAGGGCTTCTTCCAGCTCCAGGAAGCTGGGTTGGGCCTCGCTGGGGACGTTGCCGCGGCCGATCTCGACGCTGATCTGGGCGGCGTTGCCGTGCAGGTGGGCGACCAGCACCGACTGGATGATCTTGTAGAACGAGCCCTCCTCATCGACCACGGCGGTCAGGCGGGTGGCGAACGGGGCGACCAGGCCGTAGGCCAGGAACACGCCCAGGAAGGTGCCGACCAGAGCGCCGCCGATCATCGCGCCCAGCACGGCCGGCGGCTCGGTGATCGAACCCATGGTCTTGATGACGCCCAGCACGGCGGCGACGATGCCGAGGGCGGGCAGGGCGTCGGCCAGGCTCTGAAGGGCGTGGGCCGGGGCCAGGCCTTCGTGATGGTGCTTTTCGAGCTGCTTCTCCATCGCGTCCTCGACCTGGTGGGGATCCTCCAGGTTCATGGTCATCATCCGCAGGGTGTCGCAGATGAAGTCGACGGCGAAGTGGTCCTTGATGATCTTCGGGTAGCGCAGGAAGATTCCGCTCTCGTGCGGCCGCTCGATGTGGCTTTCCAGGGCGATGACGCCCTTGGACTTCATGGTCTTGGTCAGCAGGAACAGCAGGCCCAGCAGGTCGCGATAGTCCGCGGTCTTCCACTTGGGGCCCTTGAAGATCTTGCCGAAGCCGGCGCCGGTGGCCTTGATCACCGTCATCGAGTTCGAGATCAGGAACGAGGCGATGCCCGCGCCGAGGATGCACATCAGCTCGTGCGGGGCGGCTTCGATGATCACGTCCATCTTGCCGCCGGACATGATGAAGCTGCCGAACACGAGGCCGAACAGCAGAACGATGCCGATGATCTGGAACATGACGAAGGGCGCCCCGGGTAACTTCAGCCGGGATCATCGCCGTTAATGCTTAATCCAAGGTGAGCGGGGGTTTTCGGGCCTGTTGCGCCTTTCGCCGCACCCGCCTAACAGATGTTTGACGTCGCTGCTTCGACACGAGCCGGACCAACCGGCCAGGAGCGGGCGAGCCGTCGCCTGGAGGGGAAGCATGAGCGCAGCCAGCCCGGACGCTGATCTTTTCGGGCGCCTCGACGACCGTGCCAAGGGCCGCGCCTTCGCCATCCTGTTCGCCGTCCTGCTGTCCAGCGCCGCGGGCAACACGGCCCTGCAGACCGTGCTGCCGGCCATCGGCCGCCAGGTCGGCATCCCGGACGTCCTGATCAGCTCGATCTTCTCGCTGTCGGCCCTGCTGTGGGGCGTGATGTCGCCGGTCTGGGCGCGGATGTCGGACAAGCGCGGCCGCAAGCCGATGGTGATCCTGGGCATGGCCGGTTTCGCCGTGTCGATGCTGGGCTTCGGCTTCTTCATCCTGATGGGACTGAAGGGCCTGATGGTCCCGCTGGCGGTGTTCGCCGGCGCGGCCCTGTCGCGGGCGATCTTCGGCCTGGTGGGCAGCGCCTCCAACCCGGCGGCCCAGGCCTATGTCGCCGACCGCACGGCGCCGGCCGACCGCACCAACGCCCTGGCCACCATGGCCTCGGCCAGCGGGCTGGGCACGATCCTGGGCCCGGCCGTCGCGCCGTTCCTGGTGTTCCCGCTGCTGACCCTGTCGGGGCCGATGTTCTCGTTCGCGCTGATCGCCGGCGTGGTGCTGATCCTGGTGATGCGCGGCCTGCCCGAAGCGCCCGAGGAGATCCCCGAGCGCGCCGGCGACACGGCGCGGAAACCCCGGGCCCGCGTGCGCTGGAACGACCGGCGGATCATGCCCTTCATCCTCTACGGCTTCCTGCTGGCCAGCGCCCAGACGGTGAACCAGCAGACCCTGGGCTTCATGGTCATCGACAAGCTCAACATCAGCCCGGCCAAGGCGGCGGCCTTCGCGGGGATCGCCATGATGGCCGGGGCGGTGGCCAGCCTGCTGGCCCAGTGGGGCCTGATCCGCATGCTGCGCCTGATCCCGCGCCAACTGCTATGGCTGGGCGCGGGCTGCGCGGGCCTGGGCAACCTGATCGTCGCCTTCTCGCCGGACTACCACACCCTAGTCGTCGGCTTCGCCCTGTGCAGCCTGGGCTACGGCTTCGCCCGGCCCGGCTTCACGGCCGGCGCCTCGCTGTCGGTGGGGCACGAGGAGCAGGGGGCGGTGGCCGGGGCGATCAGCGCCATCAACGGCGCTTCGGTGATCATCGCCCCGGTGCTGGGCGTGGCGCTGTACAAGTGGGCCCACCCGTCGCCCTATCTGATGAACGTCGTGGTGCTGGTCGGCCTGGTCGCCTACGCCCTGATCGACCCGATCATGCGCCGGGTCGGCGAGGCCGCGGCCCCGCGCGAGGCCCGCGACGAGGCCCAGGTGGTGGACGCCAGCTCGATCGACGCCACGGGACCGCACTGACGGCCGGCGACGCTTCCGACCTGCAATAGTCGTGAAATGAACCGGGCGCAGCGTCCCGAGGCGTCCGCCTCAGGGAGATCTACGGTGGGTTCCAAGCTGTTCATCCTGGCCTGCGCGGCGGGCCTGGCCATCGGGGCCGGCGCCGCCATCGCCGCCCAACCGAAGCAATATGTCGTGACGGTCAAGCCGGCGGGGCATCCGTCCGGCTACGAGAAGTTGAACGTCGCCAAGGCCGTCGTCGGCAGCGCGCCGATCCGGGTCTGGGCCAACACCGCCATCGATCCCGACTGCTCGGCCCACGTGCCGGGCGCCGAACTGACCATCCTTCAGCCGCCGTCCCACGGCACGGCGGTGGTCAAGGACGAGCCCTATTTCGCCGCCTTCCCGCCGGCCAATCCGCGCTCGGCGTGCAACAACCGCAAGGTGCCGGGCCATCAGGCCTTCTACACCGCGACCTCGGGCTATACCGGCCACGACCACATGGTGCTGCAGGGCTCCAGCCCGGACGGCGCGGTCCGGCGAATCGCGGTGGACATCACCGTCCGCTAGCCTCAGGTCGGCGGCGCGGCGGGCATCTTCAGGCTGAGCGGCACGGTCAGGCCCAGCCAGAACGAGTCGCCCTCCATCCGGTTGGTGGCGTCGAACTCGGTGAAGACCCGGGCCCGCAGGGTGGCGGGCATGTGGCCGATCTTGAAGTTGTAGGCCGCCGTCGCGCCCACGCCGGTCACCTCGCCCTGGAACGGGCCCAGCACGGCGCCGGGGCCGCGGTCGGCGCTGACCTGGTCGAAATAGTAGCCGATCAGGCCCGCCGACCACTTCGGCGAGAAGGTCTTCTCGACCGAGGCCTCCACGTGCATCTCGGTCCCGGTGGTGTAGTCGGTGTATCGGTTCTCGCCGTTCCAGGTCAGGCCCGCCTTGCCGCTGACGTCCCAGCCGCTCTTGGGGTCGTGCCAGCTGACCGCGAACGAGGAATCGAACGCCCAGCGGTGGAAGGCCAGGTTGGCCAGCTCGTCCTTGCGGTAGTCGCCGATCGGGACGTTGAGCATGGTCGAGACCTGGTAGTGGACGTTCCCCTTGCTCCAGCCGAGCATCCCGGTGGCGATCGGGTCGCCGATCACGGTGGCGGAGTCGCTGGCCGAGCGGCCGATCTGGTTCCCGTGCGGGCCGGTGATCACCGCGTTGACGTCGACATCGGCGTTGCCCACGGGCAGGGCGGCGCCCAGCGCCACGGTCACGCCGTTGAGGTTGGTCGTCGGCACCCACAGGACCGTGGCGAAGTCGGCCAGGATCTTGGCGTCCAGGCCGGCCACGACGTTGCCGCCGACGGTGAACTGCTTTCCGGAGCTGGCCCCGCCCTTGTAGTAGTAGACCTCGTTGTCGAAGAACACGCCCCGCAGCGGCGGCATGATGGCGTTCCCCGGTCCGCCCGATCCCAGCAGGTAGAGGCTGGCCCCGCCCTCGGACGCCTGGGCCTGCTGGGCCCCCGCCGCCAGGACCAGGACGAGGCCCGCGCCCAGCGCCAGGGCGGCTCGGCGGGCGGCGGATCGGATGTTCGGCGTGAGGCCCATGACCCAGGTCTCCGTGGCTTTAGGCCTCGAAGAGTGGTCGGGCGCGATCCCAGCGGCCATAGGGCGGATTGCTGAGTGGCCTTTGCGGCGCGACGGTAATCCCTGGCCGGGAACGGCCCAGGGCGGGTCTAGCTGATCCCGGCCTGGGCCTTCAGCCGCGCCACCATGTCGGACGACAGGTAGCCGTCGGCGGGCAGCTTGCGGTCGGTCTGCCAGGCGCGCAGGGCCTTGCGGGTGCCCGCGCCGATCACCCCGTCCGCCGGACCCGGATCGAAGCCCAGGCGGGCCAGCGCGATCTGGGCGGCCATGCGGTCGGCCAGGTTCAGCGGCGTCTCGACCGGCCAGCTCGCGACCAGCGGCCCGCCGCCGCCGAAGCGGTCGGCCAGCAGGCCGATGCCCAGGGCGTAGGAGGTGGAGTTGTTGTAGGTGCGGATCGCGAAGTGGTTGGGCAGCACCAGGAAGGCCGGGCCCGACCAGCCGGCGGGCAGGATCAGCCCGGCCGGCGAGGCGGCGTCGGCGGCGGTCCAGGGCAGGCCGTCGGCGCGCCTGACGCCCTTGGCTTCCCACCAGGCCGGGATCTCGCGCGGACCTTCCGCCAGGCCGTAGTCGAAACCGGCCGGCAGGATCACTTCCTTGGCCCAGCCCACGCCGGGCTTCCAGCCGCCCTTCTTCAGGAGGTTGGCGGCCGAGGCCAGGCTGTCGCTGTCGCTGCCCCAGATGTCGCGCCGCCCGTCGCCGTCGTTGTCGACCGCGGTGGACAGGTAGTTCGAGGGCAGGAACTGGGTCTGGCCCATTGCCCCGGCCCACGAGCCGCGCAGCTGGGCGCGGGTGACCTCGCCCGAGGCGATGATCTTCAGGGCGGCGATCAGCTCGCCCTCGGCCCAGTTCCGTCGGCGACCGTCGGCGGCCAGGCTGGCCATCGAGCGCACGACGTCGAAATTGCCCTGGATCTTGCCGAACGCCGACTCCATGGCCCAGACGGCCAGCAGGATGTCGCGCGGCACGCCGTAGCGCTGCTCGACGTCGGGCAGGAAGGCCAGGGTCTGGCGCTTGTCGCGGCCCACGGCGATGCGGTCGTCGCCGACCACGCCCTGGATGTAGGCGCCGACCGGCTTGGAGAACTCGGGCTGGCGGCCGTCCAGCGAGATCACCTTGGGATCGGGCGTCACGCCGTCCAGCTCGCGGTCCAGCAACTGCTGGGTCAGGCCGGCGGCCAGGGCCTTCTGCTTGAAGGCGGCCAGCCAGGTGTCGAAGCCGACCGACTGGCCCGAGGCCCCCGGATCGGCCGACGGGGCGGCGGGCGCGGGCGGCGGCACGGCCGGCGGCTTGGGCGGCGTCACCGACGGCGCGAGCGGCGCGTTGGCCGAGGTGTCGGCGCAACCGGCCAGCAGCAGAACGAGGAAAACGCGTCTATCCATGGGGTCAGGCTACCGGGGTTCGCGACAGGGCTGCAATCACAAGGGCGACAGAGCGGCGAAGTTCCCGCCGATACGCGTCTAAACTGTGGAGCTTTTGACCTTCTGGAAGGCCAGGATCGTCCAGGTCACGCCGGCCAGGCGGTTGGCGGCCTGGATAGAGCCGCGCTCCTGTTGAAGCCGAACGCCCAGGCCCCCGGCGCGCGCCAGGTCGATGGTCTCCTCCGCCGACACCTCGAACATCCGCCGTCCCGGCGGGACAGGGCCGTGGCGCAGGGACAGAATCAGCATCCCGCCATCGGCCAGCAGCCCCGCGACGTTCGGCATGGCGCGACGGCGCTGGCCCGCGTCCAGGTGCATCCAGACCGCCGACAGCAGGATCAGGTCGAAAGCCTGGCCCCGCGCCCGCGTCGCGGCCAGGTCGGGCAGGCCGTCGTCCAGCCAGGCGATGGCGGGATGGGCGTGGCGGGTCATCGCCTCGGCCAGCAGGGCGGGGGTGGGCTCGGCGGCCAGCACCCGATGGCCCTGGAGCGCCAGATCGAACGCGTCCTTGCCCGATCCGGCCCCGATATCGAGGATTTCGGCCGGGGCGGCGGGGATCAGATGCGCCACGTCGGCGTATTTTTCGGCGAAGGCGATCGCGTCGGCCCGGGCGAAGAAGGCCTCGACGTCCTGATCGTAGCCCTGGGTTCCGTCGAGGCTGGCGGTCGTCATGAGGTCGCTCTAAAACCAGGGGAAGGGCGCGGAACCCTGCCGTTCCGTGCTTTTGGAGCCAAGGCGCGCATTGACTCCGGCGGTTGTCCTGCTTATACGCACGCCCTCCGAAACATCCCGGATGTTCCTTTCGCCCTCATGGCGGCCGCGAACCTCTCCGCTGAGTATAGAGACGGTCATGAAGGTTCGTAGCTCGCTGAAGTCGCTGAAGTCGCGTCACCGCGACTGCAAGATGGTCCGCCGCAAGGGCGTGATCTACATCATCAACAAGACCGACCCGCGCTTCAAAGCCAAGCAAGGCTAATGACGCCCGCACGGCCTCCCAGGGCGCTGCTCTGGGATGTCGGCAACGTCATCGTGCGCTGGAATCCGCGCACGCTCTACGCGAAGATCTTCAAGGAACCGGCCGATCTCGACCGGTTCCTTTCGCATGTCGGGACCCTGGATTGGCACGCGGCCACCGACCGCGGCGTGACCTTCGCCGACAACATCGCCGCCCGCAGCGCCCAGCATCCCGAACACGCCGAGCATCTGGCCGCCTGGTGGGACCGCTGGGACGAGATGTTCTCCGGAACGATCCCCGAGACGGAAAGCCTCATCGAGGACCTGGCCGCGCGCGGCGTGCCGCAGTTCGGCCTGACCAACATGTCCCACGAGACCTGGGACGGCGTGCGGGCCCGGAGCCCAACCTTCCGCCATTTCCGCGACACCGTGGTCTCGGGCCACGAGCGGGTGATCAAGCCCGAGCCGCGCATCTACCAGATCGTCCTGGAACGCACCGGGCTCGAGCCCGCCGACCTGCTGTTCGTCGACGACAGCGCCGCCAACATCGCCGCGGCGGACGCCCTGGGCTTCCATGTCCACCACTTCACCGACCCGGCGGCGCTGCGGCCGGTGGTGGAGAAGCACGGGCTCCTCTGATCCCTTCTCCCCTTGCGGGAGAAGGTGGCGCGAAGCGCCGGACGAGGGGTTGAAGATCGGTTCCGCCGCGACCAGTTGTGCCGTCACGCAGACGTCTGACGTCTGTGCGACCCTTCATCCGTCGGCTGCGCCGACACCTTCTCCCGCAAGGGGAGAAGGAAGACCGGAGACCTTCCCATGAACATCGGTTTCATCGGCCTGGGCGCCATGGGCAAGGCCATGGTCGAGAACCTGCTGGAGAAGGGCCACGCCGTGACGGTGTGGAACCGCTCGCCCGGTCCGGCCGCCGAGCTGGCCGCCCTGGGCGCGACCGTGGCCGACGGCGTCGAGGGCGCGCTGCAGGGGGATCTGGTGCTGTCGATCCTGGCCCACGACCAGGCGATCCGCGACGCCCTGCTGGACGCCCTGCCCCGCGCCCGACCGGGTCTGGTGCACGTCAACCTGGCCACCATCTCGACCGCTTTCGCCCGCGAACTGGCCGACCGCCATGCCGAGCTGGGCCTGGGCTACGTAGCCGCGCCGGTGTTCGGCCGTCCGCCGGTGGCGCGGGCCGGCGGGCTGAACGTGCTGGCGGCCGGCGCGCCCGAGGCGGTGGCGGCGGCGACGCCGGCGTTGGAGGTCCTGGCCGGCAAGGTCTGGCCGATGGGCGAGGACCCGGTCCGCGCCAACGCCGTCAAGATCGCCGGCAACCTGATGATCGTCTCGGCCGTCGAGGCCATGGGCGAGGCCACGGCCCTGGGCGCGGCCCACGGCGTGCCGGCCGCCGACCTGCTGGACGTGCTGACCAGCACGATCTTCGCCTCGCCGATCTACAAGATCTACGGCGGCATGATCGCCGAGGGCCGCTACCACCCGCCAGGCTTCGCCGCCGACCTGGCCCTGAAGGACGTGCGCCTGGCCCAGGCCGCCGGCGACGAGAAGGGCCTGGCCCTGCCGCTGGCCGACCTGGTCGAGGGCGGGCTGGAGACCCTGCTGTCGGGCGAGGGCGAGACGCCGGACCTGGCCGCCCTGGCCGAGGTGTCGCGCGGACGTGTGGAAGGGCGCTAAAGAAAAAAGAGGGGGGAATCGGCCTTCCGTTCGCGCGCCGTTGCCACTAGGTTCCGCGCCTCTGTTTTCCCGCCTTTTCGCGAGCATTCTCCATGGCCGACGACGCCGCCCCGCACGCCGATGTGCTGAACTCCACCGCCCAAGGTCAGCTGAAGAGCATCGTCGACCGGGTCGAGCGCCTCGAGGTCGAGAAGACCGAGATCATGGAGCAGATCAAGGAAGTCTACGCCGAGGCCAAGGGCAACGGCTTCGACGTCAAGGTGCTCAAGAAGGTGGTCCGCCTGCGCAAGATGGACCGCGCCAAGCGCCAGGAAGAGGACGCGATCCTGGACCTGTACCTGTCGGCCATCGGCGAGATTTAGGACGCTGGCGATCGGGGACGCCCGCATGCGGGCGTCCCCGGCCGCAACCGCGATTTTTCCGCGTGCGTCGCGCCCTCGACGCCCGCTAGTCTCCCCGCATGCGCGCCAAGAAGCCGCCCGATCCCAGAGCTCAGGCGCGCAAGGCGGCCCTCAACGCCCTCAAGCGCGCCAAGCGCACGGCCGACAAGGCCGGGATCGAGCTGTCGGAGTGGGAGAACGAGTTCCTGGGCTCGGTCGCCCAGCGCATCGAGACCTACGGCCGGGCGTTCGGCGATCCCGAAAAGGGCGGCGCCGGCCAGGCCATGTCGGGCAACCAGACCATCAAGCTCAAGGAAATCGCCGCCAAGGCGAAAGGCGAGCGCAAGCCCATGTCGCGCGGCAAGGGCTTCGGCCGTCGCGACTCGCCGCGGCGCGGGCGCGAGCCCGAGGCGCCGGCGATCGAGTCCGACGACGAATGAGCGGCTACAGCCAAGTTTCGGCCTAGGGTGAATCCCTGAGACGGCGGGCGGCGAACCCCCGAATCCGCCGAAAATGGTCCCCGTTTCTCACCAAACACGCGAGTCCAGAGAACGGCGTTAGGTTTTCGGTAACGAAACGGGCGGACATTTGGGGCTCGCGTAAAGTATTGCTTTTAATCGCTTTTGTCGTCTGTCCGCGCCGTAGAAAATGGCTGCGACCGACGCCGCGACAGCGTGACCGCGGTGGGGAGTCTCACGCCTTTCTGGGCAGCCCGAAGATGGCGACCACGATCTACGACTACCTTTTGCGACGGAAGGCCGACCTGGAGGCGCGCATGCTGGAGGCCCAGCGGCGCGCCCAGGCGCCGTTCGAGGACGAGCTGCGGGCGCTGAGCCTGGCCCTGGGCGCCATCGAGCGCGGCGGCCTGGCCGACGGCGCCCATGGTCACGTCGGGCTGGAGGGCGAACCCGCCAGCTTCGCGACCGGCGCGTCCCGGCGCGGCCGCAAGCCGCGCTCGGCCCGCGAGATGATCCTGCTGGTGCTGGGCAGCGGCGATGCGGCGATCGCGGCGTCCGAGATCTCGCGCAAGCTGACCCGGCGCTGGGGCCGCGCTATCCCGCTGGCCGCGGTGATGCTGGAGCTGCAGGGCCTGGAGCAGACGGGCCTGGCCCTCCGGACCGAGGCCGGATGGGTGCGGGCCGATCAGCCGGAAGTCGAGGCGGAGGCCGAAGCCGAAGCGTCGCCGCCCCTGGCGATCAGCGCCTGACCCTTACGACGCTTCCTTGAGATCGACGTCGATGCCCTGCTCGCGGACCTTGCGGTAGAGGGTCGAGCGGCCGATGCCCAGGCGGCGGGCCACTTCCGACATGTGGCCGGCGTAGACCTCGATGGCGTGCTGGATCAGGTCGCGCTCGATCTCCTCCAACGTCCGCAGGTGACCGCGGTCGTCGAGGATGCGCACGGGCGCGTCCTGGGCCGGGGCGCGGGCCATGGCGGCGTGGGCGGCCTGCAGGGCGGCCGACAGATCGGGCTGGGCGGCCTGGACCGGCGCGGCTTCCGGCGGCGGCGCCACGATCCCCGAGATCGCCGGGAAGTCGTAGGGCTGCAGATAGGGCGCGTCGGCCAGGATGATGGCGCGATAGACCGCGTTCTCCAGTTGGCGCACGTTGCCGGGCCAGTCGAAGCCGGTGAGGACCTGCAGGGTCTCCGGCGCGGCGCCGACCACCCGCTTGCCTTCCTCGACGTTGAAGCGGCGGATGAAGGCCTCGACCAGGGCCGGGATGTCCTCGCGGCGTTCGCGCAGGGACGGGGCCTCGATCGGGAAGACGTTCAGGCGGTAGTAGAGGTCCTCGCGGAACCGGCCCTGCTGCACGGCGTGGGCCACGTCGCGGTTGGTGGCCGAGACGATGCGCACGTCCACCTTCTGCGAGCGCTTGGAGCCGATCGGGTCGATCTCGCCTTCCTGCAGCGCGCGCAGGAGCTTCACCTGCATGTCCAGCGGCAGCTCGCCCACCTCGTCCAGGAACAGGGTGCCGCCGTCGGCCTCCTTGAACTTGCCCAGGTGCTTGTCGGTGGCGCCGGTGAAGCTGCCCTTCTCGTGGCCGAACAGGATCGACTCGACCAGGTTCTCCGGGATGGCGCCGCAGTTGACCGCCACGAACGGCTTGCCGGCGCGGTCGGACCCGCCGTGCACGGCGCGCGCGATCAGCTCCTTGCCGACCCCGCTCTCGCCGGTGATCAGGATGGGGATCGACGACTTGGCCGCGCGCTCGCCCATGCGCTTGACCAGGGTCATGGCGGGCGAGGTCCCGATCAGGTCGGCGAAGGTGGTGCGGTTGCCGGCGCGCTTGGTCAGGCGCTCGACCTCGCCCTTCAGCTCGCCCATCGACAGGGCGTTGCGGATCGAGACGGTGATGCGCTCGGGCGAAGCCGGCTTGATGAAGAAGTCGGTGGCGCCGGCCTGCATGGCCTTGACCACGGTGTCGACGCCGCCCGAGGCGGTCAGGACGATCACGGGCTGCGCATAGCCGCGGGCGCGCATTTCCTTCAGCGTGTCCTGGCCCGACAGGCCCGGCATGACCAGGTCCAGCAGGACCACGTCGACGGGCGCGCCGCTGGCGAGATGCGCCATGGCCGCGTCGCCGTTCTCGGCGTGCGAGACCGAGAAGCTTTCGCGCTCGAGGACGGCCTGGATCAGCCGCCGTTGAGTCGGATCGTCGTCGACGACGAGAACCGTCTTGGTCATTGCAGACACCCGTTAGAACCGGCCGCGTCCGACATGGGACAGGGCTCTTGTTGGTTCAGAGTGATACAGGCGCGGGGTAAAGACCGGGTTTCGGAGACGTGAGTCAGGGGTTAACGGTCGCCCTTAACGAGGTGTGACGATTGGGCGCGCGACCCGGGGCGGACGCCGGTCGGATTCGCTTTTTCGATGTTCATCGCGGTGGGCGATCGCCCGCGCGGGCCAGCAGCAGATCGCGCTCGCGTTCGTTGCCGCTCAGCGCGGCCGCCAGCCGGAAGGCGGCCCGGGCCTCGTCCGCGCGCCCCAGCTTCTCCAGCAAGTCCCCGCGCACCGTGGACAGCAGATGCGAACCCTTCAGGCGGGGGTCGTCCTTCAGGGCTTCGACGATCGCCAGCCCTTGGGCTGGTCCGAAAGCCATCCCCACTGCCACCGCGCGGTTGATCTCGACCACGGGCGAAGGCGCGGTCAGGGCCAGGGCCTGATAGTAGGCGGCGATGGCGATCCAATCGGTGTCGGCGGCGTCGACCGCCCGGGCATGGCAGGCGGCGATCATCGCCTGCAGCTGATAGGGGCCGGGTGTCGGCGTCAGGGCCATCGCGCGCTTGAGGCCCTCCAGGCCCCGGCGGATCAGCGACCAGTCCCAACGGCTCCGGTCCTGGTCCAGGAGCAGGACGGGATCGCCGCCCTTGCCGACGCGGGCCGCGAAGCGCGACGCCTGAAGTTCCATGAGCGACACCAGGCCCTGGGCTTCCGGCTCTTCGGGCATCAAGGCCGCCAGCGACCGTCCCAGGCGAAGAGCCTCGCCACAGAGGTGCGGGCGCAGCCAATCGGCCCCGGCCGTCGCCACGTACCCCTCGTTGAAGACCAAGTAGACCACTTCCAACACCGAGGCCACGCGCTCGCGCCGTTCGGTCCCGCGCGGCGCTTCGAACGGAACGGCGGCGTCGCGCAGGGTCCGCTTGGCGCGGACGATGCGCTGGGCGACGGTGGTCTCGGGAACCAGGAAGGCGCGGGCGATCTCCGGCGTCGAGAGGCCGCCGAGCAGCCGCAGGATCAAGGCGGCCCGCTGCTCGGCCGGGAGCATGGGGTGGCAGGCGGCGAAGATCAGCCGCAGCAGGTCGTCGTCGATGTCCTCATCGAGCGCGGACTCGATGTCGGGCGTCTCGCGCTCCAGCTCGGCCAGGTCGACGGCCAGCAGGCGATGCTTGCCGTCGATCAGGGTGGTGCGCTTCAACCGGTTCAGCGCCCGGTTCTTGCCGACCCGGGTCAGCCACGCGGCCGGGTTGCGCGGGACGCCTTCCCGAGGCCAGTGCTCGAGCGCCAGCAGGAAGACGTCCTGCGCGATTTCCTCGGCCAGGCCGACGTCGCGCAGCATGCGGGCGAGCCTGGCGGCGAGCTTGGGCTGCTCGATCCGCCAGACCGCCTCGATGACCGCCTTGGGCGTCACAAGCTACAGCCCGAGCCCCTTGGCCGCCTCCTGGACGTCCTCGGGGAATTCGCTCATCTCGTGGACGCCGCGAATTTCGATGATGTCGCTCTCGCCCGCAGGGCAGCGGCTGGCCCACTCGACGGCCTCCTCGCGCGAACGGACGTCCAACATCCAGTAGCCGCCCAGCACTTCCTTGACCTCGGTGAAGGGGCCGTCGGTCACGGTCGGCTTGCCGCCCTGGAAGCTGACCCGCGCGCCGGCGGCCGGCGGATGCAGCCCTTCCAGGCTCAGCAGCACGCCGGCCTTCTTGAGTTCCTCGTTGTACTTCATCATCGCCTTGACGGCTTCGGCGTCGGGCATGGCGTCGGGCGCGGCCGAAGCATAGCCGCCGGGGATCATCAGCATCATGAAACGCATGGGACGGTTCTCCGTATTGGGTCCGATTCACACGACAAACGAGACGCGGCGGAATCGACACGCGAGGTGACGAACGCCTAGCCCGAGATCCGGCTCGGCGGCACGCGGCGGATCGGGCCGCCGTCCTGGCTGACCAGGCGGGCCTCGATGCGGGTCTCGCCCTCGCGGCCGATGTGGCAGACGCCGACGAAGTGGCTGCGGCGCTGGGTCTTCTTCTCGGTGGTCGTGGCCGCGAACTTGACGTCCACGGCGCCCGACAGGTCGCCGCCGCCGGTGTCCATGTTGGTGATGTCGATGTCGTTCAGCGGCCCGATGTTGAACCGCTCCTTCAGGCGCTCGGTGCAGCTGTGGAACACCACCACGCTGCGCAGGGTCAGGGACAGCCAGCCCATCGGCTGGGGCTTGTCCGCCGCCATCGCCGACGGCGCGACGACCAGCCCCACGGCCAGGGCGACGGAAACGGCGGCCTTGCTCATCGATGTCTGCCCTCGCCGACAACCCCTCGTCGACCGGCGATATCCTAAGGGGCGACTCGCCGGCGCGCCCTTTAATTCGCGGTAATGCGAACGGCTGTTCAGGCGTGCCGATCCGACCTAGCCTCCCCCTCGCGTTGCGTGGGAGGGGATGATGTTCGTGGGGCACTACGCGGCCGCCCTGGCCGCCAAGGCCGCTCAGCCCAAGGCGCCGCTCTGGACCTATGTGCTGGGCGCCCAGGTGGTGGACGTGGCGTGGGCCGTGCTGGTCGTGGCCGGGGTCGAGCGGATGAGCCTGGACCCGCATTTGGCCGGCAGCCCGCTGGTCCTGTCGCACATGCCCTACACCCACAGCCTGCCCGCCGCGCTCCTGTGGGCGCTGGGCGCGGGCCTGGCCGCTTTCTTCCTGCTGAAGCTGCCTCGCGCGGCGGCGATCGCCGTGGGGCTGGTGGTGGCGTCACACTGGGGACTGGATTTCCTGGTGCACCGGCCCGACCTGGCGCTGGGGTTCGGCGGTCCGAAGGTGGGGCTGGGCTGGTGGGACCACGCCGTGCCCGAGCAGGCGCTGGAGATGGGCCTACTGGCCATCGCCGCCACGGCCTGGGGCTGGCGGCGCGGCCTGCAGGGCCACAGCGGCTGGAGCACGCCGCTGTTCCTGGTCCTGTTGGTGGCCCTGCAGCTGGTCAGCATCGTGGCTCCACCGACCGGCGGCGTCCCGCAGATGGTGATCGCCTCGCTGTCGGCCTACATGCTGGCGACCCTGTTCGCCTGGCTGATGGACCAGACCGAGCGGCGAGGGCGCTGAGGAAAGCCACGGCCACGATTGCGTGCGTCTTTCGACAGGGCCATATCCGTGGGCCATGAACGCGCCCTTCAAGACCGACGCCCTGCCCGAGTGGAATCTCGCCGACCTCTACGCCGGCCGCGAGGACCCCAGGATCGAGACCGACCTGGCCGCCGCCAAGGCCGCCAATGACGAACTGGCCAGCCTGGAGGGCCTGTTCGTGCAGGCCCGGGGCGAGCCCGAGCGCCTGGGCGTGCTGCTGGATCGCGGGATCCGCCTCTACGAGCAGGCGACCAACGGCCTGTGGGGCGTGGGGGCCTATGCGGGCCTGGCCGCCTCGACCGCCCGCGACGACCCGGCCTGGGCCAAGTTCGAGGCCGACCTGCGGGCCCGCTCGTCGCAGATCGCCTCGGAAAGCCTGTTCTTCTCGCTGGAGCTGAACCAGCTGGAGGACCACGAGCTGGAAGCCGCCCTCGAGGTCCATCCCGCCGCCCAGCGCTGGCGGCCCTGGTTGCGCCGCCTGCGCCTGTCGCGCCCGCACGAGCTGACGCCGGACCTGGAGCGCTACATCGTCGATCGCGGACCGGCCGTGGCCAACTGGGTGCGGCTGTACGACGAGACCCTGGCCAAGCTGACGGCCCAGGTCGGCAAGGAAAGCCTGACCCTGCCCGAGGCGCTGAACCGCCTGTCGGACCCGGACGGCAAGCGCCGGAAGGCGGCCGCCGACGGCCTGGCCAAGGCCCTGGAAGAGCGCGCCTCGACCCAGGGCCTGGTGATGAACACCCTGGCCTTCGAAAAGCAGGTCGAGGACCGCTGGCGGCGGTTCGACAGCCCCGCCCAGTCGCGCCACCTGGCCAACGAGGTCGACGCCGACGCGGTGGACGCCCTGGAGCAGGCGGTGGTCGAGGCCTATCCGCGCCTGTCGCACCGCTACTACGCGCTGAAGGCCAAGGTCATGGGCCGCAAGACCCTGGACTACTGGGACCGCAACGCGCCCCTCACCGCCGCCGCGCCCAGGAACTACGACTGGACCGAGGCCCAGGGCATCGTGCTGGAAAGCTTCCAGGCCCTGGCCCCGAAATTCGCCCACACGGCCCAGACCTTCTTCGACAAGCCGTGGATCGACGCCCGGCCCCGCGCCGGCAAGCAGTCGGGCGCCTATTCGCATCCGGTCACCGCCGAGCGGCACCCCTACGTCTTCATGAACTACATGGGCGAGCGGCGCGACGTGCTGACCCTGGCCCACGAGCTGGGCCACGCCGTGCACCAGACCCTGTGCGCGCCGCTGGGCACCCTGCTGGCCGACACGCCCCTGACCCTGGCCGAGACGGCCTCGATCTTCGGCGAGGGCCTGGTGTTCGACCGCCTGCTGGCCGAGGCCGCGCCGAAGGATCGCATGGGGCTCCTCGCCGGCAAGATCGAGGACGGCCTCAACACCGTGGTCCGCCAGATCGCCTTCCACCGGTTCGAGCGCCGCTTCCACGAGGCCCGGAAGGACGGCGAGCTGTCGCCCGACCAGATCGGCAAGCTGTGGCTGGACGTGATGGGCGAGAGCCTGGGCCCGGCCGTCGTGCTGAACGAGGGCTACGAACACTACTGGGCCTATGTCAGCCACTTCGTGCACGCGCCGTTCTACGTCTACGCCTATGCGTTCGGCGACCTGCTGGTGCGCGGCCTGATGGAGAAGCGCCGCGAGGACCCGGAAAGCTTCGCGCCGCTGTACGAGGACCTGCTGGCGGCAGGGGGCACGCGCACCTATGTCGAGGCGCTCAAGCCCTTCGGGCTGAACCCGCGCGAGAAGGCGTTCTGGGCCGCGGGCTGCGCCCAGCTGGAACGCCTGGTCGACGAGTTCGAGGCCCTCGTCTGATCGGAGCTGGAATGCCCACCAAGGACCGCCTGGCCGACTTCATCGCCACCGTCGAGCGCAACGAGCACGTGGAGGCGATCGAGCGCTTCTATGCGCCGAACGCCTCGATGCAGGAGAACAACGCCCAGCCGCGCGTCGGTCGCGACGTCCTGGTCGCGCACGAGGCGGCGGCCCTGGCGCGGCTGTCGAAGATGGACACCCAGCCGGCGGCCATGGTCCTGCACGACGGCGACAATGTCGTCATCCAGTGGGTGTTCCTGATGACCAACCAGAAGGGCGAGACCCTGCGGTTCGAGGAACTGACCCACCAGGTCTGGGAGGGCGATCGCATCGTCCGTGAGCGGTTCTTCTACGACTCCCGGCAGTTCGGCTGATGGCCGACGACCCCCGCGATCCGGAACGCAATCGCCTGGCCGGCCGCGTGTCGCGCTTCGCCAAGGTCGGGGCCGGCCTCTCCGGCGCGGCGGTCAGCTACGGCGCCAACAGCCTGTTCGGCGGCGAGGGCGCCGACGCCCGCAACGCCAAGGCGCTGAAGGCGGCCTTGGGCGGGCTGAAGGGGCCGCTGATGAAGGCGGCCCAGATGTTCGCCACGGTGCCGGACCTGCTGCCGCCGGAATTCGCCGCCGAGCTGGCCGAGCTGCAGACCAACGCCCCGGCCATGGGCTGGCCGTTCGTCCGCCGGCGGATGGCCGCCGAGCTGGGGCCGGACTGGGCGTCCAGGTTCCAGAGCTTCGAGCACGAGGCCGCCGCCGCCGCATCTCTGGGCCAGGTGCACCGCGCCGTCGGCCCCGACGGCCGCGCCCTGGCGGTGAAGCTGCAGTATCCGGACATGCAGAGCGCGGTCGAAAGCGACCTTGGCCAGCTGCGCGCCCTGATCGGTCTGTTCAAGCGCATGGACGGCTCGATCGACCCCAGCGAGGCGATCGTCGAGATCGGCGACCGGCTGCGCGAGGAGCTGGACTACGAGCGCGAGGCCAAGCTGATGGCCGTCTATGGCGGGTTTTTCACCGGCCGCGACGACATCCAGGTTCCCGAACCCGTCCCGTCTCTGTCGACCAAGCGCCTGCTCAGCATGACCTGGCTGGAGGGCCGGGGCCTGCTGGCCTTCAAGGACGCCCCGCAGGAGACCCGCGACCGCATCGCCGCCCTGCTGTTCGAGGCCTGGTGGAGCCCGATGACCCACCTGGGCATCATCCACGGCGACCCGCACCTGGGGAACTACACGTTCGGCGGTGAAGGCGCGGCGCATCTGAACCTGCTGGACTTCGGCTGCATCCGCATCTTCCCGCCGAAGTTCGTGGGCGGGGTGGTGCGGTTGTATCGCGCCCTGTCGAATGACGACCGCGCCGAGCAGGTCGAGGCCTATCGCAGCTGGGGCTTCGCCAACCTGACAGACGATCTCGTGGACGTGCTGAACGTCTGGGCCCGCTTCATCTACGGCCCGCTGCTGGACGACCGCGTGCGCAGCGTGGCCGACGACACCCCGCCCGGCGAGTACGGCCGCCGCGAGGCCTTCAAGGTGCGCCAGGCCCTGAAGGACAAGGGGCCGGTGCTGATCCCGCGCGAGTTCGTGTTCATGGACCGCGCCGCCATCGGCCTGGGCGCGGCCTTCCTGCACCTGGGCGCGCGGCATAACTGGAAGGCGCTGTTCGAGCGGTCGCTGGAGGGCTTCTCGGAAGAGGGGCTGGCCCAGAGGCAGGCGGCGGTGCTGAGCGTGGCGGGGGTGGTTTGATCTCCTCACCCGTGAAACGGAGGAGGTGGATCGGCGCGCAGCGACGAGACGGAGGGGGCGTCCCGCCGCCGTACGACGCCCCCTCCACGATGCGTATCCGCATCGCGCCACCTCCTCCGCTGCGCGGGTGAGGAGTAAGGAAGCCGAATGACCCCCAGAACCCTGAAGCGCCTGCACCCCGCCCATCGCGACGACATCGGCGACCTGGTCACCCGGCGACCGCTGCCCGGGCCGGCGATCCCGCAGCTGGACCCGTTCCTGTTCCTCAACCACCACGGCCCGCAGGTCTATCCGCCCAACAACCGCGGCCTGCCGTTCGGTCCGCATCCGCATCGCGGCTTCGAGACCGTGACCTTCATCCTGGACGGCGAGCTGTCGCACCTCGACAGCGGCGGGCACGAAAGCATCATCGGCCCCGGCGGCGTGCAGTGGATGACGGCCGGCAGCGGCCTGGTCCACGCCGAGCTGTCGCCGGAGAGCTTCAAGCGCGCGGGCGGGCCGATGGAGATCCTGCAGCTGTGGGTCAACCTGCCCGGCCGGCTGAAGATGACCCCGCCGAACTATCTGGGCCTGCAGGGCGCCGAGATTCCCAAGGTCGAAGCCGGCGGCGCGACCGTGGAGGTGATCTCGGGCGAGGTCGCCGGCGTGACCGGTCCGTTCCCGTCGCTGATCGGCATCGAGATGAGCGTCGTGCGCCTGGCTCCCGGCGGCGCGCTGGACCTGCCGGTGGCGAAGGGCAGGGCGGTGTTCCTGTACGTGGTCTCCGGCGGGATCGTGGTCGGCGGCCAGGCGGCGCCCCAAATGGCTCCGAAGTGGAACCTGGTCGAGCTGAACGACGACGGTGACGCGGTGGCCTTCGCGGCGCCCGAGGGCGCGGTGGTCCTGCTGGGCCATGCCGAGCCGATCGGCGAACCCGTCTTCGCCCACGGGCCCTTCGTGATGAACACCCGGGAAGAGATCATCCAGGCCATCGACGACTACAACGCCGGCAAGTTCGGGGCCGTGACGGGATAACGGACGGGCGTTTCAAGCTTCCCAAATCGGTGTCATCCCGGAAGCTTCGCAGAGGCTGTCCGGGACCCAGGGGACCGGGCTGATGCGGTGCGGCTGCCCTGGGTCCCGGACAAGCGCTTCACGCTTTCCGGGATGACAAGAGATGGTTTGACCACCGGTCCTTCAGCTACTCCCGATATTCCTTCAGCAGCCCCTCCAGCCGCCGCTGCTCGGGCTTCAGCACCTTGAAGAACCGCAGGGCGTTCCAGCCGAGGCTGGCGGCCAGGGCCACGCCGAACAGCAGCAGCATCTGCCAGACGTTGCGGTCGGTGGCCTTGCCGACCTCGTTCAGCTGGAACAGGCCGATCAGCGTCGGCAGGATGAACACCGGCAGGCTCATCCAGAAGATTCGGTAATTGATCCGCGCCCGGCGGTTGGCGGCCAGCATGGCCTCCAGGGTCTGGCGCACCGGCGAGCCGTCGCCGCGCGGCCGCCTGACCAGCAGGGCGGCGAAGAACACCGCCGCCAGCACGGCCCAGCAGACCGCCAGCATGGCCAGGGCGCCCCATTCGTGGGCGAGATCGCTGCGGCCGGTGAGGAACGACCGCGCGGCGATCGCTGTGAACAGGGTCATGGCTGCGACCGGGATCGCGAACAGCAGGGTCTCGCCGCGACGGCGGGCTTTCAGCATCTGCATCATCTGCTCCATCAGATAGGCCTGGGCCTGGGCGTCGGGGGTGTTGGCCTCCGAGCGCCAGGCCCGTTCGAGACGGTCAAACTCCATCGCCGTCCTCCTTCACCAGGATCGTCAGCCGGGCGCGGATGCGGGTCAGGCGCGCGCCGACATTGGTTTGCGTCAGGCCGTGCAGCCCGGCGATCTGCTCGTAGGCTAGGCCGTCCAGCGACAGCAGGATCAGCGACCGGTCCAGCGGCGGCAGGGTGCGGATCGCCGCGTATAGGCGCTCCAGAAGGCCCGCCTCGGGCGTGTCCGGGTGGTCCGCCCGCACGGCCAGTTCGGCCGCCGCAGCGTCCTGGCGTCGCCGCCGCCGGGTCTCGCCGCGCCGCCAGGTGAGGGCGGCGTTGTGGGCCACGCGGTGGACGAAGGTGGCGTCGGCGGCCTCGCCCCGGAACCGCGGCCGGGCCTTCCACAGGGCCACCGTCAGCTCCTGCATCAGGTCGTGCTGGTCGGCCGGCTCGGCGAAGGCGCGGGCCACCCGGCGCAGGGCGCCCAGGTGCGACGCCAGCCACGCCGCGAAAGCCTCGTCCTCCTGTCGCCTGCCGGCCATGGCCCCCCGCCTCGCTTTAAAGGCCCGTTTTCAGAAGGTTAGACGCCGGCGAACGCGCCGTCCTTACACGGGCGCCTAGGAGCCCCGCCGAAACTTCGCGCGCGTAATGCTTGCCACGCTTCAAACGCTTGTTAGACTTCTCCCATGTCAGACGATCTCACGGACGCCCAGGCCGCCGCCATTCCCGAGGGCTACAGCCAGCTGAACTGGTCGCGCGGCTTCGGCCGGCAGATCGGACCGCTGTACGAGCAGCGCGCCGGGCCCGGCGAGGCGACCCTGGGTTTCCGCGTCGAGGAGCACCACACCAACGGCCTGGGCAACTGCCACGGCGGCATGCTGATGAGCTTCGCCGATATGGCCTGGGGCCGGATCATCTCGCTGCAGAAGTCCTACAGCTGGGTGACGGTCCGTCTGAACTGCGACTTCCTGTCGGGCGCCCAGCTGGGCGACTTCGTGGAGGGCCGGGGCGAGCTGATCTCCGAGCAGGACTTGGTCTTCACCGTGCGCGGCCGCATCTGGGCCGGCGAGCGGACCCTGATGACCGGCACCGGCGTCTTCAAGGCCCTGTCGCCCCGCGCTCCGCGCCCGGGCGAGGTCGCCTACAAGGCGGAGGCCTAGCGATGGCCGACGACCGTCCCGCCCCCGTCTCGCTGCTGGGTCCGTTCAACGGCGAACGGCCGCCGGCTCCGGCCTGGTTCGAGGCCGCCGTCGCCGTCGCGCCCGAGCGCTCGCGCATCCCCGTCGAGGGCGCGGAGATCGAGCTGCTGACCTGGGGCGAGATCGGCAAGCCGGGCCTACTGTTCCTGCACGGCAACGGCGCCCACGCCGATTGGTGGAGCTTCATCGCGCCGTTCTTCGCGAAGGATTGGCGTTGCGCGGCCATCTCGTGGTCGGGCATGGGCGGCTCGGACTGGCGGCCGGCCTATTCGGCGCAATCGTTCGCGGCCGAGATCTTCGCGGCGGTCGAGGCGGCGGGGCTGGAGGCGGGCGGCGTGAAGCCGATCCTGGTCGGCCACTCGTTCGGCGGCTTCCCCACCCTCTATTGCGGCGTCGAGCACGCCGACCGGCTGCGCGGCATCGTCATGGTCGACAGCAGCATCCAGCCGCCCGAGAAGCGCTGGAAGGGCCCGCCCTCGCGCCCCGACGCCGCCAACCGGGTCTATCCCACCCTGGAGCAGGCGCTGGGCCGCTTCCGCCTGGCCCCGCCGCAGGGCTGCGAGAACCTCTACATCGCCGACCACATCGCGCGCGGCTCTCTGAAGGAGGTCGAGGGCGGCTGGACCTGGAAATTCGACCCGGCCATCTGGCAGCGGTTCTCGATGCCGGACCTGGGCCTGCTGCTGCCGCGCATCGCCTGCCCGGCGGCGGTGATGTGGGGCGAGCGCTCGGCCCTGATGCGCGAGGACACCCTGGCCTACATGTTCGGTGAGATGCCCGACAGCGTGCTGCGCGTCGCCATCCCCGACGCCGATCACCACGTCATGGTGGACCAGCCGCTGGCCTTCGTGGCCGGGCTGCGGGGACTGCTGGCGGGGTGGGAGTAGGGCGCACGCGGGGCTTGTCCCGCCGCCGGTCCGCTGGCTAGCCTGTGGCCACGCTTTTGGGGGGGCGGTCATGGGCAAGCCAATCGATGTCGGGATCAGCACGCAGGTCGGGCCGCGGACCATCGAGGCGTCGCGCCTCAAGATGTCGCTGTACCTGGCGGGAAGCCTGGTCTTCTTCGCCCTCGCGGTCTGGATGGTCAGGGATCCGTCGACCGGCTGGAAGGGATGGCTCGCCCTGGGCTTCGTCACGCTGTGCATCGCGAGTTTCACCTGGATGCTGCTGCGTCCCCAGGTCCTGGAGCTGGACGCCAAGGGCTTCACGCTTCGCGGAGGTTTCGTCCGGTCCCCCAAGACCGTGCTCTGGCGCGATGTCGAGAGCCTCTTCGTCTACAAGCTGCCCCGGGGCGGCAAGATGATCGGCTACAATCTCGTGCCCGCCGCCCGCAAGCAGACGGCCCTGGGCCGGATCGCGCGCGGCTTCGGGGCCGACGGAGCCTTGCCCAAGGGCTGGCCCGGCTCGCCCGAGAAGATGGTCGAGGACCTGAACGCCTACCGGCTGTGGGCGCTGGGCGGCCGTTGACGACCGGCCGGGATGACAAGGCCCGCGCCGCCCGTTAAGCCCCCAAGGGCCTTAGTCGGGGCCTAGTCGGGAGCCTGATCCTTCGTGAACGCGAAAAACCCTGCCGGTCCCGTGCTGGTCTACGCTCCCGACCGGGGCATCGGCGACCTGATGTGGCACCTGCCGACCTTCCGGGCCATCGCGGCGACCACACCCGAGGGGACGGTGGTGCTGGCCGCCCGGCCGTCCAGCCGCGCGGCCGAGGTGCTGGCGGTCGAGCCGACGATCGCCGGCGTGGTCTATGCCCGCCACTTCACCGGATCGCTGAAGGGCGTGAAGGAGGTCCTCGACTTCTGGCGCATCTGCCGCGCGGTGATGCCGCGCGCCGTCTGGATCCTGGAGAAGATCGGCCGGCCCGCCCAGGCCGCGTGGCTGGCCGGGGTGCCGGACCGGCGCGGCTTCGGCCTGGGCCATTCCAGTCAGGAGCAGTGGCTGAAGGGGCCGTTCCTGCCCAAGGCCATGCGGCCCGAGCATCGCCTGGCCAAGCTGGCCGCCTTCGAGGCCCTGCATGGGCTGAAGGTCGACAGCCGCGAGCCGGGCCTGTTGCTCGACCCCAAGGCCGTGGCCGCCGTCAAGGCGCGGTTCGGCGACCGGCCCGGGCCCTGGCTGGTGCTGGGCGTGGGGGCCAGCGAGCCGGCCCGCACCTGGCCCGCCGAGCGTTTCGCCGCCGTGTCGACGGCCCTAGCCGACCTGTTCCCGACCGTCTTCTGGCTAGGCGGGCCCGGCGACGCCGCGCGTGTCACGCCTGTGATCGCGGCGCAACCTGCCGCCGGCCGCGACGTGGCCGTCTTCGACCTGCCGCTGGACCAGGGCGCGGCCCTCATCGCCCTGTCGGCCGGGTTCCTGGGCAACGACTCGGGGCCGCTGAACGTCGCCGCCTCGGTCGGCCGCCCGGCTGTCGGCCTGATGGGCACCAGCCCCGTACCGGCCTATTCGCGCTGGCTTTCGCGGCTGGACGGCGGGGAAGGGCGGATCGCCGACATTTCGGTCGACCAGGCCGTCGCGGCTGTGCGAACGCGGTTCATCGAAGAGGCCTGGGCCAACCGCGACATCGCGGCGGCTTGAGCCCACGCGCCGCACGTTGTAAGCGGCGGGGCGTTTTTTTAATTCCACCTAGGAAACAGACATGGCCGGCGACTACCAACGCGGTTCGATGGACATTCAAGAGCAGGCCGCGACCTTCGAGGGTTTCGGCAAGATGACCAAGTGGGGCTCGCTGGCCGTGGCCGTCCTGCTGCTGACGATCACCCTGTGGTTCTGCACCGCCGCCGGCTTCATCGGTGGCCTGGTCCCGGGAATCGTGCTGGCGATCGTGGGCGTCGTGTTCCTGCGCGAAAAGCCCGCCTCCGCCCACTGACACCGGTAGACATCGGAATTTTTTTGCCTCTGACGCGAGCGTAAGGCTCGACATCGGGCAAGAACATCCCCTAGAGAGACGCGCAAGCTCGTCGGAGCAAGCAGCGTCCTTGGGAGGGGTATGCCGATGGCCGTCATCGCCGTCACGAAAGAGACCCGCGCGGGTGAAACGCGGGTCGCGGCCACGCCCGAGACCGTGAAGAAACTGGCTGCCGCCGGCTTCACGGTCGTCGTGCAGGCCGGGGCGGGGATCGCGGCGTCGTATCCGGACGCCGACTACGAAGCGGCCGGCGCCAAGCTGGCCAAGACGGCGAAGGACGCCCTGAAGGACGCCGACGTCCTGTTCAAGGTCCGCGCCCCCGAAGCCGCCGAGATCGCCGCCCTGAAGAAGGGCGCGATCGTCGCGGCCGCGCTCAATCCGCACCAGGACAAGGAAACCCTGGACGCCCTGGCCAAGGCCGGCGCCAGCGCCATCGCCATGGAGTTCATCCCGCGCATCACGCGGGCCCAGGTGATGGACATGCTGTCCTCCCAGGCCAACCTCGCCGGCTATCGCGCCGTGATCGAGGGCGCCGAGGCCTACGGCAAGGCCCTGCCGATGATGATGACCGCCGCCGGCACCGTCGCCGCGGCCAAGGTCTTCGTGATGGGCGTGGGCGTGGCGGGCCTGCAGGCCATCGCCACCGCTCGCCGCCTGGGCGCGGTGGTCACCGCCACCGACGTGCGTCCGGCCACCAAGGAGCAGGTCGAGTCGCTGGGCGCCAAGTTCCTGGCCGTCGAGGACGAAGAGTTCAAGAACGCCCAGACCGCCGGCGGCTACGCCAAGGAAATGTCGAAGGAATACCAGGCCAAGCAGGCCGAGCTGGTCTCCTCGCACATCGCCAAGCAGGACATCGTGATCACCACGGCCCTGATCCCCGGCCGCCCCGCGCCCAAGCTGGTCAACGCCGCCCAGGTGGCGTCGATGAAGCCGGGCTCGATCCTGGTCGACCTGGCCATCGAGGCCGGCGGCAACGTCGAGGGCGGCAAGCTGAACGAAACCGTGGTCACCGCCAACGGCGTCAAGATCCTGGGCGCGGCCAATCTGCCGGGCCGCATCGCCACCGACGCCAGCGCGCTCTACGCCCGCAACCTCTTCGCCCTGTCGAGCCTGTTCCTGAACAAGGAGGGCGCCTTCGCCCCCGACTTCGAGGACGAGATCCTCAAGGCGGCCCTGGTCACCCAGGGCGGCGAAGTCGTGCACCCTTCTCTGAAGACCGCCTAACTCCACGCATCGAAATAGGGAGGCTCCCATGGAAGCCGTCGACCCCACCGTATTCCGCCTGGCGATCTTCGTGCTCGCCATCTTCGTGGGCTACTACGTGGTCTGGAGCGTGACGCCCGCGCTGCACACCCCGCTGATGGCCGTGACCAACGCCATCTCGTCGGTGATCATCGTCGGCGCCCTGCTGGCCGCCGCGGCCCACGGCGCCAATGCCGACCTGGACGGCGGCACGGTGGCCGCCTCGACCTGGATCTCCAAGGGGGCCGGCGCGGTCGCCGCCGCCTTCGCCGCGGTCAACATCTTCGGCGGCTTCCTGGTCACCCAGCGCATGCTGGCGATGTACAAGAAGAAAGAGAAGAAATAGGGCGCGGAAGGCGACGGGAGCCTTCGGGCCATGTTCAGCGCGATCAAGAAAATCGCCAACCGTTCCGACGGCCTGCGGCGCATCGCGCTGGAGCGCTGGTGGGACGAGCTGCGCGGCAGCGAACGGGCTCGCCAGCCCGGGCGGCTGATCGCCCATGGCCGCAAGACCTACAGCCAGAACGACGAGGACGGCATCGTCCTCGAGATCTTCAACCGCATCGGCGAGGGCGACCGGCGCTTCATCGAGTTCGGCGTCCAGGCCGGGGTGGAGTGCAACACCGCCCTGCTGCTGATGGCCGGCTGGAGCGGCCTGTGGCTGGACGGTTCGGACAAGTACGTCGAGGCCGCCCAGAAGCACCAGGCCGTGGCCGTGGGGCAGGGGCGCCTGACCGTCCAGAAGGCCTTCGTCACCGCCGAGAACATCGACGGCCTGCTGGGCCCCTGGGCCGGCGGGACCGCCGCCAAGCCCGCCTCGGTGGACCTGCTGTCGATCGACATCGACGGCAACGACTACTGGATCTGGAAGGCCATCGAGGCCGTGCGCCCGCGCGTCCTGATCATCGAATACAACGCCGCCTATCCGCCGCCCGTGCCCTTCGTCGCCGAGTACAAGGCCGACCGGGTCTGGGACGGCGGCAACTATCACAGCGCCAGCCTCACCAGCCTGGAGGCCCTGGGCCGCGCCAAGGGCTACGCCCTGGTCGGCTGCAATCTCTCCGGCGCCAACGCCTTCTTCGTACGCGAGGACGAGCTGGCCGGTCCCGACGGCCAGCCCCGCTTCGCCGCGCCCTACACGGCGGCCAACCACTACGAGCCGCCGCGCTACGACCTCTCCGGCCTGCCTTCGGGCCATCCACCCCGGTTCGGCGTCAACGCCGCGCCGGAGTTGAGTCCTCAGGAGGGCGGGCGTTGATCGTGCCGCACCTCACCAGTTTCGCTTTCGGGTTCATCGCGATCGGCATGGCCGCCGGTGCGTTTGTGGTCCGGCATCGACAAGCCCGGTTGAGCGGAATGCTCATTGGACTCTCTTATTTTTCGTTGGCCGCCGCGCTGGGCGTCGAGATCAGGATTTCTGAACTCGAGCGTCGTCGAGGTTTCCATGAAGACGTGGCAGTGCTCAGGGGCGTGGTTGCGCAGTTTGTCGCCCTTCCGACGATCGTACCGCCCCGCGAGCGGGATCAAACCGTCGTGCTCGCGAACGCGATGCTGCACCACGTGGAAAGCTCGCGGCGGGACCATGACCTCCCGAGTAAAATCATAGCCCTGCTCCTGCTCGTCGCAGGTGGATTCAAGTTGGGGGGCGCCGTGGCGCCAACCGACTCTTCTGCTGGTCGTCCCCAGCGAAAAACCGACAACGCCAACAACGCGGCGTCCGCAGCCGCAATGGGGGAACACCCGTGAACGCCAATCTCGCCGCCATCCTCTACATCGTGTCGGGGGTGCTCTTCATCCTGGCGCTGCGGGGGCTGTCCAGCCCCGAGACCAGCCGCAAGGGCAACACCTACGGCATGATCGGCATGGCCATCGCCGTGCTGACCACCCTGGCCACCCTGTGGAGCCAGGGCGCGCTCGACCCGGTGACCATCGGCCTGATCATCGGCGGCGTGGCCGTCGGCGGCGGGGTGGGCGCGGTGATCGCCCGCAAGGTGCCGATGACCTCGATGCCCCAGCTGGTGGCGGCCTTCCACAGCCTGGTCGGCATGGCCGCCTGTCTGGTGGCCGTGGCGGCGATCTACACCCCGGCGGCCTACGGCATCCTGGGCGCGGACGGTCATGTGCACCTCAACAGCCTGATCGAGCTGTCGGTGGGCCTGGCCATCGGCGCCATCACCTTCACCGGCTCGGTCATCGCCTTCGCCAAGCTGAACGGCAACATGGGCGGCGCGCCGATCCTGCTGCCGGCCCGCCACCTGCTGAACATCGTCATCGCCCTGGCCATCGTGGCCCTGGTGGTGGTGCTGGTGATCTCGGGCGGTGCGGCCATCTGGGCCTTCTGGGCGATCTTCGCGCTGAGCCTGCTGATTGGCGTGACCCTGATTATCCCGATCGGCGGCGCCGACATGCCGGTCGTCGTGTCGATGCTGAACAGCTATTCGGGCTGGGCCGCCGCGGCTCTGGGCTTCACCCTGGAGAACACCACCCTGATCATCACCGGCGCCCTGGTCGGTTCGTCGGGCGCGATCCTGTCCTACATCATGTGCAAGGGCATGAACCGATCGTTCGTCTCGGTGATCCTGGGCGGCTTCGGGGCCGACGCCGCGGCCGCCGGCCCCGGCGGCAAGGTCGAGACCCGTCCGGTCAAGCAGGGCTCGGCCGACGACGCGGCCTTCATCATGAAGAACGCCAGCAAGGTGATCATCGTCCCGGGCTACGGCATGGCCGTCTCCCAGGCCCAGCACGCCCTGCGCGAAATGGCCGACAAGCTGAAGGAAGAGGGCGTGGAGGTGAAGTACGCCATCCACCCCGTCGCCGGCCGCATGCCGGGCCACATGAACGTGCTGCTGGCCGAGGCCAACGTGCCCTATGACGAGGTGTTCGAGCTGGAGGACATCAACAGCGAGTTCTCGACGGCCGACGTGGCCTTCGTGATCGGCGCCAACGACGTCACCAACCCGGCCGCCAAGACCGACCCGCAGAGCCCGATCTTCGGCATGCCGATCCTGGACGTCGAGAAGGCCCGCACCGTGCTGTTCATCAAGCGCGGCATGAGCTCGGGCTACGCCGGCGTGGAGAACGAGCTGTTCTTCCGCGACAACACCATGATGCTGTTCGGCGACGCCAAGAAGATGGTCGAGGGGATCGTGAAGGGGCTCTAGGCTCCGATCCCGTCGCCAAAAAAAGAAGAGGCCCCGGACGTTCCCGTCCGGGGCCTCTTGCTTGTCTGGATCATGCGGTCGCTCAGCGGGCGGCGACCGAGACCGGGGTGGCGCGGACGGCCATCTTCAGGGCTTCGCGCTGGGTCTGGGACAGCTGGGAGGCGGCCTGCTTGCGGATGCCGTCCTTGCAGCCGGCGATCGTGAAATCGCCCGTGGGGTTGTCGTGGACCAGGTCGCGGCAGACGCGCTCGCCGGCGGCGTCGACGCGGGCGTTGAATTCGGCGGCGTGGGCGGGGTTGGAGAGGTTCAGGCCCACCAGCGAGATGGTGGCGCGCGTTTCGGCGTGGGCGGCCTGCAGCAGGCCCAGGGCGGGCACGGCGGCCAGGGTGACGGTGGCCACGGCGGCCAGGCTGGTCATGAACTTGCGCATCGGATCGTCCCTTTGGTTGATGTCGGCGGCGCGTCCCTGCGCCATGTCTAAAGGTATATTCCGATATTCTCATGAATACTCGTTACGTCTCCTTCATGACGTGTAATTAAAGAAGTGTACTCAAAGTAATGTTCTAAACTTCCTGTAATGTGAGTGGGGATCATCTGTCCGCTGATCGTGGCCATGATTGACCAATGGTTAAGCTGCGCCGCCTTTTCGCCTCATGGACGCGGCATAGGGCTACGCCTTCATCATCCCGAAAGGTCACCTGTGGGATGGGAGCCCGCTTCGGCGGGACCTTTGGGTCGACCGCCCGTCTGTGAGGATCGCTCTTGGCGTCTCGAGTCCTGGCCGCAACCACGTCGCCCTATTCGCTCGTCGCGTTCGCCGCGCTGGGCGGTGCCATCGTGGTCTGGGGCGCGGTCAATGCGGTGACGACCATCGGGGCGATGAGCGCCGGCCTGGAGCAGCCCGCGCCGGCGACCGCGGCCGAGCCCGTCACGGCCCCCGAGCCGCCGCCCCCGCCGCCGCCCGCCTTCGTGTTCGACGCCCCGCTGCCGGGCCATGTGGTCAATTCGCCGTTCGGCCTGCGCCAGATGCCGTGGGAAGAGAACGGCCGCCTGCACGAGGGCGTCGACATCGCCGCCCCGGTCGGTGCGCCGGTTCACGTGGCCACCGACGGCATCGTCATGCGCAGCGGCGTCTCGTCCACCTACGGCCGGTTCGTCGAGGTGGCCCACAAGGACGGCTTCCGCACCCTCTACGCCCACCTCGGCCGCGACGCGGGCTTCAAGCGCGGGGCCTATGTCAAGCGCGGGACCACGGTGGCCTATGTCGGCAGCAGCGGCCGCTCGACGGGCTCGCACCTGCATTTCGAACTGCGCAACAAGGCCGGCAAGCCGCTGAACCCGGCCCTGTTCATGGGCAAGACCTTCGCGCAGAAGGACGACCTGCCCCTGAAGGCCGCCGCCAAGGTGGGCCGCAAGGTGCGCCTGGCCACGGTCTCGCGCTGGCCCGACGGCGTGAAGGCGAAAATGTCGGCCAACGGCGAGGGCGTGGTCACCCGCGTCAAGGGCGGCCGCATCCGTACGCGGATCAACGTGGTCGACGGCTAGGGCTCCCGCCTTTTGGGCGCCCCGGCCCTCCATGCGTTTTCCACAGGGCCGTCACTCGACGGACACCGACGCTCGGCTAGAGTGGCCGCATGCTCAAGTTCCTCGGACGCGCCGTTGCCGGATTCGCTCTTTTCCTTGTCTCGTTCGTCGCCGTGGGCGGCCTGATGTCGGCGGCCGGGCATCCCGCGCCGCGCGGCAAGATGGTGGACATCGGCGAGGGCCGACAGCTGCGGCTGGTCTGCGAAGGTCCCGCCCAGGGCGCGACGGGCGACCGCCCCGTCGTCTGGCTGGAGGCGGGGGCCTTCGGTTTCGCCGCCGACTGGGGCGCGACCCAGGAAGCCCTGACGAAGGCCGGCTGGCGGTCCTGCGCCTACGACCGGGCCGGAATGGGCTTCTCGCCGCCCGGGCCCGCGCCGCGCGACGGCCTGGCCATCGTCTCCGACTTCGAGAAGCTGGTCGCCGCCTCCGGCGAGCGGGGACCGTTCATCGTGGTCGGCCACTCGATGGCCGGCTTGCGCCTGCGCGAATACGCCGGGCGCAACCCCGACCAGATCGCCGGCCTGGTGCTGGTCGACGCCGCCACGGCCGACGCCTCGGAAACCGAGGCCTTCAAGCCCTTCATCCAGGCCTTCGCCACGGCCTCGCGCTGGGCGGCGCGGGGCGCGTCGCTGGGGCTCTACAAGCCGCTGGTCTACACCAGTCTCGGCGACAAGATCGGCCTGCCGCCGGCCGCCAAGGCCGAGAAGCGCTGGGCCTTCGCCAGCGGCCGCCACAACCGCACCGCCGCCGCCGAGGTCGAGCTGTGGTCGGAGTCGGCCCGGCAGGCGGTCGCCGTCCCGGCCTACGATCCCGCCTGGCCGGTGGCCGTGGTGACCGCCGGGCCGGTCCAGGGCCGCGAGAAGCGCAAGGCCATGCAGTCCGCGCCCGCCGAGCGGTCGGCGCACGGCTATGTGGACCACGTCGAGGCGGCTACCCATACGCGGCTGCTGGGCGAGCAGTTCGCGGGGCATATCGTCAAGGCGGTGGAGTTCGTGGGCGGGAGGGGCGGCTAGCACTTGCCCCCTACGGACCGCTTCGCGGTCGTCTTCCCCCCAGAGGGGGAAGAGCCTGAAGCGCGAGGCTCCGCCCCCTACGGGGGCGGACAGACGGCGAAGCCGTCAGGTGGGGGCAAGGGGGGGCGTCATTCAGCTCTCAGGCAAAACAAAACCCGCCCGGATCGCTCCGGGCGGGTTTGGTGTTTCCAGAAACCTGGAAAGCGTCGCTTAGCGCGCGCCGGCCGGCTTCTTCGGCATCGGCAGCAGGCCTTCGCGCTGAGCGCGCTTGCGGGCCAGCTTGCGGGCGCGGCGGACAGCTTCGGCCTTTTGACGGGCGCGCTTTTCCGACGGCTTCTCGTAGTGCACGTGGCGCTTCATTTCACGGAAGCTGCCTTCGCGTTGCATCTTCTTCTTCAGGGCCTTGAGCGCCTGATCGACATTGTTGTCGCGGACGAAAATCTGGACCAGGGGTCTCTCTCCATTCGACGGCCCGACCATCTTCCCGAGTCCCTCTCAGGGGCCGGGCGGGCGAACAAAACCTGATAAGCCCGGAAAGGGATCTCCCGGGCGACGAGGGGCGGCTGATAGCAGAGGCGAGGCCCGCTGTCCATGGCGACGCGGCCTAAACTCCCGTGTAGACTCGGATTCATGAGCGACAAAACCGCCGAAGCGCCCAACGACCCCGGTGATTGGGCCGACACGACCGAGCAACGGGTGCTGGACGAGGCCCTGCGCCTGGCGCCGCGCCTGGGGTGGAACCCGGGGATGGCCCGCGCCGCAGCGGTGGCCGCCGGCCTCAACGCCGGAGAGGCGCAACTGCTTTTGCCGCAAGGGGCCCGCGACCTGGCCGCTCTGCTGTCGCGCCGCCACGACAAGGCCGCCCTGGCCGCGCTGAAGGCCTTGAACCCGCCGCCGACCAAGATCCGGGAGAAGATCCGGGCCGGCGTGATCGCCCGCCTGGACGCCGCCCAACGCGACGCCGAGGCCCTGCGCAAGCTGTCGGCTTTTTTGGCCTTCCCGACCAATATGCCGCTGGCCCTGACCCTGATCTGGGAAAGCGCCGACGTCCTGTGGCGCTGGGCCGGCGATACGGCCACCGACGAGAATCACTATTCCAAGCGGGCGATCCTGTCGGGAATCCTGGTCTCGACCCTGGCGGTCGACATGGCCTCGGGCCGCGAGTCGGCGCTCAAGCACCTGGACGGCCGCATCGACAACGTCATGGCCTTCGAGAAGTGGAAGGCCGGGATCAAGCCGATGAACCTGGCGGCCGAGGTGGCCGCGGCCCTGGCGCGGATGCGGTACGGGACGCGCTAGCCTCCCAACGCCCGGTCCACCGCCGCCATGGCGTGCAGCGTCGTGGTGTCGAACACCGGCACGGGGCTGTCTTCCTGGCCGATCAGCAGCATGATCTCGGTGCAGCCCAGGATGATCCCCTGGGCCCCGCGCGCCACCAGTCGCGCGATCACCTCGCGATAGACCTGGCGCGAGGCGTCCAGCACCTGGCCGGTCACCAGCTCGCGATAGATGATGTCGTGCACCGCCTTGCGGTCCTGGGCGTCGGGGACCAGCACCTCCAGGCCGAACTTGTCCTCCAGCCGGCCGCGGTAGAAATCCTGCTCCATGGTGAAGGCCGTGCCCAGCAGGCCCACCCGGGTTAGGCCCGCGGCCTGGATCGCCGCCGCCGTCGGATCGGCGATGTGCAGCAGCGGGGTCTTCACCGCCGCATCGACGGCCCAGGCGCAGCGGTGCATGGTGTTGGTGCACAGGACCAGGAAGTCGGCCCCGCCCTTGCGCAGGGCCTTGGCCGCATCGACCATCTGGCCGGCCAGGGCGTCCCAGTCGCCGGCGTGCTGCAGGGCCTCGATCTCGGCGAAGTCGAACGACCACATCAGGACGCGGGCCGAGGCCGTCCCGCCCAGGCGATCGCGCACCCCTTCGTTGACCAGCCGGTAGTACTGGGCCGAGCTCTCCCAGCTCATGCCGCCGATCAGTCCGATCAGTTTCTGGCCGATGAGCGTTTGTTCGGCCATGGGGCGCTCCGGGAAGGGCCGTCACACCGACGGCGCGTCTTTCCGCTAAGCTGGGGCGTGAAGCCGCAAAACGAAAGCCCCGGGAGGCGCGCCATGGACACCGTGATCCACAATCCGACCGACGGGGTCTACGCCGCCACCGACGACTACGTGCATGCCCTGGAAGTGCGCAATCCGGCCCGCATGCTGTTCGTGGCCGGGACGATGGGGTTGGACGCCAAAGGCGTGGCGGGAACTGGCCTGGACCATCAGCTGGAGCTGGTCTGGTCGAACCTGCGGACCATCCTGGCCGCCGCCGGCATGACCGTCGACAACATCGTGCGCCTGACCAGCTACCTGCGCGATCCGGCCTATGCCGAGGCGAACGGCGCGGCGCGCGTGAAGGCCCTGGGCGACCGGCGCATCCCGACCACGGCGATCGTCGTCCAGACCCTGGCCGAGGACTGGCTGATCGAGCTGGAGATCATCGCCGTGGCCTAATCCTTCAGGCCCCGCAGCCGGTTCACGTGGCCCATCTTCCGTCCCGGCCGGGCCTCGCCCTTGCCGTAGAGGTGGACGCGGGTCTCGGGCTCGGCGGCCAGCTTGGCCCAGGCCTCGACCTCGGGGCCCAGCAGGTTGGTCATCTCGACATGGGCCCGGGGGGCGGTGGGGCCCAGCGGCCAGCCGGCGATGGCGCGGATGTGCTGTTCGAACTGGTCGACCTCGCAGCCGTCCTGGGTCCAGTGGCCGGTGTTGTGGACGCGGGGGGCGAACTCGTTGACCAGCAGCTTGCCGCCGGCCAGTTCGAACAGCTCCACCCCGATCACGCCCACATATTCCAGGGCGGTCAGGATCTTGGCGACGATGGCCTCGGCCTGGTCGCGGGTGGCGGCGCTGACCTTGGCCGGCGCGCTGGTGCGGCGCAGGACGCCGCCCTCGTGGTGGTTGTCCGACAGCGGATAGCAGGCGATCTCGCCGTCGCGGCCGCGGGCGGCGATCACCGACAGCTCGCGCACGAAGTCGGCCGGGGCCTCCAGGATGGCCGGCTGGCGGCCGATCTTGTCGAAGGCCGCGGCGGCTTCGGCGGGGCGCTGGATCCAGGCCTGGCCCTTGCCGTCATAGCCTTCGCGACGGGTCTTCAGCAGCGACGGCGCGCCGATCTGGGCGACGGCGGCGGCCAGGCTTTCGGCGTCGTCGACGGCCGCGAACGCGACGGTGGGCGCGCCGATCTCGGCCAGGAAGCTCTTCTCCACCACCCGGTCCTGGGCGGCGGCCAGGGCCTTGGCGCCGGGGGCCACCGACACGCCCAGGGCGGTCAGCTCGGCCACGGTGGCGGCGGGCACGTTCTCGAACTCGTAGGTGACGACGTCGCAGACCTCGGCCAGGCGCTTGAGCGCCCAGCGGTCGTCGTAGGGGCCGACGATCTGACGGCTGGCGACGCGGCCGGCCGGGCTGTTCTCCTCGGGGTCCAGGATCACCACGTCGAAGCCCAGGCGCGCGGCGGCCAGGGCCAGCATGCGGCCCAGCTGTCCCCCGCCGAGGATGCCGATCGTGGAACCAGGAGCCAAAGGGGAAGCGGGCGGGAACTTGCTCATCAGTCTTCGACGCTTTCGACGACGCTGTCGGTCTGTTCGGCCCGGAAGGCGGTCAGGCGCTGGGCCAGGGCGGGGTCCGAGGTCGCCAGGATCTGGGCGGCCAGCAGGCCGGCGTTCTTGGCGCCCGCCTCGCCGATGGCCAGGGTGGCGACGGGCACGCCGCCCGGCATCTGGACGATCGACAGCAGGGAATCCAGGCCGTTCAGGGCCTTGGACTGCACCGGCACGCCCAGCACCGGCAGGATGGTCATCGAGGCCACCATGCCCGGCAGGTGCGCCGCGCCGCCCGCTCCGGCGACGATCACCTTGTAGCCGGCGGCCTGGGCCCCGGTGGAGAACTCGACCAGGCGCTGGGGGGTGCGGTGGGCCGAGACCACCTTGGCCTCCCAGGCCACGCCCAGGGAATCGAGCGCGTCAGCCGCCTTCTTCATGGTCGGCCAGTCCGTACGACTGCCCATGACGATAGCGACGGGTGGCGTGGCGGTGGGCATCGGCGACGATTTCCCCAGAAGGCGGTGGAGCGCCGCTGGAGGCGCTCAGTGACCTGACGGCCGTGAATCGCGGGCCTTATAGCCGCTGGCGCCCGGGCTCCAAAGCCCGTTCTCACCAGAAAACCGCAGGCGATCCCGGACGATAGTGCGGCGCCGCGACGCTGCGACACATGGCCGTCGCCATTGTCATGGTTAATGAAAGAACGCAGAAATGCGCGAAGCTTCACCGCAAGTGATTCCCCAAGTGGCTTTCGTCGTCCCATGAAGATCACCAGCGCCCGCACCGAATCCTTCTCGGCGATCCGTCGCCGGGCGCTGACCGAGGCCGCGGGGCCGGTGGTGGCGCGGGCCGTGGTCGCCGCCGACACGGCGGGGTTCCTGGGCCTGTCGGAAGCCGACCTGACCCCGCAGGTGCAGTCGGCCCTGAAGACCCTGATGGTCGAGATCGACGACCTGCGCAACGAGGTCGCCCGCCTGAAGTTCAAGCTGGGCGAGGCGCAGGGCCTGGCCGACCTGGACGTGCTGGCCCCGGTGCTGAACCGCCGGGCTTTCCTGCGCGAGATCAAGCGGGTCGCCGCCTTCGCCCAGCGCTACGGCTCGCCCGCCAGCCTGGTGTTCTTCGACCTGGACGGCTTCAAGGCCGTCAACGACCGCTTCGGCCACGCGGCCGGCGACGAGGCCCTGAAGGTCGTCGCCCAGCGCCTGCAGGCCAATGTCCGCGAGAGCGACGTGGTGGGCCGGATCGGCGGCGACGAGTTCGCCGTGCTGCTGGTCCAGGCCGACCAGCAGACCGCCGTCTCCAAGGCCGAGACCCTGGCCGCGGCCGTGCGCGACATGCCGGTGCAGGTGGGCGAATGGTCGGTGCCGCTGCGCGTCTCGTGGGGCGTGCGCGAGATCGAGGCCGGCGCCGATCCCGAAGTCGCCCTGGCCGAGGCCGACGCGGCGATGTTCCTGAAGAAGCGCTCGCGCAAGGAAGCGTGACGTTTCGGTTCCGGGCGCTAGGCTGCGAGCTTCAGTATAGCCGTCGGACCCAAGCAGCATGTTCAAGGCCCTGTCGATCGCCCTGGCGTTCGCGATCGCCTCTCCGGCCTTCGCCCAGCAGACCAAGCCTGATTTCTCGCTGATCGACCCCGCATGGGCGGTCAAGGAGACCGACCGCGGCTTCCAGAACGGCCAGTCCAAGGTCGCCTGGAAGGCGCTGAAGCGCAATTTCCCCGCGGACTATCAGGCGTTCGTCGTCGAATACGCCAACGCGACGCTCAAGCACGAAGAGCATGCCCCGATCGCTCGCCGGTTCATCCAGGACCACACCCTGGGTGCGCTGGCGCTCGCGCGGAAGGCTCCCGCGCCGCAGCTGGCCCGCATGCAACGCTCGCGCGCCAAGCTGATCCAATACCTGGCGACGTCCGATGTGGCGGCCTGCGCCGTGATGGCAAAAGGCGGGGACCTGTCCAGTTTCGACCCGACCCGGGATCCCCTGGCCACGGCCTTGTTCTACGAGAACCTCGCGACGTTCGCCGACGCGGCGGGAGCGGGGCGCGACAGGCCGACCTCGCGGACGCCGTTGGACGCCGAGGACGTCGCCAGGCTCAAGGCCTTGATCGTCAGGCAGGGCGGCACAGCGCCAGAGGCCGATGCGATCTTTTCGCCGGACGCCATCGCCGGCGACAACGCCCAGTCCTGTCGTTATGGCGTGATGTTCTACAAGGCGATGGCCGCCGCGCCCGACGAAACGGCGGCCAAGTTCGCCATCAGATAGTTCGCTCGCGTCGAGAAAGCCCCTCTATGTCCAGGTCGCACCGCAACGCCCCCTGTCGCCCCGTCGCGCGGGCGTGCGGCCTTGCCGCCGAAAGGGTGCGATCATGAGCAAGGGCGACAAGGACGCCTGGAACGTCCGGGACCTCGTCCTCCTCCTGCTGTTCGCGCCCCTCTTCGGCTTCATCGCCTACATGCAGTACCGCCAGCTTCAGCCCAAGACGCCCGAAGTTCGCGGTCCCATCGCCGTCCAGGGGATCTTCCCGTACAGCACCACGGGCGCCGACAGGAGGGACCCCTACCTGTTCCAAGGCGAGGACGGCCGTGAGTACCAATTCAATTGCGATCAGGTCCATGGCGGCCGAGGACCGCACTTCAACATCTGCCTGTACCCCGCACGCGGCAATCCGGCCGGCGAGTTGGGCGGGCGGCCGGTGGAGGTGCGCTATCTGGCGCTGCAGTATCCGGCGGGCTGGCTGGGCGCGACCGAGCCGCACCTGGTCATGCTGTCGGTGCGCGAGAACGGCCGGGTGCTGTATCGCAACAATATCTGGGTCAGGACGAAGTCCGCGGCGTGGGAGCGGCGGCTCTGAACGATCGCGGCCCTAGGCGATGATGTCCGGCGTCAGCCGGTCTTCCAGGCGGACGATCTCGTCCTTCAGGGAGAGCTTGCGGCGCTTGAGGCGGGCGATCTGCAGCATGTCGGGCTGGGGGCGCTCCTCCAGGGCCTCGATCGAGTCCGAGAGGTCCTGGTGCTCTTCGCGCAGCGTGGCCAGGCGTCGCTCGATGGCGACGTCGGATTCGTCGGAAGGATCGTCGTCGTTCATGGACGCTCCTCCATGCCTTGCCCCGATCGGCGTCTTAAGGGCGGTGATAGATAGCAAAGCCTGACAGCGGGTAAAGGGCGTTGAAGCGGCTCTAGGAAAGCGTGTCGGAAAGGGCGCGCAGGGCGGCTTCGCGGGGCGGCGGGCCGGCCACCTGGGCCGCCTCCAGCAGGGCCTCGAACAGGTCCCGCCGCGGGCCCGGATCGCCGCTCAGGGCCTCCAGGCTCTCCATCAGCAGCTTCTCGCCGCGCAGCTCGACGGCCTTGACCGCGCCCCGGAAATCCTCGCGCGCGTCGTCGTCGATCGCGGGCCAGGCCGGCTTGATCGCGCGGCGGACGGCGCGCAGGGGCGAGCCGACCTCGGCGTCCCAGCGCCTGACCAGATCGGCGGCGACCCCGGCGTCGGCGTCGCGTCCTTCGCTGGCCCGCCAGGCGGCCCACAGCAGATAGGGCACGTTCTGGCCGTGCTGGTCCTGCAACGACAGGCACGCCTCTGCGACAGACGGTCGCGCATAGACCTCCAGGGCCCACTGCCAAAGCCGCATCCGCGTTAACCCCTCAGGCCTTTTCAGGCGTCGCCAGTGATGGTCGCCAGGTCTTCGCCCCAGCGTTTGACCGGCCGCCACGAGAGGCCGAACAGGTCGAACGCGCGGCCCACCGATTGGTCCACCATCTCAGCGATCGATTGCGGTTTTGCGTAGAAGGCGGGCAGGGGCGGGGCGATCACGGCGCCCATCTCGGCCAATTTGGTCAGGGTGCGCAGGTGGCCCAGGTGCAGCGGCGTTTCGCGCACCATCAGCACCAGGGGACGGCGCTCCTTCAGGGTCACGTCGGCAGCGCGGGTCAGAAGCGAAGCCGTTACGCCCGTTGCGATTTCGCTCATGGTCCGCACCGAGCAGGGGGCGACGATCATCCCCAGCGTGCGATACGACCCTGACGCGATCGCCGCCCCGACGTCGCCCACGCGATGGACGACATCTGCCTTTTCATTGACCTGGGCGACGGAAAATCCGGTCTCCTGCGACAGGGTCAGGGCGGCCGATTTCGACAGGACCAGGTGGCTTTCCACGCCCAGTTCGCGGCAGGCGTCCAGCGCTCGCAGACCGTAGACAACCCCTGACGCTCCCGAGATTCCAACGACCAGGCGAGGTTTTTCGGGCGAAGTCGGCGAGGTCGACATGGTGAATTTTCGTCCGTCTTGGGAGCAAGCTGCGCCAGGTCAAGCGCCGCCGATTGCAATCATATGTGATCTGACAGCTTCGAACAGCGGGTGTTGACTTCGATGTCCACCAGCAAGGAGCCGACAGCCATGGCCATCGAATCCCGTATCCGCGAGCTTGGATCCCGTCATGAGAGCCTCGACCGCACGATTCAGGAGGAGACCCGTCGTCCCGTCAGTGACACCACCCTGCTCAGGGAGTTGAAGCGGCAGAAGCTCAGGCTCAAGGAGGAAATCGAAGGCCTCAGGGCGCGACTTCACTAGCCCCCTCTAGCCATCGCCGCGTCGGAATGGCGGTGGCCGCCAGAGGAGGCCGAAAACAGAAAGGCCCGCTCCGTGCAGACGGGGCGGGCCTTTTGCTTGAGCGGCGGGGAGCTTAGTCCTCGTCGTCCTCTTCGTCGTCGGCCACGTAGGTCGACTTGCCGAACACGTCCTCGGCCTTGGGCTCGATGCGCGAGGCGCGGATGGCGGCCTCCTCGTCGTCGTGATCCTCGGGCAGGGCGCTGGTCTCGGAGGCCGGACGCAGGGTCGGGTCTTCCGGCAGGATGCCCTTCTTCAGGTCGTCCTTGGCCTTCTTCTCGGCGGCCTTCTTGACCAGGGCGTCCAGCTCCAGCTGGCCGACCAGGCCCAGGGTCACGGGATCGACCGGCTTGATGTTGGCGGCGTTCCAGTGCGTGCGGGCGCGGACCTGCTCGATGGTCGACTTGGTCGTGCCCAGCAGCTTGGAGATCTGCGCGTCGGTCACCTCGGGGTGATGGCGCAGGAACCAGGCGATGGCGTCCGGACGGTCCTGGCGGCGCGACACCGGGGTGTAGCGCGGGGCCTTCTTCTGCGGCTTCAGCAGCTCGGCGTGACGGCTGACCTGGGCCTTCATCCGATAGTCCGGATTGGCCTGGGCGCGGTCCAGTTCCTCGCGGGTCAGCTGGCCGTTGCCGATCGGGTCGGCGCCGCGGATGTCGCGCGCCACTTCGCCGTCGGCGATGCCGCGGACTTCCAGGGGGTGCAGGCCGCAGAAGTCGGCGATCTGTTCAAAGCTAAGCGACGTGTTGTCCACGAGCCAGACGGCCGTCGCCTTGGGCATCAGGATGTCGGACATGCGGTCCTCCAGAAATGACGGCGCCCGACCTTGCGGCCGGGCGGGATGTTCAGCCTGGAGCTATAATGCGGTTTCTCGGGAAAGGGAACGGGGATCAACCATTCCCCAGATTCAGCGGCGCATGGCGGGTCGAAGCCGCGTTTTCGCGCAGGCCTTCCAACCGCTCGCGTCGGCCGACGGCGCGCAGGGTGACCAGTCCGCCGCCGCCCACCGCGAAGGCCAGGGCCAGGCCCAGGGCGAACGGCGAGGTGTCCAGGCCTCGCCCCTGACCGTCGAGGAAGAACAGGAAGCCCGGCCCCATCAGCATCGACAGGGTCAGCCATTGCAGCCAGACCTCCGGCTTGCGGACCTCGAACCAGACGAGGGCGATCACCATGGCCGCGCCCAGGACGCCCAACTCCACGCGGTGGGGATGGACCGTCAGCGCGTGCAGGCCGTGCAAAGTGCCGTTCAGGCTCATGGGCGTCCTCCGTTCGCCCAGGGCTATCACCGCAGGTTGCGGGCGGGAAAGGCGGCTCCCCCGATGGGCGATCGGACCGGCCGGGCGATCAACCCGCCGGGGTCCGGACGCGTCTAGGCCAGCAGCACCACCTTGCCCACGTGCTCGCCCGCCTCGAGATGGGCGTGGGCGGCGGCGGCTTCTTCCAGCGGGAAGGTGGCGTCGATCACGGGCTTGAGCTTGCCGGCCGCGATCCACGGCCAGACCACGCGCTCGATCTCGGCGGCCAGGCGGGCCTTCTCGTTGGCCGGGCGGGGACGCAGGGTCGAGCCGGTGATCACCGCCCGCTTCTGCATGATCTTCATCACCGGGACCTCCAGCACCGGCCCGGCCAGGGCGGCGATGTAGACGATGCGGCCGCCGGTGTTCAGGGCCTCGAGGTTCTTCTCGAAATAGCTGGCCCCGACCATGTCGAGCACCACGTCGACGCCGCCAGCCGCCTTGGCGACCTCGGCGAAGTCCTCGGTCTTGGCGTCGACGGCGATGTCGGCGCCCAGGGCCAGCGCCTGGGCCTTCTTGTCGGCGCCGCGGCCGGTGGCGATCACCCGCGCGCCGTGCGCCTTGGCCATGGCGATCGCGGTTGTCCCGATACCGGACGTCCCACCATGAATCAGCAGCGTCTCGCCAAGCTTCAGCGCCCCATGTTCGAACACATTGGCGAACACCGTGAACACCGTCTCGGGCAGGGCGGCGGCGTGGGCGAAGTCGAAGCCTTCGGGAACGGGCAGGGCGTGGCGGGCGTCGACCACGGCGTACTGGGCGTAGCCACCGCCGCCCAGCAGGGCGCAGACCTTGTCGCCGGCCTTCCAGCGTCCCGATCCGACCACGACCTCGCCCGCGACCTCCAGGCCCAGGGTGGCCGGCGCGCCGGGCGGCGGCGGGTAGAAACCCAGGCGCTGCAACAGGTCCGGACGGTTCACCCCGGCGGCGCGCACGCGGAGCAGGATCTGGCCGGGCCCCGGTTGCGGGCGTTCGACGGTCACCGGATGCAGGGCGTCGGCGGCCCCTTTCCCGCCTTCGATGGCGATGGCGGTCATGGTCTCGGACATGGCGGAACATCCCGTGAGGCTTGCGTCCGGCCCTTGGTAGGCGTCAGATGCCGGATCGAAAAGGGGTCGAGCAAAGGGAGACCGATCCGATGATGGAAGAACCGGTCGAGCCGCGCGCCTTCCGTGGCGATGCGCTCAACGCCACCACGCATGAAGACCTGGACACCTACGGCGTGGCCGAGCTGGAAGAGCGGATCGAGGCGCTGGAAGCGGAAATCGCCCGCACCCGCGCCCAGCTGACCAAGAAAAAGGCGGGGCGCGACGCGGCCAATGCGCTGTTTGGTCGCCTAGACTAACGATCGGTTTACGCTACAGGCGGACTCTCGGGCCCGCCTGACTCGGATACGATTTGCGTCGAACTTGGGGAGGGGCGGTCGCGAAACGGGACGATCACGTCTGGCACGGGGGTTGCAGTCCCCCTGTCCGGCGAGACGGTCTCGCGGCCTTTCGAAGGGGCAATGAGTAGCTATGACCGAGTTGAACGTGGCCCAGGCCCCCTGGCGTGCTGGCGTGATCCAGGATTTCGCCCGCTCCGAACTGTTTGATCGGACCTTCGAGGAAGGCATGACGCTGGTCGAGGAGACCGCCGCCTATCTGGACGGGGCCGGCCGCCACGACAGCAAGATCCTCTCGCGCAACGCCGCCCTGGCCTACGCCAGCGAAAGCATGCGCCTGACCACCCGCCTGATGCAGGTGGCCTCGTGGCTCCTAGTGCAGCGCGCGGTCAAGGAAGGCGAGATGGCCGCCGAGGCCGCCTGCGCCGAGAACTACCGCCTGGGCCTGGAGAGCGGCGAAGCCGCCGCCGTCGAGGACCTGCCCTTCGGCCTGGTCAACCTGCTGCAGCGCTCCGAGCGCCTCTACGAGCGCGTCCGCCACCTGGACAAGCGCATGTACGTTGAGGCCGCCACCGAGGAAGAAGCCCCGCGCCCGGTGCAGGCGCATTTCGACCGCCTCAGCGCGGCGTTCGGCGCGGCCTAGGTCGCGCCTCTTCCCCCCTCCGGGGGAAGACGACCGCGAAGCGGTCCGTAGGGGGCAAGTGTTAGCCGCGACGCCGCTAACCTTTGTGCGCCCCATCCCGTCTCACTTGCCCCCACTTGGCGACTTCGTCGCCTGTCCGCCCCCATTAGGGGGCGGAGGAGCATCCCAAAACAGAAAAGGCCGGCCCGCTAACGCGGAACCGGCCTTTCGTCGCCCTTACGGCGAGAAGCGTGGAACGCTTACTTCTTGGCGGTGAAGCCGGCGAACTTCGCGTTGAAGCGCGAGACGCGGCCGCCACGGTCCATCATCTGGGCGTTGCCGCCGGTCCAGGCCGGGTGCACGCGCGGATCGATGTCCAGCGCCAGGGTGGCGCCTTCCTTACCGTAGGTCGAACGCGTCTTGTACGACGAGCCGTCGGTCAGGGTGACGGTGATGAAGTGATAGTCGGGGTGAATGTCTTGTTTCATCGGGCGATCCAACCGACTTGAGGCGGCATGTAAGAATGTGTGGGCGGGAGCCGAACCTTGCGGGTGGCTCTCGGAGACGCGCGGCTATAAAGAAAGCGCGCGAATTTGGCAAGGGACAGTTGATGAGTGACGTGAACGCGGGCGAGATTTCGGCCGAGGGCAGGCCGAGCGCGGGCGCGGAGCTGGTCCAGAATCTGGCCGAGGCCGCCAACCGCCGTCCGCGCCGCAAGGACATCCGTCCGCTGGCGCATCTGCTGCCTTTCGTGCGCCGCCACGTGGGCGACGCCCTGGCCGCCGGCTTCTTCCTGCTGTTCTCGACCAGCGCCACCCTGGGCCTGACCGGGGCCTTCAAGGGCGTGATCGACAAGGGCTTCAGCAAGGGCTCGGGCGAGGCGGTCAACAGCGCCTTCCTCGGTCTGGCGGCGGTGGCCCTGCTGCTGGCGGTGGCCACGGCCCTGCGATTCTTCTTCGTCACGCGCCTGGGCGAGCGGGTCGTCGCCGACCTGCGCCGGGCGCTCTACGGCCACACCCTGAAGCTGGACCCGGCCTTCTTCCTGAAGACCCGCACCGGCGAGGTGCTGTCGCGGATGACGACCGACATCACCATCGTCGAGCAACTGGTGGGCACCAGCGTCTCGGTGGCCCTGCGCAACACGCTCAGCCTGATCGGCGGCCTGGGCTACATGGCCTTCGTCAGCCCCAAGCTGGCCGGTTTCATCGTGTTGATGGTGCCGGTGGTGCTGGCGCCGATCTTCCTGCTGGGCCGCAACGTCCGCAAGCTGTCGGTCACCGCCCAGGACAAGTTCGCCGACGCGGTCGGCTACGCCGGCGAGAGTCTGGACGCCCTGGACACCGTCCAGGCCTTCGGGCGCGAGGGCGCGGCCGACACCCGGTTCGGCGGCGCCGTCGAGACGGCCTACAAGGCCTCGATCCGGCGGGTCAGCGCCCGGGCCCGCATGACCGTCGTGGTCATGACCCTGGCGTTCGGCGGCGTGACCCTGCTGCTGTGGGTCGGGGCGCACCTGGTGCTGTCGGGCGAGATGACGCCGGGCACCCTGGCCCAGTTCGCCATGCTGGCCATCTTCGCCGCCGGCTCGGTCGGCGCCCTGGGCGAGGTCTGGGGCGACGTGCAGAAGGCGGCCGGGGCCATGGACCGGATCTCCGAGCTGCTCAATTCCCAGCCCGGCATCGCCGCGCCGGAAAAGCCCAAGACCCTGCCGGTCCCCTCGCGCGGCGCCATCGCCTTCGAGGACGTGACCTTCGCCTATCCGGGCCGCCCGGACCTGCCGGCCCTGAAGGGCTTCGACCTGGTCGTGAAGCCGGGCGAGACCGTGGCCCTGGTCGGGCCCTCGGGGGCGGGCAAGAGCACGGTGCTGCGGCTGCTGCTGCGATTCTATGACCCGCAGACCGGCGTGGTGCGCCTGGACGGGGTCGACCTGCGCGACGCCGATCCGGCCGAGGTCCGCGACCGCATGGCCCTGGTGGCCCAGGACAGCCCGCTGTTCTCGGGCTCGGCCCTGGACAACATCCGCTTCGGCCGCGAGGACGCCACCGAGGCCGAGGCCCGCGCCGCCGCCGACGCGGCCCAGGCCACGGCCTTCATCAACGCCCTGCCGGAGGGTTTCGACACCCCGGTGGGCGAGCGGGCCAAGACCCTGTCGGGCGGCCAGCGCCAGCGCCTGGCCATCGCCCGCGCCCTGGTGCGCGACGCCCCGATCCTGCTGCTGGACGAGGCCACCAGCGCCCTGGACGCCGAGAACGAGCGCCTGGTCCAGAAGGCCCTGCACGACGCCATGAGCGAGCGCACCACCCTGGTCATCGCCCACCGCCTGGCCACCGTGCTCAAGGCCGACCGCATCGTGGTCATGGAGGACGGCCGGGTGGTCGAGCAGGGCACCCACGCCGAGCTGGCGGCCCAGGGCGGCCTCTACGCCAAGCTGGCGCGGCTGCAGTTCGGGGTGGAGGCGGCCTAGGGCCCGTTGACCGGCCGGCCGCAACCTCGGATGGTGCGGTCAAGCTTGTAACCCTGGGGGCTTTCCAATGAACGACCTGTCGCGCTGGCTCAATCCGGCCGCCGCCATCTCCACCGAGGACGAGGCCCTGGCCTCGGGCCGCGCCGGCGCCGTGGGGGCGTTCGTCAGCGCCGCCCACGGCCTGTTCGGCGCGGCGCTGATCGCCGTGAACATCGACGGCTACCTGGCCCAGCTGCGCGCCGTCACGGCCACCATGTACGGCGAGAGCAGCCAGGCGGGGCAGGCGGCCCTGGCGATGATGGGCCCGGCGATGGTCTACACCACGCTCGCCATGAGCGTCGGGTTCGCGGCCGTGTTCGCGATCGTCGGCGTCGTGCAGTGGCGCAAGCCCAACGCGGTCATCCCGCTGCTGCTGGGGTTGCTGGCGCTCTACAGCCTGCTGATGCTGGTCTTGAACATGGCCAATCCCGCGACGGCGAGCGCCCATATGATCCCGGCCTGGCGCCAGGCCCTGGCGGTGGTGGTGGACCTGGTCTGCCTGCTGCTGTTCTACAACGGCCTGCGGGGCGCCAACCGCCTGCGCAAGCTGCGCGACGCGGCCTAGCTATTCGGCGGCGGTCGCCGTCGGCGCCGCCGCCTTTTCCTCCCGCCGGATCACGTCCACGTGCTCCAGCTGCAGCTTGAGCTCGGCGATCGCCTTGTGCTCGGGCAGGCCCTGCTTCTCGGCCCAGTCGATGACCACCGACAGGGCCTCGCCGATCCGGCCCAGCTGGCGGCCGTAGCTGCCGACCTCGTCCAGGATCCGCGCCTCGACGCCGGGGGCGGCCGACTTGCCCAGGTTGACGGTGAACAGGCTGAAATCGCCGAAGGTCCAGGACCACGGATTGATCGTCTGGGTCAGCTGGCTGGGCGCGAGGGCGAGCTTGAAGTCGGGCATGGCGGGGCTCCCAGGATGACGCATCATCAACGCTGAGATGTGTCTCGACGCGGGACATCTTCCACGATCGGGCGACAATCGCACGCACGCCTAATCAATAGGCGCCGTCCCTCCCCCTCGTGGGGAGGGTGGACGCGAAGCGGACGGGTGGGGGATCGGTGCAGGGCGCCTAACTCAGCAGGCCCCACCCGACCCTGGCTCCGCCAGGGCCACCCTCCCCATGAAGGGGAGGGAAGGAAAAAGACCTAGGCCGCCGCGCGGCCCTCGACCGCTTCCAGATCGACCCCCAGCCGCGTCCGCAGTTCCTCGCGCCCCAGCGTCGTCAGCTTGGCCGCGCGGCTGCCGGCGACGGTCTCGATCCAGCCCAGGGCGACCATGCGGCTGAGCAGGGTCACGCCAAGCGGGCCGGCCAGGTGGTGGCGGCGCTCGGTCCAGTCCAGGCACTGGCGGGCCGCGCCGCGCTTGGAGCGCGTGGCCTCGAGGTCCAGGCCCAGGTCCTCGAACCAGGCGCGGCCTTGCGGGGTGATCGCGTAGAGCTTGTCGTCGGCGGGGCGGATCAGGTCGCGGGCGACCAGGGCGTCGGTCACGGCGATGCCCAGCCGCCCGGCCAGGTGGCCGTAGCAGCAGCGGCCGTCGCGCAGGGCGCGGGCCTGGGGCGAGCGGGGCTGCTCCAGCGAGCGGACCGGCGCGGCCAGCACGGCCAGGGCCTCCAGCACGTGGGCGACCTCGGCGCTGGCCAGGCGGTAGTAGCGGTGGCGGCCCTCGCGCTCGACGCTGACCAGCCCGCCGTCGACCAGCTTGGCCAGGTGGTTGCTGGCCGCCTGCGCCGTCAGGCCCGCGGCCCAGGCCAGGGCCCCGGCCGGATGGGCCCGGCCGTCCTGCAGGGCCTGCAGCATGGCCGCCCGGCTGGGATCGCCGATCAGGGCGGCGGGGGAGGCGATATTGGCTTCCATGGACTGACTATAAGACAGCCATCGCCCGGATGCTTCACTCCCGCGTGTAACATCGGGCCGCGACCTGGGCGAAGATCGCGCCATGACCAACGTCCGAGTCGCGTCCGCCTCCGCCCGCCGTCCCGCCGGCCTGCCGATGATCCTGGCGGCCGCCAGCTTCGGCTTCACGATCGTCCAGCTGGACGTGACCATCGTCAACGTGGCCCTGGACGCCATCGGCCGCGAGTTCGGGGCCCCGACCGCCAGCCTGCAGTGGGTGGTGGACGCCTACACCCTGCTGCTGGCGGCGCTGCTGCTGTCGGCGGGGGCGCTGGGCGACCGGTTCGGACCCCGGCGGGCCTTCCTGGCCGGGCTGGTGCTGTTCGCCCTGTCGTCCGCCGCCTGCGGCCTAGCCCACGACGCCCTGCAGCTGATCCTGGCCCGGGCGATCCAGGGGGCGGCCGCCGCCCTGCTGGTGCCGCCCTCGCTGGCCCTGATCACCCACGCGGCGGCCGGCGACGACAAGGCCCGCGCCTGGGCCGTGGGCTGGTGGACCGCCGCCGGCGGGGTGTCGATCGCCGCCGGACCGGTGATCGGCGGCCTGCTGATCGGCGCCCTGGGCTGGCGCTGGGTGTTCCTGGTCAACCTGCCGCTCTGCCTGCTTGGCGCGGCCCTGACCCTGGCCTTCGTGCCCGAGGTCCCGCCGCGCGAGAAGCGGCCGCTGGACCTGCCCGGACAGGTGCTGGCGTTCCTCGCCCTGGTCGGCCTGGTCGGGGCGGTGATCGAGGGCGGCCATCGCGGCTGGAGCGATCCGCTGGTCCTGGGCGCCCTGGCCGGCGGCGTCGCGGCGGGGGCGGCGTTCCTGGCGGTCGAGATGCGCAGCGCGCATCCGGCGGTCCCCTTGGAAGTGTTCAGGAACCGCATGGTCTGGTCGGCGGTGGCGATCGGGGTCGGCGTCAACTTCACCTATTACGGCGTGATCTTCGTGCTGGGCCTCTTCCTGCAGCGCTCGGCGGGCTACGACGCGGTCCAGGCGGGCCTGGCCTTCCTGCCGCTGACGGCGACCTTCATCGTCTCCAATCTGCTCAGCAGCCGGATCGTCCACCGCTTCGGCCCGGCGCGGACCATGGCCGGCGGGGTGCTGGTGGCGGCGCTGGGCTACGCCCTGACCAGCCGGCTGACCCCGACCACGCCGTTCTGGCTGATGGTCCCCGGCTTCCTGCTGATCCCCGGCGGCATGGGCACGGCGGTGCCGGCCATGACCAGCGCCCTGCTGGCCAGCGTCGACCGCCACTTCTCGGGCACGGCCTCGGGCGTGCTGAACGCCTGCCGCCAGGCGGCCGGCGCGGCGGGGGTGGCGGTGATGGGCGCCCTGGCGGCCGGCGGTCCCGAGCGGATCGCCGCCGGGCTGCGAGTCTCGGGCCTGATCGCCGCGGCGGTGCTGCTGGTCGCGGCCTGGCTGGCGTGGCGCAGTGAGGGCCGTACGGCGGCCAGTGTCGGCTAGCCGACCGCAACCGGATGAATTATCGGCCGTTTTCGCCTCCGCAGGTGGGAACGGGCTGTTTTTCGTTGGATGAGAATCCCAGGGTCCAGCGCCGCGGCTTGAAACCCCGCCCGCCATGAGGTCTGCTGCACCTTGGCCGTTGACCGCGGCCGGGAAGGAACACGGGCATGGTGGACACCCGTGATCAGGGGCTCGCCCCCGACACGCCCCCCTTAGGCACGCCTTCGGCGGAGGAGACATTCGCGCCCGGCGACCTGCGCGAGCGGATCGCGGCGTTCGACTGGGCGGCCACGCCGCTCGGCCCGCGCGCCACGTGGTCGCTCTCCCTGGTCTTCGCCGTCGACATGATCGTCGCCAGCCGGTTTCCCAGCGCCCTTCGCTGGGGTCCGGAGATGGTGCTGATCTACAACGACGCCTACGCCCCCATGCTGGGCGAACGTCATCCGTACGTCCTGGGCAAGACCTTCGCCGAGGCGCCGCCGACCTCGGCCGCCGATTCCGAGGGGCCCGAGCGGGCGATCCTGGCCGGGGCCAGCGGCGGCACGGTCATCGAGGACCTGTTCCTGACCACGATCCAGCCGGACGGCTCGGTCACCGACGGCTATTTCAACATCCGGCTCAGCCCGATGCCCGACGCCACCGCGCCGTCGGGCGTGGGCGGGGTGCTGATCGCCCTCACCGACGTCACGCGGCGGGTCCAGGCCGAGCAGGCCCTGCGGGCCAGCGAGGAGCGCTACCAGCTGGCCCTGCGCGCGGCCAGCGGAGTGGGCACCTGGGACTGGGACATCGTCGCCGACAAGGTCTATGCCGACGCCCGCTACGCGCGATTCCACAACGTCGACCCCGAGCGCGCCGTCGGCGGGCTGCCGCTGGCGGATTTCAGCAAGGCCCTGCACCCCGACGACTTCGCGCGGCTGCTCAAGTCCGGCCGCACCCACCTGCGGACCACGAACGATTTCGACGAGGAGTATCGGCTGATCCAGGCCGACGGCTCGATCCGCTGGGTGCAGACCCGCGGCAAGGTCGAGCGCGACGCCCGGGGCTGGGCGGTGCGCCACCGCGGGGTGATGGTCGACATCACCGACCGCAAGCGCATCGAGCACGCGCTGGAAGCGGCCGAGGCCGACCTGCGCATCGCCGTCGACGGCGCGGGCCTGGGCCGCTGGGACCACAATCCGCAGACTGGCGAGCGCTACTGGGACAAGCGCTGCCGCGAGATCTACGGCCTGCCGGAGGGTATGATCGAGAACCCGCTCGACGCCTTCGAGCGGCTGGTCCATCCCGACGACCTGCCGGCGCTGATGGACGCCATCCGCGCGGCCATGGACCCGGCGGGCGACAACACCATCAACCGCGAGTACCGCGTCCGGCGCGACAACGACGGCGCGCTGCGCTGGATCGAGACCTTCGGCCGGGCCTTCTTCCAGGACGGCCTGTGCGTGCGCTTCGTGGGCGTGGTGTCCGACGTCACCGAGCGCAAGGAGGCCGAGGCCGACCAGGTGCTGCGCGAGGCGACCATGGCCCTGGCCCTGGACGCGGGCAATGTGGGCACCTGGGACTACGACGTCCGCAAGCGTCAGCTGCGCTGGTCGGAACGCGGCTACGGCATGTTCGGCATGGCGCTGGGGGCGGACGTCGGGCTGGACGACTTCTACGCGGCCATGCATCCCGACGATCGCGAGGCCGTGCGCGCGGCGCTGCTGGCGTCGATGGACCCTGTCCGCCGCGCCGACATCGACGTCGAGTACCGCACGGTGGGACGCGACGACGCCAAGGAGCGCTGGATCTCGGCCAAGGGCCGGGGCTTCTTCGACGACGCCGGCAAGCCCGCGCGCGTGGTCGGGGCCACGGTCGACATCACCGACCGCAAGCGCGCCGAGCTGCACCTGCGGCTGCTGGTCAACGAGCTGAATCACCGGGTCAAGAACTCGCTGGCCACCATCCAGGCCATCGCCGCCCAGACCTTCCACGCCGCCCGCTCCCTGCCCCAGGCCCAGGAGGCCTTCTCGGCCCGCATCGTCGCCCTGGCCGAGGCCCACGACCTGCTGACCCGCGAGAACTGGGAGGGGGCCGACCTGCTGGACCTGCTGGGCCGCCTGGAGGACCTGCACGGCGGCGCCGAGCGGTTCGCGACCGAGGGCGGGTCGGTGCGGCTGTCGCCGCGCATGGCGCTGTCGCTGTCGATGGCCCTGCACGAGCTGGCGACCAACGCGGTCAAGTACGGGGCGCTGTCGCTGACGACGGGTCAGGTGCGGATCGCCTGGACCGTGGTCCCGGGCGGACCTCATCCCCGCCTGGTCCTGACCTGGACCGAGACCGGCGGCCCGCCGGTCTCGCCGCCCAGCCGTCGGGGCTTCGGCTCGCGCCTGATCGAACGGGGCCTGGCCGCCGAGCTGTCGGGCGTGGCGCACATCGACTTCAGGCCGGACGGCGTGGTGTGCCGGATCGAGGCGGCGCTTGACGGGTAGGGCGGCGAACAAGCACGCCCCGAAATGTTGTCATCCCGGAAAGCGCGCAGCGATTGTCCGGGATCCAGGTGAACCGCACCGCTTCTGCCCAGTCCCCTGGGTCCCGGACAGCCCCTGCGGGGGCTTCCGGGATGACAACGGTTTTGGGATTTGGGGAAATCGGAGCCTAGGCGTCGCTTAGAAGTCGATCGGCGCGGGGGTCTTCGCGGCCGCGGGCTTCAGCGCCTGGACCACCGTCGCGCCCAGGGCCAGCAGGGCCATCGGGATCAGGGCCACCAGCCAGACCAGGAAGAGCATCGCCAGCTGCAGCGCGCTGATCGCTACGACCAGGGCCTTCGACTCCTGGCGGGTCGCCCGGTGGTTCTGGGATCGGAACGTGGCGTGCACGGCGGGCATGCGTACTCTCGACTCAACTCTATGTCCCCGACCCGACATAGACCGTAGCTGCGTCGCAATGTCGCGCAATCAGGTAAAACCCTAATCGCAGCTTTACCGTGTTCGAAGGTTGCGGGCGATCTGGGCGTCGCTGCGCCGCAGGCTGAGCAGGGCCGCGCCGGCCAGGCCCAGCGGGATCAGGGCCCAGGCCCACAGGCCGGCCACGGCGATGCCCGTGGCGCCGGCCAGCAGGGCCGAGACCAGCATCTCGGCGATGGTCGCCATCCATGAGGCCCCGCCGCGTCGTTTGAAGTCCGACCGCTTGCCCGGCCGCTGGTGCCAGATGTTGATCAGGCCGCTGCTCCAGGCCGCCAGGGCCGCGCCCAGCGCCGTCCAGACGCCGGCGGTCGGCAGGAACCAGGTCAGGACCGCGATCGGCAGGACCAGGAACAGGGCTACAGGGATCAGGGCGGCCGCCAGCTTGGCGCGGCGCAGGGTGCGGATCCTGGCCGGCGACACGGCCAGCAGGTCGGGGGCGTCCTCGGCCGACAGGGTGATCCAGGCCAGGCTTCCGGCCACCTGTCCGGCCAGGAAGGCCACCACCCCGGCCCCGCCGGCCAGGGCCGGGCCCGCGCCGTGGGCGGCGTTGCGGCTGAGCACCAGGGCGGTGGGGATCAGGTACAGGACCCGCAGCAGCACCTGCGACAGCAGGGCCGCGTCGCGGCCGATCAGCAGCAGCTCCTTGCGCACGGTGGCCAGGAAGGGGCCGGCGGCGAAGGCGCGGCGGGCGTCGCCGCGGCGGACCTTGGCCGGTCGGGCGGCGGTCTTGCCCTGGGTGGCGGCGGCGGCGTCCGAGAACCGCCGGCCCAGCGCCAGGGCGGCCAGGGCGAACAGCGCCGCCGAGCCGGCCAGCAGGACCAGCAGCGGCAGGGGCTCGCCCAGCATGGCCCGCAGCGGCAGGGCGACGATCGGCGGCGGGTGCAGCCGTCCCTCCTGCGCCTGGCGCTCGATCTCGAGGAACAGGCTGCTGCTCTTCTGGGCCCCCAGGATCGTGCGGGTCTGGCTGGCCAGGAAGAAGGCGGCGCCGACCAGGGCCGCCAGCACCTGGGCCACGGTGCGGGTGCGGCGCGGGCCGATCAGGGCGAACAGGGCCATGGCCAGCAGCAGGCCGACGGCGGTCGAGCTCAAGGCCAGGGCGCCCAGCATCCCGAACACCCCGATCCAGCCGGGATGGCCCCAGATCACCGACGGCAGCAACAGGGGCGTGACGAACAGGGCGAAGATGGTCAGGACCCCGCCCGCCACGCCCAGCGAGCGCACGAACAGCACCTTGCCGGGCCCGATCGGCGAGGAGAACAGCAGGTCCAGGTCGTTGCGGTCATACAGCGCCTCGCTCGACGCGCTCAGGGTCTGGGACAGCATCAGAGTGAAGACCACGGCGCTACCCAGGGCCGCCAGGCTGATCGAGATCGGATTGATCGGGACCTGGACGTCGTGCAGCCCCAGGGCCGCCAGGACGCCGCCGCCCAGCAGCATCGCCGCCACGATCACCAGGCTGATCAGCCCGCGCGCGCCCCGGCCGGCCCGTCCGGCGCGGAAGTTGCGCCAGTACAGCCGCATCTCGTGGCCCAGCAGCCAGAGGATCGAGCCCGGCGCGAACAGGGTCACGCGGGGGCTCCCTCGGTCGCGGTCAGTTGCAGGAAGACGTCCTCGAGGCTGGAGCCGCCCTTTCCCTCGCCGGCTTGGGTGCGCAGCGCGTCCAGCGAGCCCTCGGCCAGCAGGCGGCCGCCGGCGATGATGCCGATGCGGTCGGCCATCCGCTCGGCCACCTCCAGGATGTGGGTGGTCAGGATCACCGTGCCGCCGGCGTCGACCCGCTCCTGCAGCATGTCCTTGACCAGGCGGGCGGCGGCGGCGTCCAGGCCCGTCAGCGGCTCGTCGAGGATCAGCAGCCTGGGGTCGTGGATCAGGGCCCCGGCCAGGGCCACCTTCTGCTTCATGCCGCGCGAGAAGCCCTCGCAGCGCGTGCGCGCCTCGGCCGCCAGGCCCAGCTTGGCCAGCAGCGCCTCGGCCCGGGCCTTGGCGGCCTTGGGCTCGACGTTCCACAGGCCGGCGACGAACTCCAGATATTCCAGAGGCGTCAGCCGGTCATAGACCATGGCCTCGTCCGGCGCCCAGGCGGTGATGGCCTTGGCGGCGGCCGGGTCCGCCCGGGCGTCGATCCCGAAGATGCTGATCTCGCCCTTGTCGGGCTTGGTCAGGCCCGCGACCATCCGCAGGGTGGTGGTCTTGCCCGCCCCGTTGGGGCCCAGCAGGGCGTACAGCTCGCCGGCGTGGACGGTGAGGTCCAGGTCCATGACCGCCGGCTTGGTGAAGGTCTTGTCGAGGCCGCGAACGATGAGGGCTTCGGTCAAACGCGGCGTCTCCCCAATGACAGGCGATCATGAGAACGCGATTGGGGCCGCGGTTTCAAGCGCCTCGCGGCCGGCGCCGACGTCAGTCGACGGCCCGCCAGGGGGCGATCGGCCGCACGGTCGCGCAGGCCGGGCCGCCGTCCTTGTCGCGGCCGGGAAGCAGGGCCTCCAGGACCTTGCCCGCCAGCGCCTGGTTCAGCAGGTCTTCCGGGAGGGTATGGATGTCGATCTTGGCGCGCCGGGTCCACGGCGAGGCGTGCTGGCCCGCCGAGACGCCGATGGCGATGTAGACGAAGCGCCGGCCGCCGGCTTCGCTGCGCACGAAATCCCCCAGGAACCGCGGCCCCGGCGCCACGCGCACCGGCACGTCGAACGCGATCGGGCCGTCGCCCGCCGTGACGGGCCCGACCGGCCGGTTGTCCTTGTCCTGAAGGCTGTAGGCCACCCCCGGGACCGGGTCCCGGATGATGAGCCTGAGCATGACGGCCTGTCCGGTCATGGGCCTGCGCCTCCCCGCCGCCTAGTTCGGCCGGCCGTCGGGTTCCAGTTCGAACGCCGCGTCCAGGGTGACCTCGTCCACGACCGTCCCCTTCAGCGCCGCGTCCAGAACCTCGCCCAGCGAGCTCCAGACGAAGGTCAACTGTTCCAGAACGGCCGGCAGGCGCTCGGGCTCGAAGCCGGGGAAGAGGTCGGCGACCAGCCAGAGGCCGGTCAGCTCGTCGAAACCGAACCGGCAGCCGATCATCCGGAACTGGGCCCGGGCCACGGTCTCGAACAGGGCGGTCAGGTCGCGGGCCTGGTCCAGGTCGGTCTCGTCGAACACCTGGCAGCGCACCTGCAGCCAGTCGCCCTCCGGGAACAGGTAGAAGGCCCCGCCGTCGTCGGCGCCGGCGATCTCCAGGCCGCGATCGATCTCGGTCACGACGTAGCCGGCGTCGCGGCAGGTCTCGGCGATGTCGGTGAGATCGAGGGCCATGGCTACGACCGATAGTCCCCGTTGATCGCCACGTACTGCTTGGTCAGGTCGCAGGTCCAGACCGTGGCCGAGCCCTTGCCGACGCCGACGTCCACCGAGACCTCGAACTCCTGGCGCTTGACGTACTTGCTCATCTTGGCCTCGTCGTACTCGGCCGAGACCAGGCCGTCGCGGGCGGCGTAGAGGTCGCCGAACTTGACGCTGAGCTTCTCGCGGTTGACCGGCTCGTCGGCGCGGCCCACGGCCATGACGATGCGGCCCCAGTTGGCGTCCTCGCCGGCGAAGGCGGTCTTGACCAGCGGGCTTTCGGCGATGGTGCGGGCGATCTTGCGGGCCGACAGCGGGCTTTCGGCGCCGTTGACGGTGATCTTGACGAACTTGGTCGCGCCCTCGCCGTCGCGGACCAGCTGCAGGGCCAGGTCCAGCAGCACGGCCTCCAGCTTCTCGCGGAAGTCGGCCAGGCGGCGGTCGCCCGCCCGGTGGATCTTGGGCGCGCCCGACTGACCGGTGGCGAACAGCAGCAAGGTGTCGTTGGTCGAGCGGTCGCCGTCCACCGTCACGCAGTTGAAGGTGGTGCGGGTGTAGAGGCTGACCAGGGTCTGCAGGGCCGCCGGGGCGATGGCCGCGTCGGTGGCCACGAAGGCCAGCATGGTGGCCATGTCGGGCGCGATCATGCCCGAGCCCTTGGTGATCCCCGCGATCCGCACCTCGTGGCCGTCGATCATCGCCGTGGCGTAGGCGCCCTTCGGGAAGGTGTCGGTGGTCATGATCGCCGCCGCGGCGCCGGCCCAGGCGTCCTCGGTCAGGCGGGTCTCCACCTCGCGCAGGTTCGAGATGATCTTGCTGTCGTCCAGGATGACGCCGATGACGCCCGTCGAGGCCATCATCACGTCGCGCTGGCGGCAGTCGAAGCGCTTGCCCACGGCCGTGGCCACCCGGCGCACGGCGTCGGCGCCGGGCTTGCCGGTGAAGCTGTTGGCGCAGCCGGCGTTGACCACCAGGGCGCGGACGTCCTCGCCCTTGCTGGCGGCCAGCTGGCGCTTGCACCAGTCGACGGGGGCCGAGCCGACGCCGTGGCGGGTGAACACGCCGGCGCAGCTGGTGCCCTCGGCGAAGCGCATCAGCAGCATGTCCTCGCGCTGGTGCTTGTAGAAGCCGGCGCGGCCGGTGGCGATCTCGACCCCGGCGATCGGCGGGATGGTCGGGAACGGCACGGCCAGGGGCGAGACGGCCAGGCCCGGCTTCCCCGGCGCGCCGGCGGGGGCGGCGGGCTTGGCGGCCTGGACCGCCTGGGCGGCTTCGGGCGCGCCCTGGCTGGCGTCCTTCTGGGCGCGGCGCAGGCCGGCGCGCTTGAGGGCGGCGGTCAGCGGGTCCAGGGCCCGTTCCAGGGTCTGGCCGACGCTGGCGCCGACCTGGCCGACGATCTCGGCCGGGGTGGGCGAGGGCGCGGCGGCCGGCTTGGCGGCCTTGGCTTTCGGCTCGGCCTTGGTCGCCTTCTTGGTCGCGGCGGGCTTGGAAGCCTTGGAGGGGGTCTTGGTCATTTCTTGGCCGGAGCTTGAGCGGGCGCGGACGCCGGCGGGGCGTCGTCGAGATCGGAGGAGGGGGCCTGGTCGGCCGAGCCGGGCGGGGCCGAGGCCGGCTCCTGCGGCGCGCCGGGCACGTCCTGGGGCTTGCCGGTCAGCATCTCGACCTTGGCCCCGCCGCGCAGCTTCTCCAGCAGGTCGCGGACCTGGTCATAGGTCAGGAAGCGCACGATCTGCGGGCGGGCGGCCTCCAGCGTGATCGGTTCCTCCAGGCGCTTGTCCTCGACGCGCAGCACGGCCCAGCCGCCCTCGGTCTGGAACGGGCCGACCAGCGCGCCCTTCTCGACGTTCTGCAGGGCCGCGGCGTAGGCCGGCGGCATGACGTCGACGGTGAAGTAGCCCAGGTCGCCGCCGTTGAACCGGGTGGCCGGGTCGGTCGAGCGCTCCATGGCCAGGGCGTCGAACGAGGCCCCGGCGGTCAGCAGCTTCTTGACGGCCTCGGCGTCGGCCTGGCTGGCGACCAGGATCTGGCGGGCGCGGATCTCCTCGCTGCGCTTGGACAGCTTCTGCTGCTCGGCGTAGAGGCCGCGGATGGCGTTCTCGTTGACCGCCTTCTCGACCACGCTCTCCACCAGCATGTCGCCCAGGATGCGCTCGCGCGCGGCGGCCAGGCGGCGCTGGGCCACCGGGTCCTTGTCCAGCTTCTGCTTCAGCGCCTCGGCGGCCAGCAGCTTCTGGTCGATCACCTCGTCCAGGCGCTGGCGGAACAGGTCCGAACCGATGTCCAGTGGCTCGCCTTCGCTGATCAGGCCCTGGGCCACGGCTTCGCGCTTGACGTCGCTGGCCCAGACCGTGTGGCCGTCGACCCGGGCGACGGCGGTGTCGCCGGGTTCGGGCGGACGCTCGTCGGCCTTGTTGCGACCGCAGGCGGCGACCAGCAGGCTCAGGGCCAGGACGGCGACGAGGCCGTACGCGCGAGGCTTACCAATATTCATCTGTGGCCGATCTCCGGCTGACTCTCCTTCAGCGCTCTAGCGCGGTTTAACGCCAAGAGGAAACAGCTTCGCGATATGGATCGGAAAACGCGCGAAGCTGTTAAACGGGGCGCAAACCGTAACCGCACGCCCCCGCCTCGCGTTGACACCCGCTAGGCCGGTGCTTAAGTCTCCGCGCGCGTAGAAGAAGTGGACTTTCCGCTCGCTTCGACGCCTCGAATTTACCGTAGTGAAGGCCTTCAAGCCCTAGCGCCGGCCTCACACACACCCGCTCCGGAACCCTCACTTCATGCTCGGCTTCGCCAAAAAGCTCTTCGGCTCTTCCAACGAACGCAAAGTCAAGGCGATGTCCGCCAAGGTGGCGAAGATCAACGCCCTGGAGCCGGAATACGCCGCGCTGTCGGACGAGGCCCTCAAGGCCAAGACCGCCGAGTTCAAGGCCCGCCTGGAAAAGGGCGAGTCCCTGGACGACCTGCTGGTCGAAGCCTTCGCCACCGTCCGCGAGGCGTCCAAGCGCGTGCTGGGCATGCGCCACTTCGACGTCCAGATGGTCGGCGGCATGGTCCTGCACGGCGGCGGCATCTCGGAAATGCGCACCGGCGAGGGCAAGACCCTGGTCGCCACCCTGCCGACCTACCTGAACGCCCTGGAAGGCAAGGGCGTCCACGTCATCACCGTGAACGACTACCTGGCCAAGCGCGACGCCGAGTGGATGGGCCAGATCCACAACTTCCTGGGCCTGTCGTACGGCGTGATCGTCAACGGCCTCAGCCAGGGTGAACGTCAGCGCGCCTATCGCAGCGACATCACCTACGGCACCAACAACGAATTCGGCTTCGACTACCTGCGCGACAACCTCGTCTACAGCGTCGAGGAGATGGTCCAGCGCGGCCACCACTACGTGATCGTCGACGAAGTGGACTCGATCCTGATCGACGAGGCCCGCACGCCGCTGATCATCTCCGGCCCGACCGAGGACCGCAGCGAGTTCTACAAGACCATCGACGTCCTGGTGAAGGAACTCATCAAGGACAAGACCAACTACGATCACGACGAGAAGCAGAAGCAGGTCATCCTCACCGAGGAAGGCCAGGAGCGCATCGAAGAGATCCTGATGGCGGGCGGCCACCTGGCCGAGGACACCGCCGGCCTCTACGACGCCGCCAACATCTCGGTCGTGCACCACGTCAACCAGGCCCTGCGCGCCAACGTGCTGTACACGCTCGACAAGGACTACATCGTCAAGGACGGCGAGGTGATCCTGATCGACGAGTTCACCGGCCGCATGATGACCGGTCGCCGCCTGTCGGAAGGCCTGCACCAGGCCATCGAGGCCAAGGAAGGCGCCCAGATCCAGCCCGAGAACCAGACCCTGGCCTCGGTGACCATCCAGAACTACTTCCGCCTCTACAAGAAACTGGCCGGCATGACCGGCACGGCCGCGACCGAGGCCCAGGAATTCGACGACATCTACAAGATGGGCGTCAGCGAGATCCCGACCAACCGCCCGGTCCAGCGCATCGACGACGACGACGAGGTCTATCGCACCGAGCGCGAGAAGAACGAGTCGATCCTCAAGCAGATCGCCGACTGCCACGCGCGCGGCCAGCCGATCCTGGTCGGCACCGTGTCGATCGAGAAGTCGGAAGAGCTGTCCAAGCTGCTGTCGACCTACGCCTGGGAATATGAAGGCAAGAAGCACAAGGGCATCCCGCACCAGGTGCTGAACGCCCGCTTCCACGAGCAGGAAGCCGGCATCGTCGCCGACGCGGGCGTGCCCGGCGCGGTGACCATCGCCACCAACATGGCCGGCCGCGGCACCGACATCCAGCTGGGCGGCAACGTCGAGATGCGGGTGGCCAACTGGAAGCAGCAGCAGAAGGGCCTGGGGATCACCCCGACCCACGAGGACGAGCTGGCCCAGAAGGCCGAGATCGAGTCCGAGATCAGCGAAGCCAAGGCCAAGGCCCTGGCCGCCGGCGGCCTGTTCGTGCTGGGCACCGAGCGCCACGAAAGCCGCCGCATCGACAACCAGCTGCGCGGCCGCACCGGCCGTCAGGGCGACCCGGGTCGTTCGAAGTTCTTCCTGTCGTGCGAGGACGACCTGCTGCGCATCTTTGCCGGCGAGCGCCTGGACGCGATCATGCGCACGTTCGGCGTCCAGGAAGGCGAGGCGATCACCCACAAGTGGCTGAACAACGCCATCGCCACCGCCCAGAAGCGCGTCGAGCAGCGCAACTACGAGATCCGCAAGAACCTCCTGAAGTACGACGACGTCGTCAACGACCAGCGCAAGGCCGTGTTCGAGCAGCGCCAGGAGTTCATGGAGGCGACCGACCTCTCGGAGATCATCACCGAGATGCGCCACGACGTGGTCGACGACTTCATCGCCCGCCACATCCCGCCCAAGGCCTATGCCGAGCAGTGGGACATCGAGGGCCTGAAGGAGCGCTGCCAGGCGATCCTGGGCCTGGACCTGCCGATCGAGGAATGGGCGGCCGAGGAGGGCGTCGACGACGAGGCCTTCCGCGAGCGCATCACCCAGGCGGCCGACGCCTACGCCGCCGAGCGCGAAGTGATCATCACCCCCGAGCAGATGCGCTCGGTGGAGAAGAACTTCCTGCTGCAGATGATCGATCTGCAGTGGCGCGAGCACCTGATGCACCTGGACCACCTGCGCAACGTCATCGGCCTGCGCGGCTACGGCCAGCGCGACCCGCTGAACGAGTACAAGACCGAGGCCTTCTCGCTGTTCGAGAAGCTGCTGGGCGACCTGCGCACCAACACCACCCGCTGGCTGATGACGGTCGAGATCGCCTATGCCGAGCCCGAGCCCCTGCACACGCCGGAAGGCCTGACCCAGGTGCACCTGGACCCGCTGACCGGCGAGAACGCGGCCACCGCCGGTGCCCTGCCGGAAGGCCTGTCGCCCGAGCAGCGCGAGGCCCTGCCGGTCTCGGTCCTGCCGGAAGGCTGGGAATACACCGCCCGCAACGGCGCCTGCCCCTGCGGCTCGGGCAAGAAGTTCAAGCACTGCCACGGCGCGCTGGTCTAAAGCCCGAGCGTCTGACGAAAGAAAACGCCCGCCCCGGGAGACCGGGGCGGGCGTTTTGCTTTTTCAGTTCCACCAAAGCTGACGGGGACACGCCCTCGTGGCGTGTGCCCAAGTCTTGGCTCCGTGGATGCTGTTGGGGACACGCCGCAAGGGCATGTCCCCGTCAGGATCACGAGTCGATGGGGTTCCAGCGCTCCGACGGGGCCGCCGCGCGCTTGGGGCCGCGGAAGTCGCCGCCGCCCGAGCGGCCTTGACCTTGAGCCTGCTGGCCCTGGCCCTGGCCGCCGCCGTTGCGGCCGCGGTTCTGGCCGCCCGGCTTGCCATGGCCTTGGCCCTGACCCTGAGCCTTCTGGCCGCCGTTCTTGTTCGGGCGGTTGCGCTGGCGGCGCAGTTCCGACGGCACGTTGTTGCGCGGGTCGGCGCGGCGCGGATCGACGTACTTCTCCGGCGGAGCCAGCTTGTCGGCCACCGCCGCGGCGGCCGCCAGGCCCTTGTCGTTGCGGCGGTCGAAGGACGGGATCGTCTGGCGGGTGGCCTTCTGGATGTCCTTCAGCAGCGGACGCTCGTCGTCGGCGCAGAAGCTGATGGCCACGCCGTCCTTGCCCTTGCGGGCCGTACGGCCGATCCGGTGGACATAGGCCTCCGGCACGTTGGGCAGCTCGTAGTTGAACACGTGGCTGACGTCGTTGACGTCGATGCCGCGCGCGGCGATGTCGGTCGCCACCAGGGCCTTGGTCTCGCCGGCCTTGAAGGCCGCCAGGGCGCGCTCGCGCTGGCCCTGGGTCTTGTCGCCGTGGATCGAGGCGCTCTCGATGCCGCTGGCGGTCAGGTACTTGGCCACGCGGTCGGCGCCGCGCTTGGTGCGGGTGAAGACGATGGCGCGCTCGACGCTGCGGTCGGCCAGCAGCTCGGCCAGCAGCGGACGCTTGCGCTGGGCCTCGATGAAGATCAGCGACTGCTCGATGCGCTCGACCGTGGTGGCCTGCGGGGTGATCGAGACCTGGGCCGGGTTCTTCAGCAGCTCGCCGGCCAGCTTGCCGATCTCGCCCGGCATGGTGGCCGAGAAGAACAGGTTCTGGCGGTCCTTGGGCAACTGGCTGGCGATCTTGCGGATCGGCACCACGAAGCCCAGGTCCAGCATCTGGTCGGCTTCGTCCAGGACGAAGATCTCGACGCCGTTCAGGTGGGCCGACTTTTCGCCCAGGTGGTCCATCAGGCGGCCCGGGGTGGCCACGACCACGTCAACGCCGGCCGCCAGGGCCTTCATCTGCGGGCCGTACTTCACGCCGCCGAAGATGGTGGCCACGGTCAGGCCCAGATGGGCGCCGTAGGCCTTGAAGTTGTCGGCGATCTGGGTGGCCAGCTCGCGGGTGGGCGAGAGGACCAGGCAGCGGAAGCCGCGGCGCGGGGCCGGACGGCGGTCCTCGGCCAGGCGGTGCAGGATCGGCAGGGCGAAGGCGGCGGTCTTGCCGGTGCCGGTCTGGGCGATGCCCAGCAGGTCACGGCCCGACATCACGGTCGGGATGGCCTGTTCCTGGATCGGGGTGGGCTGGGTGTAGCCCTTGTCGGCCAGCGCCTTCAGCAGGGGCTTGGCGAGGCCGAGATCGGAGAATTGAGTCACTCAGTGTCTTTCGTGCAGCCGCGCGGCGGCGCATGCGATCCTCGCACGGCTCGCCTGGCGGCGGGTCGGTGGGGAGCGCCCCGCGTGACACGGGCGGTCTGATGAGAAGCTTTCAGGGCGCTCGACAGGCTGGACCGAAGGGGTCCCTCACGCGGCTGGAGCGGCCGATAACGCCGGATGGCGTACGGCGTATGTCGTTTATTGCAGGTGCGAAGTCAAGGGCGAGGCCGAAGAAGGCCTTTTGTCGCAAGGGTTCCGGAGGCCCGCGCTGACGCACGGACCTCCGATTCCGAGGGTTAGAACTTCCAGTTCAGGCCGACGAACACCCCTTGGCGCCCGCCGTCGCCGAACTCGCCGGCATAGGCGGCCGAGACCGTCAGGCCCTGGCTGAGGTCGTAGGCGGCGCCGGCTCCGGCCGTGGCCAGGGTCCCGTCGCGGGCCAGGCCGTCGACGACGATCGGCGTCGGCAGGCCGGTCAGCGTGGCCGAGGCGGTCGTGCCGCCGCCGCTGGCCGTCGTCCGAAGGCCCAGCGAGGCGAACGGATGCAGGCGCGCGCCGGCCGTCTGGCCGCCCAGCACCTCCACCTGGCCGTCGACGAACCAGGCCGAGGCCTTGTCGCCCTGCACGGCCAGGCCGAAGGGCCCCCCGCCGCCGCGTTCGGTCAGGCCGTCGCGCGTGGTCTGGACGTAGCTGGCGCCCAGGCGCGGCTGCACCACCCAGTCGGCGTTCAGCTTGGCGCGGTAGGTCAGGTTGACGTCGGCGATCCAGCTCTTGAGCTTGTAGTCGCCGCTGGCCGCCGTCCCGCCGGGCGCGGTGCGCCGGGTGTCGACGTCGGCGCCGTCGTGGGCCGCCATGGCGCCCAGCTGGAAGCCGCCGACCCGGACCTGGCCCTGGGCGCCGATCACGAAGCTGTCGGTCCCGGTGCGGACGTCCAGTTCGTTGATGCGCTGGCGCCCGTTCAGGTAGCCGACGAAGACCCCCGCCCAGGCGGAGTCGACGCCGTAGCCCACGCCGGCCAGGCCGCCGGTGGTGTCGATCTTGCCCTTGGCGATCCCGGCGGCGGCGTCGCCGTCCAGCTTGCGCTGGCTGGCGATCGCCTGGCCGAAGCCGAACAGGCCCGGCGTCTGCGGCGCGAAGCGGGCCTGGGCGCGCGAGGCCTCGACCACCGTCAGGCCGTCCTCGACCGCCAGCTGCGAGGCCGAGGCGTAGGCCTGGGGCGTGACCCGGGCCAGGGCGCGCGGATCACTCTTGCTGGTGGCCGGATCGACCAGCAGCGGCAGCGCGGCGATCAGCGAGGCGCTGACCTTGTCGTCGATCAGGGCGGTGTTGAACTGGTCGATCAGGCCCGACACCTGCGAGGAGAAGGCCGTGTCGGTCGTGAACAGGCCCAGGGCCTGCAGTCGCGTGGCCGACTGCTCGATGTGCAGGTTCAGCCCCTGCGCGCCGTCGATGGTCGAGAACGACCCGATGATCCCGCCGCCGGCGGTGATCAGGTCGAGACGGCGACCGGGCGTCAGGGCGGCGGCGCCGACCAGCTTCAGGGTCGAGCCCTGGGCGATCGTCACCGTGCCCGACACCACCAGCTTGTCGCTGACCGTCGGCGTGAACTCGAACAGGGCGGTGGAGCCCGCGACCAGAGCGACGTCGCCCGTCACGGTCATGGTGCCCGGCGAGGCGCCGGGGCTGAGCGTGCCCGCCACGGCGATGTCGCCGTTGACGGCGCCGGCCGACCCGAAGGTCGCGCCCTGGCCCACGGTGATGTTCGAGGCCGTCAGCTGCGAACCGGCCAGGCCGATCAGGCGTCCGCTCTGGACCTGGATGCTGTCGAAGCCGTAGCCGCCCGAAACGCTGATCACGCCCGACTGGACGCTCAGGGTCTCGAAGCCGTCGAACGGCGTGGCGCCCAGGGCGATCGGCGCGGCGTCCGTGCCGCCCAGGGCCAGCACCAGGCTGTCCTGGCCCGCGCCGCCGTGCGCGACGCCCGCGACGGTTCCGCCGGTGGTCAGGCGCAGGACGTCGTCGCCGGCCCCCAGGTCCAGCGCGCCCGAGAAGCTGCCGGCCAGGGTCACGGTGTTGGCGTCGCCGCCCAGCGTCAGGTCGCCGGCGTCAAGGCTGGCGCCCGCGGCCAGGGTGAGGTCCTTGCTGTTGCTGACCAGGTGGTCGAAGTGCGCCGCGCCGCCCGTGAAGTTCAGCGCGCCCGTGCCCGTGACCTCCAGGGTCTCGAACTGCTGCAGCTGGTCGCCGCGCAGCGACAGGTCGGACGTCAGGTCGATGGCGACCTTGTCGTCGCCCGCGCCGCCCAACACCGTGCCGACCAACTGGCCGCCGGCGGCCATCTGGAACAGGTCGGCGCCCGCGCCCAGGTCGACGGTTCCGTCCAGCTTGCCGCCCGACAGGAGGGTCAGTCGCTGCGGTCCGCCCGAGAAGGTCAGCTTGTCGCCGCTGGCCCCCAGGACGCCGGACACGTCCATCTGGCCGCCGCTCAGCGCCACGGTCTCGAAGCCCGAGACCGCGCCGCTCACGACGACCTTGTTGCCGGTCGAGAACGTCAGGGCGTCGGTCCCCGCGCCGCCGTCATAGGCGCCGGCGAAGGTGTCGCCGGCCAGGGTCAGGGCGTCGGCTCCGCCGCCGAGCTGAACCTTGGCGATGTCCCGGTCCAGGGACACGACCTCGGCCTGATCGCCGCCGAACACGCCGCCGACCGAGAAGGCACCCTGTTGCAGGGTCAGGCCCACGCCGGCCAGGCTGACCGTTTCCCAGTTCTGGTCCAGGGTCAGGTTCAGGCTGCCCGTGCCGATCAGGCCCAGGCGCTCGAAATTGGCGCCGTGCAGGATGTTGCCCCACAGGCCGTCCAGTTCGACGACATAGGTGTCCGTCCCGGCGCCGCCGTCGATGGCGTACTGCGCGCCTGAGCCGAGGCCCGCGGTGTAGACGTCGTCTCCGTCCCCGAGCAGCACCGAGCCGTCGATGAAGCCGTTGTTCTCGACGCTGTCGGCGCCGGCGCCGAGGTTGATGCTGCTCTGGATCAGGCCGCCGTTCTTGATGTGCTCGCTGTCCGAGCCGCCGAGGAAGGCGGGCGTCATGACCGTCTTCCCGGCCAGCACCTCGGCGCCGCCGCCGTCCAGGACGATCGCCGAGTTGAACACCCCTTCGTAGACGAGGCTGCCGCCGCCGATCTGCTTGAAGCGCTCGAAATTGGTGAACTGGGAGCCTGAAACGCTGCCGCCGCCGGTCGAGTCGATGATCAGGGTGTCGAGGCCGTAGCCGCCGTCCACCGTGCCGTTCATCGCGCCGCCGACCCACTGGACGAAGGTGTCGTTGCCGTCGCCCAGGTTCACGGCGCCGGTGATGGAGCCGTAGTTCTCGAGCCGGTCGTCGCCGTAGTTCAGGTTGATCCCGCCCACGATCTCGCCGTCGTTGCGCACCGTGTCGCCATAGCCGCCCGTGCTGATCGCCAGCGCCGTGTCGCTGACGATCTGGCCGGTGGCGGTGTTGGTGATCGTCGCCGCGCCCGAGCTGTACTGGATGATCGCGTTGCCGGTGGTGGAGTGGATCACGCCGCTGTTGGTGACGCTGGGGGTCGTCGTCGTGGGCGTGGAGTAGTTGTAGTAGTACAGCATGATCGCATCGCCGGCGGTGCTGATGACGCCGCTGTTCTCGACGATCTGGGCGTTATACAGCCCGAGCGACCGCTCGCCCGTCTCCGACTGGACGATGCTTCCCGTATTGACGACCTTGAGCGCGCCGGTGATCCCGGCGGCGCCGTCCAGGACGATCGTGCCCGAGTTGGTCACCAGCTTGCCGCCCGTGATCGCGGCCGTCGGCGGCGAAGTGAACGCGCGACCCGTGACGATCATGCTGCCGAGGTTCTCGAACGTCGACTTGTCGTTCAGCGCCACGCCGACGCCGGAATAGTTGGTGCTGGTGAACGACAGCGCGCCGTGGCTGACGATCGAGACCTCGCCGACATCGCTGTACGCGCCGTCGAACGGGGTGGTGACCATGATGGCGTAGCCGTCGTTGACGGTCATGTCGGCGCTCAGGTCGACCTTGCCCTTGCCCGCCAGCATCAGCATGCTGGTGAAGGTCTTGTCCGCCGTCAGGGTCAGGCTGACGCCGTCGCCCAACTCGTAGCCGACGCGCTCGAAGGACGTCGCGGACGCGATCTTGGTGGTCGTGTTGGCGGCCACCCGCAGGATCAGACGGTCGACTCCGTCGCCGCCGTCCATCGCCCCGGTGACGCTCTTGAACTTGCCGTTGGCGAAGTCGTCGACGGTGGTGACGAAGACATCCTCGCCGCCGCCCATCAACAGGCCGCCGTTCAACGTGCCGCCCTTGCTGATGAAGACGTCGTTCGAATAGTAGCCGGCGGTGAAATCGACGTCGCCGTTCAGCGTTCCGGCGTTGGTCACGCGGGCGGTGTAGCCGTTGGCGACGGACGCCTTGGAGCCGGTGATCACGCCGCCGGCCAGGTTATCGAGGCTGGCGCTGTTGAGCAGCACGCCCACGCCGTTCGTCGCCTTGATGGTCCCGGTGTTGGACAGGGCGCCGGACAAGGATGCGCCTATGAGCGCGCCCTCGATCGTGCCGCTGTTCTCCCCGACCCGGGCGAAGTAGCCCAGATTGAGGCCCGTGCCGGAGGTCGAGCGAATCGTTCCGCTGTTGCTGAATTTGGCTGCGTTTACATAGGCTCCCGTACCGCTGGCGATGATCGCGCCGCTGTTGGAGAAGCCGCCGGCCACGTCCCAGAGGAAGTTGGCGGACACGCCGCCGGCGGCCGTCGAGGTGATCGTGCCGGTGTTGACGAAGTCGTTGAGGTTCTGCAGCTCGACGGCGAAGCCGTACGGGTCCACGCCGCCGCCGGCCGGCGAGAAGGTCGCGGTGATGTCGCCCGTGTTCCTGAAGCCGAGCGTCGCGCTGTAGTCCCAGGGCGGACCGATCGTCGTGACGAAGGCCGCGCCGGTGCTGGTCACCTTGCCCGTGGTCACGAACCGTCCCGAGCCGCCGATGAAAAGCCCGTCGACCGCGTCGCTGTTGAGCGTGGCGGTGGCGTTCGGGCCGATCATCATCCCCAGCTTCTGGAAGCGGGTGGGCAGCACGACGTTCTGCATGAGCGAGTCGAGCGTGACGTCCTGCGTGAAGTCGAACCGCAGCGTGTTCGTGCCGCCGCCGCCATCGATGGCGCCCGAAATCCCGGCGATCCGGCCGGCCGCGGCGTCCCAGCGCGCGAGCAATATGTCGTCCTGCGCGCCCAGCTGCACGGCGCCGTTGATGGTCCCCGCGCTGTTGTCCAGCACCGTGGACGATCCTCGTGCGCCGGAGGTGAAGATGCTGCCGTTGATGGTTCCGGCGTTGATGATCGTCCCGCCGTCGGCCCTGATCGCGGTCCCGCCGGCGCTCTGGATGAGGCCCCCGGCCTTGTTCGTCAGCGTGACGAGGTTGGCGGTGTCGATCACCGACCCGGAAGCGTCGTTCCGCATCACGCCGCTGTTGGTGATCGTCATGTAGCCCATGTCCAGCCTGATGGTGGGCAGGCTGCTGCCGGACCGGATCGTTCCGGTGTTGGTGATCGACTGGGGGATCACCGCGAAGCTGGTGTTGGCGACGTTGAGCCAATAGGCCGATCCGGCTCCGCCGTCGATCAGGCCGGCGTTGGTGAGGACGCCCACCGAGCCGTAGATGGCGGTGTCGTCGCTCCGGATCACGCCGCCCGCCCGGTTCGTGATCGATTGGAATCCGGACATCTGCGGATCGGACGCCACCAGGCCCATGGCGGTCGCCGAGATCACGCCGCTGTTGTCGATCGTGGCGATGACGGGAGCCCATCCCGCGTAGTTCTGGCCGTTGAGCCAGATGGCGTTGCCGCCCTCGACCCGGCCGGTCTGGCCCACCGTCAGGTCGAGCTTGGTGGCCGGGAAGCTGTTGTTGGCGCCGGTGGAGGTGACCTGGATACCGGTGGTGACGCCGCCGGTGATCGTGCCGTCGACGTTCAGGCTCACCGTCGTGCCGGGCGTCGCGCCGGCCGCCGAGGTGATGATGAGGGCGTTGTACTGGCCCACGATATCGGGGCGTTCGAGGACCGCGCCGACCGGCACGTCCATGGCGCCGCTCGTCGAAATGACGAGCTGGGCCACCGTCGTCCCGGAACAGGTGACCGGGGTGGTCGGAGTCGGAGACGCCGGAAGGCAGTCCGCGAACGCCGCGCCGCCCATCCCCATCGTCAGCGCCAGGACGCTGCAACCTAACAAACGCTTGCGCTTCGCGCGCACGAACACACTCGACTCGACCACTGGAAACTTCCCCCCAAAACGCTACTTGGAGGAGGTCTCTAGCTTCGCCTTAGTACAACGTCCAGTTAAGGTTTTTGGCGCTCTAGCGGAAGGCTAGGGTTCCTCGAAGAAGCGCTCCACCTGCTCGGCCCAGCCGTAGGTGGCGCTGTTGAGCTGGTCGCGGTCGTAGGCGGGGACCTCCTTGAAGCGGTCCTTGGTCACGTCGGCGACATAGGCCTCGTCCTTGTCGTCCCAGGTCAGCACGCGCCAGGGCAGGGGGCGGTATTTGCCGCCGGCCGCGAACAGGCCCGCCGGTTCGATGGCCACGTAGCGGGCGATGCCGGCGTCGCGGTCGATGAACACCTCGCGGATCGCGCCCAGCTTGTGGCCGCCCGCGTCGTTGACCTTGACGCCGATCAGGGCGGCGCTCTTCACCAGGCGATCGTCGAGGCTCATCGAGGGGCTCCTTGGCAGGGTCTTGTGGGCAGGATTTTGAGGTTTGTTCCGCGAACAAACGCGGCTACGGCCAAGATCGATCCATTGGTCAGACCTTGGTCGGTATGGTCAGGCCAGCTGGCGTTGCGGATGATGGTGGGGCGGTCTATGGCTGTTACCGCTACCGTCGCGGCGACATCGCCAAGGCAGGCGGGGTCGGGGAGAGAGGCATGAACGGCAAGATCCGGGCCCTGCGCTGGTGGATGATCGGCCTGGTGATGCTGGGCGCGGTGCTGAACTACCTGACGCGCAGCACCCTGGGCGTCGCCGCCCCGACCGTGCTGGCCGACCTGCATATCGGCCCCAAGGAATATTCCTGGATCACCGGCGCCTTCCAGCTAGGGGTCATGCTGCAGCCCCTGTGCGGCTACGTGCTGGACTCCATCGGCCTGAAGCTGGGCTTCGCCCTGTTCGCCACCGCCTGGTCGCTGCTGACCATGGCCCATGGCTTCGCGGGAAGTTGGCAGGCCTTGCTGGGTCTGCGCGGCGCGTTGGGCGTGGCCGAGGGCTGCGCCCAGCCGGCCGGGATGAAGGCGGTGTCGATCTGGTTCCCGGCCAAGGAGCGCGGCTTCGCCGGCGGGATGTTCAACATCGGCGCCTCGATGGGCGCGGTGCTGGCCCCGCCACTGGTGGCCTGGTCGATCCTGGTCTGGAACTGGCGGGCGGCCTTCTTCGTGGCCGGCGCCCTGGGCCTGGTCTGGGTGGTGCTGTGGCTGGCGGCCTACCAGTCGCCCGACAAGCACAAGGCCCTGTCCGACGCCGAGCGCGACCTGATCGCCTCGGGCCAGGAGACCCACCTGGACGACGCAGGGGCCAAGCCGTCGATCCTGACCCTGATGACTCGCCGCAACTTCTGGGGCATCGCCCTGCCCAGGTTCCTGGCCGACCCCACCTGGGGCACGCTGTCGTTCTGGATCCCGCTGTACCTGACCACCGTCCGCCATTTCGACCTCAAGCAGATCGCCCTGTTCGCCTGGCTGCCGTTCGTGGCGGCCGACCTGGGCTGCCTGTTCGGCCCCGCGGTGGTGCTGTTCCTGCAGAAGCGCGGGGTGAGCCTGATCAACGCCCGCCGCTGGGCCTTCACCCTGGGCGCCCTGCTGATGACCGGCATGATGTTCGTCGGCCGGGTCGAGAGCCCCTATGTGGCCATCGCCCTGCTGTGCCTGGGCGGCTTCGCCCACCAGACCCTGTCGGTGACGGTGATCACCATGTCGTCCGACCTGTTCCGCAAGAGCGAGGTGGCGACCGTGGCCGGCATGGCCGGGTTCTGCGGCAATTTCGGCCTGCTGATCTTTTCGCTGCTGATCGGCGGCCTGGTGGCCCGGATCGGCTACGATCCGTTCTTCGTCGCCCTGGGCGTGCTGGACCTGGCCGGCGCCGCCCTGCTGTGGGCCCTGGTCCGCGAGTCCGCCCCTCCTCCGGCCGCCCGGCCCGTCACCGTTCCCGCCCTCTAGAGCCGCCGATGTCCGTGATCTCCAACCCGATCCTGAGGGGCTTCAATCCCGACCCGTCGATCATCCGCGTCGGCGAGGACTACTACGTCGCCACCTCGACCTTCGAATGGTTCCCGGGCGTCCAGATCCACCACTCGCGCGACCTGGTGAACTGGCGGCTGCTGAGCCGGCCCCTGATCCGGCCCAGCCAGCTGGACATGCTGGGCGCGCCCGACGGCTGCGGCGTCTGGGCCCCGTGCCTGACCCACGCCGACGGCAAGTTCTGGCTGATCTATACCGACGTGAAGCGCTACGGCCGCACCACGACCGGCGGGGCCTCGGGCGCGTCCCTGCGCGACTTCCACAACTACCTGGTCACCGCCGACGACATCGAGGGGCCGTGGTCCGACCCGGTGTTCCTCAACAGCAGCGGCTTCGATCCCTCGCTGTTCCACGACGACGACGGCCGCAAGTGGCTGCTGAACATGCTGTGGGACCACCGGCCGGGCCGCAACCGCTTCGCCGGCATCGTCGCCCAGGAATACGACGCCTTCGCCGCCAAGCTGGTGGGCGAACGCATCAACATCTTCCCCGGCACGCCGCTGGGCCTGACCGAGGCGCCGCACCTCTACAAGCGCGACGGCTGGTACCACCTGATCACCGCCGAGGGCGGCACGGGCTTCGGCCACGCGGTGACCATGGCCCGCTCGCGGACGCTGGAAGGTCCCTACGCGCTCCACCCCGACGGTCCGGTGCTGACCGCCCGCGACCGGCCGCACGCGACCCTGCAGCGGGCCGGCCACGCCGACCTCGTCGAGACGCCCGACGGCGAGACCTGGATGGCCTATCTGTGCGGCCGTCCGCTGCCCAATCGCGGCCGCTGCGTGCTGGGCCGCGAGACGGCGATCCAGCCGATGACCTGGGGCGAGGACGGCTGGCTGCGCACCCGCGACGGCTCGGGCGATCCCGAGCTGGACCCGCCGTCGCCCGGCTTGCCGCCCGCGCCGTGGCCCGCCGCCCCGGCCTGGGAGGACTTCGACGGTCCCGACCTGCCCCTGGACTTCCAGTGGCTGCGTTCGCCCTATCCCGACCAGCTGTTCAGCCTGACGGCCCGGCCCGGCTGGCTGCGCCTGTTCGGCCGCGAGAGCATCGGCAGCACCTTCCGCCAGGCCCTGGTCGCCCGCCGCCAGCAAGCGTTCTGCTACAGCGCCCGCACTGTGCTGGACTTCGCGCCCGCGCACTACCAGCAGGCGGCCGGGCTGGTCTGCTACTACGGAGCCAACAAGTTCCACTACCTGTTCGTGTCGCGCGACGAGGAGAACGGGCGGCATCTGCAGGTGATGTCGGCCCTGCCCGACAGCCCCCAGGCCGACGCCTTCACGACCCCGATCCCGCTGCCCGACGCGGGGCTGGTCCACCTGCGGGTCGAGGTCGACTTCGAGCGCCTGCGCTTCGCGTGGAGCCTGGACGGCGAAGCCTGGACCTGGCTGCCCCAGGTGTTCGACGCCTCGATCCTGTCGGACGAGGCCACCGCGCCGGGCGCCCCCAACTTCACCGGCGCCTTCGTGGGCGTGGCGTGCCAGGACACCTCCGGAACGGGGCTGCCGGCCGACTTCGACGGGTTCGGCTATGTGGAGCGGGGGTACGAGGCGAAAATCCCTCTCTCATAGAGAGAGGGATTCAAGGTTGCCAATCCGCTCTGGACGTTCAACTAACGCCCCATGACCGCGCCCAAGCCCACCGTCCTCGTCGCCGCCGCCGCCCTGATCGATGTCGACGGCCGCGTGCTGATCTGCCGGCGCCCGCAGGGCAAGTCGCTGGCGGGGTTGTGGGAGTTTCCCGGCGGCAAGGTCGAGCCGGGCGAGACGCCCGAGCAGTGCCTCATCCGCGAGCTGCACGAGGAGCTGGACATCAAGGTCGCCCAGGCCTGCCTGGCGCCGTTCGTCTTCGCCTCGCACACCTACGAGACCTTCCACCTGCTGATGCCGCTGTACCTGCTGCGGCGCTGGGACGGCGTGGTCACGGCCAAGGAGCACGAGGCGCTGAAATGGGTGAAGCCCGACCAGCTGGCCGACTATCCGATGCCGCCGGCCGACCTGCCGCTGATCGCCTGGCTGCGCGACCTGCTGTGAAGCGTCCGCCTTATCCCTCTTATCCGCTCATCCCGGCGAATGCCGGGATGAGCGGATCAAGAAGGCGATCCAAAGCTGAGAAACTGCCCTAGCTTCCGGCCTTGTCGCCCGCCGGCTGCTCCACCGTGCCCAGCGCATCCGCCAGGCGCATCTTGGCCGAGCCGGGGCGCAGGGGCTTCTGCTGGCGCTCGTGCGGGGCCCAGCCGGTGACGGTGATGATCTCGAACGTGGCCGGCACCCGGCCGTCGGGCTCGGCGAAGCGCGCCTGATAGATCTCCATCGCCCGGAACAGCACCTTGCGGCTCAGGGGCTTGCGCGAGCGGTCGATCAGCACGCTGGTCTCGCCCATGGCCCGCAGGTCCTTGAGCAGGGCCAGCGGGTGGGCGTAGCGCACCTTGACCCGGTCCTTGTCGGCCACCGGCAGGGCGAAGCCGGCGCGCTGCAGCAGGCCCGCGGCGTCGACCGTGTCGGCGAACGGCGAGACGCGGGGGAAGGCTCCGCCGGTGATCTCGTCCTCGGCGGCCAGCAGGGCCTGGCGCAACTCGGTCAGGGTGGCCCCGCCGAACAGGGCGCCGACGAACAGCCCGTCGGGCTTGAGCGCGCGGCGGACCTGGATCAGGGCGCCGACCAGGTCGTTGGTCCAGTGCAGGGCCAGGGTCGAGACGGCCAGGTCCAGGGTCTCGTCGCCGAACGGCAGGCGTTCCTCGTCGGCGACGACCCGCGCGCCGCCGCGGCCCGCCAGCATCCGCTCCGACAGGTCGGTCTCGATCAGCAGGCCGACCTTGGCGCGGGCGTCGCTTTCGGCCAGGGCGCGCGAGAAAGCGCCGTTTCGGCTTCCCAGGTCGACCGCCACCGGAAACTCCCGCAGGATCGCCTCCAGGCGCAGCACGGCGTCCTCGGCGGCGCGGGCCTTCAGGAAGTCGGCGGCCTGGAAGCCGGGGGCGGCGCGGTCGAGACGGGCGCGCAGCAGGGCGCGGTCGAAGAGCAGGGGGGCGGCGGTCATGTCGGCGCAAGATGGGGCTTCTCGCGCTTCTTGGAAACCGCCTGCTGGCGTTACGGCGTTCGCTCGGGGGATGCTGGACCTGATCCTGCCGCCGCGCGCCTTCGACGGCGGGGCGGCCCTGACCTCGGGGCTGTCGGCGCAGGCGTGGAGCCGCATCACCTTCCTGGACGGTCCGGTCTGCGACGGCTGCGGCGCGGCCTTCGCCTTCGACGCCGGCGAGGTCCGCTGCGTCCTGTGCCAGACGAGACCCCGCGCCTTCGCCCGGGCGCGGGCCGCCTGCCTCTACGACGAGCACTCGCGCGACCTGATCCTCAAGCTCAAGCACGCCGACCGCACCGACCTCTCGGGCCTGTTCGCCCGCTGGCTGTCGCGCAGCGCCGCCGACCTGCTGGACGAGGCCGAGGCGGTGGTCCCCGTGCCCATGCACCCCTCGCGCCTGCTCAAGCGCCGCTACAACCAGGCGGCCGAGATCGCCCGGCCGCTGTGCGCCCTGGCAGGGCGGACCTATCTGCCCGACGCCCTGGTGCGCCGGCGCGACACCGACAGCCAGGGCGGCAAGTCGGCCGACGGCCGCCGCCGCAACGTCGCCGCCGCCTTCGCCGTGCCCGAACGGCGCCGCCACCGGGTGATCGGCCGCCGGGTGCTGCTGGTCGATGACGTCCTGACCACCGGCGCCACGGCCGAGGGCTGCGCCCGGGCCCTGCTGGCGGCCGGCGCCACACAAGTGTCACTCGCCGTCGTCGCGCGCGTTACAGAAATGCAAGCGCGTCCTATATGAGGACGGAAACGACTTCTGTTACGGATTCCCCATGGCCAAGGTCACCATCTACACCCGTCCGTTCTGCGGCTACTGCTCGCGGGCCGTGAAGCTGCTCAACGACAAGGGCGCCGACTTCACAGAGATCGAAGCGGGCATGGATCCGGCGCTGCGCAAGGAGATGATGGACCGCTCGGGCCGCACCACCTTCCCGCAGATCTTCGTGGGCGAGCAGCACATCGGCGGCTGCGACGACATGATGGCCCTCGAGCGCGAGGGCAAGCTGGACGCGCTTCTGGCCGCATGACCCAGCTTCGAGTCGGCCTGATCCAGACCCGCACGCCCGCCACCCACGCGGCGGCGCTGGCCCATGTCGCGCCCCTGGTGCGGGAGGCGGCGGCGCAGGACGCCCGGTTCATCCTGACGCCGGAATGCACCAACGTCCTGCAGAAGGACCGCACCAAGCTCCTGCCGACCCTGGTCTCGCTGGAGGACGACCTGGTGGTGCGCGGCCTGCGCGACCTGGCCCGCGAGCTCGGCGTCTGGATCGACGTCGGTTCGGCCCTGGTGCTGCGCGAGGACGGCAAGGCGGCGAACCGCCAGGCGGTGATCGACCCGACCGGCGCGATCGTGGCCACCTACGACAAGCTCCACATGTTCGACGTCGACCTGCCGACCGGCGAGACGGCGCGGGAGTCGGCGACCTACACCCCGGGCGACCGGGCGGCGGTGGTGGAGACGCCGCTGGCGAATTTCGGCCTGACCATCTGCTACGACATGCGCTTCCCGGCCCTGCACCGGGCCCTGGCGCTGGGCGGGGCCCAGGTCCTGACCGCGCCCGCCGCCTTCACCCGGCCCACGGGCGAGGCCCACTGGGACATCCTGCTGCGGGCCCGGGCCATCGAGACCGGTTCGTTCGTCATCGCGGCGGCGCAAGGCGGCTTCCACGAGGACGGCCGGGGCACCTGGGGCCGCTCGATCGCGGTCGGCCCCTGGGGCGAGGTGATCGGGAAACTTGACCACGACGAGCCGGGCGTGTTGATCGCCGACCTCGATCTCGCGGCCGTCGACAAGGCCCGCGCGGCGATCCCGGCCCTCAAGAACGCCCGTACCTTCACGGGCCCGTAGTCCCTATATCTCTCCCATGATCAGGTACGCGCTCAGCTGCGATCACGACCACGCCTTCGAAGGCTGGTTCGGCTCGTCGTCCGACTATGACGACCAGGCCGCGCGCGGACTGCTGGAATGCCCGCTGTGCGGGTCCAAGGGCGTGCGCAAGCAGATCATGGCCCCCGCCGTGGCGGGGACGAAGGCCCAGAAGTCCGCGCCCGCCGTCGATCCGAAGATGCGCGAGATGATGATGACCGCCATGGGCGAGGTCCGCCGCCAGGTCGAGGAGAACTTCGACTATGTGGGCGACCGCTTCGCCAAGGAGGCGCGCGACATCCACGAGGGCAAGTCCGAGGAGCGCGGCATCTACGGCGAGGCCTCGGCCAAGGAGGTCAAGGCCCTGGTCGAGGACGGCGTCAAGATCGCGCCCCTGCCGCCGGCCGCGCCGAAGAAGACCGAGGTCAACTAAGACCCGCTACGCCAGGCGGAACTTCGGTGGCGGCAGGCTCAGCCGGGTGTCGGCCACGGCCTCGCCGCGGAAGAACCGCACCAGCAGGCCCTGCACGTCGGGATGGGCCTCGAAGACGTTGTGGCCGGCGTTCTCGACGATCACCCGGGACCTATGCGTGAACTGGGCCGCCACCACGTCCTGTTCGGCCAGCGGCGTACGGCCGTCCAGCGAGCCGGCGACCAGCAGGGCGGGGTGGTCGATGCGCAGCGACGCCCGGAAGCCTTCGCCCAGGTCGGCCCCCGGAACCGCGCCCAGCAGCTGCGGCATCGGGAAGTTCAGCGCCTCGCCCAGCACGGCGGCCTTCGCCTCGCGCCGGATCAGGGCCAGCCGGCCCGGCGAAATCCCTGACGCCAGGTCCGTGGCCTCGGGCATGCCGGTCACGCTCAGCAGGTCGGCCACGTCGCCCAGGAACGGCGCCAGCACCTCGGTCCGTCCGGCGTCGAGGGCCAGGTACAGGCTCGGCAGCAGGGCCAGGGTGTTGGGATTGGCGATCAGTCCACCCGCCAGCATCTGGACGCCGAAGCCGCCCATCGCGATCTCGCCCGGCGCGCCGTTCAGTGTGACCTTCGTCACGGCCGGCTGGGCCTCCAGCCTGGCGTGCACGCGGCGCATCAGGGCGGGCAGGTCGGGGACCGCGGCGCGGACCGCCGGGTCGGCGTCCAGCAGGGCGTCCACCTGGCGCAGGAGGCCGTCGATCGCCGCTGGGCGCTTCACCGTCTGGTCCTGGCCCTCCAGGCTGGCCAGGGCCACGCGGTTGATCCGGTCGTCGTGCCGCTTGAGCGCGCTGAGGGCCAGGTGCGAGCCGTAGCTGATGCCCCAGAGGTCGACCTTCTCGGCCCCGAGGTGACGGCGCAGGTCGTCGATGTCGTCGGCGTTCTGGGCGGTGTTGTAGCCGGTCATGGCCACGCCGGCCTTGGTCCAGTCTAGCCAGGCCTCCTGGAACTCGGCGCGGAACCAGGCGGTCAGCCCGGCCTCCGTGAACACCGGCGGCGGCCGCGTCGAGGCCGGCCGCGCCGGGATGGCGTTCGACAGCCCCGTGCCCCGCTGGTCGAAGGCGATGACGTCGGCCACTTCGCGCAGGGCCATGAAGATCGGGAAGCGCGGTCCGGCCGCCGCGCCGGTCGCCGTGCCGCCGGGGCCGCCGGCCAGATAGACGATCGGCGGGCCGGGCCTGGCCGCCGTCGAGGCGAAGCGGACATAGCTCAGGCGGATGCGGCGCGAGCGGGGATCGCGACGGTCCTCTGGCACCTCGAAGAAGCCCCGCTCGGCGTCGACCTCCTGGCCGCTCCGGCTCTTGAAGCGGAACGGTCCCGGCTGGGCCTGGCTGGAGGAGGGCTGCGCCGAGGCGAGCGCGGGAAGGGCGAGGCCGGCGGCCAGACCCGAGGCGAGCAGGGCGCGGCGGTGAAGGGATGTGCTGTTCATCCGCCGACAGAGCCGGGTCGGCGCCGATTTGTCCGGGGCGGTTCGGTCAACGGCGCGTCCCGGTCGGTGAATGGCCACGCATCTCGGCGAGCGGCGCCCTAGACTGACGCCATGTGGCGAACCCTCCTCCTCGCCGGCCTCCTGGCCGGTTTCGCGACCCTGGCCAGGGCCAACGATCTGCCGTGGCAGGCCTGTCGTGGCCCTCCGGGCGCCGACGGTCCGGTCCTGACCGACTGCCGTCCGCTGGGCGGCGCGATCGATCCCCAAGGTCGCGAGATCTGGCTCCGCGCGGCCCTGCCCGCACCGGCGGATGCGCGTCCCCAGGCTTTCTACATCGCGGGCGTCGCCTCGTCCGAGGTCTGGCTGAACGGCCGAAGGCTCGGCGCCAACGGCCGTCCCGGCGCCGACGCCCGCGCCGAGGTCCCGGGGCGCTACCAGATCGCCATGCCGATCGCCGAGACCGCCTGGCGCCCGGGGGCGAACGCGGTCGTGATGCACATGTCGTCCTTCCGCGGCGGCCTGCGTTTCGACCGCCCGATCATGTCGGCGACGGTCGGGCCCTATCCCTATTCGGCCCACATTCCGCTGCTGGCGGTGACCTTCGCCGCGGCCGGCGCGCTGGTGGCCGCGGCGTTCGGCTTCGGCGTGATCCATGCCCTGCGTCGCACGGGGTCGAGCCTGGTCCTGGCCGCGATGGCGGCGGTCGCGGCCCTGCAAGCCGTCGTGGAGAGCCTTCGGGCGCTGGTCTCCTACGCCTATCCCCTGCACGCCTGGCGGATGAGCGCGATCTGGGCGCTGTCGGGCGCCTTCTCGATCATGCTGGTGGCCTACGCCGCCGGCCGCTTCCTGCCTGGGGCGCGTCGGCGGATGACCGTCCTGGGCGCGGTCGCCGTCGGCCTCACCGCCCTGGCGCCCGGCTTCGACCTCAAAACCGGACTGGCTTTGCTGATCGGCGTGATCCTGGCCGGGGTCGCCGCCGCGGTCGGGGTCCGCAGGCGCCTGCCCGGGGCGCGGCCGGCCCTGGCCTATCTGGCGCTGTTCCTGGTCCTGGCCGTCGGGTTTCCCGAGTGGCTGGTGGACCTGTCCTACTTCCTGCTCGCCGCCGGACTGGTCGTGCCGTTGCTGATGGCCGAGGTCGTTCGGCTGGGCCGCGACGATCGTGGGCGCGAGGCCGCGCTGACCCGCGCCGCCAGTCGTCCCGACCGGCTGACCGTGGCCTCTGCGCGCGGGGTCGAGCTGGTGCCGGTCGCCGAGATCCTGGCGGTGGTGGGGGCCGACGACTACGCCGAGCTGCGACTGGTCGGCGGACGCGACCTGCTGCACGCCGCGCGTCTCGACCAGCTGGAGGTCCAGCTGCCGCCGAGCTTCCTACGGGTTCATCGGTCGGTGATCGCCAATCTGGCCCAGGTCCAGCGGCTCGAACGGCAGAACGGCGGCGGCCGCCTTCACATGCGCGAGGGGCCGCCGCTGCCCGTCAGCCGATCCCGCCTGCAGGCCCTGCGCGAGGCCCTCGACGAGGCCGTCCTGCTGCGCGCCACGGGCTAGCCGACGCGCCGGACAGGCAAAAGGGGACGATTTCCCGTCCCCTTCGCCCGACCTGCCTTTGGCGGAGCCGCCCGGAGCCTGGCTAAAAGCCAGGCTCCATTAACAGCTTAGAGCATGGCGGACGCCGGAACCGGCATCCACTTTCGGCTGCCAAGCACTAGTAGTAGCGGTATTCGTAGTGGCAGTTCTTGTTCTTCGAGTTCTTCTTGGCGATCTGGTTGCCGGCGACCGCGCCGACCGCGCCGCCCAGCAGGGCGCCTTCGGTCTTGTTGCCGTGGCCCGCCACGACGGCGCCCAGGGTGCCGCCCGACAGGGCGCCGATCACCGTGCCCTTGTTACGGGCGCTCTTGGTGCTCTTGCAGACCCAGACCTTGTGGCGGGTCTGGGCTTCGGCCGCGGTGACCGCGACGGTGGACGCCGTGAAGCCGAGGGCGACGACGACGGCGAGGGTCTTGAGTTGGGCGCGCATGGCGAGCTCCGTTCTTGGTTTGTGATCCTTGAGCGCATTGAACGCCCAAGCTCGTATTGGGTTCGATCAGTGTCGGCTTTCCGACCTGAACCGGGGATGAAGCGGCTCCGACGCCTCCGTTCATCCCCGTTCCGACTTTAGCCCTGGACGCGATAGCGGCCGGCGCTGTCGGGGCAGACGCGGACATAGCGGGTCTCGACGCGGCCGTTGTAGTCGGTGTCGGCCGGGGCCAGGCGGCAGCGGCGGCTGTAGTCGCTGTAGACGCTGCTGGAGCTGGCGCGATAGCGGCTGCTTTCGCGATAGGCGACGGTGTCGTCATAGGTCCAGTACTGGCCGTTGGCGTCGCAGCGGCCCTTGCTGGAGGCGTTGCCGATGCTGGCGCCGACGCCGGCCCCGACCAGGGCGCCCAGCACCGTGCCTTCCGGTTTGGCGTTGCGGGCGGCCAGGTTCGAGCCGGCCACGGCGCCGACCAGGGCCCCGATCACGCCGCCGGCGGTGGCGTTCTTCTTGGCGTCGCTCCGGCAGGGGGCGTTGTAGGACACGTCGTCGCCATAGCTTCCCGCGTACGGCGCGCCGTAGCGCGTGGCGTAGTCGGGATAGCGGCGGTCATAGGCGCCCGAGCCGTAGCGGCGGTCGTAGTCGGCGCGGGCCCGCTCGTAGTCGGCCCGGTCGCGGTCGTACTGGGCGCGCTGGCTCAGATAGTCGCTGTTGCTGGTGGTGTAGGCCTGGCCGCTGACGCTGAAGCGCCGGGCCTGGTCGGGATAGCGCCGGTCATAGGCGCCGTAGCCGTTGCGACGGTCGTAGTCGCGGCGGGTGTCCTCATAGACCTGGCGATCGTGCTCGAACGCGGTCTGCTCGCGATAATAGTCCGAGCTGCTGTTGTAGCTGGGGCTGTCGAAGCGCGTGGCGTATTCCGGATAGCGACGGTCGTAGGCGCCGGCGCCGTAGCGGCGGTCGTAGTCGGCCTTGTCGCTAAGGTACTTGGAGCGGTCGCGGTCGTAGTCGCGCTGCTGCTCCCGATAGTCGGCGCTCTGGGCGTCGTAGACGGCGCGCTGGTCGCCGTAAGTCTCCAGGCGTTGGCGATAGGCCGCGTCCGCCGACTGGGCCAGTACAGGCGCGGCCGCGCTCAGGGCGACGGCCGAGGCCATCAGCCACACAGTGGTCTTGGAAGTCATGGTTGCTCTCCGTTCCGACGAACGGATCGACGCTCGGCCCCCGATTACGGCCGCCAATCCTTGTTGGGATGTCCCTGGCCAATAGAAGGCGCGGCGGCGGTACAGGTTCCGTCAGGCGCCGGAGCGGGCCTCAGTCCTTGGTCACCGTCATCATGTAGTTGATGTCGACGTCGGTCGAGCGGCTCCAGCGGCCGGTCAGCGGGTTGTAGGCCACGCCGAACGGGCCTTTGACGTCCACCGGCTCGCCGGCCAGGAAGGCGCGCAGTTCGTCGGGTTTCAGGAACTGCTTCCAGTCGTGGGTGCCGGGCGGCACCCAGCGCAGCACGTATTCGGCGCCGATCTTGGCCAGGGCCAGGGCCTTCAGCGTGCGGTTCAGGGTGGCGACGATCATCAGGCCGCCGGGCTTGAGCAGCCGCGAGCAGGTGCGCAGGAATTCGCCCGGATCGGCCACGTGTTCGATGACCTCCATGGTCAGCACCACGTCGAACGGCCCCGCGCCCTCGGCCAGCAGCTGCTCGGCGGTGGCGGGACGGTAGCCGATCGCCAGCCCCTGCTCGGCGGCGTGGGCGGCGGCGGTCTTGATGTTGTTCTCCGAGGCGTCGACGGCCGTGACCGTGAAGCCCAGCCGCGCCATCGGTTCGCTGAGCAGGCCGCCGCCGCAGCCGATGTCCAGCAGGGTCAGGCCCTCGAACGGCGTGCGGGCGTTGCCGTCGCGGTCGAACCGCGCCAGCGCCTGCTCGCGGATGAAGCCCAGCCGGCAGGGGTTGAACACATGCAGCGGCGCGAACTTGCCGCGCGGGTCCCACCACTCCGCCGCGATGGCCGAGAACCGCGCCACGTCGGCGGGGTCGATGCTCCAGGAGGGGGCGTTTCCGGCGGAGGGGGGCGCATCGGCGGACTGGCTCATGGTCCTCATTTAGCAACGACACGGCGGGCGGCACAGGGCGAGACGTCGCACCCGACGAAAAAGACACGTCCGCGACATTGCCGTTGCGCCGCTGCGCCGCTAGAAGACCGCGGCTTGCGCGAGCGGCGCGGTTCGTCCGCCCCCGGCGCAAGAATTGACCTTAGGTTTTTCAGGGGTAGGGCGTGTCACGTCTGGTGATGAAGTTCGGCGGCACCTCGGTGGCCGACCTGGAGCGCATCCGCCGGGTGGCGCGCCTGGTCGCGGCCGAAGTGGCCACGGGCAAGCAGGTGGCGGTGGTGGTCTCGGCCATGTCGGGCAAGACCAACGAACTGGTCGCCTGGACGGACGGCTCGGGCCGCGCGGCCCAGGGGCTGCCGGAGTCGGACGATGAGTACGACGCCGTCGTCGCCTCGGGCGAGCAGGTCACGGCCGGCCTGCTGGCCATGACCCTGCGCAACATGGGCCTGAACGCCCGCTCGTTCCTGGGCTGGCAGGTGCCGATCCTGACCGACGACGCCCACGGCCGCGCCCGCATCGAGGACATCCCGCCGGCCAATCTGGAGGCCTGTTTCGCGGCCGGCCAGATCGCCGTGATCGCCGGCTTCCAGGGCGTGACCCCCGACCAGCGCATCACCACCCTGGGCCGGGGCGGCTCGGACACCAGCGCCGTGGCCATCGCCGCCGCCCTGAAGGGCGACTGCGACATCTATACGGACGTCGACGGCGTCTACACGACCGACCCTCGGATCGAGAGCAAGGCCAAGCGCCTGGCCAAGATCTCCTACGAGGAAATGCTGGAAATGGCCTCTCTGGGGGCCAAGGTGCTGCAGACCCGTTCGGTCGAGATGGCCATGGCCCATCGCGTCCCGGTGCGGGTGCTGTCGAGTTTCGTCGAGCCGGGCGAAGCCCCGGGCCAAGGTACGATCGTCTGCGACGAGGAAGAAATCATGGAAAAGCGCATCGTCTCGGGCGTCGCCTATAGCCGCGACGAAGCCAAGATCACCCTGCTGGGCCTGCCCGACCATCCGGGCGTGTCGTCGCAGATCTTCGGCCGCCTGGCCGACGCCAACGTGAACGTCGACATGATCGTGCAGTCGCGCGCCCGCAGCGCCGACACCGCCAACATGGAGTTCACCGTCGGCAAGCGCGACGCCGTCCGCGCCGTCGAGATCGTCCGCGCCGCCCAGAAGGAGATCGGCTTCGAGGACGTGGCCGTGAACGAGGACGTGGCCAAGGTGTCGGTGATCGGCGTGGGCATGCGCTCGCACGCCGGCGTCGCCCAGTCGATGTTCCAGGCCCTGGCCGAGAAGAACATCAACATCCAGGTCATCTCGACCTCGGAGATCAAGATCTCGGTCCTGATCGACGCGGCCTACACCGAGTTGGCCGTGCGCGCGCTGCACGCGGCGTATGGGCTGGACCAGCTCTAGAGACCCCCCTCAGTCGCTGCGCGACAGCTCCCCCAGAGGGGGAGCATCTGTTCGGCGTAGATCCTCCCCCTCTGGGGGAGGTGGCCCGAAGGGCCGGAGGGGGCGTCCCTCGGCGTTAGCGAAATGTCGCCTTCTGACGTTATGACGTCAAAACGTCATCCTCCAGGAGCCTCCATGTCGGTCTTCCATTTCGATCCCGAGAAGAAGTCCGTCACCTTCGAGGGCGAGGCCGGGCTGGAGCTGCTGTACGACCTGCTGCTGCGGGCCAAGTTCGGCGACGGCTACGAGAAGCCCCTGCTGGTCAGTCCGTGGCTGGCGGCGCTGCTGCGCAAGCTGGACCGCGTCCTGCCCGACGACGGCCAGTGGTTCCCCGAACAGCCGGGCCGGCCGATCTTCGACGAGGACGACCTGCTGGCCATGGGCGACGCGGTCATCGAGGAAGGCCACACCGTCGGCTGGTGGACCATGACCGAGCCCGAGAAGCGCGCCTATTTGCGCGAGGTCATCGCCGCCCCACATCCCCTGACGGACGCCGAGGTGGCGTTCATCGAGCGCGACATCGAAGGCGCGGTCGAGCAGGCCAAGCAATTGGTCGAGGCCATCAGCGAGCCGCTGGCCCTGCCGGGGCACGGCTGACGGAACAGGGAAGGCGGCGGCGATGCACGATGGACTGAACGGCCGCCCCGCCCAGCTCTCCCTCCGCCGCTACGGCGCCGACGGCGACGCCCACGCCCACGACGACTTCGACCAGATCGTCCTGCCGCGCCGGGGCGTGCTGGAGATGGAGGTCGACGGCCGCGGCGGCCGGGTCCAGGCCGGCCAGGCGGTGCTGGTCCCGTGCGGGACCCGCCACGCCTTCGCCGCCGACGGCGACAACCTGTTCGTGGTGGCCGACATCGGCGCCGCCCTGATCGCCCCGTTCGAAGCCCTGCGCGAACGCACCTTCCTGCCGGTCAACGCCCCGGTGCGCGGCCTGCTGGACTTCGTCTGCGGCGACGCGGCGCGGCAGGTCGAGGACGAGGTGGCCGCCCTGTGGGCGCCGTTGCTGTTGCGGGCCCTGGCGGCCGGCGGGCCCGGACCCGACCCGCGCCTGGCCCGCGCCGCGGCCCTTATCGAGCGCGACTTCGCCCGGCCCCTGGCCGTCGCCGAGATGGCGGCCGAGGCGGGGATGAGCCAGAGCCGGTTCTTCGCCGGCTTCGCGGCGGCGTTCGGCCGCTCGCCGCACGGCCAGCTGGCCGACACCCGGCTGCGCGCCGCCCAGCGCCTGCTGACCGGGACCCGGCTGTCGATCGCCGAGATCGCCGTGCGCACCGGCCATGCCGACCAGAGCGCCCTGACCCGGGCGATGAAGGCGCGGCTGGGCGTGACCCCGGCGGCCTGGCGGCGCGGCGCCTCCTAAATCCGCTCATCCCGGCATTCGCCGGGATGAGCGGAATCCAGGGAAATTTTGAACCCTCGATGTCGAAATCGCGCCCCCCGGCGCGACTTCTCTTCGAAGGCCCCGCCGGGGCCTCGCAACGAGGAGCCGCATGATGATCACGGTGAGTGCTTTCCGCTCGGTCCCGCCCTTCGCCAAGGGACTGGTCCGCGACCTTCGCGTCCGTTGGGCGCTGGAAGAGGCGGGAATTCCCTACGAAGCCCGCCTGCTGGACCAGGGCGAACAGGACAGCCCCGCCTACCGGGCGATCCAGCCGTTCGGCCAGGTGCCCTACATCCAGGACGGCGATTTCGTGATGTTCGAGAGCGGCGCCATCGTGCTGCACATCGCGGAGAAGTCGCCCGTCCTGTCGCCCTCCGATCCGGAGGCGCGGCTGCGGATGCACACCTGGCTGATCGCCGCCCTGAACTCGGTCGAGCCGGCCCTGCAGAACCTGTTCCTGATCGACATCCTCTTCACCGAGGAAGCCTGGGCCAAGGCGCGCCGGCCGGGGGCCGAGGCCTTCGCGATCCGGCGGCTGGAAGGCCTGGCCGCCTGGCTGAAGGGCCGCGAATACCTGGCCGACGAACGCTTCACCGCCGCCGACCTGATGATGACCACCGTGCTGCGTCTGGCGCGCGAGACCGATCTGGTCACCGGCAATCCCGTGCTGGACGCCTATGTCCGCCGCTGCGAGGCCCGTCCGGCCTTCCAGCGCGCCCTGGCGGCCCAGACGGCGCCGTTCGAGGCGGCGCTGGAGCCGGCCGAGTAGGAGGTTTCGCCAAGGCTCCGGGAGGTTTCGCCAAGCTTCCCGGAGCCGGCTCTGCTACGTCGCGGGCATGACCCCGCGCCAGCGCCTCGTGATCGGACTCCTCTGCGGCCTCGTCGCCGGGGCGTTCTGGGGCGGGGTGTTCCTGGCCCCCAAGCTGCTGCACGCCTTCACCCCGCTGCAGATGACCGCCGGGCGCTATCTCTGCTACGGCCTGGCCTCGGCGGCCCTGCTGGTCCCCAGCGCCCGCTCGGTGCTGGCGCGTCTGACCCTGGCCGACTGGCGCGACCTGGCGGGCCTGAGCCTGCTGGGCAACATCGTCTACTATGTGGGCCTGGCGGTCGCGGTGCAGATCGCCGGCGTCGCCCCGGCCTCGCTGATCATCGGCCTGCTGCCGGTCACCATCACCCTGGTCGGCGCGAAACCCGGAGAGGGCGTGGCCCTGCGCCGGCTGGCCGCGCCGTTGCTGCTGGTCGGGGCGGGCGTGGTCTGCATCAACATCGCCGCCTTCCAGACGGCCGCCGGGGTCGATGTCGGGCGCCTGGTCCTGGGCCTGCTGGCGGCGGTCGGCGCCCTGGCCACGTGGACCGTCTACGCCGTGTGGAACGCCCGCCGCCTGGCCGCCACGCCCCGCTTCAACAGCCACGAGTGGTCGCTGCTGACCGGCGTGGTCACGGGTCTGCTCTCGCTGCTGCTGGTGATCCCGGCCTTCCTGGGCGCGACCCCGCATGTCCGGACCGACTGGATGCTGTTCTGGGGCGTCAGCCTGGCCGTGGCCCTGGGCGCCTCGGTGATCGGCAACGGCCTGTGGAACGCCGCCAGCCGCCTGCTGCCGTTGTCCTTGTCGGGCCAGCTGATCGTGTTCGAGACCCTGTTCGCCCTGATCTACGGCTTCCTGCATGACGCCCGCTGGCCGCTGCCGCTGGAGGCCGCGGCGATCGTCCTGATGCTGGCCGGCGTGCTATGGTCGGTGCACCTGCATCGGCCTTCGGCGGAAGCCCATCCGGCGGAGTAGGGGGCTCGCCGCAAACATGACTGTAAGCTGAACATCGCCGTTCAGATCGGGTTCAAGGCCACTTTGCGACAAAGGCTTCAACAGCGCCGAACCGGACTTCCCCGGACATGACGCTTCCGAATGGAGCAAGTGCCATGAAGACCACCAAGTTCACGAAGATCGCCGTCGCCGCGGCCGTCACAGGCGCCCTGGTCCTGCCCGCCTCGGCCGCCTTCGCCGGCGACAAGAGCAACAAGACCGAACGCGCCATCATCGGCGCCCTGATCGGCGGCATCGCCGGCGCGGCGCTGTCGGACGGCGACAAGGGCGGCATCGCCATCGGCGCCGTCGCCGGGGCCGCCCTGGGCGCCTCGACCGGAAGCAACGACCGCGATCACCGCTATTCCAGCGGCTATCGTGACCCGCGCTACGGCTACGGGTCGGGCCACAACAGCGGCTACGGCTACAACAACGGCTACGGCCAGTCGGGCTACGGCGGCGGCTACAACAGCGGCTATGGGCGCGACCATCGCGACGACCGCTACAACACCGGCTACCGCTACAGCGGCGGCCAGTACGGGAACGGCTATTACGGCCAGCGCCGCTAACGGCCTTCCAAGCGAAACCACCGGCGCCGTTCCTTCGGGGGCGGCGCCTTTTTCGTGCGCGAACCACGATTTGACCGCGAGCGAACGCTGTGCGGGGCGCGAAATCTGCTATAGCCCGGCTGAGGGCGATGCGGCTTCTTAACCCCTGACGCGTTCTGTCAGGCTAAGCCGTACCGACCAAAGGGGAGTGCGCGCGCAGACATGGCGGCGTCCGGGATCGCTGTTCGGGGACCACGCAGCCTGCTTCGGCAGATTCGCGAGGCCATGGCCGGGGCGGGTCCTGCCCAGGGCAAGCTCGACATGGTGGTGCGCACCATCGCCATCTCGATGGTCGCCGAGGTCTGCTCGATCTATCTGCGCCGCGCCTCGGGCGACCTGGAACTGTTCGCCACCGAGGGTCTGTCGCGCGACGCCGTCCACGTCACCCGGCTGAAGCCGGGCGAGGGCCTGGTCGGCGAGACCATGCGCCTGGGCCGGCCGCTGAACCTGTCGGACGCCGCCAGCCACCCGTCGTTCTCGTACCGCCCGGAAACCGGCGAAGACCCCTACCACGCCTTCCTGGCCGTGCCGCTGCTGCGCGGCGGCCGCGCGATCGGCGTGCTGGTCGTCCAGAACCGCACCGAGCGGATCTATGACGAGGAAGAGGTCGAGGACCTGCAGATCATCGCCATGGTGCTGGCCGAGATGGTCAGCTCCAGCGAGCTGCTGGGCCAGGGCGAGCTCAAGGACGTCGAGATCGCGCCGCACAAGCCCGAGCGGCTGAAGGGCGCGCGCTTCGCCGAGGGTCTGGCCTACGGCGTGGCCGTGCTGCACGAGCAGCCCGTGGCCCCCGAACAGCTGCTGTCCGACGACGCCCTGGCCGAGGAGGCCCGCCTGAAATGGGCGGTCGAGGCGCTGCAGACCCAGATCGACGAGATGCTGGAGGGCCAGCACGGCCTGGTCGGCGCGTCGTACGAGGTGCTCGAGACCTACCGCCTGTTCGCCCACGACCGCGGCTGGAACCGCTCCCTGCAGGAAGCCGTGCGTTCGGGCCTGACCGCTGAAGCCGCGGTTGAGCGCGTGCGCTCCGAGCACCGCGCCCGCCTGGGCCAGGCCCGCGACCCCTATCTGCGCGAGCGCCTGCACGACCTGGAAGACCTGAACGACCGGCTGCTGCGCCACCTGTCGGGCGACGTCCACGCCGTGCGCGTGCTGCCCGAGGACGCGATCCTGATCGCCCGGAACCTGGGTCCGGCCGATCTGCTGGAATACGACCGCACCAAGCTGAAGGGCATCCTCCTGGAGGAGGGCTCGGCCGCCAGCCACGCCGGCATCGTGGCCCGGGCCCTGGACATCCCGTGCGTGGGCCGCCTGGCCGGCCTGCGCGACCGGGTCAGCGAGGGCGACCCCGTGGTGGTCGACGCCGAGACCGCAGAGGCCTGGCTGCGGCCGCGCGCCGACGTGATCAAGGCCCTGCAGGCCCGGATGGAGGTCCGCGCCCAGCGCAAGGCCGAGTTCGCCCGCATCCGGGAGACGCCGGCGGTCACCAAGGACGGCGGCAAGGTCACCCTCTTGATGAACGCCGGCCTGGCCGTCGACCTGGACATCCTGGGCGAGACGGGGGCCGAGGGCATCGGCCTGTTCCGCACCGAATTCCAGTTCATGGTCGCCGAGGAGATGCCGCGCCTCGAGGCCCAGACCAGCCTCTACGAGAAGGTCCTGGAAGCCGCGAACGGCATGCCCGTCACCTTCCGGACCCTGGACCTGGGCGGCGACAAGCTGCTGCCGTACATGGAGCTGGAGCGCGAGGACAATCCGGCCCTGGGCTGGCGCGCCGTGCGCATGGGCCTGGACCGGCCGGCCTTGCTTCGCATGCAGATCCGGGCCCTGATCAAGGCCGCGCGCGGCCGCGAGCTGCGGATCATGTTCCCGCTGGTGGCCAATGTGGACGAGTTCCGCGCCGCCCGCGCCTTCGTCGACCAGGAGGTCGCCTGGGCCCTGAAGCGCGGCCGGCCCGCGCCCCAGCGCCTGGACGTCGGGGCGATGATCGAAGCCCCTTCGCTGCTGTGGCATCTCGACGCGCTTTTGCCGATGACCGACTTCGTTTCGGTCGGCACCAACGACCTGATGCAGTATTTGTTCGCCGCCGATCGGGGCAATCCAAGGGTTTCGGACCGCTACGATCCGCTGTCCCCGGCGGCCCTGCGCGCGCTGAAGACCATCCAGCAGGCGTGCGCCGACACCGGCACGCCGGTCTCGGTCTGCGGCGAGATGGCGGGCAGGCCGCTGGAGGCTTTCGCCTTGCTGGCCTTGGGTTTCGACCGCCTGTCGATGCCGCCGGCTGGTATCGGACCGGTCAAGCAGATGGTGCTGTCGTGCGATCGCGAGGCCGCCCGGCGCAATGTCGAGGCGCTGCTGAAGACCTCGGCCGGGTCGCTCCGTGGCGAGATCGAAACCCTGGCGCGCAAGCTTTACGTCGCCGTTTAGACATGGCCTGGGTTAACCAAGCGCCGCCGTATAGTGTATTGAATCCGGCGACTTACTTTGATATCGACCATAAAGTATTAACAAATCCCGGCTAGGACGGGTGGGGTAAGTCGTCGGCTTCGTCTCTGAGGAGACTGAATTCTCCGGCGACGCGAATTTGGGGTCTCATGGCAGCCATGCCGCTGGATACGGGCAGGGTCTCGCACTTGCATCTGGTCGCCGACGGCGAGCGCGAAGACGCGCCGCTGGCCGAGCACCAGCCTTCGATCGATCACGGCGTCGACATCGGTTCGGCCCTGCGCGCGGCCCGCGAGTTCCGCGGCCTGACCCTGCAGGACGTCGCCGACGCCACCCGCATCCGTCTCAGCTATATCGAGGCGCTGGAAGACCTGCGCCTGGACGAGCTGCCCTCGCGCCCGTTCACGATCGGCTACGTGAAGTCCTACGCCAAGGTGCTGGGCCTGGACGGCGACGCGGCCGTGGCCCGCTTCAAGGTCGACGTGCCCGACGACAGCGAGCCGCTGCGCGCCCCGGTCGGCGTGCGCCACGAGCGCGACCCGCGCCTGGGCCTGATCCTGGCCCTGGGCGTGCTGATCGTGGCCGCCATCGTGCTGTGGAACGTGGCCCAGCGCGCCATCGCCAAGGACGCCCCGCCGGCCCAGGTGGCCCAGGAACACGCCGTCGCCGTGGCCAATGCGCCGCCCCCCGTTCCGGTCGATCCGAACGCCGCGCCGGGCTCGGTCCCGCTGGGCGCGCCGCTGCCGGCCCCGGTCGAATCGACCACGCCCGAGCCCTACAAGACCCCCGGCCTCGACGACGCCGCCGCCAACGGCGGCTCGGCCGACGCGGTGACCGCCGCCTCCAAGGTGCGCGCCGCCGAGGCGGCCAAGGCCGGCGTCGATCCGAACCAGGCGGTCAAGGTCGGAACGCCGTTCCGGGCCAAGGGCGCGGTCTACGGCGCGGCCCCGGCCGAGGCCTCGGGCCTGATCCTGCAGGCCCGCAAGCCGGCCTCGCTGAACGTGCACGACGCCAACGGCCAGATCTATTTCGCCCGCTGGATGGCGGCCGGCGAGGCGTTCCGCGCCCCGCGCAACGGCGGCCTGATCGCCGAGGTCTCCGACCCGCAGGCCTTCGAGGTCTACAACGGCGGCGCCCTGACCAGCCGCATGGGCGCCCCGGTCTCCGCCCTGGGCAAGCTGGTGGTGGCTCCTGCGGCGCCCGCTCCGGCGCCCGTGGCGGCGGCTCCGCAACCCAAGCCCGCCGTGGCTTCAGCGGCCAAGCCGCAGGGCTGAGAAGGGGACACACACTCGCCCTGGGCGTTGTGTGATCCTGGCGAGGTGGTGGGGGCGAGTGTGTGTCCCCCGTTTCTGGCTCGACCTCTAACCCCTTCGCCCGCCCGACTTCGCGAACAGCAGGTCCGACCAGTTCCATCGGCTCGACCCCAGCGCCAGGCGCGGGGCGCCCGGGCCGTCGGCCAGGGAGATCAGCACCAGGCCGCGCATCGGGTCGTCGCGGCAGGCCTTGGGGGCGAAGGCCACCTCCAGCATGATCAGCTCGCGCACGCCGGCCAGGCCCTTGCCCTCCTGGCCCGGGCTCTGCACCCAGTCGCCGTTCCAGACCAGCACCGCCTTGCCCTTGGCGGCCGCCTCGGGATGGACCTGCATCATCGCGGCGCGGACGCGGGGGTTCTTGCGCAGGGCGTCCTGCAGCAGCCGGACCATGTCGCACCCGCCGCCGCCCGGGCCGCTGCCCGCCCCGCCGGCCCCGGAGCCGTTGCCGGCCGTGGCCGCGCCGATCAGGTCGGCCTCGCCCAGCTCGGCCACCACCTGGGGCGTCGGGGCGGGCTTGGCGGGCAGGGGCTCGACCTCGCGCGGCGGGACCAGCTTGGGCGGGCGGACGGGCAGCTTGGGCGGCGAGCGCTTGGCCGGGGCCGGATCGCCGGCCGGTTCGGGCGCCAGCTTCGGCGGCTCGGGCGGGGGAGGGGGCGGCTGGTACAGGGCCACGGCGATCGGGTCGGGCTCGTCCATCATCGGCGGCTGGATGCGCACGGCCAGGATCGCCAGCAGCAGGCCGGCATGAGCCGCCAGGCTGACCGCCCCGGCGACCAGGCCGTCCACGCGGGCGCGCCGGCGACGGACCGGCGTCGGGACCAGGGGATCGTACGGCTGCGGTCGCCCGCTCATCGAAACTCCAGAACCGCCTTTGGGAAGCTCCAGAGACCACCGGCCCGCGTCAGGATCGTGGCGCCCGCGACATTTCTCCTCGCGCCCTGCACGCGCCCGCTCTTGGGTTCCGCCGCCAAACCCCTTAGATTGGCCGCATGTCCGCAGACCACACGCACGTTCGTCCCTGGCGCCAGATCACGCGTCGCCAATCGCGGAAGATCCGCGTCGGCAACGTCGAGGTCGGCGGCGACGCCCCGATCACCGTCCAGTCGATGACCAACACCCTGACCAGCGACGCCAAGGCGACGCTGGAGCAGATCCGTCAGCTGGAGGAGGCCGGCGCCGACATCGTCCGCGTCAGCTGCCCCGACACCGACTCCACGGCCGCCTTCAAGACCATCGCCCGCGAGGCCAAGGTGCCGCTCGTGGCCGACATCCACTTCCACTACAAGCGCGGCATCGAGGCGGCCCAGGCTGGCGCGGCCTGCCTGCGGATCAATCCGGGCAACATCGGCAGCCCCGACCGCGTGCGCGACGTGATCCAGGCGGCCCGCGACCACGGCTGCTCGATGCGGATCGGCGTCAACGCCGGCTCGCTGGAGCGCGAACTGCTGGAGAAGTACGGCGAGCCGTGCCCCGACGCCATGGTCGAGAGCGCGCTGAACCACGCCCGCATCCTGCAGGACCACGACTTCCACGAGTTCAAGATCTCGGTGAAGGCCAGCGACCCGTTCATGACGGTGGCGGCCTACTACCAGCTGGCCGAGGCCATCGACTGCCCGCTGCACCTGGGCGTCACCGAGGCCGGGGCCCAGCGCACGGGCACGGTGAAGTCCTCGATCGGCATCGGCTCGATGCTGTGGGCCGGCATCGGCGACACCATCCGCGTGTCGCTGGCCGCCGACCCGGTCGAGGAGATCAAGGTCGGATTCGACATCCTCAAGTCGCTGGGCCTGCGCCACCGCGGCGTCAACATCATCGCCTGCCCGTCCTGCGCCCGTCAGGGCTTCAACGTCATCAAGACGGTCGAGGCGCTTGAGCAGCGCCTGGCCCACATCAGCCAGCCGATGTCGCTGTCGATCATCGGCTGCGTGGTCAACGGCCCCGGCGAGGCCCTGATGACCGACCTGGGCTTCACCGGCGGCGGCGCCGGCTCGGGGATGGTCTACATGGCCGGCAAGCCCGACCATAAGCAGTCCAACGACGGCATGATCGACCACATCGTCGAGCTGGTCGAACAGCGCGCCGCCCAGCTGAAGGCCGAGGCCGAAGCCAAGGCGATCGCGGCCGAGTAGGGGCGCTCAGGCGTCCTGATCCAGCGGACGCCCTCCGCGCGCCCGCAGGTCGGCCATCAGCGTCCGCATGGCCCAGCCCGTGGCCTTGGCGATCTGTTCGCCGTCCAAACCCCAGTGGTCGCGCATCTCCAGCCAGGGCGTGGTGTGCAGCACCTGCAGCACCGCCGTCGCCAGCCTCTGGTCCTCGGGCGGCAGGTCCTTGACCAGATCGGCGGCGACCTGGGTGTAGGCGTCGACGCGACGCCCGCTGTCGGCCAGCCGCATGGCCCGCCCCTGCGGCGTGGAGCGCACCAGGGTGGTGATCGGCGCGATGCGGTCCAGGCCCGTATAGATGTCGTGCAGCGCGTCGGTGAGGTCGGCCTCGGTCTGGGGGAAGGCGACGCGCGGCCCGGCCAGCTCGCGCACGCGGCTGGTGGCCCCCGCCAGCAAGGTCTCGCGGTCGGGGAAGTAGCGATAGACGGTGCGCCGGCCCAGGCCCGTCCGCTCGGCGATCAGGTCGTGGTTGATGTCCATCCGTCCCTCCGCCAGCAGCTCGATGAGGGCGTCGGCGATGCGCGTGCGCACCTCCTCCTTCTTCTGTTCGCGGGCGCCGGGCTTGTGGGCTGAACCATCCATAGGGTCCAGATAGAGTCTGGCACAAAAAGTGTCAAATCCATATTGACACAATCTGTGCCACATTGCATTGAGCGCCCAACGAAAGGGATACCGATGCTATTTCACATGTCGATCGCGGCGCACGATCCGCAACACGTGGCCCAGGTGCTGGCCGAGCTCTGGGGCGGCGAGGCGTTCCGCTTTCCGCCGATCTCCGACAACGGCTGGATCGCCCTGGCCGGCGACGCGCGCGGGACGGCGCTGGAGGTCTATCCGGTCGACGTGGTGCTGCGCGAAACGGAAGGCGACGCCGACGCCCACGGCGAGCACACCGGCCAGCCGGCCTTCACGGCCACCCACGCCGCCGTCGCCACCGACCTCGACCTGGAAGCGGTGATGGCCATCGCCGCCCGCGAGGGCTGGCCGGCCAAGTACCGCAAGCGGGGCGGCCTGTTCGGCGTCGTCGAGATCTGGATCGAAGGCCGCCAGATGATGGAGATCCTGACGCCCGAGATGCAGGCCGAGTACCTGGCCTGCATGAACTTCGAGGCGTGGCGCGCCATGAGCGCGGCCATGGGCGCCCGCGCCTAGGCCTTGATGTTCAGCACCGAGGCCGACGGCGTCGATCCCGACGCGCCGGACGGCGTCTGGACGTCGGCGGTGGCGTCCGGACCCTCGACGGCCTTGGCCGCTTCGGTCAGGTCCTTCCGGGCGTTCTCGACCTCGTCGGCCGCGCCGTCGTGCCTGGACTTGTCGAGCAGCTTCTTCAGCTTCGCTTCCTGCACGGCCGTGTCGTACATCTGCTTGGCGGCGCCGGCGAAGGTCTTGATCTCTTCCATGTAGAGATCGGCCACGAAGCGCGGCTTGGCGCCGGTCAGGATCATCGGCGTCGCGGTCTCGGCGGCGGCCGCCTCCGGCGTGGCGGCTTGCGCCTGCGGGTCCGTGGCCGGCGCGGCGTCGACGGGCGTTCCGTCGGGCGCGGCCTGCGCGCCTTGGGCCGCGGCGGCGGCCTGCGGATCGGCGGATTGGTCCGTCGACTGGGCCGGGTTCTGGGCGTTCGCCTGGGCGGCGGCGTCGCGACCGTCGGCGGTGGCGGCCGCGTAGTCCTTGGCCACCTGCGAATACTGCTTGTAGAGGTGGGCGGCGGCCTTGGCCCGTTCGACCGGGTCGCGGATCAGGGTCAGGGCGATCAGCGCCTTGCTCATGTCCTTCAGCTTCTCGGCCACGTCCTGACCGGGCGCGCGGGTCTCCTTCGACGACCCGAAGGTCGAGGCCGCGTCCTTGGCCGACGCGGCGCCCGAGGTCGGCTTGGAGGCGTCGGCGCCGGCGGGATCGCCGATGGGCGTCAGGGTCTTGGCCAGGGACGCGGCCAGGGGGTCGACGTGACGTTCATCGCTTTCGGATCCTACGCGGGCGAACTGGGCGCACCCTAGCAGGCCCGCGTGACGGCATCATGCTCGCGGCTCAGCCCAGCGAGGTCTGGATCGGCACGCCGCCCTTGATCGCCAGGGTCACCGGGGTGCGCTCGGCGATGTCGGCCAGGCGGGCGCGCTGGGCGTCGTCCAGCGGGCCGGCGGGGACCACGACGCGCTCGATCCGGGGCGGGGTCTCGCCGCCGTGGTAGTGCAGCCGGACCTCCAGGCTCTCCAGCGGCCATGCCTTGTGCTCGGCGTACATCTTCAGGGTCATGGCCGTGCAGGCGCCCAGGCTGGCCAGCAGCAGGTCGAACGGGGCCGGACCGACGTCGGCCCCGCCGTTGCGCGGCGGCTCGTCGGCGGTCAGTTCGTGGCGGCCGGTGGTGATCTGGGTGACGTAGCGAACGTCGCCGATGCGGGCGGTGGCGGCGGCCATGGCGGCTCCTTGCGAAACGGGAGCCGCATCCTGCCGCGAGTCGGCACGAGGGCGGGGACATGCCCTCGGGCGTGTCCCCAGATTTCGCGCGGAGCCAGGCGGTTGGGGACACGCGCAAGCGCATGTCCCCGGTCTCAGATCGTCGCCCGCGAGCGCTCGTCCGCGCCGATCAGGGCGTCGGCCACGACCCGCAGGCCGCGCTCAAGCTCGCCCCGCTCGGCGGTGGCGCCCAGGCAGATGCGGACGCCGGTCTCCAGGCCCGGGGCGACGATCGGGGCGCCGGGCGGGGTCAGTTCGACGCCGCCGCGCAGGGCCCGGCCGGCGACGCGCTCGGCGTCCAGCTCGGGCATCGGCAGCCAGACGTGCGGGGCGCTGGGCGAGGCCGGCGCCTCGATCGCCGCGCCCAGGACCTGGCGCGCCAGGACCATGCGGGCGGCCATCTCGGCGACCGACTCGGCGGCGATCTGGTCGGCGACGCCCTCCTCGATCCACTGGGTGGCGATCAGACCGCCGAAGTTGGGCGGGGCGTAGGCCAGGGCGCGGACCGCGCGCAGCACCCGGTCCAGGGCCTCGCCCGGGGGCGTGACCAGGAAGCCGGTGCGCAGGCCCGGGGCCAGCGACTTGGACGCGCCCGAGACATAGAAGGTCCGCTCCGGGGCCAGCACCGCCAGGGGCGGCGGCGCGCCGGGGGCGTAGACGGCGTAGATGTCGTCCTCGACCAGCCACAGGTCGCGGGCCCGGGCCACGGCCACGATTTCGGCCCGCCGCGCGGCGCTCATGATCCGGCCCGTGGGGTTCTGCAGGGTGGGCTGCAGGGCGACCACCCGGGCGGTCCCGCGCGCGGCGGCCGCGTCGAGGGCGTCGGGCAGCACGCCGTCGGCGTCCATCGGCAGGCCCTCCAGGCGATAGCCGGCGTGCTCGGCCAGCGCCTTGACGCCGTAGAAGGTGGAGGACTCGCACAGCACCGTGTCGCCGGGCCGGGCCACGGCCCCGAAGGCCAGGTTGAGGGCCTGCTGGGCGCCGGAGCAGACCACCAGCCGCGTCCAGTCGGCGCCGGCCAGGCCCGCGCTGCGCGACAGCCAGGCGGCCGCCGCCCGGCGCTGGGTCTCGAGGCCGGCGGGAGGCGCATAGGCCAGGTGGTCCAGCAGGTCGGCGCGCCGGCGCAGGCGGCCCAGGGTCTCCGACAGCCGCGCCTGGGCGGGCGCGAGGGGGGCGATGTTGCGGGCCAGGTCGATCGGACCGTTCGCCGCCGGTTCGGGCCGCGCGCCGCCGGGTCCGCGTACGAAGCTGCCGCGTCCCACATGGCCCTGGATCAGCCCGGCCTTCTCGGCCTCGACATAGGCCCGGGTCACCGTGCCCAGGCCCAGGCCCAGGCGGTGGGCCAGGTCGCGCTGCGGCGGCAGGCGCGCGCCGTCGGCCAGGGCGCCCGAGGCGATGTCGGCCCGCAGGGCGTCCAGCAGGCGCTCGTACAGCGGCGCGTCGCCCGGCGGCAGGGTCGGGGTCCAGCCCGCCATGCGTGTCTCCATAATTGTCATGGTGACAATATAGGTTTTGACTCATGATGCAATTGGCAAGATGACCGTGACATTCCTTCTCCCAACGGTCCTAGGGGAGTGTCCGCCATGACCGCTCAATTGCTGCTCGCCTTCGTCCTGTTCGCCTTCGCCACCGCCGGCACGCCCGGCCCCAACAACATGATGCTGCTGGCCTCGGGCGCGAATTTCGGCTTCCGCCGCACGGTGCTGCACATCCTGGGCATCAGCGCGGGCCTGGGCGTGATGGTGGCGGCCATGGGCCTGGGCCTGGGCGGGGTGTTCAAGGCCTTCCCGGTGCTGCACGACGTGCTGAAGTGGGTGGGCGGGGCCTACATGCTGTGGCTGGCCTGGAAGATCGCGACGGCCAAGGGCGTGACCGACAAGCAGGCCGGCTCCCAGCCGATGACCTTCCTCCAGGCCGCCGCCTTCCAGTGGGTCAATCCCAAGGCCTGGGCCATGGCCCTGACCGCGGCCACCACCTACATGGCCGACGGTTCGACGAGCGCGGTGTTCCTGGTGGCCGGGACCTTCATGCTGGTGGGCGCGCCGTGCAGCGCGGCCTGGGCGGGCTTCGGCCGGGGCCTGCGGCCGTTCCTGGACCGGCCCAAGGTGCTGCGCGCCTTCAACCTGGCCATGGCGGCGCTGCTGGTGGTGTCGCTCTATCCGCTGGTCGTCGAGACCCGTCCGGCCGGCGTCACGAAGGAAGCGCCGCGCCTGCTGGCCGACCTGCCGCCGACGCCGCGCTGGTCGTCGCGGGGCTGAGGCAGATTGCAGAAACTTAAGTCGACGCCGGCGGACGGCTGAGCTCTGGTGCGGCCACGAAAATCCGGAGACGTCCATGTCCCTCGCCGTCCGTTCCGCCTTTCTCGCCGTCGCGCTGCTGGCCGGGAGCGCCGCCGCCGCCCAGGCCGCCGTCACCCCCGTGCCGGTCGGCCAGCCCCTGGCCCGCTTCGCCAACCTCAAGCCCGGCGTGCACCGCTATCTGCGCTTCAAGCAGACCGGCGACACCATCCGCGTCGCCGACGTCTGGACCCGCGAGGTCCGCTTCGAGGACCAGGACGGCAAGCGCCGGATGCACATCGTCCAGCACTGGGACGGGGTGGGCGCCACGCCGTCGGACCGCCAGCTGGACAGCTGGTTCGAGGTCGGCACCTTCCGTCCCCTGAGCCACATCCGCCGGTCGCAGAAGGACGGGGTCTCCAAGGTCGAGGGTTTCGTCTTCCGGCCCGACCGGATCGTCGGGATGAAGGACCTGGAGGGCAACGCCGCCAAGGACTTCGACGTCGCCTCGCCGCAGCCCAGCTTCAACTTCGAGACCGACATGGAGTTCATCCAGGCCCTGCCCCTGGCGGCGGGCTACGAGGCCAGCATCGTCTTCACCCACCCGGGCGGCGGGCCGCCGGCGGCCTATGTCTTCAAGGTGGCGGGTTCGGAGACGCTGGACCTGCCGGGCGGCGGCAAGGTCGACTGCTGGCTGGTCACGGCCGACTACAACCGCCCGGAGACGCCGGTGACGCGCTTCTGGTTCGCCAAGGGCAGCCAGGTGATGATCAAGCAGCTCTCGCCCCTGCCGGACGGTTCAGGGGTGATCGGGAAAACCTTGCTCTATTGATCAATTTGAACCGCTCATCCCGGCGTTCGCCGGGATGAGCGGATTTGGGGATGGGTGAGGGGGCTTGCCTGGGAGAGCGCATCAGCCCCAGATCGAACCTCCACACGAGGTCCCGCCCATGCGCCCGTTTTTCCTCGCTGCCCTGGCCGTCGCGATCGCGACGCCCGCCCTGGCCCAGGACCTCAAGGTCACCGTCCAGGGGCGCGATAGCGTGACCCTGACGCCGGCCGATCTGAAGGCCCTGCCGCGCGCCAAGGCGACCTTCACCGCCCACGGCAAGCAGATCACCTACGAGGGCGCGGTGCTGAACGCGGCCCTCAAGCAGGCGGGGGTGGTGTCGGGCGACCGGCTGATGGGGCGCTATCTGAACCAGGTGGTGGTCGCCAAGGGCGCGGACGGCTTCACCGCCAGCTATTCGCTGGGCGAGACCGACCCGATCTACCGGACCAACCCGGTGATCATCGCCGACAGCAAGGACGGCCAGCCGCTGGACGCCAAGGAGGGGCCCTACCGCCTGGTCGTCGACGGCGACCTGCGCCCGGGGCGCTCGGTGCGGCAGGTGGTGTCGGTGGACGTGAAGGCGGTTCCGTAGATCGGCGAGCCCCTAAATCGTTGTCATCCCGGAAGCCCCGCAGGGGCTGTCCGGGACCCAGGGGACTGGGCTGATGCTTTGCGGTTCCCCTGGGTCCCGGACAAGCGCTCCGCGCTTTCCGGGATGACAACCGTTTGGGGGAAGTTGACCCCTAGCTCTGCACCGGCCCCAGATAGTCCAGCTTGCCGATCTGCACGCCCTTGTGGCGCAGCACGTCGTAGGCGGTGACCACGTGGAAGAAGAAGTTCGGCAGGGCGAAGCCCAGCAGATAGTCCTCGCCGGTGAAGGTCAGGGTCCCGCCGGGCAGCTTCAGCTCGACGGTGCGGTCCTCGCTGCCGTCGAAGGCCTCGGGATCGACGCTCTGGATGTAGGCCAGGGTGTCGGCCACGCGCTTGCGCAGCTGGGCGAAGCTCGTTTCCTCGTCGGGCATGGCCGGGGCCTCCACGCCGGTCAGCCGGGCCACCGCGCCCTTGGAGGCGTCCGAGGCGCGCTGGATCTGGCCGGACAGCGGCAGCATGTCGTCGGTAAGGCGGGCGGCGACCAGGTCGTCCGGGTTCCAGCCCTGGGCCTTGGCGTGGGCCTCGCCCTTCTCGAGCAGGGTGGACAGGACGTTGAGGGCGCGCACGAAGACGGGAACCGAGGCGCGATGCATCGACAGGGGCATGGAGAGCTCCGAAGGAAAGCGCGGCGTTGGGGGATGGATTTGGCCGCGGTCGGGAGATGGGGGCGCAAGGTCGAGCTTTACAGGGTCGCGCAGGCCGTTCCGACCCAAGGGGTGACGCGGGGCGTTCGGAGCGGTAGAGAGACCGCCCATTCTCCCACAGCGTGACATCTCCCCTTGCGACTGCCCCAGGCCCGCCTCGACCAAGTTCTCGACCGCTTCCGTGAAGTCGAAGCCCGCATGGGCGCGGCCACCGACGGGGCCGAGATCGTCAAGCTCTCCAAGGAGCACGCCGAGCTACGCCCGGTGGCCGAGGCCGTCGAGGCCCTGGCCAAGCTGAGCGCCGAGCGCGCCGAGCTGGAGGAGATGGCCGGCGATCCGGAGATGGCCGCCATGGTCGCCGACGAGAAGGCGGCCCTGGACGAGAAGCTGCCGGTCATGGAGCGCGAGCTGGCCCTGATGCTGGCCCCGCGCGACAAGGACGAGAACGCCTCGGCCATCCTGGAAGTCCGCGCCGGCACGGGCGGCGACGAGGCGGCCCTGTTCGCCGGCGACCTGTTCCGCATGTACCAGCGCTACGCCCAGCTGCAGGGCTGGCGGGTCGAGATCGACAGCGTCTCGGAAGGCGAGATGGGCGGCTATAAGGAAATCATCGCCTCGGTCACCGGCGACGGCGTGTTCGGCCGCTGGAAGTTCGAGAGCGGCGTGCACCGCGTCCAGCGCGTGCCGGCCACCGAGGCCCAGGGCCGCATCCACACCTCGGCCGCCACCGTCGCGGTGCTGCCCGAGGCCGAGGACGTCGAGATCGAGATCAACGAGAGCGACCTGCGGATCGACACCTACCGCTCGTCCGGCGCCGGCGGCCAGCACGTCAACAAGACCGACTCGGCCGTGCGCATCACCCACTTGCCCACGGGTGTGGTGGTGACCAGCTCGGAAAAGTCGCAGCACCAGAACCGCGCCCGGGCCATGAAGAACCTGAAGGCGCGCCTGTACGACATGCAGCGCGAGGCCTTGGACACCGCCCGCTCGGACGCCCGCAAGAGCCAGGTCGGCAGCGGCGACCGCTCCGAGCGCATCCGCACCTACAACTTCCCCCAGGGCCGGGTCACCGACCACCGCATCAACCTGACGCTCTACAACCTGGCCAAGGTGATGGAGGGCGACGCCCTGGACGACGTGATCAAGCCGCTGATCGCCGAGGACCAGGCCGCGCGCCTGGCCAGCCTGGAAGAGGGCGGGTTCTAGGGCCCAGCCCTAGAAGTTCGACGCCGACCATCCGACGTTCAGCGTCGCCAGGGCCAGGCCGGCCGTGAAGCTGACGTCGGCGCCGGACGCCGTCGGGGTCTGGGCGTCGCTGATCGGCTGTTCCAGCGCCGTGACCAGGCTGGCGTTCTGGATCGTCCCGCCCAGGGCCCGCAGTCCGGCCAGCGACACCGTCACGTCCATGGCGGCGTTCGAGGGCTGGTAGACGCGAAGGATCAGGTTCCCCGGATTGGCTTCCGACGGCTTGACGGCGGTCAGGATCGGGGCGGCGCTTCCCGAGGCCGCGCTCACCGAGGCCAGCGAGACCGCGGCCGGCAGCTGGTTGGTCGAATTGCCCGGCGCCACCAGGGCGGTCAGCGGGGTGGTGTAGCCCAGGGCCTCGATCAGCTGGGCGCCGTTGCCGGGGTCGGCCTTGCCGTTGCTGTCCACATTGATGCCGGTGGGCACGCGGAAGGCGTATTCCATCGTGTGGACGTCGGGGTCGATGCCGCCGGGCGGCAGGGGCAGCTGGCACCAGCCGAAATAGTTCTGGCCGGGATTGCGGGCCAGGCCGCCCACCAGCAGCGCGCTGTTCTGGGCGCCCTGGCCCCAGGCCGGCATGGCGCCGTGATAGATCGCGGCCAGCGGCGCGCCCGTGGTGGTCTCCGGGATCAGGAAGTCGTGCGTGGCCTGCATCGACGGCCCGTCCCAGTAGCGGACCTGGACGGCATCGTCCCAGTGGTAGGGCGTGCCCTGGACGATCGCGTCCACCTCCGCCCCCAGCTGGAACATCGTCATGGCCGAATAGTTCAGCGGACAGGCGCCCGTGGTGCGCATGCGCACGAACGGCTCGTCGGCGACCAGTAGATATTCCACCACATAGGGGTAGTCGGCGTCGGCCACCCTGCAGGTCAACTCGGCCTGCAGGCGCACGCGCAGCGGGCCGGTCTCCAGCACCTGGAGCCCGGTCACCGTCGTGGTGACGTTGGTGTCCAGCGTCAGGGCCGGGTAGCCCTGTCCCTGCTCGGGGGCGTAGCGGTAGTTGTTGCCGTCGGCGTCGTTGTAGAACCCGATCTGGTTGGACGTCCCGCCCAGGATGTTGGCCTGGGGATCGCCCGACTGCAGGTCCAGGATCGTGTCGATGGCCCAGGCCGAGGCCGCGCTGACCTCGACCGAGATCAGGCTGTTGGCCAAGACGTAGGAGTCGCCGCCGTTCGAGGTGGTGATGGTCGCCTCGGAGGTCGCGGACGCGGTCTCGGGCGACAGGTAACAGGTGGTGTAGCCCAGGCTCTCGCCGGTGGCGGCGAACAGCAGGCCGCCCTCGGCGCTGGGCTGCAGGGGCACGTTGCCGGACGGGGTGCGCACGCTGGAGAAGAACGACGGGTCGAGCGCCGAGGGGACCGTCAGCTCGACCAGGCCGCTCCTCTGGAAGCCCAGCTGGTTGAACACCACGATCGGCAGTTCGTCGGACTGCGGCGCGGCGTCGACCTGGGCGGCGATCTCGCTCATGGCGTCGAGACGCAGCCCCTCGGCGCCGGTGCGGGCGGCGGCCAGTCGCGGCAGCTGCTCGCCGCGGTAGACGTAGTCGGCCGCCGTGCCGGTGATGAAGTCGTGGTGAGTGCTGGGCGCCAGGCCGAGCCACGCCTCGCGCAGGGCCGAGGTGCGGGCCTGCAGCTCCACCGTCCAGGCGCCGCCGCAGCTTTTGGCGTTGCGGGCGCCGGCGATGACCCCGAAGATCTCGGCGCCCAGCAGGGCGCGGGTGGCGTCGTTGTGCAGCCGTTTGATGCGCGGCCGGGTCTGGTAGCAGCCCGAATAGTAGGGCTGGGGCCGGAAGGCCTGGGGCGCGCCCAGCAGGCCGCTGTCGACGATGGCCTGGATGTAGTCGTCGAAGGTGCCCGCCACGGCGACCACCGCCGAGCCGCTCTCGTTCCAGATCTGGGCGCAGGCGGCGGTGTCGACGGGCAGAGCGAAGTCGGTGCCCACCGGCACGTACAGCACCGGGGTCACCGACGAGGGCGCATTGGCGGTGATGTAGCTCTGGATCGCGCTGACGGCGTTCTCCGTCGTCAGGTTCGAGCCCTGGCCGTAGCCGTTCTGCATCCAGTGGGTGACAGCCGTGGAGCCGTCGCGCGCCCCCCAGATGAACTCCGTGCCGTTGGCCGTCATCCACTCGGCGGGCGACGGGCCCTGGCCCTTCAGCGGCGGGATGTTGGTGGGCGCCCCGCCGGCCACCCGCTCGAAGGTCACGCCCTGGAAGCCCATGGCCGTCAGCATGACCGGCAGCTGCGAGTCGTGGCCGAAGTCGTCGGGCACGTAGGCGTGCTTGGGGAACAGGCCGTAGGCCTGCTGCACCCAGTTCGTGCCGGTCAGGTAGTTGCGCAGGAAGGCCTCGCCGTGCGGCAGCAGGCTGTCGGGCGAGGTGACGCCGCCGCCCAGGATCTCGACGTTGGTTCCGGCCTGCTTCAGCACCCCGGCCAGCTGCGGATTGGCCTCGGTGAAGGCCTTCAGGAAGCCCATCTCGCAGATCGAGTAGAAATAGGCCGGGTTGGGCGCGCCGTTCGGAACCAGGAAGCCGGACGCCTGGCTGAAGATCGTGAAGGCGTCGCCGCCGGTGGCGCTGAAATAGGTGAAGCCGTTGATGTCGTAGGGCGGGTTGTTCGAACAGAGGGCGGTGAAGGGAAGGATCCAGTCCCAATCTAGGTGGGGCGTGGTGCAGAGAATGACCTTGCTGATCGTCACGCCCAACTTCGTCATGGGTCTGCTCCTCGAGGGTCCAGGGACGGATCGTTCGCTGTGATGGCCTTCCAGGGGTGTTTGAGCGGGCCGGCGCGCGCGACGGGGCGTCGTCGTGGTCACGACGCGGCCGTCTTCGGGCTCGGTGGGAAATTCAACCCCAGATAAGCATTATGCTTGTCTGGGTTGAGTTGGTCAATCGGCTTGCGGCGGACCTAGAGGGTCTTTTCCAGCACCACGAACGACAGCTCGCGCTGCGGCTTGCCGAAGCGCTCGCCCACGGGGAAGGGCTTGGTCTCGCCGGTCAGGGCGTAGCCGCGGCGCTGGTACCAGGCGATCAGGGTGTCGCGCAGGTGGACGACGGTCATGCGCACGCGCTTGGCGCCGAGACCGGCCGCGTAGGCCTCGCCATGGGCCAGCAGGGCGCGGCCCAGCTGGCGGTCCTGCAGGTCGGGCCGGATGGTCAGCATGCCCAGGTACCATGCCGGTCCCCCTTGGGCGTCACCTTCAGCGACGTCGCCGTCCGGCTCGATCCAGACGCAGCCCAGCAGCGGGCCGTCGGCCTCGTCGCGCAGGGTCAGCAGCACCGCGTCCGGCGCGTCGGCCAGGTCCTGCTTCAGGCTCTCCAGGTCGATGCGCTGGCCGTCGATATAGCCGGCCTCGGTGGTCCAGCCGGCCTGGGCGCCCTGGCCTCGGTAGGCGGAGTTGACCAGGGCCACGATGGCGGGGAATTCGGAGTCGAGGGCGGGGGCGAAGATCATGGCCGCACACTTAGGGGCGCGACCTGCGTTCGCCAAGGCTCAGCTGGGCGGCGGCGTGGGCGGAGCAGGACCCTTGGGCTTGCTCCAGCCGATGGCGTGGCCCCAGTAGCGGCCCGACACCCGTTTCACCGTGCCCGCCTCGCGCTGGATGAACTCCCAGGGGTGGAAGGCCAGGCCCACGGTGTCGGCCATGGCCGCGCCGCGCTGGCCCATCGGCTTTTCGGGGCCGGTGGTGGAGTCGATGGCCGTCTGGTGCTCGATCTCGGCGTTCAGCTCGGCCCCGACCAGCACGGTCATGATCGAGAACCACATCCAGACCATGAAGGCGATCACCGTCCCCAGCGGGCCGTAGGTGGCGTCGTAGTGGGCCACGCGGTTCACATAGACCGAGAAGCCCAGCGACCCGCCCAGCCAGGCCGCCGCCCCGAACACCGAACCCCAGATCACCCAGCGCCAGCGCGGCCGGGCGCGGCAGGGGGCGAAGCGGTACAGCATGGCGAAGGCGAACGCCGTCACGCCCAGCACGATCAGCCAGCGCAGCGGGATCCAGAACACCGCCGCGGCGGAGAGGCCGATCCGGTCGAACACCACGGGCGCGGCGATCAGCACGCCGGCCAGGACGACCGCGTAGATCAGGGCGCAGAGGGTGAAGGCGTAGGTCCAGAGCGTCTTGGTGACGTAGTTGCGCTTCTCGTCCTCGTCATAGGCGATGTTCAGCCCGTCGAAGAGCGCCTTCATGCTGGCGTTGGCGCTCCAGATCGACAGCAGCAGGCTGACCACGAAGGCCACGCCCAGCTTGGCCTGTTCCTGGCTGGCCAGGCGCAGCATCTGCTCGCCGACGATGTTGACGACGCTGGCCGGGAAGACGGTCGACATGTCCTGCAGCTGCTTCTCGACCGCCGCGACGTCGGCGAACAGGCCGTACAGCGACACGAAGGCGCCGATGGCCGGGAAGATGGCCAGCAGGGTGTAGAAGGTCACGCCGCCGGCCACGGCGGGCAGGCGGTCGACGCTGATCTCGCGGAAGGTGCGCCACAGGATATCGCGCCAGCCCAGGACGGGGATGCGGTGCGGATGCCGGGCGGCGCGGCCGCGCATCGGCTCGGCCTTGTCGAACTCCTGCGGCGGCATGGCCCGGTCCTCGGAGAGGCCCGGCGGGTGGTCCAGCTGGGTCTCGTTGGGCGCCAGCGCCGGTCCGCGCCGCGGCAGGACGAACGGGACCAGGGCCAGCAGGGCGATCCAGGGCGCCAGATGATAGGGCCGCGAGGCGATCCACGACCGGATGGGGCGTCGCGGAACGGTGTCGGTCATGGTCTGGCCCTCCGCTGGAGGAACACGCGCGGCGCCGCTCCGTTCCGCCCGAACGCACGGATCGCGACCTTGCCAAGCCCCGAGTCGTCGCCGACCTTGCGCGCCATGCACGCCCGGATCGCCAGCCTCTACCGCCACCCCGTCAAGGGGTTCACGCCCGAGCGCCTGGCGGGGGCCGAGCTGGTCGCGGGCCGGTGCTTCCCGTGCGACCGGCTGTACGCCGTCGAGGACGGCCCCAGCGGCTTCGATCCCGAAGCCCCGGCCCACATCTCGAAGATGCGGTTCACGGTGCTGGCCAAGATCCCGGCCGTGGCCAAGGCCCGCACCGCCTATGACGAGGCGAGCGGGGTGTTCAGCGCCCGCGCCGAGGGCCGGCCGGACTTCGCCGGCGACCTGCGCGAGGCCGAGGGGCGACGGGGCTTCGAGGCCTGGCTGGCCGGCCTGCTGGGCGACGAGGCCCAGGGCCCGCTGCGCGTGGTCGAGGGGCCGGGCGACCACCGGTTCATGGACAGCCGCAGCGGCTATGTCTCGATCGTCAACCTGGCCAGCGTGCGCGACCTGGAGGCCCGGCTGGACCGGCCGGTCGATCCCCTGCGCTTCCGCGCCAACCTCTATGTCGAGGGCTGGCCGGCCTGGGCCGAGAACGACTGGACCGGCCGGGCGATGAGGGTGGGCGAGGCGAGGGCGGAGGTGCTGAAGCCCATCGTCCGCTGCGCCGCCACCCACGTCGACCCGGTCACCGCCGAGCGCGACATCGAGATCGTGAAGGCCCTGTTCGACCACTACGGCCACATGCTGTGCGGCGTCTACCTGCGCGTGGACGAGGGCGGGGCTGTGCGCGAGGGGGACGAGGTCAGCCTCGCCTGACGAAATTTGAACACCGAGAGGTCGCCTCCGCGCGCGAGGCGGAGTAAGACCCCGCCTCATGACCCTGACCCTCGTCAAAGCCTGGAACGCCGCCAAGGATCGTCTGAAGTCCGTTCAGATCGACCAGCCGGCCATCGACGCCCGCCTGCTGCTGGAGGTGGCCGCCGACGTCACCCGTACCGACATCATCAGCGATCCCTACCGCGTGCTGACCGACGCCCAGATGGCGACCCTCGAGGACTTCCTGAACCGCCGCGTCGCGCGCGAGCCGGTCAGCCACATCATCGGCCGCAAGGGGTTCTGGAAGATCCTGCTGCAGGTCAACAAGGACGTCCTGACCCCGCGCCCCGAGACCGAGGTCATCGTCGACGAGGTGCTGAAGGCCTTCCCCGAGGCCATGAGCTTCAACATGCTGGACCTGGGCGTCGGCTCGGGCACGATCCTGCTGGCGGTGCTGGCCGAGCGCCCGGCCGCCAAGGGGCTGGGCATCGACGTCTCGGAGGAGGCCCTGGCCGTGGCCCGCGAGAACGCCGCCAACCTGGACCTGTCCGGCCGCGTGGCCCTGCTGCGCGGCGACTGGACCAACGGCCTGGGCGACGAGAGCTTCGACCTGGTGGTGTCCAACCCGCCCTACATCGCCACCGACGTGATCGAGACCCTGGAGCCCGAGGTGCGCGACCACGAGCCGCGCCTGGCCCTGGACGGCGGCCCGGACGGCCTGGACGCCTATCGCTTCCTGGCCGGCGAGATCCTGCGGGTGCTCAAGCCCGGCGCGATGTTCGCCGTCGAGATCGGCTACGACCAGGCGGAGGCCGTCGAGGCCCTGTTCAAGGCGGCCGGCGCGAAGAACGTGCGGACCATCAAGGATCTGTCGGTCAACGACCGCGTTGTCACCGGTACGAAATAGCCGTTTTGAAAAATTCCTTGGAAACCCTCTCGTGAGGCGGTAGACGAATAACGTCTCCTTCCAAAACGCCGGGTGACGGGAACAGCGATCATCTCGATGATCGCGATACTCCCCTGGCAGGCGCGACCGGCCGACCCGGCTGATCGCCGCGCCCGAACCGGGCGGAGGCTCTACGGAAACCAGCGTCTCTAGAACATCGAAGGCAGGACCCAACACGGTTCCACTCCGCTCCAGAGGCCAAACACCGGACGCGTCGATCGCCGCCGGACAGGTTCAGAAGAGAAGATGAGAGATTTCAAGGGCATGAAGCGCCAGCGCGGCCGCAACAATCGCGGCGGGGCGGGTAGCGGCGGTAAGCCTCAGCAGCACAACGCCAACCGGGCCTTCGATTCGAACGGCCCCGAAGGCGTGAAGGTGCGCGGGGCGGCCCAGAGCGTCTACGAGAAGTACCAGCAGCTGGCCCGCGACGCGACGTCGTCCGGCGACCGGGTCCTGGCCGAGAACTACCTGCAGCACGCCGAGCACTATTTCCGGGTCCTGCGCGCCATCCAGCCGAATCGTCCGGTCAGCGACATCATCGGCAAGGACGCCTATTCGGCGTACGAGATCGACTTCGAGGCCGAGCCCGAAGAACAGCCCGAAACCCCCGAGGCGACCCAGACCGAGGCTCCGGCCGAGGGCGAGGGCGGCGAAGGCCAGGGCGAAGGCCGCCGCGACCGGTTCGAGAACCGTCCCCGCGAGGATCGCCCCCGTGATGATCGTCCGCGTGACGGGCAACGCGACGACCGTCCCCGCGACGGCCAGCGCGACAACAACCAGAACCGCGACCGTGACCGCGACGGCCAGGGCCGCCGCGACCGCTGGCGCGACCGCGACGACCGCCCCCGCGACGGCCAGCGTGACGATCGTCCGCGCGATGATCGTCCCCGTGACGACCGCCCGCGCGACGACCGGCCTCGCGAGGATCGGCCCCGTGACGACCGTCCCCGCGACGATCGTCCGCGGGAAGACCGCTTCCGCGACGACCGTCCCCGCGAGGACCGCCCCCGTGAGGATCGACCCGCCGCCGAGGGCGAAGGCCAGGCCCGCGAGGGCGGCGAGGGCCGCCGCGAACGTCCGCGCCGCGACCGCGCCCCGCGCGACCGCGATCCGATGGCCGTGATCGAGCCGCAGGCCACGCCGCTGACCGCCGAGGCCCCGGCCTCGCCGCTGCTGCGCGGCCAGGACGGCGACGTCAGCCACGCCCCGGCCTTCCTGGGCCGCAAGTCGCCCCGCGCCGAGGCTCCCGCCGACGCCGCGCCGACGGCGCCGACCTCGGACGAAGGCGAGGCTCCGGCCAAGCCCAAGCGCCGCCGCGCCCCGCGCAGCTTCGAAGGCAGCGCCGCGCCGGAGTCGGAAGAGGTCTGAACCTCTCCACCGATCGCCTGATCTTCAGTCATCCCTCGGCCTCGCCGGGGGATGACGTCGTTTTGGGCGTCCCCCATTGCGTTCGACGCCAAACCCCGCCTAGCCTCGCGCCCAACAACATTAGGGGGCGACCGTGCGCGGCAAGACCAAGACCTTTCTCCTGACGGCGGCCGCCTTGTCGGCGCTTGTCGCGCCGGCCTTGGCCGCGACCTCCGCCAAAGCTCAGTCGGCGGATGAAGCCGCCTTCCGCGGGCTCTACAAGGAGCTGGTCGAGATCAACACCACCGCCTCGGTCGGCAGCTGCACGGCGGCGGCCCAGGCCATGGGCGCGCGGCTGAAGGCGGCGGGCTTCCCCGACAGCGACGTGCAGGTGGTCTTCCCCGACGAGCACCCCAAGGCCGGCGCCCTGCTGGCCACCCTGCATGGCAAGGACCCCAAGGCCGGGGCGATCCTGCTGATGGCCCACATCGACGTGGTCGAGGCCAAGCGCGAGGACTGGGAGCGCGATCCGTTCAAGCTGGTCGAGGAGAACGGCTACTTCTACGCCCGCGGCGCCAGCGACGACAAAGCCATGGCGGCGATCTTCACCGACAGCCTGGTCCGCTACAAGCAGGAGGGCTTCAAGCCCAAGCGCGACATCAAGCTGGCCCTCACCTGCGGCGAGGAGGGCGGCCAGTTCAACAGCGTGCCCTGGCTGCTGGAGAAGTATCCGCAGGCCATGAAGGCCGACTTCGCCCTGAACGAGGGCGACGACAGCCAGCTGGACGAGAAGGGCCAGCCCCGCCTGCTGGGCATCCAGGTCGGCGAGAAGGTCTATATGGACTACACGCTGGAAGTGACCAACGCCGGCGGCCACTCGTCGCGCCCGATCAAGGACAACGCGATCTACCACCTGGCCAACGGCCTGGCGCGGCTGGGCGCCTACGACTTCCCGATCGCCCTGAACGACGCCACCAAGGGCTATTACGAGCAGAACGCCAAGATCGAGCCCGATCCCGAGGTGGCCGGCGCCATGCGCGCCATGGTCGCCAACCCGGGCGACGCCGCGGCCGCCGCCATCCTGGCCCGCGACCCGGGCCGCAACAGCATGATGCGCACCACCTGCGTGGCCACCATGGCCGAGGCCGGCCACGCGCCCAACGCCCTGCCGCAGCGCGCCAAGGCCAACGTCAACTGCCGCATCCTGCCGGGCAACGACCCCAAGGTCATCCGCGACCAGCTCCAGGAGATCGTCGCCGACCCGGCCATCAAGATCACCCTGGCCCAGGACCCCGATCCGGTCAGCCCGCCGCCGCCGCTGACGCCCCGGATCATGGCCCCGGCCACCAAGGTCGCCGCCAAGATCTGGCCGGGCGTCCCGTTCATCCCGGCCATGCTGACCGGCGCCACCGACGGCCGCTTCACCAACGCGGCGGGCGTCCCGACCTACGGCCTGTCGGGCCTGATGGCGGGCGTGGACGGCGACCACATCCACGGCCTGAACGAGCGCATCCAGGTCAAGGCCCTGATGAACGGCCGCCAGTTCCTGTACGAGGTGGTCAAGCTGTACGCGGACGGGAAGTGAGCGAGATCCAGAAGGTCCCTCTGGCCACGCGCCTGGTCTTGCGGCTGCGCGTCCCCATCCTGCTCCTCGGCGGCGCGGTCGTGTTCCTGCTGGCGGCTCGTCTGTTGAGGCTGGGCGTTGGGGATGAGACGGTGACCGCCGCGGCGATGGTCGTGGCGGTCCCGGCTTCGGCTTTGTTCCTTTGCGCCGCGTTTGACGCGCGCTTCCAGAACGCGGTGTCGGCGCTCAACGCGGAACGGAGAGCGGCGGCCGAGAAGCTGGGGCGGACGGCCAAGCTGTTTGGGTGGGGGTTGCCGACGGGCGATCCCTTGTTTCTGGTCGTCAATCTTTCCCTCGTGGCGGGGGTTGTCGCCGCCAAGTTCGACCAGGATTTCCCGGCCGTCTGCCTCGGCTTTGCGGCGTTCTTTGTTGTCGGGATTGGAAGCATCGCGCTGATGGTGCGCGGCTATCCCACGGACCGATACGCTGGTTGAGGCGACAAGAGGGGGCGGATGACAACCGCCTCGCGCGGCCGTAGATATCGGCGGTCGCTGAGGGAGCCTGATCATGCGCCGCATCCTGCCGCTTACCTTCGTCGCCCTGGCGCTCTCGGCTTGCGCATACAATCCCGAGCTGGGTCGTCAGCAGATGACGATCGTCGACGACTCCAGCCTGACCAAGGCCGGCGAGCAGGCCTGGAACCAGGCCCTGACCAAGAGCAAGGTCAGTCCCGACAAGGCGGCCAACGCCCGTGTCCGCGCCGTGGGCCAGCGGGTGGTCAACGCCGCAGGCCTGGGCGACCGGCCCTGGGACTACGCCGTGTTCGAGGACGCCTCGCCCAACGCCTTCGTGCTGCCCGGCGGCCATGTGGGGGTCACCACCGGCCTGTTGAAGATCGTCGACAACGACGACCAGCTGGCCGCCGTGATCGGCCACGAGACCGGCCACGTCGTGGCCCACCACGCCGCCGAGCGCCAGTCGCAGAACATGACCTCCAGCCTGCTGCTGGGCGTCCTGGGCGCCTATGCGGGCGGCGACACGGGGCGGGCGATCTCGACCTACGGCGGCGACGCGGCCAAGTACGGCATCCTGCTGCCGTTCTCGCGCAAACAGGAACTGGAGGCCGACCGCCTGGGCGTCGACTACATGCAGCGGGCCGGCTATCGCCCGCGCGAGGCGGTGACCCTGTGGGAGCACATGCAGGCCCAGGGCGGGTCCGGCACGCCGCAGTTCGCCTCGACCCACCCGTCGGACGCCACCCGGATCGCGGCCCTGCAAAACTATATCGTCCAACGCGGCTGGTGAACCTTGTGTGGCTGATCGGCCACACCTAAATCCCTGTCCGAGGTCGTTCGTGCTCGATGGAGGCGAACGGCCCAAATCCGCCTTTGGAGGGGATACCGTATGAAGATCGATCTCTATTCCGACCGCGCCAAGTCCGCGGTCCAGTCGGCCCAGAGCCTGGCCCTGGCCAAGGGGCACCAGCAACTGGGCCCCGAACACCTGCTCAAGGTCCTGCTCGAGGAGAAGGACGGCCTGAGCCGCACCCTGATCCAGAACGCCGGCGGCCGGCCCGACGCGGCCGACGCGGCCGTGGACGCCCTGCTGGCCAAGACCCCGCGCGTCGACGGCGCCGGCGGCCAGCTCTACATGAAGCCCGACACGGCTCGCGTCTTCGACGCGGCCGAGACTGGGGCGAAGAAGGCCGGCGACGCCTTCGTCACCACCGAGCGCCTGCTGATCGCCATAGCCAAGGAAGGCGGCGACGCGGCCAAGATCCTCAAGGACGCCGGGGCCACGGCCCAGGGGCTGGAGACGGCCGCCGCGGCCATCCGCAAGGGCCGCACCGCCGACAGCGCCTCCAGCGAGGACGGCTATGACGCCCTGAAGCGTTACGCCCGCGACCTGACCCAGGCGGCCCGCGACGGCAAGATCGACCCGGTGATCGGCCGCGACGAGGAGATCCGCCGCACGATCCAGGTCCTGTCGCGCCGCACCAAGAACAATCCCGTCCTGATCGGCGAGCCCGGGGTCGGCAAGACCGCCATCGTCGAAGGCCTGGCCCAGCGCATCGTCAACGGCGACGTACCCGAGAGCCTGAAGGACAAGAAGCTGCTGTCGCTGGACATGGGCAGCCTGATCGCCGGCGCGAAGTATCGCGGCGAGTTCGAGGAGCGGCTGAAGGCCGTCCTGGGCGAGGTCACGGCCGCCGAGGGCTCGATCATCCTGTTCATCGACGAGATGCACACCCTGGTCGGGGCCGGGAAGGGCGACGGGGCGATGGACGCCTCCAACCTGCTCAAGCCCGCCCTGGCGCGCGGCGAGCTGCACTGCGTGGGCGCCACCACGCTGGACGAGTACCGCAAGCACGTCGAGAAGGACGCGGCCCTGGCCCGTCGCTTCCAGCCGGTGTTCGTGCAGGAGCCGACGGTGGAAGACACCGTCTCGATCCTGCGCGGCCTGAAGGAGAAGTACGAGGTGCACCACGGCGTGCGCATCAGCGATTCCGCCATCGTCGCCGCCGCCACGCTCAGCAACCGCTACATCGCCGACCGCTTCCTGCCCGACAAGGCCATCGACCTGGTCGACGAGGCCGCCAGCCGCGTGCGTATGGCCATCGACTCCAAGCCCGAGGAGCTGGACGAGATCGACCGCCGTCTGGTGCAGCTGAAGATCGAGCGCGAGGCCCTGTCGAAGGAGACCGACCAGGCCTCCAAGCAGCGCCTGGAGAACCTGGAGGTCGAGATCGACGACCTGCAGTTCCGCAGCGACGAGATGACCGCCCGCTGGAAGGCCGAGAAGGACAAGGTCGGCGGCGCCGCCCAGGCCCGCGAGGCCCTGGACCGCCTGCGCGCCGACCTGGCGACCGCTCAGCGCGCCGGCGACTTCGCCCGCGCGGGCCAGATCCAGTACGGCGAGATTCCGGCCCTGGAGCGCCGCCTGGCGGAAGCCGAGGCCGGCGAGACGGGCGGGGCTGAAAAGGCCCTGACGCCGGAAGTCGTCGACGCCGAGCAGATCGCCGCCGTCGTCAGCCGCTGGACCGGGGTGCCGGTCGAGAAGATGCTGGAGGGCGAGCGCGAGAAGCTGCTGAAGATGGAAGACCAGCTGCGCGGCCGCGTGGTGGGTCAGGACGAGGCGCTGGAAGCCGTGTCGGACGCCGTCCGCCGCGCCCGGGCCGGCCTGCACGATCCGTCCAAGCCGATCGGCTCGTTCCTGTTCCTGGGCCCGACGGGCGTGGGCAAGACCGAGCTGACCAAGAGCCTGGCCGAGTTCCTGTTCGCCGACGAGCATGCGATCACCCGCATGGACATGTCGGAGTACATGGAGAAGCACTCGGTCAGCCGCCTGATCGGCGCGCCTCCCGGCTATGTCGGCTACGACGAGGGCGGTGCGCTGACGGAAGCGGTGCGCCGGCGTCCGTACCAGGTGGTGCTGTTCGACGAGATCGAGAAGGCCCACCCGGACGTCTTCAACGTGCTCCTTCAAGTGTTGGATGATGGCCGCCTCACGGACGGCCAAGGCCGGACGGTCGACTTCAGGAACACCCTGATCATCATGACCTCCAACCTCGGCGCCGAGTACCTGGCCAACCAGGAAGACGGCGAGGACGTGGAGGAGGTCCGGCCGATGGTGATGAACACGGTGCGCGGCCACTTCCGCCCCGAGTTCCTCAACCGGATCGACGAGATCATCCTGTTCAAGCGCCTGTCGCGCGCGAACATGGGCGACATCGTCCGCATCCAGCTGCAGCGGGTCGACAAGATGCTGGCCGAGCGCCGCATGACCCTGGCCCTCGATCCCGAGGCCCTGCGGTGGCTGGCCGACAAGGGCTACGACCCGGTCTACGGCGCGCGCCCGCTCAAGCGCGTGATCCAGAAGGACCTGATCGACCCGATCGCCAAGAAGCTGCTGGCCGGCGAGCTGGAGGACGGCGGGGTGATCTCGGTCGGCGCCGGCGCCGACGGCCTGAGGATCGGCAAGGCGACGCTGCAGTAACGCTGCGTCACCGCCGAATCTGGAACGGGCGCGTCCGATGGGCGCGCCCGTTTTTTCTGTCTGGCGAAGAGCGGAAAAGAGGTCCAGGATGACCTCTCAGCCCTCACATATCGCAAATATTTATCGGGAACCTTTGGCCGGTTTGCGCGTACGCGCGCGTTACTAAGAAGCGGCGTAGAGATGTTCGTGAGAATGGCTAAGTCTGTCTAGAACGGGCCCAGAATTCGCCTCTTTCGAATGTCGGTTTTCAACTGACGAAGCGCCGCTGCTGAACTGTCGAACGGTTCAGCTTGGTGCTCGGAGTTGAAACAAAGGTGGAAGGGTGTCCCATGATTAGCGTGAATTATAAGATGATGATGGTGAGCGCTCTGGTGGCTGGCGGCCTGGCGGTCAGCGGCTGCGCGACCAAGGGCTACGTCAACGATCAGGTCGGCGCGGTGAACACGCGGGTCGACAGCACCGACAGCAAACTGGCCGAGGTGGACCGCACTAGCCAGGAAGCGTTGAAGCGTGCGACCGACGCCGGCAAGCTGGCGGAAGGCAAGTTCCTGTACTCGGTGGTGCTGAGCGACGACTCGGTGAAGTTCCCCACCAACCAGCATGAGCTGTCGCCGGAAGCCGAACAGCGCCTGGCCGACTTCGCCAGCAAGCTGAAGGGCGACAACAAGAACGTCTATCTCGAGATCCAGGGCTTCACCGACAACACCGGCGACCCGAAGTACAACGAAGGCCTGGGCGGCGAGCGCGCCGAGACAGTGCGCAAGTTCCTCAGCAAGCAGGGCGTGCCCCTGAACCGCATGGCCACCATCTCGTACGGCGAGGACGATCCGGTGGCCCCCAACGACACCCCCGACGGCCGCGCCCAGAACCGCCGCGTGGTGATCCAGGTCCTGGCCTAGCAGGTCCTGAACGCGATCATCGCCCTGCGTCCGGCTGGGCGATGATCCCTTCTCTCCGCTCGTCCTGACGAACATCGGGACCCAAGCCGGTTTTCCGAACCTGTCGTGGAGGCGGGTCGGGATGGGCGGCCTGGGTCCCGACCTTCGCCGGGGCGGGCGGATTTTTATGGGCGTCAGCCGATCGTGGCGGGCTTCAGCAGGTCCTCCAGGCCGATCCGGCGGTACATCTCGGCCCGCACCCGGTCGGCCACGCCGTTGACGACCTCGGCGCCGTCCTGCGACGGGTCGATGTGGACGCGGAACGGACGCTTGCCGAATTCGGTGTCGACCACCTTGGCGATGGCCCGCGCCACCTCGCCCGCGTCGGCGTCGGCCGGCTCCAGGGCGGCCAGGCCGTCCAGCGCCATCTTGGCCACGCCCTTGTAGGGGCCGTCGTCATATTCGGCGGCCCGCGCGGCGTCGGCCGGCTTGCCGGAGTGGGCGAAGTGGTTGGTGCCCTGGGTGAAGGCGCCGGGCACGATGATCGAGGTCTCGATCCCCCAGCGCGCCAGCTCGGTGGAGTACGACACCGCCAGGCTGTCCATCGCCGCCTTGGCCGCGAAATAGGGCGACAGGTAGGGCGGGGTGCCGCCGCGCGTCGAGCTGGACGAGACCCAGACCACCAGCCCCTTGCCCTGCTTGCGCAGCTGCGGAAGGGCGGCGCGGTTGACCCGCTGGGTCGACAGCACGTTGACGTCGTAGAGCTGGGCGAACTGCTCGGGCGTGAAGGCCTCGGCCGGGCCGAAGCTCATGTGGCCGGCGTTGTGGACGATCACGTCCAGGCGGCCGTTGTCGGCGATGATCCTGGCGATCCCGGCCTCGACCGAGGCGTCGCTGGCGACGTCCAGCTCGACCGTGCGCAGGTCGACGCCGTTGTCCTTGGCGTAGGCGGCGATCTCGGCGACCCGCGGCGCGTTGCGGCCTTCCGTCTCGCGCATCGAGGCGTAGACGGTGTGGCCTTGGCGGGCCAGGGCCTGGGCGCTGAGCAGACCGAAGCCGCTGGAGGCGCCGGTGACGACGATGACTTGGTTCTGGGTGGTCATGGGACTTGTCCTTGAAGGGGTGTGTCGGGGAGGGGCGTGAAGGCGGGGTGGGGGATCAGATGATCCCGCCGTTGGCGCGCAGGGTCTGGCCGTTGATCCACGAGCCGTCGGGGCCGACCAGGAAGGCGATGGCGGCGGCGATGTCCTCGGGCTGGCCCAGGCGTTCCAGCGGGGCCAGCTTGGCCAGATGGTCGATCACCGCCTGCGGCTTGCCGTTGAGGAACAGCTTCGTGGCTGTCGGTCCGGGGGCGATGGCGTTGACGGTGATGTTCCGGCCGCGCAGCTCCTTGGTCAGGATGCTGGTCATGGCCTCGACCGCCGCCTTGGTCGCCGCGTAGACGCCGTAGGTCGGCTGCAGCAGGCCCACCACGCTGGACGAGACGTTGACGATCCGCCCGCCGTCGCGCAGTTGCCGGGCCGCCTCGCGCAGGGTGTTGAACGTGCCCTTCAGGTTGACGGCGATCTGGCTGTCGAACAGGGCGTCGTCGCTGTCGGCGATGGTCGCCAGCTTCATGATCCCGGCGTTGTTGACCAGCACGTCGACGCCGCCGAAGGCCGTGCGGGCGGCCTCGAACATCTTGCGGACCGCCTCGGGGTCGGCGATGTCGGCCTGGTGGGCGACGGCCTTGCCGCCGGCCGCCTCGATCGTGCGGACCAGGTCTTCGGCCGGCTGGGCCTTGCCGGCGTAGTTGACGACGACGGTGAAGCCGTCGCGGGCCAGGCGTTCCGAAACCGCCGCGCCGATGCCGCCCGAGGCGCCGGTGACGATCGCTACCTTGTTGCTTTGGTTGGTCATTTCGTCTCTCCAGGCCGACACCGCGTCGGCTGTGAGGAGAAGATGAGCCTTTGACGGACGGAGATAATCAGCCGATATTCGACAACATTATTCAGAAATGCGAATAATGGAGACGCCGTCCTGGACCGCTTCGACGCCATGCGCCTGTTCGTCCGCATCGTGGAGCGGCGCAGCTTCAGCCAGGCGGCCCTGGACCTGAACCTGCCGGCCTCGACGGCCACCGAGGGGGTCAAGCAGCTGGAGGCGCGGCTGGGCGTGCGTCTGCTGCAGCGGACCACGCGCCATGTCAGCCCCACCCTGGACGGCGAGGCCTTCTACCGCCGCTGCCTGACCATCCTGGGCGAGCTGGAGGACGCCGAGGCCGAGTTCAGCGACGCCAAGCCGCGCGGCCTGCTGCGGGTGGACGTGCACGGCACCCTGGCCCGCCACTTCCTGTTGCCCGGGCTGCCGGCCTTCCTGGAGCGCTATCCCGACATCCGCCTGCACCTGGGCGAGGGCGACCGGCTGGTCGACCTGGTGCGCGAGGGCGTCGACTGCGTGCTGCGGGTCGGCGACCTGAAGGACAGCGCCATGATCGCCCGCCGGGTGGGCCTGCTGGACGAGGTGACCTGCGCCGCGCCGAGCTATCTGGAACGGCGCGGCGTCCCGACCACGCCCGACGACCTGACGGCCAAAACCGAGCAGGGCGGCGGCCACGTGATGATCGGCTTCGTTTCGTCGGCGACGGGCGAGCACTTCCCGCTGGAGTTCACGGTCGGCGGCGCCCTGAGGTTCGTGACCCTGCCGACCGTGCTGTCGGTGACCGGGGCCGAGACCAACATCGTCGCCGCGCGCCAGGGCCTGGGGATCATCCAGATCCCGCGCTACCACGCCCAGGCCGACCTGGAGGCCGGGCGGCTGGTCGAGATCCTGCCCGACTTCCCGCCCAGCCCCACACCGGTGTCGCTGCTCTACCCCCAGGCCCGCCACATCCCGCCGCGCGTGCGGGTGTTCATGGAGTGGCTGACGGGGGAGTTTTCGCGGCGGGCCGCCTAGGCCGGCGCCGCCTCCTTCGCCGCCGCGATCAGGGCGTCGTCGATCTCGGAAGCCCGCTTGGCCGCCGGGCGCTGGCTGATGCCGGCCCAGTAGGCCTCGAACGCCGGGCGCTTCTCGATCGTGCCGAACATCATGCCCCAGCCGATCTGGGCGCCCACATAGACGTCGGCCGCCGAGAACGTGTCGCCGACGATGTACTGCTTGCCGCCGACCGCCGTTTCCAACGCGTTGAGCGTGTCTTCCAGGCAGCCGTAGCCAGCCATCGGTTTGCGGTCCTCCGGGACCACGAAGCCCAACGACTTGTTGGTCACCGCCGCCTCGACGGGCCCGCAGCCGAACATCAGCCAGCGATAGTAGGTTCCGCGCTCGGGCGAGGTGACGGGCGGGGCCAGGCCGGCCTCGGGGAAGGCGTCGGCCAGATAGGCGCAGATGGCCGCGCCCTCGGTGACCGTCACGCCGCGATGGGTGATGGCCGGCACCTTGCCCATCGGATTGACCGCCAGGTACTCGGGCGCCTTCATCGACGAGGCGTAGTCGAGCACCACCGTGCGATAGGGCGCGCCGACCTCTTCCAGCATCCAGCGGATGATCCGGCCGCGCGACATCGGGTTGGTGTAGAAGACGAGTTCGTCGCTCATGGGAGGCGCTCCTGGGGGAAAGGCGGCGCGATCCTAGCCTGCCCCGTCCGACGCGCAATCTCGACGATCGATGTTATTCGAGTTGCGTCAGGCCGCCTCGGCGGACTTTGCCATGGCCGTGTTCAGCGCGTCGACCAGGCCGGCGGCGGTCATCGGCTTGGACACCGCCCCGTCGAACACCCCGCCGGGGCCGCCCGGGCGGGCGTCGGCCGAGAAGGCGATGATCGGGGCGCTGGCGCTGGGGCCGCCTTCGCCGCGGATGCGCACGGCGGCCTGGGCGCCGTCCAGGCGGGGCATGCGCAGGTCCATCAGGATGGCGTCGAAGCGTTCGGCCGCGGCGGCGGCCACGCCTTCCTCGCCGTCCACGGCCTCGGTCACCTCGGCGCCCATGGCGGAGAGGATGGCGTTGACCAGTTCGCGGTTGGCCGGATTGTCGTCCACCACCAGCACCCGGCAGGCGGGCGGCAGCAGGGCGGCGGCGGCCTCCAGGGCGGACGGGGCCTCGGCGTGGGCCGTCGACGGGGCCAGCACGTCGAAGCTGAAGCAGGCGCCGCGGCCCGGAACGCTGACGACGCCGATCTGGCCGCCCATCGCCTCGACCAGGCCCTTGCAGATGGCCAAGCCCAGGCCCGTGCCGCCGTGCTTGCGCGTCAGGCCGGCGTCCACCTGCGAGAAGCGGCGGAACAGCAGGTCCACGTCTTCGGGGGCGATGCCCGGGCCGGTGTCGGCGACCGAGACGCTCAGCCGCTCCTCGGCGACGTCGTAGGCGGCCGTGACGGTGATCGATCCGGCCTCGGTGAACTTGGCGGCGTTGCCGATCAGGTTCAGCAGCACCTGGCGCAGGCGGCCGCCGTCGATCAGCAGGTCGGCGGGCAGGGTCTCCAGGCCCTCGGTGCGCAGGGCCACGCCCCGGGCCCCGGCCTCCAGGGAGAACAGGTCCAGCGCCTCCTCGATCAGCGGGGCGGGGGCGACGGGCTCGCGCTTCAGCTCCAGCTGGCCGGCCTCCAGCTTCGAGAAGTCCAGGATGTCGTTGATGGTGGTCAGCAGCGCCTTGCCGCCGCTCAGCACCCGGCCGATGAAGCGGCGGGCGTCGGTCGACAGGTCGGGCTCGTCGTCGACCAGGCGGGCGAAGCCCAGCACCGAGGTCAGCGGCGTGCGCAGCTCGTGGCTCATATTGGCCAGGAACTCGCCCTTCACCGCGGCGGCGGCCTCGGCCTCGTTGCGGGCCTCGCGCAGCTGGCGCTCCATGGCCTTCTGCTCGGTGACGTCGCGGACCACGTCGGTGATGCCGGTGATGGCGCCGGTCAGCGGATCGCGCTGCAGGCCGGGGCGGGACTCCAGCCAGATCACCTGGCCGTCTTTGCGGATGGCCCGGTACTCGACGCGGGTCGGGCCGTTGTCGTGGTGGGCCGTCATGTGGGCGATCTGCTCGACGACGATGGCGCGGATGTGCTCGCGGTCGTCGTCGTGGACGGTCATCATGCCCTCGCGGCCGACCAGTTCCTCGGGCGCGTAGCCCAGCATGGTGACGCAGGCGGGCGAGACGTACTGGATCACGCCGCGCAGGTTGCTGTGGACGATCATGTCCTGGGCGTTCTCGGCCAACTGGCGGAAGCGGGCCTCGCTGCGGGCCGCCGCGGCGTTGGCCTCGGTCATGTCCTGCAGGATCTGGCGGCGGTGGCGCTGGATCGAGGCCACGGGCAGGCTGATGAAGATCGCCACGGCCAGGAACAGCTGCAGCACGATCGCCTGGTCGGGCGAGCCGCTGGCCAGCAGGGTGATCGGGCCGTGGCCGGCCATGGTGAAGATCACCGCGACGACGGCCACCAGGGTGGCGCTCAGCGCCGCGCCCAACACCTCCAGGCGCCAGGCGACCAGCAGCATCATGGGCGGCACGATGAACAGCACGGGGCGGGGCTGGGTGAAGACGCCGACGGTCACCACCAGCAGCAGCAGCAGGCAGACGACGCCGGAGATCGAGAGGGGACGTTCGCGCAGGTAGTGGCGCACGCGCACCAGGGCCAGCAGGCAGGGCGTGATGGTCATCAGGCCCAGGATGTCGCCCAGCGACCAGACGCCGATATTGGCCGCCAGCACGCCGCCGCGCATGGCCGTGTGGATCGTGGCGGCGACCATGCCCGTGGCGATCGGCACGGCCAGGCCGCAGATCAGGGCGAAGGCGATCATGTCGCGCGCCCGGCCCAGGTCGACCTCCTGGCCGCAGATCCGGCGCATACCCCAGGCGCAGAGGAAGATCTGGACGATGTTGCAGCTGACCAGGGTGATGTTGATCGGCAGCAGGTCCTGGACGTGGGCGCCGGCGGCCAGGCCGCCCATGAGGCATCCCAGCAGGATCGCCGGCCAGTGGCGGCTGCGGCAGGACAGCAGGCAGGCCACGCCGAAACCGTTGGACAGCCAGATCGGCGCCACCTGGCCGTAGTTGCGGGGGAATTCGACGCAGAGATAGGCCAGCAGGGCGTAACCGACGGCCGCGATGACGGCCAGGGCCGCGGTCTTCAGGATGTCACCCCCGGTCCACCTGGACTTCGGCCAATCGAAATCTGGTCTTGCGGCGGTCGAAGAGGTCTCTGTCATCACCCTGCTTTCGCGGGTCGTCCAGCAATAGCTCAAGCTAAGACGATCGGCAGGGCATGAATAGATCGAAGGCCTTAAAGAACAGTGGCTTGCGGCGCGGCTCATCGCCGCGCCCCTGAGGTTGTATTCGACCTTTTACGACCCGAAACCCTCGGTCGTGACCAGGCGCGCGACTTCGGCGATCACCGCGTTGCGGCCGTCGTTGTCCAGGGTGGAGCGGCTGAGATAGGCGGTGATCAGCAGCGGCGGTTTCCCGGGCGGCCAGACCACTGCGATGTCGTTGGTGGTCCCGACCTTGTCGTCGCCCCAGCTGCCGGTCTTGTCGCCCACCTTCCAGCCCTTCTTCTTCCAATCAGCGGGCAGGCCGGCCCGCAGGCGCGCGTCGCCGGTCTGGTTGGCGACCAGCCAGTCGACCAACTGCCGGCGCGAGGCCGGCGACAGGACGGGACCCAGGGTCAGGGCGCGCAGGGTGGCCAGCATGGCGTTGGGCGAGGTGGTGTCGTGGATTTCGCCGGGTCTGACGACATTCAGCGTGGGCTCGTATTCGTCCAGCCGGGTGACCTTGTCGCCCAGGCCCCGCACGAAGGTCGTCAGGGCGGGCGGGCCGCCGAAGGACATCAGCAGCAGGTTGGCGGCGGCGTTGTCGCTGAGCGTGACCGTCGCCTCGCACAGGGCGCCGACGGTCATGCCCTGGCCGACATGCTTCTCGGTGGCCGGGGAGTGGGCCAGCAGCACTTCGCGGCCGTAGGGGATGCGGCGGTCGAGCCGCTCCTGGCCCTGGTCCACCCGCTTGAGGATCAGGCCCGCGACAAGCGCCTTGAAGGTGCTGCACATGGCGAAACGCTCGTCGCCCCGATAGGCGAAGGTCTTGCCGGAGGCGGTGTCCAGCACCGAGACGCCCAGCCGGCCGTGGCTGCGGGCCTCCAGGGCGGCGATACCTCGGCTAATGCCGCTGGTCAGGCGCGCCGTCGCGGCCGAGGCGGCGGGCGCGGCGAAGGAGAGGGCGGGCAGGGCGGAAAGGGCCGTTAACACTTGGCGTCGGTCGATCATCGGGTCCTCCATGGCGCGCAAGATGGTCGATGGGTGACCCCGCGATCAAACGATGATACTTCGCGCGAAACCCTAGAAAATTTTGGGTCAAAGGGATGGAGGGGTTGGATGAGCCGCGCGCAACTTCCCCTCAACGCCCTGCGGGCCTTCGAGGCCTCGGCCCGGCACTTGAGCTTCACCCGCGCCGCCATCGAGCTGTGCGTGACCCAGGCCGCCGTCAGCCACCAGGTCAAGGGGCTGGAGCAGAGGCTGGGGGCGAGCCTCTTCCGCCGTCTGCCGCGCGGCCTGGCCCTGACCGACGAGGGCCTGGCCCTGCTGCCGGTGGTGCGCGACAGCTTCGACCGCATGGGCGACGTGCTGGAGCGGTTCTCGGCCGGCCGGGTGATGGAGGTGCTCAGCGTCGGGGTGGTGGGCACTTTCACGGTGGGCTGGCTTTTGCCGCGCCTGCCGGCGTTCCGGGAGGCGCATCCGTTCGTCGACCTGCGCCTGTTCACCAACAACAACCGCATCGACATCGCCGGCGAGGGGCTGGACTGCGCCGTGCGGTTCGGCGACGGGGCCTGGCACGGCACCCAGGCCACGCCGCTGTTCGCCGCCCCCATGACGCCGCTGTGCGCCCCGGTCGTGGCCGAGCGGCTGAGGACGCCCGAGGCGCTGAAGTCCGAGATGCTGCTGCGCAGCTACCGCGCCGACGACTGGCCCGACTGGTTCGCCGCCGCCGGCCTGGCCCCGCCGCCGATCCGCGGCCCGGTGTTCGACAGCTCGTGGGTGATGGTCGAGGCGGCCATGCAGGGCGCGGGCGTGGCCCTGGCGCCGTCGATGATGTTCGCCCGCGACCTGGAGCAAGGCCGGCTGGTGCGGCCGTTCGCCCTGGAGGTGGGGGCGGGGATGTACTGGCTGACCTGGCTGAAGTCGCGGGCGGTGACGCCGGCCCTGGCGGCGTTCCGGGACTGGCTGTCTTCGGAAACCCTCTCCCATGGGGAGAGGGAGGGACCCGCCGCGTAGCGGTGGGAGGGTGAGGGGGTAAGACGTCCGACGGCGGGCCGACAGGGTGTTCGTGTGAACTCGGCGAGGGTGTAACCCCTCACCCCTCCCACGCTTCGCGCGGGCCCCGCCCTCTCCCTCTGGGAGAGGGAGAAATTAGGCGATCATCTCCGGATCGTTCCGCTTCAGCCACGCGGCGGCGTAGCTGCACAGCGGCACGATCTTCATCCCTTCGCCGCGCGCGGTCTGGGCGACCTGCTGCATCAGGCGGCCGGCGGCGCCGGTGCCGCGCAGGGCGGGGTCGGCCTCGACATGGGGGATCACCAGGCGGTGCCCGCTGCGCTGGTAGTCGGCGAAGGCCAGCAGGCCGTCGACCTCCAGTTCGTAGCGGCTCTTGGCGGGGTTGTGGCTGAAGGCCTCGGTCATGACTCGCATATGGGCTGGACGGCGCGGGGCGCCAAGGTTGTTATGGGTCTGGGGGCTAACGCGCGAAAGAGGTGGGCGATGCGGTCTCTAGCGGTGTTCGTGGCGTGCGGAACCTTGGCGGCCCTGGCCGCCTGCGGTCAGAAATCCGGGACCAAGACGGCGGAGGCGCCCAAGGCGGGAGCGGCGACGACCGCCGCGCCGGCCGCGCCAGGAGCCGCCGCGCCGGCTCCGGCGGCGACCGCCCCGGCCCCGGCCCCGACCCAATGGCCCAAGCGCAAGCCGGGCCTGTGGACCCAGACCATGACCCTCAAGGCCCAGGGCTTCACCCGCAGCTTCCGCTTTTGCGTCGACGAGACCAGCGACGAGAAGATGGGGCTGGACACCCAGGCCGAGGACAAGCGCTGCCAGCGCAAGTCGATGACCCGCGGCGCGGACGGCGGCTGGACGGTGGTCTCGACCTGCGACATGGGCCCGGGCGGCAAGACCGAGAGCACCATCCACGTCGTCGGCGACTTCAACACCCGCTACGTGATGGACGTCACCAGCGTCACCTCGGGCGCGTCCTCCCCGGCGATGAACGGCGAGCACAAGATGGGCATGACCGCCGAGTGGTCGGGGGCCTGTCCCGCCGGCTGGACCGGCGGCGACGTCGAGATGCCCGGCGGCCGGCGGATCAACCTGCTGACCAAGGCGGTCTCGGGCGGCTAGGGGCGGGCGGGCGCAGTTCGCCCTTCCTGCATCCCCAAAGGTTGTCATCCCGGAAAGCGCGCAGCCCTTGTCCGGGACCCAGGGCGGCCGCACCGCATCAGCCCAGTCTCCTGGGTCCCGGACAGCCTCTACGAGGCTTCCGGGATGACAACGATTGGGTGCGTTTGGGTAGGTCGCCCTAGACCAGCTCCACCGCCATGGCGGTGGCTTCGCCGCCGCCGATGCACAGGGAGGCCAGGCCCTTCTTGCCGCCGCGCGCCTGGAGGGCCGAGATCAGGGTGCACAGGATGCGCGCGCCCGAGGCGCCGATCGGGTGGCCCAGGGCGCAGGCCCCGCCGTTGACGTTCAGCTTGTCGTCGGGGATGCCCAGTTCCTGCTGGGCGATCATGGCGACCACGGCGAAGGCCTCGTTGACCTCGAACAGGTCGACGTCGGCGACGTCCCAGCCGGCCTTCTTCAGCGCCTTCTTCATGGCCGGCACCGGGGCGGTGGTGAACAGGCCCGGCTCGTGGGCGTGGGCGGCGTGGGCGGCCACCCGGGCGACGATCGGCAGGCCCAGGCGCTTGGCCACGCTCTCGCGCGTCATGACCAGGGCGGCCGCGCCATCGCTGATCGAGGAAGAGTTGGCGGCGGTGATCCCACCGTCGCGGCTGAAGGCCGGGCGCAGGGTGGGGATCTTGGCGGCGTCGGCCTTCAGCGGCTGCTCGTCCTGGCTGACGGTCTCGACGCCCTTGCGGGTGGTGATGGTCACCGGCGTGATCTCGGCGTCGAAGGCGCCCGAGGTCACGGCCTTCTGGGCCTTGGCCAGGCCCTTGACGGCGTAGTCGTCCATGGCCTCGCGGCCGAACTGGTAGGTGGCGGCGCTGTCCTCGGCGAAGGCGCCCATCAGCTTGCCGGGGGTGTAGGCGTCCTCCAGCCCGTCCAGGTACATGCTGTCCCACATCTGGTCGTGGCCGATGCGCGCGCCCGAGCGGTGCTTGGTCAGCAGATAGGGGGCGTTGGTCATGCTCTCCATGCCGCCGGCCACGATGATCTCGGCGCTGCCGGCCGCCAGGGCGTCGTGGGCCATGATCGCGGCCTGCATGCCGCTGCCGCACATCTTGTTGACCGTGGTGGCCTCGACCGAGAGCGGCAGGCCCGCCCCGACCGCGGCCTGGCGGGCGGGCGCCTGGCCCAGGCCCGCGGGCAGGACGCAGCCCATGAAGATCTGCTCGATCTGGTCGCCCGCGACCCCGGCCCGCTCGATCGCCGCCTTCACCGCCGTCGCGCCCAGCTCGGTGGCCTTGGCCCCGGTCAACGCCCCCTGGAACCCACCCATCGGCGTGCGGGCGAACGAGACGATGACGACCGGATCGCCAGAAGGCTTGTAGGTCTCGGACATGGTTAGGCTCCACCCTTGGGGATTTGCGGCGGAATAAACCCTCTTCGGCGCGTCGAGCGCAAGGGTTTCGCGCAAAAAGCGGGCGACGGAGGATGCGTATATCCCGCCGTCGCCGCGCAGTGCGCAACCGAGAGAGTCAATTGCTATAAAAAACCTACTCGCGTGGGTCTGCAAAAGCAACCCTTGCATTCCCCGGCGGAAGGCTTCACCTTCGCGTGATGGGCCGTACCGCCGACTACACCAACGAACGCTGCGCCATCGCCGCCACCCTCGAGGTCGTCGGCGATCCGTGGACCCTGCTGATCCTCCGCGACGCCTTCCAGGGCGTGAAGCGGTTCGAGCAATGGCAGGAACGGCTGGGCGTGGCCCGCAACGTCCTGGCCGCCCGCCTCAAGAGCCTGGTGGCCCACGGGGTGCTGGAGCCTCGCCGCTATTCGGAGCGTCCGCCGCGCCAGGAATACGTGCTGACTCCCAAGGGGCGGGCCCTGTCGCCGGTGCTGCTGACCATGGCCGAGTGGGGCGACCAGCATGTCTACGGCGTGGGCAAGGGGCCGGTGCACTTCGTCCACAAAAAGTGCGGCTGCGACTTCCATCCCAAGCTGGCCTGCGAGGCCTGCGGCGAGATCGTCGACGGCCGCGACCTGTCCCGGGTGATCCACGAGGAACAGGCCCTGACGGTCGGCGAGGCCCTGGAGGCTTCGATCGGGATCGCCGCCGAGTGAGCTACCGCTTCCACGTCCACCGGACCAAGCCGGCCTACCGGCTGGTGACGGCGGACGGGGCGGGGTTCCCGGACGGGGCCGACACCGAGGACTGGCGCTTCACCCTCTCGCGCCAACGCGCCGACACCGCCCCCGACGTGGCGCGGCTGGTCGACGAGACCGGCTACTGCCTGTTCAAGATCGGCCTGCGGTTCGACGAGATCGCCTGATCCCCGCGACGGGCCTGGAGCCTAGTCCTGTCGTTTTCCGAAGGACGGCTTGATCGGCGTCAGCGGCTCGGGCTCGAGCGTCGAGACCGGCGGGTCGCCGGGTGCGCGCGGCTTGGCGGGCGGGGGGCTCGGCTCGACCGCGCCCGGGCCTGGAGCCGGCGTGGCCGCCGTGCCGTCCCGATAGCCCTCGACGAACGGCGCGCCGGGGATCTCCAGCGCATAGATGTACGTGCCTCCGCACTCGCCGGTCGCGCCGTTGGCGTAGGCCGCGGCCTTCAGGCGGCCGGCGCGATCGGCGGGGAGCGCGCTCCGGGCGGCCGAGGGATCGAGCCTGGGGCCCCATTGCAAGTCGCCCAGCGTGTACCAGCCCGCGAAGACGGTTCCGCCGGCGGCGACCGGGAAGGTCGGCTGGCCCAGGCAGAAGTCGGCGGTGATCCCGTCCCGCCGCATGGCCGACAGGCGCCACTCGCCCGGCGGGACGGCGAAGGCCTGGACGGTGTCGTAGGTCTCGCCGTCGGCCGGGAGCCATCTGGACGGCAAGGCGGCGACGAAGGTGTCGGGCGCCGTATCGGCGGGACCGGCGTGCGTCCGCCTGAAGACCAGCTGCTGGCCGGCCTGGAGCGTCTTGCCGGACAGGCGGACGAGCACCAGGGCGGCGTCCGCCGGCGCGGCGGCGACCTGTTCGGTCTTCAGGACCTTGACCGGCGGCGCGTCGCCGGCGGGCGGCCAGGTGAAGCTGACGGTCGTCGCGGGCTGGGTCGCCAGGCTCAGCGAAGGCTTCACGGGGCGGGCGCTGGGGGCGAACATCCGGGTCGAGCCCCAGTGGGCGTCGTTGGCGAAGGCGCGGGCGGCGGGGCTCGCCGGCCGAGGCGCGCCGACCTGGGACGAAAGCCATTCGGCCTTGGCGGCGCGCGGCAGGGCGGCCAGGCGGGCGCCCTCCGCCACGTCCACCTGGCGCACGTCCCAGCCGAGCACCACCATGCAGTTCTCGATGTTGGCCGCGTGGATGTTCTCGAAGACCATGCCGTCGAGGTCGTTGAACGCGCCCTTGCCGATGTCGGCCACGACCTTGACGGTGGCCGGGCCTTTAGGAGGGCCGCGGAACGACACGACGCCGGGCGGCGGGGGCGAGATGGTCCGGGCTGTCCGCTCGATGCAGCCGCGCAGCGCGGCGTCGTGGTCGGCCAAGGTCGCGCCCGCGCGGTGGAAATAGGTGTAGCCCGGCACGGTCGCCGTCAGGTCGGCCGCGAGAGCGCCGGTCGAAGCCGCCGCGAGCGCGACGGCCAGCAAACTCACGATACGCATGAAGCCCCCAAATCCCGGTCCGCAAAGTAGGGGCGCGCCGCGCGGGCCGCAATATCGGACGCCGGAGACGGCGGGCCTCGGATTCCGACGTTCGGTCGGAACCTCGACGCTTCGAATGCGTTCCAAGCCCTCGAGCGTCCAAGCCCTCGCGTGGGACGCTCGGGCGGGGGCGCCCGGTGTGCAGTGGGGTTCGCGTTGAGTGAAGCGAGGGAACGTGTCGGCGTGGTGGGTCCCGCCGGAAGCGTGTGCAAGCGGGTGTTGGACGTGCTGGGCGCGGTCCTCGTCCTGGTGTTCTTCCTACCGGTGGGCGTGCTGATGATCGCCGCGATCCGTTGCAGTCGGAGCGGGCCCGTCTTCACGTGCGAGCAGACCGTCGGCCTGGGCGGCGCGATCTTCGGCCGCTGGCGTCTTCACCGGCCGGCCGACGGTGAGACCGTGTTCGATCGGGCGCTCTGGCAGGCGGGGCTGGCCGATCTGCCCTCGGCGGTCAACGTCATCGACGGCGACATGTCGCTGATCGGGCCCAGGCCGCAGTCGCCGTCGCAGTATGTCAGTTTGAGCCGGGGGCTGCCGGATTACGCCCGGCGTCTGGAGGCGCGGCCGGGGATGATCTGGCCCCGCGCCGGCGAGGGCGAGCCGTCATGGAGCGCCGAGCTGGACTATGTGGCCCGATGGTCGGTGTTCGAGGACCTGAAGGTGGCGGGGCTGTACGCGGTCCAGGGCCTGTTCCGCGAGGAACAGGGCGTCGACTAGGTCAGCCCGCGACCAGCACGACGCCGGCGATCAGGCTGGCCCAGAGCGCCAGGTTGGCCACGATCACCGTCAGGCGGGTCAAGGAAACGTGCCGGTCCTGGTGACGCTTGTCAGTATAGGCGGCGGTAGCCATGGGCCTACAACTCCGAATTCTACAGCAGCGTCAAAAAGCTTGACGGCAGCACACAGTAGATACGCTCTAGATGCCATAAAAGTTTCGTATGTCACTCGCTCGCGACGTGAATTTTCGGTGCAGAGGGCAATTATTTTAGCGTGACTATTGGTCGGACGACGCCGTTTTGACGGCGTCGTCAATAATGTGCTGAAAAGTGCGGCGTTTGCTGGTTTTCGAGGCGTCGGCGAGCGAGGGGCGACGCTTAGAGCGCCGCCCGCTCGGTGGCCACGATGAAGCCGCCGCCCAGGACCCGCTCGGGGTCGGCGGGGTCGTACAGCACGCAGGCCTGGCCGGGGGCCACGCCTTCTTCCAGCACGTCGAACACCAGGCGCGGTTCATTGTCGACCAGGGCCAGGCGGCCCGGGACGGGTTCGCGGGTCGAGCGCACGCGGGCCAGCACCGGCGCGCCGTTGGCGGCGGCCGCTTCCAGGCTGTCCTCGGCGCCCAGCCAGTTGCCTTCCTTCAGCGACAGCGCCTGGGTCAGCAGGGCCTCGCGCGGGCCGACGATGACCTGGCGCCTGTCGGCGTCGATCTTGACGACGAACAGCGGGTCGCCGACGGCGATGTTCAGGCCCCGGCGCTGGCCGATGGTGTAGCGGGTGACGCCCTCGTGCTGGCCCAGCACGCGGCCGTCCATGTGCACCATGTCGCCGGGCAGGGCGCCCTGCGGCCGGATCCGGTCGATCACCGTGGTGTACTTGCCCTCGGGCACGAAGCAGATGTCCTGGCTGTCGGGCTTGTCGGCGATCGCCAGGCCCAGCTCGGCGGCCACCAGGCGCACGGTCGGCTTGTCCATGCCGCCCAGCGGGAAGCGCAGGAAGTCCAGCTGCTCGGGCGTGGTGGCGAACAGGAAGTAGCTCTGGTCCTTGGCCGGGTCGGCGGCGCGGCGCAGCTGCGGGCGATTGCCGCCGGAAGCCGGCATGGCGCGCTGCACGTAGTGGCCGGTGGCCATGGCCTCGGCGCCCAGGTCGCGGGCCACGTCCAGCAGGTCGCGGAACTTCACAGTTTGATTGCAGCGCACGCACGGGATCGGCGTCTCGCCGCGCAGATAGGCGTCGGCGAAGTCCTCGATCACCTGCTCCTTGAAGCGGCTTTCGTAGTCCAGGACGTAGTGCGGGATGCCGATCCGTTCGGCCGCCATGCGAGCGTCCATGATGTCCTGGCCGGCGCAGCAGGCGCCCTTGCGCGAGATCGCCGCGCCGTGGTCGTAGAGCTGCAGGGTCACGCCCACGACGTCGTAGCCGGCCTTGGCCAGCAGGGCGGCGGTGACGGTGGAGTCCACCCCGCCGGACATCGCCGCCACGATCCGCGTCCCGACCGGCAGGCCCACGGCCGCGCGCGCCTGCTCGACCGCCCGATCCAGGGCGGAGGCGGTGGTCGTGGCGGTGTCCAGAAGAGCGATGTCGGCGTCCATCGCGGCCATATAGCGGTTCAGGGCCGGTTTTGCGAGATTGCGGGTGTCGCGGGCGGTGACGCCCCCTCCGTCACGCTGCGTATTCGCATCGCGCCACCTCCCCCGTTTCACAGGTGAGGAGGATTCCAGGCGGTCTCTCCTCCCCCGTGAAACGGGGGAGGTGGCGGGCGAAGCCCGACGGAGGGGGCGTCCCTCCGCCCAGCCCTACCTCAGCACGTTCAGCAGCGACGAGTTCTGCAGGGACGCGAACACCTGGGCCGAGGCCTGGACGGCCAGCTTGGCCGATTCCAGGCGGGTGACCGCCTCGGCCATGTCGACGTCGGTGATGCCGCCGACCATGGTGGTCAGGGTGTCGGCCTGGGCCGAGAGGTCGGTCTGGGCGGTCTCGAAGCGCTTCTGGTTCAGGCCGTTCTGAGCCTGGGCGATGGTCAGGTCCTTCTTGACGGTGTCGAAGGGGGCCAGCAGGCCCTGCAGGAACTGGCTCTGGGTCTCGGTCAGCTTGCCCGTGAACGGGCCGTTGGCGTCGACATAGGCCTGGACCTGGGCGAAGGCGCCGTAGACGCCCGTGCCCAGCTTGTCGGCCAGCTGGCCCGTATCGACCGAGGTGGTGTCGTCGATGCGGTTGCTGGTGATGTACTGGTCGTTCGTGAACAGGGTGGCGATCGGCGGACCGGCGGTCAAGTCGGCCATGCTGGTGGCCGTGGTCGGCATGGTGTCGGACTTGGCGCCGGCGAACACGTAGCGGCCGTTGAACTTGCTGTTGAGGCCCTGGACCACGTCGCCGAACGCGCCGTTCAGCTGCTGCATCAGGGTCTCGGCGCTGCCGGCCGCGATGGCGTTGGCGATGGCGTCGCGGGCGTCCTGGGTGGCGTCGGCGATCTGGCCGATGCCGATGTCCTGGACGTCCAGGCGGTTGGCGACCAGCGAGGTCTGGTCCAGGAAGCCGGCGACCTTGGCCTGGGCGGTCTTCATGGCCGTCAGGACCTCGGCGTTCTTGGCGTAGCCCTTCAGGTCGTTGGCGTTCTTCTGGCTGGAGACCTGTTCGCCGGCGATGTTCTGCAGCACCTGCGCGCGCATCAGGTTGCTGGTCATCACGCCGAAGTTGCCGGAGGTGGAGACGCGGGTCATGGCTTAACCTCAAACGATATTGGTGAGGACATCGAACATGTCCTTCGTCGCCTGGATCAGGCGGGCGGAGGCGTTGAACGCCTGCTGGTAGGTGGTCAGGTTGACGAGCTCCTCGTCGAGGTTGACGCCCTCCTGCGACTGGCGCTGGGCGTCGACCTCGGTCTTGACGGAGTCGGCGGCTTCCTTGCGGCTGGTGGCCGAGGCGGCCTTGCGGGCGATCGAGCCGCTGAAGTCGGCGCCGTAGTTCAGCACGCTCTTCTTGGAACCGGCCGTGTCGCCGGCGTTGGCGAAGGTGGTGGTGCTGTCGCCGGCCTTGGCCAGGGCCAGGGCGCCGCGGCCGTCGCCGACCGCCAGGGCCGGCACGCCGGCCGCCACGGTCAGGTCCAGCTTGGCGAATGGCAGCTTGGCGGGGTTGGCGTCCATGGCCGGGTCGACCGAGTAGAGGCCGCCGCGGGTGCTGCGCTCGCTCATGCCCACGCCGAACAGCTGGCTGAGCGAGGGGCCGCCGACGCCGCGCTGGGTCTTGTCCTCGACCACCGACAAGTTGACCGGGGAGGCGCTGTTGGAGGTGAAGGTCAGCTCGCCCTTCGAGCCCAGGGCGAAGGAGCCGTAGAGGCCCACGCCCGAGTTGCGCGAGTTCAAGGCGTCAATGGTTTCCTGCATCGTGCCGGTCCCCGTGGGGATCGCCACCTGGATGTCGCGGATGCGGCTGCCGTCGCCGTCGGTCAGGCGCAGGGTGATGGTCTGGCCGGGGGTGAAGCCGCTCTGGTCGCCGGCGACCATGCCCGTCTCGTAGGGCGAGTAGCCGTCCGAGCGGATGATGTCGTTCAGGCCGAAGAACTGGGAAAAGCCCTTGCCGGCCTTGCTCGAGGGCGTGGTGGCGTCGTCGACGATGGCGATGCCGTTGGTCGCGGCCGTGGTGTTCAGGCTCAGCTGCCCGTTGGCGAAGGCCGCGGTGGCCGTGCCGCCCAGGGCGGTGTTCAGCTGGGTCAGGAAGTTGGTGTTGGTGAAGGCCGGGCCGGCCGCGCCGTTCACCGTCATGGTCCCGGCGCCGAAGTCGATGTCGATCCGCCGGACGATGGCGCTGTTGGGGTCGGTGATGGCGATCGTGGTCTTGCCGGTGAAGTTGGCGAAGGCCGTGTTGGCGTCCAGGCCCAGGTCCTTGCCGGTCATGCTGTTGGGCGCGGGGACCGAGCTGGCGGCGTTGGAGGCGCGGTTCATCTCCTCGGCCGCGCGGCTGACGAACTCGCCCAGCTGGTCGGAGAGGTTGGGCAGCTCGGTGTTGCGCAGCTGGAGCAGGCCCTGGATCTCGCCGTTGGTGACGGCCAGCGGCATGACCTGGCCGCCGCTGTTGGCGGTGACCACGGTGAGATAGCCGTTGGCCGGGCCCGACTGGTTGTAGGCGATCGTGGCCGGGCCGTTGCCGGCCAGGGTGACGCCCTCGCCCGAACGGACCATGACCCCGCCGTTAGCGCGGTCGCTGACCTGGATGTTCATGTAGGTCGACAGCTCGTTGATCAGTCCGCTCTGGACGTTCTCGGAGCCGGTGCCGTCCGCGCCCGCCATCTTGGCGCGGGTGATGTCGACGTTCAGGGCGTCGATCTGCTTGAGCAGGTCGTTGACCCGGTCGACGTCGGCGCCGATGCGGTTGTCGGTGTCCTTGATCTGGCTCGACAGCGACGAGGTGATGCGCTTGCTCTCGCCGAGGAAGTCCTCGACCTTGGTCACCGCGCTGCTGCGCAGCAGGGTCGAGGACGGGTCGTCCACGGCCATCGAGAAGGCGGCGTAGACGTCGTCCAGGGTGGCGAAGAAGTTGTCGGTCGCGCTGGGGTCGCCGAACAGCTTCTGGGCGTTGTCCATGGCGGTCGCGATCGCGCCCGTGCGCCCGGAGTCCGAAGCGCCGTTCAGGCTGGCGGCGGCCATGAACTTGTCGGTGGCCCGCTTGATGGCGTCGATGTTGACGCCCACGCCCATGCCGTTCGACACCAGGTTCGACTGGGCGATCGTCTTGCGGACGTAACCGGCGGTGTTGATGTTGGCGATGTTGTCGGAAACGACGCGCAAGCCGGTCTGGCTGGCCATCATCCCCGAGGTCGCGACGTTCAAGATGGTGTTCAACGACATGGTCTATTCTCCGGCCAGCTCGGCAAACCACGAACGGCACGACGCGACCTTGCCCGGCGAAAACTGCCGGGCGTTGCGGGGTTCGACCCCTTCGGTGATGTGCAAGCCATTGAAATTCATGGCAATTCGTTCCTGACGTCGAGCGAGCGACAAGAACGTATGCGCAAGGAGGGCGCCAACTGCGGGTGGGACGCGACGACGCGGCAAGCCTGGTCCCGTTAACCCTGTTTGGCCCGGCAAAAAACGCCGTGGTCGGCCTATCCGAAGTCGTAAATGCAAGATTAAAATCAAATAAAACAACACCTTATGGCGTCGGCACGAGTTGGCCCGGCGGTTGCTGAGGGATGGCCGGATCAAGGCGTGTCCTCTTCGGGCCGCCATCCTCCGTGGACCCAATCGACGCATGACCGCGATCGCTGCACCCACTTCCGTCCTGCCCCAGGCCCCGGCGATCGCCGGCGGCTATGACAAGGACGCGGCCGACGGCTTCGGCGCCCTGCTGGCCCAGGCCGGCGGCGCCAACGCCGCGAACGACAAGGCCCCCGCGCGAGACGCCGGCAAGGCCGCCGACAAGGCCGCGGACCGCGCGCAAGACAATAAAGCCTCCAGCGCCAAGGCCGCCGACGCCAAGGCCGATGCGAAGGCCGACAAGGCCGATCGCGCCGCCGACGCTTCGGACAAGGCCGGCGACGCCAAGCCGCCCACCAAGGTCGCCGACGCCGACCAGGGCGACGCCAAGGCCTCGGACGCCCCGACCGCCGACAGCAAGACCGACGCCAAGAGCGACGCCGACACGACCGTCGCCGACGGCCAGGCGGCCGACGCGACCACCGGCCAGGCCGACGCCGCCGCCCTGGCGGCCGCCGCGGCCCTGATCGCCGCCATGCAGGCGCCGACGACCCAGACCGTGAAGACCGACGCCGCCGCCGACGCGACCGCGACGGCCGGCCAGGCTCCCGTCGCCGCCGACACCGTCTTCGCCCCGGTCGTCGCCCAGACCGCCGCCGCCCAGGAAGCCGCCGTTCCCGCCGCCGCCGGGGCGACGGACGCCGCCGAGACCGCTCCGGTCCTCGACCTGCCGCAGACGCCGGCCGCCTCGGCCGCCGAGCTGGCCGCCGCCGCCGCGGCCGCCGCCAAGGCCAAGACCACTTCGAGCGCGCCGGCCGCCAAGACCGAGGCCCCCACGCCGGCCGCCCAGGCCGCCGCGCCCGTCGCCACCGATGCCGCCGCCCAGGCGACCGCCGCCGCGCCGGCCGCCGAGGCCGACGCCGCCCCCGTCCAGACGGCCGCGGCCGCCCAGGCCGCCGCGCCGGAAGTCGCCTCCGTGACCGCCAAGACGGTGAAGGCCGCCGAGCCGAAGACCGCCTCGACCACGGCGACCGCGGTCGCCGCCGCGGTGGCCGAGGCCGCCGCCGAACCGGCCCACGGCCCGGTCGTCGCCTCGGCCCACGCCGCGACGACGGGCGAGGGCTCGACCCAGGGTGGCGCCCAGGACCAGGCCAACGCCCAGGGTTCGCCCCTGAAGGAAGCCGCGCCGGTCGTCGCCCAGGCCGACGCCCCGGCGACCGCCCCGACCTTCGTGGCCCCCGGCACCGCCGCCGCCCCGGCCCCGGTCGTCGCCGCCCAGCTGCCCAAGGCCGGCCCCGAGACGGTCAGCCACCTGACGACCGAGATCGCCAGCAAGGCGGTGGTCGGCAAGACCAGCCGCTTCGACGTGGTGCTGCAGCCGGAAGGCCTGGGCCGCGTCGACGTGCGCATCGAGATCGCCAAGGACGGCAAGCTGACCGCCGCCCTGAACTTCGACAACCCGGCCGCCGCCGCCGACATGCGCGGCAAGTCGGGCGAGCTGCGCCAGGCCCTGGCCGCGGCCGGCTTCAACGTCGCCGACAACGCCTTGAGCTTCGACAGCTCGAGCCAGAACCAGAGCGGTCAGAGCCAGAACGCCTTCTTCAACTTCCAGAACCAGCAGGGCGGCGACGGCCGTCAGGCCTTCCACGGCCGCGCCTTCCAATCGGCCCTGGCTGAAGACATCCCGCTCGCCCCGTCCGCCCTGCTGCCCGGCCTCCGCGTCGCCGAGGCCAGCGGCGTCGACGTCAGAATCTAGGAGAGCCGCCCATGGTCGCCGCCACCAGCAGCACCGGCACTAGCATCACGGACAAGATCAACAACTCGCGGAACTCGCTCGCCAACAACGAGCAGACGTTCCTCAAGCTGCTGACCACCCAACTGAAGAACCAGGATCCGCTGTCGCCCACCGACACGACCCAGATGACCAGCCAGATCACCCAGATGACGGGGGTCGAGCAGCAGCTGGTGACCAACGACCTGCTGACGGCCCTGGTGGGCATGAACACCAGCGGCGGCATCAGCGACGCCGTGAACCTGATGGGCAAGCAGGTGACCGCCGAGACCGACAAGTCGGTGCTCAAGGACGGCAAGGCGACCTGGAGCTACACCCAGAGCCGCTCGGCCACCGGGGTCAAGATCGAGGTCATCGACAAGTTCGGCAAGACCATCCGCACCCAACTGCCGGACGACATGTCGGGCGGCGACCACACCTTCGAGTGGGACGGCAAGAGCGACGACGGCACGGTGCAGCCGGCCGGCGGCGCCTACACCATCAAGGTCACGGCCACCGACCCCGAGGGCTCGAACATCACCACGACCTCGAAGGGCCGCATCGACGGCATCGTCACCAAGGTCACCAACGAGAGCGGCCAGAACATGGTCTGGATCGGCGACACCAAGGTGCCGATCGACTCCGTGATCGGCGTCACCGACGCGCCGGCCGCCAGCAGCTAGGCCGACCAACAAGATGATCGGGCGTCAGAATGACGCCTCTGGGACCCCCGCGGGGGTCCGAACGCAAACCGCGCTGAACCCTCAAACCCTTTCCGTTTTGAATTTCATCGCAGGATCACAGTCATGAGCATCAACAGCGCCATGCTCGCCGGGGTTTCCGGCCTGATCTCGAACTCGTCGGCCCTGGCCGCGATCTCGGACAACATCGCCAACGTCAACACCGTCGGCTACAAGCGCAGCTCGGCCAACTTCTCGACGCTGGTCACCTCGCAGAGCAAGAACGCCACCTACAGCGCCGGCGGCGTGAAGGCCCAGACCCACCAGTTCGTCAGCCAGCAGGGCCTGACCCAGGCCACGACCTCGAACCTGGACCTGTCGATCGCGGGCTCGGGCTTCTTCGTCGGCACCGAGAAGCCGGAAGGCCTGACCGCCACCGACACCCGCTCGTTCACCCGCGCCGGCTCGTTCCAGCTGGACAACCTGGGCTATCTGCGCAACGACGCCGGCCTCTACCTGCAGGGCTGGCTGGCCGATCCGGTGACGGGCACGATAACGCCCGACCCCTCGGACCTGACCCAGTTGTCGTCGATCAACGTCGGCACCGTCGGCGGCACCGCCGAGAAGACCACCCGCGTCGGCGTCAACGCCAACCTGCGCTCGGAACAGCCGGTCTCGGCCGCGGCCAACGCCGTGTCGACCAAGACCGCCCTGGTCGACAGCAGCGGCGCGACCAACAACTACTCGATCTACTACAGCCCGACCGGCAACGGTAACGAGTACGCCGTCGAGATCCGCCAGGCCGGCGTCGCCGTCGCCAAGGGCGTCAACACCTACGACCCGATCACCGGCCTGCTGACGGGCACCACCCTGCCGGGCACCGCGCCGAACGTGCAGATCGCCGCCGGCCCGCCCGCGGTGACCCTGACCCAGACCCAACTGGGCCTGAACAACAAGACCGACGCGGTCAACAGCGGCGCCTACGACCCGGCGACCCGCTCGATGTCGGACTACGCCGAAGACCCGACCACGGGCGTCAAGCCGGACTTCGAGATCCAGATCCCGGTCTCGGACTCCAAGGGCGGCCAGCGCACCGTCACCCTGTCGCTGCTGAAGGGCCCCGGCCCCAACGAGTGGTTCGCCGAACTGCGCGCCAAGCCGGGCGACCTGGACAACAACACCAACGGCCTGATCAGCTCGGGCAAGGTCACCTTCACCACCGACGGCAAGCTGGCTTCGGTCGGCAACCTGTTCGGCGGCGTCACCCCGACCGCCATCAACATTGGCGCCTCGGACCCGGCCGTGACCAACCTGGCCCCGCCCGCCGTGACCCCGCCGCGCTGGGCCGACGGCCTGGGCATCGACGCCCAGGACATCCAGATCGACCTGGCCAGCGCCGCCGGCGGCCTGACCCAGTACAACAGCCAGTCGGTGGTCCAGTCGGTGAACACCAACGGCACCGCCTTCGGCAACCTGACCAACATCGAGGTCGACGACCAGGGCTATGTCTCGGCGATCTTCGACAACGGCGTCACGCGCCGGATCGCACAGGTTGCGATCGCCACGTTCTCGAACCCCAACGGATTGAAGGGGGTGAACGGAAATGCATATCGCGTCACCAACGAAAGCGGCACCTATAGCTTGAAGACTCCGGGACAGGGTGGAGCGGGCGTGATTGCTCCGTCCACGCTGGAAGCTTCGACGGTCGACCTGTCGACCGAGTTCACGGGGTTGATCACGACGCAAAGAGCCTATTCGGCTTCGTCGAAGATCATCACCACCGCTGACCAGATGCTAGAAGAGCTTCTGAGCATTAAGCGGTAATTACAGGTCTTAACTGACCTTAATTACCCTGTGTCACATTGATACATCACAGGAGTAGGGAGAAAGCCTCGTGTTTCAGTCTTTCTTTACTATTGGAATTAAGCGCCTGTTATTTCCCGGCGCGTATGTTCCTCTCCAACAGTGATGGTTGTGGGAAAGGCGTAAAGCCATGTTGCAGCAGCAGCGCACGAACAGCCGGGGTGAGAAGTACGTGATCGGTCCGACCGGCGCGCCGCTGACTCTCTCCGACTTGCCGCCTCCGGAAACCCAGCGTTGGGTGATCCGGCGCAAGGCCGAGGTGGTGGCCGCCGTCCGCGGTGGTCTCCTCTCGCTCGACGAGGCGTGCGATCGGTACAAGTTGACCAACGAGGAATTCCTCGCCTGGCAGCAATCGATCGACCGTCACGGCCTGGCGGGTCTTCGGACCACGCGGCTTCAGCAGTACCGCTAGTCGGCGGGCGTTGAAGCGTAAGGGAACGCCGGGGTTTCACCCCTCCGGCGAGCCCAGTTGTACAGATCGGCGGCCGCGTTCCCCAGGGACGCGGCCGCGACCTTTTGGCGCCCCCGCCACCCCCTTGGCGCCCCCTTTTGTAAACGACCCGTTTACCTTGCACTGGGTAAATCCTGCCTAGCGACGGCGTGCTCCGGCGCGTGTGGCTAAGCGTCCTCGTCGGGAGGCCGTTCAGGGTTTGGGGCGTAGGTTGGACAAGTTCCTCGGTGCGATTCAACGATTTGGCGTCGGTCGTCTGGCCGCCCTGATTGGCGTCGCCGCGGGCGCGATCGCCGTGATCGCCGCCGTGATGATGATGATGAGCAAGCAGCCCAACGAGCTGCTGCTGTCGAACGTCGACCCCAAGGAATCCGCCGCCGCCACCGCCGCCCTCGACCAGGCGGGCATCAAGTACGAGACCAAGGCCGACGGCGCGACGATCTATGTCGCCCGCGACAAGGTCAATTCCGCCCGCCAGCTGATCTTCACCAAGGGTCTCGTGACCTCGGGCTCGGTCGGCTACGAAATCTTCGACACCTCCAGCGCCCTGGGCCAGACCGACTTCGTCCAGCAGCTGAACCGCCAGCGCGCCCTGCAGGGCGAGCTGGAGCGCACCATCCAGGGCTGGGACGGCGTGCGCGCCGCCCGCGTCCACCTGGTGATCCCCAAGCGTCAGCTGTTCGAGGAAGACGCCGAGAAGCCGACCGCCGCCGTCACCATCAGCATGGGCCGCGAACCGTCGGCCGACATGGTCCGCGCCGTCCAGAACCTGGTGGCCGGTTCGGTCGCCGGCATGAAGCCCGACGCCGTCAACGTCATCGACCAGCACGGCAAGACCCTGTCGGCCGGCAGCGACGAGAGCCTGGCCGGCAAGCTGGCCCAGGACGCCAAGAGCGAGGCCGAGGCCCGCATCGCCAAGACGGTCAAGGACATGATCGACGGCGTGCTGGGCCCGGGCAAGGCGCGCGTCAACGTCACCGCCGACCTCGACCTGAACCGCGTCACCACCCAGGAGCGCAAGTTCGATCCGGACGGCCAGGTCATCCGCTCGGAAAGCACCAACGCCAACGACGCCAGCGAGACCAAGAACGACGACACCGGCGGCGTCACCTCGACCCAGAACATCCCGGGCCAGACCCCGAACGGCTTCCAGCCGCTGGGCTCCAAGTCCAACAGCAACGAGAGCGTCACCAACTACGAGATCTCGGAAAGCACCACGACCACCGTCCAGGAGCCGGGCAAGGTCCGCAAGGTCGCCGTGGCCGTGGCCGTCGACGGGATCGTCGCCCCTCCGGGCAAGGACGGCAAGCCGGGCGCCTACACCCCGCGCACCGCCGCCGAGATGGCCCAGCTGGAGCAGCTGGTGAAGACCGCGGTCGGCTTCGACGCCTCGCGCGGCGACCAGGTCTCGGTGGTCAACGTCCGCTTCCCGCAGCCCGAGGACCAGGGCCTGGGCAAGGCCGGCCTGCTGGACGGCATGGACAAGAACGACCTGATGCGCATCGCCGAGCTGGGCGTGCTGGCGGTCGTCGCCCTGCTGATCCTGCTGTTCGCGGTCCGCCCGTTCCTGAAGAGCCTGATGAGCCCGCCGCCGACCCCGTTGGGCATGGCCCTGGCCACGCCGCAGGTGACCCGCATGGTCACCCTGTCGGACGGCACGACGCAGGAAGTCGTCATCGACCAGTCGGGCGAGGCCATCGCCATCGCCGGCCCGGTCAGCGACATGGACCAGCGCATCGACATCGCCAAGATCGAGGGCCAGGTGAAGGCCTCGTCGATCAAGCGGGTCTCCGAGTTCGTCGAAAAGCACCCCGAGGAATCCGTCGCGATCCTCCGCTCCTGGCTGCACGAGTCGGAGTAAGCGATGAAGACCTCCGTCAACGACGTGAAGAAACTCGCCGGGCCGGAAAAGGCCGCGATCGTGCTGCTCGCCCTGGGCGAAGAGCACACCGCGATCTGGGAAGCCCTGGACGACGAAGAGATCAAGGAAGTCTCCCAGGCCATGGCCGGCCTGGGCACGGTCTCGGCCTCGGTCGTGGAAGAGCTGCTGGTCGAGTTCGTCTCGGGCATGAGCTCGACCGGCGCGATCATGGGCTCCTACGAGCAGACCCAGCGCCTGCTGGCGTCGTTCATGCCGCAGGAGAAGGTCGACCAGCTCATGGAAGAGATCCGCGGTCCCGCGGGTCGGACCATGTGGGACAAGCTGGGCAACGTGAACGAGGCGGTGCTCGCCAACTATCTGAAGAACGAATACCCGCAGACCGTCGCGGTGGTGCTGTCGAAGGTGAAGAGCGACCACGCCGCGCGCGTGCTGGCCTCGCTGCCGGAGGACTTCGCCCTGGAATGCGTCACCCGCATGCTGCGGATGGAGCCGGTCCAGCGCGAGATCCTCGACAAGATCGAGCAGACCCTGCGCACCGAATTCATGTCGAACCTGGCGCGCACGTCCAAGCGCGACAGCCACGAGATGATGGCCGAGATCTTCAACAACTTCGACCGCCAGACCGAGGCCCGCTTCATCGCCGCGCTGGAAGAGCGCAACCGCGAGGCGGCCGAGCGCATCCGCGCCCTGATGTTCGTGTTCGAGGACCTGTCGAAGCTGGATCCGGGCGGCGTCCAGACCCTGCTGCGCGCCACCGGCAAGGAGCAGCTGGCCCTGGCCCTGAAGGGCGCCTCGGACAAACTGCGCGAGATGTTCTTCTCGAACATGTCGGAACGCGCCTCGAAGATCATGCGCGAGGACATGGAAAGCATGGGCCCGGTCCGCCTGAAGGACGTCGACCAGGCCCAGGTCGCCATGGTGCAGGTCGCCAAGGACCTGGCCGCCAAGGGCGAGATCATGCTGGCCGGCGCCGGCGCCGAAGACGAACTGATCTACTAGGGGGATGGCTGAATGACCGACATGACCCCCCGCCGCTTCACCTTCGACACCGTGTTCGACGACCACGGCGGCATGACCGCGCCCGCGCGGGTGAAGAAGAACTTCACGCTGGAGGAGCTGGAGGCCGCCAAGGCCGAGGCCTACGCCGCCGGCGAGCAGTCGGCCGTCGCCCAGTCCGAGCGCGAGGCCGCCATGGCCCTGAACGCGATCGGCCAGGCGATCCACGGCGCCTTCTCGACCCTGACGGCCGTGGCCCACGAGCACCGCGAGGGCTCGGCGATGCTGGCCCTGGCCTGCGGCCGGGCCATCGCCGACGCGGCGCTGGACCAGTTCCCGGCCCAACCCGCCCAGGCGGCCCTGACGGCCCTGGCCCGCGAGGTCGAGGCCAGCCCGAAGCTGACCGTGCGGGTCGCCCCGCACCTGGTCGAGCGCACCCAGGCCGCCCTGGAGCAGACCGCCAACGCCATCGGCTTCCCCGGCCAGATCCTGGCCCGCGCCGACGCCCACCTGCCGGCCGCCGCCTTCGTCCTCGACTGGGGCGACGGCCGCGCGGCCTTCGACCCGACCGACGCGGCCGCCCGCGTCACCCAGGCCCTGGAAGCCGCGATCGCGGCCGAAGGGCTCCACGCCGAACCCCTTCTGCCTAGCGAAAGCTGACCGCCATGTCCGAAGACAACCTCACCCTCGACGAATTCGGCGGCACGATGCTGGCCTCCGAGATGCCGGTCGAACTCAGCGACAAGATCGCGTCCGACCTGGCGCCGGTCTTCGACGTGCCGGTCAACATCTCGGCCGTGCTGGGCCGGGCCCACATGTCGGTGGCCCAGCTGCTGCAGCTGTCGGCCGGCTCGATCCTCGAGCTGGACCGCAAGGTCGGCGAGGCGATCGACATCTATGTGAACAACCGCCTGGTGGCGCGCGGCGAGGTCGTCGTCGTCGACGAGCGCCTGGGCGTGACCATGACGGAAATCATCAAGGACGGCGACGCCGCCGGCTGACCGTCGGCGACGTCGAGTACCGCTTAACCAGTTGAACTGCCGGGGCGGCATAGCCCCAACGGAGATAGAACGATGCGCCTCCTGGTCGTCGGAAAACTGAACGGACAGCTCTCGGTCGCCGTGAAGATGGCGATGAACACCGGGGCCAAGGTCTCGCACGTCGAGACCACGGAAGCGGCGACCCACGCGCTGCGGGCCGGGCAGGGCGCGGACCTGATGATGGTCGAGTACACGCTCGACATCGCGGGCCTGATCGCCACCAACGAGTCCGAGCGGATCCGGGTGCCGGTGGTGGCCTGCGGCGTCGACGCCGACCCGATGCGGGCCGCCGCGGCGATCAAGGCCGGGGCCAAGGAGTTCATCCCGCTGCCGCCGGACGCCGAGCTGATCGCCGCCGTCCTGGCCGCCGTCACCGACGACAACCGCCCGATGATCGTCCGCGATCCGGCGATGGAGAACGTCATCCGCCTGGCCGACCAGGTGGCCCCGTCGGAAGCCTCGATCCTGATCACCGGCGAAAGCGGTTCGGGTAAGGAAGTGATGGCCCGCTACGTCCACGCCAAGTCGCGTCGGTCGAAGGCCCCCTTCATTTCGGTCAACTGCGCCGCCATCCCCGAGAACCTGCTGGAAAGCGAGCTGTTCGGCCACGAGAAGGGCGCCTTCACCGGCGCCGTGGCCCGCCGGGTCGGCAAGTTCGAGGAAGCCAACGGCGGCACCCTGCTGCTGGACGAAATCAGCGAGATGGACGCCCGCCTGCAGGCCAAGCTGCTGCGCGCCATCCAGGAGCGCGAGATCGACCGGGTCGGCGGCTCCAAGCCGGTCAAGGTCGACATCCGCATCCTGGCCACCTCCAACCGCGACCTGGCCCAGGCCGTGAAGGACGGCACGTTCCGCGAGGACCTGCTCTACCGCCTGAACGTCGTGAACCTGCGTCTGCCGCCGCTGCGCGAGCGCCCGGGCGACGTCATCACCCTGTGCGAGCACTTCGTGAAGAAGTACTCGGCCGCCAACGGCATGCCGGAAAAGCCGATCTCGGCCGAGGCCAAGCGCCGGCTGATCGCCCACCGCTGGCCGGGCAACGTCCGCGAGCTGGAAAACGCCATGCACCGCGCGGTGCTGCTGTCGCCGGGCGCCGAGATCGAGGAATTCGCCATCCGCCTGCCCGACGGCCAGCCCCTGGCCCCGGCGCCGGACGTGGCGGTGGCCCGCGGCGCCCAGATGGCCGCCGACGCCGTGTCGCGCACCTTCGTCGGCTCGACCGTCGCCGAGGTCGAGCAGCAGCTGATCATCGACACCCTGGAGCACTGCCTGGGCAACCGCACCCACGCGGCCAACATCCTGGGCATCTCGATCCGCACCCTGCGCAACAAGCTGAAGGAATATTCCGACGCCGGCGTCCCGGTGCCGCCGCCGCAAGGGGGCGTCGCCGCCGCCTAATGGAAAGTCTTGGGCGGGGTGGCCGCGGCCTGATCTGGATGAACTCCGTTCGGGGGCCGCGACCATCGGTCCGGCGCCCGACATGGCTAATTTCGATTAAGACCCTGGCGGGTTCGCGCAAATCGCTTCATCGCGGATTCAAGCTCCACTACGGGATCTAGGATTTGAATGGCTGACGCCGCCGTCCCCAAGGCCGCAACCTCCATCCCCAGCCCCAAGGCGCTGTGGGAAGGGATCCTGCGCGGCGAAATGGGACTGGCCCTGGGCGTCGTGGGCATCATCGTCCTGCTGATCATCCCGGTCCCGCCGATGCTGCTGGACCTGCTGCTGGCCATTTCGGTGACGGGCTCGGTCCTGATCCTGATGACGGCGGTGCTGATCAAGAAGCCGCTGGAATTCACCTCGTTCCCGACCGTCCTTCTGGTCGCGACCCTCTATCGCCTGGGCCTGAACGTGGCCTCCACGCGCCTGATCCTCGGCCATGGCCAGGAGGGCTCGCACGGGGCCGGCGCGGTCATCGCCGCCTTCGGCAACCTGATGATGCAGGGCAACTTCGTCATCGGGGTGATCGTCTTCATCATCCTGGTGGTGGTGAACTTCATGGTTGTCACCAAGGGTTCGGGCCGGATCGCGGAAGTCGCGGCCCGCTTCACCCTGGACGCCATGCCCGGCAAGCAGATGGCCATCGACGCCGACCTGTCGACCGGCCTGATCGACCAGGACACCGCCAAACAGCGCCGCAAGGACCTGGAGGCGGAATCGACCTTCTTCGGGGCCATGGACGGCGCCAGCAAGTTCGTGAAGGGCGACGCGGTCGCCGGCCTGATCATCACCGGCATCAACATCGTCGGCGGCATCCTGATCGGCGTCGTCCAGCACAAGATGCCGATCGGCGAGGCCTCGGCCTCCTACACCATCATGACCATCGGCGACGGCCTGGTCAGCCAGATCCCGGCCCTGATCATCTCGATCGCCGCCGGCATGGTCGTGTCCAAGGCCGGCGTCGAGGGCAGCGCCAACAAGGCCCTGACCACCCAGCTGGCCATGAACCCGGTCGCCCTGGGCATGGTCTCGGCCTCGGCCGGCGTGATCGCCCTGATCCCGGGCATGCCGATCATCCCGTTCGCGGCCCTGGCCGCCGGGGCCGGCTTCCTGGCCTATCGCCGCGCGACCAAGGCCAAGGAGCCCGAGCCCCTGAGCCCGGCCGAGCTGGAAGCCGCCGCCGCGGCCGCCGAGCCCGAGGAGGAGCCGATCAGCGCCTCCCTGGCCATCGACGACGTCAAGATCGAGCTGGGCTACGGCCTGCTGACCCTGATCAACGACCTGGACGGCCGCAAGCTGACCGACCAGATCCGCGCCCTGCGCAAGACCCTGGCCACCGAGTTCGGCTTCGTCATGCCGCCGGTCCGCATCCTGGACAACATGCGCCTGGCCAACCAGGGCTACGCCATCCGGATCAAGGAGATGGAGGCCGGGACCGGCGAGGTGCGCCTGGGCTGCCTGATGGCCATGGACCCGCGCGGCGGCCAGGTGGAGCTGCCCGGCGAGCACGTGCGCGAGCCCGCCTTCGGCCTGCCCGCCACCTGGGTCGAGGAGGCCATGCGCGAGGAGGCCACCTTCCGCGGCTACACCATCGTCGATCCGGCCACCGTGCTGACCACGCACCTGACCGAGATCCTCAAGGAGAACATGGCCGACCTGCTCTCCTACGCCGAGGTGCAGAAGCTGCTGAAGGAGCTGCCCGAGGGGCAGAAGAAGCTGGTCGACGACCTGATCCCCTCGGTGGTCAGCGCCACGACCATCCAGCGCGTCCTGCAGGCCCTGCTGAAGGAGCGCGTGTCGATCCGCGACCTGCCGCAGATCCTGGAGGGCATCGGCGAGGCCGCGCCGCACACCGGCTCGGTGGTGCAGCTGACCGAGCAGGTCCGCGCCCGCATCGGCCGTCAGCTGTGCTGGGCCAACCGCGGCGAGGACGGCGCCCTGCCGATCATCACCCTGTCGGCCGAATGGGAGCAGGCCTTCGCCGAGGCCCTGGTCGGTCCGGGCGAGGACAAGCAACTGGCCCTGGCCCCCTCGCGCCTGCAGGACTTCATCCGCGGCGTGCGCGACGCCTTCGACCGCGCCGCCATGGCCGGCGACAGCGCCGTGCTGCTGACCAGCCCCGGCGTGCGGCCCTATGTCCGCTCGATCATCGAGCGCTTCCGCGGCCAGACCGTGGTGATGAGCCAGAACGAAATCCACCCCCGCGCCCGCCTGCGCACCGTGGGGATGGTCTAGGCAAGGCCGGGGACATGCGCTCGCGCGTGTCCCCAACAGGAAGCGCTGCGCCAGACTTGGGGGCACGCACAAGTGCATGTCCCCGGCCGCCCGTGTCGCGAGCCGCCCTCAGGCCTTTCGCCCAGAAATCGCCTGGAAACGCCCAGAAATGGTCACGGGTTGTTACTGACTATTTCGGAACCGTTGCCGATAGGTCGCGTTCGTTTTGCCAAGGCGGGGGCCTTCACGACGGAGCGCTACTGATGAAAACCAAGATCGCCATGTTCGCCGCCGCCGCGACTGTTTCGCTGGCCGGCGCCGCTTTCGCCCAATCGACGGCCCCGGCTCAGACGCCGCCCGCCGCGACCACCTCGACCACCACCACGACCACGGCTCCGGCCCAGTCGACCACGCCGGCCGCGCCCGCGGCGACCACGGCTCCGGCCGGTCAGGCCGCGCCCGCCGCGGCCCTGCCGGGCGCGCCGACCCAGTCGACCACCAGCAGCACGACCAGCACCACCAGCACCGCCGCCGACGCCGACGCGGCGGGCACGCCGTCCTCGGCCAACGTGGCCCTGGACCTGAAGGTCGGCTCCGAGGTCAAGGACCCCTCGGGCGCCGTCGTCGGCACGATCGCCGGCACCACCACGGGCGCGGACGGCGCCACCAACGTGGTCGTGACCAGCGGCGAGAAGAAGTTCGCCCTGCCCAAGGCCAGCTTCAGCGCGGCCGCCACCGGCGGCCTGCAGACCACGGCCACCAAGGCGCAGATCGACGCCACCCTGGCCGGCGCCAAGCCTCAATAGGCTAGCGTCGTCCCCAACGATCGTCGGCTGACGATCAGCGAGCCCGCTCGGCATTGCCGAGCGGGCTTCGCGCTGCTAGCGATGGGGCCAGTACCCGGCGGAGCTCCCGCTGACATGAGGGGTGTCGGATGGCTCCGGCCAGAAATTCCAGGACGAGTGGTTCGAGCGGTCTGTTCTGGGACCTGCTGACCTTCGACCGTCTCGTCACCGGGCCGGTGATCCACCTGATCTACTGGGCCGGCCTCGGGGTCGTGGCCCTGTTCGCGTTCTCGGTGGTGGGCGCGGCCGTCGGCCTGGCCCTGAAGGAGCCCGGCCTGCAATCGCTGCTGCTGGCCTTCCCCGTGCTGGTCGCGGGCCTGCTGGTGGCCGCCGCCATGGTGCTGCTGTGGCGCGCGTTCTGCGAGTTCTACGTCGCCATCTTCCGCATCAGCGAGGACCTGCGCGCCCTGCGCCAGGCCAGTGACGCCGACCACGCCGTGGCCTCCGTCACCCGCCCCCCGAGCTCGGCGCCGGCCCCCAAGCCTGCGACCGAATAACGCGGTATACGAAAATTCACCCTCAAGCTTGAGGGCAGGGGTCTTCCCCGGCGTCTAAGCGTCGAGGAGGCGTATTTCGTCTCCTGCTGGAGACGCATGTTGGCCGCTGATCAAGAACCCCACCTCGTCGACGTCCACGTGGGCGGCCGCATCCGCATGCGCCGCAAGGCCCTGGGCCTGAGCCAGACCCAGCTGGCCGACAGCGTGGGCATCACCTTCCAGCAGCTGCAGAAGTACGAGCGCGGGACCAACCGCGTCAGCGCCTCCAAGCTCTACGGCATGGCCGTGACCCTGCAGACCTCGGTCGCCTGGTTCTTCGAAGGCATGCCGCCGCTGGAGACCGATGACGGCGACCGCCGCGCCATGGCGGTGCGCCGCTTCATGGCCACCGAGGAGGGCGTGGAGCTGGCCTCGCTGGTGCCGCAGCTGCCGATGGCCCAGCGCCTGCAGATCCTGGCCCTGGCCAAGACCCTGAGCGTCGACAACGACGACGACCGCGCCGCGGGTTAGGCGCGGAACGCCGCGACCAGCGCCGCCGCGCCCGCCTTCGGCCGCCCGGCGTTGTCGAACACGGCCGGCGCGTCGCCGGCGTTCTCGGCCGTCAGCCACGAGTCGCGGTCGCGCAGGCCCCACAGGGTGAAGGCGAAGCGCTGGCGCTGCGGCAGGGCCATGAAGGCCTCGGCGGTCTCGGCGTAGACGGCGGTCTGGCGCCGCTGCAGCTCGCCGCGCGACAGCAGCTTATTCTCCGACCGGGTCAGCGAGACGTCCAGTTCCGACACGTGGATCGGCAGGCCTAGGCTCGCCAGCTCGCGGATCATGCGGGTGATCTTGCCGGGCGCGATGTCGGCCGCCACGTGCATCTGGGTCCCCAGGCCCGTCAGCGGCGCTCCCGAGGCCAGCAGCCGCTCGGCCAGCTTCAGGAAGGTGGCGCGCTTGGTGTCGTTGTATTCCAGATTGTAGTCGTTCAGCAGCAGGGTCGCCTGGGGATCGGCCTCCCGCGCGGTGCGATAGGCCAGGGCGATGTGCTCGAAGTCGCCCAGGCGCTCAGACCACAGGCTGCCCCGCCAGCCGTTCCCGTCCTCGGCCACCGCCTCGTTGACCACGTCCCAGCCGACCGCCAGGCCGCGATAGCGCTCGACCACGGCCAGGATGTAGTTGCGATAGGCGTCGGCGAAGCCGATCCGGTTCTCGTCCAGCCGTTGGAAGGCCTCGGGCGCCTGGGCGTACCAGATCAGGGTGTGGCCCAGCAGGCCCATGCCGTGGGCGCGGGCGAAGGCGGCGATGCGGTCGGGGGCGTCGAAGCGGAAGGAGCCGTCCGGCTGGACGATGTACTCCATCTTCATCTGCCACTCGGCGGTCAGCTGGTTGGCCTGGCGGGCGATCAGGGCCGCCAGGGCCGGGTCGTCCAGGTGCAGGGCCTGGACGCAGGTTCCGATCCGGAACGGGGCGACGGTCTTCAGCGGCGGCAGGTCGGCAGGGACGGACTGGCTCTGCGCGTCCTTGGCGCCGCAGGCGGACAGGGCCAGGGCCGAGCCGACGACGGCGCGGCGGGAGTAGAGCCCGCTAGCGGCCACCGACCGCCGCCCGGCGCAGGCCCAGCTCGTCCAGGGCCGCGGTCTCCAGCTTGCCGACCAGCTTGGCCTTGGCGACCTTGGCGGCCTCGGCGACGTGCTCGTACTTCTTGAGGTTCTCGAAGGCGTGGGCCAGGGCGTCGCGGGCGCCGGCCTCCTCGATCAGGATCTGGTCGATTTCGAGCAGGGTCTGGTCGCGGCGGATCTTGGAGCCCTGGCGGAAGCCGATCATGTACCAGCCGGCCTCGACGTCGCCCTGGGCCTGCATGGCCTCCAGCTCGGACTCCGCGTCGATGGTGGCCACCTTCATCTCGGCCGCCTGGCGGCGCTCGACGATGTCGGCCAGCCGCTTCTGCAGGGTCTCGACCTCGTGGTTCGAGATGCGGATCAGGGAGTCGGCCCACTTGGTCATTACGCGGCTTCACTCTGCAGGATGTGGGCGAGGTGGCCGAAGCTGTCGTCGAGGCTGGTGGCCTCGTCGGGGCTCTGGCTGAGGAAGGCCTCGACGGCGGGGTTCAGGCGGATGGCGCGGTCGATGATCGGATCGGCCCCGGCGCGGTAGGCGCCGATGCGGATCAGTTCTTCCATGTTCGAATAGGCCGCCAGGCTCTGGCGGGCCATCTTGACCACCTCGCGCTCCTCCAGCGTCTGGCAGCCCGGCATGGTCCGCGAGATCGACTTCAGCACGTTGATGGCCGGGAAGCGGCCACGCTCGGCGATCGATCGCTCCATGACGATGTGGCCGTCCAGGATGCCTCGGGCGGCGTCGGCGATCGGCTCGTTGTGGTCGTCGCCGTCGACCAGCACCGTGAACAGGGCGGTGATCGGGGCGGCCGTGGTGCCGTCGGCCCGGATCGGACCGGGACCGGCCCGCTCCAGCAGCTTGGGCAGCTCGGTGAAGACGGTGGGCGTGTAGCCCTTGGTGGTCGGCGGTTCGCCGGCGGCCAGGCCGATCTCGCGCTGGGCCATGGCGAAGCGGGTGACCGAGTCCATCAGGCAGAGCACTTCCTGGTCCTGGTCGCGCAGGAACTCGGCGATGGCCAGGGTCATGTAGGCGGCCTGACGGCGGGTCAGGGCCGGTTCGTCCGAGGTGGCGACCACGACGATGGCGCGCTTGAGGCCTTCCTCGCCCAGGGTCTCCTCGATGAACTCGCGGACCTCGCGGCCCCGCTCGCCGATCAGGCCCACCACGACGGCGTCGCAGGTGGCCTCCTTGGCCAGCATCGACAGCAGCACCGACTTGCCCACGCCCGAACCGGCGAAGATGCCCAGGCGCTGGCCGCGGCAGGTGGTGGTGAAGACGTTCATCGACCGCACGCCCAGGTCCAGGCGCTCGCCGACGCGGCCGCGGGCGTGGGCCGGCGGCGGCGGGGTCTTCAAGGGGTAGGGGACGTCGCCCTGGGGCAGCGGCCCCAGGCCGTCGATCGGCTCGCCGAAGGCGTTGATGATGCGGCCCAGCCAGGCCTTGGTCGGACGGACCACGGCGCCCTCGGGCATGATCTTGATCACCGCGCCGGGGGCCACGCCCTCGACGGGGCCGAACGGCATCAGCAGGGCGCGGGTTTCGCGGAAGCCGACGACCTCGGCCGGCAGGGTCGGCAGGTTCAGGCGCTCGATCTCGACCCGCGCGCCGACGGCGAGACGGGTCAGCCCGCCGCGCGCCTCGATCAGGAGGCCGTTCACGGCGGCGACGCGACCGAAGACGGTCAGCGGATCGATACGTTCGACGGCGGCGATCAGGCTACGCAAGCACAACTCCCGACGGCTCGAAGCCAAGCTTTGGGCCTCTCGCGTTAATGGGGAGTGAAGTAGAGGCTTATGGTTAATCGGCTCTTGAGGATTGTGGTTAGGCTGGGGCCTGCGTCCTTATGACCGACCCATATTCTGACCCGCTCATCCCGGCGAACGCCGGGACCCGGATCCCATGGCGGTGTGGCGGATTGGAAGAGCGCTGAGTTCATGGCGTCAGCCTCCAAGCCATTCCATCTGGGTCCCGGCATGCGCCGGGATGAGCGGGTTGTGAGGGTTAGGGCTTGGTCCCCAGCTCGGCCTTGAAGAACCCCACCACCTTGGCGTCGAAATCCCTGTGGAAGGCCGTGCGGTCGAAGTCCGGGGCGCTGTTGCAGATGGCCGGGACGTTCTTGCGGGTCCAGGCGTCGCAGGGCGCCAGGAAGTCGAAGTGCCGGGCCCCGGGCACGAGGTGGAACTCGGTCGAGGCGGCGGGCAGGGCCTTCAGCACGGCCGTGGCGTGGAACGGGTCGGGCAGGATCTCGTCGTTGGACGCGCGCCACAGCTGGACCGGGGCCTTGAGGCCCGCCAGGGTCTGCTCCCGGAAGGCGTATCCCAGGGCTGGGGCGGCCGAGACCACGGCGCGGATGCGGCTGTCGTGCACCCAGGGCGCGGCGGCCTGGGCGGTGTTCATCGGGACCTTGGCCAGCAGCTGGCAGTCATAGTGCGTGGGATTGTCCCGGCAGTGGCCGGGGATGCGGCCGAAGTCCAGCTCGCCGCCGGCCGCCGCCAGCACCGTGAAGCCGCCCGACGAGAAGCCGAAGGCGCCGACCCGGTCCGGGTCCAGCCGGGCGTGGTCGCTCCAGTCGGCCAGCATGTAGTCGATCAGCACGTGCAGCTGGCGCGGGCGGTCGACCAGGTCGGTGGCGTGGCTCTGGTCCTTGTAGTTGTCGCCGCTGTGGGTCAGGGCGGCGACGACGAAGCCGGCCTTGGCCAGGGCGACGGCGGTGTCCCAGTGGCCGCCGAACCAGCCGCCGTTGCCGTGCGACATGACGACCAGCGGCAGGTGGTCGCCGGCCAGCGGCGCGCCGAGCGCCAGGGGCTGGTCGCCGAGATTGGGCGGCGGGGCCTTGGCCGGGGTGTCGGTGGGGTACCAGACCCCGACTTCGATGGGCGCTCCCTTGGAGTCGGGCACGGAGACCGTCTTGAAACCGACGTCCGCGGCGGCGACGGCGGGCGAGGCCAGGCAGGCGAGGGCGAGGAACAGGACGGTGAGGCGTGAAAGCAGGCGGGGCATCGGGAGCTCCGAAATGGAAGGAAGACCCCTCGGATGCGGCGGCCCGCGAACCTTCGCCATGCCCGATGCGTGAACGGGCGAATGGGTTCGCGAACCGGCGATCGGTCGGTATAGAAGCGGCATGACCTCCAAGGCCGCGCTCTTCGGCGCTCCCCGAGACTGGGCTGTCGACATCGCCGTGGCGACGGCGGTGGGCGCCTTCCTGGGCGTGGTCGGGCCCTATGGAAGCTTCTTCAACGGGCCGCTGATCGTGCGGCTGGCCTATTGGATCACCGCCATGTGGATCGGGGTGGCGGTGTTCGGGGTGGGCGTGCGGCTGGCCCTGGCGATCGGCTGGCGCTTCGGCCTGCCCGCCTGGTTCATGGCGGCCGTGGCCGCCCTCGTCGGGGCGGCGGTCCAGACCCTGATCGTCTCGCGCATCGCGGTGTGGCTGTGGCCCCAGCTGTCCGACTTCACCCCGATGGTCTGGTTCGGCCAGTGCCTGGCGATCTCGATCCCGCTGGTGGGCGGCTACATCTTGCTGCGCCCGCGCCTGCTGGGCTCAGAGGTTGGGCCCGCGCCGGGGCCGGTCGCCGTCGAGGAGGCCCCCGCGCCCGTCGTTGGCCCGGTGCTGTGCCTGCGCATGGAGGACCACTATGTGCGGATCTGCACGCCCGGCGGCTCGCGTCTGGTGACCGGCCCGTTCGAGCGCGTGATCGCCGGCATGGCCGAGGAGGGGATGCGGGTTCACCGCTCGTGGTGGGTGGCCCGGGCGGCCGTCACCGGGGTGGTCGCGGACGGCCGCAATCTGCGCCTGACCCTGAAAGGCGGCCTCGCGGCGCCGGTCTCTCGCGCCTCGGTGGCCAGGCTCCGGGAGGCCGGCTGGCTGGCCCCGGAACCCGTCGGCGAAAAATAGGGTGAAACCCGCCGCGACCGGACGTCGCGGACCGCCCGCGGCCAGGCTCGCGGCGACGCTCCGAAGCCTCCTGTGAAGCCTGTAAATTTCTCGCGACAGAACGCCGCAATCTCGCCTCATAGGTGAACGGCGAAGCCGTCCTGGAGGGGTGAAAGCGGAGCAATCTGGCCCTTTACAAGTCCGGGAAATCAAGCAGTTCCGGCCAAAAGGAATCGTCTTGACGGACTGTCCACAGGCCCCTGCGACCAATGTGCCAACCGAGTCGTTGACCGCTTGCGCCCGATTCGCAAATCAGATTAACCATTTCTCCAACGAGATCGTTCACCAATTAACCTGTCTTAAATTAACTGTCCGGCAGAGTGCAGGACGGGTTTCACCGGCGGATTCCGCCTAGCTGTCGAATATTGCCGCCGAAGGGCGGGGAGGGCTGCATGCGCGTACTGTTGATCGAGGATGACAGCGCCACCGCGCAGACCATCGAGCTGATGCTGAAGTCTGAAGGCTTCAACGTCTACACGACGGATCTTGGCGAAGAGGGCGTGGATCTGGGCAAGATCTATGACTACGACCTCATCCTGCTGGACCTGAATCTGCCCGACATGAGCGGCCTGGATGTTCTGCGCACCCTGCGGGTGGCGAAGGTGAACACGCCGATCATGATCCTGTCGGGCAGCGCCGAGATCGACACGAAGGTGAAGACCTTCTCGGGCGGCGCCGACGACTACATGACCAAGCCCTTCCACAAGGACGAGATGATCGCCCGCATCCACGCGGTGGTCCGTCGTTCGAAGGGTCACGCCCAGTCGGTCATCAAGACGGGCGACATCATCGTCAACCTGGACGCCAAGACGGTGGAAGTGAACGGCAACCGCGTTCACCTGACCGGCAAGGAATACCAGATGCTGGAGCTGCTCTCCCTGCGCAAGGGCACGACCCTGACCAAGGAGATGTTCCTCAACCACCTGTACGGCGGCATGGACGAGCCCGAGCTGAAGATCATCGACGTCTTCATCTGTAAGCTGCGCAAGAAGCTGGCGGCCTCGGCTCAGGGCAAGCACCACATCGAGACGGTCTGGGGCCGCGGCTATGTGCTGCGTGACCCGAACGAGCAGGTCAACGCGGCGTAATCGCCAGCGGAAGAAACCCGAAAAGTTGAGCGCCCGCCTCTCCGGAGGCGGGCGTTTTCCTTTGTGAAGACAGGGCTTTAACCCTGTCCGTGACAAATCGCCCGAAGCACCGAATAGTCCTTGCCCGAACCTGGCGTCATCCGCCATTTTCCGGCGCGAGGTTTGCTGGGGGGCATCCCAGCCGTGTCATTTTGAACGTGCGCGGCATCAGTACCAGTCGGGGCTTACCAGTCGGGGGCTTGATGCAAGAATTCGATCCGAGGCGGCCGACCCTGCGTCTGGCCCCGAAAGTCTTCACCGCGATCGCCGGTCTGGCCGCCCTGGGCCTGGGCTGGAAGCTGACCGCGACCGACGCGCCGGTCCAGGTGGTCCAGGCGCCGCTCGACGCCAACGCCCTGGCCGCCCTGCAGCACGCCGCCTTCGCCAGCGCCGAGGCCCAGCCGGGCTTCGAGCGTCCGGAATCGATCCCGGTCAAGGTGCGTCCCGGCGAGACCCTGGAAGGCGCGGTCCTGCGCACCGGCATCGCCCCCAACGACGCCCACCAGGTGGTCACCGCCCTGCAGGGCGCGATCGACACCGTCAACATCAAGGCCGGCATGGCCTTCGAGGCCGCCGTGGCCGAGCGCCGCAACGGCCGCGCCGGCTCGGCCCGCCTGATCGGCCTGAGCATGCGCACCGGCCCGTCCTCGACCCTGACCGTCTCGCGCACCTTCGACGGCGCGATGAAGCTGCGCGAGCTGGAGGAGAAGGTCACCGACGAGACCAAGGTCGCCTGCGGCAAGATGGAGGGCTCGTTCTACGAGAGCGTTTCCGACGTCGGCGGCACGCCGGCCATCGTCAGCCAGGCCGCCCAGCTGTTCTCGCACAAGATCGACTTCTCGCGCGACATCCACGAGGGCGACCAGTTCTGCCTGGTGTTCGGCCGCAAGGTCACCGAGAGCGGCCGCACGGTCGAGGCGGGCGACCTGGAATACGCCGAGGTGAAGGGCCAGAAGTTCTACGCCTTCGACCGCGACGGTCCCGACGGCAAGCCGCAGTTCTTCGACGAGCTGGGCAAGAACATCAAAGGCTTCCTGCTGCGCACGCCGGTCGACGGCGCCCGCATCACCTCCACCTTCGGCCAGCGCAAGCATCCGGTGCTGGGCTACACCCGTGCCCACCAGGGCGTGGACTTCGGGGCCGGCACCGGCACCCCGATCCTGGCGGCCGGCGACGGCGTGGTGCTGGAGGCCCGCCGCTGGAGCGGCTACGGCAACTGGCTGCGCATCCGCCATTCGGGCCAGTGGGACACCGGCTACGGCCACATCTCGCGCTACGCCCCCGGCATCCGCCCCGGCGTCCACGTGCGCCAGGGCCAGGTGGTGGCCTATGTCGGCGCCACGGGCCTGGCGACCGGCCCGCACCTGCATTACGAGGTCTGGCTGAACGGCAAGCGCGTCAATCCGATCGGCGCCAAGGTGCCCCAGGGCACGATCCTGGCCGGCGGCGAGCTGACCCGCTTCAAGGCCCAGCGCGCCCGCATCGACCACCTGCTGGCCGCCGGCGGCGACGCCGTCGAGGACAAGGCCGCCCCGAAGCTGGCCATGGCCAGCCTGGACAAGGGCAAGGGCCCGGCGCTGCGCTAGGGCTTACTGGAGGACGGGCATCCAGACGCCGTCCAGGCGCTGTTTCAGTTCCATATTGCCAAGCCCGTCGCGCCGATCGGCGGTTACGGTATGGGCGTATCGGGAACCGTCGGAGTCCAGGACGCAAACGCGATAAGGCCGCCCCGCCTCCCTGGGCAGGCCTTCTCGCATGCGCCAGGGACCGAACCATAGCTTCCTGACCTCGACGAGGCGCTGATCCCGGTTCGCCGCGAACCGGTTGATGGCCGCCAGATCGTCGGACGGCGCAGGTCTGGACATCCGCCAGACCGTCGGGCCGACAAGCAGCGCGACAAAGGCGATGCAACCGCCTGGAAAGACCAGCCAGGAAAGGATGTCGGCGAGGAGGGCGTCCATTCGCCCAATGGTGACGGTTCGAGAGACCTCTGCCAACCCCGACGGCCAGAGCTTGACCATCGCCGCCGCCCGCCGCATCCCTGGACGATGAAGTCACTGCCCGCCCTCAAGCCCGACTCCGAGGACATGCTGCACCTCGACGCCCTGCGGATCGTCGGGGCGCTGATGATCGTGGTGTTCCACTTCAACCGCTACATCAACCTGGATGGGCGCTGGCAGGTGGCCGACGACATGATCAAGGGCTTTTCCCTGATCGTGGACCTGTTCTTCCTGATCTCCGGCTATGTCATGGCGGCGATCTACACCGGCCGGCTGACGAGCTGGAGCAAGTACGGGACTTTCCTGAAGAAGCGAGTGGCGCGGCTGGGGCCGCTGCATTGGGCCACGATGCTGGTGTTCATCGGCGTCTGGGCGGCCGGCGCGATGCACTGGGGGGGCGACGTCGATCCCAAGCGCTACGACCTCGCCTGCATCGTGCCCAACGTGCTCTTCGTCCACGCCTGGCATACCTGCCACAGCCAGACCTGGAACTTCGTCAGCTGGGCGATCAGCGCCGAGATGGGTCTCTACCTGGCCCTGCCGCTGCTGTTCTGGATCACCGGGCGCGGGCGGATCGTGACGGCCGCCGTGGCCGTCGCCAGCTTCGTGGTCCTGCTGCTCAATCCCGACGGCGAGATGCCCTTCCACCAGTGGACCTGGAACTTCGGCGTGCTGCGCGCCGTGCCGGGCTTCCTGCTGGGCATGCTGGCCTTCCAGCTGCGCGAGCCGCTGGGCAAGCTGCCCTTCGCGCGTTTCTGGATGTGGGGCCTGCTGGCGGTGTTCCTCGTGGCCTCGACCTTCCGGATCGAGCGCACCCTGCTGCTGCTGATCGTCTACGCCCTGGGCCTGGCGGGCGTGGCGGCCGACGCGGCCGGGACGCAGGGCGGGGTCAGCCGCCGCCTGGCCCCCTGGGCCCAGCTGAGCTTCAGCCTCTACCTGCTGCACCCGATCGCCCTGAAGATGGGGATCAACTGGGTGGGCGTGGCGGCCTGGGGGCTGACCGGCGACGCCCTGCGGCTCTGGGTGCTGTTCTGGGTGTTGGCCCTGATACCGGCGGCCTATCTGTCGCTGGTGCTGTTCGAGCGCCCGGCGCGGGATTGGATTTCCAACCTGCCCCTCTCCCGGAGGGAGGGGCCCGCCGCGTAGCGGTGGGAGGGTGAGGGGTTAGGAACGGTTGACGGCGTGCCGGCACGCCGGTCGAGGGTGTAACCCCTTATCCTCCCACGACGTCGTCGCGGGCCCCTCCTTCTCCCTCTGGGAGAAGGTTACTTCAGCCCTTCCACCCAGCCCGGCAGCTCTGAAATCGACCCCAGCTCGACATACCGCTGATGCTCCTTAGGCGCCGTCGCCGCCTCGTGGGCCCAGACCAGCGGATACGGGATCAGGGCCGCCCAGGCGCCGGCGTCCAGGGCCGGGATGATGTCGGACTTCACCGAATTGCCGGCCATCACCGCCTGCTCCGGCCCCGAGCCGTGGCGGGCGAAGACCCGGCGGTAGGTGTCGGCGTCCTTCTCCGAGACGATCTCGACCGCGGCGAACAGGTCGCCCAGGCCCGAGGCGGCCAGCTTCTGCTCCTGGTGCAGCAGGTCGCCCTTGGTGATCAGCACCAGGCGGTAGCGCTCGGACAGCGTCGCCAGGGCCTTCTCGACGCCGGGCAGGGGCTCGACCGGCTCGGTCAGCATCTCGCGGCCGGCGGCCAGGATCTGGCGGATCACGCCGATGCTGACCTGGCTGTCGGTCAGGTCCATCGCCGTCTCGATCATCGACAGGGTGAAGCCCTTCGCCCCGTAGCCGTAGAGCCGCAGGTTGCGCTTCTCGGTCTCGGCCAGCTTGGCGTCGATCTGGGCCTCGTCGCCGTAGGGGGCCAGCAGTTCGACGAACCGCTTGTGGGTCAGGCGGAAGATCGTCTCGTTGTGCCAAAGGGTGTCGTCGGCGTCGACGCCGACGGTGGTGACGGGCATTGGGGCTCTCCGGGTCGAAGCCGGGTGATACGCCGCATCGGGCGTCCAGGCCAAGACGTCGCGTGCGGCCGTCGCGGCGCGCGCGTCAGCCTTCCTCGCCTTCGCCCTCGCCGTCCTGGGCCAACTCGCCGTCGCCGCGGAACGTGCGCTCTTCCAGCTTGAGGCGTTCTTGCTCGAACCGGTTGGTCAGGTGGAGCATCTGCTCCGTCAGGTTCGCCGACACGGCCGAGGCCGGTTCTTGGGCGGGATCGTCATAGGAATCCGACATGCAGGCTTACAGACACAGTTAGGGCGCCCCCGCCCATGCATCAGCAAACGATGTCGGCTGCCCGACGTTCCTAGGGTCAAGCTAGGTTTTTCGTCCTGGAACCGAGGCTAGAACCACTGCGTCACGAAGATCGCCGCGCTGACCGGCACGGCCGCCACGAGCATCACGCGCAGGCCCGTCTCGACCAGGCCGAACCAGCCGGCGGCGGGAACTGGGGCGATGCGGGCGACGAGGGTGCTCATGGGTCTGCTCCTTGGAGCTTGACTGTAGGCTCCAAGAGATTAACGCGCCGCCGTCGCCGACGGATGCGTTCCTGCGACAAGTTGTTCCAGCTGTGGCGCCGAAGCGACGGCCAGGGCTTAGGCGAAGGTCTCAAAGCGTTGTCATCCCGGAAAGCGCGCAGCGTTTGTCCGGGACCCAGGGGCGGCTGCACGGCTTTCGCCCGGTCCCCTGGGCCCGGACAGCCTCTGCGAGGCTTCCGGGATGACAACCTTTTTGGAAACGCACCCCTCCCGAAAGGGCGAAGCGAGGGCTAGACCCAGGACGGCGGCGACTGCCGGGTGTCCGGCGCCGCCGGTCGCGCGGCGTAGACCCGGTGGCCCTTGTAGACGCGGCGCAGCGAGGCGGGGAACCGGTGCAGGGCCCCGGCGGGACGGATGGGCCGGGCCGAGAAGTCGCCGCCGCAGTCGGGGCAGACGCCCGAGAATCGCGTTTCCACGCACTCGATGCAGAAGGTGCTCTCGAAGGTGCAGATCCGCGCGTCCGGGCTGTCGGGCGGCAGGTCGCGATCGCAGCACTCGCAATTGGGACGCAACTCGAGCATGGGCCGTCCTCCCGTGTTCTTGTGCTTATTGTGGCGCTTAACCCTTCCAGCATAAGGGCTCGGGGCGCTCCCGCGCGAGGGGACTCTTTCGCCGATCACGGGAATGTGGGGCCAAGCTCCGACTCCCGTGATCCAGGGGGTTGACCCCCCCGTCATACCCCCCTAGACACGCCGCCGTTTGCGCGGCGGGTTGGGGTTACTCCCGGCCCGCCTTTTTGCGAGAATGACCGGCCATTCTGGCCCCGCGTTTAGGAGGCGCTTTCCGAGATGTCCCAAGACCTTCTCCCCCCTCCTGTTTTGCTTAAGGGCGTCACCGGTATCCTGGCCCTGGCCGACGGCACCATCCTCCAAGGCGTGGGTTGCGGCGCGACCGGCGATGCGGTCGGCGAGGTGTGTTTCAACACCGCCATGACCGGCTACCAGGAGATCCTGACGGACCCCTCCTACATGGCCCAGATCGTCGCCTTCACCTTCCCGCACGTGGGCAATGTGGGCACGAACGTCGAGGACATCGAGCAGATGGCCGGCGGGGCCGAGACGGCCGCCCGCGGCGCGATCTTCCGCGACGCCCCGACCGACCAGGCCAACTGGCGCGCCGACAGCGACTTCGACGGCTGGATGAAGCGCCGCAACATGATCGGCCTGGCCGGCGTCGACACCCGCGCCCTGACCCGCAAGATCCGCGAGACCGGCATGCCGCACGGCGTGATCGCCCACGCGCCCGACGGCCAGTTCGACATCCCCGCCCTGGTCGCCAAGGCCAAGGCCTGGGCCGGCCTGGAAGGCCTGGACCTGGCCAAGGACGCCTCGACCACCCAGACCTTCACCTGGGACGAGGGCCTGTGGTCGTGGCCGGAAGGCTACGCCAAGCTGGACAAGCCCAAGTACGAGGTCGTGGTCCTGGACTACGGCGTCAAGCGCAACATCCTGCGCGCCCTGGCCCATGTGGGCGCCCGCGCCACGGTGGTGCCGGCCAACACCTCGGCCGAGGACATCCTGGCCCGCAATCCCGACGGCGTGCTGCTGTCGAACGGCCCGGGCGACCCGGCCGCGACCGGCGAATACGCCGTGCCCGAGATCAAGAAGCTGGTGGACAGCGGCAAGCCGGTGTTCGGCATCTGCCTGGGACACCAGATGCTGGCCCTGGCGGTGGGCGCCAAGACCGTGAAGATGGAGCAGGGACACCATGGGGCCAACCACCCCGTGAAGGACCTGACGACCGGCAAGGTCGAGATCGTCTCGATGAACCACGGCTTCACCGTCGACAGCGCCTCGCTGCCGAAGGCCGTCACCGAGACCCACGTCTCGCTGTTCGACGGCACCAACGCCGGCATCGCCCTGACCGACAAGCCGGTGTTCAGCGTCCAGCACCACCCCGAAGCCTCACCCGGCCCGACCGACAGCCTCTACCTGTTCGAGCGCTTCGCCGGCCTGATGGACGCGGCGAAGTAGGCTTCGCCCGTAAGGTCCAGCTTACACAAAACGACTTCCAGACTGTCATGCCCGCATCACGCTCCCCGCCGGGGAGCGTGATAGCGTCCTCGCGTTCCGGTTCACCTGCGACCCTTCCGCGAGGATCCCATGACCTATGAACGCATCGGCGGTGAGGCGATCGCCAGCGCCGCCCTCGACGACTTCTTCCAACGCGCCCAGGAAGACGACCTGCTGGCCCATCTGGTCGGCCCGGTGATCTCGCCGGGCGTGCGGGCCTTCATGGCCGCGACGCTGGACCTGGACAACAACGACGAGACCCGCCTGACGCCGGCCCTGGCCTGGCTGTCGGAAGAAGGGCTGGAGGACGACGACCTCGACCATATGGTCGGCCACCTGGTGCTGGTCCTGGAGGCGCGCGGCGTCGACGACGAGGTGACCGCCCAGATCGCCGACCGCGCCGAAGCCCTCCGCGACGCCGCCCTGGGCGTCTGGCCCGAGGACGACGAGGAAGAGGACGAGGACGACGAGGTGGCGGCCTGATCCTCCCCCTGTGGGGGAGGTGTCGGCGCAGCCGACGGAGGGGGGAGTGGTCGGCAAGCGACCACAACCCGGACCTTCGATCCTAGTACTCCCCCCACCGATCGCTGCGCGATCGCCTCCCCCACAGGGGGAGGGACTTAAGTCCCGAACTGCGTGAACGGGACCTTGTTGAACAGCTCGCGCTCGGCCCCGCGGGGGTCGTCTTCCAGGCGCGAGACGGTGTCGAACACCATGGTCTGGCGGCGGGGCAGCTCGTAGGGCTGCCAGTTGGGCAGGGACGAGGTGTTGGGGTTGCCCGTGCGCGCGAAGGCGATGAAGGCGTCGGCCAGGGTCTCGTGCATGGCCACGGCGTCGGGGCCCGAGCCGGTGATCACGCCGGGCGCGTCGAAATTGCCGAACACCAGCTGCATGTCCAGCGTGTGGGGGGCGCCCCAGAAGCCGCCGTCCTTGGGCGCGCGCCAGTTCAGCTGGTAGGCCCAGGCGGGGGCGCCGGCCTTGGCCCGTTCCTCGTCCTGGATGATCGCCGCCTTCCAGGAGCGGCCGGCCGTGGCCGCCGCGAAATAGACGTCCGACGGCGTGTAATCCGGATAGATCTTGCGGTAGGCCGCCACCACCGTGGCCGGGTCGATGTCGACGCGGGCGTTGAACTGGCTGGGCAGCTTGGCGATCACCTGCTCCCAGGTCAGGTTCATCAGGCTCTTGTCGTAGCCGACGAAGCCGCGCACCTCGTCATGGGTGTTGCCGCACATCATCGGCACCGACAGCCCCACCGGCGAGGCGTCGGGGAAGAACGGGTGGCGGGTCAGGGTCCGCTCGTCCAGCACCGGGCCCATATAGACCCCGCCGCTGCCGGCGATCGGATCGACGGCCTTCAGGCCGTTCAGGAAGGTCTCGGCGGGCAGGGCGCGCAGGGCGGCCAGGTCCTTGATCCCCAGCTTGTCGATGAAGCCCCTGGCGCGCTTGGTGGCGTTGAACGGGCCGGCGGCGGTGACCTGCTGGCCGCTCATGGTGGCGGCGCGGTGGAACAGGCCCTTGGCCGTCGGCATGGCCATCAGGGTGGCGATCTTGGCGCCGCCGCCCGACTGGCCGAACAGCATGACATTGCCCGGGTCCCCGCCGAACGCGGCGATGTTGTCGCGCACCCACTGCAGGGCCAGGACCAGGTCCATCTGGCCGACATTGCCGCTGTCGGCCACCGACGGATCGTCGAACAGGCGGGCCAGGTACAGGTAGCCGAAGGCGTTGAGCCGGTGGTTGACCGTCACCACCACCACGTCGCCGCGCTTGGCCAGCTTGGTCCCGTCGTACCAGGGGCTGGCGCCCGAGCCGGTGTTGTAGGCGCCGCCGTGGATGTAGAACATCACCGGCCGCTTCACACCGTCGGCCAGCCCGCCCTTCTTGCCGGCTTTGGCGGGGGTCCAGACATTGAGGAACAGGCAGTCCTCGCTCTGGCTCTCGCCGTCCTCGCCCTTGCCCTGAGGGCAGGCCGCGCCATAGGCCAGGGCGTCGGCGACGCCGGTCCAGGGCTTGGGCGGCTGGGGCGGCATGAAGCGTCCCGCGCCGCCGGTGTCGGCCCCGTAGCGCAGGCCCTTGAACACCTGGACGCCTTCACCCGTCGCGCCGCGCACCTTGCCGTAGGTGGTGGTCACCACCGGACCCGGCTTGGCGCTCGCGGCCTGGCCCAGGCTGGGCGCGAGGCTCGCGGCGGCCGCCGCGCCTCCGGCGATCAGCAGCTGGCGACGGTCGAGGTCGTTTGGGGCGTCCATGGGCTTCCTCCGGCGTCTTGGCGGCGCACTAGCGGGATAGAAAATGACACCGGTGACAAGGTGCGAAAACCCATTTTCCGCATACCCCGTGACGAGCGGATTTGAGATAGGTCAGCCCTTCGCGTGGGTCGCCACCCAGTCGACGATCACCGCCAGGGCCGCCGGCGCCATGGTCTCCTCGATCGCGCCATAGCCGGGAGCCTGGCCGGGCGGCACGGTCTGCAGCAGGTGGTTCAGGCCCGGCAGCTCCTGGATCGTGGCGTCGGGATTCTGGGCCAGGGCGGCGCGCATCGGCGGCAGGTTGATGGCTGGAATGACGTTCAGGTCCTGGCCGCCGTTGACGTCCAGCACCGGGCATTTCAGCGCCTTCAGGTTCGGGACCGGGTCCGCCGCCAGGAAGGAGCGCATCCAGGGCAGGGACAGGAAGGCGGCCTTGCGCTCGGCGGCCGGTTCCGGCGTCCCGCCGGCCACGAACAGCGCCTTCAGCTTGGCGGCCGCGGCGGCCTGGTCGGGCTCGGCCTTGACGATCTCGTAGGCGGCGCGGTTCTCGGTCGAGGCGGCGTCGACCTTGGCCAGCGGCGCGCCGTGGGCCAGCATCAGGGCGCGGGTCTGGCTCAGCAGCACCCGCTCGCCGTTCACGCCCGGCCCGCCGATCATCGCCACGAAGGCGATGCGCGGATCCTTGGCCGCCACCATCGGGGCGATCAGCCCGCCCTCGCTGTGGCCGATCAGGCCGACGCGGCCGGGATCGATGTCCTTGCGGGTCCGCAGGAAGGCCACGCCGGCCTCCACGTCGGTGGCGAAGTCGGCGCTGGTGGCGGCCATCAGCGTCTTGCCGGCTTCCGAGCCGCCCACGCCGCGGTCGTCGACCCGCAGCACGGCCACGCCCCGACGGGTCAGGGCGTCGGCGATCAGCAGGAACGGCTTGTGGCCCTCGATGGTCTCGTCGCGGTCCTGGCTGCCCGAGCCGGTGATCATCAGGGCCACGGGGAAGGGGCCGGCGCCCTGCGGCAGGGTCAGGGTCCCGGCCAGCTTCAGGCCCGAGGCCGGATTGACGTAGGCGACCTCTTCGGCGCGATAGGGGAAGGGCGGCTTGGGCGTCTGCGGACGCGCGGCGGCCGCCGGCGCGGTGCGGGTGAAGGTCAGGGGCGCGGAGCCGCCGCCTTGACGCCAGGCGCCCGCCAGGCTGGCGCCGTCGGCCGCGACGGTCCCTTCGAAGCGGGCGGCGGGGCTGGTCAGCACCACCGTCAGGGACGAGCCGCTGAGGCTGACGGTGGCCGGCAGGCCCGACGCCCCCTGGGAAGGGCTGTCGATGCTGCCCGTCCCGTCGGCCTGGACGTGCAGCACCAGCGGCAGCTTCACCCCGACGTTCAGCGTCCCGTACCAGTCGCCGAGGATCGGCGTCAGGTCCTGGGCCTGGGCGGTCGCGGGAGCCGCGAGGGGGGCGATCATGGGGATCGCGGCGAACAGGGCGACCAGCGCCGGACGAACAAGCTGAGCCATGATCCCCGAACCGTGTTTCGACGGCGGCAGCATAAGCATGGCCAAGCCTGGCTGGGGAAGGGCCTGATGCTAGAGCGCCGCCACCGCCCTGGCGTGGTCGCGGATGACGGCCAGGGTCGAGGCGTCGGCGTCGAACACCCCGAACAGGCCCTGCTCCTCCTGCGGGGGATCGCCGACATAGGACCGGTCGCCCATCTTGAACCAGGCGTCGGCGTGCTGGGCGCGGCCCTCGCCGTTCCAGGCCCAGAAGTTGGTCCCCGCCAGCGGTCCGCCGGCCTTCATGTCGGCTTCGACCAGGCCGAACATCATCCGGTAGAAGCGGTCGCGATAGGCGGTCGGGCCGCCCGGGGTGAAGGCGCGATCCTCGCGGATCAGGCCGAACTCCTCGATCACCAGCGGCTTGTTCATCTGCTTGGCGATGGCGATGTGGCGGGCCACGTAGTCGCGGCACCTGGCCTCGCCGGCGTCATAGGTGGCCGGCTGGTTCTTGAAGTCGATCCAGCCCCAGTTGTTGGGCCAGACGTGCAGGGTCAGGTAGTCGATGCTGGCCGGCCTGTGGGCCTCGACCACGCAGGCCTCGCGCTGCAGGCAGCCCATGGCGCCCTCGCTGCCCGTCGTGACCAGGTGGTTGGGATCCAGAGTCTTGATCAGGGCCGAGGTCTGCGCGATCCAGCGGTAGTAGGTGGGCAGGTTGGGGACGCCGAAGGCGTCGCTGCCGCCCGGGCGCGGCTCGTTGGCCAGCTGCCAGGCCATGATCGTCGGATCGTCGCGATAGGGCTTGCCGGTCACGCTGCTGACCCGGCCGACCAGGGCGCGCAGGTAGTGCTGGAACAGTCCTTGCGCCTTCGCATCGCCGTAGAAGCGGGCGGAATAGTCGGCGAATTCGGGCCAGGGGTGGGCGGGATCGCCCTGCTGGAACCACTGGCCGTTGCCGGTCCAGCGCAGATAGGCCGGCATGCCGCCCGACCAGTCCCAGAAGTTGTTGACGTAGATCACCGCCTTCATGCCGCGCCGGGCCATTTCGGCCAGCAGCACGTCCAGGCCCTTCAGCAGGTCCTGGTCGTAATCCTCGCCCGGGCCGCGGAAGGTGGGGTCGATGGCCACCTTGGCCGGCGAGCGCTCGCCGGCGCCCAGGACGCGCAGGTTGGTCACGCCCAGGGCCTTCAGCCGGTCCAGCTCGCGGCCCAGCCGCGCGCGGTCGCCGGACACGCCCGGCGAGCCCAGCCAGGCCCCGTACCACAGGTTCGCGCCGACGAAGCGGTAGGGCTTGCCGCCCAGGCTGAGGCGGCCGTCCTTGACGGTGACGAAGGTGGAGGGCGGCGCGGCGCTCCAGGCGGCCCCGGCCGAGCCGGCGGCCACGGCGGCGGTCCCCGCGACCAGCAGATGGCGTCTCGACAGCATGCTTGCCTCCCCTTGTTTTGCCCCAGCCTAGCGGACGGCGGCGGCGCGAGGGAAGGGATTAAATAAATTTGTTTTCTGAATGCCCGCGACCGTCCCGCATCGCCGGGCGCGGAAAAATGCTGTCCTGTGTCGGGGCGCGGGTTCGCCGCGCGTCCTCGGGACAACGAAGGCGATGCGGGAGATCATCGCCGTGAGCCACCGGAGAACGCCATGACCTCGCCCCGCCCCACCATCACCGCCTTCAAGGCCTCGCCCGACCGGGGCCAGGGCTTGGCCCGCGACATGCGCGTGCGCTGGGCGCTGGAGGAGGTGGGCCAGCCCTACGACGTCCGACTGGTCACCTTCCCCGAGATGAAGGCGCCGGCCCATCGGGCCCTGCATCCGTTCGGCCAGATCCCGACCTACGAGGAGGGCGACCTGGTGCTGTTCGAGTCCGGCGGCATCGTCTTCCACATCGCCGACACCCATGCCGGCCTGCTGCCCGACGAGCCCAAGGCAAGGGCGCGGGCGATCACCTGGATGTTCTCCGCCCTCAGCACGGTGGAGCAGTCGATCGTCGAGCTGCAGTTCGTGATGTTCGCCGAGCGCGACAAGAGCTGGCACGGCGAGCGGCAGGCCATGGTCCACGACCGCATCCGCGCGCGGCTGGGCGAGCTGTCCGACCGCCTGGGCGACGCCGACTGGCTGGACGGCGACTTCAGCGCCGCCGACCTGATGATGGCCTCGGTGCTGCTGCGGGTGCGCGGCGTGGGCCTGCTGGGCGAGTATCCCAACCTCGCCGCCTACGTGGCCCGGGCCGAAGCCCGGCCCGCCTACCAGCGCGCCTTCGCCGCCCAGCTCGAGGTCTTCCATGCTTCGCAGGCGCAGGGCGCCTAGACCCCTGTTGCATAACGCCGATGTCTGGGCTACATACTGAACCAAATGGTTCAGTATTCATCAGATCGCCTCGACGCCTCCTTCGCCGCGCTGTCGGACGCCACCCGCCGTGGGGTCCTGGAGCAGCTGGGCCAGGGGGACGCGTCGATCACGGAACTCGCCGACCGGTTCCACATGACCCTCACGGGCATGAAGAAGCACGTCGGCGTCCTGGAGCAGGCGGGGCTGGTGACGACCGAGAAGGTCGGGCGCGTGCGGACCTGCAAGCTGGGTCTGGCCGGGCTCGAGGAGGAGGCGGCCTGGATCGAGAGCCGCCGCCGCATCTGGAAGACCCGCTTCGACATGCTGGACCATGTCGTCGAGGCCTTGAAACGGAAGGAAGAGAACGATGGGCGAAAGAATGGGTGACGGCCGCACGGCGGTCGAACGGACGTCCGGGCGCGAACTGGTCGTGACGCGGGTCTTCGACGGCCCGGTCCGCCTGGTCTACGACGCGTGGACCAAGCCCGAGCTGTTCCAGCTGTGGTGGGCCCCGAAGTCGAGCGGGGTGCCGATGCTGTCCTGCGAGATGGATGTCCGCACCGGCGGCGGCTATCGCGTGGTGTTCGGCAAGGACGCCGCCAACGCCATGGCCTTCTTCGGCAAGTACATCGAGGTCGTGCCGCTGGCGCGCCTGGTGTGGACCAACGACGAAGGCGACGGCGGGGCCGTCACCACGGTGACCTTCGAGGACAAGGGCGGCAAGACGCTGCTGGTCCTGCAGGAGCTGTATCCCACGCAGGAAGCGCTCGACGAGTCCTTCATCGGGATGGAGGACACCACGCCCGAGCAGTTCAGGCAGCTGGACGACCTTCTGGCCAGCCTCGGCGCCAAGGTCTGACGGTCGGGTCGGCCCCCTCCCGCCGGGAGAGGGCCGAGCGGCCTTACAGGTTCAGCAGCGACGGGTCGCCGCCCTGGGCCGTGATGTTGATGCTGAGCGCGCGCTCGACGGCGTAGCGCATCAGGGCGTGGGGGCCGCCGGCCTTGGGGCCGGTGCCCGACAGGCCTTCGCCGCCGAACGGCTGGACGCCGACCACGGCGCCGGTCATCGAGCGGTTGACGTAGCAGTTGCCGGCCGGAACCAGGCGCTGGACGTCGGCCGCGAAGCTCTCGATCCGCGAATGGACGCCCAGGGTCAGGCCGTAGCGGCGGGCCGCCAGGGCGCCGGCCACCTGTTCCAGGTCCTCGGGCTTGTAGCGGACCACGTGCAGGATCGGGCCGAACACCTCGCGCTCCAGGAAGTCGGCGGCGGGGATCTCGGCCAGGACCGGGGCGAAGAAGGTGCCGGTCTGCGGCGCGCCGATCGTGTGCAGAACCTTGGCTTCGTGCTGCAGACGGTCCAGGTGCTTGACCAGCGCGGTCTTGGCCTCGGGATCGATCACCGGGCCGACGTCGGTGACGGCCAGGGCCGGATCGCCGATCACCAGGGCGTCCATCGCGCCCTTCAGGCCGTCGATGATGTGGTCGGCGGTGTCTTCCGGCAGGAACAGCAGGCGCAGGGCCGAGCAGCGCTGGCCGGCGCTGCCGAAGGCCGACAGGATCACGTCGTCGATCACCTGCTCGCGCTGCGCCGTCGTGTCGACGAACATGCCGTTGAGGCCGCCGGTCTCGGCGATGAACGGCACGATCGGGCCCTGGCGCTGGGCGAGCGTCTGGTTGATCCGCCAGGCGGTGTCGGTGCCGCCGGTGAAGGCCACGCCGTCCAGGCCCTCGTGGGCGGTCAAGGCCGCGCCGACGGTCTCGCCGCGACCGGGCAGCAGAGCCAGCAGACGGTGGTCCAGGCCCGCGGCGTGGTACAGCTTCACGGCCTCGTAGGCGATCAGCGGGGTCTGCTCGGCCGGCTTGGCCAGCACCGCGTTGCCGGCCGCCAGGGCGGCGGCGATCTGGCCGGTGAAGATGGCCAGCGGGAAGTTCCACGGGCTGATGCAGACGAAGACGCCGCGCCCGGCCAGGCGCAGGGTGTTGGTCTCGCCCACCGGGCCGGTCAGGACCTCGCCGGCCAGGCCGAACTGCTCTTCCGCCAGCTTGGCGTAGTAGCGGCAGAAGTCGACGGCCTCGCGCACCTCGGCGATGGCGTCGGGGCCGGTCTTGCCGGCTTCGCGCGAGAGGATGGCGCACAGGCGCTCGATATTGGCCTCCAGGGCGTCGCCCATGGCGCGCAGCACCTCGGCGCGGGCGGGGCCGCCGGCCTGGTCCCAAGCGGGCTGGGCGGCGCGGGCCAGGCGGAAGGCCTGGTCGATCTGCGGCAGCTGGGCCTCGGACACCACGCCAACGACGCGGTCATGGTCGGTCGGGCTCTGCACCGGCATCGGCGGGGCGCCGGCCGTCAGCTTGCCGCCGATCAGCGGACCGGCCTGCAGGGTCAGGCCGTCCAGCTCGGCCACGTGAGCGGAGAGGCGGTCGCGGTCGGCCTTGGTCGACAGGTCCAGGCCGGCGCTGTTGCGGCGGCGCGGACCGTAGACGTCGATCGGCGTCGGGATCTTGGCGTGGCGGTCGGGGTGGGCCTCGACGGCGGTGATCGGATCGACCACCACCTTCTCGACCGGCACCCGCTCGTCTAGCAAGGCGTGCACGAAGCTGGTGTTGGCGCCGTTCTCCAGCAGGCGGCGGACCAGGTAGGGCAGCAGGTCCTCGTGGCCGCCCACTGGGGCGTAGGCCCGCAGAGTGACGCCGTCATAGAGGTCGTCGGCGGCCTTGTAGAGCGCCTCGCCCATGCCGTGCAGGCGCTGGTGCTCGATCTTGACGCCGGCGTTCTTGGACATCCGCACCACGGCCGCCAGGGTGTGGGCGTTGTGGGTGGCGAACTGGGCGTAGAGGTGCGGGGCGGCCTCGATCAGGGCCTTGGCGCAGACCAGGTACGACAGGTCGGTGGCGGGCTTGGTGGTGTAGACCGGATAGTCCGGACGGCCGGCCACCTGGGCGCGCTTGATCTCGCTGTCCCAGTAGGCGCCCTTCACGAGGCGCACCATCAGGCGGCGGCCGGTTTCCTGGGACAGAGCCGTCAGGCGCTTGATCACCTCGGGGCAGCGCTTCTGGTAGGCCTGGACGGCCAGGCCCAGGCCCGTCCACTGGCCCAGCTCGGGCTCGCGGCACAGGCGGTCCAGCAGCTTCAGCGACAGGGCCAGGCGATCGGCCTCTTCGGCGTCGATGGTGAAGTTCAGGTCGTGCTTGGCGGCGATCTTGGCCAGGCGCAGGACGCGCGGATAAAGCTCGTCCCAGACGCGGGCTTCCTGCGTGGCCTCATAGCGCGGGGTCAGGGCCGACAGCTTGACCGACACGCCGTGGCCGGCCTCCGGCCCCGCCCAGGCGCCGTTGGCCCGCGACAGCTTGCCGACCGTCTCGATGGCGTCGGCATAGGACTTCTCGTAGCGGGCGGCGTCGGCGGCGGTGCGGGCGCCTTCGCCCAGCATGTCGAAGCTGCAGATGTCGCCGTCGTTGGCGGCGCGCTTGATGGCCGCCTCGATGGTGCGGCCCAGCACGAACTGCTCACCCATGATGCGGATGGCCTGGCCGACGGCGGCGCGGATCACCGGCTCGCCCAGGCGGCCGGCGATCTTCTTGATGAAGCCGGGCAGGTCGCGCTTGGCGTCCTCGTCGGGCTCGACGATCTTGCCGGTCAGCATCAGGCCCCAGGTCGAGGCGTTGACGAACAGGCTGTCGCTGCCGCCCAGGTGGCTGGCCCAGTCGGCCGAACCGATCTTCTCGGCGATCAGCTTGTCGCGGGTGTCGTCGTCGGGGGTGCGCAGCAGGGCCTCGGCCAGGCACATCAGGGCCAGGCCCTCGCGGGTGCCCAGGCTGAACTCCTGCAGGAAACTCTCGACCACGCCCTGCTTGCGGACGCTGCGGCGGGCGCCGCGCACCAGGGCCTCGGCCTCGGCGCGGACCGCGGCGCGGTCCTCGCTGCTCAGGGGCTGGGCGGCCAGCAGGTCGGCGATCACCGCCGCCTCGTCGCGATACTTGCCGTCGTCCAGGGAGTCCCAATCGGTCATGGTCGCCTCGTTATAGGATATCGTCGCTATATCGCCGGCTTGTTCGAAGGTGCTTCGTTTGTTGGGCGTGGAAGGTGTATGATCTTCGGTAGAAACGCCGATTTTCGTCGTCGGCTCCAGCTGTTCGCGGACATGCGGCAGGCCGCCGCGCGCGCGGACGGGCGGAGCATGATCGTGCTGGACGGGATGGGGAAGGGGAGAGGTGGGAAGGGACGCGATACGGGGGGAGGTCGCGCGTCCCTTCCGCTCTCACACGGCGCCTACGGGGGAGAGGGCGCCGCGTCTGCGCTCCGCCGGGGGGAGTGGCGGAGGCTGGTCCTGCCCGACCGGGCGCCGAGGGGGGAGTGGCGTGGCCGGTTGGCTAGGACGATCGAGGGTATAGTTCGAGTTGCGTCGAAGGTGCTTTGTTTGTTGATGTCAATTTCCGAACGATCTTCGGCAAAAATGGAGAATGGCCATGTCTGCTCTGGATGATACCGATCGCAGGCTTCTGAAGGTTCTGCAGGCCGACGGCCGCATCACCAACGCCGAGCTGGCCAAGCGCTGCAACCTGTCGCCGGCCGCCACCTTCGATCGCGTGCGGCGGCTGCGCGAGCGCGGCTTCATCACCGGCTACGCGGCTCTGCTGGACCCGGCCAAGGTGGACCGCGCCCTGCTGATCTTCGTCGAGGTGGTGCTGGACCGCACGACCGGCGACGTCTTCGAGGAGTTCGGCGCGGCCGTGCGCCGCGCGCCCGAGATCCTGGAGTGCCACATGGTGGCCGGCGGCTTCGACTATCTGATCAAGGCCCGCGTGCGCGACATGGAGGCCTATCGCGGCTTCCTGGGCGACATCCTGGTCAAGATGCCCGGCGTGCGCGAGACGCGGACCTATGCGGTGCTGGAAGAGGTGAAGAGCACGGTGCAGCTGCCGTTGTAACTTCCAAAAACCCGCTCATCCCGGCGAATGCCGGGACCCAGATGGAATGGCGGTGGGGCTGACGCCAAGAACTCAGAGCCCTTCCAATCGGCCTCCCCGCTTTGGGATCTGGGTCCCGGCATTCGCCGGGATGAGCGGAACTAGGCGGATCGCTCCCTAGCCCGGAACCCCGCCGCCTTGGCCTTGTTCCCGCAGGCGCTCATCGAGCACCAGCGGCGCTCGCCCTTGCGCGAGGTGTCGACGAACAGCACCGCGCATGGCGGGCCCTCGCATTGGCGGATGCGGTGCGAGAAGTCGCCGCCCAGCAGCGACACGCCCTCGCGCGCCAGTTCGGCCAGCAGGCCCCGGACGTCGCCGGACAGGTGGGCGCGGCCGTCGGCGCCCAGCTGCAGCGGCGCGGCGGGCAGGGCGGCGAAGCCGTTCAGCAGGTCGCGGTCGGCCTCGGGCAGGGCGGTCCCCTCGGCGCGCGACAGGGCCAGGCGGTAGAGCGCCTCGCGCAGCGACCGGGCCTGGACCAGGTTGCCCTCGGTGGCGCCGGGCGCGGTCGGGGCCAGCTCGGCCGCGACCAGCCAGCGGTCCAGGTCGGCGGGCGCGGCCAGCAGGTCGCGCGGCGCGGCGCCCAGCCTGCCGGTCACCGTGGCCGCCAGGTCCAGCGACGGGCTGCCGCCCCGGAACTTGAAGCCGTCGCGGATCTCCGCCTTCGTCATGTCGCGCTCCAAACCTGATTGACAGGTTATTCTGCTTCAGGGAGGTTCGGCAAGCTAACCTGTCAAATAGGTTATTGAGCGGAGCGTGACATGACATCGATCCCTGGACGCCGCCTCGGCGCGGGCCTGGCCCTGGCCGTCGCCTTGACGGGGACGGCCGCGACGGCGGCCGAGCCCGCCCTGACGGGAACCTGGACCCTGGCGGCGGCCGACCGCCTCAAGCCCGACGGCACCCGCGCGCGGGACTACGGCCAGCACCCGAAAGGGCGGCTGATCATCGACGCCCAGGGGCGCTACAGCCTGCAGATCTTCGACGGCGACCGCCCGCGCATCGCCTCGGGCGACAAGGCCACGGCCACGCCCGCCGAGCTGACCGGCGCCGTGGTGGGCTCGTCCACCCACTACGGGACCGTGGCCGTCGACAAGGCCGCGAACGTGCTGGTGTTCAGGATCGAGGGCGCCTCGTTCGCCAACTGGGAGGGGACCGAGCAGCGGCGCAAGTACGTGCTGACGACGGACACCCTGAGCTACCAGGTGCCGACGCCGCGCCCCGACGGCTCGATCCCGATCTCGGAGTGGAGAAGGGAGAAATGAGGTTTCCCTCCCCCTTGTGGGGAGGGTGGCCCGCGTAGCGGGTCGGGTGGGGGATCGGTGCAGGGTGTCGGACGGGAGATGACTTGCGGGGTCAGCAGGCCCCACCCGACCCTGGCTCCGCCAGGGCCACCCTCCCCACAAGGGGGAGGGAAGGTCGAACTACGGCTTCACCGCCGCGATCCAGGCCCGCTCGTTGGCCAGGTCCAGGGTCACCACCCACTGCTGGAGGGCCGGCACGCCGATGTTGCCGTCCAGGATCATGTCCTCGACCAGGACCTTGCCGCTGATCTTCGGGCCGCCGACCAGGGTCATGTCCACGGACTGACCCTTCTGGATCGCCGGGTCCAGGCCCACCAGGTCGGCGACGTGCTTGCCGATCACCAGGGCGCCGGTGCTGCCGCAGTCCAGCTCCAGCCAGATCCGGCCCTTGGGCGTCGGGGCGGCGACGAACGGCGTCAGGGCCAGGCCGGTGGCCTCGCGGCTGAAGCGGACCGGCACCTCGACGCCCTGGGCGGCGCGGACCTTCAGGCTGGCGGGCGTCTCGACGATCAGCCGGCGACCGGCCAGGTCCAGGGTGACGGCGCGGCCGGCGAAGGCGTCCAGGGCCACCGAGCCGTCCAGCGGCGGGGCGTCCTTGGGCAGCAGGGTGGCGAAGTCGATGACCCCGGCGGTCGGCGCCGTCAGCGGCAGGCCCGCCGCCTTCAGGCCGACGTCGTCGCAGCGCGGGACGTCCACCCGGTCGCCGCGCATCCGGAAGCCCGTGACCCGGCCCCACGGCTTGCAGCCGATGGCGTCGGCGAAGGGCTGGGCGATCACGGTGATGCCGCCGGCGGTGTCCAGCAGGAAGCGGCGCGGCTTGCCGTCGACCTCGCCCTGGAACGACCAGAGCACGCCGAGATAGGGCTCCAGCGGAATGACGACGGGCTTGGCCGGCGGCGCGGGGCGGACGGGTTCGGCGAGCGCGGAGCCCGAGACGAGGGCCAGGCCGATCGCGGCCAGACCACCTAAGGAACGCAAGACCGCGCGCATGGTCCGAACACCCCCTGATGCGGACGCCGTGACGCGCGCCCAGCGCCCTTGGTCGCCGTTCCCGGCCGGGCGGTAAAGTGAACTCGCGGTCATTCGCGGCGAACCGCGCGGGGTGCGCGACGAGCGGTCATCCCCCCTCCCCAAGAAAGGGTTGGAAGGGGCGCGCGGGATTTGGGGGGAGCGCGCCCCTTCCGGCTGGAGGCGTCGGGGGGCGACGCCGCCAGCACTCCCCCGCTGGGGACGGGGGATGGATGCCTCAGCGCGCCGCGGGAGCGCCGCCGCCGAGGGCCTTGTACAGCGTCGCCAGATTGGTCTCCCGCGCCAGGCGGGCGACGATCAGGGTCTTCTGCGAGGTGTAGAGCGTGCGCTGGGCGTCCAGCACCGACAGCGAGCTGTCGATCCCGGCGCCGTAGCGGGCCTGCGAGAGGCGCACGGTGTCGTTGGCGGCGGCCACGAGGCGCTCCTGCGAGCCCACCCGTTCCGTGATCGTCGACTGCACGGCCAGGCCGTCGGAGACCTCGCGGAACGCGGTCTGCACCGACTTCTCGTAGTTGGCCACGGCGATGTCGCGGCCGGCCTTGGCGCTGTCCAGGTTGGCCACGTTGGCCCCGCCGGCGAAGATCGGCAGGTTGATGCGCGGCACGAAGGTCCAGGCGCCGTTGCCGCTGTCGAACAGGCTGTCGAGACTGTTGCTGGCCACCCCGGCCGAGCCCGTCAGGCTGATGCTGGGGAAGAAGGCCGCGCGCGCCGCGCCGATGTTGGCGTTGGCGGCGGCCAGCTGGTGCTCGGCGGCCAGGACGTCGGGACGGCGGGTCAGCACGTCGGACGGCACGCCGGCCGGCAGGTCGCGCAGGATCTGGGCCGTGACCAGGCCGCCGGCCGGCAGCAGGTCGTTGGGCACGTCGGCCCCGACCACCAGGCGCAGGGCGTTCTTGTCCTGCTCGACCAGGGCGATGGCCGTGGCGACGTCGCTGCGGGCGGCCTCGATGAGGGTCTGGGCCTGGCTGACCTCGAGCTGCGAGATCGCCCCGGCCTCGAACCGGCGCTGGATCAGGCCCATGGTCTCCTGGCGGGTGCGCAGGGTTTCCTGCGACAGGGCCAGCAGGTCCTCGTCGGCGGCCAGGTTCAGCCAAGCGCTGGCCGTCTGGGCGATCAGGCTGACCTGCACCGAGCGGCTGGTCTCCTGGACGGCCAGGTAGTTCTGCAGGGCCGCGTTGCTGAGGCTGCGGACCCGGCCGAACAGGTCGATCTCCCAGGACGAGACGCCCAGATTGGCCGTGTAGACCCGCACGGTCCGATCGCCGCCGGCGATGACTTGCGCCGACGAGCTCTTCGCCTGCGTCTCGCTGACGGTCGCATCGACGGCCGGCACGAGGGCCGCCCGCTGGATGCGGTACTGGGCGCGGGACTGCTCGATGTTCAGCACCGCCACGCGCAGGTCGCGGTTGTTGGTCAGGGCCAGGTCGATCACGCCCTGCAGGCGCGGGTCGATGAACACGTCGCGCCAGGCCAGGTCGGCGGCCGAGGCCGTCGAGCCGGTGTTGGCGGCCGCGATCGGCCAGGCGTTGTCCACGGCCAGGGCCGGCCGCACGGTCTTGGGCGCCAGGGTGCAGGCGCTCAGGGCCGAGGCGGCCAGCAGGGTGAGGGTCAGGTTACGCAAAAGCATCTCTAGTGGCCCTCGGCCGGGGTCGTGACGGCCCCGTCGTGGCGACGCGGCTTGGGTTTGAACACGCGCTCGACGATCACGAAGAACAGCGGGACGAAGAAGATCGCCAGCAGGGTGGCCGACAGCATGCCGCCGATCACGCCGGTGCCGATGGCGTGCTGGCTGCCCGATCCGGCCCCGTTGGAGATCGCCAAGGGCAGCACGCCGAAGACGAAGGCCAGCGAGGTCATGATGATCGGGCGCAGACGGATGCGGACCGCCTCCACCGTCGCCTCGACCAGCTCCATGCCCTGCTCATGCAGGTCCTTGGCGAACTCAACGATCAGGATGGCGTTCTTGGACGCCAGGCCCATGGTCGTCAGCAGGCCCACCTGGAAGTAGATGTCGTTGGAAAGGCCGCGCAGGCTGGTGGCCAGCAGGGCGCCGACGATGCCCAGCGGGATGACCATGATCACCGACAGCGGGATCGACCAGCTCTCGTAGAGGGCCGCCAGCAGCAGGAACACCACCAGGATCGAGATGGCGTACAGGGCGGGCGCCTGGTTGCCGGACTCGCGTTCCTGGGCCGACAGGCCGGTCCATTCGAAGCCGATGCCCGGCGGCAGCTGGGCGGCGATCTTCTCCATGGCGGCCATGGCCTGGCCCGAGCTCTTGCCCGGGGCGGGCGAGCCCTGGATGTTCAGCGACGACAGGCCGTTGTAGCGCTCAAGACGCGGCGAGCCGTAGATCCAGCGCGTGGTGGCGAAGGACGAGAACGGCGCCATCGTGCCGCTGCTGGTGCGGACGTACCAGCTGTTCAGGTCCTCGGGCCGCATGCGGAAGGGCGCGTCGGCCTGGACGTAGACCTTCTTGACCCGGCCGCGATCGATGAAGTCGTTGACGTACGAACCGCCCCACGCGGCGCTGAGCGCGGCGTTGATGTCGGCCGTGGTCAGGCCCATCGCCCCGGCCTTGGCCTGGTCGATGTCGATCTTCAGCTGCGGAGTGTCGTCCTGGCCGTTGGGACGCACGCCGGCCAGGGTGGGATCCTGGGCGGCCATGCCCAGCACCTGGTTGCGCGCGGCGACCAGGGCGTCGTGGCCGACGCCGCCGATGTCCTGCAGCTGGAAGTCGAAGCCCGACGAGGTGCCCAGTTCCGGCACGGCCGGCGGCACGATGGCGAAGACCATGGCGTCGCGGATCTGCATGAACTTGCCCATGGCCCGGCCGGCGACGGCTTGGGCCTTGCGCTCGGGCGCCTTGCGCTCGTCGAAGTCCTTGAGGCGGATGAAGGCCAGGCCGGCGTTCTGGCCGGCGCCGGCGAAGCTGAAGCCGGCGACGGTGAAGACCGCCTGCACGGAGTCCTTCTCGTCGTTCAGGAAGTGGTTTCGCACCTGGGTCAGCACCGCCTGGGTGCGTTCCTCCGGAGCGCCCGGAGGCAACTGGACGATGGTGAACATCGTGCCCTGGTCCTCTTCCGGCAGGAAGGCGCTGGGCAGGCGGACGAACAGGAAGGCCATGACCAGGATGATCACGCCATAGGCCACCATCCACCGGCCGCTCTTGCCCAGCAGGCCGCGGACGGTCCCCTGGTAGCGTCGGCTGGTGTCGTTGAAGTTGCGGTTGAACCAGTTGAAGAAGCGGTTGAACAGGTTGGTCACCGCGCCCAGCGCGCCCGGATGATCGGTCCTCAGGGCCTCGCCGTGGCCTTGGGTCGCCGGCCGCAGCAGAGTGGCGCAGAGAGCCGGGGTCAGGATCAGGGCCACCAGCACCGACAGGCCCATGGCCGAGACGATGGTGATCGAGAACTGGCGGTAGATCACGCCCTGCGAGCCGCCGAAGAAGGCCATGGGCACGAACACCGCGGCCAGGACCAGCGCGATGCCGATCAGGGCGCCGGTGATCTCGCTCATCGACTTGCGCGTGGCCTCGACGGGACTGAGCCCCTCCTCGGACATCACCCGCTCGACGTTCTCGACCACGACGATGGCGTCATCGACCAGCAGGCCGATGGCCAGCACCAGGCCGAACATGGTCAGGGTGTTGATCGAGTAGCCGAAGGCCGCCAGCACGCCGAAGGTGCCCAGCAGGACGACCGGCACGGCGATGGTCGGGATCAGGGTCGCGCGCCAGTTCTGCAGGAACAGGAACATGACGATGAACACCAGGACGATGGCCTCGACCAGGGTCTTGATGACTTCCTCGATCGACAGCTTCACGAACGGCGTGGAGTCGTAGGGGATCACGTAGCGGTAGCTGGACGGGAAGGTCTTCGCCAGCTGCTCGACCCGCGACTTGACGGCGTCGGCGGTGTTCAGGGCGTTGGCGCCGGGGGCCAGGCGGATGGCCAGGCCGGCGGCGGGCTTGCCGTTGTACTTGGCGCCGAAGCCGTAGCTTTCCGCGCCCAGCTCCACGCGGGCGACGTCGCGCAGGTGCACGATCGCGCCGCCGGGGCTGTTCTTGACGATGATCTCCTGGAACTCGGCCGGGGTGGAGAGGCGCGACTGGGCCGTGATCGTGGCGTTCAGGCCGATGCCCGGGATGTTGGGCACGCCGCCCAGCTGGCCGGCCGAGACCTGGGCGTTCTGGGCCTTGATCGCGGCGATGACGTCGGCCGGGGTCAGGCTGTAGCTGGCCAGCTTGGTCGGATCCAGCCAGATGCGCATGGCGTACTGCGCGCCGAACAGCTGCACTTCGCCCACGCCGTCGACGCGGCTGAGGGGGTCCTGCAGGTTGCTGGCGATGTAGTCGGCCAGGTCGGTGTTGGTGGTCTTGGGATCCTCGGAATACATGCCGACGATCAGCAGGAAGTTGCGGGCCGACTTGGCGACCGTCAGGCCTTGCTGCTGCACTTCCTGCGGCAGCAGGGCGGTGGCCGTCTGCAGCTTGTTCTGGACCTGCACCTGGGCGATGTCGATGTTGGTGCCGGCCTTGAAGGTCAGGGTCGTGGTGGCCGAGCCCGAGCTGTCGCTGGTCGACGACATGTAGTCCAGGCCGTCCAGGCCCTTCATCTTCTGCTCGATGACCTGGGTGACGCTGTCCTCGACGGTCTTGGCCGAGGCGCCGGGATAGACGGCGTTGATCGACACCTGGGGCAGGGCGATGTCGGGATACTGGGCGATCGGCAGCGTGCGGATGGCCAGGGCCCCCGCCAGCATGATCACGATGGCGACGACCCACGCGAAGATCGGTCTGTCGATGAAGAAACGGGAAAGCATGACAGTCCGGCCTTACTGAGCAGCAGCGGGAGCGGCGGTGATGACGGCCGGCTTCACCGGGGCGCCGGGGCGGACCTTCTGCAGGCCCTCGACGATGACCTGGTCGCCGGGGTTCAGGCCCGAGCTGACCAGCCATTTGTCGCCCACCGTCTGGGTGGTGACGATCTGGCGGGGCTCGGCCGCGCCCTTGGCGCCGACCACCATGACGGTGGCGTTGCCCTTGGGGTCGCGGCTGACGGCCGCCTGCGGGATCAGCATGCCGCTGTTGGCCACGCCCTTGCCGAGCACGGCGCGGACGTACATGCCCGGCAGCAGGACGCCGTTGGGGTTGTCGAAGGTGGCGCGCAGGCCGACCGAGCCGGTGGTCGGGTCGACCGTGACGTCCGAGAACTCCAGGCGGCCCTGGATCGGATAGGTCGAGCCGTCTTCCAGCTTCAGGGTCACCTGGGCCGAGCCGCTGCGGCCCAGCTGGCCGCTGTTCAGCGCCGACTGCAGCTTCAGCATGTCGGCCGACGACTGGGTCAGGTCGACATAGATCTTGGACAGGTCCTGGACCGTGGACAGGGCGGTGGCCTGGCTGGCGGTGACCAGGGCGCCCGGGGTGACCGAGCTCTTGCCGATGCGGCCCGAGATCGGCGAGACCACCTTGGTCCAGCCCAGATTGATGCGGGCGTTGTCGAGGGCGGCCTTCTGGGCGGCGACGTTGGCGGCGGCCTGCAGGGCGGCGGCCTGGGCGTCGTCGTTGTCCTGCTTGGACACCGCGTTGATCTCGACCAGACCCTTGTAGCGGTCGGCCTTCAGCTTGGCGGCCGTGGCGGTGGCCTGGGCCTGGGCGAGGCCCGCGGCGGCGCTGTTGTAGGCCGCCTGATAGGTGGCCGGGTCGATCTGGTACAGCGGCTGGCCGGCGCGGACGTAACCGCCTTCCTGGAACAGCCGGGCCTTGATGATGCCGCCGACCTGCGGGCGGACTTCGGAGACCAGATAGGCCGAGGTGCGGCCGGTCAGCTCGGAGGTCAGGGTGACCGGCTCGGTCTTGGCGATAACGACGCCGACCGGAGTCGGGCCGCCGGCTCCCATGCCGCCGGCCCCGCCCTTGCCTTGGCCGCAGGCCGCCAGGGTTAGAGCGATGGCCGCCAGGGAGGCCGCCGAGAGGACGGCGCGAGAACGGTCGAGAGACATGCAGAAACCCCAGGAGCGACAGGGCGTCGCAGGCCTTCAGCCTTGACGACGCCCTGATGGTAACCAACATGAGAATGAACGTTCATTCTCAACGGGGCTGGACATAGGCACGGGGTTGTCGCAAGTCAACCGCCGGGGGTTCCGTCCAGCTTGACGTGACGGAAATTTAATTGGGAAGCGAAGCTTTCGATGATCGACGACGCCAACACGCCGCTTCGGCCGACACCTGAGGCGCGGCGGCAGCAGATCCTGGACGCGGCGTGCGACTGCGTGCGGCAGGCCGGGTTCCACGGCGCCAGCATGGCCGAGATCGCCAAGGCCGCGGGCCTGAGCGTGGGCCAGATCTACCGCTATTTCGAGAACAAGGAGGCGATCATCGCCGCCATCGTCGCCCAGGACCTGGCCGAGATGCGCGAGAAGTTCGCCGAGATGGAAAGCCGGCCGGGCAGTCTGGTCGACGCCCTGTCCGAACACCTGCCCGAAGCCGTCGACAAGTGCTTCGACCTGGGCCGCGCGGCCCTGACGCTGGAAGTCCTGGCCGAGGCCAGCCGCAATCCCAAGGTCGCCGCCATCCTGCGCGCCGCCGACGCCCAGGAGCGCGTCTACGCCCAGGCCATGCTGGACCGCAGCCGCAAGCCCGAATGGACCGACGCCGAGTTCCAGGCCCGCTGCGAGGCCGTGGGCCTGCTGTTCGACGGCATGATCATCCGGGCGGTCAACCACCCCGACACCGATCGCGGCCCCTTGACCGAGGTCCTGCGCCGGACGCTCCGTCAACTGCTCAGCTAGGGTCGCGGGGCGGCTCAAGGGCGTCTCCAAGGGGCGTGGTCGGAGCGACGTCGCGGTGGACAGCATCGCCGCGCCTTCCGTAACGTCAAGTCATGACGAAAAAACGCGCCGCCCCGATGTCGGAACCGCACGCCGTCCCACGTCCTTCGTGAGATCGCGCGCCTCGGAATCGGGGACGGCGCACAGCAGGGAAGACGCCATGACCTATCCGACCGTTCGCCTGTCCTCCGTCCGGACCTATGCCGCCCTCCTGGCCGGCGCCGCCGCCCTGGCCCTGGCGGCCTGCTCGCCGCCGACCGCCAAGAAGGTCGAGGCCCCCGCCGCCGCGCCCGCCGCCCCGGCCGCCTCGGCCGACAAGTTCGTGATGCCCGACGTCCCGGCCGGCGACTACACGCTGGACAAGGCCCATGCGAGCCTGGAGTTCAAGGTCAGCCACATGGGCTTCTCGCGCTACACCGCGCGGTTCGCCGACTTCGACGCCAAGCTGAAGCTCGACCCGGCCAACCCGTCGGCCTCCAGCATCGAGGCGACCATCGATCCCAAGTCGCTGGCGCTGAACGCCCCGCCGGCCGGCTTCAAGGAAGAGCTGACCGGCAAGGCCTGGCTGGACTCGGCCCAGTACCCGGCCATCACCTTCCGCTCGACCAAGGTCGAGGTCACGGGCGCCAACACCGCCAAGGTCACCGGCGACTTCAGCCTGCACGGCGTGACCAAGCCGGTGGTGCTGGACGTCACCTTCAACGGCGGCTACGCGGGCCATCCGATGGACCCGCACGCCCGCGTCGGCTTCTCGGCCAAGGGCGTGTTCAACCGCTCGGAGTTCGGCATGGGCTTCGGCGTGCCCGCGCCCGGCTCGACCATGGGCGTCGGCGACGCGGTGGACGTGACCATCGAGGCCGAGTTCAGCGGCCCGGCCCTGGCCAAGGCCCCGGCGGCGTCGACCCAGTAACCGCGGACGGGGACATGCCCTTGCGGCGTGTCCCCACCCCCAAACCCCGCTTATCCCGGCGAATGCCGGGACCCAGATGGAATGGCTTTGAGGCTGACGCCAAAAGCTCAGCGCTCTTCCAGTCAGCCCCTCCGCTATGGCATCTGGGTCCCGGCGTTCGCCGGGATGAGCGGAACTTTTGTGTCTACGGCACCAGGTTCCGCGCCAGCGCGGGAACCGCCTTCACCAGCTCCCGCGCGATGATCTCCGAGCACGCCGCCGCGCCGACCGGCCCCAGGTGGGTGTAGTCGAACAAGGGCTCGAACCGGCCGGTGGCCGGCGGCGCGGCCGGGGGCGGCGCGGGCGGGTCCATGGGCACGGGGGCGGCGCCGGGGATCGGCGGTTCGTAGAACTTCACCCCCACCGTCGTGCCGCCGGCGATCGCCTTGGCCACGGCGGGCGAGGGCGGGGCCTCGGCCCAGTCGCCGGCCTTCAGCGCGCCCAGGGCCTGGGCGGCCGCGGCGCTGCGGGCGTTCAGGTCGACCAGCGGCGTCCCGGTCTCGGCGGCCACGGCGCGGACGGCGTCGGCCCACGGGACCAGGTCGTCGATCAGCCTGCCATCCTTGAACTGCCGGCGCGACAGCGGCGTGACCAGCACCGGACGGGCGCCGGCCGCACGGGCCTCCTCGACGAAGCGCTTCAGATTGGCCGGGAACTCGGTCTTCAGGTCGGTCAGGCGCTCGGCCCGGCCGTAGGCGTCGTTGTGGCCGAACTGGATCAGCACATAGGTGTCGACGAACGGCCCGCCCTTCATCTCGCCTACGGCCAGGGTCCACGACCCCTCGGAGCGGTAGGTCTTGGTGCTGCGCCCGCCCCGTCCCAGGTTCACGCAGGCGACGTTCGAGGTCACCCGCGCGGCGCAGAACGCCCCGCCCCAGCCGCTGTTCACCGCCGTGGTCGAGTCGCCGACCAGCACGACCTTGGTCGCCTTGAACGGCGGCGGATCGGTCTGGGCGAGCGCGGGCGTCGCGACGAGGGCGGCGGCGAGGAGGAGGGGGGCGAGCATTTTCATGTCCTGGTCTTCCCAACCCATTTCGTTGTCATCCCGGAAAGCGCGCAGCGCTTGTCCGGGACCCAGGTGAACCGCACCGCCTTCGCCCAGTCCCCCGGGTCCCGGACAGCCTCTACCAGGCCTCCCGGATGACAACCCGTCGGTGCGTTTTGAAAGCGTCCTAAGCCAGCGCCCGGTACTTGAAGTTCCGGAACCGCGCCGAGCCCTTGCCCGCCGCGTAGAGGCCCGGCTTCAGCATCAGGAAGCCGCCGCGGACGTTGTGGTGGTAGCCCGAGACCTCCATGCCCCGGTCGAACCGCTTCCAGGTCTTCCCGCCGTCGCCGCTGGTGTGGAAGGCCACGATGTGGCGGTCGTTGCGCAGCCGCATCAGCATCTTCGACCCGTGCGGGTTCGAGGGCCGCCCGCGCTCGATGCCGTACTGGTGGGTGACGAAGTTCTTCGCGTCGAAGCCCAGACCGCAATAGAGCTGGCGGTCGTAGAACAGGATCAGGCCGGCCCGGGTGTCCGGATCGATCTCGATCTCGCACTCGATCTCGTAGGCCTGGTCGCCGTTGACGAAGATCAGCGGCGCGCCGCTGGACGGGGCCTCGCCTGAGCCCTTCAAGGTCAGGACGCCGTTCTCGCGCTTGATCCGGTCGCGCTCGCCCGGCTTGGGATCGAAGAAGCTCCACTGCACGCCGTACTTGTCGGTCGAGAAGTCGTCCGACAGGGCCATGCCATGCGGGCCCGGCTTGCCGCCCCTGGGCTTGGCCAAGGGCTTGGACAGATCGCCGCCGCCCACCTCGAACCAGCCGTCCTTCGTCCAGGTCACCGGGGCCAGCAGGGTCTGGCGGCCCAGGGTGTAGAAGCCGTTCTCGTAGCCGTGATAGACGGTCCACCAGTCGCCGCCGGGGCCCTCGACCAGGGTGGCGTGGCCGCGCGACCACCACGTCTCGCTGTTGTTGGTCGTGCGCACGACCGGGTTCCTGGGATCGTCCTCCCACGGGCCGGCCAGCGACTTGGCGCGGGCGACGATGACCATGTGGCCGGTGGGCGGACCGGCCGTGCCGCCCACGGCGGTGACCAGATAGTAGTAGTCGCCCTTCTTCATCACCTTGGGGCCCTCGGGCGAGAAGCCCTCGACGTCCCAGTCGTCCGGGTAGCGCCAGGGATTGTAGACGTGCTGGGGCTCTCCCACCGTCGACAGGCCGTCGGGCGCCAGCTGGATGCGGTCGCCGCCCGACAGGAACAGCCAGCGCACGCCCTTCTCGTCGACCACGTGGCCGGGGTCGATGTAGCGCGGCAGCTTCAGGTCGACCGGCTCGCTCCACGGGCCCTCGATCTTGTCGGCCCAGATCACGTAGCTGGTGTTGTTGTCCGGGAACTTGGCCGGCAGGTAGATGTAGTAGCGGCCCTTGTGCTTGCAGAGCTCGGGGGCCCAGATCGAGCCGACATTGGTCTTCAGGGCCGGGCCGACCGGCGACCAGTTCACCAGGTCCTTTGAACGCCAGATCAGCAGGCCGGGATAGGCGTCGAACGACGAGTGGGTCATGTAGTAGTCGTCGCCGTCCTTCAGGATCGACGGGTCGGGATGGTCGCCGGCCAGGATCGGGTTCAGGAAGGTCCCGTTCCCCAGGTCGGCCTTGCGCTGGCCTTCGATCCCCTTGGCCCAGGTCGGCCCTTCGCCGGCGGCCGGAGCGGCGGGCAGGGTCCCCATCTGGGCGGCCCCAGCGACTTGGGGGGACGCGGCGGGAACGGCGGCGACGGCCGCGCCGGTCAGCAGCGAACCCAGCGCGCCGCGACGGTTGATATCGACCATGGGGTACTCCTCCCGAACTTCCGCGTTCTTGCCGTCACTTAGCGACAAGCCCGGCGCGATGTCCACCGGTGTCATATGCGGCAAAGCCCCATTTTTCCGGGGTTTTCCAGCGCAGGAACCTGGACCTTGAAACAACGCCGCCGGCCGCGGAAACCGCACAAAAAAACGCCCGGGAGGCAGTCCTCCCGGGCGTCTTCGTCTTCGGTGAGGGAAGGGCCTTAGCCCTCCATCGCCTCCAGTTCCTTGCCGCGCGTCTCCTGGATCAGCTTCTGGACCAGGAAGTAGGAGACCAGGGCGCACAGGGCGTAGAAGCCGTAGGTGGCCGGCAGGCTGATCTTCTTCATGATCGGGAAGCTGAACGAGATCGCGAAGTTGGCGATCCACTGGGCGAAGCCGGCGACGGCCAGGGCCGAACCGCGCATCTGGTTTGGGAACATCTCGCCCAGCATGACCCACATCACCGGGCCCCAGCTGAGGTTGAAGAACACCACATAGGCGTTGGCCGCGATCAGGGCGGTCAGGCCCACATTGTCAGCCATGTGCAGCGAGCCGTTCACCGTGGTGGCGGTCGAGAAGCACCAGGTCAGCACGCCCAGGGTCACGGCCATGCCGGCCGAGCCGATCAGCAGCAGCGGCTTGCGGCCGATCTTGTCGATCAGGCCGATGGCCAGCAGGCAGGCCAGGATCGAGAGCGAGCCCGACAGGATGTTGATCTTCAGGCTGTCGTTCTCGGTGAAGCCCACCGACTGCCACAGCACCGAGCCGTAGTAGAAGACGATGTTGATGCCGACCAGCTGCTGGAAGACGGCCAGGACCAGGCCGGCCCACAGGATCGGGCGCAGCTTCTTGGTCACCGGGTCCAGCAGGTCGGACAGCTTGGGCTGGTGGTCGGCGGCCAGCGAGGCGCGGATCTCGGCGACCTTGGCGGCGCCCTGGCCCGCGCCGAACAGGCGCGACAGGATCTTCTCGGCCTCGGCGTCCTTGCCCTTGGTCACCAGGTAGCGCGGGCTTTCCGGGATGCTCAGCAGGCACAGGAAGAAGATGCCGGCCGGGATGGTCTGCATCCAGAACATCCAGCGCCAGGCGGGCAGGCCCAGCCAGAACGGGGCGGTCGAGCTGCCGGCGGTGTGGGCCAGGAAGTAGTTGGCCAGGAACGCGCCGGTCAGGCCGGTGATGATCATGATCTGCTGCACGGACGACATGCGGCCGCGGATGTTCGCGGGCGTGACTTCCGAGATGTAGACCGGGCACAGCACCGAGGCCGCGCCGACGCCCAGGCCGCCGATCAGGCGGAACACGACGAAGACCAGCGAGGTGTGGGCGGCGCCGGTGCCCAGGGCGCTGACGAGGAACAGCAGGGCCGAGATGATCATCACGGTGCGGCGGCCCCACACGTCGGCCAGGCGGCCGGCGGCGAAAGCGCCGAAGGCGCAGCCCAGCAGGATGGCGGCCACGTTCAGGCCTTCGCCCGCTTCGGTCAGGCCGAAGGCGGCCTTCAGGCCGTTCTGCGTGCCGTTGATGACCCCGCTGTCATAGCCGAACATGAAGCCGCCGATGGTCGCGACGGCGACGATGGCGGCGACGAATGCCATGTTGACCTTCGCGCCGTCCGCGCTCATGCCGGCGCTCGGTCCGGCGTTCGATACAGATGCCACTTTGTTTTCCCCGATAGGCCCGAAGGCCGCGTTTGATCCCTAACGAGCCCTGGACTGGGGCCTTTGATTGGCTCGAACCTTAATGTTAGCGGTATCAGGTCGCAAGCGCCCTTAGATGTCCAGGCTTAAGGCGCCATGGCAACGTTGTCATCCGCCCAAGCGGCGATCTGGCGCACGAACATTGCCGAAAAGATATTTGCTTCGCGGCGCGAGTTGGCCTCTTTCGCGCTTCCAAGTCGTGGGCGAGCTTCGCCCTGTCGCACAAGTGTCCATCGGGGGATGTCCTTGCGTCTGAAAGTCCTGCTGCTCGCCGCCACGGCGATCCTGTCGCCCGGCCTGGCCCTGGCCCAGACGGCGCCAGCCCCGGCGCAGGCGCCGGCGAAGCCGGCCAAGCCGGCGGACGCCCCGACCGCGGTCGAGGGCGTGACGGTGACCAGCGACTCCACCGCCATGCGCACCTCGATCGACCGCCGCAGCTACAGCGTCGCCAACGACCTGTCGGCCAAGACCGGCTCGATCGCCGACGCCCTGCGCAACATCCCCTCGGTCGAGGTCGACGTGCAGGGCAATGTCAGCCTGCGCGGCGATCCGAACGTCACGATCATGATCGACGGCAAGCCGTCCAGCATGTTCAACGGCGACGGCAAGGCCGACGCCCTGCAGCAGCTGCCGGCCGACCAGATCGACCGTGTCGAGGTGATGACCAACCCCTCGGCCGCCTATCGTCCCGACGGCACGGCCGGCATCATCAACCTGATCACCAAGCAGACCCGCAAGCCCGGCGCGACCGGCTCGGTGAAGCTGAACATCGGTCCCAACGGCCGCTACAGCACCGGCGTCAGCGGCAATCGGGTCAAGGGCAAGCTGACCCTGTCGGGCGACGCCAGCTATCGCTACGACCGCCAGGAATCCTGGCTGGAAGACTCGCGGCAGAACCCGGTCACGGGCGGCTCGACCCAGCAGGCCGGCGCCTACATGAACGCCGGCGGCGCGCTGAGCCTGCGGGGCGCCGCCGACTACGCCCTCACGCCCAAGGACCGGCTGAGCGGCGAGATCCGCTATCGCGACATGGACTATTTCACCGGCGGGCAGGAGACCTTCACCACCCTGGCCCCGGCCGGCGGCGCGGCCTATTTCCGCGACAGCGGCGCGAACCTTGACCGCCAGAACGGCGCGATCAGCGGCGACTGGCGGCACCAGTTCAAGGGCGCCGAGCACGAGCTGGACGCCCACCTGGAATACGAGGTCACCGACTTCAAGCGCAACGGCACGGCCTTCACCGACAACAACCTGAGCCCCGACTTCTACGAGGCCTTCGGTTTCGGCAACACGCAGGACCGCGCCAATTTCAAGCTGGACTACACGCGCCCGCTGCCCGGCGAGGCCAAGCTGAAGACCGGGCTGGACCTGGAGACCACCAGCAACGACTACGACAACCACGGCGCCCGGGGCGCGTCGACCGACAGCCTAGCCGTCGTGCCGGCCCTGACCAACCGCTTCCTGTACGACCAGGACGTCTATGCCGGCTACGTCACCTACGAGCGGCCGTTCGGCGACGACTTCACGGCTCTGGCCGGCCTGCGGGCCGAGCAGGTCGACATCCACACCAACCAGGTGACCTCGGTCCAGAAGGACGAGAACAGCTACTTCCGCCTCTATCCGTCGCTGCACCTGGGCTACACGCTCAGCCAGACCCAGACCCTCACGGCCAACTACAGCCGACGGGTCCAGCGTCCGCAGCCGCAGGACCTGAACCCCTATCCGGTCTATATCGACCCCAAGAACTTCGCGGCCGGCAATCCCGACCTGAAGCCGCAGGTCACCGACAGCTACGAGCTGGGCTGGCAGTACCGCAAGGGGCCGAACTCGTACCTGGCCACGGCCTATTATCGCGAGAGCCGCGACGGCGTGACCAACGTGACGCGCGACCTGGGCGACGGCACGTTCCTGAACACCCGCGAGAACCTGGCCAAGAGCCGCAACGGCGGGCTGGAGCTGGTGGCCAACGGCAAGCTGACGCCCAAGCTCAGCTACAACATCAGCGGCAACGCCTATTGGAACGAGATCCAATCGACCACGCCGGGGCTGGCGGGCACGCGCGAGATGACCACCCTGTCGGGCCGCGCCAGCCTCAGCTGGCAGGCCACGCCCAAGGACTTCTTCCAGCTGAACGGCTTCACCTCGGGCAAGCGCCTGACGCCCCAGGGCTACAACGAGCCGATCTCGCTGCTGAACCTGGGCTATCGCCGCAAGGTCACCGACAAGCTGAACTTCGTGGTCACGGCCAACGACGTGCTGGACTCGTTCAAGAACGTGGGCGTGATCGACACCCCGACCCTGAAGCAACGGGTCGAGCGGACCGGCAATGTGCGGGCGGTGTTCTTCGGCTTCACCTACAGCTTCGGCGGCGGCAAACAGCGGCCCGAGCAGTTCGACTTCGGCACCGGCGCGGCCGGAGGGTAGGGGCTCGCGCCGCAGCCTCGGGACGCTCACCAAACAGTTGTCATCCCGGAAAGCGCGCAGCGCTTGTCCGGGACCCAGGGGAACCGCACCGCATCAGCCCAGTCCCCTGGGTCCCGGACAGCCTCTACGAGGCTTCCGGGATGGCAACGGATTTTACGTCCTGGGCTTTGGGGCGTTTCGGGCGTCCCGGGCTTCGCGGCTACCTCAGCGTATAGCCACGACCCGTCAGGCAGGCGGCGCGGGCCTGGTCGAAGGCGGCCTGGGTCCCGGCGACCGCCGCGGCGTTGGCCTCGTTCTGGGCCCGGGCCGCGCGCCGGTTCTTGCCGCGCCGGATGACGCCGCCGGCGACGGCCCCGGCCAGGGCCGCATCGCCCGCGTCGCCGCCGGAGACCGCGCCGATGCCCGCCCCCACCAGCGCGCCCTTGGCCCGGGCGCCGCTGCCGGTGACCGGCGCGGCCTGGGCCTGGGCGGGCACGGGCGGATTGCGGGGATCGAAGCCGCTCTGCTGGGTGGCCCAGTCGGTGCAGGACGCCTCGTCCTTCTGCTGCTGGGCCTGGCTCTGGCCCTTGGCGGGATAGGCGTACTGGGCGAAGGCCGTCCCGGCCGTCGCCAGTTCGCCGACCAGCAGCGCGATCGCCAGGGTCGCTCGAAGTCCGGCAGCCATGGAACGTCTCCTCAGGAGGGACCCGGTCCGCCGCCGCGGCGGGCAGGCCCCATCGACGACCTTCGCCCCGCCGTCGCCCCGTCGCCATCGGGCCATGGCCGCAGGCGCGACCGGGCAAAACCCCTAGGCCGACGGGCGGAGGAAGGGCGCGCGTCGGCCTGTCGAAAAATGAGAACAAAATAGGAACAAATGGCGTCCGAGTCTGACGTAGCGGCTGCCTATTCTCCGGACTGTCCAAGGCGTTCCTCCCGACCGGGAGGCAAGGCGGCGGACCTGCAATTTTGGCAGATATTTTTGAATTATTTGGAGAATTTAGAGATGACCAACTACGTTTTCGTCGATGACTACAGCCCCGCGCCCAACGGGGACTACGCGCCGGCCTTCGCGGCCGCGTTCGCCGCCTCGAACGAGGTGCGGATGCTGGCCAAGACCTATCTGGTCAAGACCCCCATCGTCCTTCCCGCGCGCAACAACATCGCGCTCCGGGGCTGCGGCATCGGGGTGACCAAGATCCAGTCCGACGCCTCGAACCAACCGGTGATCGTCATCAAGGCGGCCACCGATTTCGTCACCATGGCGGACTTCACCGTCGAGCACATCGTCACGCCCGTGCTCGGCGGCGACGGGATCAAGCTGGAGGTCGCGGCCAACTACAGCTGGGACAACGGCGTGATCACCAACGTTCGCGCCAACGCCAACTATATCGGCTGGAACCTGGGCATGACGGCCTACACGATCCTGGAGAACTGCGGCGCGTTGAACAACGTCTCGCACGGCTTCAGCTTCACCTCGAACGGCGCGTACGCCCAGAACCCGCTGCAATACTACCTGCACAAGTGCACGGCCTCGCTGAACGGCGGCGACGGCTACCACTACGCCAGCCAGGGCACGGCTCCGGCCACGTCGGTCGGCGCCCTGGAAGCCTGCGTCACCTACAAGAACACCGGCAACGGCGTGGCGGCCCTCGGCCTGTCGACCAACCCCATCGCCAGCATCCGCATCGACGGCGGGTTCTACGGCGAGGACGGCGGGCACGGGATCTACCTGGACACCTGGGGCTCCCAGCACCTGATCCGGCCGGGCTTCATCGAGCTGGAGGGCGACTGCGGCATCTACCTGTCCGACCACAACAAGCAGGTTCAGGTCGGGCCGACGATCGTCACCAACAACGGCAATGACGGCATCCTCGTCAACTGCCCGGACGTGACGATCACCGGCGGCCAGTTCATCGCCAACGGCCGTCTGCACAACGGCGGCCGCTCGAACGGCATCTACTTCTACACGGGCGGTTCGGGCGTCGTCAGCGGCGTGCGGTCGCGGTCGTGGGGCGGTCAGCAGGACTGGGGCGTGGTGACGAACGCCGACGTGCTGCTGGTCGGCAACGACCTGAGGAACAACAACCTCGGGGCCCAGACGGGCGTGACCAACCCGAACTCGATCGGCAACCGCGTCTAGCGCGCGGACGTCGGAAGACAGGGAAGGGGGCATGCGGACGCGCATGTCCCCTTTTCGCGGCCCTAGGGGTCATGCCGCGGCGGCTTCGCCGCAAGGCGCTTCTCGTAGCGCCAGACCTCCAGCGGGAAGAGGCCCTCGGAGGTTTCGGTAGGCACGTTTTCGATCTGCGCCATCGTCCAGCCGGCCTTCTCGTAGAACCGCGCCGCCCGGGCGTTGCCGATCGCGCAGGCCAGCCAGGCGGTCTCGACCCCGGCCCGGGCCAGCCGCGCCTCGGCGTCGGCCATCAGCACCGCCGCCGCCCCGGTCCCGCGCGCTTCGGCGGCCAGGTAGAACTGATAGAGCTCGTCGTCCTTCATTAGGTGGAAGCCCAGCGGCGCCCCGACCGGGCCCAGGGTGCGCACCTTGGGCAGGGCGGCGGCCATACGCGCCTCGAAGCTCTCCGGCGTGCGCAGGCGCTTCAGGGCCTCGGGCAGCAGGCCCTCGTGCCCGTCGCGCCAGCCGGACCACCAGAGGTGGGCGAGGGGCTTCAGGTCGGCGGGTTGGGCGTCTCTCACCTCGGTCATCGTTTGGCTCCGTGGGATCACACTGACTTGCCCCCACCTGACCGCTTCGCGGTCTGTCCGCCCCCGTAGGGGGCGGAGCCTAGTGCGCGAGGCTCTTCCCCCTCCGGGGGGAAGACGATCGCGAAGCGATCCGCAGGGGGCAAGTGCTAGCCGCCGATCCCCTAAATCAGAAGGCCCCCGGATCACGCCGAGGGCCTTCCAGATCAGTGGTTGTGCCGCGGCAGCTTGGCCGCCAGGTCCTGGTACTTCACGGCGAACTCCAGCACCCCGCCGGTCTCCAGCTGGCCCGTGTGGGCGCGGTAGATTTCCTGCCAGGGGGTCATGGTCGCCGGGACGGCCGGGATGCCCTCCTTCTTGCGCTCGGCGATCACGGCCTCGTCCACCAGCGCGTCGCAACGACCGGTGTTGAGGTCGATGCGGATGGTGTCGCCGGTGCGCAGCCACGACAGCCCGCCGCCGATGGCGCTTTCGGGCGAGGCGTTGAGGATCGAGGGGCTGTCGGCGGTGCCCGACTGGCGGCCGTCGCCCAGCGTCGGCAGGCTCTGGATGCCCTTCTTCAGCAGGTGGTCCGGCGGCTGCATGTTGACCACCTCGGCCGAGCCGGGCCAGCCGATCGGGCCGGCGCCGCGGATCACCAGGATGCAGTGCTCGTCGATGTTCAGCGCCGGGTCGTTGATCCGGGCGTGATAGTCGCCGGAGCCGTCGAACACGATGGCGCGGGCCTCGAAGATGTCTTCCTGGCCGGGCTTGGACAGGTAGCGGGCCCGGAAGTCGGCGCCGATGACGCTGGACTTCATGATCGCGAAGTCGAACAGGTTGCCCTTCAGCACCAGGAACCCGGCCTTCTCGGCCAGGGGCTCGGCGTAGGGGAAGATCACCTCACGGTCCTTGGTCTCGCGACCCTCGAGGTTCTCGGCCATCGTCCTGCCGGTCACGGTCAGGACGTCGCCGTGCAGGCGGCCCTGCTGCAGCAGCTCCCACAGCACCGCCGGCGCGCCGCCGGCCCGGTGGAAGCGCTCGCCCAGGTATTTGCCGGCCGGCTGCATGTTGACGATCAGCGGGATGTCGTAGGCCGCGCGCCAGTCGTCGGCGGTGATCTCCAGGCCGGCGTGGCGGGCCATGGCGGCGATGTGCGGCTGGGCGTTGGTCGAGCCGCCGGCCGCCGCGACCAGGGCGATGGCGTTCTCGAACGCCTTCTTGGTCAGGATGTCCTTGGGCTTGATGTCCTCATAGGCCAGGTCGACGATCCGCTGGCCGGTCTTGTAGGCCATCTGGCCGCGCTCGCGGTACGGGGCGGGGATGGCCGCGCAGCCGGTCAGCGACAGGCCCAAGGCCTCGGCGACGGCGTTCATGGTCGAGGCCGTGCCCATGGTGTTGCAGTGGCCGGCCGAGGGGGCGCTGTCCGACGCGCGCTGGATGAACTCCTCCTCGTTGATCTCGCCCGCCGCCAGCTTGCGTCGCGAGCGCCAGATCACCGTGCCCGAGCCGACCAGTTCGCCCTCATGCCAGCCGTCCAGCATCGGGCCGCCCGACAGGACGATGGCCGGGATGTTGACCGTGGTGGCGGCCATGATGCCGGCCGGGGTGGTCTTGTCGCAGCCGGTGGTCAGGACCACGGCGTCGATCGGATAGCCGTGCAGGGTCTCGACCAGGCCCAGATAGGACAGGTTCCGGTCCAAGGCCGCCGTCGGGCGACGGCAGTTCTCGAAGATCGGGTGGACCGGGAACTCCATCGGGATGCCGCCGGCGTCGCGGATGCCGTCGCGAATCCGGGTCACCAGGTCCAGATGGATCCGGTTGCACGGCGAGATGTCGCTGCCGGTCTGGGCGATGCCGATGATCGGCTTGCCGCTGCGCAGCTCCTCGGGCGTGATCCCGTAGTTCATGAACCGCTCCAGATAGAGGGCGGTCATGTCGATGTGGTCCGGATTGTCGAACCAGTCGCGCGAGCGGAAGCGGCGGGGTTGGCGGTTAGGGGAGGTCAAGACGCACCTCGTATTGGGGCTGGCCCGCGACGGCGACAGGCAGGGCGAACAGGCCGCCGCAAAGCGGATAGGCGGCCAGCTGCTCGTCGCTGAGTCCCTTGCGGGCGGTGGTGAAATACAGGGTCTTCAGGTCGGGCCCGCCGAAGCAGGGCTTGGTGACGTTGATGGCGTCCAGGGTGACGCGGTCGACGATCTCGCCCTCCGGCGAGATGCGCAGGGCGCCGTGGCCGCCCCACAGGGCCGTCCAGACATAGCCCTCGGCGTCGACCACCGAGCCGTCGGGCCAGGCGTTCTCGATGTCCAGGCGGAAGAATTCGCGCTTGTTCGACAGCGCGCCGTCGGCGTCCAGGTTATAGGCCCAGATCACCTTCTCCAGGGTGTCGGTGTGGTAGAAGGTCTTGCCGTCGGGCGAGGCGCAGGGGCCGTTGGTGATGCAGACGCCGTCGTCGACCTTGATCGGCCGGCCGGCCTCGTCCAGGCGGTAGAGCGCGCCCGTCGGGGTCTCCTCGCCGTCGTGCATGGTGCCGAACCACAGTCGGCCCGCGCCGTCGACGGTGGCGTCGTTGGGGCGGTTGTTCAGCGCCGCGTCCTCGATCTCGCCCAGGAAGGCGAAGCCGCTGTCGGGGTGGAAGTGGTGCAGGCCGCTCTTGAGGCCCGCTACGAAGCCGCCGCCCGCGCGGGGCGCGAGGAAGGTCACCTGGTCGGGCGCGTCGAAGCTCTTGGTCTCGCCGCTGGCCGGATGGAAGCGGTGGACCTTGTGGCCCTTGATGTCCACGAACCACACGGTCTGCTCCTCGGCGGACCAGATCGGCCCCTCGCCGAGGGTGGCCTTCAGGTCCCAGACGCAGGTGGGGGTGGGCATGCGCGACGTCCTCTCGAGTTCCTAGCGCGGTATACCCTCTCGGCCGCCTCGCGACAGCACCTCCAAAGGTCGGAGATCGGCGCGGCGCCTTTCGAGCGCGCGCCGGGCGGGCAGGGGGCTACGCGCCGATCAACGCCAGCCGGCGTCGATCCAGTATTCGTGGCCGGTGCACAGGGCCGCGTCGTCCGAGGCCAGGAACAGCACCAGCGAAGCGACGTTGTCGGGCACCAGGCGGCCTTTCAGGGCCTGGGCCTTGACGATCTCGGCCTCGCCTTCCGGCGTGTACCACTTCTCCTGGCGCTTGGTCTTGATGTTGCCCGGCACCACGCAGGTCACGCGGATGTCGTCGGGGCCCAGCTCGCGGGCCAGGGCCCGGGTCATGCCTTCGATGCCGGCCTTGGCGGTTTCGTAGAGGACCAGGTCCTCCAAGCCCAGGTGCCAGCTGATCGAACCGAAGTTGATCACCGCGCCGCCGCCGCGCGCCTTCATGCCGGGGGCCACGGCCTGGGTGCAGAACAGCATGTGGCGCAGGTTCACGTTCATGCGCTCGTCCCAGTAGGCGGGCGTCACCTCGGCCAGCTTGTGGCGGTCGTCGTTGCCGGCGTTGTTGACCAGCACGTCGATGGGACCGATCTGGGCGAAGGTCTTGGCCACCGCGTCCAGGTCCATCAGGTCGCAGCGGATGTAGACCGGCGCGATGTCCGAGCCCGACAGCTGCTGGGCCAGGACCTTGGAGTCCTCGTCGGCGACGTCGAGGAAGATCACCTCGGCGCCCTGGCGCGCGAAGCCGGCCACGATGCCGGCCCCAATGCCCGAGCCGCCGCCGGTGACGACGACGCGCTTGCCCCGAAGGCTGGGATAGATGGCGGAGGAGGTGCTCACTTGCGGACGCTTCACTTCGATGTTCACAGCAGGCCTCGGCCGGCCAGGTTGCGGATCAGGGCGGAGACGCCGAACGTCCAGGGGGCGGCGAGATCGCAGGTGGTCACCTCGTTCTCCAGCACGCCCAGCTTGGGGGTGGCGACGCGGACGCGGTCGCCGACCTTGTGGGTGAAGCCTTGGCCGGCGGCGTCGCGGTCCTGGATCGGGGCGAACATGGTGCCCAGGAACAGGGCGAAGCCGTCGGGATACTGATGCTGCTTGCCGTAGGCCTGACCGGCCAGGACGGCGGGGTCGCGGCTGATCAGGCTCATGTTGCTGTGGCCGTCCAGCACGAAGTTGTCGCGGCCGGTGATCTTCAGCGTGACCTCGGCGTTGCGGACGTCGTCCAGGCCGAAGCCGTCGTCGAACAGGCGGAAGAACGGGCCGATCGAGCAGCTGGCGTTGTTGTCCTTGGCCTTGCTGAGCAGCAGGGCCGAGCGGCCTTCGAAGTCGCGCAGGTTGACGTCGTTGCCCAGCGAGGCGCCGCGGATGCGGCCCTGGCCGTCGCACAGCAGCACGACTTCCGGCTCGGGGTTGTTCCAGTGGCTGTCGCTGCGGACGCCCACGTGGTCGCCCCAGCCCATCGACGACAGGGTCGGGCCCTTGGTGAAGATTTCGGCGTCGGGGCCGATGGCCACTTCCAGGTACTGCGACCACAGGCCGTCGGCGATCAGGGTGGCCTTCAGGCGCGCGGCGCCTTCGGAACCCGGATTCACGCTGCGCAGGTCGCCGCCCATGCTGGCCGACAGCTGCTCGCGGATCTTCAGGGCGGCGGCGGCGTCGCCGCGGGCGCGCTCCTCGATCACCCGCTCCAGGGTCGAGACGGCGAAAGTGACGCCGGCGGCCTTCAGCACCTGCAGGTCGACCGGGGCCAGCAGCTTGGCGGCCGCGCCTTCCGGGTTCGCCCAGACCGGACGCACGTCCAGCGCTTCCAGCGGGCCCAGGTCCTCGCCGCGCGGGATCGCCGCGCCGGGCTCGAAGGCGTTCATCAGGTCGGAGGTGGTCGGGGCGATCTTGCTGACGTCCTCGATCCGCCCGCCGCGGATCAGGACGGGGGTCGGACCCTGGCCGAAGTCGATACGGCCCAGCAGGGTCGCGTCGCGCCAATCCTCGGGAAGGAACTCCACAATGCCCACCACGTCTTCTCCCTTGCCGAGCTGTGCGACCGGACCATGGTCACGCTCGTTCACGTCGGTTCATCTGTTAGCGCTAACATGCATGGTCGCGCAAGTCGGTGATTTGATATTACAATTGATGGACTTGGCGAGCGTAATCGGCGCGCCCAGGCGGGATCAGCCTTCGCTGGGAGCCGGGCCGGTCGAGTCGCGGACGATGACCGTGTGCGGGTGCATCAGCTGGCGGGGCTCGCCGGCCTTGCCGCGCTTGCGGCGAATCTCTTCCAGCACCAGGTCGACGGCGGCGCGGGCCATGTCGGCGATCGGCTGGCGCACGGTGGTCAGGGGCGGCCAGATGTTGGCGGCGATCGAGGTGTCGTCGAAGCCGACGATCGACAGGTCTTCCGGCACGTCCAGGCCCATGCGGTGGGCGACGCCCGCCGTGGCCGCGGCCATGTCGTCGTTGCCGGCGAAGATGGCGGTGGGGCGGTCGTCCTCGCCCAGCAGCCGCTCGGCGGCCTCCAGGCCCGAGCGGTAGGTGAAGTAGCCCTGCTCGACGCTGACGTTCGTGTCCGGCACGCCGCCCGCCTTCAGGGCCGCCAGGAAGCCGTCCAGGCGCTGCTGGCTGACCGTCTGGTTGGGGTGGCCCTTGATGACGCCGAAGCGCTTGTGGCCCAGGGCCAGCAGGTGCTCGGCCAGTTCGTAGGCGGCCGCCTCGTTGTCGATGCGGATGGTGGCCATGTCGGCGCTGGGCATGCCCGGGGCCACGGCCACGGCGGCGGCGCCGGCCTTCCTGACCTCGGCCAGGACCGTGGCGCTCTCGCAGAGGGGGGCGGGCAGGATCAGGCCGTCGACGCCGGTCTTCAGCAGGCGGGTCAGGGTGGCGCCGGCCAGCTCGGGCTCGGCGCACTTCTCGATGACCACCTGGGCGCCGGTGCGGCTGCTCTCGTCCAGGGCCCCGACCAGGAATTCCGACAGGTAGCCGGTCGAGGGGTTGTCGTAGAGCAGGCCGATGCGGAACGGGGCCGAGCCGGCCAGGCTGCGGGCGGCGGGGTTGGGCGCGTAGTTCAGGTCGCGGATCGCCGCGTCCACCAGGGCCTTGGTCTCGGACTTGACCGTCGTCTCGCGGTTGATGACCCGCGACACCGTCATGGGCGAGACCCCGGCCAGGGCCGCCACGTCGCGGATGGTCGCGCTCTGGGTCGTGCGGCGGCGTTGACGCTCGTTGCGGTCGTTCATCGATGGTCCGTCCCTTGATCGCGGCGGACACTAGACCGTTTTGGCCGTGTCTTGGAAGACGAGGCGCAAGTCTTTGATGGAGCACAGGGTCTGACAGCGCGATCAGGGCGGCGTCGTTTCCTGCTTTCGTCCGGACTCGTCGCGAGAAACAGGGATGCAGACGAGGAACTTTGTCTGACCTAGATTGACGCCATGACCCCCAGCGCGACCCCATTTGGGGCGATCATCCTGACCGGCGGCGCCTCGCGCCGCATGGGCGCCGACAAGGCGGCCCTGGACTGGGACGGCCGGCGGGCGGTCGACCGCGTGGCGGCGCTGGCCAGCGCGGCCGGCGCGGTCCGGGTGCTGACGGCGGGACGCGACCACGGCCTCGAGCACGTCGACGACCCGGCCCCCGGGGCGGGACCGGTCGGCGGGGTGCTGGCCGGGGCCCGGGCCCTGGCGGTCCACGGCCTGACGCGGGCCCTGGTCCTGGCGGTGGACGCCCCGACCGTGACGCCGGACGACCTGGCGCCGCTGCTGGCCGTCGATGGGGCGGGGGCGGTCTATGAGGGTTTGCCGGTGCCGATGGTGGTGACCCTGGCGGCCCTGCCGGCCGACGCCGAGCCCGGCTGGCCCTTGCGGCGGCTGGTCGAGCGGGCCGGGCTGGCGACGCTGGCTTGCGACGAGACGGTGAAGCTGCGGCTGCGCGGCGCGAACACGCCGGAGGAGCGGGCGGCGCTTAGAGGCTAGCGCGGCCGGGGACATGCCCTCGCGGCGTGTCCCCATCAGCATCCACGGCGCCAAGACTTGGGGACACGCCGCGAGGGCATGTCCCCGGCTTCAGTACACGTCCCGCCGATACAGCCCTTCGTCCGTCAGGCGCTCCACCGTGTCCGCGCCGAGCACGGCCACGAGCACGGCGTGCACGTCCCCCGACATGCCCTCCAGCGAGCCGCAGACATAGATCGCCGCGCCGTCGGCGACCCAGGCGCGCAGGGTGTCGGCGGCCTCCATCAGGCGGTGCTGGACATAGACCTTGCGGTCCTGGTCGCGGGAGAAGGCCAGGTCCAGGCGCGCCAGCACGCCGCCGGCCTGCCAGGCCTCGATCTCGCCGCGATGGAAGAAGTCGTGGGCCGAGGTGCGCTCGCCGAACACCAGCCAGTTGCGGTGACGCCCCGCGGCCGCCCGGGCCTTGAGGTGGGCGCGCAGGCCCGCCAGGCCCGTGCCGTTGCCGATCAGGATCAGCGGCCGGTCGTCGGCCGGGCCGTGGAACGACCGGTTGGTCCGCACCCGGGCGGCGATCTCGGCCCCTTCGGCGGCATGAGCGGTCAGCCAGCCCGAGCCCAGGCCCGGCTTGCCGTCGGCCCGTTTCATGGCCCGGACCAGCAGCTCGACCCCGCCGTCGGCCGGCAGCGAGGCGATCGAATATTCGCGGTGGGGCAGGGGGGGCAGGGCGTCGACCAGGCCCTGGGCCGTCGTGGCCGGCGCGCTGTCGTGCGGCAGGCGGCGCCAGGACAGGACGTCGCCCAGGCGCGTCGCCTCGTCGGCGGTCACCGGCGCGGCGGGGTCCAGCCCCAGCCGGGCCAGCAGGGCGGCGACCTCGGCCGGGTCGTTGCGCGGCCCGACCTCCAGGATGTCGCCGGCCTCCCAGGTGACGGCGTCCAGCGGCTCCAGGCGCAGGTGGAAGGCCGCGTCGGCGGGGCTGCCCGGGTTGAGGCGCCGGCGCTCGGCCAGCCGCCAGCGGCCGTAGCGGGGACGGGTCCAGTCGGGGGCGTCGGTGACCCCGGCCAGCAGGCCGACATGCGATTGCCAGTGGCGCAGGGCGGCCGGGTCGCCGTCGTCGACCTCGACCCGGTCGAACAGCGGCGCGGCGCCGTGGCGGGCCAGCCAGGCGTCCAGGGTCCGGCCGAAGGCGCAGAAGTGGGCGTAGCTGCTGTCGCCCAGGGCCAGGACGCCGTAGCTCAGGCCGTGAAGGGCGGGCTGATCGCGCATGACGTCGCGGATGAAGCGGCGGGCGGTGTCGGGGGCGTCGCCTTCGCCGGTGGTGCTGACCACGAACAGGGCGCGGCCCGCGCTGGACAGATCGGCGGTGGTGACCTCGGCCAGGCTCTTCAGCGTCACCCGCGCCCCGGCGTCGCCCAGCAGCTTGGCGGTGGCCATGGCCAGCTCCTCGGCGAAGCCGGTCTGGCTGGTGTGGACGACCAGGACCGGCGCGCCGCTCCCCGCCGACAGGGCCTGGGCCGCGCGGCGGGCGGCGCGCTGGCGCAGGGCCTCGCGCACGGCGATGGCCAGGCAGAACAGCATGTAGGCGCACAGCACCAGGCCGGCGTTGGTCAGGCGGTCGGAGGAGAGGGCTTCGAACGCGCTCATGCGTCGAGCATCGCCGTCAGGGCGGGCGACAGGCGCTCCTCCAGGCCCGCCGGCCCGTTCGCCAGGATCATGGCGGCCAGGCCGTGCGCCGTCGCGAAGGCCAGGGCGGCGTCGGGCCGCATCACGGTCAGGGCCGTGGCCCAGGCGTCGGCCCGCATGCAGGTCTTGTCCAGCACCGTGACGCTGACCGTGGCGTGGTCCACCGGCGCGGCGGTGGCCGGGTCCAGGGTGTGGGCGTAGCGGCGGCCGTCGTGCTCGAAGAACCGCCGGTAGTCGCCCGAGGTCGCCGCCGACAGGCCGTGCAGGGCGACCAGGGTACGCAGGCCGTCATTCGCGGTGGGCGGGCGCTCCAGCTCGACCCACCAGGGCTGGCCGTCGGGCTTGGCGCCGGTCCCGCGCAGTTCGCCCCCGACCTCGACCAGGTACGAGCGCGCGCCGGCGCGGTCGAGGGCGACGGCCACCCGGTCGACCGCGAAGCCCTTGGCGATCCCGTTCAGGTCCAGGCGCAGGCCGCCGGGCTGGAACAGGCTGTCGCCGTCCAAGACCAGCCGACGCCAGCCGGCGGGCGCGCGGGCCTTGGCGATGTCGGCGGCTTCCGGCGGGGCGCCGGAGAAGGGGCGGGGGCCGAAGCCCCACAGGTCGACCAGGGCGCCCAGGGTCGGGTCGAAGGCGCCGTCGGTCCGCTCGGCGATCTCGAGGGCGCAGCGCAGCACCTCGGCGAAGGCCGGGGGCAGGGCGGCCCAGGTCCCGGTGGCGGCGCGGTTGTAGCGCGACAGGTCCGACAGGGGCTCCCACGGGCTCATCTCCGCGACGACGCCGTCCAGTTCGCGCCGGGCCATGGCGGTCAGGGCGTCGGCGTTCGCCGTGGGCGGCGCGACCAGCTTGACCGACCAGGTCGTGCCCATCGTCTCGCCGCCGAGCGCCAGCACCGCACCGCCGATCGGGCGGGCGGGCGGCTCGGTCAGCTGGGGGACGAGGACGCGGGTCATTCTATGGATCGCAATCAGAGGAGGTTGTCATCCCGGAAGCGCGGAGCGCTGTCCGGGACCCAGGTGAACCGCACCGCCTTGGCCCAGTCCCCTGGGTCCCGGACAGCCTCTGCGAGGCTTCCGGGATGACGACGGATCTTACCTACGGCCGCTGGGCTTCGAGCGTGGCGGTGTAGCTGGCGCTCATGCCGTTGCCGGCCAGGGGCGTGGCGGGACCTTGCTGGCCGCCGCCGGGGCCGCCCATGCCGGGCATGCCGCCCATGCCGCCGCCCGGACCGCCCGGACCGCCCGGAGGGCCGCCCTCGGGACGTCGGCCGGTCTCGCCCGTGCGCACCACCGCGTTCATCCAGTACATGCCCGCTTCCGGGAAGGTGACCTTGAACGACCCGTCGGCGCCGGTCTTGACCTTGAAGTCGCCGGGCGTGGCGCGGTAGCGCGAATTGCCGGGGGCGAAGGTCACTTCCAGGTCGGCGGCCGGCTTGCCGTCCAGCAGGAACTTGAAGGTCGCCGCCTCGCCGGACACCACGTCGTTGGGGTGGGTCACCGGGACCAGCTCCAGCCCCTTGCCGGTCGGCGCGAACACCGTGGTGGTCGGCGCGTCGCGGGTGACGAAGGTCTCGTTGCGGTTCGAGCTCTTGATGGTCTTCAGGTCGGCGGCGCCGGCCGGAACCTGCTTGGTGAAGTCCTCGGGCGAGCCGCGGAAGCGCTTGACCTCGCCGTTCTCGGTCCAGCTGGCCATGACCGTGTTGGAGAACGAGCCGATCTTGTAGGTGCCCGGCTTGGACAGCGGCACGTCGAAGACCGAGCGGTACTTGCCGGTGAACGGGTTCTGGACCTTCTCGACCGAACCGTCGGGCGTGGTGACCGTGATGGCGTCCAGCCGCATGGCGTTGTGGTCGGCGTAGAACAGCTCGTTGGAGACGGCCGCATCGACCCCCACCCAGGCGCTTTCGCCCGACAGCACGGTGGCCGAGGGCAGGATCCATCCGCGGTGGGCGTTGGCGGCGAGCGGCAGGGCCAGCAGGGCGACCCCGGCGGCGACGGCGAGAAGGCGCTTCTTGAAGGTCATGGCGTTTCTCTCTGTTGGCTTATTTGACGGCGACGGTGACGGCGCCGAGCTCGGTCGCGCCCTTGGCGGTGGCCGGCGCGCCCGGCTTGCCCCAGGTGAACGGGACGCGGACGGCTTCCTGGCCGCCCACCTCGCGGGCGGCCTCGACCACCAGGTTGTACTGGCCGGGCTTGAGGTCCTTCAGCGGGCCCTTGGCGCCGCTGAACACCAGCTTCTGCGGGCCGGGCGCGCGGGTGGCGCCGCTGACGCCGTCGGCCGGGAAGCTCATGGTGCGGCCGGCCTTGCGCCACCATTGGCGCATGTCCTTCAGCCACTTGACGCCTTTGTCCTCCTTGGAGTCGGCGTCGTACCAGACCGCCAGGGTGCCGGCGGCGGTGGCGTCGGCCGGGTTCTCGATCCAGATCGAGACATAGGGCTTGTGGTACTCGGCCACCGTCAGGCGCGGCACCTCGACGGTGACGTTGAGGTCGGCGGCCAGGGCCGGCGTCGCGACGCCGGCGGCGCCGAGGGCCGAGAAGGTCAGCAGGGACAGGGATCGCTTCATGGCGGGACGCCTCACAGGTGGACGAAAAGAATGACGAGCAGCAGCGGGATCACCAGACCGCCGGCCACCAGGGGCCAGGTCAGGGGGCGGCTCCGCGCATGGAACTGCAGGAGGATCAGGCCGGTGACCGCGAACACCACGCAGGCCCCGGCGAAGACGTCGATGAACCAGCCCCAGGCCTTGCCGGCGTTGCGGCCCTTGTGCAGGTCGTTGAGCAGGCTGATCGCGCCGCGCGTGGTCTTCTCGTGCTCGACGGCGCCCGTGGCGCGGTCGATGCTGATCCAGGCGTCGCCGCCGGGACGGGCCAGGGCGACATAGACCTCTTCCTCCGACCACTCGCCCTCGCGGCGGGCGATGTCGGCCTCGACGGCCTTGTCCAGCCAGGTCTCGACCCGGATCGGCAGCGGGCGCTTGCCCTCGACCGGGCCCTTGGCGATCTCGGCCAGCAGGTCGGCGGGCAGGGTCGCCTTGCGGTCGACAACCTTGGGCTTGGCCTCGATCTGGCCGGCGTGGTTCAGGGTGAAGCCGGTGACCGCGAACAGCAGCATGCCGATCAGGCTGATCGCGGCGCTGATCCAGTGCCACTGGTGCAGCTGCTTGAGCCAGAACGAGCGGCTTTGCTGGGCGGGTGCGGTCTTCACGAAATCCAGGGGCGGGAGGCGGGCGCGGGGCCTTGGTTGAGCTTCATGCCCATACTTGAGAACGACTTGCAAAAGCAAGCCTTCACGCGCAACCGCGATCACCCGGGGCGGCTTTCCGATCGGGTTAAGGATTCCGCGAGGCGCCGCATGCGACGATAGCGCGCGGAGACGGGCGCCGTGGGGGCGGCTAAATCTTCTTAATCAGTTGTTAAGCACGTCGGGGGCGAGCGGTGCGCAAGATCCTAGTGGCCGAGGACGACATCCTCCTGGCCACCATCCACGAGATCACGCTCAGCGAGGCGGGTTTCGACGTGCTGGTCTGCCGCGACGGCGAGCAGGCCCTGGAGGCGATGGACGCCTTCGATCCCGACTTGCTGATCACCGACTTCTCGATGCCCCGCATGAACGGCGGCGAGCTGATCAGGGCCACCCGCCGCCGCCGGGGCGCCCGCACGGCCGTCCTCCTGGCCTCGGCCCGCGACGAGCACCTGCTGAAGGACGACGAGCGCGGCGACGCGCGGCTGGAGAAGCCGATCTCGCCGGCGCGCCTGCTGGGCGCGGTGCGGGACCTGGAAGCGCGCTGGGGCAGGGCGGCCTAGGGCCGCGAAACCGTCACCGATCCGTAGCGGACGTCCGCCCTGGTCACTATCGTGCGGACACGACACTCCCGCCCATGGAGACCGCGTGCGAAATCGCAGATTCCCGCCCCTGCCGACGGCCCTGGCCAAGCAGCTTTCAACGATCAAGGCGACCGACGGCGGCCTCTATCGACCCTGCGTGGCGACCTTGCGCGACGGGACCGTCCTGGACTGCGTGTACTTCGCCGAAGCCCAGCGCTGGTTCCGGTATTGGGGTGTTTGGCCGGACGAGGATCGGGGCAAGACGGCCCTGGATATCGAAACCGTGGCGAGCGTCGCGGACAGCCCGTCGCGGCTCCCCGCGGCGTTCGCCGACGCCCTGTACGAGGCCGGGGAAAGCGGCATGGGCTACACCGTCTTCACGGTGCAGTTCGAAGACGGGACCAGCGTCGCGGTGGGGACCGGCAACGCGGTCGACTTCATCGTCTATCCGCCGGGGCAATCCAGGGACACCGTGGTCAAGGTGCTTCCGCACGTGGGGCGTGGCGATCCGAAGATCACCGCCGCGCCGCCCTACTCCTGGTGCCTCTACGACGCCGGCTAGGCAGACCGGCCAGGCTCGGCTCCCGTCTCGCCAAGGGGCGAGCGCCTGCCCGCCGTCTTGGGGTAACGCGGATCATCCAAGGACACCGCCTGCCCATCCGGCAAGCTCACCCCAAAAACTCGACCAACCGCCGCATCTCCGCGACACATGACCTCGACAAGCACGGCTTTAGAGGAGAAGTATGCCGCCTTTCGTCGCGGGAGCATGCCTGCGCGTCGCATTGGGGTCGTTTCTTGAAAACGCTGTTCTTTACCGCCTCCGCCCTCGCCCTTTCGCTGACCTTCGGCGCCGCCTCGGCCCAGGAGCGCGTGCCGGTCCAGGGGCCGCCGACCCCGCCGATCGCCGCGGCCCAGGACGTGGCCTATCCGGGCGTGCTGAAGCTGACCGTCGACGCCACCGACCTGGATCGCCGCATCTTCCAGGTCCGCGAGACGATCCCCGTCGCCAAGGCCGGCCCGATGACCATCCTGTACCCGCAGTGGGTGCCCGGCGGCCACTCGCCCCGCAACGACCTGGACAAGATGGCCGGCCTGGTGATCACCGCGAACGGCAAGACCCTGCCGTGGACCCGCGACCCGGTCGCCGTCCACGCCTTCCACTTCGACGTGCCGGACGGCGCGACCGAGATCCAGGTCAGCTTCCAGTTCCTCACCCCGGTGAAGTCGGACGTGGGCCGCATCCTGGTGACCGACGACATGCTGAACGTGCAGTGGCTGCAGCTGGGCTTCTACCCGGCCGGCTACTACACCCGCCGCATCCAGATCGAGCCGACCGTGAAGCTGCCGGAAGGCTGGGGCTTCGGCACGGCGCTGGAGAAGGCCTCGTCCAACGGCCAGTCGACCACCTTCAAGACCACCACCTTCGAGACCCTGGTCGACTCGCCGATGTTCGCCGGCCGCTACTACAAGCAGGTCGACCTGGACCCCGGCGCGGCCGTGCCGGTGCGCCTGAACATCGTGGCCGACAAGCCCGAGCTGCTGGAGATCAAGCCGGAAGCCCTGCAGATCCACCGCAACCTGGTGCAGCAGGCCTACAAGCTGTACGGCTCGCACCACTACGACCACTACGACTTCCTGCTGGCCCTGACCGACAAGATGGGCGGCATCGGCCTGGAGCATCACCGCTCCAGCGAGAACGGCGTGGTGCCCAAGTACTTCACCGACTGGGACAAGACCTTCGTCGGCCGCGACCTGCTGGCCCACGAATACACCCACTCGTGGAACGGCAAGTTCCGCCGCGGGGCCGACCTCTACACCCCCACGCTGAACGAGCCGATGCGCGACAGCCTGATGTGGGTCTACGAGGGCCAGACCCAGTACTGGGGCAACGTCCTGGCCGCCCGCTCGGGCCTGCAGACCAAACAGCAGGGCCTGGAGTCGCTGGCCATGACCGCCGCGCTCTACGACACCCGCGCCGGCCGCAACTGGCGCAACGTGCTGGACACCACCAACGACCCGATCATCGCCAACCGCAAGCCGGCCTCGTGGACCAGCTGGCAGCGCAGCGAGGACTACTATTCGGAAGGCCAGCTGGTCTGGCTGGACGCCGACACCCTGATCCGCGAGAAGACCGGCGGCAAGAAGTCGCTGGACGACTTCGCCAAGGCCTTCTTCGGCGTCGAGAACGGCTCGTACGTGGTGCTGACCTACGACTTCGACACCGTGGTTCAGACCCTGAACGGCGTCGTGCCTTATGACTGGGCGACCTTCCTGAAGACCCGCATCGAGGGCCTGTCCGAGCATGCCCCGCTGGATGGCCTGACCCGCGGCGGCTACAAGCTGGTCTATACGGACACCCCGACCGAGTTCTTCAAGGCGGCCGAGACCAAGGGCAAGATCGTCAACCTCAGCTACTCGCTGGGGATCACGGTCGGGGCCGGCGGCGTGCTGTCGGCGGTCAACTGGGACACCCCGGCCTTCAAGGCGGGCCTGACGGCCGGCGAAACCATCGTGGCGGTCAACGGCACGGCCTACAGCGACGACCTGATCAAGGACGCGGTCAAGGCCACGACCAAGACCGACGCCCCGCTGGTCGAGCTGCTGATCAAGGACGGCGAGCGCTACCGGACGGTCAAGGTCGACTACCACGGCGGCCTGAAGTACCCGCGCCTGGAACGCATCGAAGGCACGCCGCCGCGCCTGGACGACATCTACGCGCCGAAGAAGTAGGGTTTCGGTTCGTCACGACGATGAGGCCGCCGGCGGAAACGCCGGCGGCCTTTTTCTTGAAACACCCTCTCTCTTTGAGAGAGGGAGGGGCCCATGGCGAAGCCATGGGAGGGTGAGTGGTTACACTCTCTCCGGATGAAACACGGTCGTTCAATGGGTTTTCGGGGCGATGTCCTGTCCGCGTCGGCGGCCTTCGTGCACTCGCCTGGCGTCAAAGGACACGGCTGCACGGCTCTGGGTTTGCCGGTTGGCGGCGAAACCACTCACCCTCCCACCGCTTCGCGGCGGGCCCCTCCCTCTCTCAAAGAGAGAGGGGGTTAGAGGGCGCGCCCCATCTCAGTAGATGCACAACGCGTCCATTGCGGCGTCGAGCGGCCTTGATGCCGCCACGGGTTCCGTGAAAGAGAGCCCAAGCTTCCGCTTCAGATGGACTGTCCTAGATGAACCGCACCGCCGCCCTGGTCCTGGGCCTTTGCCTGCTGTCGAGCCCCGCCCTGGCGCAGGAGGCTTCGGCCCCGCCGCAGCTGTCGGCCGCCGTCGACACCACCAAGGCCCTGGCCGAGGGCCAGGCCTTCCTGGCCCAGAACGCCAAGGCGCCGGGCGTGGTCACCACGGCCTCGGGCCTGCAGTACAAGGTCACGACCTCGGGCCCCAAGACCGGCAAGTCCCCGAAGCCGGGCGACATCGTCAAGGTGCACTACGAGGGCAAGCTGCTGGACGGCACGGTGTTCGACAGCTCGTTCCAGCGCGGCCAGGCGGCGATCATGCCGGCCGAGGGCCTGATCCCGGGCTGGCTTGAGGCCCTGCCGCTGATGCACGTCGGCGACGAATGGACCCTGTGGATCCCGGCCGACCTGGCTTATGGCGACCGCGCCACGGGCCCGATCCCGGCCAACAGCGTGCTGGTGTTCCGCCTGAAGCTGATCGACATGCTGGCGGTGGACTAAATTGAAGGCGCGGAGGCGGCGAACACTTGCCCCCTCCGCGCCTTCGGCGCTCCTCCCCCGTAGGGGGAAGATCCGCCCCCCTATGGGGGCGGACAGGCGGCGAAGCCGCCAGGTGGGGGCAAGTGGGTGCGCCTCAGACCCCCTTTCGCGACGTCATCAGCGGCTGGATCTTCGTCCCGAAGTTCTCCACCCCGGCCACGAAGTCGTCGAACACCAGCAGCACCCCGGCCGTGCCCTCGACGGCCGCGACCTCGTCCAGCATCCGCGCCACGCTCTCATAGCTGCCCACCAGCGTGCCCATGTTCAGGTTCACCGCCGACTCCGGGGCGGCCAGTTGGGCGGTGTTGGTGGTCGCGCCCGCCGCGGCGTTCGGGGCGGCCTGGTTGGTCAGCCAGGCCAGGGCCTCCTGGTCGGCGCCGGCGCGATAGGCCTGCCACTTGGCCATGGCCGCCTCGTCGGTCTCGTCGGCGATGATCATGAACAGGATGTACGAGGCCACGTCGCGGCCGGTCTTGTCGGCGGCGGCCTTGAGGCGGTCGTTGACCCCGCCGAAGGCGGTGGGGGTGTTGGTGCCCTTGCCCAGGGCGAAGCTGTAGTCGGCGTACTGGGCCGTGAAGGCCAGGCCCTCGTTGGACGAGCCGGCGCAGATCAGCTTGGTCTCCTCGGGATGAGGGCTGACCCGGCAGTCGGTCATCTCGAAATACTTGCCCTTGAAGTTGCTGACGCCGGTGTCCAGCAGCTCGCGCAGCACGGTCGCGTATTCGGCCAGGTAGTTGTAGCGGTCGGTGTAGTGCTGCTCGCCCGGCCACAGGCCCATCTGGTCGTATTCGGCCTTCTGCCAGCCGGTCACCAGGTTGATGCCGAACCGGCCCGGGGCGATCGAGTCGATGGTCGAGGCCATGCGGGCCACGATGGCCGGCGGGATGGTCAGGGTGGCGGCGGTGGCGAAGATCTTGATCTTCTCGGTCACGGCCGCCAGGCCGGCCATCAGGGTGAAGCTCTCGAGGTTGTGCTCCCAGAACTGGGTCTTGCCGCCGAAGCCGCGCAGCTTGATCATCGAGAGCGCGAAGTCGAAGCCGTACTTCTCGGCCTTCTGCACGATCTCCTTGTTCAGCGCGAACGACGGCATGTACTGCGGGGCCGCCTCGGAGATCAGCCAGCCGTTGTTGCCGATCGGAATGAAGACGCCGATTTCCATGGGTTTATCCCCCCTCTTGAAGGTCGCCGCCGAGGAAGCTCAGCAGGCGTGAATTGAAGGCTTCCGGCGCGGTGACCGTGAAGCCGTGGCCGCCCCAGGGCGCGATGTCGAGCACGGCGGCCGGCAGGCGCTCGGCCAGGCGGCGCGAGCAGGCCAGCGGGACGAGCATGTCGTCCGCCGAGGCGCTGACCAGGACCGGGCACGTGATGCGTTCCAGGTCGGCGTCGATGTCGAAGTCCAGCAGGGCCTGGATGCGGGCGCGCATGACGTCCGGGTCCGGGAAGCCGTGGATGTGGTGCACCTCCTCGGCCTCGAGGCGGGCGTTGTTGGCGCTGAGCCAGTCGGCCGGATAGAGGAACAGCGGCTGGGCGTGGACATAGGCGGCGATGCCGGTGTTGTTCAGCAGGGCCAGGCGGGTGTCGAAGCAGCGCTTGATGTGCGGGTCGGGCCGCGACCAGCCGTTGACGACCACCAGCCGGTCGATGCGGCCCGGATGGTCCAGGGCCAGGGCCAGGCCGGCGTTGCCGCCCGCCGCGTGGCCCACCACGTGGGCGCGCTCCAGCCCCAGGGCGTCCATCACCTTGACGATGTCGTCGCCCATGGCGCTGACGCTGTAAGGACCGGCGGGCAGCTCGCGCACGCTGCGGCCCGTGCCGCGGTGGTCGTACAGCACCACCGGCCAGCGCGCGGTCAGGGCTTGCATCTGCGGCGCCCAGAACGCGCCCGAACCGCCGAGGCCCGACGACAGGAGCACGACGTCCCGGCCGGCTATCGGACCGCCATGCAGTTCGTAGTGGAGGCCGTCGACGATGCCCGAGGTCATGCAAAAACTCCGCGGGGAGGAGGCGTCATCACTTCTTGCCGATGTGGGCGACGGCGGCGATCTCGACCACGAAGCCGGGCTTCACCAGGCCGCACTGGATGCAGTAGCGGGCCGGCTTGTCGCCGGGGAAGTACTCGGCATAGACCTTGTTGATGGTCTGGTAGTTGGACCAGTCGGTCAGGAAGATGTGGTTCATGGTCACGTCGTCCATGGTTCCGCCGGCGGTCTCGATGACCGACTTGATGGTCTCCAGCACCTGGCGGGTCTGGGCCTCGGCGTCGTCGGGATTGGCGACGTTGTTGTCCTTGTCGAACGCCAGGGTGCCCGAGACGTAGACCACGCCGTCGGCCAGGGTCCCGGGCGAGAACGGGGCGATGGGCGTGCCCGTGCCGGGCGGGATGATGACGGTCTTGGGCATTTTATCTTCCCTTCCAATTTCAGTTGTCATCCCGGAAAGCGCGCAGCGCTTGTCCGGGACCCAGGTGAACCGCACCGCATCAGCCCAGTCCCCTGGGTCCCGGACAGCCCCTGCGGGGCTTCCGGGATGACAACGGTTTTGCGTTGCGTTCCTAAGCCTCCCGCTGCCCCACCGCGCCCTTGAAGTCAGCCGTGGTCGAGACCCAGCCGAAGAACTTCTCGATGTTGTAGAGGGCGGCCTGCTGCACGAATTCGGGTCCCGCCTGGTGGGTGGCGTCCTCGAGCACGGTGCCGAAATATTCCAGGAAGAAGCCGTCGCGCAGGGTCGACTCCACGCAGACGTTGGTGGCGATGCCCACGAACACCAGGTGGCGCACGCCGCGCGAGCGCAGCACGCTGTCCAGCTGGCTGTTGAAGAAGCCGCTGTAGCGGGTCTTGTGCAGCACGATGTCGCCGGGGACGGGCTTGAGGTCGTCGACCAGCTCGTAGTCCCAGCCGCCCTTGGCCAGCAGCTTGCCCTGCAACTCGGGCCGGGCGCGCATGGTCTTCAGGGCGTTGGACTTGTGCCAGTTGGGCGAGCCGGGGCCGCCGGCCTCGACATAGTCGCTGTCCCAGCCGTTCTGGAAGTAGATCACCGGCATGCCCGCGCCTCGAGCCACGTCCAGCACGCCCTTGATCTTGTCGATCACGGCCGCCGCGCCGCTGATGTCGAAGCCGGCCAGGTCCAGATAGCCGCCGGGCGAGGCGTAGGCGTTCTGCATGTCGATGACGATCACCGCGGTCTTGTCGACCGGCAGGGCGATCGGCTCGGGCCGGGCCGGCAGCATCAGGGTGTCGGGTGTGGTCATGCGCTCTATTCCACGAGGGTGAGCGACGCAGGTAAGACCATCGCGGAGCGGCGCGCAATCGACCAATGATCGCCGAACGGCGCCCGGGCGCGTTTTGCCCGGATCCTGTGCTAATTCAGAAACGACTTACTAATTTGGGAGCTGAACCCGCATCCGGCTCGTAAGGCGCAAAGCCCCAAATCGTTGTCATCCCGGAAGCCTCGTAGAGGCTGTCCGGGACCCAGGGGACTGGGCGAAGGCGGTGCGGTTCACCTGGGTCCCGGGTCTACGGCCCGCTACGCGGTCCTCCGCCCGGGATGACAACTAAGGTGGCCGTCCTAGTTCCCGACCGCCGGAGCGCCCGCCGGGAGGTCGGCCTCTTCCTTGCCGGTGCTGGGCAGGGACAGGGTCAGGACGCAGACCAGGCCGCTGGGGCGGTAGTCGAGGCGGGCCTCGCCGGCCAGGTCGGACTTCAGGCTGGCGGCGATCAGGCGCGAGCCGAAGCCCTGGCGGGCGGGCGGCGACACGCGCGGGCCGCCGCGCTCTTCCCAGTGCAGGGTCAGGCGGTGCAGGGCGCCGGGATCGACGTGCCAGACCACCGTCACCGAGCCCTCGGGAACCGACAGGGCGCCGTACTTGACCGCGTTGGTCCCCAGCTCGTGGAACACCATCGACAGGGCCAGGGCCGCGTTGGGCGTCAGGGCCACCGCCGGGCCGGCCAGGACGGTGCGGTCCAGATACGGCTCGAGGGTCTCCTCCAGGATCTCCTTGAGGTCGGCGCCCTCCCAGACGCTCTGGGTCAGCAGGTCGTGGGCCCGGGCCAGGGCCATGATGCGCTCGTTGAAGGCGTGCAGGCCGGGCGTGTCGGCGGGCCGGCCCAGGCTCTGGCGGGCCAGGGACTGCACCGTGAACAGGGTGTTCTTCACCCGGTGGTTCAGCTCGTTGATCATCAGCTGCTGGCGCTGGTGGGCGCGCTGTTCCTCGTCCTCGCGGGCCCGCAGCTGGTCGGCGGCGTCGTGCAGGGCCGCGCGCACCTCGGCGATCTCGCGATAGCGGTCCGGGACCACGGGGATCGGCTCGCCCGCCGCCATGGCCTTGGCGTCGGCGCCCAGGCCGCGCACGGCGGCGGCGATGTCGCGCGCCACCACCACGGCCACGGCCACGCCGATGACCAGCAGCAGCACGCTGGCGGCGGTCAGCCAGCCCACCGACGACCAGTTGGCCCGGCTCAGCTCGCGGCGCGGCACGCCGACGATGAACGACCAGCCGCTGGTCGACGACCGGCTGAAGGCCGACAGGGTGGCGGTGCCGTCCAGGGTGTGGCTCAGCGTCACCCCCTCGGGGCCCCGCGCCATCGCCTTGCGCATGTCCTCGCTGGCCGTGCGGCCCAGGAAGCGGTCGGCGTCCCGCGAGCGCGACACCAGCATGGCGTTGCCGTCGACGATGCTGGCCGTCCAGCTGGGCGGGATGTTCTGGCTCGCGAAGATCGACGAGAACGCCGCGGGCCGCTGCTGGTAGGCCAGGTCGTAGAGCCGGCCGTTCACGATCACCGGCATGTCGATCGACACGAAGGGCTCGAACTGGCCGGGCCGCTTGGGCCGCACCAGGTTCGACACCGTCGTGCGGCCGGCGCGGATGGTCTGCCAGCGGTAGTCGGGCAGGGCGTAAGGCGGCGGAGCCTGCCCGGGCGGCAGGCGGGTGTTGACCAGCTGGCGCTGGTTGTCCAGCAGCACGACCCAGCCCTCGCCGCCCTGCACGGCGGCCCGGGCCTGGCGCTCGAAGGCGGGGATGTCGCCGGCGATCAGGTCGGGCGAGACCGCCAGGGTCTGCAGGATGCTCTGGCCCTGGCCGATCTGGCGGTCGGTGGCCAGCACCAGGGCGCGGGTGGTGGCGATCAGCTGCCGCTCGTAGCGCGCCCGGCTCTCGCCGAACTCGGCCCGGGCCAGCAGGGCCATGAACAGGGTGGCGGGCACGACCAGGCTGAGGGCCATCAGCAGCAGGCGCCGGCGCACGGTGCCGGCGGCGGGCGGAGGCGGGGTCGTTGCGGGGTCGGGGGCGACCGGGTCTTGCAAGGGCGGGGGCTCATCCTTGGGGGACGCGCTCAAGTGAAGGCGACCGCCGCGCCGGGTCAAGCGCTTAAGGCGAACCCGGCGGCCGTCGTCGCCGCGGGCAACCTTCGGTCGGGCTTGGGGTTCTTTTCTCCGCCCACGGCAAAGATGTCGGGGTTCATGGGAGACTTCACAGCATGCGTATCGTGACCATCGCGGCCGTCGCCGCCCTCGCCCTCGGCGCCGCCGCCTGCCAGCCCAAGGCTGAAAAGGCCGCCGACGCCGCCGCCGACGCCAACGCCGCCGCGGCCTCCAGCCAGCAGGCCGCCGACGCCGCCGCCCAGGCCGCCAACGCCAGCACCACCGCCGCCCAGACCGGCGACACGGCCACCGCCAAGGCCGCCGGCGACACCGCCGCCGCCGCGGGCGACCAGGCCGAGAAGGCCGGCGACCAGGCCAAGGACGCCGGCCACGACGCCAAGGACGCGGCGCACTAGTCGGCGCTCGAAAGCGCCTTCTAAACCGCTCGTCATCCCGGGCACGAGGCCCGGGATGACGGATGTTTGGAGGACGGTGGAGCGATAGGTGAGGGCGGCGCGTTCCCCCTCCATGCCCAGAACCCGAAAACCCCGCCGCAAGGCCGCCCCCGCCGACGCCTTCGCCCTGGCCACGGCCGGCGCCGAGTTGGCCCTGGCCTCGCTGCGGGTGGTCAACGCCCGCACGCCGATGATCGTCCAGGCGGTCAACGACCCGGCGCGCGGGAACTACGCCGAGTTGACCCGCATGGTCTCTGAAAAGCCCCTGGCGTTCGCGCGCGGCGCCCACGCCGCCGGACCGGCCTGGCTGGCCATGGCGGCGGAGTCCAATCGCTACCTGAGCCAGGCCTGGAGGGCCCCGACCTGGGGCCTGGCGCCCGCCCTCAACAGCTCGTTGGACGCCATGGCCTTCTGGGGGCGGATGATGTCGCTGGGCATGGCCTGGCAGTCGGCGATGCTGGCCCCCGTGCACGCCGCCGCCACCGCCAACGCGCGCCGCCTGGGCGCCAAGGCTTGAGGCCAGCCTGCACGTCCGACGCTAGGGAAGGCGCGTTTTTTCCTAGCCGAGCGCCGGAAATGTCCGCCATCCTGGCGATCCTGGAACCCGAAGGCGGCGTCAGACCGCCTCGGACCGCGCGAGGAGACCTGTCGACCATGCCCGGATCCGCCGCCGTCGATTTCGACCGCATGACGACCCTGGGCGACGTCGCCCGCTACCACCGCGAGGTGCGCCCCGAGGCGACCGCCCTGCAGTTCGAAGGGCGCTCGACCACCTTCGCCGACTTCGACCGCCACACCGACCGCGTGGCCGCCGCCCTGCTGGCCGAGGGGCTGAACAAGGGCGACCGCATCGCCTATGTCGGCAAGAACAGCGACCACTATTTCGAGCTGCTGTTCGGGGCGGCCAAGGCCGGGGTGGTGCTGGCCCCGATCGGCTGGCGCCTGGCCCCGCGCGAGATCGCCTACATCCTGGGCGACGCCGAGGCGCGCATGGTGTTCGTCGGCCCCGAGCTCCTGGCCCACGTTCGCGACGTGGCCGTGCTGATGCTGGACCAGCCGGTGGTCGTCGCCATGGAAGCCAACGAGTACGGCCATCCCACCTTCGAAGCCTGGCGTGACGCCTGCCCGGCGGCCTCTGTTCCCGCGCCGGTGACCCCGGCCGACGTCGCCGTCCAGCTCTACACCTCGGGCACCACCGGCCGGCCCAAGGGCGCGATGCTGACCCATTCCAACATCCTGGCCACCCGCCGGCTGGCCGCCGAGGCCGACATGGACTGGAACCGCTGGGGTCCCGAGGACGTCAGCCTGGTGGCCATGCCCGTGGCCCACATCGGCGGCACCGGCTGGGGCGTGGTGGGGCTGGTCAACGGCGCCAAGGGCGTGGTCGCCCGCGAGTTCGACCCGACCAAGGTGCTGGACTTCATCGAGAAGGACCGGGTCTCCAAGATGTTCATGGTGCCGGCCGCCCTGCAGATCGTGGTGCGCCTGCCGCGCGCCCGCCAGGTCGACTACAGCCGCCTGACCCACATCCTGTACGGCGCCGCCCCCATCCCGCTGGACCTGCTGCGCGAGTGCCTCGAGGTGTTCGGCTGCGGCTTCGTCCAGCAGTACGGCATGACCGAGACGACCGGCACGATCGTCTATCTGCCGCCCCAGGACCACGACCCGGCCGGCAACGCCCGCATGCGCTCGGCCGGCCTGCCCATGCCCGGCGCCGAGCTGAAGATCATCGGCGACGACGGCCGCACCCTGGGTCCGAACGAGGTGGGCGAGGTGGCGGTGCGCTCGCCCGCCAACATGGCCGGCTACTGGAAGATGCCCGAGGCGACGGCCGACACTATCGATTCCGATAGCTGGTTGCGCACCGGCGACGCGGGCTACATCGACGAGGACGGCTACCTGTTCATCCACGACCGCGTGAAGGACATGATCATCTCCGGCGGCGAGAACATCTATCCGGCCGAGGTCGAGAGCGCGGTCTACGGCCATCCGCACGTGGCCGAGGTGGCGGTGATCGGCGTGCCCGACGACACCTGGGGCGAGGCGGTCAAGGCGGTGGTCGCCCTCAAGCCCGGCGCGCCGGAAGACCCGGCCGACATCATCGCCTTCGCCAAGACCCGCATCGCCGGCTTCAAGGCGCCCAAGACCATCGACTTCATCGACGCCCTGCCGCGCAACGCCTCGGGCAAGATCCTGCGGCGCGAGCTGCGCGACCCGTACTGGGCGGGCAAGACGAGACAGGTGAACTGATGGCCGGAAGCCCGTCCGCCACTCCAACGGTTGTCATCCCGGAAAGCGCGCAGCGCTTGTCCGGGACCCAGGGGCGGCCGCACCGCGCTGGCCCAGTCCCCTGGGTCCCGGACAGCCCCTGCGGGGCTTCCGGGATGACAACGGTATTTGGTTTTCATCCCTAAGGAGACGAGCACGTGGCGGACGGTGGAAGTCGCACGGCGGGGCTGGTCCAGGGGCTGTATCAGCCCGAAGGCGCGCCGCGCGTCGATTTCCGCAGCCCTGCCGGCGAGCCCGCCCTGGCCGCTCCGGACTCGGTGTCGTGGCGGGTGTTCAAGAACCCGGTCTCGCTGTTCGTCGGCGGGGTGACGGCGGTGATCCTGGAGCTGGCCGAGCCGCGGGTGCGCACCGGGGTGTGGGAGCATTCCAGCTTCCGCCGCGATCCGCTGCCGCGCCTCAAGCGCACCGGCCTGGCGGCGATGGTCACGGTCTACGGCGCGCGCTCGACGGCCGAGAAGATGATCGCCGGCGTGCGGCGCATGCACGACAGGGTCACGGGCGACACCCCGGCCGGGGCGGCCTACCGCGCCAACGACGTCGAGTTGCTGGATTGGGTGCAGGCCACGGCCAGCTTCGGCTTCATGGAGGCCTATCACGCCTACGCCCGCCCCCTGAGCGCGGCCGACCGCGACCGCTTCTACGCCGAGGCCGCCCCGGCGGCGGCCCTCTACGGCGCGGTCGGGGCGCCGGCTTCGGTGGCGGAATGGGAGGCCCAGCTGGCGGCGATGCTGCCCAAGCTGGAGCGGCACGAGATCGTCTTCGAGTTCCTGGACCTGATGCGCAAGACGGCGATCCTGCCGGGACCGCTGGGCGGCCTGCAGGGCGCCCTAATCCGGGCGGCCGTGGCGATCACGCCGGCGGAGGTGCGGGCGGTGGTCGGGCTGGGGCCCGAGTGGGATTTGGGGCCGGTGGAGGGCCGGCTGGTGCGGTTGGCCGGCGCCGCGGCGGATCGGATACCCGTGAAGGGCACGCCGGCGGTGGAGGCTTGCCAGCGGATGGGGCTGCGGAGCGACTATCTGTATCGGCGGTGAGGCGAACACTTGCCCCCTACGGACCGCTTCGCGGTCGTCTTCCCCCGTAGGGGGAAGAGCCTAGGGCGCGAGGCTCCGCCCCCTACGGGGGCGGACAGACGGCGTAGCCGTCAGGTGGGGGCAAGTGGGTGTGATCCCACGCTAACCTCAATCCGTATTCCCCTGATGCTCCACATGCCCCTCGCGCACCTCGGTCCGCGAGAACACCTCCTCCTGCCCGTCCTGCAGCAGTTCCTCGGCGTCGGCCTTGTCCTGCTCGGCCTGGGCCAGGACGATGCGCAGGGCCTCGACCTCGGTCGGGGCCTCGACCACGACGCTGCGCAGAGGGGCTTCCGGCGGAGCGTCGCCGAGACGGACATCGATGCGCCAGCGGGTGGTCATGCAGCTTCTCCGAGGTTGAAGGCGTTGGTTCGCTCCTCAGGTAACGCACCATTGCACCGTGCGGCGTTTCTGGCGAGTTTGCGGATAGTTCAGTTGGGGAGTCTTCATGGCGATGGGCGGCGGGCGAGTGGGTCCTGGGCGGCAGGGCGTGGATCGGAGAGCGGTCCTGGCCGGCGCGACGGGACTGGCGGGGTTCGCCCTGGCCGGAGCGGGCGCGGCCCGCGCCGCCTCGCCCCGGGTCGAGGCCCTGATCGCCCAGATGACCCTGGAGGAGAAGGCCGGCCAGCTGTCGTGCTATTCCGACATGATCCGGCCGCCCGTCGGCGACATCAATCCGCTGGTCAACCAGCGCAACACCCAGCAGATCCTGGCCGATCTGCGCGCCGGGCGGATCGGGACGCTGATGAACGGCGTCGGGGTCGAGGGGGCTCTGCTGGCCCAGACGGCCGCCGTCGAGCATTCGCGCCTGCGCATCCCGGTGCTGTTCGCCGCCGACGTGATCCACGGCTTCAAGACCGTCTATCCGATCCCCCTGGGCGAGTCGGCCAGCTTCGACCCCGGCCTGGCCGAGCGCACGGCGCGGGCGGCGGCGATCGAGGCCTCGTCCTACGCCAACCACTGGACCTTCGCCCCCATGGTCGACGTGGCCCGCGACCAGCGCTGGGGCCGGGGCGCGGAAGGCTCGGGCGAGGACGTGTTCCTGGGCGAGGTGATGGCCCAGGCCCGGGTGCGCGGCTTCCAGGGCCGTGACCTGACAGCGCCCGACAGCCTGCTCTCGACCGCCAAGCACTTCGCCGCCTACGGCGCGGTGGCCGCGGGGCTGGACTACAACACCGTCGATCTTTCCGAGGAGACCCTGCGCGAGGTGCACCTGCCGCCGTTCAAGGCCGCCTTCGACGCCGGCTGCCTGGCGGTGATGTCGGCCTTCAACGACATCAACGGCGTGCCCTCGACGGCCAACAAGCATCTGCTGACCGACATCCTGCGCGGCGAGTGGAACTTCAAGGGCGTGGTCATCTCCGACTACACCGCCGACCAGGAACTGGTGGCCCACGGCTACGCCGCCGACGACAAGGACGCCGCGCGGCTGGCCATCCTGGCGGGCGTCGACATCAGCATGCAGAGCGGGCTCTACAGCCGCTACCTGCCCGAGCTGGTCGCCCAGGGCCGGGTGCCGATGGCCACGGTCGACAACGCCGTGCGCCGGGTGCTGAACCTGAAGGAGACGCTGGGCCTGTTCGACCGGCCGTTCCGCTCGATCGACGCCAAGGCCCAGGCCGAGAACACCGCCACCCCGGCCATGCGGGCGCTGTCGCGCGAAGCCGGCGCGCGGTCGATCGTGCTGCTGCGGAACGACAACGCCCTGCTGCCCCTGCCGGCCAAGGGCAAGAAGCTGGCCCTGATCGGCCCGTTCGCCGAGGACCGCGCCAATATCCTGGGGCCCTGGGCCTTCTTCGGCGATCCCAACCTGGGCGTCGACCTGGCCACCGGGATCCGCGAGGCGATGGCCGACCCGTCGCAGCTGATCGTCGCCCAGGGCTGCGACGTCGAGAACACCATCCCCGGCGGCTTCGACAAGGCCGTCGCCGCCGCCAAGGCCGCCGACGTGGTGCTGCTGGCGGTGGGCGAGAGCCAGAACATGTCGGGCGAGGCCCAGTCGCGCACCGAGATCGGCCTGCCGCGCGTGCAGCAGCAGCTGGCCGAGCTGGTCGGGGCGGTGGGCAAGCCGACGGTGGTGCTGCTGCGCCACGGCCGGGCCCTGGTGCTGGAGGGGGCGGTCAAGGCCGCGCCGGCCGCGCTGGCCACCTGGTTCCTGGGCACCGAGACCGGCCACGCCGTGGCCGACGTGCTGTTCGGCAGGGTCAATCCGTCGGCCCGCCTGCCGGTCAGCTTCCCGCACGAGAGCGGCCAGGAGCCGTTCGCCTACAACCACCGCACCACCGGCCGCCCCGCGCCCCAGGCCGACGACAGCCAGGAATACAAGGCCCGCTGGCGCACGACGCGCAACGAGGCGCTGTACCCGTTCGGCCACGGGCTGTCGTACACCAGCTTCGCGCTCAGCGACGTCAAGCTGTCGACCACCCGCCTGGCCTGGAACGACAAGCTGTTCGTCACGGCCACGGTGACCAACACCGGCAAGGTCGCCGGCGAGCACGTGGTCCAGCTCTATGTCCGCGACCGGGTGGCCAGCCGCACCCGGCCCATCCGCGAGCTCAAGCGCTTCCTGCGGGTGGCCCTCAAGCCCGGCGAGAAGCGCGAGGTGCGCTTCAGCCTGGAGCGCGGCTCGCTGATGTTCGTCGGCGACAACGACCGCTGGGTCGCCGAACCGGGCATGTTCGACCTGTGGGTGGCCAATAGCGCCGTGGACGGGCTGGCGGCGAGCTTCGAGCTGCTGGGGGCGTGAGGCCGGGGACATGCCCTCGCGGCGTGTCCCCAGGACCTGGCTCGGTGGATGCTGGTGGGGACACGCCGCAAGGGCATGTCCCCGGTCGTTGACATCCCAAGCTCGACCGATCATTTATCCTACAAATAAAACTGCCAGAGTCGGAAACGCTTGCCCATGCCCACCGCCACCCCCATCCGCGTGGCCCTGATCGGCCTGGGCAAGATCGCCCGCGACCAGCATCTGCCGGCCATGGCCGGGAACCCGGATTTCGAGCTGGTCGCCATCGTCAGCCGCCACGCCGAGCAGCCGGGCCTGCCCAGCTTCCATACGTTCGACGAGCTCCAAGCCAGCGGCGTCGCCTTCGACGCGGTCGCCCTGTGCACCCCGCCGCAGGTGCGCCACGGCCTGGCCCGCCAGGCGCTGGAGGCCGGCAAGCACGTGATGCTGGAGAAGCCGCCCGGCGCGACGCTGAGCGAGGTCGAGGACCTGCGCCAGGTGGCCGAGGCCCACGGCGTCACCCTGCAGGCCACCTGGCATTCGCGCTACGCCCCGGCCGTGCAGCCCGCCCGCGACTGGCTGGCCGGCAAGACGATCACGGCGGCGCGGATCAACTGGCGCGAGGACGTCCGCGTCTGGCATCCGGGCCAGGACTGGATCTGGGAGTCGGGCGGCCTGGGCGTGTTCGACCCCGGGATCAACGCCCTGTCGATCGCCACCGCCGTCCTGCCGCGCCCGTTCTTCCTCACCTCGGCCGTCCTGCACGTGCCCGAGAACCGCCAGTCGCCGATCCAGGCCGAGCTGGACTTCGTCGACACCGTCGGCACGCCCGTCCGCGCCGAGTTCGACTTCCTGCAGACCGGTCCGCAGAGCTGGGACATCGAGATCGACACCGACGCCGGGCTCTTACGCCTGTCGCACGGCGGGGCCAGGTTGTGGATCGACGGCGCCCTGGTCCACGAGGCGCCCGAGGCCGAGTATCCGGGCCTGTACGCCCGGTTCGCCGAACTGATCGCGGCCGGTGCGTCCGACGTCGACGTCACGCCGCTGCGCCATGTGGCCGACGCCTTCCTGCTGGGCCGGCGGGTCGCCGCGCCCGCCTTCGTGGAGTAGCGGGCCGAGGAGCTCCACAGTTTCGCGTCACGACGTTCTTGCATAAAGGCGAGCCGCGACGTTAGGTACCACCCAGGGGCGTGAGACCTGCGTACGGCGACTGTGGCTGACGGGGAGGGGACGCGTCCGGGGAGAGACGCGTGAAGGTCCTGGACGCACCGCTGCCGCCGCCGCTCGTCGCCGCGCTCCGGGCCTGCCGCCCGCATCTCGTGGCCGCCGCCGTCTTCAGCGCGCTCATCAACATCCTGTTGCTGGCGCCGACCATCTACATGATGCAGGTGTACGACCGGGTCGTGCCCACCGAGGGCCGGCTGACCCTGCTGTACCTGACCCTGGTCGTGGCCTTCGCCCTGGCCACCCAGACGGCGCTGGAGTCGGTGCGCGCGCGCCTGCTGACCCTGGCCGGCCTGCGGCTGGACCGGCTGCTGGCCGGGGGCATCCTGCAGAAGCTGATGAGCGCCATGGCGCCCGGCTCGTCGGCCCAAGGCATGCGCGAGTTCGACCTGGTGCGCCAGGCCATGTCCGGTCCGGTGGCCACCGCGATCATGGATATCCCGTGGACGCCGATCTACGTGCTGGTCGCCTTCATGATCCACCCGGCGCTGGGCGCCATGACCGTGGCCGGCGGCGCCCTGCTGGTGGTGCTGGCGGTGCTGAACGAGCGGGCCACCCGCACCCGGGCGCGCGAGGCCTTCATGGCCCAGGCCCAGGCCTACGCCTCGCAGGAGGCCGCCGCCGCCAACGGCGAGGTGGTGCGCGCCCTGGGCATGCGCGGCGCCCTGCGCGAGCGCCAGCTGGCCGACCGCCGCACCGGCCTGGACCTGTCGGCCAAGGCCCAGTTCACCGGCGGCGGCTATTCGGCGGCCACCAAGTTCACCCGCATGTTCCTGCAGTCGGCCGCCCTGGGCCTGGGGGCCTGGCTGGCGGTGGACAAGCAGATCTCGGCCGGCGCGATCATCGCCGCCTCGGTGCTGATGAGCCGCGCCCTGCAGCCGATCGAGCAGCTGGTCGGGTCGTGGGGCCTGGTCGGCCAGGCGCGCGGCGCGCTGAACAACCTGATCAAGCTGTTCCCGCCCACCCAGGGGCTGGAGGTGTCGGGCACCCAGCTGCCGGCCCCGACCGGGGCGCTGTCGCTGGAACAGGTGGCCGTGCGCGCGCCCGGCGAGGGCCCGGTGCTGCTGCGCGGCGTCGCCCTGAAGCTGACGCCCGGCGAGATCCTGGGCGTGATCGGCCCCAGCGGCGCGGGCAAGACGACCTTGGCGCGGGTGGCCGCCGGCGCGATCACCCCCGACGCCGGCACGGTGCGCCTGGACGGCGCCAACCTGGCCGACTGGGACGGCGACAAGCTGGGCCGCTATATCGGCTACGCGCCGCAGGACTCGGCCCTGCTCGCCGGCTCGATCAAGGACAACATCTCGCGCTTCGCCATCTGGGCCGCCCAAGGAAAAGGGGAGGGTGACCCCGCCATCGTCGACGCCAACGTGGTGGCCGCGGCCCAGGCGGCCGGGGTGCATGAGCTGATCCTGCGCCTGCCCAAGGGTTACGACACCCACCTGGGGGCGGGCGGCCGCGGGCTGTCGGCCGGTCAGGCCCAGCGCGTGGCCCTGGCCCGGGCGTTGTACGGCGATCCGCCGCTGCTGATCCTGGACGAGCCCAACTCGGCCCTCGACGCCGACGGCGAGCTGGCGCTGAACAACGCCATCCTGGCCGCCAAGGCGCGGGGCGCGACGATCCTGATCGTCGCCCACCGCACGGGCATCCTCAACATCGCCGACCGCCTGCTGGTGCTGCGCGACGGCCAGATGGAGCTGCTGGGCCCGCGCGCCGACGTCGTCGCCAAGATGGCCGAGGCCGCCAAGGCCGGCGCCGCCAAATCCGCTTCCACCGCCCTGCAGGCCGCCAAGCCATGATCGCCCTCAATCTCGACGGCCCCGAACAGACCCCGGAACCGGCTGCGGAGGAGACCCCCGCCAAGGTGCCGCCGCGCCTGTCGGACGATCCCACCCGGATGATCCGGATCGGCGCGGGGGTGGCGGGCCTGTTCTTCGTCGGCTTCCTGGGCTGGGCGGCCCTGGCCCCGCTGGACGCCGGCGCCTATGCGCACGGCGTGATCGCCGTGGCCGGCAACCGCCAGTCGGTCCAGAACCGCGAGGGCGGGGTGGTCACCGGTATCCGGGTCGTCGAGGGCCAGAGCGTGGTCAAGGGCCAGATCCTGGTCGAGCTGTCGGCGTCCGAGCTGCGGGCCAGCGAGCGCGGCATGACCGGCGAGGTCCTGACCCTGCTGGCCCAGCGCGCGCGCCTGATCGCCGAGCGCGACCGCCAGGCCGGCTTCGCCGCGCCGCCGGAGTTCGCCAAGCTGACGCCCGAGGACCAGCCGCTGGCCGACGAGGCCCTGCGCCTGCAGCGCCAGCAGTTCCAGGCCCGCCGCAGCTCGCTGCAGACCCAGCGCGGCGTGCTGAACCAGCGCATCCTGCAGCTGAGCCAGCAGTCCAGCGGGGCCGAGCGCCAGCTGGACGCCAACCGCGAGCAGCAGAAGCTGATCGAGGAAGAGCTGGACGGGGTCCAGGAACTGGCCGCCAAGGGCTATGCGCCCAAGACCCGGGTCCTGGCCCTGCAGCGCAGCGCCGCCTCCCTGACCGGCGAGGACGGCGCCTACCGCGCCCAGATCGCCCGCTCGGCCGAGCAGATCGGCGAGACCCGCCTGCAGACCCTGTCGCTGGAGCGCCAGATGATGGAGGAGGTCTCGGGCCAGCTGCGCGACGTACAGGTGCGCCTGGACGACCTGCAGCCCAAGCTGCTGGCCGCGCGCGAGCAGCTGTCGCGGGCCACGGTCCGCGCGCCGTCGGGCGGCAAGGTGGTGGGGCTGAACGTCTTCACCGTCGGCGGGGTGGTGGCGCCCGGCCAGACCCTGATGGAGATCGTGCCCCAGGACCGCCGCCTGGTGATCCAGGCCAAGGTCTCGCCCAACGACGCCGACGACCTCAAGCCCGGCCAGAAGACCCAGATCCGCTTCACCTCGCTGCACGAGCGCGACCTGCCGCTGCTGAACGGCACCCTGACCGAGCTGTCGGCCGACAGCTTCACCGACGAGAAGACCGGGGTGCAGTACTTCCGCGCCGAGGTCGCCGCCCCGCCCGAAGAGCTGGAGAAGATCCGCAAGATCCGCGGCGCCCAGTCGGGCCTGCAGGCCGGCCTGCCGGTCGAGGTGCTGATCCCGCTGCGCAAGCGCTCGGCCCTGGCCTATCTGGTCGAGCCGATGTTCCAGACCTTCTGGCGGATGGGCCGGGAGCACTAGGAGGGAACCCCTCTCTCTTTGAGAGAGGGAGGGGCCCGCCGCGAAGCGGTGGGAAGGTGAGTGGTTTCACCGTGGCCGAAGAGTCTCGAGCCGTTCGGCTGCGTGGCTTGCGGCGTTCCGGGACGCTGGAGCCGTTCGACTATCCCGCTTTGAGTATTGCCGAAACAAGGCGGGGACGAGATCTCGTCCGTGTTCCCATCGGGAAGGCCGTACCCACTCACCCTCCCACCGCCTGCGGCGGCGGGCCCCTCCCTCTCTCCATGAGAGAGGGCGGTCGAACCGCCAGCGCTGTCATCGGGAAAATAAAAGGCGGGCCTCCCCCAAGACCCGCCTTCAGTTTGTGGGTCCCCCTCGGGACGTGGGCGGCGCTGGTCGCGAGGGCCCCCCCAGGCCTGGCGGTACGCCGTTCTCCGAGCCGATGACGTCGCGTCAAAGCATCGGTGAATATGGTCCGGGACGATACTGATCACCGAGCAGTGTTCGTCCCGCGGGACCGACACCAGTAAGGCTTTGCGCGGCGTAACCATTACATGCCGGTCCCATTTTCTTGATCCCTTGTCTCAAAGGAAAAGGCCGCCCTCGCGTGGTGCGACGAACTCCCGCATTGGGCGAACAGAGTAAACGCGTAAATGTGCCTTGGGGGAGGCCTTATGAGTGAACCTTTCAACCCGCCCGGCGAGACCGTTTTCGAGCTCGGGCGGACGAACTTCAGCACCCGGAGCGTTCCGCCCGAGGAGCGACACGATTATTATCGACGTGAGGTGCTGGTCGCGCTGGACGCGCGCGATCCCGAACCGGGGTTCACGGCCAACATCACCTCGCTGCGTCTGGGGCCCCACGCCTTCTACGTGACCGAGACCGGCGGACAGACCATGTTCCGCACGCCGGAGATGGTCGCCGCCGACGGGTTGGACCACTACATCGTCCAGTTCAACATCGCCGGGTCGCACACGGGCGACTTCGACGGCGTGCCGTTCTCGTTCGGCCCGGGCGAGGTGGGGATCTGCGATCTGTCGCGGCCGATGCTGATGCACTCGACGGCGGTCAAGGTGCTGACCACCTTCCTGCCGCGCGAAGCCGTCGACGCGGTGGCGCCCGGCGTGGCGCTGCACGGCATGGTGCTGGACGGCAATCGCGCCGGCCTGCTGATCGAGCACCTGACGGCCGTGACCCGCTGGTTCCCCCAGCTGGTGCCCGAGACCCTGCCCGGGATCACCCGGGCCACCACCGAACTCCTGGGCGCCTGCCTGGCGATGGAGGCCCGGCGGGCCGACTTCGGCGTGCGCGAGTCGCCGGTGCTGATGCGGGCCCGCGCCTATGTCGAGCACAACCTGCTGGAGCCCGGCCTGAACCCGGCCAAGATCAGTGAGGCCCTGGGCGTGTCGCGCTCCACCCTCTATCGCCTGTTCGAGCCCCTGGGCGGGGTGACGGCCTATATCTGGGACCGCCGCCTGCACCTGGCCCGCGCCGCCCTGCTGGACCCCAAGCGGGCCCGGCGGATCAGCGAGATCGCCTTCCAGTGCGGGTTCTCCAGCGAGGCGCACTTCAGCCGCAGCTTCCGCAAGGCGTTCAACATCCGCCCCAGCGACCTGCGCTCGCTGCAGCCGGCCCTGGGGGACGAGCCGGACACGCCGTTCTCCAAGTGGACCGACACGGCGCGGGGGACTTAAGCGCTAGGGCGGCGGCTGCACGGAAACTGCACGCGAAACGCGTCGCGCCGCCGGTTGGCTCTCCACCTGACCCGGGCACTCAGCGGGCTCCCGAAGCCGGAGCCCCCCATGCCGCTTTCCCGTCCGCCCCGCGACCTGTCCTTCGCGTCCAAGGCCGGCGCCGCCCTGGCCCTGGTCGCGGTCGCCGACCTGCTGTTCTGGGGCCATGCGTTCGGCGCGACCCTTGGGGCCTTCGCCCTGCTGCTGGTGCTGGCCGCCGTCGCCCTGAAGCCGGCCGTCCGCCGTGACGCCAAGGCCGTCTGGGCCCTGGCCGCCGCGGTCGTCCTGGCCCTGGTGCTGGGCTGGGCGCCCGGCCCCCTGGCCTGGCTGCTGTTCTGGGCGGCGCTGGGCTTGGCGGTGCTGCTGCCCCGCGCCCACCGCTTCGACGACGCCTGGCGCTGGAGCCAGCGCCTCGCCGCCCAAGCCGCCGTCGGCCTCTTGGGCCCCTGGCTGGACCTGGCCCGGACACGGCGCCTCCGACGGACGGCGCCGCGCTGGACGTTGCGCGGCCTGGCGCCGCTGCTGGCCCTGCCGGTGATCGGCGGCGCGGTCTTCCTGACCCTGTTCGCCCTGGCCAATCCGGTGATCGCCGACGCCCTGTCGGGCCTGAGGTTCCCGACCGTCAGCGGCGACCTCTTCTGGCGGGTGGTCTTCTGGCTGATGGTCCTGACCCTGGCCTGGAGCGTGCTGCGGCCGCGCCGCCGCCGCGTCCTGCCGACGGGGAAGGCCCGGCCGGTCGCCGCCATCGCCGGCGTCTCGGTCGCCTCGGTCACCCTGTCGCTGATCGTCTTCAACGCCCTGTTCGCCCTGCAGAACGGCCTGGACGCCGTGATCCTGTGGGGCGGGGCCGGGCCGCCGGCCGGCCTGACCCTGGCGGAGTACGCCCATCGCGGCGCCTATCCGCTGATCGCCACGGCCCTGCTGGCGGGGCTGTTCGTGCTGGTGGCCCTGGACCCCCGGATGCCGACCGCCAAGGTCCCGACGATCCGCGTGCTGGTGGTGGCCTGGGTGGCCCAGAACCTGTTCCTGGTCGCCTCCAGCATCCTGCGGACGGTGGACTATGTGCAGGCCTATTCCCTGACCCGCCTGCGGATCGCCGCCCTGGTCTGGATGGGCCTGGTTGGCCTCGGCCTGGTGCTGATCTGCTGGCGGATGCTGCGCGGCAAGAGCGGGGCCTGGCTGATCAACGCCAACGCGGCCGCCGCCCTGCTGGTGCTGACCGCCGGCTGCGTGGTCGACCTGGGCGCCGTGGCCGCCGCCTGGAACATCCGCCACGCCCGCGAGGTCGGCGGGGCGGGGCCGCGCCTGGACCTCTGCTATCTCGACGCCCTGGACGGCTCGGCGGCCGTGTCGCTGGTCCGGCTGGAGCAGGCCGCTGCGCCGGACCTGCCGGCCGACCATGTCGCGGCGTTGCGCGAGGAGGCGGTCGACGACCTGTGGGCCCAGCAAGGAGACTGGCGCAGCTGGAGTCCGCGCGCCGCGCTCCGCCTGGCTGCGATCAAGGCGCTGCAGGCCGGCCGTCCCGTGGCGCGCAGCGCGCCGGCTCCGGACGGCCGGGACTGCGGCGGCCGACCCCTGGGGATGTCCGCCGTCGATCCCGGACCGCCGCCGGTCGCCTATGACCCGCCCCCGGTTTCGCCGCCGGTCGTCTCGCCCCCGTTGACCCCAAGCCCGGAGCACTGAACATGAGGGCCATGCAGCAGCGCACGATCCTGGTCGTCGACGACGACCCCCACATCCGCCAGCTCCTGGTGTTCGCCCTGGCCAAGGTCGGGCTGGAGACCCGCGAGGCGGCCGACGGCGAGGCGGCCCTGGCGGCCGTGGCCGAGAAGGCGCCCGACCTGGTGGTGCTGGACATCAACATGCCGCGCCTGGACGGGCTGGAGGTCTGCCGCCGCCTGCGGGCCCAGGGCGACCTGCCGATCCTGTTCCTCAGCTCGCGCGACGACGAGATCGACCGGGTGCTGGGCATCGAGCTGGGCGCCGACGACTACGTGGTCAAGCCGTTCAGCCCGCGCGAGGTGACGGCCCGGGTCCAGGCGATCCTGCGCCGCACCGGCGGCAAGGGGACGGAGGCCGCGCGCGCCGACGGCCTGATCGTCCGGGGCAAGCTGACCCTGGACCCCGAGGCCTGGAGCGCCCAGTGGACGGGCGAGGAGGTGTCGCTGACGGTCACCGAGTTCACGATCCTCAAGACCCTGGCCGGCGCCCCGACCAAGGTGTTCAGCCGCGACGCCATCATCGACCGCCTGCGCGGCCCGGGCTTCGCGGTCACCGACCGCACCATCGACAGCCACGTGCGCAACCTGCGGGCCAAGTTCGCCGCCGTGGGCGGCCACGACGTGATCGAGACGCGGGCCGGGATCGGCTACCGCCTCGGGGCTTGTCAGGGCGCGACCGCCTGATGGACGCCTGGCTGCGGCGCTGGTGGCCGGCCCTGCGGCTGCGCGCCATCCTGCTGACCGTGCTGCTGTTCGCCGCCGCCATGCCGGCCATCGGGGCGGTGTTCCTGCGCACCTACGAGAACACCCTGGTGCGCCAGACCGAGGCCGAGCTGACCTCGCAGGGGGCGGCCCTGGCCTCGGCCGCCGCCAATCTGTGGCCCGGCGCCGTGCGCGACCTGACCCCGGCCGACCCCGACGCCCGCGACGACCCCGGCTACTATCGGCCGGAGTCCACCAGCGTCGACCTGCGCAGCTCGCCGCTTTTGCCCGAGCGCCCGGCCGCGACGCCCGGCCCCAAGGCTGATCCCCAGGCCGAGGCGGCCGCCGAGGTGCTGGAGCCGATCTTCGACCAGACCAGCCGCAGCACCCTGGCCTCGATCCTGATCGTCGACCGCCACGGGGTGGTGGTGCGGGGCCTGGGCCAGGGCGGCAGCCTGGCGGCCCTGCCGGAGATCAAGGCCGCGCTGCAGGGCCATTCGCGCACCGTCCTGCGCCGCAACGGGGCCTATCACCCGCGCTATTCGTTCGAGTGGCTCAGCCGCGCCTCGGCCGTGCGCCTGCACCATGCGCGTCCGGTGGTGGTCAACGGCAAGGTGGTGGGGGCGCTCTTGCTGTCGCGCTCGCCCCGGGCGCTGTTCCGGGGCGTCTACCAGGACCGGGGCAAGCTGCTGGTCGGGGCGGGGGCGACGATCGTGCTGCTGATCCTGCTGTCGGGCCTGGTGTCGCGCGGCGTGACCCGGCCGATCGAGGCGCTGAGCGCGGCGACGCGCAGCGTGGCGACCGGGCAGGGCGCCGTGCCGGAAACGCCGGCCACCGCCGCCGTCGAGATCCGCGACCTCTACCAGGACTTCCGGGTGATGGCCGACGCCATCGCCGTGCGCTCGCGCTACCTGCGCGACTTCGCCGCCGCCGTCAGCCACGAGTTCAAGACCCCGCTGGCCGGGATCACCGGGGCGGTCGAGCTGCTGGACGACCACTTCGACACCATGACCCCGGACGAGCGCCGCCGGTTCCTCTCCAACATCTCGGCCGACAGCGCCCGGCTCTCGCAGCTGGTCGGGCGGCTGATGGACCTGGCCCGGGCCGACATGGCCATGCCCCAGGCGGGGGTGGCGTCGGAGCTGGCGGCCGCCGCGCGGCGTGTGGCCGACGCCCAGGGCCGCGACATCGCCGTGATCCTGGACCTGCCGGGCGACCTGCCGCTGGTCGCCGCGCCCGAGGCGACGGTCGAGACCGTGCTGACCACCCTGGTCGAGAACAGCCGCCAGGCCGGCGCGCGGGCGGTGACGATCCGTGCGGAAGCTCTCGGCGAGGAGGTGGTGCTGCGGGTGGGCGACGACGGCCCCGGCGTGCCGGCCGCCGACCGCGACCGCCTGTTCGAACCGTTCTTCACCAGCCGCCGCGAGGCGGGCGGCACGGGCCTGGGCCTGTCGATCGCGAGGTCGCTGCTGGCGGCCAGCCAGGGACGGATCGGGCTGGTCGAGGCCGAGACGGGGGCGGCGTTCGAGGTGGGGCTGCCGAGGGGGTAGGGAGGCGGAGCGCCAAGATCCTCCCCCTGGTGGGGGAGGGTCCGGTAAGGCGCGACCCTTGTAGGATCGCTTCCGCCCGCTGTTACAGCGGCGCTTCCTTGACGAACAGCAGGGCGATCATGCGCCATCCCGACGCGGTCTTCAGCAGGAGGGCGCGGTCGGTCCATTCGCCGCTCGCGGATCGGAACGACCAGCGGGCCATGCCGATGTCGCCCCGGGCTTCGACGACCTGGCTGGTGAGCGCGAAGGTCGCGCCCGCCGAGGTCGCGCGCCGGTCCCGGTAGCGCGCCTGCCACTCGGCGACGGACGCGGCGACGAACTCGCCGTCCTCGACGCTGGTGACGAGGGCGCGGGGATCGAGGGTTTCGCCCAGCCGGGCCGCGTCCCAGGCGCGGTCGGCCGCCAGCTTGGCGTCCACGACCGCCGCCACGCCCGCGGCCGAGGCAGGGCTTTCGGCGGCCTCCGGCTGGCACAGGGTCCCGACGATGCGCCAGCCGCCGGACAGCCGCGCCAGCAGCACGTAGTCGACGAAGGGCTGGCCGTCGCGGATCGCGCGCACCCTGGCCAGGGCCGTGGTCTGGCCGGCGTCGATCCGCTCGATCGTCATGGCCGAGATGGCCGGCTCGGACGCCTTGGCCAGCCGGGCCTTCCATTGCGCCTGGTAGGTGGCCGTGACCGCGCCGCCCTCGAGGCGGTAGGCGATGGCGCTGGGCTGGAAGGCGCGCGCCAGCTTGGCGGGGTCCCGTTCGGCGACCGCCTCGCCGTAGCCGCGCACCGCGTCGGCGGGGGTGGCGTGCGTCGCGGCCGGTCCATCGTCGGCCCGAGCCGCGACGGGCGACAGGGCCGCGGCCATCAGCACGCCCAGGATCAGTCTCATCGTCGCCTCCCTGTGAGGTGATCGATTTGCCGCCGGGCGCGACGCTTTGACTATTCGAAACGTGGGCAGCCGTCGTTCGAAGAGGTGGAAGGGTTGGGCGTGGGATCGCACCCCCTTGCCCCCACCTGACCGGTTCGCGGTCTGTCCGCCCCCGTAGGGGGCGGAGGCTTCGATCGTCAGCGCGCCTGGTAGACGACGCGGCACTCGCCGTCGATCGTCGTGTAGCGGCCGGTCGCCGCGTCCACGAACGACAGGCGCCCGTCGTCGTACTCGACCTTGCCGGTCGACCGGCCGGAATAGGTCTGGGTCCCGTAGCTCCAGCAGGTGACGTCGGCCGGACGGTCGGTCCAGGTGGCGTCGTTGCGGGCGCGCTTGCTGTCGGTGCAGGCGGACGAGGCCAGGGCGGCGGCCAAGGCGAAGAGGGTCAGGGCGGTTTTCATGTCGCCAGCCTCACACGGCGAGGCTTGGACCGGAAGCCCCTTCGCGTGTGGCGGCCTTCCTCACAACCGTCCGCGTCGCCCGCCCTTCAGCTTCTCCAGAGCGCGGCGGGCGTGCTCGGCTTGGGCGGCCACGGGCGCGGGCGGCGCGGGCGTCTCCGCCATCAAGGCGCTCAGATCGGCCATGCCGTGGGCGGCGTGCAGGCCGGCGGCGACCGTTTCGGCCAGCCGCGGCTTGCCGCGCGGGGTGGGAACGGCCAGGGCCACCTTGCGGGCCTGGGCGGCGAGGTCGCCGATGGCCTTGGCCGTGTCGCGGGCCTGGCGGATGACGGCGGGATCGGTGGCGCCTTCCAGCACCGCCCAGGTCGCCTCGAGGGCGTCCATCAGCTTGAGCTGGAAAGTCAGGCACCGGGTGGAGATGTCGTGAGCTTGGGTCATGCCGCTATTGTGCGGCCGCCCCGGAGGGTGAGGATCGGAAACGTGCGTTTTCGTGCAGCGCGTTGATTTCGTTGGGGTCGGGTTTGGAATTCGCGGGGATAGAGGCCTCTTCGGCCGGGGACATGCCCTTGGGCGTGTCCCCAAATCCTGGCTCCGTGGATGCTGATGGGGACACGCCCAAGGGCATGTCCCCGGTCGGTGCGTCCTGTGGATAACTTTTCAGGACGAAGGAGGGGACACACACTCACCCCACTGCCGTTGCCGGACCGGCTGGGCCTTGCCGTGAGTGTGTGTCCCCTGTTCCGGGCGCGGCCTTACGACGTCCACCCGCCGCCCAGCGCCTTGTAGATCGCCACGACGTTGGTGTTCACGCCGGTCTCGGCGACCGTCAGCGAGTCCTCGGCGGCCAGCAGGGTGCGTTCCGCGTCGAGCAGCACCAGGAAGTCGATGCCGCCTTCCTTGTACTGGATGCGGGCCAGCTCGGCGGCGCGGCGGGAGGCGGCGGCCTGGTTGGTCAGGCTGACCAGCTGGGCCTGTTGCTGGCGGTAGGCGACCAGGGCGGTCTCCAGGTCCTCCAGGGCCCGCAGCACGGTCTGGTCGTAGACGGCCAGGCTGGCGTCGTTGCGGGCCTCGGCGGCCTTCAGGCGCTGGTGGGCGCCGCCCAGGTCCAGGGCCGGCCAGGTGACCACGGGGGCCACCGACCAGGCCTGGCTGGCCGAGTTGCCGAAGCCGCTCGACGTGCCCGACAGGAAGCCGACGAAGCCGGTCACCCGGACGCGCGGGAAGAGGTCGGCCGTGGCCACCCCCACCTTGGCGGTCTGGGCGGCCAGGCGACGCTCGGCGGCCTGGACGTCGGGCCGCCGGCGCAGCAGGTCGGCGGCGTCGCCGATCGGCAGGGCGGCGATCAGCGGGGTGACCTCGGAGTCCTTGGCCACCAGCACGGCGTCCAGCGCGCCCGGCCGTTGGCCAAGCAGCACGCAGAGCCGGTAGTTGGCCCGCTTCTCGGCGGTGACCAGGGCCGGGATCGCCGCCTCGGTGGCGTTGAGGCGGGCCTGGGCCGACGCCACGTCGATCGGGCTGCCGCTGCCGGCGTTGTAGCGCACCTGGGTCAGCCGCAGGGTCTCGCGCTGGGTGTCGAGGTTGCGGTTGGCGACGGCCAGGCGGGCCTGGTAGCCGCGCAGCTCCAGATAGTTCCGGGCCACCTCGGCGGCGACGGTCACCTGGGCGTCGCGCAGGTCGGCCTGGGCCGCCCCGGCTTCGGCCCGGGCCGACTCCACGCCCCGGCGGACGCGGCCGAACAGGTCGATCTCCCAGCCGGCGTCGAAGCCGGCCTGGTAGGTCTCGCTCTCGACGCGCTGGCCGTTCGAGCCCGGCTGCTGCTGGTCGCTCTTCTGGTAGGCGCCGCTGGCCGTGACCCGCGGGACCTGGTCCAGGCGCGCGTCCTTGAACAGGGCGCGGGCCTCGTCCACCCGGGCGACCGCGACCTTGAGGTCGAGGTTGCCCGACAGGGCCTGGGTGATCAGGCCGTCCAGCACCGGGTCGTTGAACGCCTTCCACCACTGGGCCTCGGGATTGGCGGTGGAGAAGGCGCCGGCCGGGGCGTTCTGCAGCACGACCGGGGCCTGGACCGGGGTCTTGTAGTCCGGTCCCACGGCGCAGGCCGACAGCAGGACCATGCTGGCGAACAGGCCGAGCTGGACCTTCAGGCTCTTCCAGGAAGGATTGGGCCAGCCGGGCTGGCGGGGTTGGGAAGAAGCAAACATCAGTGCGCCTCCACGGGCGTGGTCTGTTTGGCCGCCTTCAGCGCCGCCCGGCGGGCGGTGTTGCGGCGGATCACGAAGTAGAAGATCGGGGTCAGGATCAGGCCGAAGACCGTCACGCCCAGCATGCCCGAGAACACCGCCACGCCCATGGCGCGGCGCATCTCGGCGCCGGCCCCGTGGCTGACCACCAGGGGCGCCACGCCCATGATGAAGGCGATCGAGGTCATCAGGATCGGCCGCAGGCGCAGGCGGCAGGCTTCCAGCACCGCCTGCAGCGGCGTGTCGCCATGCTCCTCGCGTTCCTTGGCGAACTCGACGATCAGGATGGCGTTCTTACACGCCAGCCCCACCAGCACGATCAGCCCGATCTGGGTGAAGATGTTGTTGTCGCCATGGGTCAGCAGCACGCCGGCCAGGGCCGACAGCAGGGTCATCGGCACGATCAGGATGACCACCAGCGGCAGGCTCCAGCTCTCGTACTGGGCGACCAGCACCAGGAAGGCCAGCAGCACGCAGAGCGGGAAGATGTAGACCGCGGTGTTGCCCGCCAGGATCTGCTGGTAGGTCAGTTCGGTCCACTCGTAGCCCATGCCGTTGGGCAGCTCCTTCTTGGCCAGGTCCTCCAGGGCCTTCTGGGCCTGGCCCGAGCTGTAGCCCGGGGCCGGGCCGCCGTTGATCTCGGCCGTGAGCACGCCGTTGTAGTGGCTCTCGCGGTCGGGGCCGGTGGCCTCCTTGAAGCTGACGAAGGCGCCCAGCGGGATCATCTGGCCGTCGGCGTTCCGCGTCTGCAGGCGCAGCATCTGCTCGGGCTGCATGCGGAATTTCTGGTCGGCCTGGACGTTGACCTCGTAGGTGCGGCCGAAGCGGTTGAAGTCGTTGACGTACAGCGAGCCCAGATAGACCTGCATGGTCTCGAAGAGGTCGGTCAGGGAAACGCCCGAGGCCCGCGCCTTCTCGCGATCGATGTTGGCCTCGATCTTCGGCACGCTGACCTGGTAGGTCGAGAACACGCCGGCCAGGGCGGGGTCCTTGCGGGCCTTGTCGATCAGGTTCTGGGTCTGCTTGTTCAGCTCGTCCGGGCCCAGGCCCGCGCGGTCGACGATCTGCATGCGGAAGCCGCCGATCGTGCCCAGCCCCTGCACCGAAGGCGGCGGGAAGACCGCGATCTGGGCGTCGGGGATGGCGCCGAACTTGGCGTTCAGCTGGCCGACGATGGCGTTGGCCGACAGGTCGTGGCCGGTGCGGTTCTTGAAGTCGTCCAGCGGGAAGAACACCGCGCCGGAGTTGGGGCTGTTGATGAAGCCGTTGGCCGACAGGCCGGGGAAGGCGACCGAGTGCTTGATGCCCGGCACCTTCATGGCGATGTCGCCCATCTGGCGGATGACGGCCTCGGTGCGGTCCAGCGAGGCGGCGTCGGGCAGCTGCACGACGGCGACGACGTAGGCCTTGTCCTGCTGCGGCACGAAGCCGCCCGGGGTCTTGCTGAAGGCGAAGACCGTCAGGGCCAGCAGGATGCCGTAGATCACCAGGCCCGCCGTCGACTTGCCCAGGGTGCGGCCGACATTGCGGACGTAGCCGTTGGACGCCTTGGCGAACATGCGGTTGAACGGGTTGAACAACCAGCCCAGGGCCGCGTCGATGATCTTCTGGAAGCGGTCCTTGGGCGCGTCGTGGCTCTTGAGGAGCACGGCGGCCAGGGCCGGCGACAGGGTCAGCGAGTTGAAGGCCGAGATCACCGTCGAGATGGCGATGGTCAGGGCGAACTGGCGATAGAACTGGCCGGACAGGCCGCTGATGAAGGCGGTCGGGATGAACACCGCGCACAGCACCAGGGCCGTGGAGATGATCGGTCCGGTGACCTCGCTCATGGCCTTGCGGGTGGCGGCCGGTGGCTCGAGTCCGTTGGTGATGTTCCGCTCGACGTTCTCGACCACCACGATGGCGTCGTCGACCACGATGCCGATGGCCAAGACGAGGCCGAACAGGGTCAGGGCGTTGAGGCCGAAGCCCAGCATCAGGAGGACGGCGAAGGTGCCGATCAGCGAGACGGGCACGGCGATCAGCGGGATGATCGAGGCGCGCCAGCCCTGCAGGAAGATCACCACCACGATGACCACCAGGATGATGGCCTCGATCAGGGTGTGGATCACCGAATTGATCGATTCCTGCACGAAGGCGGTGGTGTCGTAGATGATCTCGTAGTCGACGCCCTCGGGGAATTCCTTCTTCAGCTCCTTCATCGTCTTCTTGATGTCGGCGGCCATCTGCAGGGCGTTGGAGCCGGGGCGCTGGAAGATCGGCATGGCCACGGCCGACTTGTTGTCGAGCAGCGAGCGCAGGGCGTAGTTGTTGGCGCCCATCTCCACGCGGGCCACGTCGCCCAGGTGGGTCAGCTCGCCGTTGGCGCCGGAGCGGATGATGACGTTCCGGAACTGCTCCTCGTCGGTCAGGCGGCCGGGGGCGTTGATCGACAGCTGGAAGTCGGCGGCGCCGGGGGCGGGCGGGGCGCCCAGCTGGCCGGCGGCGACCTGGACGTTCTGCTCGCGCAGGGCCTTCACGACGTCGCCGGCGGTCATGTTCAGCGAGGCCAGCTTTTCAGGGTCCAGCCACACGCGCATCGAGTAGGCGCCGGCCCCGAAGATCTGGACGTCGCCCACGCCGTCGACCCGCTTCAGCCGGTCGCGGACGTTCAGCTGGGCGTAGTTGCTGAGGTACAGCATGTCGTAGCGGTTGTTGGGCGAGATCATGTGCACGACCAGGGTCAGGTCGGGCGAGGCCTTGTCGGTGGTCACGCCGATCCGCTGCACCTCCTGGGGCAGCTTGGGCAGGGCCTGGGCGACGCGGTTCTGCACCTGCACCTGGGCCTTATCGAGATCGGTCCCGAGGGCGAAGGTGACGGTCAGGATCATCGCCCCGTCGGAGGCCGACTGCGACGACTGGTAGATCATGCCCTCGACGCCGTTGATCGCCTGCTCCAGCGGAGCGGCGACGGTCTGGCCGATGACGGCGGGGTTGGCGCCCGGATAGGCGGCGCGCACGACGACCGTCGGCGGCACCACCTCGGGATATTCCGAGATCGGCAGGCGCGGCAGAGCCACCAACCCGGCGATGAAGATGACGATCGAGAGCACGGCGGCGAAGCGCGGCCGGTTCACGAAGAACTTTGAGAAATTCATGGGAGGCGTCCGGGGAGGAGGCAAAGAGGGGGCGTGGGCCGGTTCAAACCCGGCCTGAAAGCGAATTCCTGATCCGCTCATCCCGGCATTCGCCGGGATGAGCGGTCCAAAGAGCGCTCTAGTTCTGGGAAACCGAGTTGATCATCGCGACCCGCTGGGGACCGGTCTCGAACTGCGACAGGTCGCTGGACAGGTCGGTCTTGATCACCACCGGGCTGACGGTGTCGCCCGGCTTGACCTTCTGCAGGCCGCCGACGATCACCCGGTCGCCGGGCTTCAGCCCCGTGCGGATGATGCGCAGGTTGCCGGCCAGCGGACCCACCTCGACCGGGCGGTACTCGGCCTTGTTGTTGGCGCCCACCACCACGACGTAGCGCTTGCCCAGGTCAGTGGCCACCGCGCGGTCGGGGGCCAGGGCCACCGTCTGCGAGGTGTCGCTGACCATGCGGATGCGGGCGAACAGGCCGGGGGTGAACCGGCCGTCGGCGTTGGCGAAGATCGCCCGGCCGTTGATCGTGCCGCTCTTGGCGTCCAGGGCGTTGTCGATGAACTTCAGCTGGCCCTGGTGCGGATAACCGTCCTCGGTCATCAGGCCCATATAGACCGGGCTGGCCTTGCCGCGTTCGGCCGAGGCGTACTTCAGGAAGGTCTGCTCGTCGGCGTTGAAGGTGGCGTAGATCGGGGTGTCCGACACCACGGTGGTCAGCAGGTCGGACGGGGTGACCAGGTTGCCGCGGGTGATCACGGCCTTGGAGACCCGGCCGTCGATCGGTGAGACCACGCGGGTCCATTCCAGGTTCAGGCGGGCGGTCTGGTAGGCGGCGTTGGCCGCGCCGAGATTGGCCTGGGCGGCCTTCTCTTCAGCCGACAGGCGGTCGAACTCGCTCTGGGCCAGGGCGTTCTGCTCGATCAGCCGGCGGCCGCGCTCGCGGTTGACGACGGCCAGGTCCAGCTGGGCCTTGGCGCGGGCCACCTCGGCCTCGGCGCGGTTGGCCTCGGCCTGGTAGGGGCGCGGGTCGATCTGGAACAGCACCTGGCCCTTGTGGACGCGGGCGCCTTCCTCGAACCGGGCGCCGTCGACATAGCCGCTGACGCGCGGACGGATGTCGACCGTGTCGATGGCTTCCAGGCGACCGGTGAAGTCGTCCCACTGGCGCAGTTCCTTGAAGGCCACGGCGGTGATGGTGACCTGGGCGGGCGGCGGGGCGGCTTCCTGCTTGGCCTGGGCGCTGCAGGCGGCCAGCACGGCCATGGCGGCCAGACCGGCGAAGGAGGTGAAGACGGGGCGGAGGGACATCGGAGAACCTGTCGGCTTTAAGCGGCTTGGCGGGGGAAGCGGGGGGAGGAGACGCGGTGTTTTTCTATTCCCAGACGGGGCGCCGGGATTTCTGACGGCTCTTGGACGAAGAGGCCCAATCCGAACCGGACGGGCCTTCGGCGCCATGGCCGATGAACTTGCGAAGGGAGCGGGCGGGCCGGGTCGCAAGGGCGATCCAGCGCGAGGCGCCGGCGGGCGGGGCTATGTCTTGGCTTGCGCTCGGGGGCATGGCTCGCGCTCCGTTCTGGGTTAAAGATCAAATGTCGCAGTTGCTGTTGCTTGACGTGGCGTCCATCTGTGACGATGTAGGCGTACGTGACGATACCGTTCGGTATCATCCACGCGGTGAGAGATACTGACCGGTAACTCTCACGTCAAGGTGAGGTGCTGTGAAAATGGCTGAGAGAAATTCTGGCGGGGGCAAGGTGGACGAGTTGGAGGCGCCCGCGTGCGCTCCGTTGTCCAAACGACCGGCCCGCGACCGGATCTTCGAAACGGCCCGCGAGCTGTTCTATCAGCACGGCATCCGCGCGGTGGGCGTCGAGGCGATCGCCGCCGAGGCCGAAGCCACCAAGATGACGCTCTATCGCAACTTCCCGTCCAAGGACGAGCTGGTCGCCGAGGTGCTGCGCGAGCAGGAACGCGACTACTGGGTCTGGTGGGACGAGGTGGTCGGCTGCACCTGCGGCGATCCCCGAGCCCAGCTGGAGGCGATCTTCGACGCCTTCGAGACCAAGGCCTGCAACGCCGACGTCCACGGCTGCCCGCTGTCCAACGCCGCCATCGAGCTGCACGAGGCCGACCACCCGGCCCAGAAGGTGTCGGTGGCCTACAAGCAGCAGCTCCACGCCCGCCTGGTCGACCTGTGCCGGCGGGCCGGGGCGTCGGACGACGACCTGGCCGACGGCCTGATGCTGCTGATGGAAGGCTCCTACACCGCCCGGGTGACCCTGGGCCCCAGTGGTCCGGTGAAGGTCGTGGCGCGCGCGGGCCGGGCGCTGATCAAGGCGCATCTGGACAAGCCGGACTGCTGAAGTCCTCCAATCCGCTCATCCCGGCGAATGCCGGGACCCGGATCCTAAAGCCGGGTGGCGGATTGGAAAAACTCAGCGTTCGTGGCGTCAGCCACACCGCCATTCCATCTGGGTCCCGGCGTTCGCCGGGATGAGCGGATTTATTGAAGGCTTAGACGCGCCGCGCGGACACCCATCCCCCGATAGGTCCGCGCGGCGCGCGCCGGCGCCGCCCAAAGGGGAGGAAAGGGACGTCGCCGCCAAAAATCTATCAAATCGGTAGGAATTGAGTCTCGGCAGATTTTCTGGCCCTGCCGACAGATCATCGAACGATCCGAGAAACTAAAAACGGGGTCAGGAGTTCTGGCTCGCGTCAGTTGCGTTCGGGTCATACCCATGTCGTCAAGTTGTGAAATTGCGAGCCTATAAGATGTGTCGATGTCATCCCCTCGTAGGGCGAATGCCGATCTGACCTCGATGTTTCGGGGGCGGATCGCCAGCCCGAACAAGCCGCTCGTTCGCGCCCCCTAGGCCCCTGGCCGGCGCACCCAAAAGTCTGATTTGCGTAAGGAGCTCATCATGGCTCTGCTGATTTCCGTCGCCCCGGCCGAGCAAGGCTGGTCCGTGCGCTCCGAGGCCCTGGAGGCCGAACTCACCTTCGAACGCGGCGGTCGCGCCGAAGCCGCCGCCCGCGACCTGGCCAACCGCCTGGCCGCCTCGGGCCACGCCGCCGAGGTGCGGGTGTTCCTGCGCGACGGCGCCGAGGCCGGCCGCTTCCTGCATCCGGCGCGCGCCTGGGCCAGCTAGGGCTCGCCTTCCGCTCACTCAAAAAGTTGTCATCCCGGAAAGCGCGCGGCGCTTGTCCGGGACCCAGGTGAACCGCAAAGCATCTGCCCAGTCCCCTGGGTCCCGGACAGCCTCTGCGAGGCTTCCGGGATGACAGCGGTTGGGGGCTACAGCCACTGGTTCTTCTTGAACCGCCAGAACAGGTAGCCCACCACCCCGGCGACGCCGGCCATCACCGCCGGATAGCCGAAGGTCCATTTGAGCTCCGGCATGTGCTCGAAGTTCATGCCGTAGATCCCGGCCACCGCCGTGGGCACGGCCAGGATGGCGGCCCAGGCGGCCAGCTTGCGGGTGATCTCGCTCTGCCGCTGCTGTTCCAGCAGCGAGGCGGCTTCGAACACCGAGGTGATCACCTCGCGCAGGGCGTCGACCATGCCTTCGACCTTCTGCGTGTGGTCCAGCACGTCGCGGAAATAGGGGCGCACGTCGTTGTCCAGGCAGGGCGTCTCCAGGTGCTCCAGCCGGCCGGCGACCTCGGCCATGGGGCTGAGCACGCGCTTGAAGCGGATCAGGTCGCGGCGGACGTGGAACAGGCGCTTGACCTCGGCGTGGCTGAGGAAGGTCTCGAGCGTGCGGCGCTCGATGTCCAGCACCTCGTCCTCCAGCGCCTGGATGATCGGCAGGTAGCCGTCGACCACGAAGTCGAGCACCGCGTGCAGCACGTAGTCCGAGCCCTTGGCCAACAGGGCGGGCGAGGCCTCCAGCTGGGCGCGCAGCTCGGTGTGGGCGCGGGCCGAGCCATGGCGGACGGTGATCAGGTGGCCCTGGCCGACGAAGATCGCCGTCTCGCCGTAGGCGATCTGGGCGTCGACCAGCTGGGCGGTGCGGGCCACCACGAACAGCTCTCGGCCATAGACCTCGACCTTGGGCCGCTGGTGGGCGTTGAGCGCGTCCTCGATCGCCAGCGGGTGCAGCTTGAAGCGTTTGCCCAGCCGGTCCATCTCGGCCTGGCTGGGCTCGTACAGGCCGATCCAGACGAACTCGCCGGGCTTGGTCTCCAGGGCGCCGTCCTTGTCGAGGCTGACCTCCCGGGTCCGTACGCCGTCCTTGTAGATGTAGGCCGCGACGACGCTCATTCCGGTGACCAATCCCTTATCTGGTCCCGGAAAATGGGACCACGAAGATTTCTTTGAGCCAACGCTTCGGCTTTCGCCAGGTTCATGTTTAGCCTCTCGCCAACATCGCGAACGCCGTTCATTGTGACGGGCCGTGGTTGCGGTAACATGGTCGGATCGCCCGAAGCGGCGACGCCAAGGGGGAGATGCGAATGGGAAGCGACGCCGCGAAAACGGTGAAGGGCGCCAAGGGTGGTCGCACCGTGGGGCGCAAGGATGGCCTGGTGATCGGAGCCGCCTCGGTCGGCACCGTGTTCGAGTGGTACGACTTCTACCTCTACGGGTCGCTGGCCACCTACATCACCAAGCACTTCTTCTCGGGCGTCAACGAGACGACCGGCTACATCTTCGCCCTGCTGGCCTTCGCCGCCGGCTTCGCGGTGCGCCCGTTCGGGGCCCTGGTGTTCGGACGCCTGGGCGACCTGTGGGGCCGCAAGAACACCTTCCTGGTCACCATGCTGCTGATGGGCCTGTCGACCTTCACGGTCGGCCTGCTGCCCAGCTACGCGACCATCGGCATCGCCGCGCCTATCGCCCTGGTGGTGATGCGCCTGGTCCAGGGCCTGGCCCTGGGCGGCGAATACGGCGGGGCCGCCACCTACGTGGCCGAGCACGCTCCGCCCGGGAAGCGCGGCTTCTACACCAGCTTCATCCAGGTGACGGCCACCTTCGGCCTGTTCCTCAGCCTGGTGGTGATCCTGCTGACCCGCAACGCCACCGGCGAGGACGCCTTCCAGGCCTTCGGCTGGCGCATCCCGTTCCTGATCTCGGTGCTGCTGCTGGGCGTGTCGCTGTGGATCCGCCTGCAGCTGGCCGAGAGCCCGTCGTTCCAGCGCATGGTCGACGAGGGCAAGGGCAGCAAGCGGCCGCTGTTCGACTCGTTCGCCAAGTGGGGCAACCTGAAGATCGTGCTTCTTGCCCTGGTCGGTCTGACCGCGGGTCAGGCGGTGGTCTGGTACACCGGCCAGTTCTACGCCCTGTTCTTTCTGGAGAAGATGCTCAAGGTCGACGGCGGGACCACCAACCTGCTGGTGGCCGTCGCCCTGCTGATCGGCACCCCGTTCTTCGTGTTCTTTGGCTGGCTGTCGGACAAGATCGGCCGCAAGCCGATCATCATGCTGGGCTGCATCCTGGCGGCCCTGACCTATTTCCCGCTGTTCAAGACCCTGACGACGGCGGCCAATCCGCAGCTGGCCGCGGCCGTGGCCAGCGCGCCGGTGACCGTGGTGGCCGACCCGGCCGACTGCTCGTTCCAGTTCGATCCGGTCGGCAAGACGGTGTTCAACCGCTCGTGCGACCTGGCCAAGTCGTACCTGGCCAAGGCCGGCGTCACCTATTCCAACCAGGCCGCGCCGGCCGGCTCCGTGGCCCAGATCAGGATCGGCGGCACGACCATCGACTCGTTCCCCGGCCAGACCCTGGACAAGGCCGCCTTCAAGGACCGCAAGACGGCCTGGGAGAAGCAGCTGGGCGCGGCCCTGAAGGCCGCCGGCTATCCAGCGAAAGCCGACCCGGCCCTGATCGACAAGCCGCTGGTGGTCGGGGTTCTGGCGATCCTGGTGATCTATGTGACCATGGTCTACGGCCCGATCGCCGCCATGCTGGTCGAGCTGTTCCCGACCAACATCCGCTACACCTCGATGAGCCTGCCCTACCACATCGGCAACGGCTGGTTCGGCGGCTTCCTGCCGACCACGGCCTTCGCCATGGTCGCGGCCACGGGCGACATCTATTACGGCCTCTGGTACCCGATCGTGGTAGCCGCGGTGACGGCCGTGGTCGGCGTCCTGTTCCTGAAGGAAACCAAGAACGTCGACATCGAGGCGTAACCGGGAGCTCTCATCCTGTTGTCATCCCGGAAGCGCGCAGCGCTGTCCGGGACCCAGGTGAACCGCACCGCCTTCGCCCAGTCCCCTGGGTCCCGGACAGCCTCTGCGAGGCTTCCGGGATGACTAGCTCAGCTGTCCGGTCAGCAACCCGTCGATGCGGGCCCCCTGGGCGGTTTCGCGCCGGGCGTCGAGATAGGCGGTCACCCGCTCCAGCATCTGCTCGGCCTGGTTCAGCCCGCCCAGGGCCCAGTCGATCTCGCAGACCGTCCGGTGGTCGCCGTGCAGCCGCTCGCGGGACGCGGTCAGGGCCTTCATGGCCACCGCGTGCAGGGCGGTCATGTCCCGGCAGGCCTCGGCGGCCATCCAGCCCACCGCGGCCATCCGCCGGGCCCGCGACAGGGCCGCTTCGGCGTCGCGCTGCCGGGTTTCGGCCTCGCGCAGCACGGCCTGGGCCCGAATCAGCTGGCGGGCGCCGCTTTCGGCGATCTGACGTCTCTGGCGGCGCTCGCCGTCGCAGGCGGCCTTCAAGTCGCGCACAGCTTGAGCCCAGTCTTCCTGCTCTCGCGGGTTGCTCGGAGTCTCCGCGAGATTCCGTTTCCCGAAGATCGCCATTTCCTTCCAATTTTGACGAGCCATAGAGTCCTCCGCGACCCTGTTTCGCCATCATGTTTCTTCCGAATCTCTCAGTCTGCTATGCGGCAAGTGCCAATCTCGCACCTGTTCCTTCTGATTTTATGTATTAATGAATAATGTTAAATTAACTATACACTAAACTTGGTTATCAAGCTGCGCCATACGAAAATTTGTAATTTTGTCTGTTGTTTCGATGCTTTCTAGTGGTTTCACCTTACTTACAACACAGATGGGCCGTGCCATCGTTGCAGGGTGAATCGGGCGCGACGACAGGTGCGATCGCTTTAAGGTCATGACTCAGGCGTCATTGATCGCACGGTCCCCGCCAGGAGAGGTCCGATGGACAATGAAGGCTGGAGGGAAAGTGGTTCCCGATCTTGGCCGGACGCCGATTGGCGGCCGGCCAGGGAGACTTCGTCGAGCGCCGATCTGGCCGACGAAGGGCTGATCACCGGCGCGTTCGACGAGGAGCGTTCGTTCGGCGGACGGGCGGCGCCGGTGTCCCTGGGACATGTGGAGCTGCGCGACACCCGCGGTCCGCACGAGGTCTGGGCCCACGCCGCCGGCCGCGACCTGTCGATCACCCAGCTGACGCCGGAGCCCTGCCGGGGCCATCTGCTGCGGGCCAGCCTGGGCGACATGGGCTTCGACTCCGGGGCCTTCGACGGCGACCTGCGCGTGCGCGGGGTGATGTCGCGCAAGGCCTTCAGCCTGGTCTCGGTGATGGAGCAGGAGGGCGTGCTGAACCAATGGGGCCACCGGGTGGAGGAGGGCGACATCGTCGCCATCCCGCCGGGCGGCGAGCTGGACGGGCGCTTCCAGGGTCATGTCGCCTACGCCGTCGTCACCGCGCCGTGGGGCCTGGTGATGCAGCGGGCCGAGGCGTTCGAGTGGCTGGCCGACCCGTGCTTCTGGACCGAGCCCGCCGTCTATTCGCCCCCGCCCGAGGCCCGGGCCGCCTGCAAGCGCGTGCTGCAGGGCTGCGCCGGCATGTTGCGGGCCATGAGCGGCGGCGTGCCCAGCGGGGCCGTCGCCTTCCTGCGCAACGAGCTGCTGGACGGCCTGCTGACCGCCCTGGCCGAGGTCAAGGTCGAGGGCGCGCGGCGGCAGGGCGCGCTGAACGCCGCCCGCATCGTGCGCGGCGCGGAAGACTTCCTGGAAAGCGGCGGGGCCCGGCAGGCGGTGCAGATCGAGGACATCTGCGTGGCCCTGAACATCTCGCGCCGCACCCTGTACCGCGCCTTCCACGACCTGCTCGACATCAGTCCCAAGGCCTATCTGCGGCTGAAGAACATGTCGGCGGCCCGGGCCCGGCTGCTCGACGCCGGCCGCCACCCGACCACGGTCACCCAGGTGGCGCTGGACCAGGGCTTCTGGGAGCTGGGCCGCTTTTCCGGCGCCTATCGGGCCATGTTCGGCGAGTCCCCGTCCGAGACCCTGCGCGGGGCGCAAGGCGCGGCCCACGGGCGATAGCCTTAGGCGTTGACAGGGACCGTCGCCGCCGACGACGTTTGACGCGAGCGCGTCGGGCGCTTCCACGTAAGGCGGCGTACATGGTTTCGCGTCCCATCCGGGCTCAGTTCGCCGGACATGCGTAACAAGCCGACCGCCCTGGTCCTGTACAACTGGCGCGGCCAGTGGCCGATGCGCCGCTGGGAGCATCAGCGGATCTTCGCCTGGAAGACCTATTTCCCCGGGCGCGTGGTGTTCCTGAACATCGGCTTTCCCTTCAACCCGGCCTGGATCACCCAGTTGGACCCCGAACTGGTGCTGGTCGACGCCACGGCCCTGACCGCGCGCTACACCCGCGTCGGCCTGGGCGGGCTGCGGCGGGCGATGGAGGCCGCGCCGGCCCGGGCGCGCCGCGTCGCCGCGCCGCTGGACGAGTTCCTGGGCCTGCAGAGCCTGCGCGACGTGCTGGTCGAGACGCGGATCGACCTGCTGCTCACCGCCCTGGAGCCGGCCCTGTGGGACAGCGTCTATCCGACGGCCCAGAGGCCGTTCGCCCTGCGGCGCTTCCTGACCAGCTATATCGACGACCGGCTGATGCGGCGGGCCTCCAGCGACCTGGACCGTCGGTCGATCGCCGTCAGCTACCGCGCCTGGGAGGCGCCGGCCTGGCTGGGCGAGATGGGCGCGCTGAAGCGCGAGGTCGGGCTGCGCGCGGCCGACTGGGCCCGGGCGCGCGGCCATCGCGCCGATGTGGCGGTGGACGGCGAGCGCAGGCTGGCCGGCGAGGCCTGGATCCGGCTGCTGGCCGCCAGCCGGGCGGTGGTCGGGGTCGAGGGCGGCTCGTCCCTGGTCGATCCGACGGGCGTGCTGCCGATCGGCGCCCCGCCGCCGCCGGGCGGCGAAGGGTGGACGCCGCCCGACTCCGTGATCGCCCTGGAACCGGAGGCTGAGATCCGGGCGATGTCGCCGCGCCACCTGGAGGCGGCGGCCACCCGGACCTTCCAGGTGCTGGTCGAGGGCGGCTACAGCGGCGTCCTCGAGGCCGGGGTCCACTACCAGCCGGTCCGCCGCGACCTGTCGGATATCGAGGCGGCCCTCGATCTCAGCCGCGATCCACGGCATGCCCAGGCGATGGTCGATCGCGCGCACGCCGAGATCGTGGCCTCGGGCCGCTACAGCTGGCGCACGGTGGTGCGCGAGATCGCCGACCAGGTGTTGGCGTGAGGCGGGGCCTGGCCCTGTTCCTGCGGCTGCGCGACTGGGGCGCGTGGGCGGTGATCATCGTGGAGTCGCGCCTGCTCAAGGCGCCGATGCTGCGTCGCCGCCTGGGCGCCATCGCGCGGCTGCCGATCCTGCGGCGCTGGATCGGCGTGGACTAGGCGGCCTAGCGCCGGCGCAGCACGCGGCGCGCCAGGCCTTCCAGGCCCAGGCGGCGGACGGCCGCCCGAGCCGCGCGCCAGACCAAGCCGGGCGGGCGCATCTCGTGCGGATTGTCGATCTGCACGAACGGGAAGGTCTTGCGGAACTTGGCGTCGGCGCGCTCGTTGACGATCGCGCGCGGCCGCCCCGCCGCGGTCTCGTCCATCCGCCGGTCGAACACCTCGATCATCGCCCCGTAGCCGTAGGCCGGGTTGAGGGCGATCTCGGCATAGGCGTTGGTGATGATCTCGGCGACGCGCTCGGGGTCGCGCAGCACGGCCGCCACCTCCGCCATGTTGCCGTGGTCCTTGTCGAGCGGGACATAGTGCCGCCAGGGCTCCAGCACCCCCGAATAACGTCCCGGATAGGCGATGATCAGGGTGCGCAAGGCGATCGCCTCGAACACCCGGGGCGAAATCTGGGCGATGTCGATCTGGTCCTCGCGCCCGGCGAAGAACTTGTCGCGCAGCATCTCGTAGGAGGGCTTCTTGCCCAGGCCCGGGATCGGGTGGGGGCGCTCGATCAGGGCGGCGAAGCTCTCGGTCCGCGCGGCCACCGCGCCGTCGAAGTCGAAGACGCTGGCCCCGCTCTCGACGGCCAGCACGGCCTGGCAGTTGCGCAGGAACTTCAGCCAGTCGCGGCCGTAGAGCCGGCTGCGCTCGGACCAGGCGATGTCGGTCGAGATGCCGAACCGGCGGGCGTCGCGCTTGAACAGCTTGCCGATGCGGACCTTCTCGCGCCCCTGCTCGCCGTGCCAGGCCGGATAGGTCCGGCCGCGATAGCCGACCATGGTCCTGCGGGCCGCCAGCGGCACGGGCGGATAGTGCGTCAGCCAGTGGGGCACGTAGCCGGTCAGCACCTGCTGGGTGCGAAGGCCGCTCACCCGGCCATAGACCTGCTCGGCCTCGGCGGCGCCCAGGCAGGTGAAGACCAGGTCGACGCCGCAGGCCTCAAGGGCCTCGAGCGTGGCGTTCACGAAGCGGTACTCGTCCTGGATGAACACCGCCTTGGCGCCCTGGAAGGCGGCCAGGGCGCGACGCGAGCGCGGACCGACGAAGCCCTCGATCGCCAGGAACAGCGAATAGTGGATCACGACGGCGTCGAACTGGTCCAGCTTCACGTCGTCGAAGATCTCGCCCACGCGCGACAGCACCCGGACCTCGTGACGGGAATAGCGGGCGAAGGCGTTGATGTGGTCGCAGACCGTGGCCGCGTTGCGGGGGTCGTAGTTGCAGGCCAGCAGGATGCGCAGCGGGCGCGCCTTCCCGTCGCGGGCGTCGCCGACCGACTGGTCGCAGGCCACGTCGTGCGCCGGCAGGGGCGGGCGGGGGCCGTCGTGGGTGTCCTTCATGGGCGGGCTCCCGTCATGGCGCGCGGAGCCGCCGGGGCTTCCGCGAGGAACCGCGTGATCGTCGCGACGATCCGCTCGGCCGCGTCGCCCGCGCCGTAGTCGTCGATCTCGCGCCGGGGCCGGTAGTCGTCCACGGTCCACAGCCGGTTCCAGCCCGCCTCCACCGTCTCGCTCCATTCGGTGTCGTCGCGCAGCGTGACACAGGGCTTGCGATGAAAATAGGCCTCCTTCTGCAGGCCGCCGGAATCGGTGAGCACCAGGGCGCAGTCGGCCAGCAGCCGCTGCATGTCGACCGGGCCGAGCGGCTCGACCACCGTCAGGCCCGACAGGTCGACCCCGAACCGGGCCGCCGCCTCGCGGGTGCGCGGATGCAGGGGCAGGATCACCGGCATGCGGTGCACGTACCGGCGCAGATAGCCCACGGCGGCGGCCAGGCTGGCGGCGCTCTGCGTCGTGGCCGCGCGGTGCAGGGTGGCGACGGCGTAGGCGCCGGGCGGCAGGGACAGGCGATGCAAGGCGCTGTCGCCGCTCCTGGCGGGCAGGGCGGCCATGGCCAGGACCGCGTCCTGCATCACGTCGCCCACATGGTGCACGCCCTCGACGATCCCCTCGCGCGCCAGATGGCCGACGGCCGCGCGGGTCGGGGCGAACAGCAGGCGGCTCAGGTGGTCGACGACCACGCGATTGGTCTCCTCCGGCATGGTGCGGTCGAAGACCCGCAGCCCCGCCTCGACATGGGCCACCGGCACGCCGGCCTTGGCCGCCGCCAGGGCCCCGGCGAGGGTCGAGTTGGTGTCGCCGTAGACGATCACCAGGTCGGGCGCGTGGCGGGCGATGACCCCGTCCAGGGCCGCCAGCATCCGTCCGGTCATCTCGCCGTGCGAGCCGCCGTGGATCCCCAGGTTCTCGGCCGGTTCGGGCAGGTCCAGATCGCGGAAGAAGCTGTCGGACAGCGCCGCGTCGTGATGCTGGCCGGTATGGATCAGGACCTCGGTCAGGTCCGGGGCGCGGGCGATGGCGCGGCTGACCGGCATGGCCTTGACGAACTGGGGCCGGGCGCCGACCACGGTCAGCAGGCGTGTCACGCCGGCTGACCGGTCTGGGCGTGCGCCAGGCGGGCCCGCACCCGCGCCACCACGCGGTCCAGACCCTCGTCCAGCGACACCTTGGGCGTCACGCCCAGCAGGTCGCGCATGCGGGCCAGGCTGGGCTGCTTGGCGGCGGTCATCCGAGCCGGCAGGTCGTGCAGGGTGATCAGCGACGGCGCGGCGTTCAGCCGGGCGCGCAGCCCCTCGGCCAGGTCCTCGATCGGCGCCACGTCCGGGTGGCCGATATTGATGACCGCGTGCTCCTCTACCCCCGCCGCCGCCTCGATGGCGCGCACGGCGTCGGAGATGTGCAGCCAGCCGCGGGCGCTGCCGCGATGCACCTCGATCGGCCGGCCGCGCGCCAGGTCGTGGGCGAAGCGGATCATGGCCGAGCGGTGGTCGCCGAAGTCCTCGTTCTCGTCATAGATCATGAACGGCCGCAGGGTGACCGCGCGCAGGCCGTGCTGGGCCACCTCGTAGTCGACCAGCTGCTCGCCCAGCAGCTTGGTCAGGCCATAGCGGTTGTTGGGGCGCGGGACGGTGTCGGCCTCGTCCATCGGCCCGTCGGTCGGGCCGTAGACTTCCGAGGTCGAGAAATAGACCAGCTTGGCGTCGGCGGCCTGGGCCAGCAGCACCACGTTGTTCAGCCCGCCCAGATTGGTGCTGACGGCCAGGCAGGAGGCCTGTTCGCAGGTGACCCGGCTGACCACGGCGGCCAGGGCGAAGATCACGTCGGGCTTCCAGCGCAGGGTGGGCATCAGGTCGGCCGGCTGGTTGATGTCGACCTGCAGGTAGTCCTTGCGCCAGCCTGGCTTGATGTCGGCGCACAGCACCTCCCAGCCCTGGGCGCGCAGATGGGCCGCCAGGGGCTTGCCGATATTGCCTTCCGATCCGATGACCAGGGCCCGCTTCATCCGACGCTCGCTGACTGTTCTTCACTGGAGTCTTCGGGCCGGTCCTCGCCGAAGCCCGAAAGGTTGATCACCCGCCGCAGCCCGTCCGGTCGCTCGGCGTAGCGGTCGCCGGTGCGGGGGCAGACCAGGTCCGCGCCCAGCACCTCGCCGGCGTGGCTGACCCAGCCGATCCGGCGGGCCGGGACGCCGGCCATCAGCGCCAGGGGCGGCACGTCGTGGGTGACCACGGCGCCGGCCGCGATCAGGCACCAGGCTCCCAGGTCGTGGCCGCAGACGATGGTGGCGTTGGCCCCGATGGTCGCGCCGCGTCCCACCCGGGTGGGCTTGAACTCGGCCTTGCGGTTGATCTCGGCCCGGGGTGTGGCGACGTTGGTGAACACGCAGCTGGGGCCGCAGAACACGCCGTCTTCCAGGACCACGCCGGCATAGAGGCTGACGTTGTTCTGCACCTTGCAGCGGTCGCCCACGACCACGCCGGGGCCGATGGCGACGTTCTGGCCGATCACGCAGTCGGCGCCGATCCGCGCGCCCGCCGCCACGTGACTGAACCGCCAGACGCGCGTGCCGGCCCCCAGCACCGCGCCGGGCTCGACCTCGGCCGACGGGTGGGCCCAGGCCGGCGGGCGGTCCGAAGCGTCGGGGGCGTCCATCTCAGGCCTTCACGATCTTTCCGGCCAGGGCGGGATCGACCTTGGCCAGGGCGTTGCGGGTGTCGATCACCACGGGCGTCTCGCGGGCCAGCCGCTCGTAGTCCAGCATGTCGTGGTCGGTGACGACGATGGCGCAGTCGAAGCCGGACAGCGCGTCGGCCCCGATGTCGACCGACTGCATCAGGGTGTCGCCGACCATCAGCTCCGGCGCCAGGGGATCGTGATAGCTGACCCGCGCGCCGTGGCTGCGCAGGATCTCGATGATGTCGCGGGCCGGGGTCTCGCGGGTGTCGTCGATGTTGCGCTTGTAGGCCACGCCCACGACCAGCACGTGGGCGCCGACCGGCGACAGTCCGCGATCGGCCAGGGCCTGGAGGGTCTTGTCGACCACCCGCCGGGGCATGGCCTGGGAAATCTCGCCGGCCAGCTCGACCATCCTCAGCGCGGCCCCCTCGGCCTTGGCCCGCCAGGCCAGGTAGAAGGGGTCCACCGGGATGCAGTGGCCGCCGACGCCGGGGCCCGGGAAGAAGGGCATGTAGCCGAAGGGCTTGGTCTGGGCGGCCTGGATCACCTCCCAGATGTCGATGCCCAGGGCGTCGAAGCTGACCTTCAGCTCGTTGACCAGGGCGATGTTGACGAACCGGAAGACGTTCTCGGTCAGCTTGACCGCCTCGGCGGTGCGCATGTCGCTGACCGGCACGGTGGCGGTGATGGCGTCGTACAGCGCGCAGGCCGCGCGGCGCTCGGCCTCGCTGTCGGCGCCGACGATCTTGGGGGTCGAAGCGGTGGTGAAGGCGTGGTTGCCGGGGTCCTCGCGCTCGGGAGAATAGGCCAGGGCGAAGTCCTGGCCGGCGCGCAGGCCCGAGCGCTCCAGGATCGGCTTGAGCACCTCGGCGGCGGCGCCGGGGAAGGTGGTGGACTCCAGCACGACCAACTGGCCCGGGCGCAGCACGGCGGCCAGGGTCTCGGCGGCCTCGACCACGTGGCTCAGGTCGGGCGCGTTGTGCGAGGTGATCGGGGTCGGCACGCAGATCAGCAGCGCGTCGGCGCGGCTCAGGACGTCGGGCGCGCCCGTCGCGGCGAACCCGCGCTCGCGCATGGCCGCCACCCGCGCGTCGGCGAAGTGGCTCAGATAGGACGCGCCCCGGTTCAGGATCGCCAGCCGGGTCTCGTCCAGGTCGAAGCCGATGACGGGGAAGCCGGCCGAGCAGAAGGCGTCCGACAGCGGAAGGCCGACATAGCCCATGCCGACGACCCCGATCACGGATTCGCGCCGCAGGATCTTCCGGATCAGACTTTGAAAGTCCGTCGCAATCTCATCGTCGTCGGGCAATGGAAACGTCGGAACGTGGACGTTCATCGGCCCCTCGCGCGGCCGGACTGCTGGGTTGAGATCGTTTCGCCCCTCGACATGGCCGAATCTTACGCGTTGGAAGCCTTCGGGAAAAGGGGCTTTGTCTTGGGTATATTTACCACAACCTTCCCGGTGTGCGCCTTAATGTTTCTTTTGGCGTTCATCTATACTTGGTGTTGGAAAGTGTTGTAACGGCGTTATGCGAGTTTTCGCAAGATAAGGTCAGGGAATGGACTGCGCCGGTAGTTGGTCGAGGTGGCGCTTCAATTGAGCTTGGACCCGTTCTAATACCCGCTGTACGCGAAGTCCTTCATCGATGCCCGTAATGGGGGCGTTCCTGGTCTGGCAACACTGGACGAAGTGGCGGATTTCTCTGGTCAGCGGCGGCTCGGCCGGCAGGTCGACGAAGCGCGGCTCGCCGCCGGCGGCGAGCGGTCCGGCGTCGGTCAGGGCCACGGTGTGGTCGCGCCGCATCAGCTTTTCGGGCCAGGGGCGGACGTCGTCGAACACCAGGGAGCCGGTCTCGCCGACCACGACCAGCTTCTGCTCCTTGAACGGACTGAGCCAGCTGGCGGCGATGTGGGCGTGCAGTCCGCCGGCAGGGCCGAGAGGCGGGAAGCCCAGGTCGGCGTGGACCTCGTCGGCGACGCCGGGGGTGACGAAGGCGCGGCCGGCGGCCTCGACCGTCAGCGGCGCGGCGCCGGCCAGGGCCAGGATCATCGAGACGTCGTGGGGCGACAGGCTGAGGAAGGCGTTCTCGTGCGTGCGCACCCGGCCCAGGCTGAGCCGCGAGGCGGTGATGTAGCGCAGGGGCCCGATCTCGCCCCGGGCCACGATCGCCGCCAGGGCCTCGAACGCCGTGTGGTGGCGCAGCAGGTGGCCGACCATGAACACCCGGTCCGAGCGCGCGACGTGGGCGGCCAGGTCCTCGGCCTCGGCCAGGTCGGAGGCCAGGGGTTTCTCGACGAAGACGTCCTTGCCGTGGTCCAGGGCCAGGCGGCACAGGGCGGCGTGGGCCGGGGCCGGGGCGGCGACGATCATCGCGTCCAGCCGGGCGTCGTCGAGGGCCTGGGCCAGGGACGGGGCGGGGACGTTCCAGGCCCCGGCCTCGCGCCGGGCGGCGGCCGGGTCGGTGTCGATCACCGCGCCCAGCACGCCCAGCTCCGCGCAGGTCCGGATCAGGTTCCGGCCCCAGGCCCCGCAGCCGACGACGGCGATCCGGGTCACGCGGTCGCCGCCGGGGTCGAGGACCAGCGCAGGGACAGGTGGGTGTCGTTGGCCTCGGCCAGGGCGAAGCCCAGCCGGTGGTACAGGCGCTGGGCGCCGAGGTTGTCGCGCGCCACCTGCAGGGTCAGCGGCGTCCCGGCGGCGGCGGCCTCGTCCATGAGCCCCCGCAGGATCGCCTCGCCGATCCCCTGGCCCCGGCGCTCGGGGACCAGGGCGATGTCGATCAGGTGCACGCTGCGGGCGTCGCGGTCGGTGGCCAGCCGTCCGACCGGGGCGTCGTCGATCGTGACGATCTCGAGCCGGGCGTTCGGGAAGGTCGTGCTGTAGCCCTGGGTCTGGGCGCGGAACTGCTGCTCCATGATCCTGGCCAGCATGTCGGCGGGCAGGGGGACCTGCGCCCAGGCCGCGCCGCGCGAAACGCTGAACAGGGCCAGGCGGAAGGGGACGTCGGCCTCGACCTCCGGACGCAGGGCGAAGGGCGGCGAAGCGACGGGCTCTTCCCGTTCAGGTGGAGAGGTCGTCATAATGGCCGTGCTTCGATTCTGATCCGGGGAACGCCATGGCCGCCGAATTCGTCGTCCCGACCGCTGATGCCTTCGCTCCGCACAAGGGCGCGTCCTTCCGGATCGAAGGCGGGCGTCATGTCCTGTCGTTGAGGGAGATCGAGCTGTTCCAGCCCGAGCCGGGCCACGGAAGGCCGGATTTCCAGCCCTTCGTGCTGGTCTTCAGCGGTCCCCCCGGCGATGTGCTCGCCGAGGGGATGCACACGATGTCGGTCGAGGACGGGACCGCCTACGACCTGTACCTGATCCCGATCCACACCCCGGAGCGGGGGCGGCAGGACTATCAGGCGGTGTTCAACTGACGCCACGCCACGCAATCCCGGCAGCCTAGTTCCGCGAAGGATAAATCCCCGCCAGGGCGATGCAGATGTTCAGCGTCAGGAACGGCTGACGGTTCTCGTGCGGCTGGCTGCCGCCCGCATTGCCCAGCGCCTGGGGCGCCAGGGGCGCGGTGGGCGTCACCACGGTGCTGTACATGTTGTACGCCGGGGCCGTGCCCTCGTTGCTGCTGCTGCCGGTCTGGCCGAAGCTGTTGCCCGCCGCCGCCGTGCTGAGGTTGGTCGAGCCGGCCGCGGTGGCGTCCACCTTCAGGAAGTGCACGTGCTGCGGGATCTCGGTCTGGAGCAGGGTGTGGTTGTACTCGCCCGTGATCGCGCCCAACGGATAGGTCGAGCTCACGCCGCCCGGGGCGTAGGTCCGCAGGTCGGGCAGCTGGAAGGTGGTGACCCCGTTGCCGCCGTAGGTGGTGCCCAAGAGCGAGAACAGCGCCTGGTTCTGGGCGATCGACAGGACCTGCCCGTTGCACAGGGCCCAGTTCTTGGGCGGGAAGTTGAAGCCCATGATCCGGATTTCGCCCATATACTGCTGAGTCATCAGACTTGCTCCTCGTATTTGTCGCGATCGGGATCAGTTACGGGCGGGGAAGGCGCCCCGCAGGGCGATGCAGTAGTTCAGGAACACCGTCGGCATCATGTTGTTGTGCGGCTGGCCGCCGCCCGCCGCCGTGATGGTCTGGGGCGGCAGCTGCGTGGCCGGCGTGGCGACGGTGCTGTAGAGCAGGCCCTGGGTGTTCTTCGAGAAGTTGCCCGTGAAGGCCTTGGCGGGCTGGTTGTTGGCCGAGGTCGTGACGGTGCCGACCGCGGTGGTCACGACCGGCGAGTGGCTGTGCGCCGCCATTTCGGTGGTCAGCAGCGTCACGGTCTGCGAACCGCCCACCTGCCCCAGGTCGTAGACCTGCAGGCCGGGCCCGGGCTGGCTGCGGCCGATGTGGATCGGGATGTTGCCCATCAGGTTGGGCAGGGCGAAGTTGCTGGTGCCGTTGCCGCCGTAGGTGGTGCCCAGCAGCGAGAACAGCGCGGTGTTCTGCGAGATCGGCAGGATCTGGCCGTTGCACTGGGCCCAGCCGAAGGGCGCGAACGGGAAGCTGAAGATGCGGATTTCCGCGAGATATTGATCACTCATCTCTTTGAGTCTCCAAAGGATCTTCTAGCGGAATGGGTCAGTTCTGCGACGGGAAGATTCCGGCGATCGCGAGAATGAAATTGATGCCCAGATAGGGCTGCATGTTGTCGTGCGGCTGGTTGCCGCCGGCCGGCGTGGTCGAGGCGGCCGTCAGGGCGATCTGCTCGTTGCCGGCGTTGTAGGGCGCGTAGCCGAAGATGCCGGTCCCGCTCGGTCCCTGGTCCGAGATCATCGTCGCGGTGGTCGGCGTCGACACCGCGCCCGCCGTCGAGGCGGCGAAGAACGGGTGGGTGTGGGCCGGCAGCTGGCCGGAGGTCAGGGTGACCGACTCCACGCCCTGCTTCTGGCCCATGACGTAGGTCTGGCCGTTCTTGGTGCCCCAATGGGTGGGCGTGCGGCCGCGCAGGTCGGGGATGCCGAACGTGTTGATGCCGTCGCCGCCGTACGTTGTCCCTAGAAGTTGGTACAGCGCGTCGTTCTCGGCGATCGACATGATCTGGCCGTCGCACATGACCCAGCCCACAGGGGCGAAGTTGCCCCCGAACATGCGGATCTCACCAAGATAAGGCTCGGTCATGGTCGTTCCCTCGCTCCCAGAAAGTCTTAACTGCCCAAGCTTGTGGCGCCGGATCGACCAGGACTAAACCTTAAGTCGTCTCCGCTCTTAACCAAGATTAAGACAGGCGCCCCTACCCCCGCGATTGTCCCTCTCGTATCCCACTATCCTGAGCTGCACAATAGTTAGGAGAACGGAGTTCGCCGATCAGCGTGTGTCTACTTGTGCGCACATCGTCTCGTCGTTAAGGTTGCGTTCATGGCTTGACTAGAGCGAGGGGGGAGTGGGTTGCGTAAGATATGCGCTTTCGTGCGCGCTTTTCCGCCTCCGCGCCGTGCGCGGTCGCCCAGCGCCCCTAGCCCCTTCTTCCACCCATTTCCCGCGGAGCGTGTGCTCCGATGCCGTCGCACATGCGCGACGGCGCGTGGTCTTGCCTGAGGCAAAGGACTGATCCATGCCGTTCTCCGGCCAGTTGTGGTACATCACCGAAGGCGGCGACGCCGACACGAAGCTCGTCCGGATCAACGACGACGGCACTGGCAGCACCACCGTCGTCAGCAATGGCGGGGCGGGCACGGGCGACGACGCCTTCTCCAGCTCGTTCACGTCCGGCCTCGGCATCGACACCGCGGCGGGCTTCTATTTCGCCATCCTCAGCAACAGCATCGACGACCATGCCCTGCTGGTTCGGGGCTCGATCAACAGCGCCGCGGCCCCCACCACGGTGGTCGACTTCCCCGACACGATCATCGTCGAAACGATCGAGGTCGATGCGGTCAACCGCAGGATCTATGTCGGCTACCAGGACGGCGCGGCGACGCCGAACGGCAACATCACCGGCATCCGGGTCTACAGCTACGACGCGGCGGGCACCCTCACCGACCTCGGCTTCCTGACCACGGCGGTCAGCGACAACCGGGCCAACGAGGGCGGCTTCTTCGTCCTGGATCCGCGGGACTTCGCGATCGACACCACGATCGTGGCCGGCGGCCGGCTGTACTACACCGAGACGATCGGCGGCCTGGCGACCGGCCTCTTCCGCCTGGACCTCTCGAACCCGAACGTCGCGACCCCGCTGGTCTCCGACGCCCAGTTCAACAACACCACCTTCGCCGACGGGGTCTTCGTCGACGTCGAGGTCGATGAGACCACCGACCTCGTCTATTTCACGACCCACTCGCAGAATCCGTCGCCCAGCGGCAACTACGACGCCAACGACAACGCCCTCTGGTACATCAGCGGCAGCGCCACCAGCGGCACGGCCGTCAAGGTGACGCTGGTCGGCATGCCGGGCGGCAGCCACTACTACGGCGGCGACATGACGTTCGATCAGTCGACGCGCCAGATCTATCTTGAGAGCGAGGAAGTCGAGAACAGCGGCTCCGACACCGACGACGTCATCTACGTCTTCCAGCTGGACGGCGCCGGCACCACGGCCACCCTGATCCGCACGATCGACCCCGGCACCACGACGGTCGGGGCCACGACCGAGGGGATGGTCTTCGCCGACCTGGCGGCCCTGACCGTCACCGGCGCGGGCACGGCCGCGACCGAGCAGGCGGCCTCGGCGACCACCCTGCTGAGCGGCTCCCCGACGATCACCGACAACGACGGCGGCTACCTGACCGGCGCCACGATCCAGATCACCGGCGGCACGTTCAGCTCGAACGAGAACAGCACGGCCGACGACCATCTGGGCTACGGCGCGGCCAAGCAGATCACCGGCACGATCGCCGGCACCAGCATCACGGTCAGCTGGAACGCGGCGACCGAGACCCTGACCCTGTCCGGCTACGACACCATCGCCCACTACCAGACCGCCCTGGCGGGGCTGGTCTATTGGGCCACGGGCGACAACCCGACGAACTACGGCTCGAACACCAGCCGCACCCTCACCTGGACGATCACCGACGGCACGCCGGGCGTGCTGGCCGGATCGGTGAACAGCGGCACGACGACGATCAACATCACGGCGGTCAACGACGCGCCCGTCAACGGCACGGTCTCCAGCGCCACGGGCAACGAAAACGCCGACATCGCCGTCACCGGCCTGCAGATCAGCGACGCCGACGCCAATCCCGCCTCGGCCACTGTCACGGTCACCCTGAGCGTGACCAAGGGCATCCTGACCCTGCGGACCAATGTCTCCAGCGGCCTGACCGCCGGCAACATCAGCGGCAACGGCACCGGCACGGTGACCGTCACCGGCACGATCAACGCGATCAACACCACCCTGGCGGCCAGCAACGGCCTGCTGTTCCACGGCAACACGAACGTCAGCGGCACCGACACCCTGACCGTGGTCACCAGCGACGGCGGCTCCACCGGCACGGGCGGCACGCTGAGCGACACCGACAACTACACGATCACCATCATCGGCGTGAACGACGCGCCCACCGTCTCGGGCGACGGCACCGAGAGCGTGTCGGCCACCAACGAAGACATCAGCCCCACGACCCTGAGCAACACGGTCTCGAGCCTGTTCGGCGGCCAGTACGCCGACGGCGATGGCGACGCCATGGCCGGCATCGCGGTGATCTCCAACGGCTCCAGCGGCGGCACCGGCCAGTGGCAGTACTGGAACGGCTCGACCTGGGTGAACATCGGCTCGGCCTCGACCGCCGCGGCGGTCGAGCTGGCGGCATCGACGGCCATCCGCTTCGCCCCGGTCACCGACTTCAACGGCCCGGCCCCGACCCTGACGGTGAGGCTGGTCGACGCCTCCAACGGCGCCATCACCAACGGCACGGTCGTCAACACCACCACCAACGGCGGCACGACGGTCTTCAGCACTGGCACGGTGGTGCTCAGCCACACCGTCACGGCGACCAACGACGCCCCGGTCGTCATCAACGGCACGACCGTCAGCCTGACCTCGATCGCCGAGGATTCCGCGCCCGGCGCGGGCCAGTCGATCTCGTCGCTGTTCTCCAGCCACTTCAACGACGCCAAGGACACGGTCTCGGGCGGCTCGTCGGCCAACGCCTTCACCGGCGTGGCGGTGAGCGCCAACGCCGCCACGGCGGCCCAGGGCGTCTACCAGTACTTCGACGGTTCGGTCTGGCAGGACCTGCCGGCCGTCTCGACGACCAACGCCTTCGTCATCGGTTCGGCCACCCTGCTGCGCTTCGTGCCGGCGGCCGACTACAACGGCACGGCGCCGTCCCTTACCGTCTCGATGATCGAGGATTCGGCCGGCGCGGTCACCACCGGTCAGATCACCGACCTGACCAATGTCGGCGGCTTCACGCCATACAGCACGGCGATGACGCTGAACGTCGTGGTCACGGCGACCAACGACGCGCCGGTCGCCAGCGGCTCGGCCACCCTGGCCGCCGTCGCCGAGGACACCGCCAATCCGGCGGGCGCCACGGTCTCCAGCCTGTTCAGCTCGCACTTCAGCGATCCCGACGGCGACAGCTTCGCCGGCGTCGCGATTTCGGTGAACAACGCCTCGGGCGCCGAGGGCGTCTGGCAGTACCACAACGGCACGTCGTGGGTGACGATCGGCTCGCCCAGCGAGACCAACGCCCTGGTCCTGGCGGCCGGCGCCTCGCTGCGCTTCCTGCCGGCGGCCGACTACAACGGCGCGCCGCCCACCCTGGAAGCCTATCTGATCGACAATTCGGGCGGAGCGCTCACCACGGGCGCGACGCTCAACGTCACCAGCAACGGCGGCCAGACCCGCATCAGCGACGACACCGTCGCCCTGTCGACCAGCATCACGGCCGTGAACGACGCGCCGGTGGTCCCGGCCACGGCGACGACGGTGGGCGCCACCGAACAGACGGCGGCCGCTCTACTGGGGACGCTGGTCGTGTCCGACGTCGAACTCGACGCCCTGAACGGCGCTTCGGGCGACTATGCCGGCGCCAGCTTCACGGTGCAGCGCGGCACGCCCAACGCCGCCGACACCTTCGGCTTCAACACCAGCGGCGCCCTGTTCACCGTCAGCGGCGCCAACATCCAGGTCGGCGGCCTGACCGTCGCCACCTTCACGGTCGTGGGCGGCGTGCTGACGATCAGCTTCACCAGCTCGGGCGCGACGGCGACCACGGCGCTGGTCAACGACATCATCCAGCACATCACCTACACCAACACCAGCGACGCGCCGCCCAGCTCGGTGTCGCTGAACTACACGCTCAACGACGGCGGCGGCCAGGGAACCGGCGGCGCGCTGTCGGACAGCGGCTCGGTGACGGTCAACATCACCGCGACCAACGACGTCCACACCGGCGGCGCCAGCATCACCGGCACGGCGGCCGAGGACCAGGTGCTGACCGCGGTCTCGACCCTGGCCGATCCGGACGGCCTGGGCACGCTGCACTACCAGTGGCAGCACGACGTCGGCGGCGGCTACGTCAATGTCGGCGCCGACCAGTCGACCTACACCCTGGGCGACGGCGACATCGGCGGCGTGGTCCGCGTGGTGATCTACTACACCGACGCCGGCGGCACGGTGGAATCGGCGACCAGCACGGCCACGGCGGCGGTGACGGCGACCAACGACGCCCCGACCGGCGGCGCGTCGATCACCGGCACGACGACCGAGAACCAGGTCCTGACGGCCGACACCTCGACCCTGGCCGACTCCGACGGCCTGGGCACGCTGCACTATGACTGGCAGCGCAACACGGGTTCGGGCTTCGTCACGGCCGGCGCGGCCGACCAGGCGACCTACACCCTGGACGACGCCGACGTGGGCGCCACGATCCGCGTGGTGGTCAGCTACACCGACGGCCAGGGCTTCTCCAACAGCGTCACCAGCTCGGCCACGGCTTCGATCGCCGGGGTCAACGACCCGCACACCGGCGGCGCCTCGATCACCGGCACGGCGACCGAGGACCAGGTGCTGACGGCGGTCTCGACCCTGGCCGACGTCGATGGCCTGGGCACGCTGCACTACAACTGGCAGCGCGACGTCGGCTCGGGCTTCGTCAACACCGGCGCGGCCGATCAGGCCACTTACACCCTGGGCGACGCCGACGTGGGCGGCCTGGTGCGGGTGGTGATCAGCTACACCGACGGCCAGGGCTTCTCGGAGTCGGCGACCAGCGCGGCGACCGCCGCGATCGCCAACGTCAACGACGCCCCGACCGGCGGCGTGTCGATCACCGGCACGACGACCGAGAACCAGGTCCTGACGGCCAACACCTCGACCCTGGCCGATAACGACGGCCTGGGCACGCTGCACTACGACTGGCAGCGCGACAGCGGCTCGGGCTTCGTCTCGATCGGCGCGGCCGACCAGGCGACCTACACCCTGGGCGACGTCGATGTCGGCAACCACATCCGCGTGGTGGTCAGCTACACCGACGGCGGGGGCACGGCGCAATCGGTCACCAGCTCCAACACCACGAACATCGCCGGGGTCAACGACCCGCACACCGGCGGCGCGTCGGTCACCGGCACGGCGACCGAGAACCAGGTGCTGACGGCGGTCTCGACCCTGGCCGACGTCGATGGCCTGGGCACGCTGCACTACACCTGGCAGCGCGACGTCGGCTCGGGCTTCGTCAACACCGGCGCGGCCGACCAGGCGACCTACACCCTGGGCGACGCCGACGTGGGCGGCCTGGTGCGGGTGGTCATCAGCTACACCGACGGCCAGGGCTTCTCGGAGTCGGCGACCAGCGCGGCGACCGCCGCGATCGCCGGCGTCAACGACGCCCCGACGGGCGGCGCCGCGATCACCGGCACGGCGACCGAGAACCAGGTCCTGACGGCCAACACCTCCACCCTGGCCGACGTCGACGGCCTGGGCACGCTGCACTACGACTGGCAGCGCGACACCGGCTCGGGCTTCGTCACGATCGGCGCGACCGACCAGGCGACCTACACCCTCGGCGACGCCGACGTGGGCGGCACGATCCGGGTGGTGGTCAGCTATACCGACGGCCAGGGCTTCTCCAACAGCGTCACCAGCTCGGCCACGGCGGCCGTCGCCGGCGTCAACGACGCCCCGACGGGCGGCGTGTCGATCACCGGCACGGCGACCGAGGACCTGGTCCTGACGGCGGTCTCGACCCTGGCGGACGTCGATGGGCTGGGCACGCTGCACTACGACTGGCAGCGCAACACCGGCTCGGGCTTCGTCAGCACCGGCGCGGCCGACCAGGCGACCTACACCCTCGGCGACGCCGACGTGGGCGGCACGGTCCGGGTGGTGGTCAGCTACACCGACGGCCAGGGCTTCAACAACAGCGCGACCAGCGCCGCCACGGCGGCGATCGCCAACGTCAACGACCCGCACACCGGCGGGGTCTCGGTGACCGGCGCGGCGAACGTCGGCCAGACCCTGACGGCCAACTCCACCCTGGCCGACGTCGACGGCCTGGGCACGCTGCACTACGACTGGCAGAGCGACACGGGTTCGGGCTTCACCAGCCTCGGCGCGGCCGATCAGGCGACCTACACCCTGATGGCCGGCGATCTGGGCGCGACCATCCGGGTGGTGGTCAGCTACACCGACGGCCATGGCACGTTCGAGGACGAGACCAGCGCCGCCACCGCCAGCGTGCTGCCGGCCAACGGTCCGCACACCGGCACGGTGACCGTCACCGGCACGGTGACCGAGGACCAGGTCCTGACGGCCGACACCTCGACCCTGTCCGACCCCGCCGGCCTGGGCACGCTGCACTACGACTGGCAGCGCAACACCGGTTCGGGCTTCGTCAGCATCGGCGCGGCCGACCAGTCGACCTACACCCTGGGCGACACCGACGTGGGCGCGACGATCCGGGTGGTGGTCAGCTATACCGACCTGCAGGGCGTGTTCGAGAGCGAGACCAGCGCCGCCACCGCGGCCGTGGCCAACGTCAACGACGCCCCGACCGGCGCGGTGACCATCACCGGCACGGTGGCCGAGGACAGCGTCCTGACGGCCGACACCTCGGCCCTGGCCGACATCGACGGCCTGGGGACGCTGCACTACCAGTGGCAGCGCAACACCGGTTCGGGCTTCGTCTCGATCGGCGCGGCCGACCAGGCCACCTACGCCCTGGGCGACGCCGACGTCGGCGCCACGGTCCGGGTGCGGGTCACGTATACCGACGGTCACGGCACGGCCGAGTCCGTGCTCAGCGGCGCCACGGCGGCCGTGGCCAATGTCAACGACGCGCCCACCGCCGCCAACGACTCCAATGCCGTGACCCAGCGCCTGACGGCGACGGGCTCGGTGCGCACCAACGACGGCGACATCGACAACGCCCTTACGGCGCTGACGGTGACCAACGTCGCCTACAACGCCACCCACGTGGACCAGACCGTCGCGGCCGGGGGCACGGTGGTCAGCGGCGCCTACGGCACGCTGACGATCAATCCGGACGGCACGTACAGCTACGTGGCCGACCACGAAGGCCTGGCCGTCGGCCAGGTCGCGACCGACAAGTTCGACTACACGATCAAGGACCCGTCCGGCGCCTCGGCGACGGCCCAGCTGACGATCACCGTCACGGGCTCGGACACCGGCGACGCCAACGCCAACATCCTGATCAGCGGCGGCGCGGCCCACACCCTGACGGGCAAGGGCGGCGCCGACATCCTGACCGGCGGCGGCGGCGCGGACGTCTTCGCCTATGAAGCCATCGGCGACAGCACGACGACCGCCGTCGACACCATCACCGACTTCACCCATGGCGTGGACACGCTGCGCCTGACGCCGCTGATGACTCCCTCGACCAAGCTGACCCTGAATATCGACGGGGCCAACAAAATCCTGGTGATCGACCAGAACGGCGACGGCGTGCCGGATGGCTTGATCGGCTCTCTCGGTCTGGGTCTCGAAATTTCGGACATCGTCACAGGCGTGTCCAATCTCGGCTTCACCCTCAACGGAAGCGGCAACGCCGACGTCCTGACGGGCGGCTCGGGCGCCGACATCATCAACGGCGGGGACGGCGCCGATATGATCCGCGGCAACGGCGGCGGCGACACGATCAGCGGTGGGGCCGGAGCCGACACCTTCGTCTATGACGACGGCGACTCGCCCATCCTGCACTGGGACGTCATCACCGACTTCCAAACCGGCCAGGACAAGCTGGACCTCAGGGCGGCCGACGACGGCGTGGTGATCCTGGCCCGCTTCGGCGCCAGCACCTTCATCTATTTCGGCGCCCCCGGGAATTCGAGCGTCGTCCAGGTCTTCGGCGACATCCGGACCTCGGACCTGCTCGTCACCGCCGGCGTCAAGTTCTCGATGTACGGCGACGACGGCGCCGGCGGCGCCAGCGGCCGCAGCAGCGACAGCCTGACCGGCGGCGCCTCGGACGACGTCCTGGTGGGCGGCACGACCGACTCCACCCTGAACGGCGGCGACGGGGCCGACCTGATGTACGGCGGCGACGCCCACGACACCTTCCTCTACACCTCGGTGTCGAACTCGAACTTCAGCGCCTACGACAGCGTCATCGACTTCACCCCCGACCAGGACAAGATCGACATCTCGGCGATCGACGGCGGCAAGGTGACCATCGCCCACTTCGGTGGGACGACCTTCATCTATTCGGCCCCGGATTCCGGCGGGAACTTCCAGTCGGTGATCACGGTGTCGGGCACGACGCTGAAGGCCACCGACGTGATCGCCAGCGGCGGGGCCACCCAGGCCTTCACCATGGTCGGCGACGGCACGAGCAGCAACATCGCCGACACCCTGGTGGCGGGCGCGGGCAACGACATCCTCTACGGCATGGACGGGAACGACACCCTGATCGGGGGCGGCGGCGCCGACTTCATGCTGGGCGGGGCGGGGGCGGACACCTTCGTCTACAACGCCCCGACGGACAGCGCGCCCTTCGCCCAGGACCTGATCTTCGACTTCAGCCAGGCCGAGGGCGACAAGCTGAGCCTGACCGGCATCGACGCCAATTCGGGCACCGGCGCCAACGACGCCTTCACGGTGGTGACCAGCTTCTCCAACGTGGCGGGCCAGCTGGTCATCGCCGCCCCGGACGCCTCGGGCTACTACCACGTCTCGGGCGACGTGAACGGCGACGGGGTGGCCGACTTCGTGATCGCCCTGAAGGTCACCGGAACCCTGACCTCGGCCGACATCCTGCTGTAGCGAGCGACGCCTAGATCAATCTTGAGTGTTGATCTGGGCGTTACGCAACCTAAGATGCTGATCGATCGGGGAGAGTCGGCCCGGTCGCGCCGGCCGCCCCTCGACGGGCGCCCGCCGGACAAGGATCGGAGGACGCCGTGACCCGCACCCTCAGCGCCAGCGCCCAGGCGCCGCGCGACCCCGCGCTCAAGAAGATCGACAAGATGGCGCTGCGGGCGATCGCCCAGGCGGCGGTCGACGTCGAGCTGTTCACGATCCCGCTGTACATGACCAGTCTCTATTCGATCCAGGGCATGCACGCGATCACGGGGCAGGGGAACGACTTCTACCAGGGCCGGCTGTGGCCCGGATCCAAGACCTCGGCCAATCCGGTCACCGCCAACGAGCAGGCCTTCAACCTGGTGTTCTCGGTGTTCATCCAGGAGATGCTGCACCTGCAGATGGCCGCCAACATGGCCACGGTGCTGGGCGTCAGCCCCAACTTCACCGACACGGCCCTGCAGGACGACCGCCATGGCTGGACCTGCTACGGCCCCTCCAACAGCGTCATCCCCAACATCATCGACCTGAAGGACACGATCCACCACGAGGACGTGCCGGTGAACGTCGGGCCGCTGTCCGACGTGCTGCTGCGGCTGTTCATCGCCATCGAGCAGCCCGAGGCCGACGCCCGCGCCAACATCAAGTACGGCAAGGAGAAGGACTACTTCCCCGAGGCGCCGTTCGCCGACTGGAAGCCGGGCGGCCCGCTGCCCCGGTTCGGCACCATCGGCTGGATGTACCAGTGCTACTACGACTATCTGAGCCTGGAATACACGGACGGCAGCACCCTGTGGGACGCCATGTTCACGGCCACGGCCGTGCAGAACGACCTGTTCAACAGCTTCTCGTCGCCCGGCCACCCCATGCGCGAGTTCATGGGCTTCGAGACCACGATCGCCACCACCGACAAGTCCATCGCCTTCGAGCAGATGGTCTCGATGATGGACGCCATCACCGACCAGGGCGAGGGCAGCGAGATCAAGCGCCGGCCCCAGCTGCTGCAGGCAGTCAAGCCCAAGTACCAGCCGTCGAACACCGCCCTGCGCGCCGACTATCCCAGCTATGACGACGCCGGGAAGCAGATCCCCTCGGCCGACGCCGTGGCGCGGTCCGACAACGATCCGATGGACCACTACGAGCGCTTCAAGAAGGTCGCGGACCTGCTGCCCCAGGTCGTCACCTGGCCGCAGTGGCTGGAGACCCACAAGACCTGGACCGCCCAGGAACTGCAGGGGCCGGACTACGATCCGACCAACCCGCTCAAGCTGCCCACGCCCGACGAACTGGCGGCGGCGCTGAACGCCCTGAACGCGCCCGACGCCCGGGCCGAAAGCCACAAGCTGCTCAGCCAGGCGGTGATCGGCGCGATCGCCGGCGTGACCACCGTGCTCAACGACTACTGGACCCCGCCGTCCACCGGGCCGGTGCTGTTCCCGTTCCCGTCCATGGCCGGTTCGGGCGACCGCATGTCGATCGCCTGGGCCGTGCTGGGCCAGACCCCCGACCTGTCGATCGGCCTGGACCCGGCCACGCCGAATAAGCTGTACCACTCGTGCCAGGCCCTGGACCTGGACGGGACCGGCGACAACACCTGCGCCGCCGTCGAGATCTTCCACACCTGCCGGGGCTCCAACAACTGCCACGCCCAGGGCGGCTGCGGCTTCGTCCAGCCGATCAGCGGCGGCGGCAACTGCGGCTCGGCGGTGGTGACGCGCGGCGGCGTCGTCGGCAGCGGCGGCAGCTGCGCAGGACCCGGCGGGGCCGGCGGCTGCGGCGCGCCGACGCAGAAGCTGTACTCGGCCCCCAGCGACAACCGATGCAGCGGCTTCGGCGGCTGCGCCGTGCCGATCTCGGCCTCGCAGGTGTTCCCCAACACCGGCCAGATGCAGCTGTACGACTTCGTCCAGGACAGCTCGGGCAAGGACGGCTGGATGTCCGTGGCGTTCGGCGACCCGATGCTCTACGAGCGCGGCGAGAAGGTGCACGACGTGGCCTATCGCGCCTATCAGGCGGTGATGGCGCACCGGGGCAAGACGGTTCCGGCCGATCCTCCGGACCCGGACAATCTGCGCCTCGTCTTCCCGCCGTCGACGTGATGGCGTCGATGACCCTCGTCGGCTCGCCGGCCCCGCGCCTCGGCCTGCCCCATCTGGGCGACGGGGTGGGCCTGCGCGAGCCGCATTTCCCGCACCTGATGTCGACCGCCCCCGCCGACTGGGGCGTCGACTGGTTCGAGGTGATCAGCGAGAACTTCCTCGACCACGCCGGCTACGCCGCCCACGTGCTGGAGGTGGTGGCCGCGCATCGGCCGGTGGTGATGCACGGGGTGTCGCTGTCGATCGGCGGCGCCGATCCCCTGGACCGGGTCTATCTGGACAAGCTGGCGGCCCTGGCCGACCGCGTCCGGCCGGCCTGGATCTCGGACCACCTGTGCTGGACCGGTGTGGCGGGGATCAACACCCATGACCTCCTGCCCGTGCCCCTGACCGAGGCGGTGCTGGCCCACGTGGTCGACCGCATCAAGGCCGTGCAGGACCGGCTGGGCCGGCCGCTGATCCTGGAGAACCCCAGCAGCTACCTGGAATTCCGCGCCTCCCAGATGCCGGAATGGGAGTTCCTGGCCCGCATGGCCGAGGCGGCCGACTGCGGGCTGCTGCTGGACGTCAACAACGTCCATGTCAGCGCCTTCAACCACGGCTTCGACGCGGCGGCCTATGTCGACGCCATCCCGGCCGAGCGGATCGTCCAGGTGCACCTGGCCGGGCCCAGCGACTACGGCACGCACCTGATGGACACCCACGACGCCCCGGTGCTGGACGCCGTCTGGCCGCTGTACGCCCAGGTCCAGGCCCGCACCGGCGGGGTGTCGACCCTGCTGGAGTGGGACGCCAATATCCCCGCCTGGCCCGACCTGCTGGCCGAGCTGGCCAAGGCCGACGCGGTGCGGGGCGGCTGGCTGCCGGACGGATTCCGGACACCGGCGCGGGCCCCCTTGCACGCCCATGGCTGAGCCCGACCTGACCGACCTGCAGCGCTGGATGCAGGGCGCGATCCTGGGGCGCGCCGCGCCGGCGGGCCTGGACGCCATCGTCGTCGGCGAACCCCGGGGCGGGAACAGCCTGACCGCCGCCCAGCGCCTGACGCTCTACGCCCGCGGCTACCGCGCCCGGCTGATGGAGTGCCTGGCCGCCGAATTCCCCTGCCTGCGGGCCCTGGCCGGCGAGCAGGTGTTCGAGCTGTTCGCGGCCGGCTACATCGCCGAGCGGCCCTCGAACGATCCCAGCCTCTACGGCCTGGGCGCCGGTTTCGCCGACTATCTGGAGGCCACGCGGCCGGCCGGCGACGACGGGCCCTGCGCCTTGTCGGCCATCCCCGCCGATCTGGCCCGGCTGGATCGGGCCCGGGCCGAGGTCCAGCGCGCCGCGGGCGTGGAGCGCCAGGCGGGGCCCCTGGCCGCGGCCGACCTGATGCTGATGCCCGGCGCCCGCCTGCGGCGACCCGACAGCGTGCGGCTGCTGACCCTGGGTTTCGATCCCGGGCCGGTGCTGGCCGCCGTGGACCAGGGCGGGCCGATCGATCCGCCGCCGCCGTGTCCGACGCCGGTCGCCGTGGCGCGCAGCCGCTGGCGCGTCGCCGTCCACGCCCTGCCGGTCTGGCGTCATGCCTGGCTGGAAGCGCTGGGGGAGGACGGGACCGACGTCCACGCCGCCGCCGCCCGCGCGGCCCAGGCCACCGGTCGCGAGACCGGCGCGGTGATCGCCGACCTGACCCTGTGGCTGCCGGTGGCGGCGGCCCAAGGCCTGGTGACGGTCTGAGAGCGGCCGGGCGCCGAGACGACCGTCATCGTCCCAGCATATAGCGGACGCTCAGCGACGCGCTGAACTGGTCCGGCGAGCCGAGGTCCGCGACGATGGGGCTGTCGGCGATGTCGCCCAGTCCGCGCCGATAGCGGGCGGCGGCGACCAGGTTCCAATGGCGGTTCAGCGGGAGCTCGGCGCTGGCCGTGACGCCGGCGGCCAGGGCGGGACCGTCCGGGGCGTAGGGCGCGATGTCGAACGGGCTGCGGGCGGCTTCGGCGGGATCGACCGCGAAATAGGTGCGGGCAAAGGCGTCGTCGGCCAGGTCAGGCGCGGTCCCAGCGAGGCGACGAGCCCGCCTTCGCGCCAGACGATGTCGGCCCCCGCGTCGGCGATCCACGCGGTGTGGCCGCCGACCCCGCGCCGCAGCTCGCCGCGCAGGCGCAGCCAGTCCCTGGGCCAGTAGGCCGCGAAGACGCCGCCTTCGGCCGCCCAGTCGACCTTGTCGAAACCCCGCAGGTCGCCGTCGCTCTCGCGGGGACCGCGCAGGCGTCCGACCAGTCCGGCGGACCATCGGGAGTCGCCGATCAGGCCGAGGCCGGCGCCGTCGTCGGGCGCGCCGAAGCCCGGCTGGGTCCCCCGCCGGGCGAAGTTGATGCTGCCGCTGGGGAACAGGCGATAGTCGTTCGAGCCCATATAGTCGGGCGCGACCCGCGCGCCGAAGCGCACGTTGTGCAGCGACCATCCGAGGATCGTGATGTCCGTCAGGTCGGCGCGGGCCTGGACATGGGCAGGAAGCGACGAGACCGCGACGGCCGTCCCGATCGCCGCCGCCCAGGAACGGGCGCGGGGCGCCTCCACCGCCGAACGAAGCACGGCTTGCCTCTTCATGGCAGGGAGAATTGGCCGCAAACCGAGCCCCGCCAATGCGGGCAACCCCCGAGACGTCGCTCAGCGAATCCGGGGCTAGGCCGAGGCCGGCGACCGCCGGCTATCGAAATCGGCCTTCAGCCTGGGGTCGATGATCGCTCTTCCTTGCACGTCACGACCACAGCAGGCCGGCGCGCCTGTCGGGCTCGACGAAACCCAGCAGGGTGGTGAGGGCCGTCGTTCGCGCCTTTTCGGGCAACTGAGCATCGGTGATCTCGTCGGCGATCCAAAAGGACAGGCAGCCGCGAAAGGCGATCGCCAGTTGCTCGGGCACACGCTCGGCGGCGACCATGGCCAGGGCGGGATCGACGCCGTCGCCGTCGCCGAATGCAGCGGCCCACAGGGCTCGTGATTGAGCGCTGACTTCGCTCGGCTTGGCGCCGGGGAAGCCTAGCGACCGGATGATCGCCCGGTTGATCTGGGGCTCCTCGAGCATGACGGCGACCGCGATCGATACGGCGGCGAGCACGCGGCTGATCGCGTCGCCGGGCGGCGCGGTCTCGGAAAAGCGCTCGCTCATGAGATCAATCCGGCGAGCCGACAGCGCCTGCGCGATCGCCGCCTTGCTTCCGAACTGATTGAACGGCGTGGCGAAGCTCACGCCGGCCTCGGCCGCCAGCTCGCGCATCGAGAACGAAGCGGCGCCATCGGCGCGGAGCAGGCGCTCGGCGGCGTCGAGCACCGCCTCGCGCGCCCGTGTTCGCTTCTGCTCTCGAACCGACATCTCAACCATGTGGGCAAAGGTGGTCCGCCCCGCGTCTTGCGTCAAGAAATTATATCATGATATAAATTTGTATCCCCCCCCATCTGACGACTTCGAGAACCGCCATGACCGCATCGACCAAGACGTTTTTGATCACCGGTGTCAGCTCCGGCTTGGGCCGCGCCTTCGCCAGCGCCGCCTTGCGGGCCGGCCACGTTGTGATCGGTACGGTCCGCAACACACAGGCCGCGTCGGCGCATGAGGCGCTGGCGCCGGGGCGGGCTCATGCGCTCGTGCTCGACGTCACCGATTTCGACGCCGTGGCCGCCCAGGTCCCCGACGCGGAGCGCCGGTTCGGCGCGGTCGATGTCCTCGTCAACAGCGCCGGTTACGGCCAGGAAGGCGTGGTGGAGGAGTCGTCGATCGACGATCTGCGCCGCCAGTTCGACGCCAATGTCTTCGGCGCGGTGGCGATGATCAAAGCCGTGCTGCCAGGCATGCGTGAGCGCGGCTCGGGCCGCATCATCAACGTCACCTCGATGGGCGGCTTCATCACCATGCCCGGCATCGCCTACTATTGCGGAAGCAAGTTCGCGCTGGAGGGTATTTCCGAAGCCCTGGGCAAGGAGGTCAAGTCGTTCGGCGTCCACGTGACCGCCTTGGCGCCGGGTCAGTTCCGCACCGACTGGGCCGGACGTTCGATGGACCGTGCACCGCGCAGCATCGCCGCCTACGACGCGATCATGGATCCGATCCGTTCGGCGCGTCAGGCCAAGAGCGGACGCCAGCCGGGCGATCCAGCCAAGGCCGCCCAGGCCTTGCTGACGCTGGTGGAATCCGAGGCTCCGCCAACGCGGCTGTTTCTTGGCGAGGACGCGCTGGCCGTGGTCGAGCAGAAGCTGGACCTGATGCGAACCGAGATCGCCGCCTGGGATGCGCTCTCCCGGTCAACGAACTTCGACTAGGGGGAGGAGGCGGGGCATTGCCGGCGTGAGCGGCGACGCGACGCCCCGCCTAGTCGAACACCACCGTCTTGGCGCCCGCGATCAGCACGCGGTGCTCGACGTGCCAGGTGACCGCCCGCGCCAGCACGGCGCACTCGACGTCGCGGCCCAGGGTGACCAGGTCCTCGGGGGTGTGGCTGTGGTCCACGCGGTGGACGCCCTGTTCGATGATCGGGCCCTCGTCGAGGTCGGTGGTGACGTAGTGGGCCGTGGCCCCGATGATCTTCACGCCGCGCTCGTAGGCCTGGTGATAGGGCTTGGCGCCCTTGAAGCTGGGCAGGAACGAGTGGTGGATGTTGATGCACTTGCCCGACAGCCGCGCGCACAGGGCCGGCGACAGGATCTGCATGTAGCGGGCCAGCACCACCAGATCGACGTCCAGGTCGTCGACCAGCTTCAGGAAGGCGTCCTCCTGCTCGGCCTTGTTGGCCTTGGTGGTGGGCAGGTGGAAATAGGGCAGCCCGCTCCATTCGGTGAACGAGCGCATGTCCTCGTGGTTGGACACCACCCCGACGATCTCGACCGGCAGCAGGCCGGCGCGCCAGCGGTGCAGCAGGTCGAACAGGCAGTGGCCGAATTTCGAGACCGCGATCAGCACCTTGGGCTTGGCGCCGGCGTCGTGCAGGGCCCAGGTCATGCCGAACCGCTTGGCGATCAGTTCGAAGCCTTTGCGCAGGTCGTCGATCCCCGGCATGTCGCCGTCCGGGCGGAACACCGTGCGCATGTAGAACTGGTCGGCCAGGCCGTCGTTGAAGTGGCTGCTCTCGACGATCGAGGCGTCGTTGTCGGCGAGGAAGCCGGACACGGCGGCGACCACGCCCTTCCGGTCGGGGCAGTGCAGGATCAGGATGTAGCGGTCGGCGGCGGTCTGGGAGTCCATGGCGGGCGTGGTAGTCGACCGCGCGCGCGAGGCCAAACGCATTGTTCTGGCGGGGCTTTCACAAAAAAGCCCGCCCTTGACGAAAACGGGCCGCGATCACCGACATGATCGCGGCCCGCGCCTCCGGCCGGTCGAAGGGGATATCCCGGCCGAAAGCCCCCCAAGGGACCCCTAGAACCGCACCGCCAGAGAGACGGCGTAGTTGCGGTCGGGCTGGGTGTAGGCGTCCTTGACGGTGGAGTTGTCGGCCAGGCCGCGCACGTCGCTCCACCAGGCGTAGGTCTGGCCGGTGATGTTGAAGACGCCGCCGCGCAGGGTGACGTTGTCGGTGACGTTCCAGTAGGCCGTCAGGTCGAACACCGTGAACGCCTTGGGCATCCAGCAGTAGTCCGAACCGGTCTGGGTCAGGGGCGGCAGGGGCGCGGGACGGGTGATCGTGACGCTGCAGCTGACGCCCGAGCGGCCGGCGGACTCCTTGGCCGAGTGGACGGCGTTCAGCGCCCCGCCGAACCGGCCGGCCGGATCGCGGTACGACAGGCCCGCCACCAGCTTGACCGGGTCGATCGAGACCAGCGGCGTCTTCTTGCCGGCGTTCTCGGAATTGCCCCGGGCGTAGGAGGCCGCGCCCTGCAGGGTGAAGCCGCCGCCCAGCTCGGTGATGAAGCGGGCTTCCGCGCCCGAGATCTCGGCCTTGGACTGGTTGATGTACTGGTAGACCGCCGGGTCGGTGGGGGTGAACGCGCCGCGCACCTGCACCTGCTCGATGAAGTCGTCGTACTTGCCGGTGAAGCCGGTGACGCTGGCGTTCCAGGTCGGACGGTTCAGACGGAAGCCCAGTTCGAAGGTCTCGCTGGTCTCGGGCTTCAGGTCGGGGTTGGAGATCGACATGTAGTTCGAGGCCAGGTTGGCGAAGCCGTTGTTCACCTGGGACGGGGAGGGGGCCTTGAAGCCGGCGGCGACGTTGGCGAACACCGTCACCAGGTCGGTCGTCTTCCACACCACGCCCAGCTTGGGCGAGACGTGGCTCTCGCTCTGGCTGGCCGGGACGTTGGCGGTGAACAGGGCGTCCTGCTTGGGGTCCAGCTTGTAGTAGTCGAAGCGCACGGCCGGATAGAAGGTGACCGGGCCGAAGGCGACCTCGTCCTGCAGATAGGCCCCGGCCAGGGTGTAGTCGGTGGTCGGGAAGGCGCGGGTGGGGAAGGTCTCGCCGGCCGGCGGCACGGTGCCGTCGCGCACGCCCTCCTGGCGGGTGATCGAGGCGTCGCCGCCCCAGACGAACTTGTTGGCCACGCCGCCGATCGTCGCGTCGCTGTGCAGCTCCAGGGCCGCGCCCCAGACCTCATTGTCGAAGGTGGCGTCGCGGGTGCGGTCGACGGCGGTGTTGCGGTCCTCGGCCGAGTACTGCCGGGTGGTGCTGTCCTGGTAGTAGATCGTGGTCTGGGCCGACTGGATCAGGCCCTGGCCGCCGTTGAAGCGGTGGTCCAGGCTGACGCGGTCGCGCCGCATCTTGTCCCAGGCGGTCAGGCCCAGGACGCTGGTCGAGGCCAGCGGCGGCTTGGCGATGGCGCTCAGCACGTTCCAGGACGTGTCGCTGTCCAGGTGGTCGTAGGTCAGGCGGAAGCGGTTCTGGTCGTTGGGCGCGTAGACCACCCGGGCCAGCACGGCGTTGGACTGGTCGTCCTCGGGATTGGCCGTGGTGCGGTCGGTGTTGGCGGAGTCGTTGGTCCCGGCCGTCTTCTGGCCCTCGCCGTCGCGGCGGGTGTAGGCGATCATGCCTTCCCAGTTCCCGCTCTTGCCGGCGGCGGTCAGGCTTTCGGTCCAGCTCTCGTCGGCCGAGGCGTAGGCGACCTTGGCGCCGCCCGCGAAACTCTTGCCGCCCTTCAGGAAGTCGGACGGGTCCTTGGTGAAGTAGTTGACCGAGCCGGCCAGGCCGTCGCTGCCGTAGAGGGCCGAAGCGGGGCCGCGCACGATCTCGACCGACTTCAGGGTGTCCAGGTCCACATAGTCGCCGCGGCCCATGTTCTGCGCCCCGAAGGCGTAGCCGTCGGGCACGCGCACGCCGTCGACCATGATCAGGACGCGGTTGCCTTCCAGGCCGCGGATGTTGAAGCCGGCGTTGCCGTCGCGGCCGGTCGAGGCGCCCGCGGCGGTGAAGCGGGCCGGGGCGCGGCGCACCGAGACGCCGGGCTCGAAGCGGACCAGGTCCTTGATGTCCTTGACCAGGCCGTCGTCGATGTCCTGGTCGGAGATGACGCTGGCGGTGACCGGGGCGTCCTGCAGCTTCTTCTCCGAGCGGGTGGCGGTGACCGTCACCTTGTCCAGCTCGACCGCGTCGGCCGCGTCGGCCGCATCGGCGGCGCTGGGAGCGGCGAAAGCCGCCTGGGCGCAGAGCAGGGCGGTGGCCGAAACGGCCGCGAAGATTGCGGACTTTCTGGCGAGCTTGGAGCGAGACATCGAAGACCCCCGGGCCTGTTGATTAGATGCGAACCGTTCGCATCTCGTTGGGGTCGAGCTACGGCCATCGGGCGGCCCGGTCAAGCTAAATGAGATTGATTCTTAGAATCACTAGCATTAGGGATTTCGGCAACGCTTCCCGAAACCGACCTCGAATCCGGAGATCTGGCCCATGCGCCGCTCGCTTTCCTTCGCCGCCTTCGCGACCGGCGCGGCCCTCGCCGGCGCCTTGGCCGGCGCGGCCCAGGCCCATTCGCCCTACCTGCTGCCCACCGTCTTCGACGTCAGCGACCGCAAGCTGGTGACGGTGGAGGGCTCGTTCACCGAGAGCTTCTTCACGCCCGAGGTGGTGATGAAGTCGGACGCCTGGGCGGTGGTCGGGCCGGACGGGACGCGCAAGCCGCTGACCGCGACCAACCTGCGCGAGCTCGCCCTGGTCGAGGTGGCGACCGAGGCCCCCGGCACCTATCGCATCACCAGCGGCCAGCGCACCGGCCGCACCGCCAAGGCCGTGCTGGTCAAGGACGAGTGGGTGTTCATCGAGGACCCCAGCAAGGCGCCCGCCGGGACCACACCGGTCGACATGCAGAGCCTGACCCTGGCCGACGTCTATGTGACGCGCGGCGCGCCGACCAAGGCTGCCCTGGCCCCGATCGGCAAGGGGCTGGAGTTCGTGGCCGTCACCCATCCCAGCGAGATCACCACCGGCCAGGACGCCCGGTTCGTGGTGCTGTTCGACGGCAAGCCGGTGAAGGGCCAGGCGATCACCCTGCACGGCGCCGACGACCGTTACGCCGACGCCAAGGCCGCGCCGATCACCGTGACCAGCGACGACCAGGGCCGCTTCACGATCAAGCCGGACCGTTCGGGCGTCTACCAGATCCAGGCCCGCTATCGCGTCGCGCCGACCGCCGCCGACCCGGTCGGCCACTCCTACACCTACGCCCTGACCTTCGAATCCCTGCGCTAGAGAAAGCCTTCCCGATGAACACCAAGACCGCCCTCCTGGCCGCCGCCGCGCTCGCCACCGTTTCCTTGGGTGTGGCCGCCCCGGCTTTCGCCGCCTCGCACGCCCGCGACACCTTCATCAAGGAGCAGGACCTCAACGGCGACGGCTCGGTCAGCAAGGAAGAGTTCAAGACGGGCCGCGAGAAGCAGTTCGCCAAGATCGACGCCGACCACAACGGCGTGCTGTCGCACGACGAATATGTCGGCGAGTTCAAGGCCCGCCTGACCGCGCGCCTCGCCGCCTCGACCGACACGGCCGAGAAGAAGGAAGAGGAGCGCATGCGCCAGGAGCGCCAGGCCGAGGTGCGCTTCGGCGTGCTCGACACCGACAAGAGCGGCGGCATCACCCCGGCCGAGTTCGAATATTCCGGCTGGCGGATGTTCGTGACCCACGACACCAACAAGGACGGCGCGGTCTCGGCGGCCGATCCGGTGGCCGAGGATACGAACTAGGACCCCTCCTATCCGCTCATCCCGGCGAATGCCGGGACCCAGATGGAATGGCCCTGAGACTGACGCCAACAGCGCTGAGCCCTTCCAGTCAGCTACCCCGCTATAGGATCTGGGTCCCGGCATTCGCCGGGATGAGCGGATTTATTTGCAACTCAATGGTTGCCTATCCGGTTTCCTGGAGTCATGAATGCGCAATCAGGAGGTTGCCTATCATGACCGATCGCATCGAGAAGACCATCGACCTGAACGCGCCCGTCGAGCGCGTCTGGCGCGCCGTCAGCGACCACAAGGAATTCGGGACCTGGTTCAAGGTGAACCTGGAGGCGCCGTTCGTCGTCGGCCAGGAGGCGCGGGGCCAGATCACCCATCCGGGCTATGAGCACGTGACCTGGAAGGCCAAGGTCGTGGCCATCGAACCGACCAGGCGCCTGGCCTTCACCTGGCATCCCTACGGCGTCGATCCGGACATCGATTACGACGCGGAGGAGCCCACCCTGGTGGAGTTCCTGCTCCAGCCGAACGGCGACGGCACGCGGCTGACGGTCATCGAGTCCGGCTTCGACAAGGTGCCGGAATATCGCCGCGAGGAAGCCTTCCGGATGAACGACGGGGGCTGGACCCAGCAGGTCCAGAACATCAAGGCCCATGTTGAATCCTAGCGTTCCGGACCCCGCGCCGATCTTCGCGGCCCAAGTCTTTGCAGCATTGGGGGATCGCACCCGGCTGGCCTTGCTGGGCAAGCTGGCCGACGGCCAGGCGCGGTCGATCTCGGCCCTGTCGCTCGACACCGCCCTGACCCGCCAGGCGATCACCAAGCACCTGCACGTGCTGCAGGACGCCGGCCTGGTGGCCAGCTTGCGCGTCGGCCGCGAAAGCCGCTTCGCCGCGCGGCGCGAGACCCTGGACGAGGCGCGGGCCTATCTGGATCGCGTGTCGGCCCAGTGGGACGAGACGCTGGGGCGGCTGAAGGCGTTCGTGGAGGGGTAGGGTCGGGGACATGCCCTTGCGGCGTGTCCCCATCAGCATCCACTGCGCCAAGACTTGGGGACACGCCCAAGGGCATGTCCCCGGCCCTACGCCCCCACCGGCGGCTCAGCGTAAGACGCCGACGCCGTGATCACCTCGTCGGGCGCGGCCAGCATCTGGAGATAGGCCTTCCTCGGATAGGCCATGTGCGGCTTGTCCTCGGCGTATTCGGGCTGCGGCACGGGGCTGGGGCCGTCATAGGGGGCGGGGGCCTTGAAGCGGGCGGCTTCCTCGGGGCTGATCCCGGCCTTGGCCAGCACGGCCGGGTCGACCCAGCGGGCCGGGTCGATCGGCTCGCCGGGGGCGGCGACCTCCAGGGTCATCTGGTCGGGGCCGGCGAAATAGATCGAGCGGCACATGCCGTGGTCGATGGGGCCCAGCACGTTGACCCCGTGGCTGCGGATGCGGTCGCGCAGGGCCAGCAGCTCGGCCTCGGTGTCGGCGCGGAAGGCCAGGTGCTGCAGCGTGCCCGGCGCGCTGGGCAGAGCCCCGTTGCCGGCGTGGGTGACGCCCAGCTGGACGGGGATCTTGTCGACGTCCGGCAGCTGGACGATCGAGAAGTAGCTGTGGTCGTTCATCCGCAGGAAGGCGTGCAGGCCGCCGGGCACGCCGTGCATGTCGAACAGGGCCACCAGCGGGCAGCCCATCACCTCGCTGAAGAAGGCGATGTGTTTCTTGATGTCGCCGGCCATGAAGGCCAGGTGGTGGATGCCGGTCGGATGCTGCGCCATGGCGGTGTTCCCTTGCCGCCCCGAAGGAGGGGCTGCCTTGACTTCCCCGGGGACAGTCGCCGTCCCTTTCGTTCCGGATAACGATGTTACGTTGCGGGAGGCAAGATGGCGAAGGATCCGGTCCGCGTCGTGCGCGAACCCTACGGCTACACCTATGCCGAACACGCCCGCCTGAAGGAGACCTATGGCGGTCCGGCGGGCCAGGTGTTCGTCGAGTGCATGCGCATCCGGCCCGAAACCGGCGAGTCCGACACCGTGATCCTGTTCAGCCACCCGATCGGCGGCGGCTCCTTCTTGCCGCTGGTCACGGCCCTGGCCCGGTCCGGGCGGCACGTCGTCTATTGCAATACCCGCTACCGGGGCAACGACACGGCGCTGATCCTGGAGAAGTGCGTGCTGGACCTGGGGGCCTGCGTCGCCGATCTGAAGACCCGCTTTGGGTACAAGAAGGTGGTGCTGGGCGGCTGGTCAGGCGGTGGCTCGCTGTCGCTGTTCTACCAGGACCAGGCGACGAACCCGACGATCACGCGGACGCCGGCCGGCGACCCGGTCGACCTGGTCGGGGCGGGGCTGCAGCCGGCCGACGGGGTGATGCTGCTGGCCGCGCACGTCAGCCGCTCGGTGACCCTGACCGAATGGCTGGACCCCTCGATCCTGGACGAGGACCGGCCCTTCGACCGCGATCCGGCCCTCGACATCTACGCGCCGAACTGCCCGCACCAACCGCCCTATGACGAGGCGTTCGTCACGGTGTTCCGCCACGCCCAGCTGTCGCGCAACCGCCGCATCACCGCCCGGGTGCGCGAGACGCTGGCGGCGCTGAAGGCCCGCGACCCGGACATGGAACGGCCGTTCGTGGTCTACGGCACCATGTGCGACGTGCGCTGGACCGACCCGGCCCAGGACCCGTCCGATCGGCGGCCCCACACCTGCTATCTGGGCGATCCGCGCATCGCCAACGACGGCCCCGTGGGGCTGGCGCGTTTCACGACGCTGCGTTCGTGGCTGTCGCAGTGGAGCTACGACGAGAGTCGGGCCAACGGCGTGCTCAACGCCGCCAACGTCTCGTGCCCGGCCCTGGTGATCAGCAACACCGCCGACCTGGCCTGCACGCCCAGCCACGCCCGCCGGCTGTTCGACGCCCTGGCGGGCGCCGACAAGGCCTATGTCGAGATCAAGGACGCCGACCACTACTACATCGAGCGGCCGGACCTGCTGCCCCAGGCCGTGGCGGCGGTGGGAAGCTGGCTGGATGAGCGGGGGTTCTGAGGGGCGGCTATTGGGGTTCTGGTTCCCCAAAAGTTGACATCCCGGAAAGCGCGTAGCGCTTGTCCGGGACCCAGGGCAACCGCACCGCCTTCGCCCAGTCTCCTGGGTCCCGGACAGCCTCTGCGAGGCTTCCGGGATGACAACGGATTTGAGGTCCTGGCCTTAGTCGCGCACCGCCAGCACGCGCACGCCGCGGGCCCGGCCCTCGGGGTCGGTCCAGTGGAAGGCCTCGCCGGCGGTCAGGCCGATCAGGGCCGCGCCCACGGGGCTGAGCACCGAGATGCGGTTGTCGTCGATGCTGGCGTCGCGCGGCAGGCTGATGCGCACGTCGCGGACCTGGTCGTTGGACAGGTCTTGGAACTGGACCCGCGAGCCGATGCGGACGAACGCTTGCGGCGCCTCGCCGGGCTCGACGATCACGGCGCGGGCCATCTCGTCGGCCAGCACGCGGCCGGCCGGGGCGCGATCCGCTGTGGCCTCGGCCAGGTTGGACAGCACCTCGAAGTCCGCCTCGGTCACGTAGATCGCGGGCAGGGCTTGGGTGGTTTGGGTTTGGGTATTCAACATAGTCTTTTGCTTTTTCTGGATGTGTTCCGAGCCCGGGCCGGCGCTTCTGTGCGCGGGCCTGCTGAGGCTCGAGGCGCTCCGCGAGACGCGGGCGTTTTCATGAAGACCGGAAGCTTCGGGGAAAGAAGCCGCGTGCCGGATCAGGTTCGTGCGTGGCCTTGAGCGACGCGGGCCGTGTTACGGCCGAGCTGAAACGGGCATGGCGGGGAAACGTTCCTGTTCATTCCAGGCCTCAAGGCCAGATGTTCTGGCGCTGTGCGCGGCCTGGATGTCGGAAGCCTGAGGTCAGGCGTTTCGGCGCGATGTCCTCGCGGCCGACGAAGGATAGATGGGGGCGATGGCCGCCGATGTCAAATGGAGGGGGGAGCGGTGGCGGTGAGAGAGGGATTCGAACCCTCGATAGAGTTTCCCCTATACACGCGTTCCAGGCGTGCGCCTTCAACCACTCGGCCACCTCACCATGCGCACCAGATGCGGAAGGCGGTTGAGACCCCCGACGCAGGAAGGGGCGCAATATACTCAGGACGATTGCGGTAGCAAGCGGCCATACGAGGTGAAACGCGGTCGCGAACACCTTAGTATCGACGGCTTGAGTTTCGTCCCGAGATCCCGCCATGGCCTCAGCCTCCAAAACCCTTGAAATGCCGACCGTCGACACCGCCCTGCCGGGGCGGGAACAGGCGATCCCGACGGCCCGCAGCCACTTCGTCAACGGCCACCCGCTGAAGGGGCCCTATCCCGACGGGACCGAGATCGCCGTGCTGGCCATGGGCTGTTTCTGGGGCGTGGAGCGGGTGTTCTGGAAGATCCCGGGCGTCTATGTCACCGCCGCCGGCTACGCGGCGGGCGTCACGCCGAATCCCACCTACGAGGAGGTCTGCACCGGCCGCACGGGCCATACCGAGGTGGTGCAGATCGTGTTCGACCCGCGCGTGGTCACCTACGAGGCCCTGCTCAAGACCTTCTGGGAGAACCACGACCCGACCCAGGGCATGCGCCAGGGCGGCGACATCGGCACCCAGTACCGCTCGGGGATCTATGTGACCTCCGACAGCCAGGCGGCCGCGGCGGTGGCGTCCAAGGAGGTCTACCAGCAGGCGCTGGACGCCCAGGGTCTGGGGACCATCACGACCGAGATCGGCGCGGCCGGGCCGTTCTACTTCGCCGAGGACTATCACCAGCAGTACCTGGCCAAGAACCCCGAGGGCTATTGCGGCATCGGCGGCACGGGCGTGGTCTGCCCGATCGGGATCGGGGTGGAGGCATGACGCCCGAGCAGTTCGACAAGGCCGCCCTGGCCCTGCCGGCCGCGACCATGACCGTCCAGTGGGGCGCCGACCAAGTCTACAAGGTGGGCGGCAAGATGTTCGCCGTGCTGGGCGAGGGCGGCTTCTCGTTCAAGGCCTCGGACGTGGCGTTCGAGGTGCTGACCGAGACCGGCCCCGGCGTGCCCGCGCCCTACATGGCCCGGGCCAAGTGGGTGCGGTTCTACGACCTGGCGGCCGCCGACGAGGCCGAGGTGGCCGACTGGCTGAAGACGGCGCACGCGCTGATCGCCGCCAAGCTGACCAAGAAGGCGCGGGCGGAGTTGGGGCTGTAGGTAGAGCGGCTCACCCACTTGCCCCCACCTGACCGCTTCGCGGTCTGTCCGCCCCCACAGGGGGCGGAGCCTTCGCGCCGCGCCCGCCAAGCAGGCTCTTCCCCCTATGGGGGAAGACGATCGCGAAGCGATCCGTAGGGGGCAAGTAAGCGTGGCTCCGAGTTTAAACCTGTTCGCTGTCCTTGCCCGCCAGGTGCGGGCCCACGACCACCGGCTGGTGCTCGAGGATGTGGCGGATCTTGCGCACGGCGGCCGAGGCGGGGCTGCGGCGCTGGCGCCAGAGCAGCAGGGCCATGGCCCCGCCGGTGGCCACGGCGAAGGCGATCGGGCCCAGCAGCCAGGCCGCCGCCGCCAGCGCGAAATAGTAGCCGCGCACCCCGGCGTTGAAGGCCGACAGGGCCGGGTTGAGGATCGCGCCCGCCGCCTCGGCGTACTCTTCCAGCACCGCGCGCGGGGCCCACATCGGGGCCGCGCCGATGGCGGCCAGGCAGTAGTTCATCTGGCGGATGGCCCAGATGAAGTCCAGCAGGCCGCGCGCCAGGGCGACCAGCACCACGCCCAGCTTGATCTGGAACACCAGGGCCGAGGCCGGGGCCAGGACGGCTATGCCCTCGATGCTCTTGAGCGCGCTGTCGCCGCCGAACAGCACCCCGGCCGCGGCGGCGATCAGGATCAGGTTCGACGAGGCGAAGAACGAGGCCGAGTTGATCGCGTGGCCCAGCAACTGGCCATCCAGCAGAGCCACCTCGCGCACCGCCATCTCGGCCATCCACCGCCGCCGGATCACCGTCATGTCGGTGTTGATGACGTTCTTCTCCTTGCCCAGCTGCTTGAGCATCGGCTCGTAGAACAGCCAGCAGAACAGGAAGAAGGCCAGGACGACCAGGTCGATGACCGGCATGGCCAGGAACTGCTTGGACAGGGCGTGGGTGAGCGAAGAAGCCATGGCGCGAACTTAGGTCGATAACGAGAGTCGATGAAAGAGGGCCGGAGGGGCCAAGCTGTGAGCGGTATCAGTCCTCGAGGATCAGGCTGTGCTTGCCCGTGTCCTTCAGCAGCAGCGAGACGGTCAGGCCCACGGCCATGATCGCCGCCACATAGAGGTAGAAGCCGCTCTCCATCCCCTCGGACTTGAACCACAGGGCGACGTACTCGGCCGTGCCGCCGAACGCGGCGTTGCCGATGGCGTAGGGCAGGGCCACGCCGAGGGCGCGCACGTGGGTGGGGAACAGCTCGGCCTTCACCACGGCGCTGATCGAGGTGTAGCCCGACTGGACGAACAGGGCCGCGAAGATCAGGCCGAAGGCGACGAGGGGGCTGCCGGCCCTGGCGGTCAGGGTGAACACCGGCCAGGCGATCAGGGCGCCCACCCCGAAGGCGAAGACCAGCATCGTCTTGCGGCCCAGGCGGTCCGACGCCCAGCCGAACAGCGGCTGGATCAGCATGAAGCCGGCCAGGGTGGCAAGGTTCACCGCCCCGGCCGTGGCCTTGTCGAAGCCGGCCGTGTTGACCAGGAACTTCAGCATGTAGGTCGTGTAGGCGTAGAAGGCCAAGGAGCCGGCGGCGGTCAGGCCGATGATCGCCAGGGTCTGCTTGGGATGGCGCGAGACCAGGGGCGCGGCCAGGGCCACATAGGTGGCGACCAGCAGGACGACCGCGCCGTACTGCGCCGTGGCCGCGAACGCGGCTTCGGTGAAGCTCCACACCATGGACGCCACCGTGGCCAGCAGCAGGCCGGTCACCCAGGCGATCTGCCGGCGGCTGACGGGATCGCGGGGCGCCGTGACGTTCTGGTGCGAGATGCTCTCCTCGATGCCGGTGCGGATCCAGAACACCACCACGGCCAGGGCCGCGCCCACGAAGAACGGGATGCGCCAGCCCCACTCGGCCAGGTCGGCCTTGCTCAGGCTGTTCTGCAGGATCACCAGCACCAGGGCCGCCACCAGCTGGCCCATGATCAGGGTCACGTACTGGAAGCTGGACCAGAAGCCGCGGCGCTTCCGCCCGGCCATCTCGCTCATATAGGTGGCGCTGGCCCCGTACTCGCCCCCCACCGACAGGCCCTGCAGCAGGCGGGCCAGCAGCAGGATCACCGGGGCGGCGTCGCCGATCGTGGCGTGGCCGGGGCAGAGGGCGATGATCAGCGAGCCCACGCACATCAGGCCCACCGCCAGGGTCAGGCCGGCCTTGCGGCCCTTGCGGTCGGCGTAGAGGCCCATCAGCCAGGCCCCGACGGGCCGCGCGCCGAAGCCGACGGCGAAGATGGCGGCGGTCTGCATCAGCTGGGCGGTCTGGTCGCCCTTGGGGAAGAAGACCTTGGCGAAATAGATCGAGAAGGCGGCGTAGGCGAACCAGTCGTACCACTCGACCAGGTTGCCGGCCGATCCGCCGAGGATGGCCCGGGTGCGCCGCCAGGCGCTGAGGGGCGGCGTCGCCGTCGCGGCGGTGTCGGTCATCTGGCCCCCCTCAGGTCATCCTTGCGACGACCTTAGGCGAACATCGGTCGCCCGGGGAGGGGGTGCGATCGGGGACACGCGCGGGCGCGTGTCCCCAGCAGGCTTTGGGTCGCTAGATCCTGCCGAGCAGGACCAGGATGATGATGATGACCAGGATCAGGCCCAGGCCGCCGGAGGGGAAATAGCCCCACGAGCGGCTGTGGCCCCAGGTCGGCAGCGCGCCGATCAGGGCCAGGATCAGGATGATGATGAGGATCGTGCCGAGCATGTCCGTCTCCGTTGCATTCGTGCGCCCTGCGCGCCGGGGTTAGGCGGAGGGAATGCGAGAAGCGCGGCCAAGGTTCCGCGAGCGGAGCTTCAGGGGGGCGGCGGCGCGGGCGGGGGCGGAGGTGCGGGCGGATGGCTCCGCCGCCACCAGCGGCGCAGCTTGGCGCGATTGGCGAAGGCGGTTCCCAGCAGGGCCAGCAGGCCGCCGATCACCCACTGCAGGCCCTTCATGCGGTCCATCTGCCACGACAGCCAGTCCAGCAGGCCGATCTTCACCGACATCTCGTGGACCAGGGCCGGGCGTTCCAGTTCGATCGGTCCGTCGGGCGTGACCAGTTCGTTGAAAATGCGCAAGGTCAGGGTGGTCCGGCCCGGGCGGGTCGGCTTGACCAGCCAGACGAAGGTGACGTTCTGCAGGGCGGTGACGTCGCGGACCTGTTCGGGCTTGTCGATCTCGACCTCCAGCCCGGAGAGTTCGGCGCGCACCCGGCGGCCGATCGCGACGGGCTTTTCCTCGACATGGGCCCCGCTCTTGGCGGTGGCGCTGTCGAGGGCGGCGACGGCCGCCGCGCGGTCCGCCGAGGCGATGACGGCGGTGATCGGCGTCTGCCGGCCCCAGGGCAGCTGGTCGCGCCAGCCGACGAGGACGGGCAGGGTGCGGATCTGCCGCCGGGCCAGGTCGGCCAGGTAGCTGGCGCGTTCGGCGTCGTCGCAGGCCGGGTCGGGCGTCTCGGCGGCGCAGGGCGAGGGGTGAGGCGCCTCGCTGGCCGCCTCGTAGCGGGCGTCGCAGCCGGCCAGGACCAGCGCGACCAGGGCCAGGAGCGTGGCCGGACCCCGGGCGAGGCGGCGCGTGAGCGGCCGGTCGGGAAGGCCCGCGGCCGCGATGGCGACAAGGATGAGCAGGACGAGCAGGCCGGCCATTTCACGCCTCCCCGGCGGATGGTCCGATCCTCGCCCTATCGGCGCCGGTTGGCAACCATGGCGCGCGTCGTGGCGAGTGATCGCCTGTCGCGCGCTTTCAGGGCGACGTCAGCCGCCGGGGCAATCCTCGGCCTTGCGCAGGCCCACGGCCCACAGGGCGCCGATCACCGCGCCCTTGACGCGGGGCAGCAGGAGCAGGGTCAGGCCGGCCAGGGGCAGCACGGTCAGCGGCACCACCAGGGCCGGCGTCATCTTCCAGATGAACGGGAACAGCAGCAGCGGCGCCACCACCAGGTGGCCGATGATCAGGATGGTGAAATAGGCCGGGCCGTCGTCGGCCGGATAGCGCGCCAGGTCATGGCCGCAGACCTCGCAGTCGAGGTCGACCTTCAGATAGCGCGTGTACAGCCGGCCCTCGCCGCAGTTGGGGCAGCGATGGCGCACGCCGCGCTTCATGCCGGTCAGCATGCTGACCGTCGGAGCGCTGGAGGAGGACGGCTGGTCGTTCATGGGCGTGCATATGCCTCCGCGACGGTCCTGAAGGAAGGGGGCGCGGGGTCGCATGCGCCATTTTGAATCAGGTTTCGTTGAGATGAACGACGGTTTCGCAAAGCATTCGCCCGAAGGGCGAGCGAGTAGAAACGCTGTTACCTGGGCGGGTTAACCACGACTGCTTTGGGGTTCTGCGGCTAAGCCACGGTTCGCTTGGGGAAAACGCGACGGTTGCGGCGTCGCCCGGCGGAGCAGCTTAACTATACCGAGGTTCGCGGACTCCGGTCGGCCGGAGTCCGCAACCCTCGATCCTGCGACTATTTGGCGTCCTTGGCGGTGTTGGTCACGGCGCGGCCGGCGGCCGAGACGTCCTGGCCGACGCCGGCGATGGTGTTGCAGGCCGAAACCATCAGGGCGGCGGCCACGGCGGCCAGGATCACGATCTTGCGCATGGAGAGGTCTCTGAGTTGAATGGCGGCGGACCTTAACCTTGGCCCGTGGCGACGTTCAAGCGTGCGACCGCGGCGAAGTCATGGCGCCGAGGCGCTAGCGCTGGGTCCGATCCAATTGCCGCTTCCCCAGCCGTTGTCATCCCGGAAAGTGCGCAGCGCTTGTCCGGGATTCAGGTGAACCGCACCGCTTCCACCCAGTCCCCTGGGTCCCGGACAGCCTCTGCGAGGCTTCCGGGATGACAACCGTTTTGAGATGTTCGCTAGCGAATGCGAGCTCATCGCTTCCCGGGCCGGTAGTCCTCCTTCACGTGCCCTCGAAGTGCGTCTTCCGTGAACAGCACCGGCTTGGTGCGCATGGCCGCGAACAGCGGGGTCTGGTCGGCGTAGTGGGGCGAGGCGGCGTCCAGGGTGGCCGAGCCGAACTGGTGGATGCTGTCGGAATGCACCGCCCCGGCCGCGTCCCAGCGCACGAACATGATGAAGGTGTCGCCGGCGTCGGCGGTCAGCGTCCCGTCCTTCTGCGGAATGCCCCAGACCGAGCGGTAGGTGTCGGCCCCGCCGTCGATGGGCAGGTCGACCTTGCCGCGGCGGATGCGGTTGACCTGGCCCCATTCCGGGTCGAGGCGGCCGAAGTTCGTCTTCAGCGTCTTGATGGCGGCCTTCAGGCTGTCGATCGGGGCGGGCGGCGTGTCGCCGTTGATCTGGGCCACCAGGATCGGCTGGATCGTCAGCGAGGCCAGGGCCGCGGCGCGGTTGTGGACGTCGGTGCGCCGGTCCCAGCCGCGCAGGATCGCCTGGGCGGCCTTGAGGTCGGCGTCGGTCCCGGGATCGAGCGCCGTCAGCGCCTTGATCATCGTCACCTCTGACGAGTGCTCCGAATAGGTGATGTCGAACTTGTAGCGCCGGAATGCTTCGTCGGTGATCGCCGGATCGGCGCCGACCAGTTCCTGGATGCGCAGGGCGCGGTTGGTGACGTTGGTCTGCAGGCCCTGGCTGGCCGGGAAGTCGGCGGGCTTGAGGTTGTCGGCCGGATCGCTGGCCAGGAACGGGCTGTTGTTGGAATTGTAGACGTAGCCCGACTTGGGGTTCCACAGCTGGGGAATGGCGTCGACGGGACGATAGCCCTGCCAGATCAGGTCGGAGCGGTCGCCCGGCAGCACGCCGCTCCAGTCGACGCCCTCGCGGCGGTTGGGATACTGGCCGTTGTGGACGAAGCCGATGTTCCCGGCCGCGTCGGCATAGATGTAGTTCAGGCTGGGCAGGGCGTGGGTGGCGATGCCGGCCCGCCATTCATCCAGGTTCCGCGCCTTGTTCAGCCGCCAGTACTGCAGCGGCTGGCGGTATTCGCCCATGCCGGCGTAGCGCAGGGCGAACAGGCCGTGCTTGGTCTCCAGCACCGGGCCATGGACGGTGCGCAGGGCGGACTTGGTCACCGGGATGACGATCGGGCCCCACAGCCTGACCTTCAGCTTCACCTCGTGGCGCTGGAAGTCGCGCCAGGCGCCGTCCAGCCGGTACTGGTTCTTGTTCCGCGGATTGATCGTCAGGCGATAGGCGTCGAACAGGTCGGGCTTGGAGACGGTGTTGGCCCAGCCCAGGTTGGCGTTGTGGCCGTGCAGCATGAACGGCGCGCCGGGGAAGAAGCCGCCGGCCACGTGCCAGCCGTCGCCGCTCTCGACCACGGCCTCGTACCAGGCGACCGGACCGGTATAGGGCTGGTGCGAATTGACCAGCAGGCGGGGCAGGTGGTCGGCGGTGCGCGAGGGCGCCAGGGCCAGGCCGTTCGAGCCCTTCGGCGGGGCCTTCTGCGGCTCCTCCGGCGCGTTCAGCCGCTTCAGCTCGCCGTCCAGGCCGTAGAAGAACGGCTGCTTGAACACGAAGCCGGCCAGCACGTCCTTGCCGGTCATCGGCAGCAGGCCCGGCGTCACGGCCTTCGGATGGGTGGCGGCGTAGTAGTTCGCCCCGTCGGCATAGGCCTCGAGCACGGCGCGCAGGTCGGCCGGCAGCTTGGGATAGCCCGCCTCGACCGTCGGCCAGACGGCCAGCAGGCCCACCAGATAGTCGGTGACGGCCGCCTTGGGGCCGTCTCGGCGCGCCAGCGTCCCCCGCGTGGCCAGCACCACCGACTGCAGGGTCGCGAAGTCGTCCTCGGACTGGGCGTAGGCCAGGCCGAACGCGGCGTCGGGATCGTGCTTGCCCAGGACGTGCGGCACGCCCCATTCGTCGCGACGGATATGGACGTCATAGGCGTCGGCGCGGGCGATCAGGGCCTGGGTGTCGGGCTTGGGCGGCCGGTCGGCCAGGTCCAGCGCGATCAGCACCAGCACGGCCGCCAGGGCCAGGCCGACGACGGCCAGCAGGCCGCGCGCAATCCACCGCATCATGTTCCGCCCCGATCCTTGGTTTGGGGCGATGATGAGCGCGGATCGCCGCCGACGATAGGCGGACCTTAGGGAAAGGCGAGCTTTGGCTGGAAACGGCCAGGCATGACGCCCGGCCTGGCGTCAGCCTTCACCGTCCGCGCCGCTGGAGCCGGAGCGCAGCGGGCCGTCCACCACGCCGAAGTCGCGCGAGCGCATCTTGCCGTCGGCGAGCTGGACGCCTTCGGCCTCCAGGCCTCGCTTCAGCAATTCGCGCACGGCGGCGGCTCGGCTGGGCATGCGGCGCGCGAAGCGCCAGTCATCCAACGCGGCGAGCTCATCCTGCGTGAGCATGATCTGCAGGCGTTCGGGTCGGGTCAGGTCGTTCATCGGTCTCGGCCCCCGGAAAAGGGGCGGCTCTCCTCTAGTTCGGTGGAGCTAACGCGCGAGGGCCGCCACCGGGTTCCATGATAACGCCAAAACCGTAACTGGCCAAGAATGGGCCACTTACTCATTAAGTGCATTCAGCGCCTTTCACTAAGTTAACGCCAAGTGATTGATCGGCTGAATTTAAGTCAAAGATCAGTCGAGTTTCCGACATTGAGGGTTGTGATTGTGATCACTAAATAAAACTCGGATTCTTCGTCAAACAAAACCATCGCTTTTTACCTCGATTTGTGGTTTCTTGCCGGTGACGGAATATCCTGCCGCCTTACCGAAAGCCCCCCGAGCCATGGACGTCGAGCACCGAGAATTCGGTGATGCGGCCGTTCGCCATGTCGGGTCTGACGACCGGCTGAGCGAAGCCCAGCATCGCATCGCCAACAACCTGGCCCTGATCGCCGGCTATACGCGGCTGCAGGCCACGCGGCTTCACAAGTCCGGTCAGCCCCTGTCGGCCCGCGAGGCCTGCATCGCGCTGGAGGAAGTGGCGACCCGGATCGAGACCGTCGGCGAGCTGCACCGCCTGCTGTCGGCCGCGCCGGGGCACGGCCCGGGCTCGAGCGACGGCCGCGTCGACCTGGGGCGTTTCCTGTCCAAGCTGTGCCGCAGCCTGATGGAGACCGTCAGCTTCGCCGGCGAGACCGTCATCACCCACAGGGACGCCGGCGGCTGCGTCGTCCGGCCCGACCAGGCCACGCCCGTGGCCCTGATCGTCAGCGAGCTGGTGACCAACGCCCTCAAATACGCCCACCCCACCGGCGTGGCGGGCCGCATCCTGGTGTCGTGCCGGTCGACCGGCGGCGGCCTGGTCGTCGAAGTGACCGACGACGGCGTGGGCCTGAGCGAGGACTTCGACCCGCTCACCGACGGCGGCCTCGGCTTCCGGGTCGTGCGCGGCCTGGCGCGCCAGCTGGGCGCGGACCTGGTCTACGAATCCCGCGGCCTCGGCCTGACCGTGCGCCTGACGCTGGGCGCCGACGACGAGCACCGGGTCATCCCGCTCTGGCCGGATCGCGGCGCCGGATCGAGCGCGGATCGGGACTAACCGCTCGCGTTCTAGGGTTTTACCCGATGGCAGGCCCGATACGAATGTTGCAACCTGAACGGGCTTGCAGACGTCGAGGTGTCCTCCCCCGATTCCCCTCGACGCGCCGGGCCGCCTACTTCCGACGGGGCGTGTCCAGCCGCAGGCCGAGAGCCGGCCGGGGTGTCCCGACGCACGAATTCGGCCGGCTCTCCCCCATCCTCTTCCCAGATCAGGTTTCGGCTCAGGGCGCCGTCTTGCGGGCGTCCGGCGCCTCGTCGACCGGCATGTCCAGGCCGCCCAGCCCGGCGGCCTTCATCGCGTCGCGCAGGTTGGTGACCGGGTCGCCGGTCCCGGTCGTGAACGACAGGCTGCCGGGCGCGGCGCGGTTTTCGGCCAGGTTGCTGAAGGCCGGACCGCCGGGCGCGGCCGGGTTCAGGGCGACGGCGTAGGTCTTGCCCGGCAGGGCCGTGCACAGCAGGACGAAGGTCTTGGCGTCGTTGAGCAGGCGAGGGGTCCGCAGGCAGTCCAGCTTGTCGCCGCCCGCGCTGCCCAGATCGTAGGCGAAGTCGCGCGGCGTCATCTGCTGGTCGAACACCATCTTCAGCACCAGCACGCCCGGGGCCACCGTCTGGCCGTTCTCGGGCCAGGTGGCGACCAGCTTGGGCTTTTCGGTCGGCGGCATGACCGTGACGGGCGAGACCGGCGTCGGCGTCTCGGCGGGCTTCGTCGGCGGTTTGCCGGCCTGGGCCAGGACGGGGCCGGCCGCGAGACTCAGGAGCAGGACGAGGGGAAGGGCGCGCATGATCCGCAAGGTGTGGTCAAAGCACGGCGTTCTCAAGGCGCCGCTTCGCACGCTAGCGCGTCATCCAGGGCTTGCTCTTGCTGCTCGAGGCGGCCGCGGCGGCCTGCTCGCGCTGGAACCGGCCGCCCCGCGGCGGCTTCGGCTTGGCGGCCAGGGCGGCCTTCTTCAGGCGCAGGGCGCGCTGGATCGGGGTCTCGTTGGGATCTTCGGGCTGGTCGGTCATGGCGGGCTTCTAGCATGCTCCGGGCGATCTGTCCGGAGGCCCCCGAACAACAGGGCGACCCAATCCTGGCGTTGCGCTCCCGCATCGGGCATCGTCGCCGCGTGGGCGACTCGGCGATCAACGGCAAGACCTGGAACGAGGCCGAGCAGGACATGGTGGTCGGCGACTACCTGGTCATGCTCGACAAGGTGATGACCGGTCGCGCCTACGATCCGGCCAACCATCAGCGCGCCTTGCGTTTCGTCACCAACCGCTCGGGCGGGGCGATCACCTTCCTGCAGGGCGAGATCTCGGCCGTGCTGACCCTGATCGGCCTGCCCATCCTGAAGGACCATCCGCCGCGCTGGGACTTCGGCGACGGCCTGGTGGATTCGGTGGACCGCTGCCTGACCGCCAAGCCCGCGGCCCTCAAGGACCTGGCCCAGCCGCCAGCCCTGCTGGGCCGTTCGGTCGCCCCGACCCTGGCCGAGGGCGCGCCGTCGCGGGCCCACCACGCGCCGCCCAGCGAACGCACCGAGCGGCTGGTGGCCAAGTTCGACCCCGCCGCCCGCGACCTGGAGGCCCGCATGCTAGCCCGGATCGGCGTCGCCGCCGCCCTGGTCTACGAGCAGCGCCGGCTGGAGGAGCGCGGCCGGGCGGAGCTGGCCGAGCAGGTGCGCCTGATCCAGCCGACCGATCCGGAAGGCTGCGACCTGGTCAGCTTCAGCCGCACCGGCGCCCCGCGCCTGATCGCGGTCAAGACCACCACCGGCGGCCCGGCCACGCCCTTCCGGCTGACCCCCGCCGAGGACGCCCTCCGCGAAGCCCAGCCGGGGGCGTTCATCGTCTATCGCCTGTACGACGTGGCCCGCGAGGCCCGGGTGTTCCGGGTGCGGGGCCAGCCGCAGGTTTCCCAGGATCAGGCGTCCCAAGATCAGGCGTCGATGTCCCAGCCCAGCGCGATCCTGCCCGAATAGCGCCGCTGCGGTCCGTCCTGCAGGGGATGGAAGCGCGCGCCCTGGACGTCGCGGAACGCCCGCTCCAGCCCCGTGTCGCGATAGAACGACGCCCCGCCCGCCGCCTCCATGGCCCGCTCGACCGTGGCGATCGCGTTCTGGGCCAGCAGGGTGCGGCCGATCATGACGCGGCTGGTGGTCTCGGGACCAGGGACGCCGGTCTCGGCGGTGTCGACCATCCGCTCCCAGGCCATCTCGGCGCCGGCGAAGGCGTTCTCGATCGACCCGACCAGCTCGGCCGCGGCGGCGTCGGGCGACTTGCGGCCCACCAGTTCCAGCGCCTGGGCCCGCGCGCCCTCGGCCACGCCCAGATAGGCCGAATAGATCAGGGGGAAGGCGATCATGCCGATGATGTGGAACAGCGGATGCCACGGCCCGCTGGGCCGGCGGCCCGAGATCGCCGCCTCGGGCACGAAGACATCGGTCAGCACCACGTCGTGCGAACCCGTCCCGCGCATGCCCAGGGTGCGCCAGGTCTCGATGATCTCGACGCCCGGTCCCTTCAACGGCACGGCGAAGTGCAGCACCGTGGGGCCGCCTTCCGGATCGTTCCACACCGCGCTGGTCGATAGCAGGTCGCCGGCCAGGCAGCCGCTGGAGAAGGCCTTGCGGGCGGTGATCGCAAAGCCGCCCTCGACCTTGACCGCCGTCCCGCCGCTGGCCAGCCAGTCCGACCCGCCGCTGGAGACCAGCACCAGGTCCTCGGCGGCGACGCGCTTCAGCAGGCCCTCGGTCGGCGCGCCCTGCTTGCGCCAGCGCCACGCGGCGGCGGCGACCAGGTGGCTGTGCATGGCGAAGGCCAGGGCGGTGGAACCGCAGGCCGCGCCCAGGCGGCGGATCACCCGGCAGATCTCGGCGACGCTCGCCCCGCCGCCGCCGAACTCGATGGGGACCAGGGCCTTGAAGAAGCCCTGCGCCTTCAGCTGGGCGTAGGCGTCGGCCACGAAGCTGTCGTCGGCGTCGTGGGCGGCGGCCTGGGCCGCGATGACCTGGGCCAGCGCGTCGGCGCGCGCCAGCCAGTCGATCGAGGCGGTGATTTCCGGAGTCGCGGTGTCGAGCGGCATGTCTTGAACCCTGTTGTCGAAGGCGGGTCCTTCGCCCGCCGGTTCCGCGACCTTGCCCAGGCGGGCGACCGGCCAGCTAGTTCAGCAACTGAATCTGGCCGGTACAGTCACTGAACTAGTCCGCCCGGCCCGGCGGGCTTAATCTAACATCGTTATGTCTTCGGGAGGTGGCGATGTCGCAACGCAGCTACGGGCAGTTCTGTCCTGTCGCGATGGCGGCCGAGATTCTGTGCACGCGGTGGACGGTGGTGCTGCTGCGCGAGATGGTGGCCGGCTCGACCCGGTTCAACGACCTGAGGCGCGGCGTGCCGCGGATGTCGCCGGCCCTGCTGGTCCAGCGCCTGCGCGACCTGGAGGACCACGGCGTGGTGCGCCGCGTGGCCGGCCGCGACAGCGGGGTGCTGGAATATCACCTGACGCCGGCCGGCCAGGAGCTGGAGACCCTGGTCGGGGCCATGGGCCATTGGGGCCAGCGCTGGGTGACCAGCGAGCTGTCGCTGCAGCAGCTCGACGCTTCCCTCCTGATGTGGGACATGCGCCGCCACCTCGACCTGGAGCCCATGCCCCGGCGGCGCAGCGTGATCCAGTTCCTCTACGCCGAGCAGGCCGCCGTCGACCGCTCCTGGTGGCTGATCGTCGAGCCCGACGCGGGCCCCCACGCCGGCAAGGCCGGCGCGCCGGTCGACCTGTGCTCGGTCGAGCCGGGCTTCGACGTCGACCTCTACGTGGCCTGCGATCTGAAGACCATGACGGGCATCTGGATGGGCGTGGACACCGTCCGCGCCGCCCTGGACAGCCAGCGCATGCACCTGACGGGAGACGCGGAACTGGCGTCGAACATGCAGTCCTGGCTGGGCCTCAGCCCGTTCGCCAAGACGCGGAAGCTGGCGAGCTAGCTCTATTCCTGATCCGCTCATCCCGGCATTCGCCGGGATGAGCGGAGGGGAGGCTAAGGAACCTCGTCCAGCGCCCAGCGCCCGAACTCCGGACGATCCTTCAGGCGCGCGTAATAGGCCCGCACCGCCGGCAGGTCGGCGTGGTCGATCGGGGTCCGCACCCAGCGGTGGACCGAGACGCCCAGCACGATGTCGGCCAGGGTGAAGTCGTGGCCGGCGGCGTGGGCGCCGGTCTGGTCCAGGCGCTGGTCGAGGATGGCCATGGCCTTGTTCCAGGCCTGGGCGCTGGCGGCGATCTTCTCGGGATCGTCGTAGCCCGGCGTCGGGCGGCCCAGGGCCAGGAAGGCGTAGCCCCAGGTCGGGTTCAGGGTGGTGGCCTGCCAGTCCATCCACTGCTCGACCCCGGCGCGGTGACGCGGCTCGACCGGCAGCAGGTGGCCGTGGCCGAAGCGGGCGGCCAGATAACGGCAGATGGTGTTGCTCTCGTAGAGCGCGCCCTGCTCGTCGATCAGCACCGGCACCAGGCCGTTGGGGTTCAGGGCCAGGAATTCGGGCGACCGGGTCGAGGCGAAGCCCGTCCCCCAGTCCTCGCGCTCATAGGCCAGGCCCAGCTCGTCACAGGTCCACAGCACCTTGCGGACGTTCAGCGAGGAGGTGCGGCCGAGGATCTTGAGCATGGGGGTCTCCGTCTCGATGGAGCGGTCTAGGCGACGCTTCCAACATAGGAAGCCGCCACCGCCTCGGCGACCTTGATGCCGTCCACGGCCGCCGAAAGGATGCCGCCGGCGTAGCCCGCGCCTTCGCCGGCCGGGAACAGGCCGGCGACGTTGAGGCTCTGGAAATCCGGGCCGCGGGTGATGCGGATCGGCGAGGAGGTGCGGGTCTCGACGCCCGTCATCAGCACGTCCGGGTGGTCGTAACCGGCGATCTGGCGGCCGAACACCGGCAGGGCCTCGCGCATGGCCTCCAGCACGAACGGCGGCAGGCATTCGGCCAGGTCGGTCATCTTGATCCCCGGCTTGTACGAGGGCTCGACCACGCCGAGCTCCTCGGACGGCCGGCGGGCCAGGAAGTCGCCGACCTTCTGGGCAGGGGCCCTGTAGTCGCCGCCGCCCGCCGTGAAGGCCAGGCTCTCCCACTTGCGCTGGAATTCGATGCCGGCCAGCGGGTGGCCGGGATAGTCGCGCTCGGGATCGATGGCCACCACGAAGCCGGAGTTGGCGTTGCGCTCGTTGCGCGAATACTGGCTCATGCCGTTGGTGACGACGCGGTTCGGCTCGGACGTCGCCGCCACCACCGTGCCGCCCGGGCACATGCAGAAGCTGTAGACCGTGCGGCCGTTGCTGCAGTGGTGCGACAGGCTGTAGTCGGCCGCGCCCAGGTCCGGGTGACCGGCGCAGGCGCCGAAGCGGGCCTTGTCCATCCACGACTGCGGGTGCTCGATCCGCACCCCGATCGAGAACGGCTTGGCCTCGATGTGGACGCCCCGGTCGTACAGGGTCTGGAAGGTGTCGCGCGACGAGTGGCCGACGGCCAGCACCACGTGCTCGGCCGCCAGATAGTCGCCGCCGGTGATGTGCAGGCCCTTCAGCTTGCGCGAGCCGTCGGCGGCGGTCTCGATGTCGAAGTCCTCGACCCGGTGCTGCCAGCGGTACTCGCCGCCCAGGCTCTCGATGAGCGCCCGCATCTGCTCGACCATGTGCACCAGGCGGAAGGTGCCGATGTGGGGGTGGGCCTCGGTCAGGATCTCTTCCGGCGCGCCGGCCGCGACGAACTCCTCCAGCACCTTGCGGCCCAGGTGGCGGGGGTCCTTGATCTGGCTGTAGAGCTTGCCGTCCGAGAAGGTGCCCGCGCCGCCCTCGCCGAACTGGACGTTGGACTCCGGGTTCAGCACGCTCTTGCGCCACAGGCCCCAGGTGTCCTTGGTGCGCTCGCGCACCACCTTGCCCCGGTCCAGGATGATCGGCTTGAAGCCCATCTGGGCCAGGATCAGCCCGGCGAACAGCCCGCAGGGCCCCGCGCCGATGACGACGGGACGCGGACCGTCGAAGCCTTCCGGCGCCTTGGCGACCAGGCGATAACCGGTGTCGGGCCGCGGCCGCACCTGGCTGTCGCCGGCGAACCGCTCCAGCACGGCCGCCTCGTCGCGCAGCTCGATGTCGACCGTATAGACCATCAGGATCGCCGCCTTCTTCCGCGCGTCATGGGCGCGGCGGGCGATCGTCCAGCCGATCAGGTCGCGCTCGGGAATCCCCAGGCGCTTGCAGATCGCGGGCCCGATGTCTTCGAGCGGGTGGTCCAGGGGCAGGCTAAGGTTCGAGAGGCGCAGCATGGCGCTAACTCAGCTCCCTCGGATCAATCCTCGTCCATCTTCAGCGCCGCGATGAAGGCTTCCTGCGGGATCTCGACCTTGCCGAACTGGCGCATCCGCTTCTTGCCGGCCTTTTGCTTGTCCAGCAGCTTGCGCTTGCGGCTGGCGTCGCCGCCGTAGCACTTGGCGGTCACGTCCTTGCGCAGGGCCCGCACGGTCTCGCGGGCGATGATCCGGCCGCCGATGGCCGCCTGGATCGGGATGACGAACATGTGCTGGGGGATGAGCTCCTTCATCTTTTCGCACATGCCCCGGCCCCGGCTTTCGGCGCGGTCGCGGTGGACCAGCATCGACAGGGCGTCGACCGGCTCGGCGTTGACCAGGATCGACATCTTCACCAGGTCGCCGACGCGGTAGTCCTCCAACTGGTAGTCGAAGCTGGCGTAACCCTTGGAGATCGATTTCAAGCGATCGTAGAAGTCGAACACAACCTCGTTCAGCGGAAGGTCGTAGATGATCATGGCGCGGCTGCCGACGTAGGAGAGCTCGCGCTGCACGCCGCGACGGTCCTGGCAGAGCTTGATGATGCCGCCCAGATATTCATCCGGGGTGAAGATCGTGGCCTTGATCCAGGGCTCGGCGATGCTCTCGATCTGCATCACGTCGGGCAGGTCGGCCGGATTGTGCAGCTCCATATGAGAGCCGTCGCGCATGTTGATCTTGTAGACCACCGACGGGGCGGTCGCGATCAGGTCGAGGTCGAACTCGCGGCTCAGGCGCTCCTGGATGATCTCCAGGTGCAGCAGGCCGAGGAACCCGCAGCGGAAGCCGAAGCCCAGGGCGGCGCTGCTCTCCATCTCGTAGGTGAAGCTGGCGTCGTTCAGGCGCAGCTTGCCGACGGCGGCGCGCAGGTCCTCGAAGTCGGCGGCGTCGACCGGGAACAGGCCGCAGAACACCACCGGGACCACTTCCTTGAACCCCTTGAGGGCTTCGGAGGTGGGCTTCTTCTCGTCGGTGATGGTGTCGCCGACGGCGGCGTCGGCCACTTCCTTGATCGAGGCGGTGAAGAAGCCGACCTCGCCCGGGCCCAGCTCGGCCACGTCGGTGGCCTTGGGCGTGAAGACGCCGACCTTGTCCAGCTTGTGGGTGGCGCCGGTCTGCATCATGCGGACCTGCTGGCCGGCCTTCAGCGTGCCGTCGAAGATGCGCACCAGCACGACCACGCCCAGATAGGCGTCGTACCAGGCGTCGACCAGCAGGGCCTTCAGCGGGGCGTTGCGGTCGCCCTTGGGGGCGGGCAGGCGGGTGACGATGGCTTCCAGCACGTCGGGGATGCCGACGCCGGTCTTGGCCGAGCACTCCACGGCGTCCGAGGCGTCCAGGCCGATGACCTCCTCGATCTGGGCCTTCACCCGATCGACGTCGGCGGCCGGCAGGTCGACCTTGTTGAGGACCGGGACGATCTCGTGGTTGTTGTCGATGGCCTGGTAGACGTTGGCCAGGGTCTGGGCTTCCACGCCCTGCGAGGCGTCGACGACCAGGATCGAGCCTTCGCAGGCGGCCAGCGAACGCGACACCTCGTAGGCGAAGTCGACGTGACCGGGGGTGTCCATCAGGTTCAGGACATAGGTCTCGCCGTCATTGGCCTTGTAGTTCAGGCGCACGGTCTGCGCCTTGATGGTGATGCCGCGCTCCTTCTCGATGTCCATGTTGTCCAGCACCTGGGCGCTCATCTCGCGCGCGGTCAGGCCGCCGGTGGTCTGGATCAGACGGTCGGAGAGGGTGCTCTTGCCATGGTCGATGTGCGCGACGATGGAAAAATTGCGGATCTTGTCGAGAGGCGTCGAAGTCATGGCGCTGCGTCTAGCATATTTGCGGGCATTCGCGAGGGTCGTTGCGAAGTCCCTCCCCCTGTGGGGGAGGCGGCCGAAGGCCGGTGGGGGGAGTTCCGGGATCGATTATCCGGAACCCGGCCGTCATCCGATCACTTCCCCCTCCGTCGCCCTGCAGGCGACACCTCCCCCACAGGGGGAGGGATGGTTAACTCGCCATTAAGTTCCAGGCCGCAAACCCGACTCAATGGGTTGAGACAGTCAAGACTGTCAGAATCGCGAGAGAGACCATGGACCGCCGCAAGCTGATCCTTTCGGGCATCGCCACCGCCGGGCTGAGCGCCTGCGCCAGCACGGCCCAGGAGCAACCGGGCGCTCCGCCGGCCAAGTCGCAGTACGACACCGGCCGCGCCCAGACCTATTCGGCCGACGAGATGATCCGCAGCGGCTCGGACTTCCTGGGCGTGACCGCCGAGAGCATCGGGGCGGTGATCGAGCGCGCCTTCCGCGACAACGGCCAGCCCACCGGCTACGTCGCCGGCGAGGAGGGCTCGGGCGCCATCGGCGTGGGCCTCCGCTACGGCCGGGGCCTGCTGTACATGAAGGGCCGCGACACCCAGGAGGTGTTCTGGCAGGGCCCGTCGGTGGGCTGGGACTGGGGCGGCAACGCCAGCCGGGTCTTCACCCTGTGCTATAACCTGCAGTATCCGGACGCGATCTTCCGCCGCTTCCCGGGCGTCGAGGGCTCGGCCTACCTGGTGGGCGGCCTGGGCGTGAACTACCAGAAGGCCGACACCATCACCCTGGCCCCGATCCGCGCCGGCGTGGGCCTGCGCCTGGGCGCCAACGTCGGCTACCTGGCCTACAGCCGGCAACGGAACATCCTGCCGTTCTAACCTTCTTTGAGGGCGGTGGTCCTCGCCACTTGCCCCCTACGGACCGCTTCGCGGTCGTCTTCCCCCATAGGGGGAAGAGCCTCGATAGCGGCCGCGCGCGTGGCTCCGCCCCCTACGGGGGCGGACAGGCGGCGAAGCCGCCAGGTGGGGGCAAGTGGGCGCGAACACCCCAGACCTAGCGCTTGGATTCGCGCGAGTTCCCTTGCAATATCAATCCCAACGAGAATGAGTCCGCCTGGAGCGGTCCGTCGGTCGACGGCCGACCGTTCGCCCTCGGCGCGCTCGCCCGCAGGGAAGCGCCATGTTCGAGCGGCTGAAGCGTACCTGGTTCGTCTGGCTGCTGCTGGCGCTGGTCTGCGCCGTCTTCCTGCCCCGGCTGATCGACGCGCGGACGACGTCGACCGCCCCGCCGTCCGCCCAGGTCCCCGCCGCCTCGCGCTTCGTCGTCCATGACCCCGGCGGGGCGACCATCGGCTGGCTGAACATCAAGTATCCCCGCACGATCCGCGAGAACGAGGAGGGGGTGCTGGAGGCCGAGTACACCACCGGCGACACGCACTGGACCGGGGCGGCCAAGGGCGGGCCGGGCGACATCTACGACAAGGCCTATGACCACGCCTACGGCTACGTCCAGCCGCCGGCCGGCATGAAGGTCGAGCTCAGCGGCGCGGACCTGGCGATCACCCCGGCCCCGACCCACGAGTTCGACGTCCAGCGCATCGCCGCCACCGGCGTCGAGCGGGTGAAATGGATCGTCTCGCCCAAGGCCGAGGGCGACCACGTGCTGCTGGTGCGGTTCAACGTCAGCCCGGCCACCTTCAAGGCCATCCCGATCTCGGCCAACGGTCAGCCGCAGGGGGCGGACCCGCAGATCCTGCTGCCGGTCAAGGTGTTCACGATCTACGGCGTGCCCAAGGCCACGGTGCTGATCGCCAAGGGCGGGGTGGGTCTGGTCTCGTTCCTGCTGACCCTGCCGGCGGCCTTCGTGCTGTTCGAGCGGTTCTTCAGGAAGAAGCCGAAGGCGCGGCGGAAGAAGACGGTCTAGACCGCCGTCACCGTCACGCTCTGCGCCACCATGGTCGCCTTGCCGAAGATCGTCAGGAACGCCACGTCGGCCGCGTCGCGGCCGTAGGCGATGCGGACCAGGCCGTCGATCGGCGCCAGGCCCGTCGGGTCCAGCAGGCGCCAGCGGCCGCCGACGAACACCTCGACCACGGCGTGGAAGTCGGGCGGCTCCAGGGTCAGGGCGTAGACGCTGGCCACCCGGGCGGGGATGTCGCTGGCCCGGCACAGGGTGATGGCCAGGTGGGCGAAGTCGCGGCATACGCCCGCCCGCTGGACATAGGTCTCGAGCGCCGTGGTGCGGGCGTCGCTGCAGCCGATCCGGTATTCGAGGTGGCCGGCGATCCAGGCGGCGACGGCGGCCACCCGCGCGCCGCCCTTCAGGGCGCCGAACTTCTGGTCGGCGATGGTCTCGAAGGTGTCGGACGGGCAGTAACGGCTGCCGCGCAGATAGGGCAGGGTGTCGATCGGCAGCTCGGCGATGGGGTGCTGGGCGGCCTCGGCCAGGGCCATATCACGGTGGTCGATCTCGACGACGGCGTCATAGGCGATCGCCAGCCGCCCCTGGTGGGTGAAGGCCACCCGGCGCTCGCCCGAGACCGGGTCGTCGCGGCGGGTGACCTGGACCGGCGGATCGAAGACCAGGCGCTCCTCGACCACCGTCTGGTCGTCGGCCACGGCGGCCTCGATCTGCAGCAGGGATTCCACCCGTTCGGGGAAGTCGTAGTCCAGCCGGGTCTCGAGGCGCACGCGCATGGTCGTCTCCCGGCGGTCCAGCCGGCACAACGGCTCGTGGACGAGGAAGGTTCAGTGCCGGGTGACCTTGCCGGAGATCCAGTCCATCGTGGCCATCAACACGCCGGAAACGATGAACGCCACGTGGATCCCGACCAGCCAGCCCAGCCGGATCTGGTCGAACTCCACATCGGGGTCCTCGCTCATCTTCAGGCACAGTTTGAGCACCGAAACGGCGGAGATCGCGGCGACGGACGCGATCAGCTTCATCTTCATGCCCGAATAGTCGACCCGGCCCATCCAGCTGGGCCGGTCGCCGGAGTTGGTCTCGATCTGCGAGACGAAGTTCTCGTAGCCGGCCAGGATGACGATCAGCAGCAGGTTGCCGGTCAGGGACAGGTCGATCAGCGACAGGGCCAGGATGATCGCGAACTCGGGCTTGGAGCCCAGGGCCTTGGGCAGGTCGTGGGCCAGTTCCCGGAAGAAGACGACGACCAGCAAGCCCAGCATGAAAACCAGGCCCAGATAGATCGGGACCATCAGCCACCGCGAGGCGAAGAGCCCCTTTTCCAGCGTGTGCTCGAACGACCGCTTCTCCAGGGGCATGTGCGATCTCCAGCCTTCGTCCAGCGGCGCGTTTGCTGGACGTACTCCGGAGGCAAGCGGCCTGAGCGTCAATCAGGGGAAGACCTGAGTTTCCGGGCGGTCGGCGCTAGCAAGGCGCGTTCGGATTTCTCGTGTCGCTCAGCGCTTGCCCAGCTCGACGACTTGGCGGGTCGGCCCCACGATGCGAACCCGTCCCTGGAGGGCGCCCGCTGATCCCGAAGCGCCGCGCTTCATGTGTGACCCCGTGAACGGCGCCACGAGGGTCGCGCCGTCGCAGCGGGGTGCACCGAAATCCAGGTGCAGGTGTGAGTTGCCTGGCCACCGCGCGTCCATCGCCCGATCGATCAGAGCCACCAGGTCGACGGCCTTGTCCTCGGCGACGAACAGCACCTGGCCTTGGGCCTCGATCACCGGCTCGGCCTCGACGAACAGCATGTCGCCGCAGGCGAAGGTCCTCCAGCCGTGGCAGACGTCGGTCATGACGAGGGCGGGATGGCTCGCGGAACGACCGCCGCGGATCTCGGTGCAGGCGCCGCCCTTTTCCTGGGCGATCCGCAGCGCCGTCTCGACCGTGGGAGGCTCGAGCGCTTCCGCGGTCGCCGCTCCGCCGGACAGGAGGCACAGGCCCAGGGCGACCAGGGGCGGCGAAAGGCGGGACATGGCGGTGCTCGTCAGGGGAAAGCTAGAGCTTGCATGAGCCCACCGGGAAGTCGAGCCGATGCGACGACGTCTAGCCGCCCCACACCTGCTTCAGCCGCAGGTCGCGGCCGCAGCCCATGCGGTAGGCGTGGTACTCGATCGAATGGTTCCGGGCGTAGTCGCGGTGATAGGCCTCGGCCGGCCAGAAGGTCTTCAGGTCCAGGATCTGGGCCTTCATCGTGCCGGTCTTCAGGCGCTTGGCGGCCTCGGCGCGCGACTTCTCGGCGATCGGGCGCTGGGCGGGGGTGACGAACACGGCTGGGCGGTACGAAGGGCCGCGGTCGCAGAACTGGCCGCCGTCGTCGGTGGGATCGACCAGCTTCCAGTACTTGTAGAGCAGGAAGCCGTAGTCGAGCTTGGCCGGGTCGTAGGTGACGCGCACCGACTCGTAGTGGCCCGAGGTCTCGCTGGTCACGTCGCGATAGGTGGGCCGGTCGACGTGGCCGCCGGTGTAGCCGCTCTCGACCTTCAGCACGCCGGGAATGCCGCGCATGTCGTTCTCCATGCACCAGAAGCAGCCGCCGGCGAAGACGGCGGTGGCGGGCGGGGCGGGCTTGCCGGCCGCCAGCACGTCGGCGGGCAGGACGATGGCGGCGAAGCTGGCGATCAGGACAAGGAGACGGCGGATCATGGGGGAACTCCGGGGAACCTGTCCCTAGATACGGATCAGGCCGGCGAAAGGTTACACCCTAGCGCCAGCCGAATCCGACGCCGCGCACCGACGGGCAGGCCGACAGGCGGGCGGCCAGGGTCTGGGCCCGCTCGTCGCCCTGGTCGTCTAGCTCCAGCCGGATGCTGAGGCCCGCGCCGTCCGGCTGGGCCGTGAGGGCCCGCAGCCGGGTCTGCTGGACGTTGGCCACGCCCAGCACCCGCATCAGGGCGTCGGGCGTGTCGTCGGCGATCACCAGGAAGAGGCGGCGTTTGTCGCCCTCCGGTTTGGCGGCCTCCGCGAGGCTCAAGGCCGCACCCACTGATGCTCGACGCTGGCCGAGGTGACGCCGGGCCAGGCGGCCAGGTCGCGGGCCAGCAGGCGAGCCGCCTGGTCGCTGAGGTGGCGGACGCGCAAGAACCCTTCGACGATCTGGCCGACCGGCTTCATCGTCAGGCCGCACAGCTCGGCGCCGCTGTCGGCCAGGCCCTGGCGGACGGCTTCCAGCGCGGACGGGGCGTCCTGGGCGGCCAGCAGCAGCTGGTGGACGGTGACGCCTTCGGGGTCGGAGTGGAAGGCGGGTGGGGAAGGCAGGTAGCTCATGGGTGTTCTCGGATCCTTTGGGTTTGAAGGGAGGACCGATGACCGCACAGCAAAAACCCCGCTCCTGGTGGGAAGCGGGGCTTTGCGGATCTTGCGATCTTTCGGCTTTTTGGTCGTCTAGTCGACCGCGCGCCTGTGCTGCCCCGTTCGCACACGAACGGTTTTAATCTTGGCCTGCATCATAATGGCGCGCGCGCACGAGATCGCGACGCCGGCGGTGAGGCCGGTGGCGATCAGAACGTTCATGGCCAGCTGCGAGAGCATGATGGCGGCGAAACTCCGTGTGCGATTACACAGTTAGCGTGGGCGTAGGGTTAGCGCAAGGCTTTGCCGGGCGCGTGCGGCGATTGGAGCCGGGTGCGCAAGAAATGTGCGGCGGGCGCCCAATAGGTCCTCCCCCCATGGGGGAGGTGTCGGCGAAGCCGACGGAGGGGGGAGTTCGCCGACGCGGGTCTGCTCCCCCCACCGGCCCATTCGGGCCGCCTCCCCCACAGGGGGAGGGCCTTTGATCCTAAGACCGCAGCTTCCCGCCGGCCTTCTCGACCGCCGCCACGATCTTGGCCGACAGGGCCTCGATCTCGGCTTCGGTCAGGGTCTTGTCGCGCGGCTGGACCACCACCTCGAGGGCGATCGACTTGGCGCCGTCCGGCACGCCGGGGCCCTCGTAGACGTCGAACACCCGCACGGCGTCGATCAGCGCCTTGTCGGCGCCGGCCGCGGCCTTGACCAAGTCGCCCGCCGCCTTGGCCTTGTCGGCCACGAAGGCGAAGTCGCGGGTCAGGGGCATCAGGGGCGAGGGGCTGAACGCCGGACGCGACTTGATGGCCTTCTTCTTCGGCTCGGGCACGGCTTCCAGGGTGATCTCGAAGCCGTAGACCGGGCCCGCCACGTCCAGGGCCTTGAGGACCGCCGGATGCAGTTCGCCGAACTCGGCCAGCACCGCCTTGGGGCCCAGCTGCAGGCGGGCCGAGCGGCCGGGATGCCACCAGGACGAGGCCGAGCCCTGGGCGGTCTGCAGCGAGGCGACCGGCGCGCCGATCTCCTCCAGCAGGGCCAGCAGGTCGGCCTTCACGTCGAACAGGTTCTCGGCCGGCGCCTTGTCCCAGCCGCGCGGGGCGCGGGGGGCCAGGATGGCGGCGACGGCGGTCTTCTGGTCCTGCGGGCGGTCGCCGAAGAACACCGGGCCGATCTCGAACAGGGCGATGTCCGGGAAACCCTGGCGGGCGTTGCGGCCGGCCGCGTCGATCAGGTTGGGCAGCAGCGACGGGCGCATGCAATCCAGCTCCGAGGCGATCGGATTGGCCAGCATCAGCACGTCCTGGCCACCGCCGAACAGCTCGGCCGTCTTGCGGCTGGTGAAGCTGTAGGTCAGGGCCTCGGCGTAGCCGCCGGCCGCCAGGGCGCGGCGCGCGGTGCGGGCGCGGGCCTGCTTGGCTGTCAGCACGCCGCCGACGGCGCGCGGGACCTCGGGCAGGGCCGTCGAGGGCAGCTCGCCGTAGCCGGCGATGCGGGCCACTTCCTCCACCAGGTCGGCCTTGCCTTCCACGTCGCGGCGGAAGGTGGGCGGGGTCACGCAGACCACGCTCTCGGCGTTCGTGGCGAAGGCCGCGGTCGAGACGTCCTTGGGCGGCTCGATCGTGAAGCCCAGGTCCGTCAGGATTTTCAGGGAACGCTCGGGGGCGATCTCCAGGCCCGACAGCTGGCCGACATAGGCCGGGTCGAACAGGATCGGGCCGGGCGCGGCCGGGGCCTCGCCGGCGACGACGATGTCGGACGGCTGGCCGCCGCACAGCTCCAGGATCAGCTTGGTGGCCAGCTCCAGGCCCGGCACGACCGAGCCGGTGTCGACCGTGCGGGCGAAGCGGTACTGGGCGTCGCTGGCGATGCCGGTGGCGCGGCCCGTCTGGGCGATGCGGATCGGCTCGAACCAGGCGCATTCCACGAAGACGTCGACGGTCTCGTCCGAGCAGCCGGTGCTTTCGCCGCCCATCACGCCGCCCAGGCCGATCGGCCGCTCGCCGGCGGCGTCGGAGATCACGCTCATCTCGGGCGTCAGCTCGTAGGTCTTGCCGTCCAGGGCGATCAGGTGCTCGTCGCCGTTGACGCCGTGATGGCCCAGCCGCGCCTCGATCACGGTCCCGACCAGCTTGGCCGCGTCATAGACGTGCAGCGGCCGGGCGCGGTCGTACGAGATCAGGTTGGTGACGTCGACCAGGGCGTTGATCGGGCGCAGGCCGATGGCCTTCAGGCGGTCCTGCAGCCACTTGGGCGAGGGGCCGTTCTTGACGCCCTTGATCAGGCGGCCGGCGAACACCGGACAGGCGTCGCCGTCGACCTTGATCGCGATCGGGCAGGGGAAGGTCCCCGGCACGGGGGCGATCGACAGGTCCTTCAGCGTCCCGACGCCGGCGGCGGCCAGGTCGCGGGCGATGCCCGCCACGCCCAGCCAGTCGGGGCGGTTGGGGGTGACCTCGAAGTCGATCACGGCCTCCAGGCCCAGGGCCTGGGCGGCCGGGGTCCCGACGGCCAGGTCGTTCGACAGCTCCAGGATGCCCTCGGAGCCGTCGTCGGCCTCCAGCTCGGAGCCCGAGCACAGCATGCCGTTGGAGACCACGCCGCGCACCGGCTTCTCGACCAGGGTCACGCCCAGGCCGGGCACATAGGCGCCGATCGGGGCGTAGACGGTGGTCAGGCCCGGACGGGCGTTGGGCGCGCCGCAGACGATCTCCTTGCGGCCGTCGACGGTGTCGACCTGGCAGACGCGGAGGCGGTCGGCGTTGGGGTGCTGCACGGCCTCGACGATCTTGGCCACGGTGAAGGCGGCCAGCTTCGACGCCGGATCGGTGACGTGTTCGACCTCGAGGCCGGCCATGGTCATGGCGGCGACGACGTCGGTGGCGGACGCCTCGGTGTCGAGGTGGTCCTTGAGCCAGGAAAGGGTGAACTTCATTATCGCGTTTCCAGCGCCAGCAACTGATCGAGGAATTGGGCGGGGCCGGTGAAGCCCAGGCCGAAGAACTCGCAGTTGATGAATTGGCAGTCCTCGACGGGGATCGTGCCGATTACGGAGGTGGGGCTGGCCGGGCGCAGCACGAGGTTGCGCACGTCGCCGCCGTTGGGGCCGAAGTTGGTGGCGTCGAAATTGCAGTTGTCGAGCACCAGCATCACCGCCGGACCCTCGATCCGGCAGTTGCGGAAGGTGCGGCCCGAGAGGGTCCGCTGGCCCGCCGCGAAATTGGCGCGGTACAGGTCGTAGAGCGACAGGTCGAGGTTCTCGAACACCTTGGCCAGGGCGTCGGTGGGGATGCGGCCCGGGCGGCCGCCTTGTTGGAAGCTCTGGGTCATCAGCTCAGTCCCGAGGCGGCGTTGGGGGCGGCGAAGGCCGAGAAGCCGTAGTGGCTCAGCCAGCGGCTGTCGGACGCCCACATGTCGCGGAGGTCCGGCATGCCGTACTTCAGCATGCCCAGCCGATCGACGCCCATGCCGAAGGCGAAGCCCTGGTACTCGTCCGGATCGATGCCGCAGGCGCGCAGCACGTTCGGATGGACCATGCCGCAGCCCAGGATCTCGAGCCACGACGTGCCCTGGCCGATCTTGATCTCGCCGCCCGAGCGGTCGCACTGCACGTCCATCTCGGCCGACGGCTCGGTGAACGGGAAGTGGTGCGGGCGGAACTGGGTGGTCACCGCGTCGGTCTCGAAGAACCGCGCCAGGAAGGTCTCCAGGGTCCACTTCAGGTGGCCCATGTGGATGCCCTTGTCGATCACCAGGCCCTCGACCTGGTGGAACACCGGCGTGTGGGTGGCGTCGTTGTCGACGCGATAGGTGCGGCCCGGGGCGATGATCCGGATCGGCGGCTTCTGCGACACCATGGTCCGCACCTGCACGGGGCTGGTGTGGGTGCGCAGCAGCATGCGCTCGCCGTCTTCTTTCGTGTTGAAGAAGAAGGTGTCGTGCATTTCCCGCGCCGGGTGCTTGGGCGGGAAGTTCAGGGCCGTGAAGTTGTGGAAGTCGTCCTCGATGTCCGGACCCTCGGCCACGGCGAAGCCCATCTCGGCGAAGATGGCGATCATCTCGTCCATGGTCTGCATGGTCGGGTGGACGCTGCCGCGGCGACGGTGCGGGGCGGGCAGGGTCAGGTCCAGGGTCTCGCTGGCCAGGCGCGCGTCGAGGGCGGCGGTTTCCAGCGCGGCCTTCTTGTCGTTCAGCGCCGTCTGCACGCGGTCGCGCAGGACGTTGATGGCCGCGCCGCGCTCCTTGCGCTCGTCGGGGCTCATGGCGCCCAGGGTCTTGAGCAGGCCCGAGATCGAGCCGGTCTTGCCCAGGGCGGCGACGCGCACGGCGTCGAGGGCGGCGAGATCGCCGGCGGCGGCCACCTGGGCCAGCACGTCGGCTTCGAGAGTGGTGAGATCGGTCATGACGGGGTTCCGTCTAGGCGGTTTTGATGATCGTTGAAACCAGGGAAGCTTCCCCAATTCCGCTCATTCCCGCGAAAGCGGGAAACCAAGCCGCGTTGGCTTCTCGTCCGCGCCATTCCATCTGCTCAGCTTGGGTCCCCGCTTTCGCGGGGATAAGCGGGATAGGGCGCAGCAAAAAGCCCTCCGGTTCGCACCGGAGGGCTCTTCAGATCGCAATCGGGTCGAAACCCGAAAATAGACCTTAAGCGGCCAGGGCGGCGCGGACCTTGTCGGCGATGGCCTTGAACGCGACCGGGTCGTTGCCCGCGATATCCGAGAGGACCTTACGGTCGATCACGATACCCGCCACGTCCAGGCCGTGGATAAATTGCGAGTAGGTGAAGCCCTCGGTGCGGGCGCCGGCGTTGATGCGTTGGATCCACAGCGAACGGAAGGCGCGCTTGCGCACCTTGCGGTCGCGATAGGCGTACTGGCCGGCCTTGTCGACCGCGGCCTTGGCCGTGCGGATGGTGTTCTTGCGGCGGCCATAGAAGCCCTTCGCCTGTTCAAGAACCTTCTTGTGCTTGGCGTGGGCGGTGACGCCACGTTTAACGCGAGCCATGTGTCAGCGCTCCTCTTAAAGGCCGTAGGGCAGGTACGAACGGATGGTCTTGGCGTCAGCCTCGCTCATCACCTTCGTTCCGCGGTTTTGGCGGATGTACTTGCCATTGTGGCCGATCAGACGGTGGCGCTTGCCGGCGACGCCGGCTTTGAGCTTGCCCGTGGCGGTGATCTTGAAGCGCTTCTTAGCGCCCGACTTCGTCTTCAACTTAGGCATTTCGCGTCGGAGCGTTTAACGGCCCCGTCCTCTGGATAGCATGACGAACCGCCATGGCATGCCAAACTGGCCAGGCGGTTCCGGAAAGGCGGGGTTAGTACGGGAAAGGGGCGGAGAAGGCAAGCGCCGTCTCCGCCCCTCGCGCAGGTCCGCCGTCGGACTAGTTCGGCGGGTTGTTCTTCTCGAGGAAGGTGATCAGGGCGGACAGCATCTGCTGGCGCGTGGCTTCGCGCGAAAGGAAGTGATCCTCCTCGCGCAGGGTCACGAACTCGACGGGCTTGTGCGCCTTCTCCAGGGCCGAGCGCATCGCGGTGCTTTGGCTGTATTGGACGCGGGTGTCGTCCTTGCCATGGATCAACAGCACGGGGCCGTCGGCCTGATCGGCGTGGCGGGCCGGGGAGCGTGCGCCCAGCTTGGGGTCGGAGATCGAGGTCACGCCGAACCAACGCTTGCGGTAGCGCACGATCGAGCTTTCCTCGTTGTAGCGGAGAGTGTCGAACTTGATCAGTTCGGCGACGTCGCTGATTCCGGCCACCGAGGCGGCGCAGCGATAGACCCCCTTGTCGAGCGTGATGCCCGCAAGAGCCGCGTAGCCGCCATAGCTGGCCCCGGCGATGCAGACCCTCTTGGGATCGACAAGGCCTTTGCCGGCCAGGAAGCGGACGCCGTCCGAAAGGTCGGTCTGCATCTTGCCGCCCCACTCCCCGTCGCCCGCCCGGATGAAGCTTTCGCCATATCCGGTCGAACCGCGGAAATTGGGCTGCAGCACGGCATAGCCGCGCGAGGCCATGGCCTGGGCCCACCAATCGAAGCTGGCTTCGTCCCGGTCTTCCGGGCCGCCGTGGGGGAAGACGATCAGTGGCAGGTTCTTGACGGCCTTCCCGGGCGGCAGGGTCAGGTAGGCATGGATTGGCAAGCCGTCGGCGGCCTTGTAGGTGATCGCCCGCACTTCGGCCACGTCGGCGGCGGTGAGGCCCGGATAGGCCGAGCCGACCTTGCTGAGCTTCTTGGCGTTCAGGTCCAGCAGATAATAGCCGCCCGGCTCGCCCGTCCCTTCGGCGTAGAAGACGACCTTGGTGTAGTCCTCGGTGTGTGACGACAGGCTCAATTGGCGACCCGGGAAAACACCGCTGATCGCGGCCCAGGCGGCGGCCAGGCGCGGTTCGTCGAACGCGTACTGCTTGTAGCCGGCCTCGGTGACGCGCCCGATCACGTGATTGGCGTCGTCGTAGACCATCTTGAAGGACTCGTTCGGACCGTAGAAGTCGCCCAACTTGCCGGTAGCGATGTCCAGGTCGGCCAGGCGGTAGTCCTTGGTCTTGTCGTCGAGGATCGACATCACCACCGACTTCTCGTCGAGCGACAAGCCCAGCATCGACGGGCCGTCGATCGGCGCGGTGGCGACATAGGCGTCGACCCATTTGCCGTTCTTGCGCAGTTCCATCGACCAGCGCGAGTTGTCGCGGTCGTAGCGCGTTCGGCCGATCACCGAGCCGTCCGTCTTGAACAGGTACTCGGTCGTGTTGAAATCGCCCATCTGCACCATCGTGGCGCTGCCGGTGTCTGGATCGATGCGATAGAGGTCGAAGCGCCCTTCCTGCCAGGAGTTGCTCTGTTCGCCGGCGTAGAGTTGGGCGAACACCGTCGGCTTGCCGCCGACAACGCCGCCCACCGGGGTGGAACTGAGCACGTTCTGCACGGTCTCGGCCGACTTCTTCGGCAACTGTACCGAGGCGCCGGTCTTGATGTTGATGCTCGTGGCCTGGAACATCTCGCCGACATAGGTCTGGTTCTCGACCGACCCCGTACGGGAAACCAGCGCCACCACATGGTTCGGATCGCCCCACATCACGCCGCGCATCTTCACCTTGCCGAAATCCACGCTCTGGACCTCGCCGCCGTTCAGGGGCTGGATGATGACCCGGCTGGTTCCGCCGTCGTGGGCGATATAGGCCAGGTTGGCGCCGTCGCTCGAGATCTCGACGTCGGTGATGGCCGGCAGGCGGCCGTAAGCGTCGAGCGAGGCGCCCAGGGCGGCGCTCGACGAAACCAGCGCGGCCAGGGCGGCGCCGGCGAACAACTTCAACATGAACTCCCCCAACTCAATGTTGAGAGGATTAGCGGCCCACGGTGAAGCTGTCGAGCCTCAGGCCGCGGCCTTGACCCGATGCTCGATGGTCAGGGCGAAGGCGACGGCCGGCAGCATCAGCACGGCGCCCAGCCAGTAGGGGCCGCCGATCGCCAGGCCGAACAGGGGCCCCGCGATCATCGGGCCGGTCATCCGGGCCAGCGAGCCGGCGGCCATGTTCAGGCCCAGCATGGCGCCCTGCTTGTCGGGCGGGGTGGCGCGCGAGATCAGGGCCGCCACGCAGGGGAAGACCAGCGACTGGCCGAAGGCGGTGCAGCCGACGGCCAGCGGCACGAAGGCGCTGGTCGGCACGAACGGCGTCAGGGCCAGGCTCAGCGCGATGATCGCCAGCCCCGTGGTCAGCACCTTGGCCTCGCCGAACCGGCGGGCGAGGCGTCCGGTGATCAGGCCCTGGCCGACCGAGGCGATCACCCCGATCACCGCGAAGCACAGGCCCACCTGGCGCGGACCCCAGTCGAAGCGGGCCTGGGTCCACAGGCCGAAGACCGACTCCATGCCGGCGAAGGCGGCGGTCGAGACCAGGGTGACCAGCAGCACGCGCGACAGCACCGGGTGGGCGGCGGCGGCGGCCAGGTGGTCGCGGCGGCGGATCACCGGGGCGTCCTTGTGGCTGGGCGCGCGGCTCTCGACCACGAACAGGAACACGCCCAGCGAGGCGATCGCCGCCAGGGCCGCGGCGGTCAGCAGCGGGATCTGGAACGCCAGGCGTCCGGTGTCGGAATGGCCGAAGAGGTGGGCCAGGCCCGGCAGCAGCCCGCCCAGGGTGGGGCCGACCACGAAACCCATGCCGAAGGCCGAGCCCAGCAGGCCCATGCGTCCCGCCCGCTTCTCGGGCGGGGTGACGTCGGCCATGTAGCCCTGGATGGTCGAGATGTTGCCGCCGCCGAACCCGCTGAGGAGGCGCACCAGGAAGGCCATGCCGATGGTCGGGGCGAAGGCCAGGGCCACGTAGGACAGGGTGTTGGCCAGGATGGTGACGATCAGCACCGGCCGGCGGCCGATGCGGTCGGAGAGCCGGCCCCAGAACGGCTCGGCCAGGAACTGGCCCAGCGAATAGGCCGAGAACAGCGCCGTCACCTGCCACGGGCTGGCGTTCAGCGACTTGGCGTAGAAGGGCAGCAGCGGGATCACCAGCCCGAAGCCGACCAGGTTGATGAACACCACCAGCAGCAGCACGTAGAGCGCGCGCGGGCTGGCGTCCGGCGTCTTCACGGCGGTGGAGGGGGCGGGCGGGGCGGTCAGCGTGCTCATCAGGCCGCGCGGTTTACGCCTCATCGCGCGTCCTGGCGACCGCTATCTGAAATTTCAGACGGCGGCCGCCCTGACGGTCTTCCGATCCGCCGTCAATTGGGCGGGTTGTTCTTCTCCAGGAAGCCGACGACCGAGTTCAGCATCTGCAGGCGGGTGGCGCCGCGCGACAGCCAGTGGTCCTCACCGGGCAGGGTGACCAGTTCGACCGGCTTGCCCGCCTTCTTCAGGGCGTCGGCCATCAAGGTGCTCTGGACGTAGGGCACGACCGTGTCGTCCTTGCCGTGGATCAGCAGGATCGGGATCTCGACCTTGTCGGCCATCTGCGACGGCGAGATCGCGGCCAGGTCGGGGTCCTTCAGGCCCTCGGCGCCCATGTACTGCAGCCAGAAACGCATGGTCGAGTTCTTGCTGCTCTCGTAGAGGCGGTTCTTGTCGACCAGGAACCGCTTCATGTCGGACGGGCCGGCGATCGAGGCGGCGCAGCGATAGACGCCGCGATCCAGGGTGGCCCCGGCCAGGGCCGCGTAGCCGCCGTAGCTGGCGCCGACGATGCAGACCCGCTTGGGATCGATCACGCCCTGCTTGGCCAGGTGGCGCACGCCGTCCGACAGGTCGGTCTGCATGGCCTTGCCCCACTGGCCGAAGCCCGCCTCGACGAACGGCCAGCCGAAACCGGCCGAGCCCCGGAAGTTGGGCCGCAGCACCGCGTAGCCGCGCGAGGCCAGGGCCTGGCTCCACCAGTCGAACTCCAGGGTGTCGCGGGACTTCGGACCGCCGTGGGGCAGCACCACCAGGGGCAGGTTCTTGGGGTCCTTGCCGTACGGAAGAGTCAGGTAGCCGGTGATCGCCAGGCCGTCGGCGGCCTTGTACTTGATCGGCTCGACCTTGGAGACGCCCTGCGGGGTCAGGCCCTGATAGACCTCGGCCAGGAAGCGCGCGCTCTTGGTGTTCAGGTCGACCAGGGCGTAGGCCGGGCCCAGGGTGGCGGAGTCGACCTGGACCACCAGCTGGCGCTTGTCGTCGGACCACGAGGCCAGGGACACCTGGTCGCCGGGGAAGGCCTTGACCACGGCGTTCCAGCTGGCCTGCAGCTTGGCGTCGAAAAAGGTGTAGCGGCGGTCGTCGCCGACCAGGCTGAACGCGCCCACCAGGCTGGCGCCGTCCGGGGCGTGGATCAGGCTGTCGAACTTGGCGCTGTCGGGGATCACGACGTGGCTGCCGTCCGGCGCGTACTCGTTCAGGACGGTCGTGTCCTCGTCCTTCTCGTCGTCCATCCAGACCAGCACGGAGCGTCCGTCGCGGCCGAGCCCGGCCAGGCCCAGGGATCCCATCTTCGAGACGACGCGCTCGGCGGTGTTCCAGCCGCGGTCGCCCTTGATCTGCAGCGACCAGGCGCCCGCCTTCTCGTCGTATCGCGATTGGGCCAGGGGCTCGCCGTCGGGCGTCACCAGCCAGCCGTCGGTGTCCTTGTTGCCGGCGGCCCCCATCATGCGGGTGACGCCGGTCTTCAGGTTGGTCTTGTAGAGGGTGTTCTGGCCGTAGTTGTCGACGAAGTGCACGCCCTCGACGAAGGCGTAGGGCACGCCATCGAGGATGCGCACGGCCGGCGCGTCCAGCACGACGTTCATCGCCTCTTCCTGGCCCTCCATCAGCGAACGCTGCTTCTTGGTGACCAGGTTGAAGTCGAAGGCCATCCAATATTCCTGCCTTGGCCCGGACAGGCCGAAGGGCTGGGCGGTGCTGGAGATGGTGACCAGGACGTGCTCCGAGCCCGCCCACCGCACGCCGCGCAGCTTGGTGTCGCCGAAGTTCAGCCCCGCGATCATCTTGCCGCCCTGGACGGCCTCGCGGATCACCAGCATGCGCTTCTCGCCGTCGGTGACGGCGATCGCCAGCTTCGCGCCGTCCGGCGAGATCTCGATCTGTTCGATATTGGGCAGGCGCCCGTAGACCGACAGCGGCGGAACGTTTTCCGGCGCGGCCTGCGCGCCCACCGCCGCGGTCATGACAAAACCGGCCGCGACCACGGCCAAGACACTCTTCAACACGCTTAGTCCCCCCAAACTGAGGCCAAGCTAGAAAAGCCGAATATTATTGTCGAGCTTGTTTTCGCCGTCCGGTTGCGCGGGCGGGCAAGGCAAGGGATCGGGGCAAAGAAAAGCGCCCCGGCCTTGCGGGCCGGGGCGTTTTCTCGAGCTCGGTTGGAAGCCGGCGCTTAGCGCGGCGCCAGGATCATGATCATCTGGCGGCCTTCCATGCGCGGCTCGTATTCGACCTTGGCGACCTCGTCGAAGTCGGCCTTGACCTTGAGCAGCAGCTTCATGCCCAGTTCCGGGTGCGCCATTTCACGGCCGCGGAAGCGCAGGGTCACCTTGACCTTGTCGCCTTCCTCGAAGAACCGGTGCATCGACTTGGCCTTCACGTCGTAGTCGTGAATGTCGATGTTGGGGCGCAGCTTGATTTCCTTGAGCTCGACGATCTTCTGCCGCTTGCGAGCCTCGTTCTTCTTCTTCTGCTCCTGGAACTTGAACTTGCCGTAGTCCAGGATCTTGCAGACGGGAGGGTTCGCGTTGGGAACGATCTCGACCAGGTCCAGGCCAGCTTCCTCAGCCGCTTCCAGGGCGGCGGAAATCGGCATCTCGCCTTGCTTCTCGCCGTTCTGGTCGATCAGCAGGACGCGGGGGACCCGGATGTCTTCGTTGATACGCGGACCATCCTTGACGGGCGGCGTTTGCATAGGACGGCGAATAGGGCGGCTCCGGTGTTGTTAAAGGGCGCTGTGCAATAAAACGGTATCGTTGAACAGGTTCGCGCGGAGTCCGGGGGACGCCGCGTTCGCAAGTGATATATGACGAAGGAGTCCCGCGCTATCAAGGCGCATGCGCGACGGAACCCGCCTTTTAACGGGCCGGGCGCTTCAAAAGGGACCGGGGGAGCGGAACGCCGGGGTCGGGTCGGCCTCCATCCCCAATCCTGATCCGTTCCACGCCTTCATGAGCACGCCCACCTCCGCCGCCCGCCACACCCCGATCGAGGACGTCCACGCCCTGCTGATCGGCTCCAGTTTCATCGCCGTGGGCCTGACCCTGCTGAAGGCGGCCGGCCTGTCGACGGGCGGGGTGGCCGGCATCGCCCTGATCGTCTCCTACGTCACCCATTGGCCGGTCGGGGTGCTGTTCCTGCTGATCAACATCCCGTTCTACGTCCTGGCCCAACGCACCATGGGCTGGACGTTCACGGCCAAGACCCTGGTCACCAACCTGCTGCTGGCGGGCCTGGCCCTGGGGCTGCCCCGGTGGCTGCGCGTGACCGAGGTCGATCCCCTGTTCGCCGCGGTCTTCGGCGGCACGATCATCGGCATGGGCATCCTGGCCCTGGCGCGCCACAAGTCCAGCGTCGGCGGCATCGGGGCCTTGGCCCTGTGGCTCTACGAGAAGCGCGGGATCAGCGCCGGCAAGGTGCAGATGGCGTCGGACTGCCTGATCCTGGCCTGCGCCTTCGCGGTGCTGAACTGGGACAAGCTGTTGCTGTCGATCCTTTCCGCCGTCGCCTTGAGCATCGTGATCATCGCGAACCACAAACCTGGTCGCTACGAAGGCTATTGAGGCGCGGGCGCCCCCCTGCGGTGAAGCTCCCTGTTAAGCTTGGTTAACTTGGTGTAAAGCTTAGGCTTTAATCGCCGAGTTTGGGCGCGACCTTGGTCTGATCGAGCGCCGCACGTCGGAAACCTGCGGGCTTGATCCTTTGGGGGCTACGAACGTGCGAAAGATCCATATCCTCATTGCGTCCGCTTGCCTGGTCCTGGGCGCGGCCACGGCCTATGCGGGGCAGTCCGGCCGCGGGCGACACGCCGAGCCCAGCGTCGGCGACCAGGCCCTGTCCCTGATGGCCAAGGGCAACAACTGGCTGGGCACCAACGTCTTCAAGCGGCTGGTGGCCAAGGACAACTCGCCCCTGAACCGCTTCAACCTGGCGACCGGCTATCAGCGCACCGGCCGCCTCAAGCAGGCCGAAAGCATCTATCGCGACCTGCTGGTCGAGGGGCGCAACACCAACGTCGTGGCGACGCCGTCGAAGGACGCGCCGGAGGTGCGGGTCTTCAACCTGGCCGAGGAGGCCGCCTCGCGGCTGCTCTATTTCGACTGGCTGAAGTCCGAGAACGGCCGCCGGGCGATGGCGGCGCGGTCGGGCCCTGGGGCGCCCTCGGCCGAGGCCTTCGGCGCCGAGGCGTCGGTCACGATCGGCGGGCCCACCTATGGCGACGTGTCCGACGAGAAGGCCATGGCGCTGGACAGCCAGGCGGGGCAGGGCGCGACCGAGTAGTCGGACCTATGGCGGCGCGGCCAGGGACGCCGCGCCGCCAGGTGTCGACGACCCCGATGAATACTTGCGATCGCTTGCACATATTGGTGTTCGAAGGGCGAGAAATACAACTTCGAACACACCGCGTTTCAACCTGAGGGTTAAATCAGCGGCCGCCGAGGGGTTCCCTTGGTCATGATTAATAGAATGTGAAACTATTCAGCGCCTCGCGCGCTCCTCCAGCCTCGCCAAGTATCCACGCGTCGGAAGCCTGTGGACTTGGAATTTTGGGGAGAGCGGACGTGCGAAAACTTCACGCTATTATTGTGTCTGCATGTGTAGGCCTTGGCGGTACGGCGGCCTATGCGCAACAGGCGGCCGTCGCCCCGGCGACCCAGGCCGCCGTCGAGGTGAAGAGCCTCGGCGAAGTGTCCGCGATCGAGGCCGTGAGCTTGATGGCCAAGGGCGACAACTGGGCGGGGACCAATGTCCTCAAGGCGAGGCTGGTCAAGAACGACACGCCGCTCAACCGGTTCAACCTGGCGACCGGCTATCAGCGGACGGGCCGCATCGACCAGGCCCAGGCGCTCTACCAGGACCTGCTGAAGAGGGGCCGCACCACCAACGCCGTGGAGACGCCGGCCGCCGGAGCCGCCGGCGGAGGCCTCCGGGTCTTCAACCTGGCCGACGAGTCCGCGTCGCGCCTTCTCTACATCTCATGGCTCAAGTCCGGACGGACGCCGAACGCGCCCGCCTCGGCCGACACGTTCGCCACCGACACCTCGGCCAGGGTCGGCGGGCCGACGCACGGCGATGTGACCGACGAACAGGCGCTGGCGCTGGACCGCCTGGCGCACGAGGCGACGCACTAGACGCGGACGCGAAAGGCTACTGCGGCAGCAGGGCGATCGCCGCGCTGGCCACCGTGCTGACGGGCAGGGCCTTCAGGTCCGGCGAGCGGATCACCGCCACGTGGCCGCGCGGGCCGCACAGCTCGGGGTCCGAGGCGTCGGAGAACAGGGCGATGGTCGGCGCGCCGGCGGCGGCCAGCAGGTGGGTCGGGCCGGTGTCGTTGCCGACGGCCAGGGCCGCCTTGGCGCCCAGCACGGCCAGCTGGGCGAAGTCGGTGCGGCCGGTCAGGTCGCGGGCCTGGCCCACGGCCTTCTGGATCTGGCGGGCCATGGCGCTTTCCTGCGGGCCGCCAATGATCACGATGTCCAGCCCGCGCGCCTTCAGCAGGGCCGCCAGCTGGGCGTAGCTCTCGACCGGCCAGCGCTTCTCGGGCCGATGGGCCGAGCCGCCCGGAACCAGCAGGACGTAGGGGCGCGGGGCGGCGGCGCCGGCCACCGGGCGCGGCTCCTTGATGCGGCGCAGGATCCATGACAGGTCCGGGGCGGGCGCGCCGCCGGGCTCGGTCGGGGCGTCGGGCCAGATGCCGGCCTGCTTCAGCTGGTCGGCCTGCCGTTCCAGCGTGTGCATGTGGTAGCGGGCCTTGCCGCGCTGGGGCAGCGAGCAGCCGGCGGCGATCCCCGACCATTGCGGCGGGAAGGGCCGCAGGGCCTGGAAGTACCAGTTGGTGCGGCTGTTGGTCTGCAGGTCGTAGACGCGGTCGTAGCGGGCCTTGCGCAGCCGGCCGAGCAGGGCGGTCAGGTCGCCGAAGTCGCTGGGACGCCCGTCGGTCTCGACGCTGTTGAAGTAAGGCGACAGCTTGGCCAGGGCCTCGAAGGGCGGCGTCGTCAGCAGGGTGATCTTGGCGCGCGGGTGGGCCTCGCGGATCTTCTTCATCGCCGCCAAGGCCAGTACGAAATCGCCGAGGGCGCCCAGCTTGATGACCAGGACCTTCTTGATTTCCTTGCTCAACTTTTCGTCTCCAGAACGCGTGCGTAGACCTTGAGCGTTGCTTCGACCATCGCGTCAACAGAATACAATTTCCGGGCGCGCGCCCGGGCGGCCATGCCCATGACCTGGCGGCGCGCCGCCCCCGCCTCGCAGGCGTTCGAGAGGGCGGCGGCCCAGGCCTCGACGTCGCCCGGCGCGACCAGCCAGCCGGTCTCGCCGTCGACCACGGTCTCGCGCGCCGCGCCGTGATCGGAGGCCAGAACGGGCTTGCCCATCACCTGCGGCTCGACCGCCGTGCGGCCGAAGGCCTCGGGCTCCAACGAGGGGGCGATGGCCAGGTCGGCGACCAGATAGGCGGCCGGCATGTCGTCGCAGTGGCCCACCAGCCTGACGCTGTCCTGCAGCCCCGCCTGGGCGATCATGTGCTCCAGCTCGGCGCGATAGGCCTTTCGGCCCTGGTCGTCGCCGACCAGCAGCAGCAGCACGCGGGTGTCGGACACCGCCTTCAGCCGGGCCACCGCCTCGATGACCAGGGCCTGGCCCTTCCAGCGGGTCAGGCGGCCGGCCAGCAGCACCTTCAGGCGGCGGTCCTCGGGCGACACGCCCCAGGCGTCCCGCAGGGCCTTCACCCGCTCGGCCGAGACCAGGCCGGGCTCGAAGCGGGTCAGGTCCACGCCGCGCGGGATGGCCACCACGCGGTCGGGCGAGATGCCGTGCTCGGCGATGACGTGGGCGCGGGTGTATTCGGAATTGGCGATCACCAGGTCGCCCTTGGTCATCACCGCGTTGTACCAGCGCTTGAGGCTGGACTTGGCGTTGTAGACCCCGTGATAGGTGGCCACGAACGGGACCTTGGTGGCGTGCGCCGCCCACAGGGCGCTGAAGGCCGGGGCGCGCGAGCGGGCGTGGACCAGGCTGACCTTCTCGCGGCGGATCAGGTCGATCATCCGCGCGGCGTTGCCCAGCATGATCAGCGGGTTCTTCGACTGGGCGGGCATCTGGGCCAGGCGACCGCCGTCGGCCTCGAGCCGCGCGGCCATGCGGCCGCCCTTGGTGGCGACCAGGGCCTTGCCGCCCTGGGCGATGACGCCGTGGGCCACGTCGATCGTCGTCTGCTCGGCGCCGCCGGTTTCCAGTTCCGGAGTCACCTGCAGAAGAGTGAAATCGTCGGGGAGGATGGACACGCGTTGCTCTAACCGGGTTAGGGGGTCGTAGTTATCGAAATGAACAAGGCCGCGCCATGACCGATTCCCTTCAGCACCTCGTTCGCAACGACAATCTGCGGTTGGCGTACCGCGTCGTCCACGGTGTCCATCCCACGGTTGTGTGGCTGGGCGGATTCTACTCCGACATGACGGGGACCAAGGCCCAGGTCCTGGCCGACCAGGCCAAGGCGACCGGCGGGGCCTATCTGCGGTTCGACTACTTCGGGCACGGCGAGTCCGACGGCGCCTTCGAGGACGGGACCATCAGCCGCTGGCGAGAGGACGCCCTGGCGGTGATCGACGACCTGACCGAGGGGCCGCTGGTGCTGGTGGGTTCGTCCATGGGCGGCTGGCTGGCCTGCCTGGCGGCCATCGCCCGGCCCGACCGGGTCAAGGCCCTGGTGCTGATCGCCCCCGCGCCCGACTTCACCGAGAAGCTGATGGAGCCGGAGCTGTCGGCCGAGGCCAAGGCGGCCATCGCCCGCGACGGCCGCTGGATCCGTCCCTCCGAATACGACGACGGCGGCTATGCGATCACCCGCGCGCTGCTGGAGGACGGGGCGCGGTGGTCGATCCTGCCGGGGCCCGTGCCGATCGACGTTCCCGTGCGGGTGCTGCAGGGCGGGGCCGATCCCGACGTGCCCTGGACCCACGCCCTGGAACTGGCCAACGGCCTGAGCTCCGACGACGTGGTCTTCACCCTGGTCAAGGACGGCGACCACCGGCTGTCGCGGCCCCAGGACCTGGAGCGGCTGGTCGCGGCCGTGGCCGAGGCGCGCATCCTGGCCGAGCCGGTCGACGACGACCCCGTCGCCCGCCGCCTGGCCCGCGCCGCCCGCGCCCGCGCGGCGGGTCAGGCGCCGGCCACCGCCTGGGCGGCGGCGGACATGGGGCCGGAGGAGGAGTAGGGCGCTTGATCGCCGGGCTGCGTTCGTCGCACACTGCAGCCGGAGCGTGTGGCTCCTCGGGGGATCTTCGAATGATGAAACGCGCGACCTGCGCCGCTTTGGCCCTGGCGCTGACGGCCGCCGCGCCGGCTCGGGCCGAAGCGCCCGAGACCACGACCGACCTGAAGTGCCTGGTGTTCGCGATGGGCATGGCCGGCAATTCCGACCCGAGCAAAGCCTCGGTGGGCACGATGGCCGCGCTCTACTTCCTGGGTCGGATCGACGGGCGCGAGCCGAAGCTTGACCTCGAAAAGCGCCTCGTCGCGCCGGACCTGCAGATCAAGCCGGCCGATTTCCCGAGCCTGGGCGCGACCTGCGGCGGCATGCTGACGACCCGCGGGAACGACCTGACGACCATGGGGCAGCACTTCCAGGCCGCCGGGAAATAGGCTGGCTCAGCCGCCCGCCGCCAGGATCGCCGCCAGGCCCTCGCGATAGGTCGGGTATCTCGGCCGCCAGCCCAGCTCGGCCTTGGCCAGGGCGTTCGAGACGCGCTTGTTCTCGGCGTAGAAGCGGCGGGTGGCGGGCGACAGGCCCAGCTCGTTGAACGGCAGATCGGGCGGCACGGGCGCGCCCAGCAGGCTGGCGGCGTGCTCCATCACGTCCTGCGGCGGGGCCGGCTCGTCGTCGACCAGGTTGTAGACGCCGCCGGCCCGGGGGCGGTCCAGCGAGGCCAGCAGGCCCGAGACGATGTCGTCCAGGTGGATGCGGCTGAACACCTGGCCCGGCTTGACGATGCGGCGGCCCTCGCCGGCCCGCAGGCGGTCCAGGGCGCTGCGGCCGGGGCCGTAGATGCCGGGCAGGCGGAAGGTGGTCACGGTCAGGCCCATGCCGCGCCCCACCTGGCGCCAGTCGCGCTCGGCCCCGACGCGGCGCGCGCCCTCGACCGACTGGGCCTTCAGGGGACTGCTCTCGAACACCCAGCGGCCCTCGAAGTCGCCGTAGACGCCTGTGGTCGACAGATAGCCGATCCAGTCGGGGAAGGCCTGCGCCGCCGCCAGGGCGGGGATCGTCGCCTCCAGGCCCGGACAGCCGTCGGCGGTGGGCGGGGCGGTGACCAGCACGGCGTTGACGCCGGTCAGGGCCGCGGTCATGGCGGCGCGGTCCTCGGCGTCGACGGGCTTGATCCCCAGCGCGCTCAGCTCAGCCGCGCGCACGGCGTCCCGCGCTGTCGCCGCCACGCTCCAGCCGCGCCCGATCAGCGCCTCGGCGAAGGCCTGGCCGACATAACCCAATCCGAACACGAACAGACGCAAGGCGCTCAAGTCCCCGAAACGAAGGGGCGAATGAGTGTATGAAACCGAGGTTTGCGCAAGGGCGGATCCTCCCCCGAGTGGGGAGGTGCGACGCGTTGTCCACAATGACGCGTTCGAACCCGCTTCAGACCGCTTGCCAACCGCAAGGCGCTCTGCCATAAGCCGCCTCCTCGTCGCGGGGCGCTGTTTCAGCCCCCGCCGATGCGGGCGTAGCTCAGTGGTAGAGCACAACCTTGCCAAGGTTGGGGTCGAGAGTTCGAATCTCTTCGCCCGCTCCATTCTCCGGTCCTCCGGCGATGGAACGAGACCCGAAATATCCCGGATGCGGGCGTAGCTCAGTGGTAGAGCACAACCTTGCCAAGGTTGGGGTCGAGAGTTCGAATCTCTTCGCCCGCTCCAATTTCCCCCCAAATTGAAGCGTGACGCATCCGGTGGGCGGCTGTTAGCTCTGCCATGGAACCCCGTTGCGCGCCCCACCGTTCCTGAGCGGTGATCACCTGCGCGGAGCGGGCGGGACTGGGGATGTCGGACAATGATCTGTTTCAAGCTTGAACGAACGCGGGCGGCCCACGTGGCGGCGCTGGCGACCCTGTTGGCGCTGACGGGGGCGGTCCACGCCCAGGCGGCCCAGGCCAAGCCTGAATATCCGACCCGGAAGCCCGCGGCCGAGGCCGGGAGCGCCAAGCCCGCCAAGCAGGTGACGCCCCCGGTTTCGTCGACGACGCCGGAAAGCGCCGAGCCCAACCCGGGCGGCTGGACCGAGGTGCGCAAGAAGTCGGTGGACATCGGCACCCAGCCCGTGCGCGACGTCGGCATCATGAAGCGCCAGGTCCCGCCGATCCTGGTCAAGGCGCAGAACGATCCCTACAGCCTCAAGGGCCTGAAGACCTGCAAGCAGCTGGCCGCCGAGGTCAGCGATCTCAACGCGGTGCTGGGCGACGACTTCGTGGTCGGCAACGAGATCAAGGAGAACCGGGCCGGCAAGCTGGCCGAGGCCGGCGGCAAGACGGTGATCAACTCGATCATCCCGTTCCGCAGCCTGGTCCGCGAAGTCACCGGCGCGGCCCCCGCCGACCGCCGGCTGAACGCCGCTCTCGACGCCGGCTACGCCCGCCGGGGCTTCCTGCGCGGGGTGCACGCCAACCGCCGCTGCAAGACGCCGTTCTAGCCTACGCATAGCTTAGTGGAGTAGCGCCCGAGGGAATGGTTGACCTGCTGGGAGAGTTCATCCGGCGTAGTGTTTTTCGAAGAGTATGGTGTCATTTCCTTTTATTTTTGCTTGATAATTATATTTTTCCGCTGCTTTCTCGATATATTTTCTCGCGGATCCTGGCGTCAAATTGAGTTCTTTGTCTACGGCGTCGTAATAAATGACTTTTGAGTTTGCGCTTCTGTTTCGGCTTCCCATCCAAGACATAATCAATGCAAGGCAATCGTTGGGGTCATCGGTGAAGACAGGAGGCGCTTTGACGTCTCCATTTTTTGGGGCTGGTGCCGGCTTGAAATCTCCCTGTCGCTGTATCGCTCGCCTTATGCGATTGCAGGCGGGACCAAGTGCAGCAACGAGATTTCCGTCTTGTCGGTCCGGTTGGTAGTAAGCTGGTGTGAGGCCAGCCAAGTCGCTGGGGAGGTGTAAATCGTCAACACCGGCCGGGACGATCATGAAGCAACGTTCAATGCCCAGTCGGCCTGTAAATAGGCCAAGTTCAAAAATGACGTTGTCTCTAACAGTTTGATTTTCGCGATTTCGAATCTTTGTGATATCGTCTGGCGATAGAATGAAAAGCGCGAAATCACTTTCCTCGAGGGCATCGATCAGGCTTGCCATGGTGTTTCTAGAGAGATCAAACACGCCCTGATTCCAGACCGTGGCCTCAACATCGTGCTCTAGCTCTTCCTGTGCGGCGCGAGCCAAATCCAATTGCTCTCGCGAAGAGCCGACAAACAATTTTGGCTTCATTGTATCCCCCGTTGGCTTTGCGCAACGATAGGCTGAGCGGTGTTTAAAACAACCTGAAAGTCTTTCTTCTGTGGCAAGGCTAACCGAGCTATCGCGGTTCGGAACCGAGGCGGGCATATTGGGCTATGCTCCGATTCCTGATCTAACCTCGCGGTGAACCTGCGGGGGAGCATCCGATGTCCAAGCACGTCCTTCTGGGCCTTGCCCTGGTCCTGGCCCTGAACGGCGCGGCCGTCGCCGCGACCAAGGGGCCCAGCGCCGCCGACCAACTGGCCCAGGCGGTCAAGGCCTACGAGGCGGCCGGGGCGGGCGAGGACGACGGCGAGGGCGGGGCCGACGACGCCTCGCGCTTCAAGTTCCCGCCGGTGGGCCCCAAGGCCGACGCCGACCGCAAGGCTCTGCTGACCTCGGCCCGCCAGGCGCTGGACGGCGTCGACCTGGCCGCGCTGAAGCCCGACCAGCGCCTGACCCACGCCATCCTGAAATGGAGCCTGGACGAGCGGCTGGAGGGCCTGTCGTTCGACGAGGCGCGGATGCCGTTCAGCACCGACGGCGGCTTCGACGTCATCCTGCTGTACCGCGCCAACGGCATGCACCTGAAGTCCGAGGAGGAGGCCAAGCAGTGGATCGCCCTGCTGGCCCAGACGCCCGACTGGTACGCCGCCAACATCGCCAACGCCCGGCGCGGCGTGTCGACCGGCTTCGTCCAGGCCGTCCCCACCGCCCAGGCGGTGCTGGACCGCGCCCGCCGCACCGCCGCCACGCCCCTGGCCGACGAGCCGCTGCTGGCCCCGTTGCGCGACCTGCCGTCCAGCATCCCCGCCGATCGCCGGGCCGCCCTGCTGGCCTCGGGGACCAAGGTGGTGACCGACCGGGTCGCCCCCGCCCGCGCCGGCTTCGTCACCTTCATGGAGCAGGAATACCTGCCGCACGCCGCCAAGAGCCTGGCGGTGTCGGACCTGCCGGACGGCGCGCGCTACTACGCCTTCCTGGTGCGCCGCCACACCACCACCACCATGACCGCCGACCAGGTCCACGCCCTGGGCCAGGCGGAGGTGGCCCGTATCCGCGCGCGGATGGAGGTCGTGATGAAGCAGGCCGGCTTCCAGGGCGACCTGCCGGCCTTCATCGCCTATCTGCGCAAGGACCCGCGGTTCTACGCCACCAGCCGCCAGCAGCTGCTGGAGAAGGCCAGCGAGATCGCCAAGCGGGCCGACGACCAGCTGCCCGCCCACTTCGGGACCCTGCCGCGCCTGACCTATGGCGTGCGCCCCGTGCCGGCCAGCATCGAGCAGGGCTACACCACCGGCCGCTATTTCGGGGGCGATCCCAAGACCGGCCGCGCGGGCGGGCTGATGATCAACACCTCGGCCCTGGACCAGCGGCCGCTGTACGAGCTGCCGGCCCTGGTGCTGCACGAGGGCGCGCCCGGCCACCACATCCAGACCGCCCTGGCCCAGGAGCAGACCGGCGTCCCCGACTTCCGCAAGACGGTCTATTTCAACGCCTACGGCGAGGGCTGGGGCCTCTATTCCGAGTGGCTGGGCGAGGAGATGGGGATCTATCGCGACCCCTACGAGCTGTTCGGGCGGCTGTCGTACGAGATGTGGCGCGCCTGCCGGCTGGTGGCCGACACGGGCCTGCACGCCAAGCACTGGACGCTGGACCAGGCCAAGGCCTGCTTCGTCGAGAACACCGCCCTGTCGCCGACAAACATCGACGTCGAGGTGGCCCGCTACGTCTCCTGGCCGGGCCAGGCCCTGGCCTACAAGGTGGGCGAGCTGAAGATCCTGGAATTGCGGAAGCGGGCCGAGACGGCGCTGGGCGACAGGTTCGACGAGCGGGCCTTCCACGACGCGGTGCTGCTGAACGGCTCGCTGCCGCTGGCGGTGCTGGAGGCCAAGATCGACGCGTGGATCGCGGCGCGGAAGCGGTAGGCGTCGGGCGGCGATCACTTGCCCCCTACGGACCGCTTCGCGGTCGTCTTCCCCCAGAGGGGGAAGAGCCTCGCGCGATAGGCTCCGCCCCCTATGGGGGCGGACAGACCGCGAAGCGGTCAGGTGGGGGCCAGTGGGCGAGCCACCGCCGCCTGGATCGTCGGCGGCAAAGCGCCTATCACCGCGCTCGATAACAAGGGGACCCCGTCACATGGCCAAGATCACCGTCCTGGGCGAATGCATGGTCGAGCTGTCGCCGGAGGGCGAGGGCCTGCATCGGATGGGGTTCGCGGGCGACACCTTCAACACCGCCGTCTACATGGCCCGGCTCGGCGACGACGTCGCCTACTGCACGGCCCTGGGCAAGGGCGATCCGTTCAGCGACGGCGCCCTGGCCGCCATGCGCCGCGAGGGGCTGGACACCCGCTTGGTGCGCGAGGCCGAGAACCGGTTGCCGGGGCTCTACGCCATCGTGCTGGACGAGAACGGCGAGCGGAAGTTCCATTACTGGCGTGAGCGGGCCCCGATCCGCGACCTGTTCTCGCAGCACACCGCCGACCAGCTGATCGCCGCCGCCAAGGCCAGCGACCTGGTCTATCTGTCGGGCGTGACCCTGGCGGTGATCGGCGACATCGGCCGCGCGCGGCTGAAGGACATCCTGGCCTATGTCCACTCGCTGGGCGTGGCCGTGGCCCTGGACTTCAACTACCGCCCGGCCCTGTGGGCCTCGCCCGAGGCGGCGCGCGAGGCGTTGGACGGCGTCGTGCCGTCGTGCCGTTTCGTCTCGCTGAGCAGCGAGGACAGCCGGCCGCTCTACGGCCGCGAGGCCGAGGACCTGGCCGCCGAATGGGCCGCGACCGGCGCCGAGGTGGTGGCGCGCGACGAGAGCCACGCGGTCAACGTCCACACGCCGGAGGGCCGGATCGCCACCCCGGCCCCGGCCCGGGTCAAGGCCCTGGACACCACCGGCGCGGGCGACAGTTTCAACGCCGCCTACCTGTCCTCGCGCCTGGCCGGCCTGCCGGTCGAGACCGCCGTGGCGCGCGGCCACGACCTGGCCGCGGCGGTGGTGACTCGCAAGGGCGCGATCATCCCGACGGCCTCGATGCCCGTCTGGCCGCGGGGATAGAGCGGGGTCAGGTCCAGTGCAATCAAAGGTTTATATTCCTACTGGACGCGCGTAATAGGAAAGTTATCCTCACTCCTGGAATATCGACCTAGGATTCGGGTCGAGGGCGTCACGGGGACGCCGTTCGCAGGGGGAAGCCGATGCTGGCTCAAGCTCTCGAGGATCTGTGGGCCATCTCGCCCGACCCGCGCCGCGACAAACTGACGGCGGCCTTCATCACCCACGCGGTGGCCCTGGCCACCGGCGTCGCGCCGTCCGACATCGCGTCGACCAAGCGGACCAGCAAGGCGGCGGCGCGGGCGCGGCAGATCGCCATCTATCTGGCGCACGTGAACTTCAACTGGCCGCTGATCCGGGTGGCCTTCGCGTTCAACCGCGACCGGACCACCTGCGGCCATGCCTGCCACCGCATCGAGGACATGCGCGAGAACGCCGACTTCGACGCGCGGATGAGCGTGCTGGAGGCCTGCATCAAGCAAGCGCCGGACGCCATTCCGGAACTGACCGAACTGGGGCCGGAGCGATGAGCGGCGCGGCGACGGAGGCGGCGTTCCAGCGCATGCTGGAGGCCGAGCGCCTGGCCGGCCGGGCCGAGCGGCTGCTGCGGCGGCCGGGGGCGCTGATCGAGGTCAAGGGCCTGGGCTACGTGGTCCGCTTCGGTCCGCGCCGGGCGGCCATGCTGACCGTGGACGAGGCGGCGTTCCGGGTGCTGGCCCGGGACGGGGCCCTGGCCGCGCGGCGCGAGGGCGGGTGGCGGCTGGTCAAGCCGCTGGCACCGTCGGTTCCGCCGCCGGGACGTCCGGGCGTGATCGAGGGCGAGCGGGTGGTGATCGAGGGCAGCGACCAGCACGTGGTGCTGAAGGCCAACCTCGGCGAGTCGCCCCTGGCCTGGCTGGCCCGGCGCGGCGGGCTGGAGGACGTGGAGTTGCTGGCCGGCGAGCGGCTGCGCGAGGACTTCCAGAAGGCCGGCTCGATCGGCCGCCTGACCATGGATTGGGACGCCCAGCCGCGCGGCGACGGCGGCGGTCAGAGGCTGGAGCCGGCCTTGCGGGCCCGGGCGGCCAAGGACCGCATCGCCGCGGCCCTGGCGGCCGTGGGACCGGGCCTGCGCGAGATGCTGGAGCGGGTGTGCCTGGCCGAGACGGCCCTGCAGGTGGCGGAGCGCGAGCTGGGCCTGCCCAGGCGGGCCGGGAAGACGGTGCTGAAGCTGGCGCTGCAGCGGCTGGCGATGCACTACCGGATGGCGTGATGACGCCCAGAGCGTCTGTCCCTCTCCCTTGTGGGGAGGGTGGCCCTGGCGGAGCCAGGGTCGGGTGGGGCTTACTGAGTCAGCAGACCCCACCCACCAGCTTCGCTGGTCCCCCCTCCCCATAAAGGGGAGGGAAGAGCCAAGATTTGGAAAGCTCTGGCCGGGACCTAGTGCTTCATCATGTGCTTGATGTCGCGCATCTGGTCGTGGCCGGACTTGACCGAGGTCCAGGCCTTCTCGATGGCGGCGCGGGTCTGGGCGTCGACGTCCGTGTCGGCCAGGGCCTTCTCGAACTTGCCCTTGATGTAGTCCTCGCCGGACTCGACCTCGCTGACGATGGCTTCGTCGCCCTTGGTCAGGCTGTCCTTCAGGTTGACGAAGGCGCGGTGGGCGGCGGCCAGGATCGTGCCGTCGTCCTTGGCCTGGCCGCCCAGGCGGCGGACCTCGTCCTGCAGGTCGGAAGCCACCGAGCGGCGCTCCTGGGCGCGCTGGGTGAACAGGGTCTTGAAGCGGGCGCCGTCGGCGTCCTTGGCGGCCTCGGCGTAGCCGTCGGCGCTGTCGATGGTGGTCTCGACCAGGCTGTTGATCAGCTTGATGTGGTCTTCGTTGGTGTGGGCCATCGGGGGCTCTCCTTGATTGGGGACGGGTTGCGTGGGGGAGGCCTAACGCGGGGCGGGCTCGGAAGGTTCGAAGCGCGACTTCAGCGTCGAGGCCTGCGCGCCCAGGAAGCCCCAGGCGGTGGTGGCGGCGGCCAGGGTCGGACCGCGCGTGCGGCGGTTGATCAGCAGGGCGGCCACGGCGCCGGCGCCCACCAGGGCGAGGGCCAGCGGCACCTTGCGGCCGGCCAGCGTGATCCGGCCCTGGGCGTCGGGCTTGAGGGCGTAGTCGGCCGGCGGCTGGACCGCGTAGGGATCGGCGGGCGCCTTCTGGAAGAGGCCCGAGATCTTGTCGGACAGGCTGGACAGCAGGCCCTGGCGGGCGGCGGCGGGCGTGCCGTAGGAGGCGTCGTAGGCGGCCATGGAGAGGCTCCTTGGAGAAAGAGGAGCCTCGATAACGCGGGGCCGGCGGGGATGATCCGCCGCCGTCAGTCCGTTTCGCGCGGCGGCATCACGGCCCCGACGTGCTCGATGCCCAGTTCCTTCGCCCGGGCCGCCTGCCTGTGCCGCTCGGCGTAGCGGGCCTTGGCCTCGTCGTCGCGGGCGTCGTGGCAGGCGGGGCAGGAGACGCCTTCGACATAGTGCGCCGAGGCGCGATCCTCGGGGCTGACCGGCATGCGGCAGCCCCGGCACAGGGCGTGGGTCCCGGGCTCCAGGCCGTGGCCGACCGCCACCCGCTCGTCGAACACGAAGCACTCGCCACGCCACAGGCTCGCATTTGCGGGCACGGTCTCCAGATAGTTCAGGATGCCGCCCTTCAGGTGGAAGACGTCCTCGACGCCCTCGCTCTTCAGGAACGCCGTCGACTTCTCGCAGCGGATGCCGCCGGTGCAGAACATCGCGACCTTGGGCGGGGCGGCCGGGTCCCAGGTCTCGCGGAAGGCGCGGAACCAGGCGGGGAAGTCGCTGAAGCTGGCGGTGGCCGGGTCGATCGCCCCCTCGAACGTGCCGATGGCGGTCTCGTAGGCGTTGCGGGTGTCGATCACCACCACGTCGTCGCGGGCGATCAGGGCGTTCCAGTCGGCGGGCTCGACATAGGTCCCGGCGTTGGCGGCGGGGTCCAGGTCGCCGGCCCCCAGGGTGACGATCTCGCGCTTGATCCGCACCTTCATGCGGTGGAACGGCAGGGTCTCGGCCGTTGCGAATTTCAGCTCCAGCGTGTCGCAGCCGGGCAGGGCGCGGATGTGGTCCAGCACCTGGTCGATCGCCTCGGGCGTCCCGGCGATCGTGCCGTTGATCCCCTCGCGGGCCAGCAGCAGCGTGCCCTTCACGCCCAGGCCGCAGCACAGCTTCGACAGCGGCCGCATGACGGTCAGCGGGTCGGCGAAGGTGGTGAAGCGGTAGAGGGCGGCGACGCGGAAGCTCATGGCCTGGGCTGATAGGCGCTGCAGCGCGGGTTCTCAAGCACGACTGGAACTATCGCAAAGCATGGCGGTTAAACCGGCATGAGCATCCTGATCGTCGTCCTCGTCGCCCTCATCCTGCTTGGCCTGGCGCTCTATGCGGTCCAACGCAGCCCCATCCCGTCGCCGGTCAACTGGCTGATCCAGCTGGTGCTGATCGTCATCGCGATCTGGTTCATCGGAACGCGGGCGGGGTTCTTCTGAGCCTAAACACCGCTCATTCCGGCATTCGCCGGGTTGAGCGGATTTTATAGGATCAGACCAGCGCCGACGCGTCCCGCTGGATGCGCGCCACCATCGCCTTCAGACCGTTCGACCGCTGCGACGACAGCGCTTCCGACAGGCCCAGCCGCGCCATGGCGGCGGCGGCGTCGAAATCGACGATGTCCCGCGCCGGGCGGCCCGAATAGAGCCGCATCAGGATGGCGATCAGGCCGCTGACGATGTGGGCGTCGCTGTCGCCCCGGAACCGGATCGTGCCGTCGGCCTGGGGCTCGGTCACCAGCCACACCTGGCTGGCGCAGCCGCGCACCTTGTTGGCGTCGGAATGCTCGGCCTCGCTCAGCGGGGCCAGTTCCTTGCCCAGCTCGATCACGTAGCGATAGCGCTCTTCCCAGTCGCCGAGCAGTTCGAACTCGTCGGCCAGTTCGTCGAGGGCGGCGTCGATGGGGCGTTGCATGGCGGGGACTTAATGCCCCACGGCCCAAAGGGGAAGGCCTAAGGCCGCGCCCGGGCCAGCGAATGCCGCGCCGAGGCTTCCGGCAGGGTGACGACGGCGGTGAACCCGTGGCCCGGCGTCGATTTCAGCCGCAGGCTCCCGTCCATGGCCCGGGTCAGCAGGTCGACGATCGGCAGGCCCAGGCCCGCGCCTTCCGACTCCCGGGTCAGGGTGGCGCCGCCCTGCTCGAACGGGCGGATCAGGCGCGGCAGGTCGGCCGGGTCGACGCCCTCGCCGTGGTCGCGGATCTCGATCTCGACGGTTCCGCCGATCTGCTTGGCTTCGATCAGCACCAGCCCGCCCTGCGGCGAGTGGGTGAGGGCGTTCTGCAGCAGGTTGGTCAGGATGGTGCGCAGGCCGCGGCCGTCGGCGCGCAGGCAGGGCAGGGTCCCGGCCTCGGGCGCGACGATGCTGACCCCACGCGCGGCCGCTTCGCCCCGCAGCTGCAGGATCACGTCCTCGACGGCGTCGTCCAGACTCTCCTCGCCCAGGTCCAGGTCGGTGACGTGGCCTTCCAGGCGGGCGATCTCGACGATCTGGTTGACCAGCCGCAGCAGCTTCAGGCCGCTCTCGTGCACCAGGGTGGCGTATTCCTTGTACTGCGGCGCGCCCAGGGGGCCGTACAGCTCGCAGGACAGGATCTCGGAAAAGCCGATCACCGCGTTCAGCGGGGTGCGCAGCTCGTGGCTGACCATGCGCAGGAACGAGCGTTTCTGGTCGTCCAGGGCCTGCTTGCGCCGCGCGCGCGCCGCCGCCCGCCGGAAGGCGGTGGTCTGCGACATCAGGCCGGTGTCGGCGCCGGCGCTTTCGCGCGGCGTCTCGGCATGGCCCGACGCGTCGGTGATCGCCGGAGGTGGCGGCATGAGGACTCCCGGACCTTCTGTCCGTAACTTCGATGGGCCAGAATGAACCAAGGCGCTTACGAATCCGTTTCCGTCCACAAGAAGCTCTGGCGTTAACGATCCCGCGCAGATTGTGCGGCCTTGGGCGACTCCCCGGCCCGCGTTAAGCTTTGACGACGAAGACTCACCGAAAGGGATTCTCGCGGCCTTGCCCATCGACGGCGCCCCGCTCCAGACCGGCTCCAGGCCGGGTCAGGTCTCGTCCTCGACGGGAGCCTTCGGCGCGGCGCATCTGTGGCGGCTGGGCTGGCTGGCGACCGTGATCTTCGCGACCGGCGCGGCGGCCTTCACGCCCGGCGTGGTCGGCGGTCCGGTCTGGCTGGCCCTGGCGGCCGGCGCGGTCCCCGCCCTGGCCGCCCTCGCGGTCGGCGACCGGCGCGACGAGCGCCTGCAATCCCTGATCCTGGTCCTGTGGGCCACCTGCGGCGCGGGCGCGGCGGTGGTGACCGGCGGCGTCTCGGGCGCGATGAGCGCCTGGATCCTGGCCCCGGTGGCGGCCGCTTCGACCCTGTCATCGCCGCGACGCCTGGCCGAGGGCGCCAGCCTCTCCCTGATCGGCGGCGCCGTGGCCGCCCTGACCCAGCTGTCGGGCCTGGCCCCGCCCGCGCCCACCGGCCCCCTGGCCTTCATCCTGGGCTTCCTGTCGGTGGCCACCGTCGGGGTGGGCGTGGCCTCGGGCCTGATCCTCACCCACCGCCGGGCGGGCGAGCGCGACAATCGCCACGTGGGCGAGCTGAACACCCTGCAGACCCTGGTCGACGGCGCGCCGCAGCTGCTGCTGGTCGTGGCCAGCAACGGCCGGGTCAGGACCGTGCGCGGGGCCGCCCCGCGCGGCGTCGCCACCTCCAACCTGGTCAGCGAGGGCCTGGCCTCGGCCGCCGTGGCCGGCGACCGCCAGAAGGTCAGCGCCGCCCTGGCCTCCGCCCTGGACGGCGGCGAGGCCAGCGTCGCCTTCGCCCCGCTGCTGGACCCCACCCGCACCGTCTGCCTGGACCTGCGTCAGGTCTCGCCCGACCTGCTGGTCGGCGTCATGCGCGACGCCACGATCGAGCGGGCCCGCGAGACCGCCCTGCAGCAGGCCCGCGCCGAGGCCGAGGGCCTGGCCGCCGGCCGCGCCCGCTTCCTGGCCAATATGAGCCACGAGCTGCGCACGCCGCTGAACGCCATCATGGGCTTCTCCGACATCATGCGCGCGCGGATGTTCGGCCCCCTGACCGACCGCTACGGCGAATACGCAGAACTGATCCACGAGAGCGGCCGCCATCTGCTGGACCTGATCAACGACGTGCTGGACATGTCCAAGATCGAGGCCGAGCGCTTCGAGCTGCAGCGCGGCGAGTTCGACGCCCGCGAGGCGGTGACGGCGGCCATGCGCCTGCTGCGCGTCCAGGCCGACGCGGCCGGTGTGCAGCTGCGCGGCGTGCTGCCCCCGGGCGAGCTGGAGGTCGACGCCGACCGCCGGGCCCTGAAGCAGATCGTGCTGAACCTGGTGTCCAACGCCTTGAAGTTCACCCCGCGCGGCGGCCAGGTGACGGTCACGGCCGACGGTCACGACGGCGAGTTCGAGCTGGTGGTCGCCGACACCGGCGTCGGCATCAGCCCGGAAGACCTGGAACGCCTGGGCCGTCCCTACGAGCAGGCCGGCGGCGTGGACCAGCGCGCCAAGGGCACGGGCCTGGGCCTGTCGCTGGTGCGGGCCTTCGCCAAGCTGCACGGCGGCGAAATGAACATCGAAAGCCGCCTGGGCGCGGGGACCAGCGTCTCGGTCCGCATGCCGGTGCTGCTGCGGGCCTCGCGTCCGGCCATGGAGGCCCCGCTGCTGGAGCCGATGTCCCTGCCCGAGGTCGAGCCGGAAGAGGCCGAGCTGGGCCCGAACGTCGTGAAATTCGCCCCGCCGCGCTGAAGCGGCTCACCCACTTGCCCCCACCTGGCGGCTTCGCCGCCTGTCCGCCCCCGTAGGGGCGGAGCCTTTGCGCCGAAGCGCTCTTCCCCCTCAGGGGGAAGAGGATCGCGAAGCGATCCGTAGGGGGCAAGTGCTAGCCGCTCAAACCCTACCGCAAAAACGCCCGTCCCGCCGCGAAGTCCCCGACCTCCACATAAGCCCGCCGCACCGTGTCCACGCCGGTCCGGCTGGTGAACACGAACTCCACCGTCGCCGCCTCGCGCGGGTCGAGCCGGCTCATGGCGTCGGCGGCTTCGCGGGGGAAGCGGAACGACAGGCCGGTCTTGGCGCCGGTGGGCAGCAGGGTGACGGGCGCTGTGTCGCGGGTCTCGGCGGCGAACACCCGGCTGGCGTTGCGCGGGGCGGCGTTGGCGGCCAGGCCCTTGGCGTTGCGGGCGTTCAGGTACGGCCCCTGGGTGCGCAGGGTGTCGCGCAGCACCAGGCGGGCGGTATAGGGCTGGGCGTCGTCGGCGAAGGTCGCCACGGCCAGCATGTCGTTGGCCCGGCCCGACAGGCCGAAGACCAGCCGGTCGCGGCCGAAGCCGGCGGGCTGGGACAGCCGCCAGACGGGGATCGTCGCCGAGACCGAGCGGTCGGCCTGCCAGGTGGCCCGGTCGCCGGGATAGGTCATCCGCAGCATGGTCGAATAGCCGTCGAAGGCCTGGCGCACGCGGCCGGCGGCGGTCTGCATGTCCTTGGAGGCGCAGGCCGTCGCCCCGGCCTTGGCGCGGGCGCGCTGCTCCACCGCCTGGACCTGGACCTCGCTGGCGCCCGAACGCAGGGTCGCGCCGCGCGCCTGGGCGCGGGCGGCGTCCAGGGCCGAGCCCACGGCGGGCTTGAACAGCCGGCAGCGCGCGTCGGCCGAGGTCATCAGCGTCCGTTCGTAGAGCTGGTCGGCGGCGGTGGCGGCATGAGCTTGGCCGCAAACGCCGAGCGTGGCGATCGCGACGAAAATCCCTGGCCACCGCGCCGTCATGACCGGCAGAGCCTTTCCCTTTCGAATGAAATTCGAAAGGGGCGAAAAGGCTCTACAATAGGGGGGCGAACGCGCGTAGGCGCGTTCGGCGGTCTTTCTCGACGTCATTTTCTCGTATTCTGCGAGAGCGGTTTCAGCCGGCAGCCTTAGGGCGCCGAGGTTGCGGTTCGGTTAGCGATGCTTCTTTCGACGGATATCTGGGTCGGGGCGCTGATCCGCCGCGCCGAACTGGGCGGGGCCTTCGCCACGGTGGCGCGCAAGGGCGACCCGCGGGCCGGCGCCGTGCTGGTCAAGGCCGTGGACCGCCGGGCCAACACCGCCAAGCTCTACAGCGAGGCCACGCGCGGCGACGGCGAACGCTTCTGGATGCAGCCGGTGCGCTCGGATTTCGAACCGGACCTGGACGCCTATGCCGAGCGGGCCGCGCGGATCGATCCGGACATCTGGGTGGTCGAGATCGAAGACCGCGAAGGCCGGCATTTCCTGACCGAGCCGGTGGAGGCGGAGAAGGGGTAGGGGGGCGAACCTCCACCGGGGTCCACTCAAATGTTGTCATCCCGGAAAGCGCGCAGCGCTTGTCCGGGACCCAGGTGAACCGCAAAGCGCTGGCCCAGTCCCCTGGGTCCCGGACAGCCCCTGCGAGGCTTCCGGGATGACAACCGTTTGGGGCGTCCGGCGATCACCTTGAACAGCGAGAAGGGCGCTACTCCCGCCGGAACGTCGCCACCAGGACGTCGCGCCGCGCCGGCTGGCCCGGCTCCAGGGGGTGGATCGCCGTCACCCCGTGCAGCACGCGGTGGTCGTCGAGGAAGACCGTGTCGCGGGGCTGTTCCAGGGTGAAGGCCCCCAGGCGCGCGCCGTCGTTGGCGTAGATGTCGGTGACGCCGCTGGCCGCGTTGCGGCGCTCGACCAGCATGACGATCACCCAGTCGACGCCGTCGCGGTGCGCGCCCTCCGGCGTGGGCAGGCCCGCCTCGCCCTCGCCGGCCTCGATGCGGAACTGGTGCAGCTCCACGTGCCAGCGGGCGGGCGGATCGGTCGTCAGGGGATGGAACAGCGCCAGGCCCCGCGCCAACAGGGCCCGGGTCACCGGGTGGTCGGCGATGGCGTCGGTGATCGGTTCGAACCAGCGCTGCACCCCGCCGTTGAGGCTGTTGTAGTCGCGGCTCTGGTAGTGGGGCTGGTGCGGCTTGCGCACGACGCCGCCAGAGAGGTCCGGGGCGGGCGACGCGGAGAAGGCCGCGAATCGCCGCCGCCGGTAGCGGCCGCCGTCGGCCATGAAGCGGTCCAGGCCCAGGTCGTTCCAGCTGTCGGCGAAGCGATCCCACCCCGCCACGGCCTCGGGACCCAGCAGGGCGTCGGTGTCGGCCGGGAGGACGCGGCGGAAGCCCGTGTCCCGCAGGTCGGCGGCGATGTCGCGCGCCAAGGCGGCGGAGGGCGTCGTGTCGGACTGGATCAAGCTTGGCCTCCGGCGGAACGAGACTTCCAGATGGGGCGCGAAGGCCGCCGCGCCAAGCCTTGTTCCGTGTCCAGAAGGTTATCCAGGAATCCCAAATCTTACCCCGTTAACCCTGCTCCTAAACCGGACCGAAAGCACGATGCGGCAGGGTGACGCACGTCTCCCCGACGAATCCCATCAGCCGCCGCGAGGCCCCGGCAAGGTCCCTATGCTCTTCCTGCTCAACGACGTCGTCCTTAGCCTCGACGCGGCCGAACTGGCCCCGCCGCTCACCAGCGAACGTTTCGCTCAGGTGTCGCTGAGCTATGTCGCCAAGCTGGGCCAGGAGCTGTACGCGGCCGAGCCGCTGCTGCACCACAAGGACGTCGAGAAGGCCCAGCGCCTGGCCGCCCTGATCATCGCCAAGCAGCCCACCGTCAACGCGGCCCTGTTCATCGCGCCGTCGCGCGGCTGCCTGGTCGAGCAGGTGCAGGTGCGCTACGCGCAGCTGGGGCCGGAGATCATGGGGGCGCTGTTCTCGCGCCAGAAGGCCGGCATCCTGACCAACCTCGAGGCCGACCGCCACGTGTGGCGGCGTCTGGCGGCCTGATCGCCGCACGCCATCCACAGCCTTGGGGCCGCGTTCCGGCCCGGGATTTCCGATCGCCTAGAGGAAGGCGATCAGGCTGAACAGCCAGCTCAGGATCATCGCCACGATCACCAGGCCGGCGAACGCGACGCCGAAGCAGAGGGCGTTGCCTTGAGGGGTGCAGACTCCGCGCTGGTGGCGCGGCTCGTGAACCATAGCCATTGTCGTTTCCTCTCTCGTGGCCGCTCCTCTGACGGAAGTGGTCCACAGTAACGTGAGCATGACTCCAAAACCCCGCACTGACTAGGGTTGTTCCCGGATTTTCAGAAGGTCGGTATGGGCCACGATGTCGCGGCCCGGAGATGACCTTTCGTCACCCTTGCGCCTGGTAGCGCTCACCGCTTAGCTTCGACGTCAAGTTGTGAGGAGGCGTGTTCTTGGGGGGATATCGAGGCGGGCGGCGCATTGCGTCGGCGCTGGTCGCGGCCGGCGTGCTGATGGCGGGGGCGTCGGCGCGGGCCGAGTGGCTGCGGGCCGAAAGCGATCACTTCGTGGTCTACGGCCGCAGCGAGAAGTCGGTGCGCGAGTACGCGACCCAGCTCGAGGACTTCGATTCCCTGCTGCGCCGGCTGCACGGCCGTCCCAAGGACGAGGTCACGCCCCGCAAGCTGCCGGTCTATCTGGTCTCGGGCCTGGGACAGCTGAAGCGCGTGCTGCCCGACGCCCGGGAGGGCATGGCCGGGGTCTATCTGTCGTCGGTGCCGGAGGTCTTCGTCGTGGCGATCCGCGACGGCGCCGGCGAGATGGACCAGAACAAGGGCGACGACACGGTGCTGCACGAATACGTGCACCACTTCATGCTGCAGTACTATCCCAGCGCCTATCCGGCCTGGCTGGTCGAGGGCTACGCCGAATATTACATGACCGCCGACCTGGCCAAGACGCGCATGGTGGTGGGCGGGGTGAACCGCGGGCGGGCCTACAGCCTGACCGAGCCGGGCGGCTGGATTCCGATGCAGGACGTGCTGGGCAAGCGCCCCGGGGCCCTGAAGGAGCGCGAGGTCTACGCCTACTACGCCCAGGCCTGGCTGCTGACCAACTACATCCTGTCCGATCCCGAGCGGCACAAGCTGCTGGCGCCCTATCTGGACGCGGTGCGCGGCGGCGACGATCCGGTGAAGGCCTGGAAGAAGATCTATGGCGACGAGCCGGACGAGCTGCGGCGCAAGCTGCGGGTCTATATGAGCAAGCCGATCCCGGCCGGCGCGCTGCCGCGGACGGGCGCGACGGAGCCGACGATCACCGTGACCCGCCTGACGCCGGGCGCCGACGACCTGCTGCTGGAAGGCCAGCGCCTGAAGCTGGGCGTGTCGAAGGACGATCGGGCCGAGACCCTGGCCGACATCCGCGCGGCCGCCGCCAAGCGGCCGACCGACCGGTTCAGCCAACTGGTCCTGGCCCGGGCCGAGACGACCTTCGGCGACCGCAAGGCCGGCGAGACGATCCTGAACGCGCTGCTGGCCGCCAATCCCAAGGACGAGGAGGCGCTGGTCGCCCTGGGCGAAAGCCGCCTGGGCGCGGGGGAGGAGGGTCCGGCCCAGCGCGAGGCCGACTTCGCCCAGGCCGGCAAGCTGTTCGCCCGGGCCTTCAAGATCAATCCGGACAATCCCGAGACCTTGCACGGCTATGTCGAGGCCCACAGCCTGGAGCCGATGACCGACGCCCTGGCCGACATCCGGGTGCGGGCGGTGGTCCTGGCGCCCCAGGTCGGCCATCTGCGGCTGGACGCGGCCCGGGCCCTGATCGAGGTCAAGGACACCGCCATGGCCAAGGTCGTGTTGACGCCGCTGGCCAGCAACCCGCACGGCGGCGGCGAGGTCGAGGCGGCCCAGGCCATGCTGAAGACCATCGATCCCAAGGCCGCCGACTCCGACAAGGCGCTGGCGCCGACCGAGGCCAGCGAAACCACCGGAGCGGCGCCCAAGCCGGCGGCCAAGACGTCGGCAGAGGGTGACAAGGCGGCCTCGGGGAGCTAACCCCCGGGGATGAGCACCTCCCTCGCCCTCGAGGCCGCCCGTCGGCGCACCTTCGCCATCATCAGCCACCCCGACGCCGGCAAGACCACCCTGACCGAGAACCTGCTGCTGGCCGGCGGGGCCATCCGCGCGGCCGGCGCCGTGCGCGCCCGCGGCCAGGCCCGCCGCACCCAGTCCGACTGGATGAAGATCGAGCGCGAGCGCGGGATCTCGGTGTCGGCCTCGGTCATGACGTTCGACCACGACGGCCTGATGTTCAACCTGCTGGACACCCCGGGCCACGAGGACTTCTCGGAAGACACCTACCGCACCCTGACGGCCGCCGACGCGGCCATCATGGTGCTGGACGCCGCCAAGGGCATCGAGCCCCAGACCCTGAAGCTGTTCGAGGTGTGCCGCCTGCGCGACATCCCGATCATCACCTTCATCAACAAGATGGACCGCGAGGCCCAGGACCCGTTCGAGCTGCTGGACGAGGTCTCGTCCAAGCTGGCCCTGGACCCCGCGCCGCTCTACTGGCCGGCCGGCTCGGGCGGGCGATTCAAGGGCATGCTGGACCTGCGCGGCCAGAAGTTCATCCCCTACGCCAAGAAGAGCTCGACCGACGAGGAGGGCCACCCCGACCCGGTCTCGCTGAAGTCCAACGCGGTGATCCAGTATCTCGACCCCGAGGAGCTGGCCGAGGTGGAGGAGGGCGCCATGCTGGTGTCCGAGGCCGCCAAGCCGTTCGACGTGCAGTCGTTCCTGGAAGGCCACATGACGCCGGTGTTCTTCGGCTCGGCCCTGCGCCACTTCGGCGTCAACGAGCTGCTGGCCGGCATCGGCAGCTACGCTCCCGCGCCGCATCCGGCCAAGGTCAGCAAGGCCGGCGTCGACACCCACGTGGCCCCCGGCGACAGCGAGGTCTCGGGCTTCGTGTTCAAGGTCCAGGCCAACATGGACCCCAATCACCGCGACCGGATCGCCTTCCTGCGCCTGACCAGCGGCCGCTTCACGCGCGGCATGAAGCTGAAGGCCCAGAACACCGGCAAGGCCATGAGCGTCAACGCGCCGATCATGTTCTTCGCCAGCGACCGCGAACTGGCCGAGGACGCCTTCGCCGGCGACGTGATCGGCATCCCCAACCACGGCGTGCTGCGCGTGGGCGACAGCCTGTCGGAGAGCGGGACCCTGCGCTTCGCCGGCCTGCCCAACTTCGCCCCGGAAATCCTGCGCCGCGTGCGCGTGAAGGACCCGCTGAAGGCCAAGCACCTGAAGAAGGCGCTGGAAGGCCTGGCCGAGGAGGGGGTGACCCAGCTGTTCCGCCCGATGATCGGCAGCTCCGACTTCATCGTCGGCGCCGTGGGCCAGCTGCAGTTCGAGGTCATGGCCGACCGCCTGGGCAACGAATACGCCCTGGACGTGATCTTCGAAGCCGCCCCCTACGCCGAGGCCCGCTGGATCAGCGGCGACCGCGCCGACGTCGAGGACTTCACCAACAAGCACCGCTCGGCCATGGCCCACGACATCGACGAACAGCCGGTGTTCCTGGGCAAGTCGAGCTGGGAGATCGGCTATGTGGCCGAGCGCTTCCCGAAGGTGCGGTTCGAGCGGACGAAGGAGCGGGGGTAGGGCCCTGCTCGCTGTCTGCATGCGGTGAAGCCGGCGATGGGCGAAGCGCTGGCGTGCTGAAGGCGGACTTGTCCAAGGTCAGCTAAGGGTGGTTAGCGGACGCCGTGAAAACCCCTCTCTCATAGAGAGAGGGAGGGGCCCGCCGCGAAGCGGTGGGAGGGTGAGAGGTTTCACCGCTAGCCGGAAAATCCAGAGCCGCTGATCCGCGCCTTCGAGACTCCGACAGAGGCTCACCAGGGCCGCCACCGTGGATCGAGCAACTATCCGAAGACCGGCTGAAACAGCCGCGTTTCATTCGGTGAGAGTGTAACCTCTCACCCTCCCATGGCTTCGCCATGGGCCCCTCCCTCTCTCAAAGAGAGAGGGGTCAAGAGGGCTGCCCACTGTCCGACATGGGTCGAAAGCCGACAAAGGCGCCCGGTCTGGATACGGACTTCGGCGTATCGTTGTCCCGCGAAAAACTTATCCCCCTTCTTCCCGGCGTGTTTCTCCAACGATTTCAACGTCAAAAATCCACTTATCCTCCCCCTCTCACGCCGCCGTATGATCAGACCACCTCGAGGCGATGGGGAGGGCGCTAAGGCCTGCGACCTTCGCGGCTTCGGGGGGCGGTCGAGCGGGCGTGCTCGTCGGCGGCGGTCTCGTGAGGGGCCGCGACCCTCGTCATCTGGTGCTGGCCGAGCTCGGAACACGGATACGGCGTTGACGAAGGGGCCGGCGGGGGCGGCAGGCATGGGGTGACCCATGCGTTCCGGAACCGGGCGACGCAAGCCCGGCCCGCCCGTCGGGGGCTAAGATCGGCGCGGTTCGAACAGGACCGAACGCCGGACGCTCCCGGATAACGATCGCGCGGAGCGTCGGTCCTGGTCGAAACGGTATTCCTACAAAAGCTTCCGGGCCTGGCCCGGCGCTCCGCATCCCTCCCCGAACTTCAGCGGCTTTCCGCGTGAGGCGGCGAAGTCGTGGCCAGAACAAGGAAGCGCCATGCCGCGATCCAAGACACGAGCCCTTATCCGCGCCGCCAGGCAGCCGCCTCGCGACCGCAACGATCCCATGGATGACGACAGCGGCCGCACGGCCGCGCGCATGGACTATCTCCGCCGCGACATCAGACGGCGCCTGAAAATGGTCGCGGCGGCTCGGACGGCGCAAGGCGGAGCGCCTTCTGGCGAAGGCTAGGGCGACGTCCACGGCGGTTGAACGCAGATTCCTCATCCTGAGCTTGTCGAAGGGCGAGGAATGCGTTCGTCAACGATGCGGCTGTCCACGAAGCCTAGCCCAGGGCGCTGCGTCCCAGGTCGGCGAAATGCCCGCCCGCGTCCCGCACGCCCATCGCCACCGCCGGGCTATCCATCACCGCCTTGAACGCCGTCTTGAAGGCGGCCATCTCCTCGGGCGTGCCCACCGACACCCGCACGGCGTTGGGCCAGATGGGCCAGGTGCGGCCGATGTAGACGCCTTGGGCCTTCATCGCGGCGATCACGCCCTTGCCGTCGCGGCCGGTGTCGATCATGAAGCAGTTGATCTCGGGCGCGCCGATAACCTTGTAATTGTTGGCTTTCAGCCAGGCCAGGGTGTCGCGGCGAGTGTCGCCGATGATCTTCTTGCGCTCGGCGACCAGGCCCTTGTCCTCCAGCGAGGCGCGGGCGGCGGCCGAGCCGGTGATCGGCATGGCGTTCTGGCCGTACGGCTTCAGCCTGGCCAGCAGGTCGGGCCGCCCCACCGCGAAGCCGCAGCGGATGCCGGCCATGCCGTAGATCTTGGAGAAGGTCCGCAGCACGATCAGGTCCTTGCCGGCGGCCACCAGGTCGAGCGCGTCCTGGGCGTCGGACAGGTGGATATAGGCCTCGTCGACCAGCAGGATCGAGCCGGCGGGCTTGTTGTCCAGCGCCCAGACGATGTCCTGCTTGGCGGTGGTCGTGCCGGTCGGGTTGTTGGGATTGCAGATGTAGATGACGCCGGCGTTCGGATCGGCGGCGACCATCGCCTTGACGTCGTGGGCGTAGTCGGCGGTCAGCGGCACCTTCACCACCTTGGCCTGGCTGGTCTTGGTCGCGTACATGCCCGCCTCGTAGGACGGGTCGGCGGTGACGAAGCTGCGGGTCGGCGAGGTGAAGGCCAGGACGCTGTAGTGCAGCGGTTCGGACGAGCCGGCATAGACCGCCACGTTCTCGAGCTTCAGCCCGTTCTGGGCGGCGAAGGTCATGGCCAAGAGCTCGGTCTCGCCGTAGCGGTCGTAGCGCCCGCCCAGCGGGGCCATGCGGGCGATGGCGTCGCAGGCGGCCTTGGACGGGCCCAGCGGGTTCTCGTTGGCGTTGATCAGCACCGCCCCGGGCGGCGGGATGTTCGGGCCCTGGCCGTGCAGGGCCAGGCCGGTGGGCGGCGCGCCGGGCTTGGCCGGGTCGGCGGCGCGCGCCAGGGCGGCCTCGGTCAGGATCGGCGTGGCGGCCGCCAGGGCCGCGGCCCGCAGGAAGAACCGGCGACCCATCGTTGGGGCGTTCGCCGGCTGGTCGGATTGACGCTGATCCATGGTGGTTCCCCGCGCGTTGTGTGCGCCCGCCTGCCACGGGCTTGTCCAGCACAAGCCCTGGCGTCGGCGAGGGCAAGAGCCGAGCCGGGCGCCAGGCCCGCCTGCCCGCCGCTTGGGCAAAGGTCGTACCGCGGAAGGCCACCGGGGCGGCGATTGCCTGAAGTCCCGGCGTTCGCCACGGTTGCTGTGCAGCTTCAATTCTACTTGACCGCGCATCGGCGCGGGCCGACCCTCCTGCGTTCGTCCGCGCGATTGAAGGGTCGTCTGGAGTGATGCGGGATCAGGGCAAGGGCGGGAGCGGCTGGACGGGGCGTCCGGCGGGACGCCTGATCGGCGGCCTGGCCGCGAGCCTGCTGCTGGCGCTGGCCGGGCCGGCCCTGGCGTGGCAGTCGAGGACGACGCCCGTCGTCACCCCCAGCCCGACGGCCGGCGGACCCAGGACCTATACCGAGTGCGTGCGCGCCTACGCCAACCGGCCGGACGCGGCGACCACCTGCGCGCGCCTGTTCCCGGCCACGGCGCCCGCCGCCTCGACGCCGTCGACCTATACGCCGCCCGCCACCACGCCCGCCTCGACGCCCACGCCCACGGAGACGACCCCGCCGGTCGACATCACGCCCCAGCTGAACAAGCTGATCGACGCCTGGAAGAACCGGCCCAAGACCACGCCCAAGCCGCCCGCCGATCCCCTGGCCGTGATCCCCGACATCCAGGCCAAGTGCGGCGCCTATGCCGGCGCGCCTGAACGGTGGCGGCGCTGCGTCGCCGACGAGTGGCGGACGGCGGGGTTGAAGGGGCAGCCGCCGCTGGTGTTGCAGAACCCTCCCGCCGTCGAGCCGGCCCCGTACCAGCCGCCGGTCACGCCGCCGCCGGTCACACCCCCGGTCCAGCCTCCGGTCGTCCAGTCCACGCCCCCGGTCCAGACGCCGCCGCCGCTGACGCCGGAGACGGTGGAGCCCGAGCCCTTGGTCGCCGCGCCGGTCGCCGTGCCCGAACCGCCGCCGGCCGCGATCGTCCCGCCCCCGCCGGCGCCGCCTCCGGCGGTGGTGCCGCCACCGACGCCCGCGTCTCCGGCGACGCCGATCTGGTTCTGGCTGGCGGCCCTGGTCGCCGCGGCCGGCGCGGGCTTCGGCGTGGCCAAGCTGCTGACCCGGGCGCGGCCGCCGCGCCCCGCCAAGGTCGCCCCCGCGCCGCCCTGTCCGGAGATCGCCCTGGTCGCCGACCCCGGCGTGGTGGTCCTGACGCCCGCCGGTCCGCCCCGGGCCGGCATGGCGGTGTCGCTGCGCGTCGAGCGGGCGGCCGACCGCGACGCCGTTCGCCTGGACTATCCCACGCTGGAGACCGCGCCATGACCGATGCGGCCGCGAACCCCGTCGTCGCCGGGACGACCTGGCGGGCCCTGTTCGCCGAGGACGGCGGCGATCCGCTGGACGTCCTCAAGGACGCGCCTCCCCTGACCCAGGCGATCTCGGACGCCGCCCACAAGTTCCCCAGCGCCTGCTGGGACGACGTCGAGACCGGGTGCCGGGACGAGGTCGGCAAGCTGCTGGACCTGTCGGTGGAACGGGTGCTGTTCGACGGCTGGATGAAGCTGGAGCGCTTCAAGAAATGCGTCGAGGAGTCCAAGGCGCGGCCGGACGACGCCTTCTTCCAGGACCTGGACGACCACCAGATCGCCTCCACCCACAAGCCGCGCATCGAGCTGCGCTACGGCGCGGTCAAGGTGGCCGACCTCGACTTCGAGATCGAGCTGGCCCTGAAGATCAAGGGCGTGCGGCTGGAGGTGCGCGGCGGCAAGGTGGTGTGCGCCACGGCCGGGGTGTTCGCGGCCAGCGCCAAGCTGTCGCTGCACGACCAGGTGCTTGTCGAGAAGGGGACGCCGGAGTTCTCGGCCCCGACCAGGATCCGGTTCGCCTAGGACGGGGCTTCTCAGGCGGGCGAGGCTGGTGCAGCTTGCCGCCGCCAGTTGGGGAATCGCATGCCGTTCATGATCACCTTGCTCGCCGCCGCGCTGTCGGCGGAGACGCCGGCGGGCGAGGTTTCGCCCAAGGTGCCGTTCCAGCTGCTCCTACCCGCCGAACGGTTCTACCCCGACGTGGCCCAGCGGATGGAGGTCGAGGGGTGGGCCGTTCTGCGCTGCACGCCCCAGGCGGACCGCACGTTCGCGGATTGCGGGGTGACGGGCGAGGGGCCGGGCGACGTGGGGTTCGGCCAGGCCGCCCTGCGCATGGCGCCGTATCTGCGCGTGGCCCTGAAGGGCAAGGCTCTGGACACCGTCGTCGGGCGACCGGCGGAGATGACCCTGCGCTTTCAGGTCCCCGCTTCGGAGCGGGCCCCGACAGGGGTGAAGGCGCCGGCGGCGGCCGTCGTGGACGCGGCCCGTCCGCTGGGCGCTCCCTCGGACGGCGTCGCGACCGTGGTCTGCCATGCGTCGTTCGCCGGCGGCGGCCCGCTGACGGACTGTTCGTCAGGTTTCCAGGCGCCCAGGGACGCCGGCTTCGGCAAGGCCGCGGTCGACCTGGCCGCCAGCGCCTATGTCTCCACGCTGGGAGCCGCGCCGCGCCGCGTCCAGGCGTCGCTCTACCTGTCCGACACGACGGGCACGAACGGCTCGTCGATCCGGTCGCCGGATCGGAGCCTCGGCGTGCGGTGGCCGGAGGGCGTGTGGGCCGATCTCGTCGCGCCGGCCGGAAGCGCGCGGACCACCCAGGCGGCCAACCCCGCCGTGTTCGACTGCGATCTGGACGCCAAGGGCGCTTTGTCGGCCTGCACGCCTCAAGGTCAGCTCCCGGCGGAAGCGGCGGCCGCGTCCCAGGCGCTGCTCAGCCAGGCGATCGTCGAGCGCAAGGTCTATTTCAACGTGGTCTGGTCCGGCCGCTAGGCCGTCGGTCGAACCTGTCGTCGTTCAGGAGTCCTCATGTCCCGTCTCGCCATCGGCCTGGTCGCCCACGACGACAAGAAGGCGGCGCTGGTCGACTGGTCGGTGGCGCACCAGACCTTCCTGTCGCGGCATACGCTGTACGCCACGGGCACCACGGGCGGGCGCATCCTGCAGGCCCTGCCGGACCTGGACCTCACCCGCCTGAAGAGCGGTCCGCTGGGCGGCGACCAGCAGCTGGGCGCCCTGCTGGCCGAGGGGCGGCTGGACCTGCTGGTGTTCTTCGTCGACCCGCTGTCGCCCCAGCCGCACGACGTAGACGTCAAGGCGCTGATCCGGATGGCGACCCTGGCCAACATCCCGTTCGCCTGCAACGTGGCGACGGCCGACCTGATCGTGGCCGGCCGTTGAGCCCGTCCTAGCTGGTCGGCGTGGCCGGGGCGACGGCGGCGGCCGGGGCCGGCGCGGTCACCGGGGCGGCCGCCGGGGCGGCTTCCGAAGCGGGCGCGGCGGCGGGGGCGGCTTCCGTGGCCGGCGCGGCCGTGGTGGCGGCGACCGACGCGGCCGGAGCGGCCGGCGCGACAAGCGCGGCGCCCACCTTGTCGGCGATCTGCGCCCAGCAGGCCTTGCGGGCGTCCTCGTCCATCTTGTCGAGGGAGTCGTGGAAGTGAGGGTCCTTGATCTGGTGGTAGTTCGGGATCCGGCCCGCCACCTCGGCGTCGCAGCTGAAGGTCTGGCCTTCGACGACCACGTCCATGTGCGAGACGAAGTACAGCGGCACCGTCGCCGGCGCGGCGAGGCCGAAGGTGAAGCCGGCCTTCAGGGAGTCGCCCCACAGGTTGCCCTGGTCGATACGGGTCTTGTCCACGAAGCTGGCGGTGACGACCACCGAGCGCGGCGCGGCCTGGCCGGCGGCGCGGGTGCGCAGGTCCTCGGCGGCGAAGCGCACGAACTTGACCAGGTTGCGGCCGTCGACGGTGTTCAGGGGCACGGCCAGGCCGCGCTCCTTGCGTTCGGCCCGGGATTCGCCGGGCACGGGCATGGTCGAGTACCAGCCCATCCCCGAACCGGCGTCGGCCGCCTTGACCGTGACCTTGAGGGTGGGGCCGTCGGTTTCTTCATTGAGCGGCAGGCTGATGGTCTGGCCGGCGACCAGAGTCTGCTTGGCCGCCTGGGCCGGGGCGGCGACCAGGGTGAGGGCGGCGGCGGCCAGGGCGGCGATCGAGATCGACGAGCGAAGCATGTTCATGAGAGGTTTTCCTGAAGATCAGTTGGCGGCGAGTTGGACGCGCAGGGCCTTGGCCCGGGCGGTGAACTCGGTGGATTCGGCCTTGAGGGCGGCGATCGCCGCCTCGTCCTGTTCGACCACGTCGGCCAGGAGCGGCATGAAGGCGGTGATGGTGTTGCCTCCGGCCCCCAGGGTCAGGGCGACGCTCAGGACCGTGGCCACGCCGGCGGCGGCGCGCTGGTTGTTGCGGGACTGCTTATCCTTCACGAGCTTGGCTTCGTAGACCTTGATCAGGCGGGCGCTTTCGGCGGCCGCGGCGTCGTAGTCGTCGGCGGCGCCGGCGAAGGCGATCTTGGCGGCGGCGGGATCGCTCTTGCGGGCCGCGTACTGGCCCCACCAGTCGGCGGCCAAGGCGTTGGCGCGGAACGACATGTCCTGGACCAGTTCGGACTTCGCGGCCGCTTCGTCCGGCTTGAACTGGATGCGGGCCGGCCGGAAGCCGCGCGCCATCAGGTAGTCGGCGTTCGAGCGTTGATGGTTCTGGGCCGCCATCATCAGGACGTTGGCGCCCGAGACGGTGGTGACGCCGGTGTCCTTGGTGGCCGCCAGCAGCAGTTCGAGCACCTTGCGGGGCTCGCCCACATAGGCCGCGTAGTGCAGGGGCGCGGCGCCGGACGTGTCGGCCAGGTTGGGATCGGCGCCCGCCTTGAGCAGCAGGCTGACCATGGCGACCTGGCCGTCGGTGTCGAGAACCTGGGGCGCGCGGAGGACGGCTTCCATCAGCGGGGTGCGCCCGCCCTGGTCGGCGGCGTTGATGTCGGCGCCCTTGCCCAGCAGGAACTGGACGACCTCGGCCTGGCTGGTCGGATTGCGCAGCGCGGCCAGCAGCGGCGTGGCGCCGCTCTTGTCGCGCAGGTCTACGCCGGCGCCCTTATCGGCGAACTTCTGCATCAGCGAGAGGTCGCCCTTGGCGGCGGCGTGGAAGAAGGCCGAGCGGCCTTCGGTATCCACCTCGTCGATGGCCGCCCCCGCGGCCAGCAGCTTGTCGATCTTCTTGATGTTCTGGTCGGCGGCGGCCTTGGCCAGGTCCGCCGCGGCGAACGCCGGCCCCGCCGAGGCGACGAACAGCAGCACGGCCGCGCCCACGGCGGCCGTCGAAACGGTGTTACGCAATTGATCCCCCTAGTACACATCCGTTTCAGCACGGACATGTTTCCACCCCAGGTTTCACCCTAGGCGGAAAGGCGGAACACGCGCAAGACGGTCAAGCTTCTCGATCCACTGGATTTTAGTGGGCTCGGATGGAGGCGATCAGCCGGGGAACTTCATCAGGTTGGGCCGGGGGATCGCGGCCTTGAAGGTCCCGCGCGTCTTGGCGGTGTCGAGGCCGAAGTCGGCCCAGGCCTTGAGGAAGCCGGCGACGGGCGTCGTGTCCGGCAGCGGCGCCAGGCTCAGCACGGGGCGGGCGGCCAGCAGGGCGCGGGCGGCGGCCCAGGCCTCGGGTTCGGCCGTGGCCCAGGCGCCGTCGGCGGTCACCAGTTCGGCGGCCAGGTCCGGATCGGCGAAGTGCAGGGTGACGGCCGTGTCGGCCGGCAGGTCGGCCACGGCGCCCAGCGCCTCGATCACCCCGGTCAGCACCATCTTGATCCCGGTGGTCCGCCGCTCGCCGCCGGCCGCGCCCGCCAGGCTGTCGTCGGCGTTGCGCCGCACGTGGGCCCAGCCGCCGTAGCCGGGATCGGGTTTGCAGAGCGAGGCGGTCCAGAGATCGACGGAAGCGGTCATGGCCCTTGTTTAGAGCCGGGTCCCGAAACTGGCCAGGGGGGGGCGGAGGGGGAGGGCGGTCGCGTGACGAACGTCGTTCTCCCAGGCATGCTCGGCCCGCGCACATCGAGTCGGAGCCCGCCATGCTGGATCTCGTCCTGGCCGTCCTGCACCACCTGCTGATCCTGTCGCTGGCCGGGCTGATGATGGCCGGCTTCGTGCTGGTTCGGCCGGGCTTGAGCGGCGGGGCGCTGAAGACGCTGGGCGGGATCGACGCCAGCTACGGCGGGACGGCGGTGCTGATCCTGGTCGTGGGCTTCAGCCGGGTCTTCCTGGGCGCCAAGGGGGCGGACTTCTATCTGCACAACCCGGTGTTCTGGGCCAAGATCGCCGCCTTCGCGGCCGTCGGGCTGCTGTCGATCCAGCCGACGATCTCGATCCTGAAATGGCGCAAGCAGGCCGCCGCCGACCCCGCCTTCGTCCCGTCCGACACCGACGTCGCCAAGGTGCGCAAGGTGATGCTGGTCGAGCTCCTGGTCTTCGCCCTGATCCCGATCTTCGCCGCCGCCATGGCGCGCGGCTACGGCCTCTAGCCGCCGTTCGGACCCCGCTCGGGCGGCGGTCCGACGGCTGGGCCGGAACAGAAGGTAAACCCGGTCTTAAAAACTATGGTTAACGTCATTTTCACTTGAGTGAACAATGTTCTAACAAGTGCGGCGACGCTCGCTCTCCCGCTCGGATCCGGTAAGCAAGAAGTGTGCCAAATCGGTGCAGAAACAGGGGTTTGAGGGGTATTCGGGAACGAAGTGTAAACACGACCCAAATATTTATGGTTAACGCCATCTTCAGACCTATTAACCGCTTGTTAAGCGCGTTGGCTCCGGCTTTGCTACTCGTGCGTTGAACCCTTGCCGGACGTCCCGGCGTGGGACGGTCCGTGTGCGGAGTGCGCAGCGATGTTTGATTTCGGTCGTGATCTGAAGAAGCTCTTTGGAGTCGACGCCGGAGCGCCCGCGAGGGCGGCGGCGCATCGCGACGGACTGACCGGCGGCGACACCTCGCTGCTGGAGCTGCTGGACCTGAGGCTGCTGGTCAACGAGGCCCGCTCGGCCGACGTGGCCGCCGGCCGGATCGGCGCCAAGGACCGCGGCCACCGTCTGCTGGAGGCCGCCGTGGTCTGGCGCGAGCTGGCCCGCCGCTCGGGCGACGCCGCCGCCCTGCGCAAGGGCGCGGCCCAGGCCGAGGCCGCCGCCAAGATCTTCGAAGCCGAGCACAAGACCGACAGCCTGGCCGCCGCCCGCTGCGAGCAGGCGACCCTGGCGGTGCTGGGCGCCGACCTGTTCGGCGACGAGGGGCTGCACGCCGCCGCCGGCGCCACCCTGACCCTGGCCAAGACCGCGCCGGGCCACCGCTGCGCCATGGCCGAGGCCCTGCTGGCCGGGCTGGAGGGCCGCGTGGCCCTGGGCGAGAACGACATCGACCGCGCCCTGGCCGCCGCCGAGGCCTTCGAGGCGCCGCTGCGGGGCCTGTCGGCCGCGCGCCGGGTCAAGGGCGGGGCCTCGCGCCTGCTGCTGGCCGACCAGCGCGCCGCCCGCGTCGAGCTGCTGCTGGCCTGCGCCGCCCGCCTGAAGGACCGCGCCCTGACCGAGGTGGCCCTGGAAGAGGCCAAGGCCGCCGAGGCCGGCCTCGATCCCGATTTCGAACCCCTGGCCTGGTCGCGCCTGGAGTCCCTGCGCGGGACGGCCCTGGTGCAGCTGGGCGAGCTGGACGGCGAGATCAACCACATCGCCGACGGCGTCGAGGCCCTGGCCGCGGCGCTGGAGCCGGTCTCGGCCGACCACAGCCCGATGGACTGGGCGCGCGGCCAGGCGGCCCTGGGCGCCGGCCTGCAGGCCATGGGCGAGGCCACCACCTCGGACCGCTGCTTCGAGCGGGCGGTCACCTGCTACGACCGCGCCTCGCACATCCTCAAGACCCAGCCGGCCCTGGCCCTGCGCGCCGTGGTCGCCAACAACCGCGCGCTCAGCCTGGCCCGCTGCGCCGAGCTGACCGCCGACCTGGCCGTGCTGGACGCCGCCGAGATGGCCTTCAAGGCCGAGCTGGCCTCGACGCCGGGCGCCCGCGACCCGGCCGCCTGGGCCGTGACCCAGATGAACCTGGCCCGCCTCTACGAGGCCCGGGTCGAGATCACCGGCCGCGACGACGGCCGCCTGGACCGGGCCGCCATGGCCCTGGCCAGCGCCTTCGACATCTTCGCCGAACTGGGCCTGAGGTCTCTGACCGACCTGGCGGCTCAGGGGTTGCAAAGGGTGAAACAGGCGCACGCCGCCTGACCCAAAATGAAACCGGACGGCCTCGAACGGGCCGGACCCAAAGACCAGTAGGGAAGACCCAGTGATCGCTTCGTTGCTCGCCGCCGCCGCTGTCTCGATCGTTCCGCCCCCTGTCGCCGACCAACCGGCGGTGACCCAGGTCAAGGACGTCCAGCCCCAGATCGCCGAAGCCATCCTCAGCTGCATGGTCAAGCGCGACGGCGGCCTGACGGCCTGCTCGGTGCAGAGCGAATTCCCCGCCGACATGGGCGTGGGCAAGGCGGCCGTGACCATGGCCTCGCAGTTCCAGGTCGACCTGATGGGCCCCGACGGCAAGAGCCGCGCCGGCTCGTTCATCGACGTCCCGGTCCGCATCCGCATCCGCTAGGGCGCTTCCCCGGCTCGACCCGAAGCGCGACACCGCCTAGCTTGGCCGCGTAGCGTTTCGGGGGACGACATGGGTCAGGGTTGGGGCGAGGCTTTCAGGGACGTGGACGTCTCCCGGGCGATCTATCTCCTCCTTTATCTGTTCATCGTCGTCCTGGGCATGCGCGGCCTGTCGCCGAGGGTGCGCCGTCGCGCCGAGCCGCCGCGCTGCAGGGCCTGCGACACGCCGCTGGGCGCGGACGCCACGCCGCAGGGGCCGTGGGGCGGCTGGGCCTGCGGATCGTGCGGCGGTCCGGTGGAACCCGCCGTCGAGCCGCCGCCCCGGACCGGCCTGCGCGGCTGGATGGACCGGTATCCCTGGGCGATCTACGGCGCCGTCTGGGGCCTGCTGATCTGGGGGATGCTGGCGGGCCGCGATCTGTGGCTGCACCAGCCCACGCCCGATCTCCTGACCTTGCCTCTGACCGTCGTGGGCGGCCTGGGCGTCGGCTGGCTGTTGACCCTCATGCACGCGCGCCGGGGCTAGGCCTCACCAGCCCGGCGGAGGGCGGTCGTCTTCGGGCGGCGGCGCATAGCGATCCTCGTCCCGCCGCTCCTCCTCCCAGCGTTCGCGGTCGCGTCGGGCCTGTTCCCAGGCGTCGCGGGCCTCGCGGTCGCGGCGGGCCCAGCGCAGCTCCTCCTCCCAGCGCCGGCGCTGGGCCTCCTCGTAGCGGTCCCGCCGCCAGGCGTCGCGTTCCCAGCGGTCGTCGACCGGTTCGGGCGGCGGCGCGAGGTCTTCCTCCGCCCCCTCGTCGATCTGGGCGACCTGCATCGGCGCGGGCCGGGCGGGCTTCGGCTCGGGCCGCACGGGCGGCGTCCTGACGAACAGGGCCTCGCGGCCCTTGGCCATGGCCCGGGCGGCTTCCGACAGGCCCACGTCCAGGGGATTGGCCAGCGGGCCGGCGCCCGCGACCAGCGCCTTGGGCGGCTGGACCAGGCGGATGCGCAGGCCGCCGTCGCCGCTGGCCTCGGCCGGCGGGTCGGGCCGTGTCAGGGCGGGCCAGAGGGCCGCCGCCACGGCGGCCGTCGTCACGATCCCGGCCACGACCACGCCGGCCGCCAGGGCTGTTTTCTTTTTGGGCGGTTCCACTAGGGCGCTCCGGAGACGGAAGGCCCCTCGACGGGAAGGGAACGACGGCGGACGGCGCCAGTTCCCGGCGATGGGGATGCGCCGATCCGGTCAGCCGGAGGTCTTGCGGTCCCGGAAGCGGCGCGCCAGGAGTTCGACGGCCGTGTTGGCGAACGTCCACAGCAGCATCGCATAGATGGCGGCCACCACGGCGTACATCGTCCAGAACCCGGCATCCATGCTCAAGGTGCTGTAGCGGCCCCGCTTCGAATTGTAGAACGTCGTCACGTTGCGCCACGCCTTGGCTTGACCGCTGGGCGTGACCAGGTCGCGCTGTCCCAGCCTGGCGTGGGTGATGATGTTCCTCTGCACGCCGCCCGTAAGCGTCTCGGTGTGGTAGGCGACGGTGAGGCGATAGGTCTGGCCCGGCGTCAGTCCCGGCTGGTGCAGGCACAGCTCGTCGTACGGCCAGGGGCCGCAGTACAGCGAGACCCACCGCCCGTCCGACATCCGCAGGGAATAGTCGCCCTTGCTGTCGGGATCCCAATGGTTCGAGATCCAGACGTCGCCTTCCACCGCCTTCTGGGCGGCGGGAACGACTACCGGCTTCGGGGAAAGCAGGCCGGCGACGGGGCCGAGCGCCTCGTTGTCCAGGATGACCAGCCCGAAAAGGCATGCCGCCGCCCGCCAAAGAAGGCTCTGGGCGCTTTGCTCGGAAATGGGGATGCGTTTGCCGGCGATCATCGGCCCGTGGACTACAGGGGTTCGCGTCAGGCGGACAGTCGAAACGCTCCGGCCTAGGCCGCCGCCACGTCGCCCGTCGTGCGGCGCATGCGCCAGAAGCGGAGGGTCCGCAGGGCCGTGTCGCGGGGCAGGGCGGCGTAGAGCTCGCCATAGGCCTTGGCCTTGCCCATGGCGTTGTCGTTCGGGTCCAGGATCAGCAGGGCGAAGGTCAGGAACAGGGCGCGGTCGAAGTCCGCGGCCTTGCAGACCACCGACAGGGCGTCCAGCTCGCGGCGCTCGATGATCTTGCGGGCGGTGTGGAAGTCGATGTCGGCCAGCTCGGCCAGGGCCACCAGGAACTGGCTGGTGCGGTTGGCGCGCAGCATGGCGACCAGGGCCTGGGGCGTGATGGCGCCGCGCCGCTTCAGGGCCACGATCTCGTCGACCGCCGCCTGGTAGTCGTCGGGCAGGGCGCCGTCGCCGGCGGCGACGCGGTTGCGGCCGGCCTTCAGCGCGGCCTCCAGGATGGCCGGATCGACATTGGCGTTGCGCTCCATGATCCGGTCGCGCAGGCGCGCCTCGGCCACGAAGTACATCTCGTTGAGCAGGTCCATCGGCATGGCCTTGCGGTCGATGACCGCCTCGTGCAGCTCGGGATTGGCCGCCGCGCGGTCGACCGCCGCCTCGTGGGCCTCGCGCGACAGCACCGCGCCCTCGTTGCGCAGCAGCACGCCCAGGGTGGTGTCGTCGCCGCGCTCGACGATGGCGTCGGACACCAGGCTGGGCACGACCGGACGCTGCGAGATGGCCCGCAGGTGGTCCTGGCCCTGGGTGCGGGCCACGTGCAGCAGGTCGGCCTCGCTGAGCTGGGGCGCGCCTTCCAGGATCGGACGGGCGATGGCGATGCTGTCGCTGGCCAGGGCCCGGGTCAGGGCCGGCGGCGGAGCGGCGGTCTGGCCCAGGCGCTCGGCCAGCTCGATGCGCACGGCCTCTTCCATCTCGCCGGCCAGCTGGCCCATCACGTCGTCGAACAGGCCCATCTCGACGTCGCCGTGACCCTCGCCCGTGAAGAACAGGTCGGTGACGCCGCGCAGCAGTTCGCGGCGGCGGGCGCTGGAGGGCTCGTCGGCCAGGGCGATGAGGTCGTGGAGGCGCGACTGGATCACAGGCCTTCGTTCCGGGTCTTGGCGCGGCGGGCCGCGCTGTCGTCATCGTCGTTGTCGTCGTCGCCGCGCGCGCCGGCCGCCAGCCAGTCGGCCGAGCCGTGCATCGGCACGGCGTCCTTGGGCTCGGGCGGCGGTTCGGTCGCGGCGACCAGGACGCGGTTGTCGGGGCCCGGACGCGGCGCGGCGTCGGGCGTCAGGCCGTAGTCGCGGTCCACCGAATAGAAGCGGGCTCCGGCGGCGGCGCCCGAGGTCGCGGCGACCGGCTGGGGCGGCGGCGGAGCGGGCGCGACGCGGGCGCTGCGATAGGTGGACCAGTCCTTGACGGGGGCGGCGGCGGCCTGAGGCGGCGCGGCGGCGGCCGGCGCGGGACGCGGCGGGGCGTAGAGGCTGGTCGGCGTCGCCTGGATGGCCGAAGGGACGGTCGCGGGCGGGGCCTGGTACGCGGCAGGCGTCTGGTAACCGGCCCAGGCGGCCATGGGCGCGGGTTGGGCCGGCGCCGAGGTCGCGGGCGCGGCCGGGGCGACCTGGCCCTGACGCTTGTTGGCCCAGCCCAGCATCGGGCCGTCGTAGCGCGTGGCGGCGGCGGCGGACGCCTGACGGGGCGTGGTCGGGCCGTAGCGGCTCTCGCGCGCGCCCTCGGCGTACGCCGGGGCGGCGACGCAGAACAGCACGGGCAGGAGCAGGGCGAGACGCATGAACCGGTCCGACAGAGGCGCGGGATCGGCTGGATTGATAGGCGCTCGGGCTTAATCTTGGCCTAACGCGGCCCGATCCCGCGCCCCTTGTGTCACTTATGCGACTCTCGGGCGCATCCGGTTCAGCGGCCGCGCCACCAGGCCAGCAGGCGGCGCTCGATCAGGCTCAGCACGCCGTGCAGCGCCACGCCCAACACGGCCAGGACCGCCAGGGCGGCGAACACCCGTGCCGTCTGCAGCCGGTTGGACGCTTCCAGCAGGCGCCAGGCCAGGCCCTGGTTCCCGCCCGAGCCGGCCACGAACTCGGCGACCACGGCCCCGACCACGGCCAGGCCGGCGGCCACCTTGTGACCCTCCAGCAGGGCGGGCACGGCCGAGGGCAGGCGCAGCCGCCACAGGCGCTGGGTCCGCCGCGCGCCGTAGAGGTCGAACAGGCGCGACAGGTCCGGATCGACGGCCTTCAGGCCGGTCAGGGCGCCCGAGAAGATCGGGAAGAAGGCCGCCACGGCCGCCAGGGCGACCACGGCGCGCTGCGGATGCTCGATCCCGGCCCAGATGGTCATCAGCGGGCCGATGGCCACCAGGGGCGTGACCTGCAGGGTGACGGCCACCGGGCGCACGGCGTCCTCGACGACGGGGTTCAGGCTGACCAGAAGGGCCAGGCCGCAGGCCAGCAGGCTGGCCAGGACCAGGCCGACCAGGGCGGTGGACAGGGTGGTCCAGGCGCTGGCCAGCAGCAGCGGCCAGCCCTCGGCCAGAGCCGTCCCGATCGCCGATGGCGCGGGCAGCAGGTAGACCGGCACGCCCAGGACGCGGCAGGCGGCCTCCCAGGCGGCCAGCAGCAGAAGGATCAGGATCGCGGGGGCGAGCAGCTTCATGCCGCCGCTCCCACGCCCGTCGCCAGCAGCCGCGACACCGCCTCGGCCGTCTCGCGGAAGGCCGCCGTGGTGCGGAAGCCCGGCGGGCGGACCACCGGGCCATCGACCGCCACCTCGCCGGCGATCCGGCCGGGGCCGGCGCTCATCACCACGACGCGGCGGGCCATGTAGACGGCCTCCTCGACATTGTGGGTGACGAAGACCACGGCCGGGGTCAGCTCGGCCGCCAGGGCCAGGACGTCGTCGGCGAGGGCGCGGCGGGTGATCTCGTCCAGGGCCGCGAACGGCTCGTCCAGCAGCAGCAGGCGCGGGCGGGTGACCAGGGCGCGGGCCAGGGACGCGCGCATGGCCATGCCGCCCGACAGCTGGGCGGGGCGGGCGGCCTCGGCGCCCTTCAGCCCGACCTTGGCCAGGGCCTCGACCGCCTGGGCGCGGGCCTGGGCCTTGGGCGCTCCGGCCAGTTCCAGCGGCAGGGCGACATTGGCCGCGGCGCTCATCCACGGGGCCAGGGTGGGGGCCTGGAAGACGACCGAGGTCTCGCCCCGTCCGGCGGCCCGGGCCACGGTCCCGCGCGTGGGCGCCTCCAGCCCGGCCAGCAGCCGCAGGGCCGTGGACTTGCCGCAGCCGGACGGCCCGACCAGGGCGACGATCTCGCCGGCGTTCAGCGCCAGGTCGACGGGCCCCAGGGCGCGGCCGCGTCCGGGATAGTCGACCTCGACCTGTTGGAGGGACGCGATCACCTCCGGCGTCACTTGGGCAGGAAGTCCAGCGTGTAGGCGCTCTTGTAGTCCATGTCCTTGGGGTAGACGCCCTGTTCGGACGCCACCTTGAAGAACTCGGCCCAGCGGGCGTCGTCCATCTTGCCCACGCCCTGGCGCGGCACGATGCCGTAGCTGCGCATCTTCTCGCGCGCCTGGTCCAGGACGTCCTGGGTCATTTCTGGATTGTCCTTGAGGATCAGGGCGTCGCCCGGCTTGGCGTCGCCGTACAGGTACGACGTCCAGCCGGCGGCGGTGGCCTCGACGAAGGCCTTCACGGCGGCCGGGTTCTTGTCGATCAGGGCCGTCGGGACCAGGGCGAACGAGGCGTAGGCGGGATAGCCGTCGTCGGCCAGCAGGAAGACCTTCGGCGTGATCTTGCCCTCCTTCTGGATCAGGTAGGGCTCGGAGGTGGCGTAGCCCTGCTGCACCACGCTCTTGTCGGCCAGGAAGGGGGCGGCCGAGTAGTTGTACTTGCGCACCTGGGCGTCGGTGAAGCCGTGCTTGGCCTTCAGCCACACCCAGAAGGCGGTGATCGAGGCGTCCGACAGCAGGATCGGGTGGCCCTTCATGTCGGCGATCGAATTGATGCCCACGCCGTCGTGGGCGATCAGCACCTGCGGGTCCTTGTCCATGAAGGCGGCCACGGCTTTGACCGGCACCTTCTCCTTGGCCAGGTTCAGCACGATGAAGCTGTTGGAGCCGACGCCGACGTCGACCGCGCCGGTGGCCAGCAGCTGGGGCACGTTCACGCCCGGACCGCCCTGGATCAGGGTCACGTCCAGGCCGCGCTTGGCGTACTCGCCGGTGGCCACGGCCTGGTAGTAGCCGCCCAGTTCCGCCTCGCCCTTCCAGTCGGTGGCCAGCTTCAGCGCCGTGCGGCCGGGGGCCTCTTGGGACGACTGTTGCTTGGCGGGAGAACAGGCCGCCAGGGCGGCGCAGACGGCCAGCACGGCCAGGCGCAGGATCTTCATCGTCGTGTCCCCGAATAGAGCGGGGAGGTTAGTGGGGCAGGGCGGTAGAGGGAAGAACCTACTTCCTGGCCAGCCAGCGATTCACCTTGGCGTACAGCACCTCGCGCTGCACCGGCTTGGCGACGTGGTCGACCATGCCGGCGGCGTAGCAGCGCTCGACCTGCTGGGGCAGGGCGTCGGCGCTCATGGCGATGATCGGCACCTCGCCGGCCCCGCCGTCCAGCGCCTTGATGGCCCGGGTGGCGGCCAGGCCGTCCATCTCGGGCATGTGGATGTCCATCAGGATGATGTCGAAGCCGCCGCGCGCGGCCTTGGCCACGGCCTGCTCGCCGTTGTCGGCGGTCTCGACCTCGCACCCGACCAGGGTCAGCAGGGCCGCGCCGATCTCGCGGTTCATCGGGTGGTCGTCGACCAGCAGGATGCGGGCCGCGCCCGGCGCGGCGGCGGGCTCGGGCTGGCCGGCGTCATAGGCCTCGACCTGGGGCGCCTGCAGTTCCACCCAGAAGGCCGAGCCGTGGCCCTGGGCGCTGTCGACGCCGATCCGGCCGCCCATCAGCTCGACCAGCGCCTTGCTGATCGCCAGCCCCAGGCCCGCGCCGCCGTAGGGGCGGCTGGCCGAGCTGTCGACCTGGCTGAAGCGCTGGAACAGCCGGCCCTGGTGTTCGATGGGAATCCCGACACCGGTGTCGATGATCTCGAATTTCAGCCGGTCCTCCAGCTCGCCGGGCTCCACGGTGAGGCAGGCGCGAATGCGGCCGGCCTCGGTGAACTTCACCGCGTTGTTCAGCAGGTTCAGCAGCACCTGGCGCAGGCGCAGGCCGTCCAGGTCGTGCAGGCCGCCAACCGGGTCGTTGACCTCGACCTCCAGGGTCAGCCGCTTGTTCTCGGCCTCGGGGCGGATGATGCCGACCGCGTCGTGCAGCACCGCCGCCGCCGAAGTCGGCTGGAACAGCAGCTCCACCTGGCCCGCCTCGACCCGCGAGAAGTCGAGGATGTCGTTGACGACGGTCAGCAGGGCGGTGCCGGCGCTGTCGATCAGGCCCAGCTGGCGGCGGACGTCGGGCGGCAGGTCCTTGCGTTCGACCAGCAGCTGGGAGAAGCCCAGCATGCTGTTCAGGGGCGTGCGGATCTCGTGGCTCATGGTGGCCAGGAACTCGGTCTTGGCCTCGTTGGCGGCCAGGGCCCGGGCGCGGGCGGCGCGGGTCAGCTGCTCGCGGCGCACCAGCAGCCGGCGCAGGCGCTCCTGCTGAGCCAGGGCCAGGCCGGTGGCCAGGCTGGTGACGAACAGCACCCCGACGAAGATCTGCACCAGGCGGTTCTGGTGGGCCTGGGACCAGTCGGTCGAGATCTGCGGTCCCCACAGGCCGTGGACCGTCAGCGGGATGGCGACGCAGGCGACGATCAGCGAGGCCTGGGCCGCGCCGCGCGGGCCCAGGCGGAAGGCCGTCAGCAGGGCGACGGGGAACAGCAGGAACGGCGCGGGGATGCCCCGGGCGTGGAACACCAGCGCGGTCAGGGCGGCCATCAGCAGGCCCAGGCCCCACGGCTCCAGCGGCGAGCGCTGGAAGGTGCGGCGGTGCTCGCTGTCCAGTAGGACCAGCACGGCCGGCAGCACGATCGACATGCCCAGCACGCCGCACAGGAACCAGTCGGTCAGGACGGACACGAACGGCATGCCGTAGCCCAGGGCCAGCACCGCGGCGGCGACCGCGGCCATCAGCAGCGTCACGGGCGCGGTCAGGGTGGTCAGCAGGGCCAGCTGCCGCATGGTCCGCACGCGCGGCGTTCCGCCGAAGAAGCGTCGGGTCACGCGCCAGACCAGCAGGGCCTCGCCGACGTTGACCACGGTGGAGAGGATCGAGCGGCCGATCCCGTCGCCGACCAGCAGGTCGATGATCATGTGGCCGACCACGGCGATGACCGTCAGGAGGGTCCGCCGCCGCGGGTTCAGCACCAGCAGGCCGCCGGCCAGCAGGGCGTTGGTCGGCCAGAGGGTGGCGACGCCGAGCGCGTTGCGGGTCAGGAAGTCGCTGAAGGCCTGGCTGGCCAGCAACGCCACGGCCAGGACGAACAGGATCCGGTCCTGCCGCCGCTGTTCCTGATGGGCGACGTTAGCCTGCATGGTTTTCCCGTTCCCCGGACGGGAGGAATACGCGAACAGGGCCTTTGCGTTTCCTCGATACGAGGCGCTGTGACGCTTTGCCGCATCCTAAGGTGAAGTTCAATCCCGTTGAGGTTGCGGGTCGTCCCGATGCAAGACCTCGCGCCGCCGCCAGGCGTCGATGCGGGTCATCAGCGGGGTGGCGGTGACGCCGTGGACCAGGATCGAACACAGCACCACGAAGCCGGTGATCGCCCACAGCCGGTCCCAGCCGTGGAAGTCGCCGTGATTGAGGCCGTAGGCCAGGTAGTAGAACGACCCGATCCCGCGGATGCCGAAGAAGGCCACGACCGCGCGCTCGCGCATGGAGTGGGGCGCGCCGATCAGGCCGATCCAGCCCGCCAGCGGCCGGATCACGAACACCAGCGCCAGGCCGAAGGCCGCCTCCTTCCAGGTCAGGCCGTCCAGCAGGCCGCCCGCCACCGCCCCGCCCAGCAGCACCAGGACCAGCATCATCAGCAGACGCTCCACCTGCTCGGCGAAGTCGTGCATGGCCTCGTGGAATTCGTGGTCGCGCTCGGTCGCCCTCAGGGCCAGGGCGGCGACGAACACGGCCAGGAAGCCGTAGCCGTGGGCGGCCTCGGCGACGCCGTAGGCCACCAGGGTCGCGCCCAGGGCCACCAGCCCGTCGCCGGTGCCCGAGATCCGGGCGTGCGGCGCCTTGAAGGTGGCCCAGCCCAGGACCTTGCCGACCGCCCACCCCACGCCCGCCCCGGCCGCCACGCGCCACAGCACGTCGACCGCTAGCCACTGGGTCAGCAGGGGCGCGCCGACCGTTCCTCCTGCCAGGGCGATGGCCACGGCCAGGTGTACGAAGGGGAAGGCGAAGCCGTCGTTGAGCCCGGCCTCCGAGGTCAGGGCGAAGCGGGCCTCGCCGTCCTCGCCCGAGCGCGGCGGCCCCACCTGGACGTCGGAGGCCAGCACCGGGTCGGTGGGGGCCAGGGCGCCGCCCAGCAACAGGGCCGAGGCCAGGCCGAGGCCCAGGCCGTGCACGCCCATCAGGGTCACCGCCACGATGCTCAGCGGCATGGTGATGGCGATCAGCCGCCAGGACGAGCCCCAGCGCCGCCAGCCGATCCGCCGGTCGATCTTCAGCCCGGCCCCCATCAGCGAGACGATGACCACGACCTCGGTCAGCCGCTGGGTCAGGGTCGAGAACCGCACGGGATCGGAACGGAACGGCAGGACGCCGCCGTGGAACACCGCCACCCCGATCAGCACGCAGAGGATGGCCAGGGACAGGGGCAGGCGGCTCAGCGCCATCGGCAGCCAGGCGACCAGCAGAACCACGACGCCCAGGCCCAGCAGGAACAGCAGATACGGATCGAACATCCGTCCCTAACGCATGGGGCGGGGAACCGGAGCCGTCGCCGTCCGAACCCAGCGGCGCCGTCGGGCGTTATGACCTCGGGCCCTCGCGCCTGAAAGCTGGGAGCGTCATGGACAAGCTGTTCGCCAAATTCGCCAACGCCACGGCGCGGATCACCGGCAGCCCGCCGGCCTTCATCGTCTGCGTGGCGCTGGTCGTCGCCTGGGCCGCCAGCGGGCCGATCTTCAAGTTCTCCGAGACCTGGCAGCTGGTGATCAACACCGGCACCACGATCATCACCTTCCTGATGGTGTTCCTGATCCAGAACACCCAGAACCGCGACGGCGCGGCGGTCCAGACCAAGCTGGACGAGCTGATCCTGACCTCGGCCGCCGAGAACGACTTCATGGGCATCGAGAAGCTGACCGAGAAGGAGCTGGCGGCCATGCACGCGCGCTGCACCGAGCACGCCCAGATCGCCCGGGACCGTCTGGACAAGATCGAAGCCGAGCGCGAGGCCCGCAAGGGCGCCAAGGCGTCGCCCAAGGCCTCGCCCAAGACCAAGCGCGCCCGGGCCAAGCGTCCGCCGGCCAAGAACGCCCCGCCGCGGCGGGTGAGGGCCTAGCCTCGAAGCCGCTCATCCCGGCGAATGCCGGACCCAGATGCAAGGGCTTTGAGGCTGACGCCAAGAACTCAGAGCTTATCCAGTCATCCACACCGTTATGGGATCTGGGTCCCGGCGTTCGCCGGGATGAGCGGATGTTGGGGAGCGTGACCGCTACTTCTTCTCCAGCAGCAACTGGCCCTGCTTCTTCACCGCCCCGGTGATCTTGCCGGCGATCATGCCCAGCAGGCCGGGCAGGACGATCTCCATCCGCACCGAGTCCGCGAACACCGTCAGCACGCCCGAGATCGGCTGGCCCATGGCCTGGGCCGAGAAGGTCAGGGCGTCGCCGGCCCAGCTCTTGTTGACGTCCTTGACCATGCCGCCGGTCTGGCTGAGCAGCTGGCCGAACCCTTCGTCGATCCGGCGGCGCGCCTCGGCGACGCCCAGCTGGTGGGGCAGGGTGATGGTGACCGGCTTGCTCATGCGCGGGATGCTCCTTGGCTACGGGGTCTAACGCCCGTCGGCGACATATGGTGGCGAGCGGCTTTCGATCATACGTCCGGATTTGACGCATCGCCCGGCGAAGGTCTCCTCATCCACGGAGGACGCCATGACCGACATCGCCATGCCCAGCCTGTTCCAGCCCCAGCCCCGCTCGGTCCGTTTCACGCGTCCGGGCCGTCCGGCGGGCGTGCTGGGCGCCCTCAACTACGCCGGGGTGCTGCTGGTGTGGGCCGGGCTGTTCGTGTGGGACCCGCGCCTGGCCATGCAGGTCTTCCGCGAGCGCCGCGCCGACTCGCCGATCCGTCGTCGCCCCTAGCCAAATCCCGCTGACGGTGGGATGGCAGGGACATGCAGCGCACCGTCTCGATCGCCCATGTCAGCCACCGCCTGAAGGCCCCGTTCCGCATCTCGCGCGGGGTCAAGACCGCCGCCGAGGTGGTGGTCGTCGAGATCGTCGAGGATGGGCTGATCGGGCGGGGCGAGAGCGTGCCCTACGCCCGCTACGATGAGACCGTCGACAGCGTGATCGCCCAGCTCCAGCCCGCCGCCCAGGCCCTGCGCGACGGCGCCCGGCCGCATGACGCCGTGGCGCTGCTGACGGCCGGCGCGGCCCGCAACGCGCTGGACTGCGCCCTGTGGGACCTGCGGGCCAAGCGCGAGGGCCTCAGCGTCGAGGCCCTGACCGCCCTGCGCGTCCCCGACAGCCTGGTCACCGCCGTCACCGTCAGCCTGGACAGCCCCGAGGCGATGGGCCTGGCCGCCCAGGCCGTGGCCTCCGCCCCGCTGATCAAGGTCAAGCTGTCGGCCGAGGACCCCGCCGCCCGCCTGCTGGCCGTGGCCAAGGCCGCGCCGCGCGCCCGGCTGATCGTCGACCCCAACGAGGGCTGGGACTTCGCCATCCTCGACGGCCTCAAGCCCATTCTGTCGGACCTCAACATCGCCCTGGTCGAACAGCCCCTGCCGGCCGGCGCGGACCAGGCGCTGGAGGGCTACGACCCGCCGTATCCGATCTGCGCCGACGAGTCGGTGCACGTGGCCGAGGACCTGGCCGGGCTGAAGGGCCGCTACCGCGCCGTGAACCTCAAGCTCGACAAGGCCGGCGGCCTGTCCGAGGCCCTGCTGATGCTGGAGGAGGCCCGCAACCACGGCTTCGAACTGATGGTCGGCTGCATGGTGGCCTCGTCCCTGGCCATCGCCCCGGCCCTGCACCTGGCTGGCTCGTGCGCCTTCGCCGACCTGGACGGGCCGTGGTGGCTGGCCGAAGACCATCCGGGCGGCTGCCGCGTGGCGGACGGGCGGATGACGCGTCCGGCCGAAGGGTTCTGGGGCGACGGCGTGACGGCGACGGGGCTGTGGCTCTAGGCGGGAAGCCGCGTCGACTTCACGTCCACCGCCCCGTGGCACGCCTCGCAGCGCGCCTTCGTCTCCAGCGGCGATCCGCAGGGCTTGTGGATCAGCACCTCCGGCGGCCCGGCCTCGCCTGACAGCCAGCGGTCGCCCCAGGCCATCAGGGCCACGATCAGCGGGAACAGGTCGCGGGCCTCTTCCGTCAGCCGGTATTCCCAGCGCTCGGGCCGGGCCTGGTAGAGCCGCTTCTCCAGCATGCCCAGGGCGGTCAGCCGCGCCAGCCGGTCGGCCAGGATGTTGGTCGCCGCGCCCAGCTCGGCCTGCAGGTCGTTGAACCGCCGCCGGCCGTAGAAGCACGCCGCCAGCAGGTGGGCCGTCCAGCGGTCGCCCAGCACGGCGATCGAGCGCTCCAGCATCGGCGTCAGCGGCTGGGCGGCCTCGGCGGTCGAGCGGCGCTGCAGGCGGGCGCGGGGCGCAGGCTCCAGGCCGGCGCCGGGACCGGGGACCAGCTCGACGTCGCGCGCCTCGACCGGCCGCTCGCAGGCCTTGCAGACCAGCTCGGCCACCAACGGCTCGCCGCAGGTGGCGTGCCGGATCCGGTGCGAGGGGCTGGTCTCGTCATAGTGCCAGCGGGTCTCCCAGCGCAGGATCATCAGGGCCGCGTCGTAGAGGTCCTTGCCCATGGCCGTCAGGTGATAGCCGTGGCGGACGGGACGCTCCTGGTAGGGCCGCTTCTCCAGCACTCCGGCGGTCTCCAGCCGGCCCAGCCGGTCGACCAGCAGCGAGCGGGCCATGCCGGTCAGCTTCACGAAGCCGTCGAACCGGGTCTGGCCCATGAAGGCGGCGTAGAGGGTCAGCAGGGTCCAGCGGTCGCCGATCAGGTTCAGGGCCCGCGCGGCCGAGCTGGCGCGGACCATCTGAGGGGCGGCGACGACCTGGCTGGGAGCCTCTGGGATCATGACCTCTGGTTCGGATGTTTCGCGGCGGGCTGTCAACGCGGAGCATTGCCTCGCGACAAGTCACTTGTATAGTCGGACTGACTAAGCCGGGGCACATCGGCGAGGACGGCGAGCGGGAGGGAAACGGCGATGGTCTACATCCTGGGCGGCTGGCAGAGCGACTATTCGGCCAACTGGGCGCGGCAGGGCATGGACCTGGCGGACGCCTTCGCCGAGGCGGTGGGCCAGGGCCTGGCCGCCGTCGACCTGGACCCCGCGGACATCGAGACCGGCCATGTCGGCAATTTCGCCGGCGAGCTGTTCGCCGGGCAGGGCCTCTTGGGCGGCTTCTTCGGCCAGGTGCATCCGGCCCTGGACGGCCTGCCCACGGCGCGGCACGAGGCGGCCTGCGCCTCGGGCAGCGTGGCGATCCTGGCGGCCACCGCCGAGATCGAGGCCGGCCGCTACGACCTGGCCTGCGTGGTCGGGATCGAGCAGATGCGCAACGTCGCCGGCCAGGTCGCCGCCGAGCACCTGGGCTCGGCCGCGTGGGTCGGGCACGAATTCCAGGACGCCCGCTTCCTGTGGCCGCGCGCCTTCTCCGACCTCGCCGACGAATACGACCGCCGCCACGGCCTGAAGTACGAGCACCTGATGGCGATCGCCGAGAACAACTTCGCCAACGGCCGGCGCAACCCCAACGCCCAGACCCGCGACTGGCGGTTCGGGCCGGGGGCTTTCACCGCCGACGACGTGGCCAATCCCGTGGTCGAGGGCCGCACGCGCAAGCAGGACTGCGGCCAGGTGACGGACGGGACGGCGGTGGTGTTCCTGGCTTCGGAGCGCCGGGCCAAGGCCTACGCCTTCCTCCGCGGCGTGCCGCTGGCGAGCCTGCCGCGCATCAAGGGCTGGGGCCATCGCTCGGCCCCGATCAGCTACGCCCGCAAGGTCGAGGCCAGCCGCGACCAGCCCTACGTCTTTCCGCAGGTGCGCCGCGCCATCGAGGACGCCCGGGCCCGGGCCGGGATCACGGACGTCTCCCAGATCGACGCCGTCGAGGTCCACGACTGCTTCACCGCCACCGAATACATGGCCATCGATCATCTGGGCCTGACCGCGCCGGGCGAGAGCTGGAAGGCGGTCGAGGATGGCTCCATCGCGATGGGCGGCCGCCTGCCGGTCAACCCCTCCGGCGGCCTGATCGGCGCCGGCCACCCGGTGGGCGCCACCGGCGTGCGCATGGCCCTGGACGCCTTCAAGCAGGTGACCGGAACGGCCGGCGACTGCCAGGTCGAGGGGGCCGGGACGGTGCAGACCCTGAACATCGGCGGCTCGACCACCACGACGGTCAGCCTGGTGGTGGGGGTGTAGATCCGCCCCCCTCGGGGGAGGTGGCCCGAAGGGGCGGAGGGGGCAGCTCCGCCGGCTCGGAAGTCCCCCTCCGTCGGCTTCGCCGACACCTCCCCCAGAGGGGGAGGATTTTCTGTTCGACATCTCCAAGGCTTCGCGATGCCCCTCCTGACCCTCCTCCTGATCAACGCCGCCGTCTCCGCCGTCGCCTTCGTGGCCCTCTGGCTGATCGGGCTTCGCCTGAAGGACGTCAGCTTCGTCGACGCCTGGTGGGGCGTGGGCATGGCGCTGATCGCCTGGGCGACGCTGGTCCAGTCCGGCGCCACCCCGCACGGCGTGCTGCTGACCGGCCTCTGCACCGTCTGGGCCGCGCGGCTGGGCGGCTACCTGCTGTGGCGCTGGCGCAGGCAGGGACCCGACCGGCGCTACGTCACGATGATGCACTACGCCGAGACCCAGCGCGGCTGGGGCTTCGCCAAGGCCTCGGCCCTGCTGGTGTTCGCCCTGCAGTACCTGCTGCAGTTCGTGGTGGCCCTGCCGGTGCAGCTGGGCCAGCCGATCGCCGCGCCGCTGGGCGGGCTGGCGATCGCCGGGACCGTGCTGGCCCTGGTCGGGATCGGCTTCGAGAGCCTGGGCGACTGGCAGCTGGTCCGCTTCAAGGCCCAGCCCGCCAACGCCGGCAAGGTGCTGGACACGGGCCTGTGGCGCTACACCCGCCACCCGAACTATTTCGGCGACGCCTGCGTATGGTGGGGCCTCTACCTGATCGCCGCCGAGACGGGCCTGGGCGCCTGGGCCCTGCCGGGGCCGGTGCTGATCACCGTGCTGCTGACCCGCTGGAGCGGCGTGCCGACGGTCGAGGGGCGCATGCGCCGGAAACGTCCGGACTACGAGGCCTATGTCGCCCGCACCTCGGGCTTCGTCCCGTGGTTCCCCAAGGCCTGAGCCGCCGCTGTACTTTGGCGCGCGCGGGCGTAACCTTCGATTGAAAAATCATGGAGGTCGCGTCATGCGTAAGCGTTCGGCAGCTTTGGCGGTCGTCGCCGCTTCGATCCTGTTCGCGCCCCAGGCGCTGGTCCCCCAGGCCCAGGCCTTCGGCACCATCCGCAGCTTCGGCCAGAACGCCGAGCATGAGCGCATCACCCGCAGCGGCCTGGCCGGGTTCGGCTTCGGTCCGGATTCCCTCAGCGAGATCGCCGGCAAGAACGGCACCTGGGGCGCGGTCGGGGCGCCCGACAACCCGACGCGCGGTCTCGGCGGCAACAAGGCGGCCCACTGCGACGGCGGCGACTTCTTCGCCAGCCCCGGCTATCCCCAGAGCTCGCTGGCCGCCGCGACCGAACTGACCCGCTGCCGCAACTACATCTACAACAACATCAACGCCGCGGTGACCGACGCCGCGGGCCTGGTGAGGGCGAACCTGTCGCTGGACAGCACCAGCATCTTCGGCGGCTGCAACTACAACGGCGCCAAGGGCCGGGCCAAGTGCAACGTGTTCGAGGACATGGGCATGGCCTTCCACGCGGCCCAGGACTTCTATTCCCACACCAACTGGATCGACGCGCCACGCGCCACGCCCTCGATCGCCAATCCCCAGGGGCTGAACAACACCGTGCCCGCGACCTGGCTGTCGCCGACGCCGGTGACCTTCCCGACCGGCCTGATCAGCGGCTGCTACGACGGCTTCCCGGAGGCGTTCCATTGCGGCGGGCGGATCAAGCACGCGACGCTGAACAAGGACACCGCCGGCGCCGCGCGCGGCGGGGGCGGGGCCTATGCCCGCGCCATGAACGTCGCCGCCATCGATACGCGGGCCAAGTGGGCCTATTTCGAAAGCCGCCTGATCGCGGTGTACGGCGCCCCGCGCGGGAACAAGATGATCTGCGTGCTGAAGCGGGACAATCCGGGCAGCTGCTAGGCGCCGAGCGCCGCCCGTCCCGCCCACACCGCATGCGTGCCGCTGCTGATCTTGTGGGGCAGGGCGATGCGGCAGGCCGGCTGCATGGTCTTGGCGTCGACCACCAGGCACTCGGACGTCCCCCGGTTCTCGTCGATGATGAAGCTGACCAGGTAGCCGTCGTCCTCATCGACCGCGCCGACGCGCGGCGCGAACGGGGCCTCGCTGGCGTAGCGGCCGGGCTCCAGCGGCAGGGTCCAGCTGACGCCGGTCTCCAGGTCGTGCTTGACGAAGCCGTTGAACAGGAACCAGCCCGGCTTGGCGGTAGTGGAATAGGCGTAGCGGTAGGGCCGCCCGGCATAGGCCTGGTTGAACATGCCGAACTCCAGGATGCGCTCGTCCAGCCGCTGTTCGACGGTCTCGCCGGTGGCCAGGTTGAAGCGCCAGCGGTGCAGCTTCGGCCGGAAGCTGTGCTCGTCCAGATAGGCCATCAGGTGGCCGTGGCCCTCGGGCGCGTCCTCCAGCGGGCGCGGCGTGGGGTTCTCCTGGAAGTAGCCGTCCAGCACGATCTCGTCGCCGTCCTCGTACGCATTGAGCCAGTGCAGGACGTAGGTCGGCGCGGCCTCGAACCAGCGGACCTCGCCGCCGTGGCGCGGCACGATCCCGAACCGCGACGGCACGCCCTTGTGCAGGCGCACGGCGTGGATGTCGCGCTCCAGCAGGGCCTGGTCCCAGAACACCGGCAGGTCGTTGAGGATCGAGTAGTTGGCCGTGAACGCCATGTCGTGCGGCAGGCGCGGGCCGGGCAGGTCGATGGCCTGGTAGACGGTCCGCTTCCCCGACGCGTCGACCACGCCGTAGTGCATATAGGGCGCGTGCTTGGAGTAGTTGAAGAACATCAACTCGCCCGTGGCCTCGTCCACCTTCGGGTGGGCCGACACGCCGTCCAGCGGCGCCCATGACGCCACGCCCAGGTTCTCCAGGGTCAGGGGATCCAGGCGATAGGCCTCGCCGCACTGGTAGAAGGTGGCGATCGCCTCGCCGCGATGGACCAGGATGTCGGTGCTGGCGGTGTCCTTCAGGCTTCCGTGCGCGCCGAAGCCGGGGCGCTTGCTGGTGCCCGGTCCGTCGGCCAGCCCGCCCCAGAGGCTCTCGCCCGCCTCCTGCTCGGCCTCGAAGCCGCGGGTGCGGATGAAGCGATTGCGGTAGCTGGCCGCCCCGTTCCTGAACTCGATCTGGTGGACCATGCCGTCGCCGTCGAACGGATGGTAGCGGCCCAGCGGCTGGTGGACGGGGTTCTCGGTGTTGCGCAGGTAGACGCCGTCCAGGTCGGCCGGGATCGCACCCTCCAGCACCTCCAGGTCGACCGCGTCCACCTCCTCGTGCAGCGGCGTCCAGGCCCCAGTCATGTACGGATGGTTGGTCGGCTGGAGCGAGGTGCGGACCGGCGGCAGGCGCCTAATCTGCGTGGCGATCTTCATGGCGGGCTCCCTGGCGTCTTGGCGCGAGCTTAGGAATGTAAGTCTCGTTGTGCAAGTGACCGAAAAGGGGATTGCGCCGACGCGGGCCGCCGTTCTTTCGTCACGCCGGCGGTCCAGCTGATACAAGACGCCGCCGAGTGAGATTGACCATGCCCCTGGACGCCCCGCCCGCCCTTGAAGCGCCCGCCCCCGAAGCGCCCGCCGTCGAGCAGGTGATCGTCACCGCCGCCCGCCTGCCGCCCGCCGCCGCCGAGGCGGCCTTCTCGTCGGTGCATCTGGGCGAGCGCGACCTAGCCCGGACCCAGCGGGTGGACGAGGCGGTGGGCCAGACGCCGGGCGTCTCGCTGTTCCGCCGCACCTCCAGCCTGTCGGCCAATCCGACCACCCAGGGGATCAGCCTGCGCGCCATCGCCCCGTCGGGCGCGGGGCGGGCCCTGGTCACCCTGGACGGCGTGCCGCTGAACGACCCGTTCGGCGGCTGGGTGATCTGGTCGCAGCTGGCGCCGGAGTCGCTGAGCGGCGTGGACATCGTGCGCGGGGCGGGGGCGGGGCCCTACGGCGCCGGCGCCCTGACCGGCGTCATCGACCTGAAGGAGCGCGACGCGGGCATCGCCGGCGACGTCTCGCTGGGCGAGCTGGGCAGCCAGCGCGCCTCGGCCGCCGCCACCTCGACCTTCGGGCGGTTCGAGTTCACGGGCGCGGCCTTCTACGACAAGTCCGACGGCTATGTGCCGGTGCGCGGGCCCCAGCGGGGCGCGGCCGACACCCGGACCGACCTGGAGGCCAAGAGCATCTCCGGCCGTATCGACCTGGCCACGGGCCTGGGCCTGCTGTCGCTGCGCGGCGGCTTCTTCGAGGAGGGCCGTGGCGCGGGCCTGGCCGGCGCGCGCGCCAACGCCTCGGGCAACGTGTTCAGCGCCACCCTGGTCAAGGCCCCGCGCGGCGAGGCCCTGGGCTGGAAGCTGCAGGCCTGGCGGCGGACCAGCGACCTGTTCAACAGCTCGGTCGCCGTGGCGGCCGACCGCTCGTCCACCACGCCGGCCAACAGCCAGGACAAGACCCCGGCCACCGGCTGGGGCCTGAACGGCGCCCTGCGCCAGAAGGTCGGCGGGCTGGAGTGGGAGCTGGGCGCCGACGCCCGCCTGAACGACGGCGAGGAGCGCGAGCGCTACAGCTATTCGGGCGGGACCTACACCCGCAACCGCGTGGCGGGCGGCAAGACCTCGGTGGTCGGCGCCTATGCCGACGGCTCGTGGACGACCGGTCCGTGGCTGGTGGCCGGCGGCCTGCGGCTGGATCACTGGGAGACCACCGACGGCTTCCGTGTCGAGCGCAACGCCCTGACCGGCGCGGTGCTGCTGGACCAGCGCCCGGCCGACCGCGACGGCGAGGTGGTCAGCGGCCGCCTGGGCGTGACGCGCGACCTGGGCCACGACGTGACGGCGCGCGTGGCCGGCTACACCGGCTTCCGCCCGGCCAGCCTGAACGAACTCTACCGCCCCTTCCGGGTGGGCAACGACGTCACCGAGGCCAATGCCGGCCTCAAGCCCGAGCGGCTGGAGGGGCTGGAGGCGGGCCTGTCGCGCAAGGGCGCCAAGGGCTTGATCGAGGCCACGGCGTTCTGGAACCGGATCGACGACCCGATCGTCAATGTCACCCTGGGCGTGGGGCCGGGGACCTTCCCGATCGGCGGCTTCATCCCGGCCGGCGGCGTGCTGCGCCAGCGCCAGAACGCCGGCTCGATCGACGCCGTCGGGCTGGAGGGCCGGGCCGAACGCAAGGTCGGGGTCGTGACCCTGAGCTCGGCCTTGTCGGTCACCGACGCCCGGGTGGACGGCGGTTCGACCGCGCCCCAGCTGACCGGCAAGCGCCCGGCCCAGGCCCCGGTCTGGAGCGCCACGGCGGGCCTGTCGGCCGACCTGACCGAGACCCTGGTCCTGGCCACCGACCTGACCTGGGAGGGCAAGCGCTTCGAGGACGACCTCAACAGCCGCGTGCTCGACCCGGCCTACCGCCTGGACGCGCGTCTGGACTGGCGCGTGCGGCCGCTGGTGACGGCCTACGTCGCGGGCGACAACCTGCTGGACGCGGATATCCAGACCTCGCGGACGGCCGACGGGGTCCCAGGCTATGCGGCGCCGCGGATCGTGCGGGTGGGGCTGCGGGTGGCGATCTAGCCTGAGGAAACCTTCTCCCATAGGGAGAAGGAGGGGCCCGCGCCGTTAGGCGTGGGAGGATGAGGGGTTACGCCGCCAACCGGCGTGCCGGCACGCCGTCAGCCGTCCCTAACCCCTCACCCTCCCACCGCTACGCGGCGGGCCCCTCCCTCTCCCTTTGGGAGAGGGTTCAAGGTCACCGCACCGGCTTGCCCCGGAACACCACCTTCGCCCCTTTCTGCACGGCCGCGCCCAGCTCCGCCGCGTCCCAGTTCGTCAGCCGCACGCAGCCGTGCGAGGCCCGCTTGTTGACCAGGCGCGGGTCGGGCGTGCCGTGGATGCCGTAGGTGTCCTTGGTCAGGTCGATCCAGGTGGAGCCCACCGGATTGTTCGGCCCGGCCTTTATGGTCAGCTTGCCCGTCGGCTTGCCGAAGGTCAGGCGCGTGGGGTCGTAGGTGTAGGTCGGGCGGGGGGCCACGGTGTTCACCGCCCATTCGCCGACCGGGGCCGGGCGCTCGGTGCTGCCCACCGTGGCCGGATAGACCGCCAGCAGCCGGTCGCCATCGGCATAGGCCTTCAGCGTGCCCTTGGCGTTGTCGATCTCGATGCGGGTGACCTTGCCGTCCAGGCCGTCGGGACCCAGGGCCGCGACGACGATGGTGGTCCCGGCCTTGGAGAAGTCGACGCCGGGATTGAGGGCCTGCAGCAGCGGCTCGTCCATGTGGAGCTTCTCGGCCAGCAGCTCCAGCGGCGAGCCGTAGCCGAGGGCCGGCAGCTTAGCCATCGCCTCGTAGTCGTCCTTGGGGATGCCGGGCGTGAACGGGCCGGCCACGTCCTCGGCGGTGATCACATAGTCGGTCAGGGCCGGCGCGCTGTCGGCGACCAGGGCGTCCCAGGTGGCGGGGCTCAGCTTGCCGTCGACCGTCAGGCGGTGGGCCTCCTGGAAGGCGCTGAGCGCCAGGGTCAGGTTGCCGCCCTCCTGGCCGTCGATGACGCCGGGCGAGAAGTGGGCGCGGTCCAGCAGCACCTGGGCGCGGGCCAGATAGGCCTGCTTGGCCTCCGGCGTCGTGGCGGCGGGATCAAAGGCGGCGGCGTTCACGGCCTGGGCCAGGGGCGAGGGGGCGGCCGGGGCCGGGGCGGGCGGGGCGGCGACCAGCGGCGGCGGCGTCTGCGGCGCGGGCGCGGCGGCGGGGTTCGACGCGGCCGGCTTCTGCTGTTGCGGGGCGGGGTCGGAACAGGCCGTCGTGGCCGCCAGGCAGCCGAGCAGAAGGACGACGGGACGCAAGGGCAGGGGCATGTAACAACTCCGAGGCAGGAACGCCTTGCCCCTCTCAAGCCTTGAGCCATGGCGAAGTTCCACTGCTGCCCCCTGGGGGCGAGGAGCCCCGATTGAAGATTCTGCGTCGGCTGATCTGGGTGCTGGGCGTCCTGCTGGTGCTGGTTGTCGCCTTCTCGGTGTGGGTGATGTGGCCCAATCAGCGGCCCGCGCCCGCCATGCCGCCGCCGTCGGTCTCGGCCGCCCGCGAGCCTCTGCAGTACGAGCCGCCGACCTACCTGCCGTCCAACGATCCGCCGGCCAGCCCGAGTTTCGCGCCGACCGGCGGGACGCCCGAGGCCTGCGACGCCGGCGGCGCCTCGGCCAGCGCCGCCCCGGTCAACGCCGCCTCGCTGACCACCCTGGCCTGGACGCCGTTCGGCCGTCCCGAGACCGGCTGGGAGATCTACGCCCCGCGTGTCGCCCTCGAGATCCAGACGAGCTGCGCGCCGGGCTCGCCCCGCTTCGCCGCCGCCCTGGCGCGCTGGCAGGGCGGCCATGGCCTGAAGTCGACCGGGACGTTCGATCCGGAAACCTTCCAGGCGATGCTGGTGCGCTGGCACCGGGCGCGGCCGTTCGTGAAGGTCAACGGCGAGGGGATCTGCCCCGGCGCGCCGGCCGTAAGCCTGCTGTCCACCGCCGGTCCCCAGGAGAGCTACGGCGGCAAGACGATCCAGCTGCGCCCCGGCGCGTTGGACGCCTATCGCCGGATGGTCGCCGAGGCCAAGGCGGCGGGCGTGGCCCGCGACCCGCGCGCCCTGACCATCTTCTCGGGCTTCCGCGACCCGCTGGCCGACGCCGCCCGCTGCGCCCGCGACAACAATTGCCAGGGCGTGTCGCGCACCATCTGCTCGGCCCATCGCACGGGCCTGGCCCTGGACATGTTCATCGCCGCCGCTCCGGGCTTCGGGCCGGACTCCAGCGCCGACGCCAACCGCCTGGCCATGGCGCGGTCGGACCTCTATCGCTGGCTGGTCGCCAACGCCGCGCGGTTCGGCTTCGTCAACTACGCGTTCGAGCCCTGGCACTGGGAGTGGACGGGCGAGCCGATGCTGCCGGGCGTGCCGATCGCCAGCCTGCCCCTGGCCGGTTCGGGCCGTCCGGGGGATCCGCTGCTGACGCCGCCTCCTGGGCCGACGCCGCCTCCCGCGACCGCGCCGAAGCCGCCGCCCAAGGCCCCGAAACCGGGCGCGGCGAAGCCCCGGTCATGAAACCTCCCGAATTCGTGGACATTGTCTGGACGACAGCCAGCGTACACAGGGAGTCATGAGCTTCACCGCACCGCGTTTGCCCGATCGCCGCGCGTTCCTGGCCGGCCTGCTGTTGGCCGGCCCGGCCGCCGCCGCGCCGCGCGCCCAGCTGAAGCCGCCGCCCAGGCCGCCGGTGGTGACGGTGCTGGGCGACTCCATCACCTCGGGCTTCGGCGTTCCCAGCCGCGACGCCATGCCGGCCCAACTGCAGGCGGCCCTGACCCGCCTGGGCGTGGTCGCCCAGGTGCGCGCCGCCGGCGTGCCGGGCGACACCAGCGGCGGCGGCCTGGCGCGGGTCAATCGCAGCGTCCCGCCGGACACCGCCCTGTGCGTCGTGGCCCTGGGCGGCAACGACCTGCTGCAGGGGATCGAGCCCCGGGTGACCAAGGCCAATCTGCGCGCCATCCTGCAGAGCCTGCGGGACCGGCGGATCGGGGTCGTGCTGGTCGGGGTCGGCGCGCCAACGCTGTTCGGGGCGGGCTACGCGCGCGAGTTCAACGCCGTCTATCCAGCCCTCGCGCGGGAGTTCTCGGCGCCGCTCTATCCCAACATCCTGGCCGGGGTGGGCGGCTCGCGGCAGCTGATGCAGGGCGACGGCATCCACCCCAACGCCGCGGGCGCGCGGGTCATCGGCGACCGGCTGGCGCCGCTGGTGGCCCAGGCGCTGCGGTCGATCCAGACCGCCGCTAGGTGAAGAACTCCACTGCCACCAGCACCACGCCGGCGATCCACACCGTCTCGAACACCATCAGGGCCACGGGCCGCCAGCCGGCGGTCATCAGGTCCTTGAACGAGGTCTTCATGCCCAGGCCCGCGATGGCCGTGACCAGGCACCAGCGCGAGACCTCGTTGGCCGCGTCTGTGACCGGCTTGGCCAGCCAGCCCAGGCTGTTGATGACGACCAGGGCCGCGAAGCCGATCAGGAACAGCGGCACGGTCGGCTTGGCGCCGCCGCTCGCGCCGGGACCCATCCGCGCCACGACGAAGGCGATGGTGAAGACCACCGGCAGCAGCATGGTCACCCGCAGCAGCTTCACATAGGTGGCCACGTCGCCGGTGTGCGGCGAGATCATGTAGCCGGCGCCGACCACCTGGGCCACGTCGTGGATCGTGCCGCCCAGGAAGACCCCCGCCCGGGTGTGGTCCAGGTGCAGGGCCGCCGTCAGCAGCGGATAGGTGATCATGGCGATGGTCGACAGGGCCGTGACCGTGACGACCGCCAGGATGGTGTCGCGCTCGGCGTCCTTGCCGCGCGGCAGGACCGAGGCGATGGCCAGGGCCGCCGAGGCCCCGCAGATGCCGACGGCCCCGCCCGACAGCACGCCGAAGCTGGAGCGCAGGCCCATGCGCTTGGCCACGAACGCGCCCAGGGCGATGGTCGAGCCGATGCCGACGATGACCATGATGATCGGGGTCAGGCCCAGGCCCAGGATCTGGCTGGCGGTGATCCGCGCGCCCAGCAGGGCCACGCCGAAGCGCAGGACGGCCTTGGACGAGAACTCGATGCCGGGGATGCAGCGGCCTTCCTGGTGCAGGAAGTGGAAGGTCATGCCGAACAGCAGGGCGAACAGCATGACCGGCGCGCCGTAGTGCTGGGCCAGCCACTGCGAGGCCAGGGCGATGGTCACCGCCACCAGCACGCCGGGATAGAGCTTCAGCAGGGCCGCCTGGCCTGGGAAGCCGGCCTTGGTCTTCGTCGCGACGGCGGGCTCGGGCCGCGACAGCCCCTCCATGCCTTCGAGCGACTGGAAGAGCGCCCGCGCCGCGGCGGTGTCGGTGTCGAGGTCGGAATTCATCGTCTGGCCCTGGAGCGGCGAGTCGCGCCGGTCGGATGATCGAGACCACGATGCGGAAGACGGGTACAGGCCAAAAATAAACCCCTCGCCGCTGGAGCGAGGGGTTCGGCTTGGCCTTCAAGGGCAAAGACGAGGGTTAAAGCTCCCGCCCGCCGCTGACGATCGGTTCCGGCTGGTGGACGTGCCCGGGGACCGCGTGGCTGGGCGCGCGCTTCTGGTGCTGGAACAGCTTGTCGATGATCTTGCCCGACCAGTTCTTCAGCATGTCCATGAACACGAACACCACGGGGATGTAGAGCAGGGACAGGAAGGTCGAGGTGATCAGGCCGCCGATCACCGCGATGGCCATCGGGGCCCGGAACTCGACGTCGGCGCCGAAGCCGACCGCCACCGGCATCATGCCCGCGCCCATGGCGACGGTGGTCATGATGATCGGTCGGGCCCGCTTGTGGGCGGCGTCCAGCAGGGCCTCGCGGCGGGTCATGCCGCCCTTCATCGCCATGATCGCGTACTCGACCAGCAGGATCGAGTTCTTCGCGGCGATGCCCATCAGCATCAGGATGCCGATCAGGGTCGACATCGAGAAGCTGGAGTGCGCCAGGACCAGCAGGGCGAAGGCGCCGCCGATGGCCAGGGGCAGGGCGGCCATGATGGTCACCGGGTGGGCGAAGCTGCGGAACAGCAGCACCAGCACGACGTACATCAGCAGGATGCCGGTGATGAAGGCGGCGGCGAAGCCGGTCAGCATCTCGGCGATGAACTCGGCGTCGCCGGCCGGAGCCTCCTTCACGCCGGGCGGCAGGTTCTTGACCGACGGCAGGGCGTGGACGGCCTTGGCCGCGTCGCCGACGACGATGCCGTCCAGCTCGGCGGTGATCTCGGCCACCCGCGAGCGGTCCTGGCGCGAGATCTGCGACGGACCGGCGCCGAAGCGCACGTCCGCCACCGCGTTCAGCGGCACGGCGCCGCCGTGGCTGGACGGGACCTTGAGGGTCTCCAGCACCGACATGTTCTCGCGCGCGTCGTCGGTCAGGCGCAGACGGATCGGCACCTGGCGGTCGCCCAGATTGTACTTGGGCAGGGACTGGTCGATGTCGCCGATCGTGGCCACGCGCACGGCCTGCGAGATCGCGCCGGCCGAGACCCCGGCCCGGGCAGCCTGGTCGGGCTTGGGCATGACGATGATCTCGGGACGGGCGATGGCCGCGGTGTTGACCACGTTGGCCAGGCCCTTGACGCCGCGCATCTGGGCCTCGACGGCGCGGGCCGCCGCTTCGAGCTGCGGACCGTTGTCGCCGATCAGGCGCAGGGTGTAGCTGGAGCCGTCGCTGGGACCGCCGCCGTTGTTGCTGCCCGCGCCGATCCGCGCGCCGGGGATGGCCTTGAACTGGTCGACCATCTGGCGGCTGAAGTCGCGCTGGCTGATCCGCTGGCCTTTCGGCACCAGGTCGGCCGTGACGCGGGCCTGGTTGACGCCGTCGCTGCCGACCGAGGCGTAGACCCCGGTCACCTCGGGACGGGCCTCCAGCTCGCGGGTCATCTGCATGACGACCGCGTCGGTCTCGTCCAGGGTCGCGCCCGGGGGCAGCTCGACGCTGAACGGCGCGCGGCCGCGGTCGGCCGCCGGCTGGAACTCGAACGGCAGCTTCCCGGCCAGCAGGAACGAGCCGACCAGGATGGGCAGGGCCAGCAGGGCCACCTTGATCTTGTTGCCCAGGGCCCAGTTCAGGGCCTTGAGGTAGGGCGCCATCCAGAACGGATCGGTGTCGGGCTTGTTGTGGGCCTTCAGCATGTAGGCGCCCATCAGCGGCGTCAGCATGCGGGCGACCAGCAGCGAGAACAGCACCGAGATGCAGGCCGCGAGCGCGAAGGCCTTGAAGAACTGGCCGACGATGCCGGGCATGAAGCCGACCGGCGCGAACACCGCCACGATGGTGAAGGTGGTGGCCACGACGGCCAGGCCGATCTCGTCGGCCGCCTCCATGGCCGCGTCGTAGGGCGATTTGCCCCCGCGCATGTGCCGGACGATGTTCTCGATCTCGACGATGGCGTCGTCGACCAGGATGCCGACGGTCAGCGACAGGGCCAGCAGGGTCACGCCGTTCAGCGATTGGCCCAGCGGCGCCATGACCGCGAAGGTCGGCAGCAGCGACAGCGGGATGGCCACGGCCGCCAGGAACGTCGCCCGCCAGTCGCGCAGGAACAGCAGCACCACCAGCACGGCGAGCAGGGCGCCCAGGCCCAGGGCCTCGAGCGAGGCGTAGTAGCTCTGCTCGATGTACTTCACGTTCGAGGTCAGCTCGACGATCTTGATCTCGGGATGGGCCTTGTCGAGCTTCTCGACTTCCTTGCGGACCTTCTCGGCGACCTTGACCTCGCTGGCGCCGCGCGAGCGGACCATGTTGAACGTCACGACTTCCTGGTTGTCGAAGCGCGCGCGGTTGCGCGGCTCGGCCCAGCGGTCCTCGACGTCGCCCAGGTCGCCCAGGCGCACGGTCTCGCCATTGCCCAGCTGGACGCGGGTCTCGCGCAGCTGATCGACCGAGCCGGCCGCGCCCAGGGTGCGGATGGCGCGCTCGGAGCCGGAGACGGTGACGCGGCCGCCGGGCAGGTCGGCGTTGGCCGACTGCAGGGCCTGGCTGACCTGGGCGGCGGTGACGCCGCGCGCGGCCAGGCGGTCGGGGTCGAGGGCCACCTGGATCTCGCGGCTGACGCCGCCCTGGCGGTTGACCTGGCCGACGCCCTTGATGGCCAGCAGGGCGCGGCTGACGTCGTTGTCGACGAACCAGCTGCGCTGCTCCGGCGTCAGGGTGGGGGCCTGGACCACGTAGGTGATCAGGGCGTCGCCCGAGATGTCGATCCGGGTGACGTTGGGGATCTGCATGTCCTGGGGCAGGGAGCTCTGCAGATTGGCCATGGCGTTGCGGACGTCGTTGGTCACCCGCTCGTGGTCGACGCCCAGCTCGAACTCGATGAAGGTCGAGGAATAGCCGTCGCCGACGGTGGAGCTGATGTGGCGCACCTGGCCCAGGCCGGCGATCGAGTCCTCGATCAGCCGCGTGACCTGGGTTTCCAGCTCGGTCGGGGCCGCGCCGGGGCGCGAGGCGTTGACCACCACGAAGGGCAGGTCGACGTCCGGATTGTCGTTGATCCGCATGCTGGTGAAGCCGCCGATCCCCGCCAGGGTCAGCAGCAGGAACAGCAGCATCACGGGGATCGGGTTCTTGATCGCCCAGCGGGAGATGTTGTTCATCGCCGGCCCCTAGCGCTTGGCCGCGACGGCCACGGCGGGCGGCGCGGCGTGGGCGGACGAGCCGGCGACGCGCACGGCGTCGCCTTCGCCCAGGAAGCCGGCGCCCTCGACCACGACCCGCTCGCCGGGGTTCAGCCCGTTGGCGGCCGTACGGTCGGTGTTGCGGGCCAGGATCTCGATGCGGCGGAACTGCACGTGGTTGCGGGCGTCGACCACGAACACGCCGGGCTGGTTCTGGCGATACAGGATCGCGGCGGTCGGGATGGTCGGGGCCGGCTGGGCGCCGGCGGCGATCTGGGCGCGGGCGAACATGCCCGAGCGGAAGCCGCTGCCGGGCGCCAGGCTGATGCGGGCCAGGCCGACGCGGGTCTGGGTGTTCACCTCGGAGGTGACGATGCGGATCGTCCCGGTGGTCTGGCCCACCTGGTCGGAGGTGACCGTGGCCGGCATGCCGGCGCGCAGGGCCAGCAGGTCGGCTTCGGGGATCTCGGCGTCCAGCTCCAGGCGGCCGTCGCGGACGATGCGGAACAGCTCGGTCCCGGGCGAGATGATCTGGCCCTTGGTGACGCTGCGTCGGCTGATCAGGCCGGAGACCGGCGCGCGGACCACGGCCTGGCCCAGGCGGGCGACGGTCTCGCCGTAGGCGGCTTGGGCCGCGGCGACCTGGGCGATCGCGGTCTGCTGGCGCATGGTCGCGGTGTCGAGCGCCGAGGCGGCCAGATAGCCCTTGGCCTGCAGTTCGCGCGAGCGGTTCAGGGCGGCCTGGGCCTCGGCCAGGGTGGCCTTGGCGGAGGCCACCGAGGCCTCCTGCTGGCGGGCCTGGGCGCGCAGCATGGTGTCGTTCATCGCCACCAGGACTTGGCCCTGGCGCACGACCTGGCCTTCTTCGGCGTTGACCGACACGGCGGTCAGGCCGCCGGTCTCGGCGCCGACGGGCACTTCTTCCCAGGGCGTGACGGTGCCCGAGGCGTTGATGATGCGCGGCAGGGCCTGGACGTTCACCACGGCGACGCTGACGGTCTGGCTGGCGGCCTGCGAGGGCTTGGGCGTCTTGGCCTTGGCCTTGTCGCCATGGTCGCACGCGGACAGCCCCAGGGCGCCGATGCAGAGCACCACGGGTAACGCAGTCGAACCCACGCCGCGTTGTTTGATCCGTTGATGCACGACCACCTCAGCTCCGATTATTTGAACAGCCAGACGCCTTCTAACCGAGAAACGCTGTTCACCGGATTAAATGATCGTAAGGCGACGCCTGGAGGTCAGGCCAAACCGTCCGGACGAGGCTTTTCCCGCCGGCCGGCGTTCCAGGCGCCGACCAGAAGGGCGCCCATCACCAGATAGCTGAGCAGGCTGCCGGCCACGTAGTAGGCGCGGGGGATGATCTGCTTGTCGATCGCGGCGGCCAGGTGGACCAGGGCGGCGACGCCCTGAAAGGCCGCGGCGGCCATGGTCCACCAGCGGTCGGAGGTCAGGGCCAGATACAGCAGGACCAGCAGCAGCAGGACGTCGACCATCAACACGCCGCCTTGGGCGCCGAGGGTCTGGCTGTCGTCCTGGACGAGGGGGCTGGCGAACCAGGCGGCGGCCATCGCCGCGGCGGCGACCCGTTCGACCCAGCGACCGCGCCAGACGGCGAGCCCGCAACAGGTCAGCAGCACGGCGAGGCTGAACAGCTGGTCGAGGGTCTGGACGTACATTCGGGGGCGTTTCTTGGCGGGTTCCGGCGGCCGTCGGACCGCCAGCTTAACCTGATCCGGGATCGAAGCCGATCCGGCCGGAAACAATCTGCCAGTTCGCGGGCCCGATCACATGTGGGGGTGCATGATCGGGCCCGCGGCGCGAGGCCTGAGGGGGGAGGGTTCAGGCGACTTCGCGCGCGGTCGGCACCGCCCGCAGGCTGCCGATCAGGCTGGGGGGCGGCTTCTTGCCGCCGCCGCCGAAGGAAACGGCCGACAGGCCGATGTCGTGCTGGGCCTTGCTGAGGCCCTGGTGGGTTTCGAGGATGTTCTGACGGGCCACGCCCAGGGCGCGCATGGTCTCGATCGCGCTGATCAGGGCGTCCTGGCCGACCATCACCGACAGGTTCGCGGCTTCCCGCGAGGCCGGCATCAGGGTGGTCAGGGCGGCGGTGCTGGCGATGGCCGCGTCGATCGCCTTCTCGGCGGCGAACAGGGCTTCGGCCACGGCTTCGGCGGCGTGACGACGTTCCTTGAGCATGACGGTTCTCCTCGCGCCGCGGGAGGGCGGCGCGTCATCTGGGGTGGAGGCGTGGAGAGCGCTCGGAAGCGGCGGTCTAGAACAGGCCCCGGAGGGCGTGCAGGCCGGCCAGCAGGGAGCCGAACGCGAAGGCGGTCGCGAGCATCATGGCGGCGATCAGGGCCAGCCGTTGGCCGACGGTCAGGTCATTGGGGCCTCCCCAATTTCCGAATGGCCGAAGCTCTCGTCCATCAGCGCGCCGGCCACGCAGAGGATCTCCCTCAGCACCATTTCCGGCGGCTTGAAATTGGCCTGCTTCCGCGTCGCGCTGACCAGGTCCGAGGCCATCAGCGCGCTCTGGGCGGTCGCCGCCAGGCTGGCGAGCTGACGTTCCAGTTCGGACCAGGTGAAGGCCGGGACCCGCTCGTCCTGCGAGTTCAGGGTCGGCCACGCCTTGTGGAAGTTCAGGGCGTCGCGGCGCAGGCTCAGCGCCTGGTCGATCGCGTCCTTCTGGGAGTCCGTGAGTGGCGGCACGTGCTGTTCCTTCCTCGGTGTCGCGGTCGTCGGCGGGGAACCGCGCGGCCTCGACGTGAGATCTGGAGGAAGGATGGGCAGGGGCCGGCGGAGGGGCTAGCCCCGCCGTGTCGGACCCCGACGCGATCGGAGGGGGGGAGGCCCCCGCGGAGGCCTGGTTCCGCGGCGAGAGCAGGCGGGCCGCCTCGTAGCGGTCGGCGGCGCCCAGGCGGCGCCGCGCCTTGTCCAGGTGCCAGTCGACGGTGTGCTTGGACAGGCCGAGACGACGGGCGATCTCCTTGGAGCTGAGATGCTCGTCCACGAGGCGCAGGCAATCGCGCTCACGCGGCGTCAGTCGGTCCATACCGCTTACTGTCCGGTCCAAGCCGTCGGCCCCCGAGTTCATGGACTGATTGTATTCCGAAACCACTCTACCGCAAGGCGCGGTCAGCCCTTGGGCAGGTCCGCCGCCTCGAGGTTAGACGAAATCTTCCACAGATCGATGGCGCCCTCGGTGGCGTGGCGGTCGATTTGCGCCAGCTCCTCGGCGGTGAAGCCCAGGGTGTTCAGCGCCGCCAGCGAGTCCTCCAGCTGGGCCACGGTGCGCGCGCCGATCAGGGCCGAAGTGACGCGCGGATCGCGCAGCACCCAGGCCAAGGCCATCTGGGCCAGGCTTTGGCCGCGGGCCTTGGCGATCTCGTTCAAGGCCTTGATGCGGGCGATGTTGTCGTCGCTCAGCAGATGGCCGCCCAGCGAGCCGGCCTTGGCCGCGCGGGAGTCCTGCGGCACGCCGCCCAGGTACTTGTTGGTCAGCATGCCCTGGGCCAGGGGCGAGAAGGCGATGCAGCCCACGCCCAGGTCCTCCAGGGTGTCCAGCAGGCTGTCCTCGATCCAGCGGTTCAGCATCGAATAGGACGGCTGGTGGATCAGCAGCGGCACGCCCTCGCTCTTGAGGATGGCGTGGGCCTGGCGGGTCAGCTCGGGCGAGTACGAGGAGATGCCCACGTACAGCGCCTTGCCCTGGCGGTGCAGGTGGGCCAGGGCGCCCATGGTCTCCTCCAGCGGCGTCGTGGGGTCGACCCGGTGGGAGTAGAAGATGTCGACATAGTCCAGGCCCATGCGCTTGAGGCTCTGGTCGCAGCTGGCGATCAGGTACTTGCGCGAGCCGCCGATCCCGCCGTACGGCCCCGGCCACATGTCCCAGCCGGCCTTGGTCGAGATCACCAGCTCGTCGCGGTGGGCGGCGAAGTCGGCGGCCATGACCTTGCCGAAGTTCTCCTCGGCCGAGCCGTAGGGCGGGCCGTAGTTGTTGGCCAGGTCGAAGTGGGTGACGCCCAGGTCGAAGGCGCGGCGCAGGATCGCGCGGCCGGTCTCGAACACGTCGGCGCCGCCGAAGTTCTGCCACAGCCCCAGCGAGATCGCCGGCAGGTCCAGGCCGCTGCGGCCGGTGCGGCGATAGGGCATGGCGTCATAGCGGGTGTCGGCGGCGACGTAGGGCTTCTGCACGGCGAGGGTCCTGGGGAGAGGATACGGAAGCGGGATGGATGGCGCGAAACGGGGTCCTTGTCATCCGTCACGATCCGTTGTCGCGCCCCTCGCTTTCCGGGATGACAACGTTAGTGGTTATTTCGGAACCAGCGCGTCGTGGATCGGCGCCACCCAGGCGTCGGCCTTGATGTCGTAGGCGATGAAGTCGCTGTCGAACTGCCAGTAGGACCAGGCCCAGCCGCGCGCCTCGGCCTCGCGGGCGGCGGCGGCGGTGTAGGCGGCGCGCGAGGCCATGTCGCCCTTGTCGTAGGCCCCGAACTCGCCCAGCAGCATCGGCCGGTCGTTGGCCTTGGCCCAGGCCTGGACGCCGTCGAAGTCGGCCTTCATCCGCGCGCGCTCGGCGGGCGTCCCCCAGGTGACGCCGGTCTTGGGCGTGTCGGGATTCCACGACGCGCCCTGGTGGGTAAACTCCATGGGCAGGTAGTAGTGGACCGTCGCGATCAGGTGGCGGTCGCCCTGCGGCAGCTTCAGCTGATCCAGGTGGCTGATGTTGTTCCAGAAGGCCGGGCCGACGATCACGTTGCGGGTCGGGTTGCTGGCGCGGACCACGGGCAGGACCTCGGCGATCCAGCTGTTCCACAGTTCGTCGGTCAGGCCCTTGTTCGGCTCGTTCAGCAGCTCGAACACCACGCCGTCGGGCGCGTCCTTGTAGCGTTCGCCGACCTGCTTCCAGAACGCGAGCAGCTTGGGCTTGCAGGTGGCCGGATCGTTGCCGCAGTCGCCGAAATTGTGCTCGTCCAGGATGACGGTCAGCTTCTGGTCCAGGGCGGCTTTCACGACCTGGTCCAGGGTGGCCAGCCAGGCCGGGTCCAGCCGGTTGTCGGCGTCCATGTGCGAGAACGCGTGCAGGTTCAGCCGCACCGCGTCGAAGCCGCCGTCCTTGATGACCTTGAAATGGCGCATCTGGAAGCGGGCCCTGGCCGGGTCCTTCCAGATCGGGTCGTAGCCCAGGACGTTGATCCCGCGGGTCATGGTCTTGACCTGGTCCCGGGCCGAGATCTCGCGCGCGGCGGCGGGCGTGACGGCCAGGGCGGACAGCAGGGCGCTGGCGATCAGGACGCTGGCGAGCGCCTTGAGGGACTTGGGCATGGCGTTTCCTCGAGCCTCTGCGGGCTTTGACGTGACAACGCTGTCAACATCGCCCGGAAAACGCCGGCGCGCAACGCCCGAACGGCCTTCGATGTCAGGCGTCGCGGCGGGCTTCCACCGACTCGGTGTCGGGCGAGGCGGCGCGGATCAGCTCCAGCACGTCGACGATGATCACCTGCATCGCCTTCTGGGCCGCCACGGCGTCGCGGGCCATGATGGCGTCGGCCACGTCCTCGTGCGAGGGGATCGAGGCGGTCCGGCCCTTGATGCGGTTGGTGAAGCGGATCGAGATCCGCAGGGCGGTGTTCACCAGCTCGTGCAGGTCGCGATAGAACGGGTTCTTGGTGGCGTTGAGGATGGCCACGTGGAAGGCGATGTCGGCCGACAGCGGGTCGTCCTCGCCGCCGGCGGCGGCCTTCATGCGGTTCAGCGCCTTGCGGATGCCTTCCAGCCCGGTCTCGTCGGCGTTGCGGGCGGCCAGGGCGGCGGCGGCGGGCTCGATGCCCAGACGCATCTCGGTGAACTCGGCCAGCAGGCGCAGGCTGAACTTGCGCTCCAGCATCCAGCGCAGGACGTCGGGGTCCAGCAGGTTCCACTCGGTCTCGGGCTCGACCACGGTGCCGTGGCGGGGGCGGGCGCTGAGCAGGCCCTTGGCCGTCAGCATCTTGACCGCCTCGCGGGTCACGGTGCGGCTGGCGCCGAACTGCTTGGACAGTTCGCCTTCGGTGGGGAAGCCGATCGTGGCGTATTCGCCGGTGACGATGGCCTGGCCCAAGGACTCGACGAGTCCATAGGTCAGACTGAGGCCCGGCTGCGTACGGATCACCAAGTTGTCGCCCCCAAAACGCTTCTTGAAATCGGTCGTCGTCTAAATAGGTCTGACCTTGTGTAGCGTGCTTCGTTCACGCCCGGAACAATCATGTCAAAGACGAAAGCCCCGCCACGCTCGCGTGACGGGGCTTTGCGCTTCAGACATGCGTGGACACCGGTGGACACGCCGTCCGCGACGTCACCACCAGGTGGCGTAGAGCGCGATCAGGATCACGATCACGCCCAGTCCGGCGATGTTGAAGCCGGTGGTGGTCTTGTAGCTGACGCCCTCCAGCGACACGACGTTGACCTCCTTCTTCTGGGGCGCGACCAGCGAGACGAGGACGGCGGCGGCCAGGGCCAGGAGGAAGACCAGACCGACGCGGTTCATGAAGGGCATGTCGGGCATGCCGAACTTCAGGGCCAGCGACAGGATCACCGAGCCGGCCGTGGCCACCAGGGCGCTGGCGGTGGTGGCGCGCTTCCAGAACAGGCCCAGCATGAAGATCACCACGATGCCCGGGGTGAAGAAGCCCGTGTACTCTTGGATCCGCTGGAACACCTGGTCGGCGCCGCCCAGCAGGGGTCCCGCCGACACGATGCCGACGAGCACGGCGACCACGGCGGTGATGCGGCCCACCAGCACCAGGTGCTGTTCCGACGCGTCCTTCTTGGCCTTGGCGTAGATGTCCAGGGTGAAGATGGTGGCGATCGAGTTGATCTTGGCGGCCAGCGACGCGACGATCGCCGCGACCAGGGCCGAGAACACCAGGCCCAGCAGGCCCGGCGGCAGCAGCTTCATCATCTCCGGATAGGCTTGGTCGGGCTTGGCGAGGCCCGGCGCCAGGACCAGGGCGGCCAGGCCCGGAACGACCACGATCACCGGCATCAGCAGCTTCAGATAGGCGGCGAAGGCGATGCCCTTCTGGGCCTCAGCGATGTCCTTGGCGCCGAGCGCGCGCTGGATGATGTACTGGTTGAAGCCCCAATAGCTGACGTTCATCACCCACAGGCCGCCGATCAGCACCGACAGGCCGGGCAGTTCCTTGTAGTGCGGGCTCGACTTGTCGAGGATCATCTTGAAGTGGTCGGGGAACTGGGTGGTCAGATGGGTGAAGCCGGCCACCGCGCCGCCTTCGCCGCCGATCTTGGTCAGCGACAGGTAGACGATGATCAGGCCGCCCATGACCAGCAGGGCCACCTGGACGATGTCGGTCAGGGCCACGGCCTTCAGGCCGCCCCACAGCTGATAGGCCAGGGCGAAGACGCCGATGATGATCAGGGCCTGCATCTGGTCGATGCCGGTCACCGTGTGCACGGCGATCGACCCCAGCCACAGGATCGAGGTCAGGTTCACGAAGATGTAGAGGCCCAGCCAGAACCAGGCCATCAGGTTGCGCACGCTGGGTCCGTACCGCTGCTCCAGGAACTGCGGCATGGTGCTGATGTTGTTCTTCAGGAAGATCGGCAGGAAGAACTTCCCGACGATCAGCAGGGTCAGGGCCGCCATCCATTCGTAGGAGGCGATGGCCAGGCCCAGGGCGTAGCCCGAGCCGCTCATGCCGATGATCTGCTCGGCCGAGATGTTGGCGGCGATCAGCGAGGCGCCGATCGCCCACCAGGGCAGGGCCTTGCCGGCCAGGAAGTAGTCGGTGGAGTCCTTCTTGTGGCCGCCCTTGTCGCGGGAGACCCACTGGGCCAGGCCGAAGATGGCGACGGCGTAGATCGCCAGGATGACGAAATCGATGGTTCTCACTGGGGTCCCCCCTTTGGGCCGTGTTCTTGTTCCGACGCGGACGCTCGTTACTGGGTGGTCTGTTCGGTCCAGGCGGCCACCAGGGCCTTGGCGCGGGCCCCGACCTCTTCGGCCGTGTAGCCCGGACGATAGAGCTCGCCGCCCACGCCGATGCCGGCGACGCCGGCCTTGATCCAGGGCTCCAGATTGGCCGCGCCGACGCCGCCCACGGCGTAGACGCTGACGTCCTTGGGCAGCACGTCGCGCACGGCCTTGATGTGGCCCGGGCCGAAGGTGCCGGCTGGGAACAGCTTCAGCGAGCGGGCGCCGGCCTTGACGGCGGCGAAGGCCTCGCTGGGCGTGGCGAAGCCGGGCATGACGGTCAGGCCCCGCTTCACGGCGTGGCGGATGACCTCGACGTCGATATTGGGCGTGACGATCAGCTTGCCGCCCACGCCGGCCACCTGGTCCACGACCTCGGGCGACAGCACCGTGCCGGCCCCGCACAGGGCCTTGTCGCCGAACGCGGCGCACAGCTTGCCGATGCTGACCAGCGGCTCGGGCGAGTTCATCGGCACCTCGATGGCCTCGATCCCGGCCTCGACCAGGGCGGCGGCGATGTCGAGGACCTCGTCGGGCTTCACGCCGCGCAGGATGGCGACGATGGGGGGCGTGCTAGGCAACGACGTGTACTCCACGGGTGGGCGACAGGACCGAAAGACCGGCCAGGACGGCGGAGTCGCCGTCGACCGTCACGCTGGTCCCGCCGAAGGCGGCGATGGCCTGGGCGTAAAGGCTGCTCAGGGCGGGCGCGCCGATCAGCGAGACCTGGCCCAGGGCGCCGAACCAGTCCACCGTGGCCGCTACGTCGGCGGCCAGCAGCAGGCCCGACAGGAAGCCCATGGCGTCGGCCTTGGGCAGGCCGTCGATCAGCTGGCGGCTGCGGGTCTCGAAGATCAGGTGGGGCAGGCGCGCGGCGCCTTGTTCGCGGATGCGGGCCACGCCTAGGGCGAAGCCCTCGGCGGACTCGGGTTCGTCGCCCGGCGCGGCCTTGGCCAGGATCGAGTGCTCGCGCAGCAGGGCGTAGAGCTCGCCGACGGGCGCGGTGACGAAACCGGCGATGCGGCCGTCCTCGACCGCGACCCACTTGGTGTGGGTGCCGGGCAGGGCCAGCAGATGGCGGCCATGCTTGAGGGCGGGGTCCAGTTCGAGGGCGCCCAGGATCTGGGTCTCCTCGCCGCGCATCACGTCCGGACCGCCCAGGGCGTTGCGGCACGACAGGCCCGGCACGATGGCCACCGGCAGGCCGTCGGCGTCGAGGTGCAGCAGCCGCTCGCGGACGTCGGCGGCGCCGGCTGGGCAGGGGGCGTAGGCCGCCTCTTGCCAGCCGTTGCGCGAGCCGACCATGCCGCACAGCAGGGCCAGCGAGGGCCCGGCCTCGCGCCAGTCGCCGACCAGGTCCAGGAACGCCTCGCGCGGCGAGGCGCCGTTCAGCGCCCCGATGCCCGGTCCGTCGCGGCGGTCCAGCACGCTCTTGCCCTGGCGCAGATAGAGCCGCAGACGCGAGGTGCCCCAGTCGCCGAAGATCGTGACCGAGCTGTCCATCGGATTCATTTAGTGCGACTCGCGCGTGACGACCGAGCCGCTGGCGCCGACCAGGAAGTCCAGGTCCGCGCCCTTGTCGGCGCCCAGCACGTGGTCGATGTAGAGCTTGGCGTAGCCCCGCGTCGCCTTGGGCGCGGGCGGATTGGCCTTCCATTCGGCCAGGCGGGCCGCCAGCTCCTCGTCCGGGATCAGCAGGTTCAGCGCGCGGGCGGGGCCGTTCAGCTCGATCTCGTCGCCGCTGCGGACCACGGCCAGCGGGCCGCCGGCGTCGGACTCGGGCGAGACGTGCAGGATCACCGTGCCGAAGGCCGTGCCGCTCATCCGCGCGTCGCTGATACGGACCATGTCCTTGACGCCCTTCTCCAGCAGCTTGGTCGGCAGGGGCATGTTGCCCACTTCCGGCATGCCCGGATAGCCCTTGGGACCACAGCCCTTGAGCACCAGGATCGAGGTCTCGTCGACCTCCAGCTCGGGGGAGTCGATGCGGGCCTTGAAGTCCTCAATGGTCTCGAACACCACGGCCTTGCCCTTGTGGCTCAAGAGCTCGGGGCTGGCGGCGCTGGGCTTGATCACCGCCCCGCCGGGCGCGAGGTTGCCGCGCAGCACCCAGATGCCGCTGTCGGGCTTCACCGGGGCTTCCAGGCCGCGGATGACCTCGGCGTTGAACACCTCGGCCTTCTCGTACTGCTCGCCGATCCGCGTACCGGAGACCGTCAGGGCCTCGGGGTTCAGGAACGGCGCCATCTGCTTCATCACCGCCGGCAGGCCGCCGGCGTAGTGCAGGTCTTCCATCAGGAAGCGGCCCGACGGCTGCAGGTCGACCAGCAGGGGCACGTCGCGCGACAGGTTGTCGAAGTCCTCCAGCGCCAGCTCGACGCCCAGGCGGCCGGCCAGGGCCAGCAGGTGGACCACGGCGTTGGTCGAGCCGCCGATCGCGGCGTGCACGCGCAGGGCGTTCTCGAAGGCGGCGCGGGTGGCCACCTGCGACATGGTCACGCCGTCGTGCACCATGCGCACGATGGTCCGGCCGGTGTGGTGGGCCATGGCGGCGCGGCGGGCGTCCACGGCCGGGATCGAGGCGTTGTAGGGCAGGCTCATGCCCATGGCCTCGACGATGGCGGCCATGGTCGAGGCGGTGCCCATGGTCATGCAGGTGCCGGGCGAGCGGCTCATGCCGCTCTCGGCCGACATGAATTCCGGCAGGGTCATCTCGCCGGCCCGCACGGCCTCGGAGAACTTCCAGACGTCGGTGCCCGAGCCGATGTCCTTGCCGCGGAACTTGCCGTTCAGCATCGGGCCGGTCGAGACGACGATGGTGGGCAGGTCGACGCTGGCCGCGCCCATCATCTGGCCCGGGGTGGTCTTGTCGCAGCCGCCCAGCAGCACGACGCCGTCGATCGGGTTGCCGCGGATCGACTCCTCGACGTCCATGGCCAGCAGGTTGCGGAACAGCATGGCGGTGGGCCGCATCTGGGTCTCGCCCAGCGACATGGCGGGGAATTCCAGCGGCAGGCCGCCGGCTTCCCACACGCCGCGCTTCACGTGCTCGGCGATGTCGCGCAGGCCCGCGTTGCAGGGGGTGATTTCCGACCACGTGTTGCAGATGCCGATCACCGGCCGCCCGTCGAACACGTCGTCCGGCAGGCCCTGGCTCTTCATCCAGCTGCGATGGATAAAGCCGTCACGATCCAGCTTCCCGTAGCTGTGACCGCTGCGGAACCTGCCGCCCCCGTTTCCCTGACCCATGTTCTTCCCTGACGCCACGGACAGCGCTACTCGCGTCCGATGGAGCTTCATTTATAGTATAATAATGATGGTTGCAAACGTCGTGGATTCACAGGGGTTTGAGGCCAGCGTGGCGCAAAAGTCGCGCCCTTCGGCTCAAATTGATAGCGCTATCAATTTGGTATTGTAAGTCTCAATTATATGACTAAAGCTCCCCTCAGATCGTGTGACCGCTACCCGTGCGGCGCACGTCACCGGCGCCCTTAGAGCGCTGGGACGGATCTCATCTGGGGGAAGGAAACCGGAATGCCGCCTCGTAATTCTCGTCGCAACGTCATGTTCATGGGCGCCTCGGCGCTTGTCCTTTGCGGCGCCCTGCCCGCGGTCGCCTTCGCCCAGGCGGCTCCCGCCCCGGCCGCCGACACGGTCGAGGAAGTCGTCGTCACCGGCCAGCGCGCCGCCCTGCAATCGGCCCAGAAGCTGAAGCAGAACGCCGAGCAGCTGGTGGACTCGATCACCGCCACCGACATCGGCGCCCTTCCTGACCGTTCGGTCACCGAAGCCCTGCAGCGCGTTTCGGGCGTCACCATCGGCCGCACCGCCGACGGTCGCGACGCCGACCGCATCTCGGTCGAAGGCAGCGGCGTGCAGGTTCGCGGCCTGAGCTGGGTTCGCGGCGAACTGAACGGCCGCGACAGCTTCTCGGCCAAGGCCGGTCGCACCCTGAGCTTCGAGGACGTGCCGCCCGAACTGATGTCCGGCGTCGACGTCTACAAGAACCCCTCGGCCGACATCATCGAAGGCGGCGTCGGCGGCACCGTCAATCTGCGCACCCGCCTGCCGTTCGACAGCGGCAAGCGCATCCTGGCCTATTCGCTCGACAGCAGCTGGGGCGACCTGTCCAAGAACTGGCAGCCCAGCGGCTCGGTGCTCTACAGCAACCGTTGGGACACCAACGTCGGCGAGGTCGGCTTCCTGATCGACCTGTCGGACTCCAAGCTGTCCAGCCGCACCGACACCATCTCGGTCGACCCGTTCTTCGCCCGGACCGACCTGCAGCCCGGCAAGACGGTCTACGTCCCCGGCGGCTTCGGCTACCGCACCCTGGACTACGAGCGCGAGCGCAAGGGCATCGCGGCCGCCCTGCAATGGCGCCCGAACGACCAGTGGGACGCCAGCCTGCAGTTCCTGCGCTCGTCGGCCTCGCAGGCCTCGACCGAGCACGCGGTCGGCTTCAACGTCGGCTCGACCAACTGGCCCGCCGCCGGCACGGACTTCACCTACGATTCGAACGGCCATTTCATCAAGGGCACACTGGCCCAGAGCCAGACGGACAACACCAGCCTCGGCTCATCGACGATCGACACCCGCTACGCCGACCGCAGCTCGGTGACCTCCGACTACGCCCTGAACGTGAAGTACACGCCGAACGACAAGTGGACGTTCTCGGGCGACATCCAGTACGTCTACGCCAAGACCAAGACCGTCGATAACACCGCGTTCAACTCGCTGAACGGCAACGCCGCCCCGGCCAGCCTGGACCTCACCGGCAGCCTGCCGGTGATCACCATGAACAACGACGCGGCCTTCACGTCCAACCCGGCCAGCTACTACCTGGTCGCGGCGATGGACCACCACGACCGCAACGAAGCGGCCGAATGGGCCGAGCGCTTCGACGGCGACTACCGCTTCGACGACGGCGGCTGGCTGAAGTCGTTCCGCTTCGGCGTACGTCACACCTTCCGTCAGGCCACCACCCGCGAAACCTCGTATCGCTGGGACACGGTGGCCCCCAGCTGGTCGGCTCCGTCGATCAACCAGCTGGACGGCTATCAGGGCTATTACGGCCTGTATCCGTTCGACAACTACTTCCGCGGCAAGGCCCACCTGCCGGCGACCTTCGTCATGCCGAGCGCGGCCTTCGTGAACAACTACGGCGACACGTCGAAGCTGCTGTACCGGATCGCCCAGGCGAACGGCGGCAGCTGGTGTCCCTTCAACGGCGACTTCGAGGACCAGAGTTCGTGCGGCGGCAAGGGCAGCACCAACCACCAGAAGGAAGAGACCCTGGCGGCCTTCGGCCTGCTGCGGTTCGGCCATGACGTCTCGCTGTGGGGCGACGATCGCGAGATCGACGGCAACTTCGGCGTCCGCGTCGTCAAGACCGAGAGCGCCAGCCAGGGCCTGCAGGTCTTCACGCCGAACAGCAGCACCAGCGTTCCGGCCGCCGACCAGGCGTTCTCGAACGGCGGCAAGAGCCCGTACAAGGGCGGTCGGGACTATGTGAACGTCCTGCCCAGCCTGAACGTGCGCCTGAAGATCACGCCGGACATGTTCGTGCGCTTCGCGGCGGCCAAGGCCATCGTCCGTCCGGACTTCCAGCAGCTGCAACCGAACTACACGATCGCGCCCACCAACGGGTTCATCACCGGCGGAACTTGCTCGAGCTTCATCCCGGGCGGCTCGCAGGCCAACTGCGTCTACCAGTACACCGCCAACGCCGGTAACCCGGACCTGAAGCCCACGCGCTCGACCCAGTTCGACCTGTCGTACGAGTGGTACTTCAACTCGACCGGCAGCCTGACGGCGACGCTGTTCTACAAGGACATCTACAACTTCATCACCAACGGCTCGACCGTCATCAACTTCACCAACAACGGGGTGACCCGTCCGGTGCAGGTGATCCAGCCGTACAACGCCGGCCACGGCACCATCAAAGGCTTCGAAGTCGCCTATCAGCAGTACTTCGACTTCCTGCCGGGCGCCCTGCGCGGCCTGGGCGTGCAGGCCAACTACACCCACGTCGACAGCAAGGGCACGCGCAACGCGGCGTCCAACCCGTACGACACCAACCAGACCGGCAATATCTCGTCGCACGACGACGAGATGCCGCTCGAGGGCCTGTCGCCCAACAGCTACAACGTCGCCGGCCTGTACGATCTGGGCAAGGTTTCGGCCCGCCTGGCCTACAACTGGCGGGAGCGCTACCTGCTGACGACCACGGCCGCGAACATCAACATCCCGGCCTGGTACGACGACTACGGCCAGCTGGACGGCTCGGTCTTCTACACCGTCAACGACGCGCTGAAGATCGGCTTCCAGGCGGCCAACCTGACGAACTCCGAGACCCGGATCCTGGTCAGCTATCCCGGCCGTCCCGAGGAAGGCCTGACCAAGCACAACTGGGTCGTCGCCGATCGTCGCTACTCGATCGTCCTGCGCGGCACCTTCTAAGGTCCTGATCGCGAGACCCTGAGCGGCCCCCGTTCCGGCCCGGTCATCCGGGAAGGGGCGGGGGCCTTTTTATACGTCGCGCCGGCCGCGGAACCCGCTAGCCTGCGCGAGCACGCAACGACGGAAAATCCGCGCCATGACCGAGCAGCCGCTCAAGTTCGTCATCGTCGGGGGAGGCACGGCCGGCTGGATGGCGGCCGCCGCCCTGGCCCACGCCCTGAAGGGCCGGGTGGGCGAGATCGAGCTGGTGGAGTCCGACGAGATCGGCACGGTCGGCGTCGGCGAGGCCACCATCCCGCCGATCCAGTTCCTCAACAGCCTGCTGGGCATCGACGAGATCGACTTCGTCAAGAAGACCCAGGCGACCTTCAAGCTGGGCATCGAGTTCCGCGACTGGCGGCGGCTGGGGCACAGCTACATCCACCCGTTCGGCCCCATCGGCATGGCGATCGAGGGCGTGGGGTTCCATCACTACTGGGGGCGGCTGCGCCGTCACGGCGACACCAGCGACATCTGCGACTACGCCATGTCGGCGGTCGCGGCGCGCAAGGGCAAGTTCGTCATCGCGCCCAGCGAGCTGCCGCCCGGCGTGCCGCCGCTGGCCTACGCCTACCATTTCGACGCCGGCCTCTACGCCCGCTTCCTGCGCGACTACGCCGAGAAGCGCGGCGTCCGGCGCACCGAAGGCAAGATCGTCGAGGTCAAGCAGCGCCAGTCCGACGGCTTCATCGAGGCGGTCGAGCTGGAGGGCGGCAAGCGGATCGAGGGCGACTTCTTCATCGACTGCTCGGGCTTCCGCGGGCTGTTGATCGAGCAGACGCTGAAGTCCGGCTACGAGGACTGGACGCACTGGCTGCCCTGCGACCGCGCCCTGGCCGTGCCCTGCGAGAGCGTCGCGCCGCTGACGCCCTATACGCGCTCGACCGCCCGGACCGCCGGCTGGCAGTGGCGCATCCCGCTGCAGCACCGCACGGGCAACGGCTACGTCTATTCCAGCCCGTTCATCAGTGACGACGAGGCCGCCGCCACCCTGATGGCCAACCTCGACGGCGCGCCGCGCGCCGAGCCCCGGCTGCTGCGCTTCGTCACCGGCCGGCGCAAGCAGGCCTGGAACAAGAATGTCGTGGCCCTGGGCCTGGCCAGCGGCTTCATGGAGCCGTTGGAATCGACCAGCATCCACCTGATCCAGACGGGCGTGATGCGCCTGATCTCGCTGCTGCCCACCCGGAACCACGACCCGGCGGCGGTTGAGGAGTACAATCGCCTGTCGAAGCTCGAATACGAGCAGATCCGCGACTTCATCGTCCTGCACTACCGCGCCACCGAGCGCGACGATTCCGAGCTGTGGCGCTACTGCCGGCGGATGGCGCTGCCCGACAGCCTGACCCACAAGATCGAGCTGTTCCGCGAGCGCGGCAAGGTCGCCCGCTTCGACGACCAGCTGTTCGCCGAGCCCAGCTGGGTGTCGGTGTTCCTGGGGCAGGGCGTCGAGCCCCGCGACTACGACCGCCTGGCCGACGTGCCGCCGCTGGCCGACGTCCAGCGGGCCCTGGCCAATGTGCGGGACAAGATGAACCACATCGCCGACCGGCTGCTGACGCACGACGAGTTCATCGCCCGGCACTGCAAGGCCGATCCGATCTAGTCAGGCCTGGCGGCCCGGAAGGCTTGCCAGTCAATTATCATACTTATACTTCTGATAACGGTAACAGCGCTGTCACGCCGAGGTTCGCCTCGCGGAAGACGGCCCAGCGGGAGGCGACACTTGCGGATCCAGCATCGAGTCCGGACCGAGGGGGCGACCCGCCCTCGGCTCTTCCTGTCGGCCCTGGTCGCGGCCACGGCGCTGTGCGGCGTTCTGGCCGCCACGCCGGGCGCCGCCGCCGACCTGCCCAAACTGGTCGCCAAGGACGGCCGCCACGCCCTGATGGTGGACGGCGCGCCGTTCCTGATGCTGGGCGTCCAGGCCAACAACGCCGCCAACTACCCTTCGCAGCTGCCCAAGGTGTGGCCGGCGGTGAAGGCCATGCACGCCAACACCCTGGAGATCCCAGTCGCCTGGGAGCAGATCGAGCCGGTCGAGGGCCGGTTCGACTTCTCGTATGTCGACGTGCTGCTGAAGCAGGCCCGCGAGAACGACACCAAGCTGGTCCTGCTGTGGTTTGCCACCTGGAAGAACAACGGCCCGCAGTACGCGCCCGAATGGGTCAAGCTGGACAACAAGCGCTTCCCGCGGGTGATCACCGCCAAGGGCGAGACCCGCAACTCGCTGTCGCCGCACTTCCCGGCCACGCTGGAGGCCGACAAGAAGGCCTTCGTGACCTTGATGCGCCACCTGAAGGCGGCCGATCCGGACCACACCGTGATCATGGTCCAGCCCGAGAACGAGACCGGCACCTACAGCGCCGTCCGCGACTATTCGCCGACCGCCCAGAAGCTGTTCGAAGGCCCCGTACCCGCCCAGCTGGTCAAGGCTCTGGGCAAGAAGCCGGGGACCTGGAGCCAGGTCTTCGGCAAGGACGCCGACGAGTTCTTCCACGCCTGGTCGATCGGCCGGTTCGTCGACGAGGTGGCGGCCGCCGGTAAGCGCGAGCTGCCGCTGCCGATGTACGTCAACGCGGCCCTGCGCGACCCCTTCAACGACCAGGACCCCTACACCTACTCGTCGGGCGGCCCGACCTGGAACGTGCTGGACGTCTGGAAGGCCGCGGCCCCGTCGATCGACGCCATCGCGCCCGACATCTACCAGCGCGAAAGCGCCAATGTCCGCAAGACGCTGGAGCAGTACGGCCGCCCCGACAACGCCCTGTTCGTGCCCGAGATCGGCAGCGACAAGGGCTTCGCCCGCCACGTCTACGACGTGCTGGGCCGCCATGGGATCGGCTTCTCGCCGTTCGGCCTGGATTACACCGGCTATTCCAACTACCCGCTGGGCGCCAAGCAGGTCGACGCCGAGGCGCTGGAGAACTTCGGCGTCCACTATCGCCTGCTGGCCCCGATGGCCCGCGAATGGGCCAGGCTGTCGTTCACGGGCGACGTCTGGGGCGCCGGCGAGGCCGACGACCGCAAGGCCGAGACCCTGAAGCTGGGCGATCGCTGGACCGCCACCGTCTCGTACGGCGAATGGCAGTTCGGCTCGATCGAGGCCCCCTGGATGTCCAAGGCCGAGAAGCAGCCCAATCGCGCGGTCCCCGACGGCGGCGCCCTGATCGCCCGGCTGTCGGCCGACGAATTCCTGGTCACCGGCTATCGCGCCCGCATCACCTTCGGCTCGGCCAAGGGCGAGCGGTTCATGATGTCCCGCGTCGAGGAAGGCCACTTCGACGACAAGGGCCAGTGGGTGTTCGACCGCCTGTGGAACGGCGACCAGGTCGACTACGGCCTGAACCTGACCACCCTGCCGCAGGTGCTAAAAGTAAAGCTCGCGACCTACTGAACCCAACTTTTCAACCGCTCATCCCGGCGAATGCCGGGACCCAGATCCCATAGCGGGACGGCTGATTGGAAGGGCGCAGAGCCCGTGGCTCCAGTCTCGAAGCCATTCCATCTGGGTCCCGGCATTCGCCGGGATGAGCGGAGATAAAAACGAGATCAAAGGGAAGAAACCGATGCGCATGCTGCCCAAGGCCCTCTTCGCCGGCCTCACGCTCTCCCTCCTGGCCTCGACCAGCGCCTTGGCCCTGGACGGCGCCTTCGAGAAGACCGCCGACGGGGTGATCGTCGCCCCCGCCTCGGGGCCGGCCAGGAAGGTGCGGCTGCAGGTGATGGGCGAGCGCGTGATCCACGTCACCGCCGCCCCGACCGACAGCCTGGACGTCCCGGCCAGCCTGATGGTCGCCGCCAAGCCCACCGGCGCCTTCACGGTCGAGGAGGCGGCCGGCAAGGTCGTGGTCAAGGCCGGCAAGGCCACCGCCGAGGTCTCCCTGGCCAGCGGCGCGGTCAGCTTCCGGGACGAGACCGGCAAGCTGGTGCTCAGCGAGAACGGCCGCCGCCCGTTCAAGACCGAGACGATCGACGGCAAGACCTTCTACGGCGTCAGCCAGCAGTTCAATCCGGGTACGGACGAAGCCTTCTACGGCCTGGGCCAGCACCAGAACGGCCAGATGAACTACAATGGCCAGGACGTCGAACTGGCCCAGTACAACCGCGACATCGCCATCCCGTTCGTGCTGTCCACCCGGAACTACGGCCTGCTGTGGGAGAACAACGGGATCACCCGCTTCGGCGACCCGACGCCCTACGACCTGGCCTCGCGCGACCTGAAGATCTTCGACGCGGCCGGCAAGCCGGGCGGCTTCACCGCCAGGTACTATGTGGGGAACGACCTGAAGTTCACCCGCGTCGAGCCCGACATCAACTACCGCTACCTGAAGGACCTGCCCAACTGGCCGGCCGAGCTGACCGGTCCGGACAAGAAGCCGCTCAAGGGCGCGCGCGTGGTCTGGGAGGGCTCGGTCGAGGCCTCGGTCGCCGGGGTTCAGAAGTTCAAGCTCTACTCGTCCAGCTACGCCAAGCTCTCCATCGACGGCAAGGTCGCGATCGACCGCTGGCGGCAGAACTGGAACCCGTGGTTCCACAACTTCACCGCCCCGATGAAGCCGGGCGCGCGCCACAAGGTCCGCGTCGAGTGGGAGCCCAACGACGGCTATATCGGCCTCTTGCACAACAACCCGATCCCGGCGGCCGACCAGCACTCGCTGACCTTCACCTCCGAGGTCGCCCACGCCGTCGACTACTACTATGTCGGCGGCTCGGACCTGGACCAGGTGGTGGCCGGCTATCGCGGCCTGACGGGCGACGCGGTGCTGATGCCGCGCTGGGCCTACGGCCTGTGGCAGAGCCGCCAGCGCTACGAGACCGCCGACCAGCTGCTGGACGTGGTCAAGCAGTACCGGGCCCGCAAGCTGCCGCTGGACAACATCGTCGAGGACTGGCGCTACTGGAAGGACGACGCCTGGGGCAGCCACAAGTTCGACGAGACGCGCTTCCCCGACCCCAAGGGCATGATCGACCAGGTCCACGACCTGAACGCCCACTTCATGATCTCGATCTGGCCGAAGTTCTATCCGACCACGGAGCACTTCAAGGAGCTGGACGCCAAGGGCCACATGTATCACCGCAACCTCGAGCAGGGCGCGGTGGACTGGGTGGGGCCGGGCTACGCCAACTCGTTCTACGACCCCTATTCCAAGGAGGCGCGCGACATCTACTGGCGCCAGGTCAAGGACAGCCTGAAGGGCTTCGGCGTCGACGCCTGGTGGATGGACAGCGACGAGCCGGACATGCACTCCAACCTCGACATCCCCGAGCGCACCCTGCGCATGGGCCCGACGGCGATGGGACCGGGGGCCGAGTTCTTCAACTCCTACCCGCTGATCCACACCACCGGCGTGTTCGAGGGCGAGCGCGCGCTGAACCCCGACAAGCGCAGCTTCATCCTGTCGCGCTCGGGCTTCGGCGGCATCCAGCGCAACGGCGTGGCCCTGTGGAGCGGCGACGTGGTGGCCCGCTGGGACGACCTGAAGGACCAGATCTCGGCGGGGGTGAACCTGTCGATGTCGGGCGTGCCCAACTGGACCACCGACATCGGCGGCTTCTCGGTCGAGGACCGCTACACCAACAAGGACCCGGCCCACTGGGCCGAGTGGCAGGAGCTGAACCTGCGCTGGTTCCAGTTCGGCGCCTTCAGCCCGCTGTTCCGCAGCCACGGGGAGTTCCCGTACCGCGAGATCTACAACCTCGCCGACGAGGGGACCGAGGTCTACAAGGCCCTGGCCTGGTACGACGAGCTCCGCTACCGGCTGATGCCCTACGTCTACACCCTGGCGGCCGATACCTATCAGCGCGACGGCAGCATCATGCGCGGCCTGGTCATGGACTTCCCGTCCGACCTGAAGGCGCGCGACGTCAACGACGAGTACCTGTTCGGCAAGGCGTTCCTGGTCGCCCCGGTGACCGCGTTCAAGGCCCGCTCGCGCGAGGTCTACCTGCCGGCGGGGGCGTCCTGGTACGACTTCGAGACCGGCAAGGCCTTCAAGGGCGGCCAGACGATCAAGGCCGACGCGCCGCTGGCGCGCATGCCGCTGTTCGTGCGGGCCGGCTCGATCGTGCCGACCACGGTGGTCCAGCAGTATGTCGGCGAGCAGCCCGACGCCCCGATCACCGTGGTGGTCTACACGGGCGCGGACGGGACGTTCGAGCTCTACGAGGACGACGGCCTGACCAACGGCTACGCCCGCGGGGCGTGGAGCCGCATTCCGATGAGCTTCGACAACGCCTCGGGAAGGCTGACGATCGGCGCGCGGTCGGGGAGCTTCAAGGGGATGGTCGAGAACCGGACGATCAAGGTGCGGTTCATCGGCGGCGGGGCGAAGCCGGTGGACTTCGAGGCGGTGGACCAGACGGTGGCGTACTCGGGGCAGCCGGTGGTGGTGACGCGGAAGTAGGTCAGTGGCTCACTGACTTGCCCCCACCTGACCGCTTCGCGGTCTGTCCGCTCCCGTAGGGGGCGGAGCCTTTGGCGCGGCGTCGGCGGTCGAGGCTCTTCCCCCTCTGGGGGAAGACGGTCGCGAAGCGACCCGTAGGGGCAAGTGTTCGCCGCCGAGGCTTAAGCCTCCACCACCAGCTTCTTCACGATCAGCTCGGCCGCGTTCACCCGCTCGCCGCCCGGCTCCATCACCTCCAGGTGCACGTGGTTGGTGATGCCCGGATAGTGCTTCTGCAGGCTCTGGTCCTTGCCGATCACCTCGCCCAGGCGCACGGCCTGGCCGACCTCGACCCCGGGGGTCACGTAGAAGGCGCGGGCGATGTAGCCGAGGGCCGGGTTGCTGATCTCGACGAACTTCAGGTCGCTGGACCCGGCGTAGGCGTAGCCGATCTTGGTCACGTAGCCGGAGATCGGGGCCATCACGTCCTGGCCGGCCTTGGCCACGTAGTCGACGCCCTCGTGGTCGCGCGAGCCACCGTCGCGGCGGGCGCCGAACCGGCCGTCGCCGAACTCGTCGTGGCCGCGCGGGGCGCCGCCGGTCGGGTTGGCGAAGTCGGGCGCGCCGTCGCCGTCGATGTCCGAACCGCTCCAGACCAGCTCCTTTCGGACCGGCTTCTGCGGCTTGGCGGCCAGGTCGGCCAGCAGGCGCTGCACGGCCGGCGTGGCGTGCGGGGCGTTGTGCGGATTCTCCATCGCCGCCACCATCATCGGAGCGAAGACCAGGGCCAGGCCCAGCGCGCCGCGCGCCAGAGGGGCGAGTTTCTTCGCTGTCGATGCGTGCATGAAATCTTCCTGGATTTGTTTTGGGGATCGTTTCGGAGCGTTGAGCGTTGGCCCGGTTAACGATCAGATAAGGCAAAGACGTGGCGAACTCAGTGCGGCGCGAGGTCGCGCGCGCATTCGCCTATACCGGGATCTATTCCAAGCTTTACTGTTGGATGTGCTCGGGATCGACCGTGATCTCGCAGATCAATGTTCGGCCTCGGCCTTCCAGGCTCAGGCGCGAGTGGCCGTGCTCCAGCACGACCGCATCCAGCGGCGACAGGTCGATCGCGCCGCCGGGCCTCACGATGCGTAAGGGGTCCAGGGCCAGGACCAGGGTCACTCTGGCCTTGGCCGCCACGTCGCTGGCTCCGGTCACGGTCAGCCGCCGGGTCCGCGCCCGCTAGGCGCCCCGTCGCACCATCACGTTCAGGTCGCTGATCGGACCGTCGGTCAGGCGGGCGGCGACCCGCGCCTCGCCGGGGAAGTCCAGGGGCGGGGAGGCGGCGTCCAGGGCCAGCATGCGGTCGTCGACCGTCAGCAGCAGGCCCTCGCCCTGGATCACCGTCAGCACCCGGTCCACGCCCGGGAAGGTCGAGAACGGCCCGTCGGCGGCGATCTCGGCCAGGCTGATCCGCCACTCGAAGCCGTCCAGGTCGGCGCCCGGCGGCCAGGCGGCCACCTCGCGCGTGACGCCGCCGCCGTTCTTCCACGGCGTGGCGATCCGGTCGGCGGCTCTCAGGACGCGCATCTAATTGATCCGATGAGCGGAGGAAGGGGGAGTATGGCTTACAAAATCTCCGGCAGGTCCAGTCCGTGCTCCCGCGCGCAATCCTTGGCGATCTCGTAGCCCGCGTCGGCGTGCCGCATGACGCCGCTGGCCGGGTCGTTCCACAGCACGCGCTCGATCCGCTTGGCCGCCGCCTCGGTGCCGTCGCAGACGATGACCATGCCGGCGTGCTGCGAGAAGCCCATGCCCACCCCGCCGCCGTGGTGCAGCGACACCCAGGTGGCGCCCGAGGCGGTGTTGAGCAGGGCGTTCAGCAGCGGCCAGTCCGACACCGCGTCCGACCCGTCCATCATCCCCTCGGTCTCGCGGTTGGGCGAGGCGACCGAGCCGCTGTCCAGGTGGTCGCGGCCGATCACCACGGGAGCCTTCAACTCGCCCGAGGCGACCATCTCGTTGAAGGCCAGGCCCAGCCGGTGGCGATCGCCCAGGCCCACCCAGCAGATGCGGGCCGGCAGGCCCTGGAACTTGATCTTCTCGGCGGCCATGTCCAGCCAGTGGTGCAGGTGAGGATTGTCGGGGATCAGTTCCTTGACCTTGGCGTCGGTCTTGCGGATGTCCTCCGGATCGCCCGACAGCGCCGCCCAGCGGAACGGCCCGATCCCCCGGCAGAACAGCGGGCGGATATAGGCCGGCACGAAGCCGGGGAAGTCGAAGGCGTTCTCGACGCCTTCATCCAGCGCCATCTGGCGGATGTTGTTGCCATAGTCGACCGTGGGCACGCCGGCGGCCTGGAAGTCGAGCATGGCCTTCACGTGCACCGCCATCGAGGCGCGGGCGGCCTTGTTGACCGAGGCCGGGTCGCGCTCCTTGGCGGTCGCCCACTGCTCCAGCGTCCAGCCGGCCGGCAGGTAGCCGTTGATCGGGTCGTGGGCGCTGGTCTGGTCGGTCAGCAGGTCGGGGCGCACGCCGCGCCCGAACAGCGCCGGCAGCAGTTCGGCGACGTTGCCCAGCAGGCCCACCGAGATCGGGGTCTTGGCGGCGCGGGACTCTTCGATCCAGGCCAGGGCCTGGTCGACGCTGTCGGTCGAGCGGTCCAGATAGCCGGTGCGCAGGCGCATCTCGATCCGCGAGGGCTGGCACTCGATGGCCAGGCACGAGGCCCCGGCCATCACCGCCGCCAGGGGCTGGGCCCCGCCCATGCCGCCCAGGCCGGCGGTCAGCAGCCACTTGCCCGACAGGTCGCCGGCGTAGTGCTGGCGGCCCATCTCGACGAAGGTCTCGTAGGTGCCCTGCACGATGCCCTGGGCGCCGATATAGATCCACGAGCCGGCGGTCATCTGACCGTACATGGCCAGGCCCTTGCGATCGAGCTCGTTGAAGTGCTCCCAGTTGGCCCAGCGTGGCACGAGGTTGGAGTTGGCGATCAGTACGCGGGGCGCGTCGGGGTGGGTGCGGAACACGCCCACCGGCTTGCCGGACTGGACCAGCAGGGTCTGGTCGTCTTCCAGGCGACGCAGGGTCTCGACGATCTTGTCGTAGCTCTCCCAGTCGCGGGCGGCGCGGCCGATGCCGCCGTAGACCACCAGCTCCTCGGGCCGCTCGGCGACGTCGGGATGCAGGTTGTTCATCAGCATCCGCAGCGGGGCTTCGGTCAGCCAGGACTTGGCGGTGAGCTCTGTTCCGGTGGCGGGGCGGATGACGCGGGTGTTGTCGAGGCGGGTCATGCAGGGACTCAGGCTTGGGCGAAGGCGAGGCAGGCCTTCAGCACGTCGGAGAGGGCGGCGCGCAGCGGGGCGGCGCGGGCGGCGGCGTAGGGCGTGGGCCAGGTCTGCGGCGTCAGCGCCGCCGGCTCGTCGATGTAGCCGCGGCAGGCCAGTTCCATCTGGACGGCGTGGACGCCGTGGTCCGGCCGGCCGTAGCGGCGGGTGATCCAGCCGCCCTTGAAGCGGCCGTCGGTGACGCGGGGCAGGCCGGTGGCGTCGCAGGCGGCCTCGACCCGGGCGGCCAGGCCGGGATCGCAGGCCGCGCCGCTGTTCGTGCCGATGTTGAACTGCGGCAGCTCGCCGTCGAACAGCCGGGGCGCGCGCGAGCGGATCGAGTGGGCGTCGTACAGCACCACCTTGCCGTGGCGCGCGAGCAGACGGTCCAGCTCGGCCTCCAGCGCGTCGTGATAGGGATCGAAGAAGGTCGCGCGCCGCCGGGCGATCTCGGCCGCGTCGGGCTCCTGGCCGGCCTGGTACAGCGGCTCGCCGTCGAAGGTGTCGATCGGGCAGAGGCTGGTGGTCGCCTGGCCGGGATACAGCGACACGCCCGACGGGTCGCGATTGACGTCGATCACCGTGCGCGAGACGCCGGTGCGCACCACCGTGGCGTCCAGGCCGTCGGCGAAGGCGTAGAGCTGCTCGAGCCACCAGTCGGCGTCCTTGCGGGCCAGCCATGGCGAGACCAGGCGGGCCTCGACGTCGGACGGAATGATGGTCCCGGCGTGCGGGATGCTGACGACCAGCGGGGCCTCGCCCCGGGTGAGGTGGAGCCAGTCGGTCGGGCTCAACGCACTCATGAGGTTGTCATCCCGGCCGAAGCGAAGCGTAGAGCCGGGACCCAGGTGAACCGCACCGCATTCGCCCAGTCCCCTGGGTCCCGGACAGCCCCTGCGGGGCTTCCGGGATGACAACGGTTTGGGGCAGAGGTCATCCCTCCACTCCCGGCAGGTCGATCGCCGAAGCCGCCGCGATCACCGCCCCTGACCGGACCAGGGCGTTGGCGGCCTCCATGTCCGGATGGAAGTGGCGGTCGTCCGACAGGTGCGGGACCTGGGCGCGCAGCACGCCGCGCGCGGCTTCCAGGGCCGGGCTCGACGTCAGGGGCGCGTGGAAGTCGCAGCCCTGGACGGCCGCCAGCAGCTCGATGCCGATCACCGCCTCGGCCGCCTCGACCATGGCCAGCAGGCGCCGCGCGCCGTGGGCGGCCATCGAGACGTGGTCCTCCTGGTTGGCCGAGGTCGGGATGGAGTCGACGCTGGCCGGATAGGCCTTCTGCTTGTTCTCCGACACCAGGGCGGCGGCGGTGACCTGCGGGATCATGAAGCCGGAGTTCAGGCCGGGCTTGGGCGTCAGGAAGGCCGGCAGGCCCGAGCAGGCCGGATCGACCAGCATGGCGATGCGGCGCTCGGAGATCGAGCCGATCTCGCAGACCGCCAGGGCGATCATGTCGGCTACGAAGGCCACCGGCTCGGCGTGGAAATTGCCGCCCGACAGGGCCTCGTCGGTCTCCGGGAAGATCAGCGGATTGTCGGAGACGCCGTTGGCCTCGATGGCCAGGGTCGTGGCCGCTTGGCGCAGCACGTCCAGGGCCGCGCCCATCACCTGGGGCTGGCAGCGCAGGCAGTAGGGGTCCTGCACCCGGGCGTCGCCCTCGCGGTGGGAGTCGCGGATCGCCGAGTTCGCCATCAGGGCCCGCAGGGCGGCGGCGGTCTCGATCTGGCCGGGCTGGCGGCGCAGGACGTGGATGCGCGGGTCGAAGGGCGTGTCCGAACCCTTGGCCGCCTCGGTCGCCAGGGCGCCGGTGACCAGGGCCGACTGGAACAGCCGCTCGGCGTCGAACAGGGCGGCCAGGGCGTTGGCGGTCGAGAACTGGGTGCCGTTCAGCAGGGCCAGGCCTTCCTTCGGACCCAGGGTCAGGGGCTTCAGACCCGCTTCCATCAGGGCCTGGACGGCGGGCAGGCGTTGGCCGCCGACGGAGATCTCGCCGACCCCGATCATGGTCGCGGCCATGTGCGACAGCGGCGCCAGGTCGCCCGAGGCGCCGACCGAGCCCTGGCACGGCACGACCGGCGTCAGGCCCTTCACGAGCATCGCTTCCAGCAGGTCGGTCGTCGCCGGCCGCACGCCCGAGGCGCCTTGCGCCAGGCTGGCCAGCTTCAGGGCCATCATCAGCCGGATCACCGGGACCGGCGACGGCGCGCCCGTGCCGGCGGCGTGGGACAGGACGATGTTGCGCTGGAGCGTCTCCAGATCGGCGTCGCCGATGCGCACGCTGGCCAGCTTCCCGAAGCCGGTGTTGATCCCGTAGACCGGCGCGCCCTTGGCCAGGATGCGCTCGACCGCCGCCGCGCTCTCGGCGATCACCGGAGCGGCGCTGGGATGTAGCCGCGCGGGCGCGCCGCGGTAGACGGCCTTCCAGTCGGCGAGGCTGACTTCACCGGGGTTGAGAACGACTTCGGTCACGCGATTTCACCCTTCCAGACGCGCGCATGGAGCGGATTGAACCCCATGCGGTAGACAAGTTCGGCGGGACGCTCGATGTCCCAGACGGCCAGGTCGCAGGCCTTGCCGACCTCCAGCGTGCCGACGCTTTCGAGGCGGCCGATCGCCCGCGCGGCCTCGCGCGTGACGCCGGCCAGGCACTCGTCGACGGTCATCCGGAACAGGGTGGCGGCCATGTTCATCGTCAGCAGCAGGCTGGTCAGGGGCGAGGTGCCGGGGTTGCAGTCGGTGGCCAGGGCCATCGGCACGCCGGCGGCGCGCAGGGCCTCGATGGGCGGAAGCCTGGTCTCGCGCACGAAGTAGAAGGCGCCGGGCAGCAGGACGGCGACGGTCCCGGCCTTGGCCATGGCGGCGATCCCGGCGGCGTCCAGATGCTCCAGGTGATCGGCCGACAGCGCCCCGAACTCGGCGGCCAGGGCCGCGCCGTTCAGGTTCGACAGCTGCTCGGCGTGCAGCTTGACCGGCAGGCCGTGGGCGTGGGCCGCCTCGAACACCCGGCGGGTCTGGGCGGGCGTGAAGCCGATGCCCTCGCAGAACGCGTCTACCGCATCGGCCAGGCCCTCGGCGGCGACGGCGGGGATCATCTCGCGGCAGACCAGGTCGACATAGCCGTCGGGATCGCCGGCGAATTCGGGGGGCAAGGCGTGGGCGCCCAGGAAGGTGGTGGTCACCGACACGTCGCGGACGTCGGCCAGGGCGCGGGCGGCGCGCAGGCTCTTCAACTCGTCGTCCAGCGACAGGCCGTAGCCGGACTTGATCTCGAGGGTGGTCAGGCCCTCGGCGATCAGGGCGTCCAGGCGGGGCAGGGCGGCGGCCACGAGGTCGGCGCGCGAGGCGGCGCGGGTGGCCTTCATGGTCGAGACGATGCCGCCGCCGGCCCGGGCGATCGCCTCGTACGACGCCCCGGCCAGCCGCAGCTCGAACTCGTGGGCGCGGTCGCCGCCGAACACCAGGTGGGTGTGGGGGTCGATCAGGCCCGGGGTGATCCAACGGCTGGCGCAGTCGATCGTCTCGCGCGCCTCGAAGGCGGGGGCGTCGGCGGCGGGGCCGGCATAGACGATGCGGCCGCCTTGTGCGGCCACGACGCCGTCCTCGATCGCGCCGATTCCGGAACGATCGGCGGCGAAAGTGGCCAGGCGGGCCTTGCTCCACACCCGATCGCAGCGCATGGCCTGGGGTCTCCCGAACGCCGGTCCGGTCTCTTGCCGTCGGCTTCAATATGTATAGACATATTCGCTCGACACGAGGATTGTCCAGTGACCGACGACGCGTTTCCGCCGGAAGCCGACCACGACGACGACGCTCCCATCTACACGCCGCCTGAAGAGGTGGCGGCGGCGCCCGCGCCTGAGCCGACGCCCGAGCGCCCGTCCCAGGGCGCGCCGGCAACCGGACCCCAGACCCTGTGGTTCGAGCAGGCCCTGCTGGCCGACGGCTGGGCCAGGGACGTGCGGTTCACGATCAGCGAGGGCATGATCAGCCGGGTCGACACCGACGTGGCCCGCCAGTCCGGCGAGACGGCCCACGGCCCGTGCCTGCCCGGCCTGCCCAACCTGCACAGCCACGCCTTCCAGCGCGCCATGGCCGGCCTGACCGAGACGCGGGGACCCACCGGCGACAGCTTCTGGACCTGGCGCGAGCTGATGTACCGCTTCGTCGACCGGCTGGGTCCCGACGAGCTCCAGGCCATCGCCGCCCTGGCCTATCTGGAGATGCTGGAGACCGGCTCGACCCGGGTGGGCGAGTTCCACTACCTGCACCACGACAAGGACGGTTCGCCCTACGCCGACCCCGCCGAAATGGCGGGGCGGATCGCGGCGGCGGCGGACGAGACGGGGATCGGCCTGACCCTGCTGCCGGTGTTCTACGCCCATGCCGGCTTCGGCGGCGTCGCGCCGGGCGAGGGCCAGCGGCGGTTCATCCACGACGTCGACGGCTACGGCCGGCTGATCGAGGCCAGCCGCGCGGCGGTCGCCGGCCTGCCGGACGCGGTGGTCGGGATCGCGCCGCACAGCCTGCGGGCGGTGACCGGCGAGGAGCTGACCGCGATCCTCCCCCTGGCCGGCGCCAACCCGATCCACATCCACATCGCCGAGCAGACCCAGGAGGTCGACGACTGCCTGGCCGCCACCGGCGCGCGGCCGGTGCGATGGCTGATGAACAACGCCCCGGTCGATAAGCGCTGGTGCCTGGTCCACGCCACCCACCTGAACGCCATGGAGACCGAGCGCCTGGCCAAGAGCGGCGCGGTGGCCGGCCTGTGCCCGATCACCGAGGCCAATCTGGGCGACGGCGTCTTCCCGGCCCACGACTACCTGGCGGCCGGCGGGGCGTTCGGGATCGGCTCGGACAGCAACGTGCTGATCGACGCGGCCGAGGAGCTGCGCACCCTGGAATACGCCCAGCGCCTGACGCGGCGGGCCCGCAACGTGCTGGCCAAGGCGCCCAGGAGCTCGACGGGCGGCGACCTGTTCCGCGCGGCGGTGAACGGCGGCGCCCAGGCCCTGGGCGTGGCCGGCGGCCTGCGGCGCGGGCGTTCCGCCGACTTCGTGACCCTGGACCGCGCCCATCCGGCCATGATCGGCCGCGACGGCGACGCCCTGCTGGACAGCTGGGTGTTCGCCGGGCGACACGGGGCCATCGACGGCGTCTGGCGCGGCGGCCGCCAGGTCGTCAGCGGCGGCCGCCACCATGCGCGCGAGGCGATCCTGGCGCGCTACGCGACGGCGTTGAGGAGCGTGCTGGCTTGAGTGATCCGGGCGTGGAAGGGGGGACGCTGTATCGGCGCATCCGGGGCGAGATCGAGGACCTGATCCGCTCGGGCGCCTGGGCGCCGGGCCGCAAGATCCCCTCCGAGATCGAGCTGATGAGCCAGTTCGGCTGCTCGCGGATGACGGTCAACAAGGCCATGTCGACCCTGGCCAAGGAGGGGCTGATCGTCCGCCGCCGCCGCGCCGGCTCGTTCGTGGCCCGGCCGCGCGTGCACTCCACCGTGCTCGACATCCCCGACATCCAGGCCGAGATCGTGGCGCGGGGCGAGACCTATCGCTTCGACCTGCTGGAGCGGAAGCGGCGCAAACCCAAGGCGGGCGATGTCGAGGAGGTCGCCCTGGCCGCGGGCGGCGAACTGCTGGTGCTGCGCGGCCTGCATGTGGCGGGCGATCGACCCTTCGCCCTGGAGGACCGGCTGATCAGCCTGGTCGCCGTGCCCGAGGCCGCCGAGCAGGATTTCGCCGAGGAGGCGCCCGGGGCCTGGCTGCTGCACCACGTGCCGTGGACCGAGGCCGAGAACCGGATCAGCGCCGTCGGCGCCGAGGCCGACGTCGCCCGCCTGCTGGCGCTGGACGAAGGCGCGGCCCTGCTGGCGGTCGAGCGCCGCACCTGGCGGGCCGGCGAGCCGGTGACCTGGGTGCGCCAGCTGTTCCCGGGCGAGGCGTACGACCTGGTGGCGCGGTTCGGGCCGGCGCGGACTTAGTCACCCTCTCCCACGGGGAGAGGGAGGGACCCATCGCGAAGCGATGGGAGGGTGAGGGGGTAAGATGTCTGACGGCGTGCCGGCACGCCGGTTGGCGGTGTAACCCCTCATCCTCCCACGCCTGCGGCGCGGGCCCCTCCTTCTCCCTCTGGGAGAAGGTGATTTAGAGCGACTGCCCGTCGTCCACCGTGAACACCGAGCCGGTCACGGCTCTGGCCGCATCGCTCGAGAGATACAGCGCCATGGCCTCCAGGTCGCTCGTCTCCATCAGCCGCTTCCTCGGGAAGCCCGCCACCAGCTTTTGGCCGCCTTCGCTGTCGAACCAGTCGTCGTTGATCTCGGTCCGGATATAGCCGGGGCACAGGACGTTGACGTTGATCCCCTTGCGCGCCCACTCGCGGGCCAGGCTCTTGCCCATGTGGGCCGTGGCGGCCTTCGAGGCGACATAGGCGGTGAGACCCGGCAGCACCTTGTGGGCGCCGATCGAGGCCACCAGCACGATGCGGCCGCGCTCGCTGGCCGGGCTGCCGGCCTTGATCATCCGCCGGGCGCCTTCGCGGGCGGTCAGGAAGACGCCTCGGGTGTTGACCGCCATCACCTTGTCGAAGTCCTCGATGGCGATATCGAGGGCCAGGCCCTCCATGTTGATCCCGGCGTTGGCGATCACCGAGTCCGGCGCGCCGAAGGCGGCCTCGACGGCGTCGTAGGCGGCGATCACCGAGGCCTCGTCCTCGACGTCCATGGCGAAGGCCCGGGCCGTCCCGCCGGCGGCGGCGATCTCGGCGACCAGGGCTTCCAGCTTGTCGGCCCGGCGGGCGGCGGCGGCCACCTTGGCCCCGGCCTTGGCGGCGGCCCGGGCCAGGGCGGCGCCGATGCCCGAGGAGGCGCCGGTGATCAGGACGGTGCGGCCGGCGAGGGAGGTCATGGGGGCGCTTCCTTTTTTCGGCAGTCTGGGGAACTGCCGTAAGGGGCGTCAATGCGCAGCGGCTCACCCGCTTGCCCCCACCTGACCGCTACGCGGTCTGCCCGCCCCCGTAGGGGGCGGAGCCTAAGGCGCGAGGCTCTTCCCCCTCCGGGGGAAGACGACCGCGCAGCGGTCCGTAGGGGGCAAGTGTTCAGACCAACCCAGGTCCGGAGATTCTCAGAACCGGCGTGAAAGCCGGCCGCGCGCTCGGTATCTCAACCCGCAACCCCTTGCCGTCCCGCTTGAACGCCAGCGGCGCGGGCGAGCCCAGCAGCTCCACCCGCCGCACCTCGCCCGCGCTCGTCGGCCCGTTCGTCGCCAGGCTCTCGATCACCAGCTCGCCCGACGGCCAGGCCATCGGCAGCGCATACAAATCCCCGCCCTTGGTGACGAACCGGATGTCGGCCGCCTCGAACGGCTTGGCCGCGCCTTCGTTCTGCATGCCCTCGACCAGCTTGGTCGGCCCCTCGCCGAAGATCCGCCAGGGGCGCGAGCCGTAGATGGCCGGACCGTTGACGGCGATCCAGCCGGCCATGCCCTCCAGCACCTTTTCCTCCTTGTCGTCGATCGTGCCGTCGCCGCGCTGGGGGATGGAGAGCATCAGGCAGCCGTTCTTGCTGACCACGTCGATCAGCCGCTGGATCACGTCCTGGGCGCTCTTGTAGCCATCGCGGTCGTAGAGGGCGCGGTCGTAGTGCCAGTTGCCGATGCAGGTGTCGGTCTGCCAGGGCTCGGGCCGCAGCCGGTCGGAGAAGCCGCGCTCGACATCCTCGACGATGCCCCGGCGCTGCAGGGGGCTGAGCTTCTTGCCGGTCACCACCACGTCGGACGCGCCGCGCCAGGCGCGGGCCCGGTTGTAGTAGTGGGCCGTGGCCGACAGCCCCGCCTGGCCCAGCGGCAGGCCGTAATTGTCGAAATAGATCATGTCGGGCCGGTAGCGGTCGACCAGGTCGTTCTGGCGCGCCAGCCAGTTCGCCGTGAAGGCTGGGTTGTTCGGCGGCGGGGTCTCCAGCCACTCGCCGTCGTGCTTGTCGTGCCAGGCGTTGGCGGCGGCGATGCTGTCGATCCCGTCGGGGATGACCATGTTGCGGCCGGTGTAGAGGTCCTGCGGGTCCAGGCCCTGCCACCACTTGCCCTTGCCGTCGGCCTTGGTCAGCTGGAAGGCGTCGTAGCGCCGGCCCTTCAGCGGGCCTTCGGCGTCGTAGCCGTAGGCGGTCTGCCACCAGTGCCAGGCGTGGGCCGAGTGGTTGGAGACGCCGAAGCGCATCCCGTGCTGGCGGGCGACCCTCTCCCAGGTCCCGACGATGTCGCGCCCCGGGCCCACGCGCAGGGTGTTCCAGGCATGGTGGCGGCTGTCGAACATGTCGAGGTTGTCGTGGTGGTTGGCCATCGACATGAAGTACTTGGCGCCAGCGGCCTTGTATTTGCGCATCAGGCCTTCCGGGTCCCAACGGTCGGCCTTCCAGCGCGGGATGAACTCCATGAAGCCGAACGTCGTCGGGTGCCCGTACGTCTTGACGTGGTGCTGGTAGAACGGGTTGCCCTGCTGGTACATCTGGCGGCCGTACCAGTCGCCGAACTCGGGCACGCATTGCGGACCCCAGTGCGACCAGATGCCCAGCTTGGCGTCGCGGAACCAGTCGGGGGTCTTGTAGCCGTCGGCCAGGGACTCCCAGCTGGGCTGGAAGCCCCGCTTCGAAGCGGCGAAAGCAGGCGCCCCCAGAGTGGATTGGGCCGAGGCGGCGGCCAGGCCGGCGCCGAGGTTCAGAAGGTCGCGGCGATTGAGGCTCATGCCCATTCCTAATGCTTAGCGGGCGCCAAAGCGGGTGCTTGGGGATCGCCGTAGAGGATGCCCCGGCCGTGGACGCCCAGATAGACGCGGCCGTAGCGGTTCGGATCACCGGTCAGGGCGCGCAGTTCGGCGAAGCCCCAGCGCTGGTCGTGCAGCTTGATCCAGGTCTTGCCGACGTCGTCCGAGCGGAACACGCCCTCGACGCCGCCGACCTTGCCCCAGACGAACACCGCCGGATGGGTCTGGCCCGGGGCGGCCTTGCCGAAGCCGACCAGGCCGGCGTCGTCGACGCCCGCCACGGCCTTGAAGCCGGCGCCGCCGTCGGTCGAGCGCATCAGGCCCTGGGACGTGGGCAGCCAGACCTGGCCCTCGATCCCGGGCACGGCCTTCAGCGGGCCGCCGCCGGCCAGGCCCCGGGCCGTGACCTTGAAGGTCTCGCCGCCGTCGGCGCTGGCCAGGACCGCGCCCAACGCGGCGTCGTAGACGTAGAAGCGCAGCGGGTTCACGCGGTCGGAGGCCGGGGTGAAGTCGGGGCGGTCGCCTTTCGCCACGCCCTGGACCGGTCGCCAGGTCTTGCCGTCGTCGCTGGAGACGTAGGGGGCGGCGTTGCGCATGGTCCAGACCATCCGCTTGCCGTCGGCCGACAGGGCGATGCGGCCGGTGTGGATGTGGGCGTCGCGGGGCGGAGAGGCGGCGAAGGGCGTCCAGGTCTTGCCGCCGTCGGTCGAGCGGAAGCCGGCGGTGGGCGTCGGATCGCTGGTCCGCACCAGGACCTGGGGCTTCAGGGCCGCGTAGTCCAGCCCGCGATTGGTGCCGCCGTGCGGGTCGAAATAGCGGCTGGCCGCGGCGTGGTCGAGGTCGTCGTGGCGGAAGCCGCCGATGTCGCCGATGGTGCTGATCAAGGGCTCGCCGGGCGGCGCGACCAGCTCCAGGGCCACCGTCTCCTCCAGGCCCTGGTCGTCGAACCGCCAGTGGGTGGCGCCCGAGCGGTCGGCCTCGGTCAGGTTCGTGGTCCGCCACAGGCCGTAGCCGGTGACATAGATCGCCTCGTCGGGATTGGTCGGGTCGATGTCGATGTCGCCGATCCAGTGACCCATGGCCCGGCCGGCCTTGGACTCCAGGCTGCGCACCCAGGGCGCGCCGCCGGTGTCGTGCTCGGATTTCTCGCGCAGGGCCTTCCAGCTCCTGCCGCCGTCGGTGCTGCGGAAGACGTCGTCGCCCGCCGCCCAGCGATCCAGGGTGGAGACCACGATCGTCCCCGGATGGGCGGGGTCGAGGCTGAGCCCGCCATAGCCGAAGACGTCCGTCCCCTGCGGCTTGACCGGGGTGATGTCGGTCCAGGCGCCGGTGTCGGGATCCAGTTTCCAGACCGCGCCGTCGGTGACGTCGTTGGGGCCCAGGCCGTTGCCGTAGGCGATGTAGACCACGCCCTTGGCGTCGATGGCCAGGTGGTGCGGGACCAGGCCCTTGGGCTGGCCGGTCACCAGGCCCCAGGTCGCGCCGCCGTCGGTGCTGACCAGCAGGCCGCCGCCGCGCTCGCCCGCGACGCCGGCATAGAGGATCGCCGTCTCGCCCGTCCTGGTCTTCATCACCGGATCGAAGTCCACCAGGGTGACGTGCAGGCGGGGGAAGGCCTCGACCCGCGACCAGGTCGCCCCGTGGTCGGCGCTGCGGTAGAGGCCCTCCTTGGTCCCCAGGAACAGCACCGCGCCCTGGGCCGGATCGACCATCAGCCGCTCGCCGGTGTTGCGACCGTCCTCGTTGCCGCCGATGCCGACCGGCAGCTCGGTCTTGGCCCAGGTGGCGCCGCGGTCGGTGGAGCGCAGCACGGCCCCGCCGCGCGCTCCGGGACGGGTGTACTCGCCGGCCGCCATGTAGAGCCGGTCCGGATCGCGCGGATCGACCGCCAGGCTCAGGGCTCCGGCCAGCTGGCCGTCGGCGCGGGGCAGGGCGTCGTTCAGGGCGACCCAGCGGCCGGTCGTCCGGTCCAGGCGATAGGCCCCGCCGATGTCGGTGCGGGCATAGACCAGCCCCTTCTCGGTCGGGTGATAGACCACGCCGCTGACGAAGCCGCCGCCCAGCACCTCGACGGTCTTCCAGCCGTAGGGCTGGACCTGGGGCGGGGCGGCGGGGGCGGTCCCGGCGAAGGCCAGGACGCCCGCCGCGGCCGCCAGGGTCAGGATGCGCTTGAGACGAGACACTAGCGGGCCGGCGTCAGACGGACGGCCGCGCCGCCGCTGGGCGCCAGCTTCAGGGTCAGGACGTCGCCGGCCTTCACCGTCCGCGTCGAGGCCACGAGGTCGGTCGGCGCCGCCCCGTCCTGGCGGATGTCGGCGGTGAAGGCGCCCGCGCCCAGGAAGCCCAGCGGGACCTTCACGGTCCGTCCGGCCTCGTTGGTCATGGCCCCGATCCACCAGTCCGCGCCCTTGCGGCGGGCCAGCACGACCGACTGGCCGATCTCGCCCGCCACGAACCGCGTCTCGTCCCAGGTGGTGGGGGCGGCGGCGACGAAGTCCAGGCCCGCGGGGCTGTCCTTGTAGGTGTCGGGGCTGTCGGCGACGATCCCGAACGGGCTGTCATAGACCACGTACATGGCCAGGGCCTGGCCGCGCGTGGTCTGGACGAAGGGCAGGGTGTTGCGCGGATCGAACGCGGCCGGCGCCACGTTGCGGAAACCGCCGGGCGTGTAGTCCATCGGCCCCAGCAGCATGCGGGTGTAGGGCAGGGTGACGTTGTGGGCGGCGGTCACCCGCCGGCTCCACTTGTTGTACTCCGCGCCCATGACGCCTTCCTGGGTCAGGTAGTGCGGATAGGTGCGGATAAGGCCCGTCGGATGCTCGGCGCCGTGCAGGTCGACCATCAGATGGTGCTGGCCGGCCTTGGTCAGCAGGCGGTGGTAGTAGTCGACCATGGCCTGGTCGTCGCGGTCCATGAAGTCGACCTTGATCCCCTTGATCCCCCACTGCTCGTACAGCGGGACAGCCTCGTCCATCTGGGCGTCCAGGGCCTTCCAGTTCAGCCACAGCCACAGGCCGACCTTGCGCTCCTTGGCGTAGGCGATCAGGCCGGGCAGATCGAGTTCGGGGATCGGGCGGGTGACGTCGACGCCCGGCTGGACCGCCCCGCCGCCGCCGGCGCCCGCGTGCCAGCCCTCGTCGATCAGCATGTAGTCCAGGCCGTTGGCGGCCGCGAAGTCGATGTAGCGCTTGATGGTCTCGGCGTTCATGCCGGGCTTGGCCACGCCGCTGATCGACGGGCCGTTCCACCAGTCCCAGGCCGCCTTGCCCGGCTTGATCCAGGACGTGTCGGCCACCTTCGACGGCGCGCTCAAGGTGGTGACCAGGTTGCTTTCGATCAGCTGGCCGGCCTTGGGGGCCACCATCACGACGCGCCAGGGCGAGACCACGTCGGCGCCGATGCGGGTGCGCACGGCCACGGTCGGATCGTCCAGGCGGGGCGACAGCTTGGCCTGCACGCCCAGCCCGCCGTCGCCGCGTCCGGTCAGGTAGAGGCCGGCATAGTCCTTCAGGTCGGCCTCGGCGATGGCGAAGGCGGCGTTGGCGCCCTCGCAGACCAGGGGCGCGTCGTAGAGATTGTGCTCGCGCAGCTTCGAGGCCTGGACCGGATCGAACTCGCCCTCGTGGCTGGTGCCGAACTTGCCCAGGTTCAGGCCCCAGCAGCGGTAGTCGGCCGGGAAGTCGAAGCGGGTCTCCTCGTTGCGGATGTTCACCGCGTCCAGGCCGGGCTGACGGGGCAGCACGTAGCGGAACGCGACGCCGTCGTCATAGGCCCGCACGATCACCCGCAGCCGGCGCTTGCCGCCCTCGGGCTCCTGGAAGTCGACGTCGAGCTGGTTGTAGCGGTCGCGGACCGTCCGGGTTTTGCCGGCCACGAGATCGTAGGTCGCGTCGCCGCTCGAGGGCGCGGCGCCGGCGATCTTCAGCCCGTGGCTCAGCGAGCCGCCGGCGCTGAGCACCAGGCCCAGCGGCGAGGGCGCCAGCAGGGGCTGGCCCTTGTAGGCCACGGCGTAGCGGGCCTGGCCGTCGCTGTCGGAAACCGTGACCTGCAACGCGCCGTCGGGCGAGGTCAGCCGCTGTTCGGCGGCGAAGGCGGGAGAGGCGGCGACGATCGCCATGGCCGCACCGGCCATCAGGCCCGCTGCATGAGTCCGCATGTGGTCGTTTCCCCGCTGGTTGCTTATGGGCCGCTTAATGGGCGTTTCTATTTGTCACACAAATTAGACCGTGTATGGATCGCCGTCGAGCTTTTAGATACCGGTACCAGCAAGGCGTACGGATTGCCCCGACATCGTCGGCGTGCGACTGACAACGTTGTCGGAACCGAACGATAAAATGTGGGGAGTTATGAACACCAAGGCCTTCTGCGCCGCGTTGCTGGCGACCACCCTCCTGACGACCACCGTCATGACCGGCGCGGCCTCCGCCGCCGACTCCAAGAGCACCGCCCATCCCGCCCTGTGGCCCGCGGCCAAGAGCCAGGGCCTGGTGGATCCCCAGACCGAGGCCTTCATCGACGCCCTGCTGGCCAAGCTGACCCTCGAGGAGAAGGTCGGCCAGATGATCCAGGGCGACATCGGCTCGGTGAAGCCGGAAGACCTGAAGACCTATCCCCTGGGCTCGATCCTGGCCGGCGGCAGCTCGCCGCCGCTGGGCGCGCCCGACCGCTCGCCGATCGGCCCGTGGGTCAAGTCGGTCGAGGCCTTCCGCGCCGCCGCGGACCGGCGCCAGGGCGGCACGCACATCCCGCTGATGTTCGGCATCGACTCCGTGCACGGCCACGGCAACGCCGTCGGCGCCACGCTCTTTCCGCACAACAGCGCGCTGGGCGCCACGCGCGATCCCGAGCTGATCCGCAAGATCGGCGCGGCCACGGCCCAGGAAACCGCCGCCAGCGGCTTCGACTGGGCGTTCGGCCCGACCCTGACCGTGCCGCGCGACGACCGCTGGGGCCGGGCCTACGAGGGCTATTCGGAAGACCCAGAGATCGTCCGCAGCTACGCCGGCCAGATGATCCTGGGCCTGCAGGGCGCCGTCAGCCAGGGCGGCGTCATCCAGCAGGGCCACGTGGCGGCCAGCGCCAAGCACTTCCTCGGCGACGGCGGCACCCACAACGGCAAGGACCAGGGCGACACCCAGGTCTCGGAAGCCGACCTGATCCGTCTCCACGCCCAGGGCTACGTGCCGGCGATCAACGCCGGGACCCTGACCGTCATGGCCTCGTTCTCCAGCTGGAACGGCGAGAAGATGCACGGCAACAAGAGCCTGCTGACCGACGTGCTGAAGGGCAAGATGGGCTTCGACGGCTTCATCGTCGGCGACTGGAACGGCCACGGCCAGGTGGCCGGCTGCACGCCCCGCAACTGTCCGCAGGCCGCCAACGCCGGCCTCGACATGTACATGGCGCCCGACAGCTGGAAGGAGCTCTACGCCAACACCCTGGCCCAGGCGAAGTCGGGCCAGATCCCGATGGCCCGCATCGACGACGCCGTGCGCCGCATCCTGCGCGTGAAGGCCAAGATGGGCCTGTTCCAGCAGGCGCGTCCGCTGGAGGGCCGGGAGTCCGTCATGGCCTCGCCCGAGCACAAGGCCATCGCCCGCCAGGCGGTGCGCGAGTCTCTGGTGCTGCTGAAGAACAACGGCGTGCTGCCGGTGAAGGCCAGCGCCGACATCCTGGTGGCCGGTTCGGGCGCCGACGACATCGGCCAGCAGGCCGGCGGCTGGACCCTGTCGTGGCAGGGCACGGGCAACACCAAGGCCGACTTCCCCAACGCCCAGTCGATCTATTCGGGGCTGAAGGAGACGGTCGAGGCCTCGGGCGGCACGGCGACGCTGAGCGTCGACGGCAGCTTCGACAAGAAGCCGGGCGTGGCCATCGTGGTGTTCGGCGAGACGCCCTACGCCGAGGGCGTGGGCGACATCAAGACGCTGGAATTCCAGCCCGGCAAGAAGACCGACCTGGCCCTGCTGAAGAAGCTGAAGGCCGCCGGCGTGCCGGTGGTGGCCGTGTTCCTGTCGGGCCGGCCGCTGTGGGTGAACCCCGAGATCAACGCCTCGGACGCCTTCGTGGCCGCCTGGCTGCCGGGCTCGGAAGGCGGCGGGATCGCCGACGTGCTGATCGGCGACAAGGCCGGCAAGCCGCGCACCGACTTCCACGGCAAGCTGGCGTTCAGCTGGCCCAAGACCGCCGGCCAGTTCACCCTGAACCGCGGCGACAAGAACTACGACCCGCAGTTCGCCTACGGCTACGGCCTGACCTACGCCTCCAAGGTCCGGGTCGGGACCCTGTCGGAGAGGCCGGGCTTCACGGTCGCCACCGAGAATGTCAGCGACTACTTCGTGGCCGGCAAGACGCCCGCGCCTTTCGAGTTCAAGGCCACGCCGACCACGGCGGTGCAGATCCGCCCGGTCGACGCCGGCAACGTGCAGGAGGCCGGCCGCCAGCTGATCTTCTCGGGCGACAAGCCGGCCACGGTCGCCCTGGCGGCCGACGAGGCCTTCGACCTGTCGTTCCAGACCAACGCCGAGATGAACCTGCTGGTCGAGTATCGGCTGGACGCCAAGCCGACCGGTCCGGTCACCCTGGCCAACGGCTGGGGCAAGCTGGACCTGACGCCGGTGCTGAACGCCGCGCCGACGGGCGAGTGGAAGAGCCTGAAGGTGCCGCTCAAGTGCTTCCAGGCGGCCGGGACCGACGTGACCAAGGTCACCACGCCGTTCGCCCTGTCGACCCCGGGCTCGCTCACGGTGTCGCTGCAGACTGTCAAGCTGACCACCGAACCGGCGGGCGCGACCTGCCCGGCGAAGGCTCAGGACTGATTTTTTATCCCGCTCATCCCGGCGAACGCCGGGACCCAGATCCTATGGCGGTGTGGATGATTGGAAGGGCTCAGCGCCTTTGGCGTCAGCCTCAAAGCCATTCCCTCTGGGTCCCGGCATGCGCCGGGATGAGCGGATTTTGGGAGTAGGCTCATGCGCTCGAAGTTCCTTGGCCTCATGGCCGCAACGGCTCTGACCGCGCTGAGCCCGGCCCTTGCCCAGGCCGCCCCGCTGCTGGCCCCGGTCTTCACCGACCACGCCGTGCTCCAGCGCGGCCAGCCGATCCGGGTGTGGGGCGCGGCCCGGCCGGGCGAGGCGGTCGAGCTGTCGTTGGACGAGGCCAAGGCCACCGCGACGGCCGACGCCCAGGGCCGCTGGTCGACGACCTTCCCGGCCCGCGAGCCGGGCGCGGCCCTGACCCTGACGGCCCAGACGAGCGGCGAGCGCCAGACGATCTCGGACCTGCTGGTCGGCGACGTCTGGCTGTGCTCGGGCCAGTCGAACATGGAATACCCGCTGCGCCGGTCGCTGGCCGGCGAGGCCGAGGCGGCCAATTCGGCGGACCCGAACATCCGCCTGCTGCAGACCGGCCGCACCAGCCTGCCCGAGCCGACGACGGCCCTGCCCAAGGAGGCGGCCTGGCGTCCGGCGACCCCGGAGTCGGCCAACAACTTCAGCGCCGCCTGCTTCTTCATGGGCCGCGAGATCAAGAAGACCACCGGGGTTCCGGTCGGCCTGATCGACGCCACCTGGGGCGGGTCGGTGATCCAGGACTGGATCAGCCGCGAGGGCCTGCACGCCCTGGGCGGCTATGACGAGGGCCTGGCCGTGCTGGCCGACTACGCCAAGTCGCCGGACCTGGGCATGGCCAACTGGAGCGCCATGCTGGGCCGCTGGGCCGCCAAGGCCGAGCCCCAGGCCGCGACCTGGAGCCGCCCGGACTTCGACGACCGCGACTGGAAGACCATGCCGGCCGAACAGTTCTGGGAGACCAATCCCGGGCTCGAGACCTTCGACGGCACGATCTGGCTGAGGGCCACGATCACCCTGACCGCCAAGCAGGCCAGGCAGGGGGCGACCCTGTCGCTGGGGCCGATCGACGACCTGGACACCACCTTCGTCAACGGCCGCGAGATCGGCTCGTCGCAGGGCTGGGACAGGCCGCGGAACTACAGGATCGCGCCGGGCGTGCTGAAGGCCGGGCCGAACCTGATCGCCGTGCGGGCCATCGACACCAGCGGCGGCGGTGGGGCCTGGGGCCCGGCGGCCCAGAAGGGGCTGAAGTTCGACGACGGGTCGTTCGCCCCGCTGGGCGCGACCTGGCGCTACAAGGTCTCGGCCACCATCGCGCAGTCGGGCCTGCCGCCCACCGCCCCGTGGGTGGGCACCAGCGGCCTGTCGACCCTGCGCAACGGCATGATCGCCCCGCTGGTCCCCTACGGCGTCAAGGGCTTCGCCTGGTACCAGGGCGAGGCCAATGTCGCCGAGCCCCAGACCTACCAGCGCCTGCTCACGGCCCTGGTCGCCGACTGGCGCTCGGCGTTCAAGGGGGAGGGCGGCGGGCCGGACCTTGCGTTCCTGGTGGTGCAGCTGGCCGACTTCGGGCCGCGCCAGACCGCGCCCGTCGAGTCCGGCTGGGCGGGCGTGCGCGACGCCCAGCGCCGGACGGCGGCGGCCGATCCCAAGGTCGGTTTGGCCTCGGCCGTCGACATCGGCGACATCTACGACATCCATCCGGCCAACAAGCAGCAGGTGGGCCACCGCCTGGCCCTGCAGGCCCGCAAGCTGGCCTATGGCGAGACGACCCTGGTCGCCGCCGGGCCGGCCCCGCTGTCGGCGACGCTCTCCGGCGGCGCGGTGGTGGTGCGGCTGGACCAGCCGGCGGTGGTGCAGGCCGACGTCCGGCCCGTCGGGTTCGAGCTGTGCGACGCGGCGGGCGCCTGCCGTTTCGCCGAGGCCGCCCTGACGGGCGAGGGGGTTCGATTGGCGGTCCCGGCCGGTTTCGCGCCGGCCAAGGTCCGCTTCGCCTGGGCCGACAGCCCGATCCTCAACCTCTACGGAGTCACCGGATTACCGGCGACGCCGTTCGAAATGGCGGTGGCGCCCTAGGCTCGTCTGGGCCGCGACCAGGCGGATTCCAAGGGTTTCGCTCGATTTCCACCCGCCTTCGGCCGCGCCTACGCTGGTGGTCTGGCTTGTGCTGGGGCGCAACCGAACCCGGGTTTGGACGCGGCCCGGCGCGGGCAGGGGGCGGACGGCGCGCGCTGAACCGCGCGCGCCGTTAACCAGCAACGCATTGACCCGCAAAGGCATTTGTCTCTCGTAAGGAGAGCGTAGCGTGCCCGATGTCGCGTACCAGGAACTGGCGGAGCTGTGGGAGGCCGTGTTCGGCGAGCAGCCTTCCGTCGTCGCCGAGCCCGGCCTGACGGCCAAGATCCTGGTCGACTGCCTGCCGCCGGCCGAGCCGTACAGCTTCAAGACCGAAGACGAGGAAGAGTAGGGGGCCTAAGCCGCCTTCGCCCCCGCCGCCACCAGGGCGCCCAGCGCGTCCATCGCCGTCATGCCGCCCAGCAGCTGGCGCACGATGGTCAGGGTGTCGGAATAGATCCGCTCGCAGACCAGGGTCTCGCCGTCGAACAGGAAGAAGGCGGTCATCTGGCATTGGAACGGGCGGCCGGTGGCGGGCAGCGGGCCCAGCGGGCCCGACTGGGTTCCTTCAAGAATGAACTCCACCACGATCCCGTCGTCGACATGGCGCAGCGACAGCAGGGTGTTGCGCTGGTCGGGGAAGGTCTGGCGCGAGGTGGTGTAGTAGCGCTCGACGTCGGGGCGGCCGTCATGGACCGCGCCTGTGGCGATGATCTCGTAGTGGGGGTGGGGGAAGGTGGCCAGCACCTTGTCCCAGGCGTGGTCGATCTCGTCGGCCATGTGCTCGCGCACGATCTTTTCGCGACGGGCGCGCAGGGCTTCGTCGGTCATGATCCGTCCTCCCGGCCGCTCTGGGGCGGCGTCGGGCGGATCATAGGGTCATCGAACGGGCGTTTGGAAGCGCTAAGCCGCCGCTTAGGCCGCCCAGGCGGCCGCGAAGCGCTTGAGCTGCGAGCGGGCGACGCTCTCGGCGCCTTCGCCCAGGGCCTCCAGGCGCAGGAAGAGGTCGCCGGCGCGGTGCGGGCCGCGGGCGGGCAGGCCCTGGCCCGGCAGGCGCACCAGGCCGCGCGCGGCGGCCTTGGTCGAGATCCAGACGAGGCGCGGACCCAGGGCCGTGGCCACCTCGATGCGGCCGCCCTCGGCCAGGGCGCGGGCGTCCAGGCGCGCGGTCAGCCACAGGTCGCCGCCGCGCACCAGGGCGTCGGGGTCGTGCTTGAGCGTCACGCGGAAGGTCACGTTCTCGACCCGCACCTTGTCGTCCTCGCGCAGGCCGGCGGGCAGGGTCAGGCGCAGCTTGCGGCCGTCCAGCGCCAGGTCGAGGGTCCCGCCGGCGAAGGCCAGGGCGGCGTCGACCTGCAGGACGGCCTGCTCGACCCGGGCCGGCTCGGCCACGGCGGGCGGGAAATGGATCTGGCGGGCCGGGGCGTCCTGCAGCAGGCGATAGGCGGCCAGCACGTCGCGGAACAGGGCCGCGTCGCCGCCGGGACGGTCGGGGTGGGCGCGCTTGGCGGCTTCGCGATAGGCGGCCCGCAGCTCGCGCTCGTCGGCGCCCGGCGCGACGCCGAGGATGGCGCGGGCGGCCTGGAGGCTGAGGACGGAGGACGAGCCGGCGGTCATGCCGCCGACCCTGCCGCCCTTTGGTCAACGGGGCGTTAAGTTAACGAATCTGACCGCTTAGCAGCCAGACCAGGCCGAAGACGCCGAACACCCCCGCCACGAAGGCGATCACCGCCCACGAGCCGCTGCGCTTGTGCCAGGTGACCGGCACGTCGACCTCGGGCCCCTCGACCCGCGCCCGCTCGGCCGCCTTGGCCCGCAGCCGCCAGAAGTTCCAGGCCCCGCCCGCGAACAGGAACAGGCCGCCGGCCGCCAGGATGATCCAGTCCTGGGTGTCGTCGCCCTTCCACTTGATCGCCTGGGCATAGCCGATCCACAGGCCGGCCGCGCACCACAGCGCCAGGGGGATCCAGGCCAGTCGCGCCCGCGTGCCGAGTTTCATAGGGTGTCCTTCATGTCGCGCGGCAGATGCGCGCGACCGGCCATCCTCGTCAAGCGTGACCCGCCGCTCTATATCCGTCCCATGACCGACGCGCCCCTGATCCCCGCCTCGCCGTCCGAGGACGACTATGTCCGCCAGGTGACCGAGGCGACGCCCCCGCCGCTGCTGCCCGAGGGCGATCCGATCCACCTGTTCGAGGACTGGCTGGCCGAGGCCGGCAAGGGCGAGCCCAGCGATCCCAACGCCGTGGCCCTGTCGACGGTCGACGCCGACGGCCTGCCGGACTCGCGCATGGTGCTGCTCAAGAGCGTCGATGCGCGCGGTTTCGTCTTCTACACCAACACCCAGAGCGCCAAGGGCGTGGAGCTGGGCGGCCAACCCAAGGCGGCCCTGCTGTTCCACTGGAAGTCGCTGCGCCGCCAGGTGCGGGTGCGGGGCGTCGTCGAGCCGGTGACCGAGGCCGAGGCCGACGCCTATTTCGCCAGCCGCGCCCGCCACAGCCAGCTGGGCGCCTGGGCCAGCGACCAGTCGCGGCCGCTGCCCGACCGCCTGGCCCTGGAGCGCCGGGTGGCCGAGATGGCCCTGAAGTTCGGCCTCGGCAAGGTGCCGCGCCCGCCGCACTGGTCGGGCTATCGCGTCGTGCCGCAGGTCATCGAGTTCTGGCGCGACCGCCCGTTCCGCCTGCACGAGCGGCTGGTCTACGACCGCGTCGGCGACGGGTGGGAAACCAGGCGGCTGTTTCCCTGAGCAGACACCCTCTCCCTCTGGGAGAGGGATTTTGGCCCCATACCGCGCCAGGAAGGTCTCCACCGCGTCCGCGCAGATGTCCGCCAGCGGCCGGAGCGGCTGGGCTTCGTCGCCGGCGGTCAGGCCCAGGACCAGGGTGGCGTCGTCCAGCATGCCCAGCAGCTGGCCGCCCGCCCAGGCCGGCTGGCCGATGGTCAGTTCGCCGGTCTCGACCAGGTCCTCGAGGACCTGGATCGCCGCGCGCCTCAGGTCCTGGTGCGCGCTGTGCAGGACGGGGTCGGTCACGGCCCCGAAGCGCGGCCGCTCGCCCGCCACCATCCGGAACATGGCCCGGGTGGCCGGGCGTGACATGACGCCGGCATAGGCCAGGGCCAGGGCGGTCAGGCGGGCGCGGGCGTCGCCCTGGACCTCGAGGCTGGCGCGCACGGGCTCGGCCATGCGTCCCACGGCCTCGCTGACCACCACCTCGAACAGCTTGGCCTTGCTGGGGAAGTGCGCGTACAGGGTGGCGGTGGACACGCCGGCCATCCGGGCGACGGCCTCCATGCCGGCGGCCGTATAGCCCTCCCGCAGGAACACGCCGCGCGCGGCGTTGAGGATCTCGCTCTTCTTGCGTTCCGAGCGGGTGAGGACAGCGCCTGCGAGCATTGTGGTTATGACTCGATCTATGGTTCACGGACCATAGACATGCAACTTAAGCGTAAGCAAGCGCGCCGGGCGCGACGCCGCGCGAACTTTCCGCTATGGGGACGCCTTCGCCCGGATCAGGGGCGAAAATCCCAGAGCATGGCAGCCGAAAGTGGATGCCGGTTTCGGCGGCCGCCATGCTCGGAATGATGAAATGGAGCCTGTTCGGACAGGCTCCGGTGTTTTGGACGAGGCTTGGGCGTGATCAAGGACGCGGAGACGGTTCGCGAGCAGGAAGTGGCCGCCTGGATGGGCGAGCGGGCCGATCGGGTGATCGAGACCTCGTGCGCCCGCGTGTTCCTGGTCGGGGAGGCGGCCTGGAAGGTCAAGCGCCCGGTCAACTTCGGCTTTCTCGACTACTCCACCCTGGAGCTGCGCCGCTGGTCGCTGGAGCGCGAGCTTTCCTTCAACCGCGCCGCCGCGCCCGACATCTATCGCGCCGTGCGGCGCCTGACGCGGACCGGCAACGGCGGGGTCGAGATGGACGGGGCCGGCGAGGTGGTCGAGTACCTGCTGGAGATGCGCCGCTTCGACGAGCAGGGCGTGCTGGCCCAGCAGCCCTGGGCCATCGACGACGCGCTGGAGGAGTCGCTGGGCCGCACCATCGCCCAGTTCCACGCCGGGGCGCCGCTGCGTCCGAAGGGCGGCGGGGTGGGGGCCCTGGGCTACACCATCGCCTCGAACGCCAACCTGCTGCGCGGCCTGGCCCCGCGCCTGGGCGCCCAGGCGGTGGAACGGCTGATCGCCGAGACCGACCTGGCGCTGGAGCGCCTGGGTCCGCTGCTGAACGCGCGGGCCGGCCAGGGCTTCGCCCGCCACTGCCACGGCGACCTGCACCTGGGCAACATCCTGGTAGAGGACAACAAGCCGATCCTGTTCGACTGCATCGAGTTCAACGACTCGCTGTCGGACATCGACATCCAGTACGACCTGGCCTTCCTGCTGATGGACCTGGACTTCCGCCGTCGTCGCGACGCGGCCGGCCGGGTGTTGAACGCCTATCTGGACGAGGCCGCCCGCACGTTCGGCGAGGGCCTGTGGACCGGGCTGGCCGCCCTGCCGCTGATGCTCAGCGTCCGCGCCGCCGTGCGCACCCACGTCTGGGCCTACAGCAACGACGACGAAGCCGCGCGCGCCTACCTGGCCACGGCCCTGGAGCACCTGGCGCCCAAGCCGGTCAGCCTGGTGGCCACCGGCGGCTTCTCGGGCTCGGGCAAGTCGACCTTCGCCCGCGTCTGCGCGCCGGGCCTGGGTGCGGCGCCGGGCGCGGTGGTCCTGCGCACCGACGAGATCCGCAAGCGCCTGTGCGGCGTGCCATCGCTGCAGCGCCTGCCGAAAGAGGCCTACACGCCGGAAATGAGCGACAAGGTCTACGACGAGCTGTTCCGCGACGCCCGTCTGACCCTGGCGGCCGGCCGCTCGGTGGTGGTCGACGCGGTGTTCCTCAAGCCCGAGCAGCGCGCCCGCGCCGAGGCCCTGGCGAAGGAGGTCGACGTGGCCTTCCAGGGCGTCTGGCTGGAGGCCCCGCCCGAGGTGCTGCGCGCCCGCGTCGCCGCCCGGGTCAACGACGCCTCGGACGCCGACGTGGCGGTGCTGGAAAGCCAGCTGACCCGCGACACCGGCGAGATCGCCTGGCGCAAGGTCGACACGGTCAGCGCCTTCGAGGACGAGGCCCGGGCCCTGGCGGAGTCGATGGGCTAGGGCTGCTGGGGCTGGGGCGTCGCGCCCTGGACGGGACCCGGCGAAGCAACGAGCTTGCAGGAGAAGATGTTCGCGGTGGCCGGCCTCGCGGCGGCGTCGCCGACACCCATGCCCAGGACCGCCGGCCGTTGGCTGATCAGTATGGAATAGAGCTGATCGCGATCCTTGCCGCGCGGGCACGGCTCCCTCGCGATCGCCGTGATCGCCGCTCCGGGCGGATCGACGGGCTTCAGCCTCACGGAATAGGCCAGCTCCTCGACTCCGTCCGAGAAGCCGGTGACGGGGGAGGTCGACAGCACGTGCGCCGTGATGGTGGAGAGGGGATCGGCGGCGGATGCTGGATTTGCGGAGACGCACCAGGCCAGGGCCAGGATCGTCAGGGCGGAAGCAGGAGCTCGGATCATGGCCCGAGGCTCCGTCGCGCCGCAGCGGAAGTCAATCGGACCCTGGCCGCTACGACCCCGTCGCCGCTTCCGCGCAGCCCCTGGCCTTGCCGCGCACCGCGCCGCAGATCGACGACAGCAGTTCCACGGGACGGATCGGCTTGCCCAGGTGGTCGTCGAAGCCCATGGCCAGGAAGCGCTCGCGGTCGCCCGACATGGCCGAGGCGGTCAGGGCGATGACCGGGATCGCCGGGTCGCCCCCGCGACCGGCGCGGATCTCGCCCAGGGCGGTGATGCCGTCCATCACCGGCATGTTGATGTCCATCAGCACCGCGTCGAACGTGTCGGTCGCCAGGGCGTCCAGCGCCGCCTGGCCGTCGCCGACCACGGTCAGGCCCACGCCGGTGGCCTCCAGCATGGTGCGCACCACGACCTGGTTGATGGCGTTGTCCTCGGCCATCAGGATGCGCAGGGCGTCCAGGTCGGGTTCGTCCTGGTCCTCGACCTCGTCGATCGCCGCCGCCGTTACGGCCTGCGCCGCGATCGGCGTGGCGTGCAGGGTGAAGACGAACGTCGCCCCGCCGACGCCGCTCTCCAGGACCAGGTCGCCGTCCATCTGGCGGGCCAGGGCGCGCGAGATGGTCAGGCCCAGGCCCGTGCCGCCATGGCTGCGCGAGACGGCGTTGTCGGCCTGGGTGAAGCTTTCGAAGATGCGGTCGTGGACGTTGGCGTCGACGCCGACGCCGGTGTCGATCACCCGCAGCCGGATCTCGCTGTCGCCGTCGGCCAGGGGCGCGTTGCGCGCCGACAGCTGGATCGTCACCCCGCCCTGGCTGGTGAACTTCAGGCCGTTGGAGATCAGGTTCATCAGCACCTGGCGGATGCGCTGCGGGTCGGCCAGGATCCAGGCGGGCGAGGAGGGGGCGATCTCGACCTTCAACCACAGGCCCTTCTCGGCGGCGGCGTCGCGCCAGGCGTCGCCGGCCGCGCGGACCAGGTCGTGCAGGTTGACGGCCACCCGGTCCAGCTCGACCTTGCCGGCCTCGATCTTCGACAGGTCCAGCACGTCGTTGAGCACCTGCATCAGGCTGTCGCCCGACTTGATCATCAGGCGCACGTGGCGGCGCTGGGCCTCGTTGAGGTTGCTGCGGTCCAGGGCGTAGGCCATGCCCAGCAGGCCGTTCATCGGCGTGCGCAGCTCGTGGCTGGTGACGGCCACGAAGGTCGACTTGGCGCGGTTGGCCTCCAGGGCCCGCTCGCGCTCCTCGCGCAGGCCGCGGGTCAGGGCGTCCATCCGCTTGGCGGCGGCGCGGTTGGCCAGCATGACGTTCAGGGTCGTGGCCACCACCATGACCAGGCCCCAGCGGGCGATGTTGGGACCCACGCCCTGGTCGGGGAAGAAGAACAGCGGGAAGACCACCAGGCTGACCATCGGCGCGAAGGCCGACACCGCGACCAGGGCGGCCGGCTGGTGGCGGAAGTTCTGGGTGTAGACGATCTGGCCCACCCACACCGAGGCGGCGGCCAGCCGCATGTCGTGCAGCGGCGAGAACCACATCGCCGCCGCCAGCCACGACCAGGTCAGGTTGATCGGCAGGGCGCCCAGCAGGAAGACGGCGCGCATGGTCGGCGTGCCGGCGACGCCCGGCTTGAACCGCCCGGTCGCCAGTCGCGCCAGGCCTTCGCTGGCCAGGAACACCGTCAGCCAGCACAGGGCGAAGTTCAGGCCCAGGGCCATCTGGGTGACGCCGGCCGCCATCGCCGCGGGGATCACGCGGGACAGCAGCAGGCGGTGGGTGTCCATCGCCACTTCGTCCAGCCGATCGTCGGCCAAAATGGCGTCCACTCGTCCCACTCGAATCCCAGCCCGCTATGTCGTCCAGTCGACCGATTATAGACGATCAAGGCTTCCAGGAGCTGAACAAGGGCTGCGGCGGATCAGCGCGATGCGGCCCGGGTTCGCCCCAGGTTCGCGTCCGGCGCGCCGCGCGTTGCGCCGGGGGCCGCGCGCCGCTAGCCTTGCCTGAACAACGATAATGGACTGAGAGAGCGGGGAACGATGCAGGGCTTGATGCAGCACGGGGCTTTGACGGTCGACAAGATCATCGACCACGCCGCCCTGTGGCACGGCGGGCGCGAGGTCGTCACGCGCTCGGTCGAGGGGCCCATCGTCCGCACCACCTACGGGGCGATCCACGACCGCGCCAAGCGGGTGTCCAACGCGCTGCTGGGCCTGGGGATCAAGCCGGGCGACCGCGTCGGCACCCTGGCCTGGAACACCGCCCGCCATATGGAGGCCTGGTACGGCATCATGGGCGTGGGGGCCGTCTGCCACACCCTGAACCCGCGCCTGTTCCCCGAGCAGATCGCCTGGATCGCCAACCACGCCGGCGACCGCGCCATCTTCGTGGACCTGACCTTCCTGCCGATCATCGCCGGCGTCCTGCACCACCTGCCCACCGTCGAGCACGTGGTGCTGTTCACCGACCGCGCCCACATGCCCGCCGACTTCAAGCCGGCCGGCGAGGCGCCCAACTTCAAGGGCCTGCTCTGCTACGAGGACCTGGTCGCCGAGCATTCGGCCGACTGCGCCTGGGGCGGGTTCGACGAGGGCACGGCGGCGGGGCTCTGCTACACCTCGGGCACGACCGGCGACCCCAAGGGGGTGCTGTACTCGCACCGCTCCAACTTCCTGCACACCCTGATCACCCTGCAGCCCGACGTGATGGGCCTGTCGCAGAAGGACGTGATCCTGCCGGTGGTGCCGATGTTCCACGCCAACGCCTGGGGCGTGGCGTTCTCGGCCCCCGGCACCGGCGCCAAGATGGTGATGCCCGGCGCCAAGATGGACGGGGCGTCGATCTACGAGCTGCTGGACACCGAGGGCGTGACCTTCTCGGCCGCCGTGCCGACGGTCTGGCAGATGCTGCTGCAGCACCTGAAGGAAAGCGGCGGCAAGCTGCCCAACCTGCGCAAGGTGGTGATCGGCGGGGCGGCCTGTCCCGAGGTGATCATCCGCGCCTTCCAGGAGGACTACGACGTCGAGGTGGTCCACGCCTGGGGCATGACCGAGACCTCGCCGGTCGGCACGCTGTCGGTCATGACCGACGAGCTGGAGAAGCTGCCCTACGACCAGCAGATGCCCTACCGCCTCAAGCAGGGCCGGCCGCCGCTGGGCGTGGAGCTGAAGCTGACCGACGACGCGGGCCAGCGCCTGCCGCACGACGGCAAGAGCTTCGGCAACCTGAAGATCCGCGGCCCGATCATCGCCGCCGAATACTTCCGGGGCGCCGGCGGCAGAATCCTCGACGACGAGGGCTTCTTCGACACCGGCGACGTGGCCACGATCGACGACCACGGCTTCATGCAGATCACCGACCGGGCCAAGGACGTGGTCAAGTCGGGCGGCGAGTGGATCAGCTCGATCGACATCGAGAACATCGCCCTGGGCCATCCCAAGGCGGCGATGACGGCGGTGATCGGCGTGCCCCATCCCAAGTGGGACGAGCGGCCGATCCTGCTGGTCAAGCTGAAGGACGGCGAGACCGCCACCAAGGAAGAGTTCCTGGAGTTCCTGCAGGGCAAGATCGCCAAGTGGTGGATGCCCGACGACGTGGTCTTCGTCGACGAGATCCCGCTGGGCGCGACCGGCAAGATCGACAAGAAGCTGATCCGCCAGCGCATGAAGGACTATGTCCTGCCGGGCCTGGCGGCCGCGACCGCCGCCCGCGCGGAGGAAGCCGCGCCCGAGCCGCCGCCACCTCCCGCCGCCCTGGCCGCCGCCGACGGGGCTCAGGCCGCGCGGATCTACGCGCCCGAGCCGGAAGAGCCGCTGTCGGAGCCGCCGCCGATCCCCGAGCCCGAGGTGGTCGAGGCCCTGGCGCACGCCGAGGCCGAGGCCGAGGGCGCGACGCCCGTCGCCTCGCTGCTGGCCGAGGCCGCCGCGGCGGCGGCCGCCAGCCCCGCCGAAGCGCCGCGCTCGTCGCCCGCGCCGCACGTCGAGCCGGCGTTCGAGCAACGCGGCCAGGAGGAGCACTTCCCCCTCGGCCCGCTGCCCGCCGCGCCGACCCTGGCCCCGGTGCCGGAGGAGGCCTTCCACGCCGAGCCGGTCTTCGTGGCCGAGGAGGCGCCGCTGGCCATGCCGGTGGTCCCCGAACGCCGGGGCAGGAAGGGCAGAGGGACGTCGAAGGCGAAGAAGGCCGAGACGGGCGGCCGGTCCAAGGGCGGGTTCACCGGCGGCCTGCTGGACCTGATCGTGCTGATCGCCCTGGCGCCCGCCCTGCTGGTCGGGGCCGGCGCCCTGGGCGTGAAGGCCGGGGTGATCCCGCTGGCCCTCGGCTACGACCAGATGACCCTGGACTGGGCGCCCAAGGCCGCCATGCTGGGCGTCGCCACGGGCGTGCTGGGCCTGATCTTCGCGCTGTTCGGCGGCTTCTCGCGGCACTGGAAGAAGGCCTTGCTGGCCCTGGCGGTCACCGTGGCCACCCTGGGCGTCATGGTCGCGGCCAACGCCATGGGCGGCCGCGCGCCGCCGGTGCACGACGTCTCCACCGACTGGAAGACCCCGCTGATGCTGTCGGACGCCGCCCTGGCGGCGCGGGGCGGCGAGGCCCAGACCGTCGAGGCCGATCCCAGCCTGCCGGTCGGCTCGCTGGCCTATGCCGGCCGCCGGATCGCCGACGTCAACGCCGAGACCTGCCCGGCCGCCCGGCCCCTGGTCCTGACGCGCTCGCCAGCCGACGCCTACGAGGCCGCCAAGGCCGCCGTCCAGGCCGCGGGCCTCTCGATCGTCACCGACGACCCGATGGACGGCCGGCTCGAGGCCACCGGCCAGAGCTTCTGGTACGGGCTGAAGGACGACCTGGTGGTGCGGGTGCGCCCCGACGCCTCGGGCGCGCGGGTCGACATGCGCGCGGTCGGCCGCGAGGCCGGCGGCGACATGGGCCGCAACTGCCGCCGGGTGGGGGATCTGCTGGCGGTGGTGAGGGGGTAGAGGGCTCACACCCTTGCCCCCACCTGACCGCCACGCGGTCTGTCCGCCCCCGTAGGGGGCGGAGCCTCACGCGCGGCGCCGGCCACAGCACTCTTCCCCCTGTGGGGGAAGACGACCGCGAAGCGGTCCGTAGGGGGCAAGTGATCAGGCCAGCCGATAAAGACTGTCCAACCCCGGCTCGCCCTCCGTCACGACCCGCCCTTCCTTCACCAGCAGCAGCATGTGCGCCAGGACCGACATCGCCGCCGCCGGATGCAGGCGCGGATCGACGGCCGCGTACAGGGTGGGGACCATGGCCTTGATCGTGGTCGGGCCCTCGGTCAGCGCCGCCAGCACCTGGGCCTCGCGCGCCCGGCGGTGGTCGGCATAGGCCTGGAGGAACGGCGCCACCTCGCGCACCGGCGCGCCGTGGGTGGGCCACAGGGTCTCCAACCCCATCGCCGCCACCTTCTCCAGGCTGGCGAAATAGTCGCCCATGTCGCCGTCGGGCGGGGTGATCACCGTGGTCGACCAGCCCATGACGTGGTCGCCGGAGAACAGGGCGTTCTCTTCCTTCAGGGCGAAGCAGACATGGTTGGAGGTGTGACCGGGCGTGGTCACGGCGCGCAGGGTCCAGCCCGGACCGTCGAACGCGTCGCCGTCGGCGATCTCGACGTCGGGACGGAAGCCCTCGTCCTCGCCGGCCTCCAGCGCCAGGCCCGGCGCCAGCTCCGCCAGGTGCGGCGCGCGGCGGCCGAAGATCGTCGCTCCGGTCGCCTTCCGCAGCGGACGGGCGAGGGGGGAATGGTCGCTGTGGTGGTGGGTGACCAGGATGTGGCTGACCGTCTCGCCCTCCAGCGCCGTCAGCAGCGCCTGGAGGTGGCCGTCCAGATCGGGACCCGGATCGATCACCGCCACCGTCCCGCGCCCGACGATGTAGGTGCCGGTGCCGACATAGGTGAACGGCCCCGGATTGTCGGCGATCACCCGGCGGATCAGCGGCGAGACCCGGTCGCAGCGGCCGTACTCGAACTCGATCTCGCGGACGAAGGGGATCATGTCGATATCGGCCTTTCGAGGGGCGGAGCGGCGCCGGTCTTGCGGTGGGCGGCCCGTGAACCTCCAGGAGTACGGATCATGGCCGCCGACGCAGCGATTTTTGTTTCAAAACGGCTCCAGCGCGCGGCCTTCGCCATCCTGTGTCTCATCGTGGCCCAGTTCGTGGTGGCCAGCTGCACGCCCGAACCGGCGGCGATGGCGGCCCGGGTCGGCCTGACCCACCACTACTAGCCGGACGACCGGGCGCTGGGGCGCTAGACCCCCAGCACGCCCGACAGGTCGTAGCCGGCGTCGGCGCCCAGGCGCACCAGTTCGGCGCGGTCGGCCGCGCCCGAGGCCGCCTGGCCCAGCGACCAGGTGACGATCGAGCGCGTGCCCGAACGACAGAAGGCCAGGACCGGCCCTTCAGCGCCCTCGACCGCGCGCCGCACGGCCTCGACCTGGTCGAAGGTCGGCCCGCCCCGCACCGGGATATGCACGTAGTCCAGACCCGCGGCCCGGGCCGCCGCCTCGACCTGGGCGCTCGACGGCTGGCCGGGCTCCTCGTCGTCGGGGCGGTTGTTGATCACCAGGACGAAACCTTCGCCGGCCGCGCGGCCCAGGTCGTCGAGCGCGATCTGGGGGCTGACCGAAAGCGAGTCGGTAACACGTCGGAACGCGGTCATGGGCATGTCGCTCGTGGGGCAAATGGAAGAGACGGCGCCGCGGCGGCGCGCCCTCATCATCCCGGCACTCGGGCGCCCGTGCAACGGTCGCCGGCGAGCAAATGTGACGGAAATTTGGGCGATACATAGGAAGAATTTCTCGCCGATCGTCAGGGTTCGGCATTTGGTACCGGTAAAAGCCACGTTTCGTGGGGTGATTTCTCGGATGTCAACCCGCAGGCGGCTGTTTTTGACCCTCTAGCGCCCGGTCGCGGGCGAGGGGCGCCCTCCGCCGGGGTCCGGGTGGAATTTGCCTGTGCGACCAACGGGATACAGGGGGTGAGACCCATGTTATCCGGCGGTTTGTGGAAAATCTGAGCGGCGTTCGTCAGAAATGAGGCGATCGTGTTGCGATAATGCGACAGCCCCAGGCGATGTGATTACAGACTGGTAATGGGAATTGACCGGCGCGCGGCGCGCCTCCTAACGTCACCCCAACCGGGGAAATGTTTTCCGGGACACCTAAGTTCTCGTGGTGGAGTTGGGGCAAAAATCCAGACAGGCCGAACGTAACGCCCCCGAAAAGGGCGCGTGCGGGCGGTCGGGATGCTTCGCCATGTCAGAGGGGATATTATGAAGATGAATTCCACGAAGGGCGGCGCCCGCGCGCGTCTTTTGACGTCGACGCTGCTGGCCGGTCTGGCCACCGTCGCCGCGCCGCTGGCCGTCACGGCGATCGCCACGGCGATCCCGACGCTCGCCAGCGCCCAGGACTACAGCTCGGGCTCGCTGCTCGGCACCGTCAAGGACTCGGCCGGCGTCACCGTTCCGGACGCGACCGTCACCGTTAAGTCGCTGGATCAAGGCTTCACCCGCACCGTCACCACCGACGGCGCCGGCCAGTTCCGCGTTCCCCTGATCCCGATCGGCGGCTACTCGGTCTCGATCGCCAAGGAAGGCTACCAGCCGACCAGCGACGGCAACGTCCGCGTCGCCCTGGGTGGTTCGACCGCCTACTCGTTCACGCTGACGGAAGTCGGCGGCTCGGTCAGCGAAGTGGTCGTCACCGCCACCGCCAACCCGCAGCTGGACTTCGCCGCGACGACCAAGGGTCTGAGCGTCGACATGGAGACCCTGACCAAGCAAGCGCCGATCGGCCGCTCGCTGACCGCGGTCGTCCAACTGGCTCCGGGCGTCGTCGTCGGTTCGGCCGCGCGCGTGGGCACCGCCCCGAGCGCCGCGAACTTCGGCGGCCAACCCTCGGTCGGCGGCGGTTCGGTCGCTGAAAACGCCTTCTACATCAACGGCCTGAACATCACGAACTTCGACACGTACATCGGCGCCGCCGAAGTGCCGTTCGACTTCTACAAGTCGGTCGAAGTGAAGACCGGCGGCTACCCCGCCGAGTTCGGCCGCGCCACGGGCGGCGTCATCAACGCCGTCACCAAGTCGGGCTCCAACGACTTCAAGTTCGCCGTCCACGGCAACTTCGAACTCGACAGCATGCGCGAAGACTCGCCGGACTCGTACCTGATCGCCAACCACCGCGGCGCCCAGTCGAGCAAGAGCGGCACCTTCGAAGTCAGCGGCCCGATCATCAAGGACCACCTGTTCTTCTACGTGCTGAACCAGCAACGCGAGAACTCGCAGTCGACGGCCTTCAAGACCACCGGTCAGTACACCGTCGACAAGTCGAACGACCCGTTCTGGGGCGCCAAGATCGACGGTTACATCACCGACCGTCAGCGCGTCGAACTGACCTATTTCGACACCCAGAAGACGATCGACCGCACCGCCTATCTCTATAACGGCACGACCGACGTCATCGGCGCCCAGCTGCCGTCGACGGTCTACCGTCAGGGCGGCGTGAACTACGTCGCGCGCTACACCGGCACGTTCACCGACTGGTTCACCCTGTCGGCCGCCTACGGCCGCAACCGCGACTCCAACAGCGTCCTGCCGACCAACACGGTCGACCCGCTGGTGCAGGAAGACTACACGAGCGGCGCTCTGAACGTCCTCAGCAACCAGAAGCAGGGCTCGATCGAGACCCGCAAGACGCTGCGCGAGTTCTACCGCGTCGACGGCGACTTCTACTTCAACCTGATGGGTGACCACCACATCCGCACGGGTTACGACCACGAGAAGACGACGCTCAACCACGCCAACATCGACACGGGCCCCGGCGCCACGGGTATCGCCTACATCTACCACCAGGGTGGTACGGGCGACGCTCTGGAAGTTCCGGCCGGCGTGAACTACGTCGAAATCTCGACGAACCGCTTCGGCGGCGCCCCGGTGCACGGCGTGAACGCCGCCTGGTACATCCAGGACGCCTGGGACATCACCCCGGACCTGAACCTGCAGCTCGGCATCCGCAACGACAAGTTCACCCTGGACAACCTCCTGGGCGAGACGGTGCTGAACCTGAAGAACAACTGGGGCCCGCGCATCGGCGTGACCTGGGATCCGGTCGGCGAAGGCAAGGACAAGGTCTCGGCCTCGTTCGGCCGCTACTACATCCCGCCGGCGTCGAACCTCAGCTACCGCGGCGCCGACCTGGGCTACAGCACGTTCTTCTACGCGCCGGGCTACGTGGTTGGTTCGGGCAGCACCACCCCGAACTTCACCCGCGGCGCCAACTTCGCGCCGACGGCTCTGGGCACCCAGATCACCACGACGACCAACCCGGGTATCGATGCGGGCTTCCTGGTCCGCTGCCCGAACTCGGTCGTGGCCGGCACCCCGAACGTCGCCGGTTGTAACGTTCCCTTCGGTCTCGGTGTCGCCGAACCGGCCTATTCCAAGGCTCAACAGGGCATCAAGGCCTCGCAGGAAGACGAATACACCGTCGGCTACGAGCGTCAGTTCAACGACCTGTGGAAGGGCGGGGTCAACCTGACCTACCGCAAGCTGAACCGCATCTCGGAAGACACCACGCTCGACCCGTTCGTCATCAAGTGGTGCGCCGCGCACACCACCGGCGCGACGCTGGCGGCCTGTAACACGATCTGGGGCGCCAACTCCTGGCAGTACATCGTCTTCAATCCGGGCACGGACCTGACGATCAATCTGCGTCAGCCCGACGCCGCGGTCTTCGACGCCGCGACGATCGCCGCCGCCGCCGCCCTGCCGAAGCAACTGACCTTCACCAAGGACGAGCTGGGCTTCCCGAAGCCCAAGCGCGAATACATCGCCCTGGAGTTCACCTTCGAGCGCGCCTTCGACGGCAAGTGGGGCCTGAAGGGCTCGTACACCCTGTCGGAAAGCAAGGGTAACTACGAAGGCACCGTCCTGTCGGACAACGCCCAGGCGGACGCCGGTTCGACCGTGCTGTACGACTTCGTCGGTCTGACCGACAACCAGTACGGCCTGCTGCCGAACCACCACGCCCATCAGTTCAAGGCCTTCGGCAGCTACGCCGTGACCGACAACCTGATGTTCGGCGCCAACGTCCGGGTCATCTCGCCGAAGCACCAAGGCTGCTTCGGCCTGCACCCGACCGATGGTCCGTCGCAGAACTACGCCGCCGCTTCGCGCTGGTGTAAGACGTTCAACGCGGACGGCAGCCTGGCCCAGGCCAGCCACCCGGTTCCGCGTGGTTCGGCTCTGGAAACCGACTGGGAAACCAACCTCGATCTGTCCCTGCGCTACACCGTGCCGGAAAAGATCATGGCCCTGGGCGGCAACCTGGTGCTGCGCGCCGACGTGTTCAACGTCTTCAACGCCGACGCGATCACCTCGCGCGAAGAGCGTGGCGAAAGCAACGCCGGCGGCCGTCGCGCTCAGTACGGCTTCCCGATCGCCTACCAGACCCCGCGCTACGTGCGTCTGGGCTTCGATCTGGACTTCTAAGGCTCGACCACAATCGAACCTGGAATGGCGGCGGGCTCCTCGGAGCCCGCCGTTTTTCTTTGGGGCTTCGGGGACATGCACTCACGGCAGGGCGTCGCTCGGTTCACACGGAGCCAAGGGTGAGTGCGTGTCCCCCAAGTCGTCCGCTGACGGGGACATGCCCTTGGGCGTGTCCCCAGGTCTCGCGCGGCGCCAGGTGGTTGGGGACACGCCGCAAGGGCATGTCCCCGACTGAGCGACTTGTGCTCGGCGGATAGCGAAAAGACTTCAGCGTTTTCAACGCCCTGAACTTTTTCGACCGAACTTATCCTCACCCTTCCAGACCCCCGTATCCTGATCCCACCTGAAAGCAGGGAAGGGCGTCCGGCCGGCGACCGAACGGCTCTCAGGGGTGGACGAGCGGGAAGCGCTCGCCGGTGGTCTTGAGTGACGCCTTCGCGGCGGTCCTGGGCAGGTTCTTCTGTGAAGACGAAACCCAGGCGGCGGAGGATCGGCGGACGCAACAGGCCTGGGCTGAAATCGCCCAGGCGGTCCGGGGTGCGGCCAGCACCCCGCCCGTCGGGGGCCTCCATCGGAGCGGGTTAAAAATCCGCGATCCGAAGGCTTCCGGATAACGGTTCCGCGCGAAGCGCCTGACTTCGTCGAAACGGTATTCAAAACTGCAAATCATCCGGGCGAGGCCCGGGCGCTTCGCACCCTTCCCACCCGCTCACTGCCATTTGGCGTGAGATCACACCCCCTTGCCCCCACCTGACCGCTACGCGGTCTGTCCGCCCCCGTAGGGGGCGGAGCCTCGCGCGCCGAGCTCTTCCCCCTCCGGGGGAAGACGACCGCGAAGCGGTCCGTAGGGGGCAAGTGTTCGCCGCATCAGGCCGGAAGAAAGGACCTTAAGCGCCGATCCGCCGCGCGCCCTCGGCCACCGTCACCACGTCGAACCCCGCCGTCAGCGCCCCGTCGACCAGCCGCTCCAGGGCCGCCGTCGTGCAACCCCACTGCGAGGGCTCCGGCGAGACGTCGTGGGTGTAGAGGATCAGCCAGGCCTTGCGGCGATGGGCCTTGTCCAGCCAGTCGAGGGCGACCTGCTCGCCGTCCGCGCCTTCGATGCCGACGGCCGGGGCCTGGTTGAGGTCTGCGCCAGTCGCGATCAGGCCGTGGTGCAGGGCCCGCAAGGTCTTGAACCGGCCGGCCAGGGCCGTCTTGGCCGGGGCGGCCACGTCGCCGTAGGGATAGGCGAAGTTGCTGGGCTCGCCCGCCCCCCATTCCGCCAGATGCCGGGCGTTGAGGTCGACATCGGCCAGGGTCTCGGCTTGCGAGGCCTGGCCGCAGTCCAGGTGCGAGAAGGTGTGGCAGGCGATCTCGTGGCCGGCGGCGTGCAGGCGGGCGGCGTCTTCGCCCGTCGCGAACCGGCCCATCGGCCCCTCGCGCCCGGTCAGGCCGGCGGCGAAATAGTAGGTGCCGCGCAGGCCGCGCGCCTCCAGGACCCGGGCTCCGGCCTCGCAGGCGGTGGCCGGCGCGTCGTCGAAGCTGAACGACACCATCGGCCGCTCCAGCTTCACCCGGGCCGGGCGGCGATGGGCCAGGCGGATCAGCCGGCGGCGGACCTTGCCCTTCAGGCTGCGGTCCGGCTCGTAGGCGTCGACCTTTTCAAAAGAAGTCTGCATCAGACGGCGTCCGAATAAAGGGCGGCGCGATAGAGCCGCAGGGCGAAGGCGCGGAGCGGGACGGGGGCCGCCTCGTTGAGGGCGACGGCCTTGATCAGCGGCCGCCAAGCCCGGCGCAGCGGCGCGGCCTTCAGGGCCTTGGCCGCCTTGTAGCTGGGATAGGCGCTGACCGCCTCGCGATGGGCGGCGACCACCCGGGCGAAGTTGGCGGCCGACTGCTCGTACTTGGCCGCCAGCGTCGCTGCGGTGTCGAGGCCCAGATGGGTGGCGGAGTTGTCGATGTGCAGGATCGGATAGAAGCGGGCCACGCGCAGGGCCCATTCGACGTCCTCCCAGCCCCAGCCGGCGAAGCGCTCGTCGAAGGCCACGATCTCGAACACGTCGCGGCGGACCAGCAGGTTGGACGTGAAGACGTGCTTGGCCGGCTCGCGGGCCCGTTCCGGCGCCGGCGTGCAGTCGCTCTTCAGCGCCATGGCCCGGTGCAGCTCGTGCTCGGGACGGCGCGGGGTCTGGTCCAGGGTGAAGCCGCCGAACGCCACGGGCGCGTCGTCGGCCGCCACGGCCGCCCAGCGGGTCAGGAAGTCCTTGGGGTCGGGCAGCATGTCGCTGTCCAGGAACAGCAGGTGACGGCCCCGGGCGTGGTCGGCCAGGCGGTTGCGGCCCTTGGCGCGGCCCTCGTTGCGCGACAGTACGACCAGGCGGGCGGGCAGCTTCAGCTTCTCGATCCGGCCGGCCATGCGCTTGGTCAGGGCCGCGTCGCCGCCGCCGTCGTCCAGCACCACGATCTCGGCGTCGACCCCGCGCTCGTCCAGGGCCGTCAGCAGGGCGCTGGGGTCGTCGCGATAGGTGGGGATCAGCACCGACAGGCGCGGGGCCGCCCCCGTCTGGTCCAGAGATGCCCAGGCGGCGTTGTCGGTCAGGGTCTCGGTGGCGGGCTGGGTCATGCGGCCTTCAAACGGCGCTGGAGGATATCCGCGATCCGGCCGCGCAGGCCGCCCGCGTCGAGGGCCAGGACGACCACGCCATAGACGACGGCGCCGACGGACGCCTTGAGGATCAGTTCGACCACGCCGCCGAAGGCCGGCACGGCCAGGACGGCGAGCGCCATCAGGGCGCAGGCCAGGCCGGACTTGGCCAGGGCGGTCCAAGGCACAGGCAGGGGACAGGCGCGGCGACCCAGGATCGCGGCGGCCACGGCCCCGACGCCGTAGCTGGCGGCGGTCGACCACAGGGCCCCGTCCAGGCCGAAGCGCGGGATCAGCAGGAGGTTCAGGATCACGTTGGCGCCGGCCGGGACGGCCATGCAGGCGATCAGCATCATCGTGCGCTTGGCCAGGGTGAAGGCCTGCAGCAGGTAGTAGGTGGTCACGCCCGACAGCCAGCCGGCCACGGCGATCCATGGCACGACCCGACCGGCTCCGGCGCTCAGCTCGGGCCCGACCATCACCTGGGCCAGGGACCGGCCGACCAGGGCCAGGCCGACGGCGGCGGGCAGGGTCAGCAGCACCATGAAGCCCGCCTGCTCGTGGGCGGCCTCTTTCAGCGAGGCGTGGCCGCCGCGCTCCAGCGCCGCGACCAGGGCGGGGCCGCCCGCCATGCCCAGCCAGATGAAGACGACGTCCAGGGTGCGCGAACCCAGGGAATAGCCGGCGTGATAGACGCCCACGGCCTGTTCGTTGAGGAAGGCGGCCAGCAGGAAGCGGTCGGTGGTCGACAGCACCAGGGCCAGGATCAGCGACAGGGCCACCGGCAGGCCGTAGGCGGCGTAGGCCCTGGCCATGGCCGGGTCATAGCGCCCGCCTCTGGCGCGGCTCAGGTCGGCGGGCAGCACGAACACCAGGCACAGCAGCGAGATCGCGCCCATGCCGAGGATCGGCGCGGCGCCGCCCAGGCCGACCAGGGCCAGCACCAGGCCCAGGGCGAAGCCGCCGACGGTCTGGACGATGTCGAGAAGGGCCGCGCCCGACACCTCGCCGGCCGCGCGGCGGCGCTCCTGCGACAGCTTGGTCAGGCTCTTGACCACCACGGCGGCCATGGACGCGGCGACCGCGACCTTCAGCGGCGCGGCCAGGGGGGCGAACTTGAGGACCGCCACGGCGGCGATCGGCACGACCAGGGCCAGGCCGAACCACAGGCGGTAGAGCGTCGCGAAGTGGTCGGGCAGCCGGCCGTCGGCGTCCTGGCGGGCGTGGAAGCGGGCCATGGCGGCCTCGGTCCACGTGAGCAGGATCGTCTGGGTCAGGCTCAACGCCGAGAAGGCCAGGGCGTAGACGCCGTACTGCTCGGGGGTCAGGACGCGCGTGAACAGGACGATGGTGAGCAGACCCACCACGCCCTGGGCGATGTTGACCGGCAGATATCCGAGTACGCCACGCCAGAACATGTTTCGTCCTCAGCGCACCGCCGACCGGTCCCCCAGCAGGCAGGGGATGGTCATGGCGATGATGTAGAGGTCCAGCCAGAACGACTGGCGCTCGATGTATTCGACGTCCAGGGCGATGCGCTCCTGCACCAGCTCGGCCGTATCGACCGGGCCGCGCGAGCCGTTGATGGCCGCCCAGCCGGTGACGCCGGGCTTCATGCGGTGGCGGTGGGCGTAGCGGGCGACCAGCTTCTCGGACTCCACGTCGCCGCTCTTCATGCCGATGGCGTGGGGGCGGGGGCCGACCATCGACATCTCGCCGCGCAGCACGTTGAACAGCTGGGGCAGCTCGTCGAGGCTGGTCTTGCGGATGAACTTGCCGACCTTGGTGACGCGGTCGTCGTCGACGGTGACCTGGCGGGCGGCCTTGGCGTCGGCGGCCTCGTGGCGCATCGAGCGGAACTTCCAGACCAGGATCGCCTCGTTGTTGAAGCCGTGGCGGCGCTGGCGGAAGAAGACGGGGCCGGGGCTGTCCAGCTTGATGGCCAGGGCGACCAGCAGCATGACCGGCGCGGCGGCCAGCAGGCCCAGCGATCCGATCACCAGGTCCTGCATGCGCTTGACCAGGGCGCGGCGCGCGTCGGTGGTGGCGCCCGACAGGTCGACGAAGTGGGCCAGGGAGGCGTTGCGCCGCTCCTCGCGGTTGAGGTCGACGAACAGGCTGACCGGATTGGGCAGGACTTCCAGCCGCTCGACCAGCTGGCCGACGCGGGCCTGGGCGGTGGAGGTCACCGCGATGATCACCCGATCGACATAGGGCATGATGCGGTGGCCGATCAGGGCGTTGGTGTCGCCCAGCACCGGCACCCCCAGCACCTGGGGCGGGGCGCGGTCGGCGCGGTCGTCGAAGACGCCCAGTACGTTGACGTCGCCGGTCGCCAGGGCGCCGCGGATGAAGCGCTCGGCGTTGACCGTCGCGCCCACCACCACGACGTTCGGGGTCAGGCGGCCGTCGCGGCGGCCGTGGTCGACCGCGCGCCACCAGGCGACGTGCAGGACGGCGGTGGCCAGGGCCAGGGCGCCGCCCCAGCCGGCCAGCAGGGCGGCGTCGATCCGGCCGTGTCCGAAGATCAGGACGCCCAGCAGCACCACCAGGCCGACCACGCCGAACGCGGCCGACACCCGCAGGGCCTGGCGGCCCAGGGTCTCGCGGCGATGGAACGTGTAGGCCTCCAGCAGGTAGAGGGCGGGCAGCAGGGCCAGGGCGCCCAGCACCAGCGGGGCGAAGACATCGGGCGAGGGGCGCGCGATCGAGACGGCGGCGGCGGTGACGCCCGCAAAGACCAGGCCGTCGACCACACGGAACATCCGCGACAGGCCGCGCACCTGCATCCGGGCCCGGGCCGGGACGAGGCGTCCGGGCCGGAAGGGACCCCGGCGACCGACGCCCTCGGCCGCCTCGTCCTCGATGACGAGTCGCGACGTGTCGGGCTGAACGTCGCGCAGGACGACGTCTTCACCTTCCGGCGGATGAGCGATAGCGGTCGACATGAAGCCCCGAGCCCTTTGTAGAACAGGGTTCACACTAGCCGCGCGGTCTGAGCTTCACGTTAACGCGGATTTTTCGCGACGGCGCGTTGTCATGCCGCCGCGAACAGGCTATCGAACCGCTCCCTCTCAGGAGGAGACGTGGCCGAGAGGCTGAAGGCACCGCTTTGCTAAAGCGGCATACCTCAAAAGGGTATCGAGGGTTCGAATCCCTCCGTCTCCGCCATCCCTACAAATCGATCACTGGGCCACGCCCTTCTTTCGGAACCGGGCCAGGTTCACGCCGTGCCGCTCGACCTTGTCGTAGAAGGTCTTGCGCGGAACCTTGAGGAGCTCGAGGGCCGTGCGGACGTCGCCTCCGCAGGCGGCGAGCGTTTCCTCGATCAGATGCGCCTCGTAGGCCGCGATGCGCTCAGGCAGGGGCTGCAACGCCTGCGGTATGGTGTCGCCGGTGTCGGTCATCCCCAGGGCGACCCGCTGGGCGTAGTGGCTCAGCTCGCGCACGTTGCCCGGCCAGTCGTGGTTCAGCAGCCGCCAGCGGACGACGTCGTTCATGGCGGGCGGCGGGCGGCCCAGCCGCTCGCAGGCGCGGGCCAGGAAATGGGCGAACAGCAGCGGGACATCCTCGCGGCGCTCGCGAAGCGGCGGGATGCGTATCCGCACGACGTCCAGGCGATGGAACAGGTCCTGCCGGAACGCGCCGCTGGCCGCCGCCTCGATCAAGGCCGGCTTGGCGGCGGCCACCACCCGGATGTCCAGGGTGTGGACGCGGTTGGAGCCCAGCGGCACGATCTCGCGCTCCTCCAGCACGCGCAGGAACTTGCCCTGGGCGTCCGGCGTCAGGGTTTCGATCTCGTCGAGGAACAGGGTGCCGCGATCGGCCTGCTGGATGCGGCCGACCCTCTGGCGCATCGCGCCGTTGAAGGCGCCCAACTCGTGGCCGAATAGCTCGCTCTCCAACGTCGACGCCGGCAGGGCCGCGCAGTCGACGGCGACGAATTCGCGGTCGCGCCGCCGACCCCAGTTGTGCAGGGCCCGCGCCGCCAGCTCCTTGCCGACCCCGGTCTCGCCCTCCAGCAGGACGTCGACATCGGCGCTGGCCAGTTGGCGCAAGGTCGACCGCAGCCGCTCCATCACCTGGGTCTGGCCGATCAGCGGCCAGTCCGACTGCGCCGCCTCGGCCTGGGTCCGCAGATGGCGGTTCTCCAGCACCAGGCGGCGTTTCTCGAGCGCGCGGCGCACGCTGCTGACCAGGCGTTCAGGGGCGTAGGGCTTGGGCAGGAAGTCGTAGACGCCGTCGTGCATGGCCTCCACCGCCTCGGCGACGTCGGCGTGGCCGGTGATCAGGATCACCGGCAGGTCGGCGTCCTGGTCCTTCAGCCGCCGGAACAGCTGGCGGCCGTCCATGTTGGGCATGCGGATGTCGCTGATCACCACGCCGGGGAAGCCGTCGGGCAGGGCGGCCAGGGCGTCTTCGGCCGAGCCGAAGGCCAGCACGTCCAGCCCCGCCAACTGCAAGGTCTGGACATTGGCGCCGCGCAGGGCGTCGTCGTCGTCGATGAAGGCGACCTGGTTGATGGAAATCTGCATCTAACGCGCCTTGGACAATGAGATGACGAACCGCGCCCCGGTCGGGGCCGGCTCCAGGGCCAGTTCGCCGCCGAACTCGGCGACGATGTCGCGGCTGATGACCAGACCCAGGCCCAGGCCTCGCGGCTTGGTGGTGGCGAACGGCGTGAACAGGGTCTTGGCGGCTTGCGGCGCCAGGCCCGGACCGTTGTCGGCGATGGCGATCCGGATCTGCGAGCGGCGAGAGGTCACCTGGACGGCGATCTCCGGATCGGCGGTCCCCTCCAAGGCCTCCAGGGCGTTCTGCAGCAAATTGACCAGCACCTGCTCCAGCCGGAACCGCTCGGCCATGACCAGGGCCTCCTCGTCGGCCTCGCGGCGGACGACGCGGACGCCGGTCTGGCGCAGCCGGGGGCCGACCAGCAGCAGGGCGCCGTCGACCGCTTCGCGCACGGCGACCGGCGCGGCCGGCGCGCTGGTCTTGCGGGCGAAGGCGCGCAGTTCGTCGGTGATCAGGCCGATGCGGTCTGTCAGGCCCGCGATCAGGCCCAGATTGTTCTTGGCGGTGTCGGAGTCGGCGCGGTCCAGGAAGATCGACGCGTTGTCGGCATAGGCGCGGATCGCGGCGACGGGCTGGTTGATCTCGTGCGCCACCCCGGCGGCGATCTGGCCCAGCGTCGCCAGTTTGTTGGACTGCACCAGTTCGTCGCGCATCAGGTGGACGTGGGCCTCGGCCCGCCGCCGCTCTTCCATCTCGACGGTCAGGCGACGGTTGGAGCGTCGCAGCTCGGCGGTGCGCTCCTCGACCCGGGCCTCCAGCTCGGCGCGGGCGGCCTCCTGGCGCGCGGCGCGCAGGCTGGCCTGGCCGCGCCACCGCAGCACGGCGCCGGCCACGCCGCAGATCGCCAGGCCGACCAGCAGGGCCACGGCGCGCGCGCCGGCCACCGCGCCGCTGAGGATCGAACCGGTCGGCGTCAGGGTGAAGACCGTCCAGCCCGACGCGCCCAGGTCGGCGCTGGCCGCCATGTAGTGGGCGGCGGGCTGGCCCGGCAGGGCGGTCGTCGTCAGGCGCGGCGGCCGCGCGGCGACCACGGCGGGGCGCACGTCCAGCAGGGTGAAGGGCGCTTCGCCGAACCGGTGCTCGGCCCGCAGGCGCTGCTGTTCGGAGCGGGGCAGGGGCGTCAGGGTCGAGAAGCGCCAGGCGGGGATCGAAGTGACCAGGATCACGCCCCGCGGGTCGGCGGCGAAGGCCGGCTCCGCCGAGGACCAGTCGGCCTCCAGCGCCTCGAACTCGACCTTGACCACGACCACGCCGAGCATGCCGTCCGGGCCGTCGATCCGCCGCGACATGAACAGGCCCGGCCGACGGCTGACCGTGCCCAGGGCGAACAGCTCGGCGACGCCGGCCGACCGCGCGTCGCGGAAGTACGGCCGGAAGCTGTAGTCGGAGCCGACGAAGCTGGTGGGCTCGCGCCAATTGCTGGCGGCGATGGTCATGCCCTTGGCGTTCAGGACATAGATCACGGCGGCGCGGGTGCCGCCGCTGAGGGTTTCCAGTTTGCGGTTCAGGGCGTCGATCCCTCGCGCATCCGCCGCCCGCAGGACCTGGGCGACGTCCGGGTCCTGGGCCAGGACGAAGGGCAGGGACCTGTGCTTGGCCAGCTCGCTGCGCAGCACCGCCGCGTGCAGGGCAGCCGAGGCTTGGGCCTGGCGGGCCAACTCGGCGGTCGCGCGACGCTCGGCGACCTCGCCGGCGATCCACAGGGCCGCGCCGAGCACGACGGCGCAGACACCGAAGAAAACGGCCCAGCGACGGACGATCGGGTCGGCCGGATTCGGCATGGCGGGTCTGTTCATCGGCGGCGTTTCGGCAAGATGTGCGAATTTTCGCACAAATCGCCAAATCCTGAGCGAAAATTCGCCGCCCGAGGGGCCGCCGCGACCAGGGTGCTTCCAGGAAACATCAATAAAAACAACCGATAGAAGCTTCAGCTTGGCGTGCTTGCGCCGCTTCTCCGCAACAAGGATCGTCCAACCAAGCGTCTTCGCAAAGGGACGCGGGATGGAAACACGGCCGCACGGCCGGCCAAGAGGCGCCAGTGAAGACGATCACCCCGACCGCCCCCGCGCGGCCCAAGCCGTTTTACCGGCACCTGTACTTCCAGGTGCTGGCGGCGATCGTGGCGGGCGCGACCATCGGCCATTTCTGGCCTGGGCTGGGCGAAAGCCTCAAGCCGCTGGGCGACGGCTTCATCAAGCTGGTGAAGATGATCATCGCGCCGGTGATCTTCCTGACCGTGGTGACCGGCATCGCGGGCATGCGCGACCTGGACAAGGTCGGCCGCGTGGCCCTGAAGGCCTTCATCTATTTCCTGGTGTTCTCGACCCTGGCCCTGATCGTCGGCATGGTCGTCGCCAACGTCGTCCATCCGGGCGCGGGCATGAACATCGATCCGGCCACGCTCAACACATCCAAGATCGCGACCTACGAGGCCAAGGCCCACGACCAGACGATCGTCGGCTTCCTGCTGCACATCATCCCGGACACCGTGGTCAGCGCCTTCGCCGAGGGCGAGATCCTGCAGGTGCTGTTCTTCTCGATCCTGTTCGGCCTGTCCCTGGCCATGGTCGGTGATCGCGGCCAGCCGGTGCTGACCGTCCTGGAATCCACCGCCGACGCCTTCTTCCGCCTGGTCCACGTGCTGATGAAGGCCGCGCCGATCGGGGCGTTCGGAGCCTTCGCCTTCACGATCGGCAAGTACGGCATCGGCTCGATCGCCAACCTGGCCGCGCTGGTCGCGACCTTCTACCTGACCTCGCTGTTCTTCGTGGTTGTGATCCTGGGCCTCGTGGCCAAGGTCAACGGCTTCTCGATCTTCAAGCTGATCCGCTATCTGAAGGCCGAGCTGCTGCTGGTGCTGGGCACCAGCTCGTCCGAGGCGGCGCTGCCCAGCCTGATCGAGAAGCTGGAGAAGGCCGGTTGCCCGAAGTCTGTCGTCGGACTGGTCGTGCCGCTGGGCTATTCGTTCAATCTGGACGGCACCAACATCTACATGACCCTGGCGGCGCTGTTCATCGCCCAGGCCACCGGCGTGCACCTGTCGCTGGGCGACCAGGCGCTGCTGCTGGGCGTGGCCATGCTGAGCTCCAAGGGCGCGGCGGGCGTGACCGGCGCGGGCTTCATCACCCTGGCCGCCACCCTGTCGGTGGTGCCCTCGGTGCCGGTCGCCGGCATGGCCCTGATCCTGGGCGTGGACCGCTTCATGTCCGAATGCCGGGCCCTGACCAACTTCACCGGCAACGCCGTCGCCACCATCGTCGTCTCACGCTGGGAGAGGGGGCTCGACGCCGCCCAACTGGAGGCGGCCCTCAATCCCGACCCGGCCGCCCCGGAAATCCTGGCGGCCGGCGAGGCCCGGCCCTAGGCCGACTTTCAACCAGAACCATCAAAACAAGAAAATCGGGGAGCTCTCATGACCACCGCCAACATCCGCCAAAGGCTCATCTGCGGGACCGCCTTCGCCGGCCTGCTGCTGGCCGGAGCCGCCCACGCCCAGCAGGCGCCCGCCGACGACGTCACCAAGGTCGAGGAAGTCGTCGTGGTCGGCAGCCAGATCAAGGGCGCCAAGACCACGGCGGCCCTGCCGGTCACGGTGATGGACAACAACCAGATCGCCGCCACCGGCGCGGTTTCTGGCGACGACCTGTTCCGCTCGATCCCGCAGATGGGCGACGTCTTCATCAATCCCAGCAACAGCCCGCAAACCAGCAACTCCACGCGCGGCGACGTCAACTCGATCAACCTGCGCAGCCTGGGCGTGGGCAACACCCTGGTGCTGCTGAACGGCCGCCGTCTGGTCAACCACCCGACCAGCCAGTCGTCGGGCACCGTGCCGTTGCTGGGCTACAACGCCAACGCCATCCCGACCTCGAACCTGGAGCGGCTGGAAGTGCTGCGCGACGGCGCGGCCGCGATCTACGGCGCCGACGCCGTGGCCGGCGTGGTCAACACCGTGCTGCAGACTGACTTCGACGGCCTGACCATGGACGCCCAGTACGGCTGGGCCGAAGGCACGCACCGCAAGGAATACACCAGCAACATTTTCGCCGGCCGCAACTTCGCGGACGGACGCGGCAACGTCTCGATCAACGCCAACTTCACCGAGCGTACGGCCCAGCGGCCCAGCGACCGCCCCTACACCGCGACCCAGGACCTGCGGCCGCTGTTCGACAACGATCCGCGCTACACCGACAGCGCCACGCCCGACAACCGCGGCAACCAGAACTCGTTCTCCAACATCACGGTGCTGAACGCCGGCGGCGTCATCCGCCAGGGCACGACGGCCCTGACCACGGCGGCGGGGGCCACCCACGTCCAGCCCAACACCATCGCCGGCTGCGCCGCTCAATTGGGCAACGGGCTGTGCCTGGGCACGGGCAACCTGGCCACCGGCAGCACGGCGAACTTCCTGCGCTACAACGCGCCCCAGAACGACGCCACGACGATCGCGCCGAAGATCAGCCGCCAGAACGTCTTCCTGAACGGCCACTACGACATCACCGACACCCTGACCGCCTATGGCGAGGTGGGCCTCTATCACGCCGAGTCCGAAGGCCTGACCACCCAGGGCACCAGCCTGGTGGCGATCGGCGTGCCGGCCAGCAACTATTACAACCCCTTCGGCATGGCCGTGTTCGCCAACGGCACGGTCAACCCCAACCGCCTGCCCAACCTGACCAACGTGCCGGCCGCCGGCCGCGCGGTGACCTTCACCAACTACCGCTTCAACGACCTGGGCCCGAACAAGGTCGAGGTCGAGAACTACCAGACCCGCTTCCTGGGCGGGCTGAAGGGCGAGGCGTTCGGCTGGAACTGGGACTCGGCGCTGCTGTATTCCAAGGCCGACGCCAAGGACGAATCCGACGGCATCGACAGCGCCAAGCTGGCCGCCCAACTGGCCCTTTCGACCCCCGACGCCTACAACCCCTTCAACGGCGGGTGCCTGGACGGGGAGGGCGGCCGCGACTGCACGCCCAGCTCCAAGGCGGCGACCGACGCCATCCGCTTCCGCCTGAAGCGCCACTCGACCACCACCCTGACCCTGGCCGACTTCAAGGTCTCCAAGCCCGACCTGCTGACCATCTGGTCCGGCCCGGTGGGCGTCGCCGCCGGCGTCGAGTTCCGGCACGAGACTCAGCAGGACCGCCGCGACCCGCAGCTTGACGGCCGCACGCCCTTCACCGACCCGGTGACCGGCGCGACCAGCAACAGCAACGTCACGGGTGTCAACGACACGCCCAGCACCAAGGGCTCGCGCGACGTCGGCTCGGCCTTCATCGAGTTCGCCCTGCCGCTGGTCTCGCCGGAGATGAACGTGCCCCTGGTGCGCGCCATCGACGTCCAGCTGGCCGGCCGTTTCGAGAACTACAGCGACTTCGGATCGGTGGCGAAACCCAAGATCGCCTTCGCCTGGGACCTGGTCGACGGCGTGCGGGTGCGGGGTTCGTGGCAGCAGGGCTTCCGGGCTCCGAACCTGGAGACCACCAACCCGTTCAGCTATTCGCGGACCAACAGCGTCACCGACTACTACCGCTGCGAAGCCGACCTTCGCGCCGGCCGCATCGCCACCTTCGGGGCTTGCAGCCGCGGCGTCGGGATCCGCTTCACGACCGCGGGCAATCCGGACCTGAAGGCCGAGGAGAGCGAAAGCTATTCGGTCGGCCTGGTCCTGCAGCCCCGGTTCATCCCCGAGCAGTTCGGCGACTTCACGATCACCGTCGACCGCTGGCAGATCGAGCAGGACGGCATCGTCGGCACGCTGGGTTCGACCAACATCGCCGTCCAGGACTACCTGGAGCGCATGACCGGCTCGAGCAATCCGAACGTGATCCGCGCCGCGCCCAACGCCGACGACGTGGCGTTCTTCGCCGGCACCGGCCTGGCGCCGGTCGGCCAGATCACCGAGATCCGCGACCAGTTCAAGAACCTGCAGCCGCAGACGGTCAGCGGCGTCGATATCGGCGTGAACTGGGCGCTGCGCACCGAGGACTACGGTCGCTTCACGGTCAATATCGACGCGACCTACATGGACAAGTTCTCGCAGGACCTGGCCCCGCCCATCCAGGAGCTGTTCGACGCCCGCGCGGCCGGCACGATCAACCCGGCCACGCCGCTGACCGATCCGGGCGACCTGCTGCGCAAGAACGGCAAGCCGGAATGGAAGGGCACGGGCACGCTGACCTGGCGCAAGGACAACGTCCAGATCGGCGCCTCGGTGATCTACACCGGCTCGGTGCTGGACACAGACTTCCTGGCCGCCGACGGCACGCCCTACACCGTCAAGTCGCTGACCACGGCCAACCTCTATGTCCAGTATCGGATCGAGGACAAGAAGAGCCCGCTGGACGACACGCGCCTGCGCGTCGGCGCCCGCAACATCTTCGACAAGGATCCGCCCCTGTCGTCGAGCGGCTACATCGGCTCGCTCTACAACCCCTATGCCCGCTACTGGTACGTCAACGTCAGCAAGTCGTTCTGACGTCGGCCGGGCCCCGGCGCTTCCTCCCCCCCTGGGCGCCGGGGCCGCTTCCTTGTTCGATACGCTTCAAAGAGACACCGCCATGGGTTCGCCGCTTCGCCGAGTTTGGATGGGTTTCGCGGCCCTGGGGCTGATGGCGTCCGGAGGCTGCGCGCATGCCCAGGCCCCGGCCGCCAAGGTCCCCGCGGGAACCCAGGCGGCCAAGGATTGCCCCGACTTCCTGCCGGCGCAGACCCGCTGCTTCGCCGGCCAGGACGCCAACGGGGCCTACTATTGGATCGTCATCCCGAAGGCCTGGAACGGCGCGCTGGTGGTGCACACCCACGGCGGACCGCGGCTGAAGGCGCCCAAGCCCGACGACGCCCTGGAGGACCTGGAGCGGTTCTCGGTGACCGTGAAAGAGGGCTTCGCCTGGGCCGGGTCGAACTATCGCCGCGCGGGCTACGGCGTGCGCAGCGCGGCCGAGGACAGCGACACCCTGCGCCAGATCTTCTGGGACCAGTTCGGGCGTCCCAAGCGCACGATCCTGCACGGCCAGTCCTGGGGCGGCAATGTCGCGGCCAAGACGGCCGAGCTGTACGGGCAGGGGGCCGACGGCAAGCCGGTCTATGACGGCGTCATCCTGACCAGCGGCGTGCTGGGCGGCGGGACACGCTCCTACGACTTCCGCGCCGACCTGCGGGCCGTCTACCAGTACTACTGCCAGAACCATCCCCGGCCCGACGAGCCGGCCTATCCGCTCTGGCAGGGCCAGCCGGTCGGCTCGACCCTGACCAACAAGCAGCTGGACGAACGCCTCGAGGCCTGCACCGGCGTCAACCTGCCCAAGGCCCAGCGCACGGCGGTCCAGCAGCGCAATCTCGACAACATCCTGGCGGTGGTCCGCATCTCGGAGCGGACGCTGGACAGTCACCTGGGCTGGGCGACCTTCACCTTCGCCGACATGGTCAACAAGCGCCTGGACGGTCACAACCCGTTCGGCAATGTCGGCGTCGTCTATGCGGGCTCCGACGACGACGCCGCGCTCAACAAGGACGTGGCGCGGTTCGCGGCCGATCCGGAAGGCGTGCGCCGCCTGGCCTTCGACGCCGATCTCAGCGGCAAGCTGACGGTTCCGACCCTGACGATGCACGCCATCGACGACCCCACCGCCTTCGTCGAGCTGGAGCAGGTGTTCCACGACACCGTCGCCAAGGCCGGCGCCGGCGACCTGCTGGTGCAGTCGTTCACCGACGAGCATGAGCACAGCAAGCTGGCCACGCCCGAATACGCCGCGCTGCTGAGGGCGATGAGCGCCTGGATCGAGCAGGGCGAAAAACCTTCGCCGGCTTCGCTGGCGGCCGGCTGTCAGCAGGCCGTGGCGATCTACGGCGAGGCCTGCCACTTCCGCGTCGACTACCAGGTCCGACCGCTCGCCGAGCGCAGCTATCCCCGCTGAACCTTTAACCTGCGCCAACGGGAGTGCGGCGCGACCGTCATCGCGGCCATTTGTCCCATTCGGACGGACGATGCGGGACGGGTGAACGCCCCGGCGACGATGGTCTCCGGGCGATATTCCCGTCAATTCAGGATGTTACGCAGTCTTCCTAGCCGGAAACCGGTCACCCCCTCCGTACGGATTGGCCGACCTCGCCGGCCCGCGCCCGCCCCCGAGCTCCGGAAACGACACCGCCCCCTAACGCGCCGTTAACCATGTTGGTGTTGGCATCGCCGGACGTCGGAGGAATTCTTTTGCTCGTCCATAAAGCAACGACCCATGCTGGGCCGGCCGTCCTGGCGACCGTGCCGGTGGCCCGTCCCCGTCTGCCTTCAGCCGAAGCGATTTTTCCGTACCTGCAGCGGATCGACACCGCGCGTTGGTATTCGAACTTCGGGCCGCTGCTGTCGGAGTTCGAAGCGCGCCTGGCCGCGCGATTCCCGGCGGGCGCCGAGGTGGTGACAGTCGCCAACGCCACCCAGGTCCTGATCCTGACGCTGAAGGCCATGGGGTTGCCGGCGGGCGGGTATGTCGCCATCCCGGCCTGGACGTTCGTGGCCACCGCGCACGCGGTGATCCAGGCGGGCCTTCGCCCCTGGTTCGTCGACGTCGATCCCGACACCTGGATGATGGCCCCCGACGCGATCGAGAGCCTGCCGGCGGCCGTGCGCGACGATCTGGCCGCGGTGATCCCGGTCTGCGCCTTCGGCGCCCTCGGCGACCTCGGCGCCTGGCGCCGGTTCCGCGACGAGACCGGCGTCCCGGTCCTGCTGGACGCGGCGGCCGCCTTCGACGCCCTGCGCGACGCCGACCTGCCGGCGGTGGTCAGCCTGCACGCCACCAAGGCGCTGGGCCTGGGCGAGGGCGGTTTCCTGGTCACCGACGACCACGACCTGGCCCTGAGCGTGCGCCAGCTGTCGACCTTCGGCTTCCAAGGCAGCCGCGAGAGCCAGGTCCCGGCCACCAACGCCAAGCTTTCCGAATACGCCGCGGCCGTGGGCCTCGCCGCCCTCGATTCCTGGGAAGCGGACCGCCTGCAGTTCGCCCGCGCCGCCCAGCACCTGCGCATAAGCCTCATCGACCAGCCGAAGGTTCGGTTCCAGCCCGGCTGGGGCTCGGAATGGGTGACCAGCGTCTGCAACGTCCGCGTCCCGGACGGCTCCGCGCCCGCCGTCGCGGCGGCGCTCCAGGCCGAGGGCGTGGAGACCCGCCAGTGGTGGGGCCGTGGGTGCCACATCAGCCCGGCCTTCGCCGACTGTGGCCGCGGCGATCTTCGCCACACCGATCGCCTCGGCGCGTCGGTCGTGGGCCTGCCCTTCGCCATCGACCTCAGCGTGCCGGAGATCCGCCGCATCGCCGCCGCCCTGGGCCGCGCCCTGGCCGAGGCCTAGATGTCGAGCCTGAAGGGCCGCGTCGTCCTGATCACCGGCGCCGCCGGCGACGTGGGCCAGGCCTGCGCCGACCTGTTCCTGCACCGTGGGGCGCGGGTCGTCATGAGCGACCGCACGCCTCCGCCGGAGCGTTTCCTGGCCCGGCCGGAGGTCGCCTTCCAGGCCGCCGACGTCACGGACCGCGCCGCCGTGGACGCGACGGTGCGGGTCGCCGTGGAGCGCTTCGGCCGTCTCGACGCGGCGGTCCTGGCCGCCGGGATCGAGGGGCCGGTCGCGCCGATCGAGCAGATCGACGGCGACGCCTTCGACCAGGTCATGGCGGTCAATGTGAAGGGCTGTCTCCACGGGATGCAGGCCTGCCTGCGGGTGATGAAGCCCCAGGGCGCGGGCAGCATCGTGGCCCTGTCCTCCATCTCCGGCGTGGTCGGCGGCCCGAACCTGGCCGCCTACACGGCCAGCAAGCACGCGGTGATCGGCCTGGTCCGCTCGGCCGCCCTCGAAACCGGTCCCCACGGCGTGCGGATCAACGCGGTGTGCCCCGGTCCCATCGCCTCGAACATGATGCGGCGTCTCGACGAGGCGCTCTCCGCCCGCGACCCGACCCGCGCGGCGGGGCGACCGGACGCGTCCAAGTCGCTGCCGCTGCAGAAGTACGTCTCGGTCGAGGAGGTGGCCCAGATGGCCGCCTTCCTGTGCGGCGACGAGTCGGGGTCCTGTCACGGGGGAACCTACCTCGTCGACGGCGGATACACCGCCCGGTGACCGCCGCCGGCGCCTCGGCCGAGCCGTCCTCCCGGCCGATCGGCGGGTTCTTCGAGCGTCATCGCGCCGACGGGGGCGTCGGGTCGCCGAGCCTGCTCGCCGCGTGGACCGGAGGGCGTCCCCACAGCGCCTTCGTCAATGCCCGCTCCGCCTTCTCGGCCCTGGCGCGGACCTGGCCCACGGCCTCGATCTGGCTGCCCGCCTTCGTCTGCGGCGATCTCCTGGACCCCGCCCTGGCGGCCCGGACGCGTTTCTATCCCGTGTTGGAGGGCTTCACCCCCGACGTGGCGGTGATCGAGGCCGGAGCCCGGCCCGGCGACCTCGTCGTGTTCGTCGCCTCTTTCGGCCTGCCGATCGGGCCGGAGGCGCGCGCCTTCGCCGCCCGGCGTCCGGACCTGCGGATCGCCGAGGACCGCGCCCAGGCCCTGGACGCGGGAGCGCCGATCCCCGGCGCCTGGCTGCTGTTCAGTCCCCGCAAGCTGCTGGGCGTGGCCGATGGCGGCCTGCTGGCGGCGCCCGACGCGGCCCGGAGCCCGCCCCAGCCGACGACGGCCGCGGACGCGGAGGCCCTGTGGCGCGCGCCGCGGCTGCGCGCCGCCGATCCGGAGGGGCGGAACAACGCCGCCTGGCATCTCGCCAACCAGGCCAAGGAAGCGGCCATGACCGTCGGCGACCAGGCCATGACCGCCGAGAGCCTGGCGATCCTGGGCGAGGTTTCGCTGGAAAGCCTGGCGGCGCCGCGCCGCGCCAACTGGGCCGTCCTCGATCGCGGACTGCGCGCCTGGTCGGCGCTGCCCGCCGATCCGGGCGCGCCGCCGCTGGGCTACGTCCTGCGCCTGGAGCCGGAACAGCGCGACCGGCTGCTGGCCGGCCTGCACGCCCGTCGTGTGTTCGCCGCCGTGCATTGGCCCCGGATCGCCGCGCCGGCCGGGGCCTTCCCCCGTGAGGCCGCCTGGACGCGCGAACTGGTCACCCTGCCGTGCGATCATCGCTACGACGCGGCGACGATGGAACGAATCGCCGAACTGGCGAACGATCTGCTGCGATGACCCATCCCTACGCCCGCGAGGACTACGCCGCCACGCTCGGCCACATCGGGCGGCCCGTCGCCGTGCCCGAGTGGGACACATGGGTGCTGGCGCGGGCCACGCCCTGCGGGACACGCGAGGACGCGATTGGGCCCTATCCGCTCACCATCCTGGCGGACCAGGCCGATCTCGCCGGCGGCCTGGCGCGGCTGAAGGCGGAAGGCCTGGTCTCGGCGGTGCTGGTGGTGGAAGGCCGGCTGGGACCGCCGACTTCGGTGCTGGAGGCCGCCTTCGACTTCGCCCGCCCGTTCAAGTCGCATCAGATCCTCGACCGCGACCTGGGGCCGTTCGCCTACGCCAAGCATCATCGCTACGAGATCAAGCGCGCCCACGGGCGGGTGACGGCGCAGGAGATCGCCCTGGGCGACCACCTGCCGGCCTGGCGGGCGCTCTATGGCGAGCTGGTCGCCCGGCACGGCCTTTCCGGCACGCATGTCTTCCCGCCCGAACACTACGCCCTGCTGGCCGTCCTACCCGGGGTGCGGACCTTCGCGGCCTTCATCGAGGACCGGATGGTCTCGGCCCATGTGTTCGTCACCCATGAGGGGCACGCCATCAGCCATCTCGCCGCGTCCACGCCCGAGGGCTACGCCGCCGGCGCGGCCTACGCCGTCAACGACCTGGCGTCGCGAAGCCTGGACGATTGCCGGGTGATCAATTTCGCCGGCGGGGCGGGGGTGAACGACAATCCCGACGACGGATTGGTCCGGTTCAAGAGGGGATTCTCGAACACGGTCGCGCCCGCACGCCTGTGCGGCGCGGTGCTCGACGCGGACGCTTATCGGGCGTTGAGCGCCGACAGGGTGGACAGCGGCTTCTTCCCTGCCTACCGGGGACAGCGCAAGGTGGAGCAGGTCAATGAACATCAAGGGTAAGATCGTCACGTTGCGCGCCATCGAGGAGGCGGACCTGCCGACCCTGCATCGGTGGGGCAACGATCCCGACCTGTGGTCCATGCTGGGCGGTTGGCACTTCCCCACCTCGCTGCGCCAGACCCAGCAGTGGTTCGAGCGGCTGGCGGGCGATCCGCTGAACCAGCGCTTCGCGATCGAGGTCCCCGGCGACGGGCTGGTCGGGACGGCCAACCTCGTGGACATCGACTGGAAGAACAAGAACGCCTTCCACGGCATGATGATCGGCGATCCGAACATGCGCGGCCGGGGCGTCGGGGTGGACGTGATCATGGCCACCATGCGTTACGCCTTCGACGAGCTGGGCCTGCGCCGGCTGGACGGGTCGATGATCGCCTACAACGAGGCCTCGACCGGGGTCTATTGCGGCAAGTGCGGCTGGAAGGAAGAGGGCCGTCAGCGCGACTGGTACTTCCGGGGCGGCCGCTTCTGGGACCGGATCATGGTGGGCGTGACCAGCGACGACTACCGGGCCCTGCTGGCCGCCAAAGACTATTGGCAGGGGTAGGTCGCGTGGCGGACTGGAAACAACTCGGCGCGATCTTCGTCCCCAACGGCGAGCTCGACTGGTCCAAGACCCACGCCCAGGCGCCGGCGGCCCTGCTGATGGGCGACCGCATCCGCGTCTATTACGGCGCCCGCGACGCCGACAACCGCAGCCGCACCAGCTTCTTCGAGTGCGACCGCGCCGATCCCACTCGCGTGCTGTACGTCCACGACCAGCCCGTTCTGGGCCTGGGCAAGCCGGGGACCCATGACGAGGATGGGGCCATCGGCAGCCAGGCGATGATGGTCGGCGACGAGATGTGGCTCTACTACGGCGGGGTCAGCCGCGGCGGCAATGTGCCGTATCGCATGTCGGTGGGCCTGGCGCGCAGCCGCGACGGGGGCCTGACCTTCGAGCGCGCCTTCGAGGGGCCGGTCGTCGACCGCACGCCCCATGAGCCCTACATGACCATGGCCCCCAACATCCTGATCGAGAACGGGGCCTGGACCATGTGGTACGGCTCGGGCACCGGCTGGGTCGAGATCGACGGCAAGTTCGAGCCGACCTACCAGATCAAGCTGGCCCGCTCGGACGACGGCCTGACCTGGCGACAGCTGAACCACGCCTGCATCCCCAAGCTCGATCCGCTGGAAGCCAACACCCGGCCCTCGGTCCTGCGCACGGGCGACGGCTACGAGATGTGGTTCTCGTACCGCAACAGCATCGGCTATCGCGACGGGACGGGGTCCTACCGCATCGGCCACGCCACCTCGACCGACGGCGTGGAGTGGACCCGCCAGCCGGATCCGGAGGGGCTGAAGCCGACCGGCGAAGGCTGGAACAGCGCCACGATGTCGTATCCCAGCGTGGTCGTCGCCGACGGCCGCAAGATCATGTTCCACAACGGCGACGGCTTCGGCCAGACCGGCGTCGGCTGTTCCGTCCTGGAGGACGCATGACCATCCTCGTCTTCCCCTCGGCCCTCGAGGCGGCCGCCAAGTTCGCCCGCGAAGCCCATCAATGGGGCCGCCGCGTCGTCGGGGCCTCGTCGCTGGAGCAGGACCCGAACGCCGGCGCCTTCGACGCCTGGGGGCGGCTGCCGTTCATCGGCGCGCCCGACTTCTTCGACGCCCTGGCGGCCCTGGTCGCCCGCGAGGGGGTCACCGACGTCTTCACGCCGCACGCCGCCACCTTCCACCTGTTCGAACAGGCCCTGCCGGAGCGCCTGCCGGGCGTGCGGCTGATGGGGCCGGGTCCCTTCAAGCGCCAGATGGACCGCGTGAGCGCCGCCCTGGCCGAAGGTCGGGCGGGCCTGGAGACCATCGCGGCCATCGCCGGCTCCCCCTCGTCGCTGCCGGCCGAACTGGTGGGCGGGATCCTGGCCCAGGCCGAGACCATCCACGGCGAATGCTCGCGCGAGAAGATCCTGGCGATCTGCGGCGTCGTGCCCCTGGCGCCCAAGGGCGACATCGTCGAGATCGGCGCCCTGTTCGGCAAGAGCAGCTACGTCTTCAACCGCGTGGGCGCCTATTGCGGCGTGGGCGCGACCCTGTGCGTCGATCCGTGGGACCTGGGCCTGTCGGTCCAGACCGACGCCCCGGTGCTGATCCAGGAGGCCTCCGGCGGCTGGGACTGGAACCTGGTCCGCACGGGCTTCCTGCTGGCTATGCTGGGCTGCTCGGCGGGCGACTTCAACTACCTGCCCATGACTTCGGCCGACGCCCATCGGCGCTATGTCGAGGATCGCGCGGTGACCTCGCCCGAGTTCGGATCGACGACCCTGGCCGGGTCGATCGCCGTGCTGCACCTGGACGGCAACCACGACGAGGCCGCCGTGGCCGAGGACTTCGCGCTGTGGAGCCCCCTGGTGGCGCCCGACGGCTGGGTCATCTTCGACGACTACCACTGGCCGCACGGCGACGGGCCGCGCAAGGTCGCCGACCGGGCCATCGCCGCCTACGGCTCGCGCGTCCAGCGCCACTTCGTGGCCGGCGGCGCGATGTTCGTCCACCTGAAGCCGTAGGGCGGGATCACCCCGCCTTACGGGCCGTGCAGATGTAGTAGAACTGATAGATTTGCGAGACCCGCACGTCGGTCAGGCTGGCCGGCAGGCTCTCCACCGGACAGCGGTGGATGATGTTGTGGCTGGACAGCACCTTGTGGAAATAGGCCCGGTCCAGGGGCGTCGCCGCGTCGTACATCTGCTCGTCCAGGAACAGCAGCACGCCGCCGGGCTTGGCCACGCGGGCCATCTCGGCGATGGCCTTGACCGGATCGGTCAGGCCGTTCACCGCGCCGTAGCTCAGCACCACGTCGAAGCGGTCGTCCTGGAACGGCAGCGCCATCGCGTCGCCCAGCACCAGATCGACCGCCACGCCGGCCTTGCTCATCATCTCGCTGCCCTGCTTGAGCATGGTCTCGGACAGGTCGATGGCGGTGTAGTCGGCGTCCAGCGACATCCAGCCGTGCTTGTAGAGCGAGTTGCACGAGCCGGTGGAGACGTCGAGCACCTGCAGGCGGCGACCGGCCGTCCGCAGCGGCGCCAGCACGCGCTCGTGGACGGCGGCGAAGGTCTCGGGCGGGGTGTAGGGACGGCGCGACAGCGACAGCCAGACCGGCGCGGCGGTCCACAGCAGGTGCAGCAGGTAGCGCTGCCGATTGAGCACCAGGCCGGCCAGGACCAGCGGAACGGCCAGGACCAGCGCCGCCACCAGCGCGCCGGACGCCAGGGCGGCCACCAGCCCGATCACCAGACCCAGCAGGGCGATCCAGGCGGCGGCGTAGGCGATCCAATAGGGACCGGATAGGGAGAGGGGGCGGACCGGCATCACGATCGCCGGCATCGTCACCTGGTACAGGCGGCCGAACAGGCCGTCGTAGAAGGTGTCGCGCAGCTTGCGGTCCTGGGCGCCCAGCCGTTCTTCGTTGAACAGCTTGGGCATGCCGTAGACGCAGGCGTAGGTCTGGCCGCAGCCCGTGCAGCGCCATTGGGTGACGCTGGTCACGAAATCCGCGCCGCCGCAGGTGGGGCAACGGTACTTGCTGGCCTTCAAGTCGATGGTCATTTCAGCCGTCTCACCCGCGTGGATCGAAATAGGCGAAGGTCGCCACCCAACGTCCGGCTTCGCTGTCCCAGTCGAACTTGTCGCGAAGGTCGGACTGGCTGACCCAGTGATGGTGGTCGTAGCGCCAGATCAGGATGTCGCCGGCGTCCTGGCGGGTCTCCATGTCGATCACCTCGCCCTCGATCTCGAAGCACGTGCCGCCGTTGCGGAAATCGCGCCCGCGCTGCGACAGCGAGACGATGAAGCCCAGCTGCTGGGGCAGCAGGTTGTGCCAGTGGCGGGCGAAGAAGCCGCCGCCGGCCGGATACTGGATCAGCTGCGGATGGACGTAGGGGCCCGACGCGGGGATCTCGAACTCGACGCCGGCGCCGGTCAGGGCGCTGTAGAGCCCGCGCAGGGGTTCGAAGAGGTTGCGCAGCCGAAGCTCGAGCGCCGGCGGCGCCGCGGACAGGTCGTTGAAATTGTAGTCGTGGAAGACGTGCGGCGCCTGCTGCAGGCGCGAGATCATGCAGCGGCGGCGGTGATAGTTGCCGGCGAAGTCGTCGATCTCGGCCGGCGGCGTCTCGCGTCCCCAGGCGGCGACGGCCGCGCGCAGGTCGGAGACCTGGTCGTAGGGGAAGACCCCCTTGAGCACGAGCAACTGGCCCTGGCCCATCACCCGGTCGACGATCTCGGCGTGCTCCATCCGGGGGACGATCGTCCCGTCGCGCAGGTCGCATCCGACCTCGATCACCCGTTCCGACATCAAGCTCACTCCGCCGCCAGCCAGCGATCGAACATCTGGCGGAAGGTCGTTTCCAGATTGCGGGTGAAGCCGACGTCGTCGCAGTAGGGCGAGGCGTCGAAGCCCGGGCGCACCTTGGCGCGCAGGGCGTCCAGGGCCTCGTAGTCCTCGGTGACGGCCAGGGCCTTGGCCACGTAGTCGTCCCAGCCGTCGGCGATCAGTTCGGACAGGCCGCAGGGCTCGACCACGGGCACGCCGATGCGGCCGTAGAGGTCCTCGCCCAGCTGGGTCAGCAGGGGCACGCCGTTGGCCAGGGCGTCGCACGAGGTGGTGCCGCCGGGGCAGGGCGAGGGGTCCAGGGCCAGGTCGATGTCCTGGAACTCGCGCAGGTAGTCGACGCCGGTGGTGCGGCCGCGGAACTCCAGCTGTTCGGGCCGCGCGCCGTAGGCGGCGAAGCGGGCCTGGGTCACGCGCTGCAAGACCGGGTCGGCGAAGGTGGCGTACTTCAGCACCAGGCGATCGTTGGGCCGTTGGCCGAGGATGATCGCCCAGGCGGCGATGGTGATCTCGCTCAGCTTGGCCGGATTGTTGAACGAACCGAAGGTGACGTAGCCGTTCTTCAGGGCCGGGGTGGGGACCGGGTCCAGGCGATCGGGCGACGGCCGGCTGGGCGCCACGATCGGGCCGATCCGCCAAATCTCCTCGGTGTAGTATTGCTCCGAACCCTCGACCGCCATGCTGTCGGCGTGGAGGATGTAGTCCATGCAGGCCAGGCCGGTGGTCTGGACGAAGTTGATCCAGGCGACCTGGATCGGCGCCGGACGATAGGCGAAGACGCCCAGGCGGCTGCCCGCGGTGTGGCCCCAGACGTCGACCAGGATGTCGACCTCGTCCTTGCGGATCAGGGCGGCGACGTCGGCGTCGCTCATGCCGTCGAGACCGCGCACCTTGCAGCCCTGGGGCAGCGGGCCTTCCTCGGCCGGTTCGGCGCAGTAGAGGAAGACCTCCACGACGGCCGGGTCGTGGGCGTCCAGCACCGGCAGCAGGAACTGGGCCACCTGGTTGCGGGTGAAGCTGGGGCCCACATAGCCGATCCGCAGCCGTCGACCGGCGGTGCGGTCGTTGTCGAAACGGGGCTCGGCCGGGGTCAGATGGGCGGCGTAGAGGTCGCTCCAGCGGCGCGCCTCGTCCGCCACCCGCCGCATGCGATCGGGGGCGTGGAACAGGGCGTAGAGCAGGAACTCGTGGACCACCGAGTTCTGGAACGTGTCGGCGGCCACCTGGAAGACGTTGATGGCTTCGTCGGTGCGGCCCTGGTGCAGCAGGGACAGTCCGTAGGACGCGATGTGCTGCAGGCTGAGCTGGTCGAAGTCGAGGCTGCGCCCCAGGGCTAGGCTGGCCGCGGCCATCTGCTGGTGGCTGTAGAGCGCCAGCCCCACGTCGCCGCAATAGGCCTTGTCCGCCCGGAAGCGCTGGACGTCGACCCCCATCCCGCGGAAGAGCGAGGTCGCATGCAGGTCGCGGGCCTCGTCCAGGAACGGCCGCGCCGAGTCCGGCTGGCCGTCCGCCATCAGGGCGCTGTAGAGCCAGTACCGGCTTTCGTGGTCGGCCGGCTTGGCCCGGGCGATGGTCAGGAAGAGCCGCGCCGCCTCGGCGGCGTCGCCCGCTTCCAGCGCCGCCCGTCCTGCGGCGATGGGGTCCGCGCCGACGGGCGCGATAGGCTCGGCCAGCATCCGATGGTCCTCTCGAATCATAGTTAACGCCGAGTAGATAGCGCGCGCGTTAACGCGCTCTTACGGCGCTTTGCGCCTTTGGCGCGGGCGGGCCGGCCGCGCCGTCGGCGCCCGGTGGGGCGAGATGGTGGGCGAGTGATCCGCGGCGCCTACGTGGCGTCGCCGTCGAGCCCGAAATCTTCCCCAAACTGCAACTATTACGTTCATTTCTAGTTTCGGTGGTTTGAATTATTCGGTGCTCGTTTTCGTGGAATTTTTTAATTTCACCAAGCTTAAATACGCCTGTGCGGCGAAGTTCACCAAATCTCCTTCATAGGATAAGTCGAAAAATAGTTGTCTATGGCAAAAAGTGCCAAGTCAAGGCGCGCATATGCGTCTTCTTTCGGATGCTATTACTATAATTTAGGCAATAAGTGGTTCGGCAAATTATCTGGGTGGATTTTGAAGAACTGGTGAAAATCGCATTCAGAAAACGGTGAAATCTGAGCTTTTCATTTGTTAAAGTTCGGTCTTAGTATGAGTGGACGCCTATTGGTTGTACCCGGGGGAGCGAGCTGAAACATGCCTGAGGGGCTGGAGGAAACGACGCGCGAATTGATCGGCTGGACCCAAGAGGTCCTGCCGGGTCGCGCCGTCGTCGCCCGCTCCCTGGGCGATCGCGACTGCGGGGAAGGGGTCGATCTTCGTCTTGTTGGCCTGGCGCCGCAGGCGACGCCCCGGGCGGCCTCGCCGCCGCTGACCTTGGCCGCGGACTACCTGGTCACCGTGCGCGCCGCCGATCCGATCGTCGAGCAGACCGGCGCCATGGGGCTGCTGTTCGCGGCGATGGAGCGCGACGAGTCCGAGGTGGTGCTGGATCGCGACGCGCTGAAACTGTGCCTTGACCTGAGCCTGCCGCCGGGCCCGGGCTTCGTGCTGCGGTCCATGGTCTCGGTCGCCCGGCGTCGCGCGGCCGCCGCGGCGGCGCTCGTCCGCTTCCCGCTCACGGTCGACGCCGGCGAGCTCGGCGTCCTGCAGGGCTCGGTCCTGGGGCCGGGCGACACGCCGGTCGCCGACGCCGTGGTGCGCGTCGAGGGCGTGGACCGCACCGCCCGGACCGATGCGTTCGGCCGCTTCCGCCTCCGCGGCCCCGTGGGCGCCAAAAACAAGCCCGTCCGCCTCAACGTGCGCGCCCGCGGCGTCGAGATCGACAGCGAGGTCGAGACCGACAGTCCCGTGATCCTTCGTTTACCGCTGGAGATTTGACATGCTGTCCTATTTGAGCCCCGGCGTTTACGTCGAGGAGATCGACTCTGGAACACGCCCGATCGAGGCGGTGGGAACATCGACCGCCGGGTTCGTGGGAACCGCGCCGAACCCCGACGTCCTCGTCGACGAGGCGAAGGCGATCAACAACTGGAGCGAATTCCAGAGAACCTACATACGGGACGGCGACAAGGGCACCCACCTGTCCAACGCCGTCTACGGCTTCTTCCTCAATGGCGGCTCGCGCTGCTACGTGGTCAACACCAAGGCCGACGGGGCCATCTCCGGCAAGGGGCGAGGGCTCGACGCCCTGGCGGCGATCGACGAGATCGCCATCATCGCCGCTCCGGGGCGGACCGATCCGGCGTCGCACGGCGCGCTGCTGGACGCCGCCGAGCTGCTCAAGGACCGCGTGGCGATCCTGGACGCCCCGGCTCGCGTAGATGACGTCGAGGTCCTGACCCGCGCCGCCGAGGGGCCCGCGCCGCCCGCGGCGCCCGCCGGCGATGCGGGCGCGCCGACCAAGCCCAAGGGTCAGAAGCCCGGCCAGCGCCCCCGGGATTCCGACAGCGGCTATGGCGCCTGCTACTTCCCCTGGCTGACGGGCCTTGATGCGGTCGACCCCGATCCGAAGAACCCGGTGGAAATCCCGCCGTCGGGCCACATGGCCGGCATCTACGCCCGCACCGACAGCGAGCGCGGCGTGCACAAGGCGCCGGCCAACGTCACGATCCGCGGCGCCCAGGGGCTGACCCAGATGGTGTCCCGCGCCGACCAGGACGTGCTCAATCCGGTCGGGGTCAACTGCATCCGCTTCTTCAGCCGCGAGGGCGTGCGGGTCTGGGGCGCGCGCACCCTGGCGCCCAGCGCCAGCAACTGGCGCTACCTGAACGTCCGGCGGCTGTTCAACATGATCGAGGAGTCGATCGCCATCAGCACCCGCTGGGTGGTGTTCGAACCCAACGCCGGCCCGCTGTGGAAGGACATCCAGCGCGACATCGGCGCTTTCCTGACCCTGCTGTGGCGCCAGGGCGCCCTGGCCGGCGCCCGGCCCGAGGACGCCTTCTTCGTGAAGTGCGACGCCGAGACCAACCCGCCCGAGGTGGTCGACGCCGGCCAGGTGGTGGTGGTCATCGGCATCGCGCCCGTGAAGCCGGCCGAATTCGTCATCTTCCGCATCGGCCAGACGGCGGTCGGAACCACCGTCGAGACCGCCTGACCCCCAACCCTAGAGAGGATCCGTCATGGCTAAGCCTGAAGAAGCAGCGGCGGCGCCCAAGGTTGGCGCTCTGCCCGACGTCTACCGCAACTACAACTTCATGCTGTCGTCCCGCGAGATGGGCGATGTCCGGTTCACCGAGTGCTTCGGCCTGGGCGTGCGGATCCATCCCATCCGCTATCGCGAGTCCGGCAGCGGCCAGATCGTCCGGACCCTGCCCGGGCCGATCGAGTACGCCGAGGTCACCCTGCGCTACGGCCTGACCAAGACCCCGGCCCTGTGGGACTGGCTCAAGGAGGTCCTGGCCGGCGGCACGCCCCGTCGCAACATCTCGATCGCGATGATGGACGTGAAGGGCACGGCCGAGGTCCTGCGCTGGAATCTCGACAACGCCTGGCCCTGTGAATGGAGCGGCGTGTCGTTCGACGCCCTCGGCCGCGAAGTCGCGATCGAGGAACTCAAGCTGTCCTTCGACACCCTGACCCGAGCGTAAGCCATGGCCCTTCGCCGCCTGTTTTCGGGTTGGCTGATCGCCATGGCGGCCTTGGCCCGCTCGGTGGCCCAGGCCCTGGAGCGCGCCTCCGAGGATCGATCCGCGCCGGCGCCGGACCCGGTGATGGCCGCCCTGGCCGAACGCTATCCGGGCGCGCCGGCCCATTGGCTGGCGCACGTGGCCGAGCGGACGTCCCAGCTGGCCGAAACGGGTCAGGCGCCGCTGTCGCTGAACAGCGACCCGACGGCCTGGCCGCCCGCGGGGGCGCCTGTGGGGGCGCCTGTGGGGGCGGACGGCCCGCCGCTGCGGCCGCTGACGCCCGAGGCGTCGCCGGCCCCGAAGGCGCGCGAACCGATCGCGAGGGACCCTGGCGTCCCCAGCCTGGCGGACCTGCGGGACCGCTCGGGCGAGGTCTGGCGTCGGTCGGAACCCGAGCGCCGGCGCCGGCCGCGACCGGTGTTCGCGGCGACGAACGTCGCGCCGGCGTACGAACGGGTGGTTCGTCCCACGGCGACACCCGAGCTGACGCGCCGACCCCGGTCGCCGTTGAGCCTGGTCGAGCCGTCCCGAACGACGCCGGAAAGGCTGTCCCCGGTCGCGACAGCCGATCCGGAGGCGCCCGCGGCCCGGTCGATTGTCTCTTCACACGAGACCGTCTGGTCCCAGGCGCCGGTGTCGCGAACGGCGACACCTGAGCCGACGCGGGAGCTGGCGAAGGCCGGGCCTGGACGTCCGACCGAACCGCCGTCGGTCGATCGCATGGCCGCGCTGCCGGGTTCGGAAATCCGCCGACACGACCGGCCGGAGGCGTTCACGGACGACGTCGCCGCGCGACGTGGCGTCCCGCGTCGGAAATCCTGGTTCTTCGCGAAATCGGCCTCCGCCTCGCTGGGACGCCCCCTCGCGCTTTCGACGGTTCCAGGACCGCCCGTCGAAGACCCGTCGGATGCTCCTGAACCGGTGGTCGCCGACGCCGCGCCCAAGCCTCGCCCGGCCTTTCCGTTCCTGGCCTCGGATCGTCGAACCGCCGCGCCGAAACGGGTCTGGCGCGCCCGGCCGTCACCACCCGCGCGACACGCGGTCTTTCGGGCGCTGACGGCGCTGCGGGCCAAGCCGCATCCGCGCGCCGAGCATCCGGCCGCCTCCGAACCCGCCGTCGCGCCGACGACGCCGCCGATCGATCCTCCGTCGTCGACGCCCAGGCCCAGGCCTCCGGCGCCATCCTTCAAGTCGTCCGCGATCAAGCCCCAGGGCAGGGCCGCGCCGGACTTTCCACTTCGCGAGCCGTCCGTAGAGCGGGATGCGCCGCCGAGCCGTGGCGAAGACCGGGACGTCCATCGCGCCGTCGCCCGGGCGAGCCGTCAGGTCTCTAACGCCACGCCGGCCGATCCGCCCCACGACAGGCGGCCGGTCTATGCGGGGCCTCGTCCGTCCAGCTCGCGCGCCGCCTCGCGCCCGTTTGCCGACCTCCCGTCCGACGATCGCTGGCCCGCGCTTCCGCCGCCGACCTTCGCCGCGCCGACCGGCGTCGAGGCTCCGCAACCCCGGTGGGATCAACTGGCTCGTGAACAGGAGGAAGGGCGATGGAGCGTGTAGCCTTCCTGCTGGAGCGGTCGGGCGAGCGGCTTTCGTGCCTGCTCAATCCCGAGAGCCTGGAAGCCCGGCGCACCGCCGGCGTGCGGACGCGGGTGGCCGGCGGCGGCTTCCTGACCGGCGTGGCGCGGTCCGAGGACCCGTTGATCGCCACCGGCGGCGGCGTCACCGAATACGACCTGAACCTGCTGTTCGACGTCGAGATCGCCCGGGAAGGCCGGCCGTCGACCGCGCCGGAAGACGGCCAGGGTCCGGCCGCGGACGACGATGTCCGCGCCCTGACCCGTCCGCTCTGGGACCTGACGGAGAACGCCATCGCCGCCGACGGCTTCTCGGCCCCGCCCACGGTGCGGTTCATCTGGGGCAAGTCCTGGAACATTCCCAGCGTCGTGCTCCACGTGGCCGAACGGCTGGAGCGGTTCAACGCCGACGGGGCGCCGCGCCGGTCGTGGCTCAGCCTGCGCCTGCGCCGCGTCGAGGATTCCGAGCCGCGCCCGGCGCCCGCCCGCCCGGTGACGCCGCAGTTCGAGTCGCCGTTCGACCTGGAAAGCGGGTCCATCGATCAATACCCGGCCGTCGATATGCCGGTCGATAGCGAAGGCCTGCCCCTGAAGCGGCTCGATCAGATGGCCGACGACGGCTACGGCGATCCGGGCCTGTGGCCCGAGATCGCCACCTACAACGGCGTTGACGACCCCCTGAACATCCCGGAGGGCACGACGATCGTGCTGCCTTCGCTGGCGATCCTTCTGGAGGCGCGGGCATGACCTCGATCTTCGCCAACCGCCCGTTGCGGGCGCGCCTGGACGGATCGCCCCTGGACCCGGCCCTGGGCCGTTACGCGGTCTCGGCCTTCGTGCGCCAGGCGCTCAATGCGCCGGCCATGGCCGAGCTGGTCTTCGCCGAGCCGCCCGCCGACGCCCTGAGAGGGTTGCGGCTGGGCGCGGGCCTGGCCTTTTCGGTCGACGGCTCGGGCGATCTGTTCGACGGCGAGATCACCGCCGTCGAGTACCAGAACGACGCCGACCAGGGCCGGATCGTGCGGCTGCGGGCGCTGGACAAGCTGCACCGGGCCCGGCTGCGCCAGCGCGCCCGGGCGCTGACCGACCAGACGGTGGCCGACGTCGCGGGCCAGATGGCGGGCGACCTGGGCCTGGGGTTCCAGTGCGCCGAGCATCCGCCGACCCGCGCCCTGATCGTCCAGCACGACCAGAACGACTTCGACCTGGTGGTCGACCTGGCGCGGGACGCGGGCCTCTATCTGGTGGTGGAGGGCACCGACCTGCGGCTGATCAGCCTGGCGGGCGAGGGCGAGCCGATCCCGCTGCGGATGCGGCGCGAGATCATCGAGGCGCGGGCCTCGGCGGGGGCGGACTCGCTGCGCCCCTGGACCAGCGCCCAATCGTGGGACCCGTCGCGGGCGGTCGCGGCTAGCGCCCGGGCGGGCCTGGCGCGGCAGGACGCCGAGGAACTGCGCGACGGCGGGATGACGGCCTTCCCGGACCTGGGCGGACGGACCCTGTTCAATCGCCTGGCGGCCGACGCCGCCGAGGCCGAGAGCCTGGCCCAGGCCGATCTCGACCGGGCGGTGGCGCGCGCCGTGCTGCTGGACGCGGTGGTCGAGGGCGACACCCATCTGCGCCCGGGGCGGCCAGTGAACCTGGAAGGCCTGGGCGACCTGGTCGACGGCCGCTGCGTGGTGACGCGGGCCCTGCATCGCTTCGAGGAAGCCCGCGGCTACGTGGTCGAGATCTCGACCGAACCGCCGGCCCGGCCCGACAGGCCACGCACGCCGGCCTTCACTCTGGGCAAGGTGACCGACGCCGACGATCCCGACGGCCTGGCGCGGGTCCGGGTCAAGCTGCCGGTGCTGGGCGATGTCGAGACCGGCTGGATGTCGGTGCTGCTGCTGGGCGCGGGCGCCGAGAAGGGCGTCGCCATCCTGCCGGAGCCGGAGGACGACGTGCTGGTGCTGTTCCCGGACGGCGATCCGGCGCGCGGCGTGGTCCTGGGCGGCCTCTATGGCGAACGCACCGCGCCGGGACCGCGCGGTGCGGGGACGGCCGGGGCGCGCGCCTTTACGGTGCGGACGCCGGGCGGCCAGGTGCTGACCCTGGACAGCGTCGACGCCCTGGCGCGGCTGGAGACCCGCGCCGGCGGCCTGTTCGAGTTCGGCCCCAACGGCTCGCGCCTGAGGGCCAGCGGCGACCTCGTCATCGAGGCCCCGGGCCGCCGGCTGACGATCCGCGCCGCCGCCGTCGCGTTCGAGGAGGGTTGAGCATGCTGTGGTTGACCCAGGACGCGACGCTGGTCTGCGACCATGGCGGCCGGGTGGGCATAGCGCCCACCCAGACCCTGGTGCGCATCAAGAGCCGGCTGGCGCTGGTCAATCCCAACCCGCAGTCGCGGCCGATCTCGGCCTGTCCGAACGCCAATCCGGTCATCGGCCTGCGCCCCTGCCTGACCACGCTCGCGGTCAAGCAGGGCTATTCGACCTTCGTCACCATCGGCGGCCGGGCGGTGTGCCTGGACACGGTGACGGGGCTTACCGACGGGTCGCCGCCGGGCACGGTCAATTATCGCGTGGTCGATCCTGGCCAGCGCCTCGTGGCGGCCGGGAGTTGAGCATGAAGAGCGTTCGGGGCATCCGGTTCGAGGGCGCGGAGCTGGGCGGAGCCACGTCCGAGCTGCGGCGACCGGCGGGGCTGGTCCTGTCGCCGGCGGGGCGGTTGGCCGAGGTGAGCGGCGCCGACGCCGTGCGCCAGGCGATCATCCTGCTGCTGACCACCATACCCGGCGAGCGCGTGATGCGGCCCAGCTACGGCTGTCCGCTGCATCGGCTGATGTTCGCGCCCAACGACGCCACGACCGCCGGCCTGGCCATCCACTACGTGCGCCAGTCGCTCAAGCGCTGGGAGCCCCGGATCGAGATCGTGCGGCTGGACGCGGGCGTCGATCCCGCCGCGCCCAGCCAGCTGAACGTCTCCCTGGACTACCGGGTGCGCAGCAGCAACCAGCCGGGTCAGCTGCAGTTCGGCCTCGACCTGCAAGGGGAGGCCGCCTGATGCCCTTGCCCACCCCCAAGCTGGATGACCGCACCTTCACCGAGCTGATGGCCGACGCCGTCAAGGTGATCGACCGGTCGTGCCCGGAATGGACCGACCGCAATCCCAGCGATCCCGGCATCACCCTGCTGGAGACCTTCGCCTACCTGACCGACACCATGCTGTACCGGCTCAATCGCGTGCCGGAGAAGCTGTATGTCAGCCTGCTGAACCTGGTCGGGGCCCAGATCCGGCCGCCCGCCGCGGCCGCCGCGACCCTGACGTTCACCCGTACCGAGGGCAATGGGCGGATCACGATCCCCGCCGGGGCGCGGATCGCCACCAGCGACGGCTCGGTGACGTTCGTGGTCACCCAGGCCGCGATCCTGCCGCCCGACCAGAAGAGCGTCGACGCGCCGGCCCTCCATTGCGAGACGGTCGAGGCCGAGTCGGTCGGCGCCGGCACAGGCGCGCCCGGCCTCAGCGTGCAGGTGCGGCGTCCGCCGATCATCGCCCCCTCCGGCGACGGGCTGGACCTGATCGTCGGCGTCGAGGCCGACAGCGCCGAGCTGGCCGACGGGGCGGTGTCGCGCACGCTGGGCGACAAGAGCTATCGCATCTGGCGCGAGGTCTTCAGCTTCGCCGACGCCGCGCCCACCGACTGCGTCTACAAGGTCGACCGGGCCACGGGCCGCATCCAGTTCGCGCCGGCCATGGCCGGGGAGGGCTCCACTCCGCTGTCGGCCGTACCGGCCCTGGGGCGCGACATCCGGGTCTGGTATCGCGTGGGCGGCGGGCGAGCCGGCAACGTGGCGCCCGGCGTCCTCACGGTGTTCAAGACCCCGATCGCGGGCCTGGCGGTGACCAACGCGGCGCGCGCCGCCGGCGGGGCCGAGGCCGAGACCGTCCAGGCGGCGGTGCGGCGCGGGCCACTGGAACTGACCTCCATGCGCTGCGCGGTCACCGCCCGCGACTTCGAGCGGGTGGCGCTCAGCGTCGGGGCCGTGGCTCGCGCCAAGGCCTACGCCCAGTCACAGGTCTGGGCCCACGCCGCCCCCGGGGTGGTCGAGATCCTGCTGGTGCCGGCCGTCGATCCCGAGACGCTGCCCGATGCGGGCGTGACCGCCCAGGCGGTGGTCGATCGCCGGAGCGAGGACCTGCGGGCCCGTGTCCAGAAGGCCGTCGACCAGCGCCGGCCGCTGGGCGTGCAGACCTCGGTGGGCTGGGCCAGGGTGCGCCCCGTGTCGGTGGCCGCGCGCGTGGTGGTCAGCCGCGAGGAAGACGCCCCGGCGGTCGAGGCCCGGCTGCGCGTCCGGCTCAACAAGCTGTTCTCGCCGTTACGCGACGAGCCCTTCGGCCAGGTGCTGCGCGCCTCCGACGTCTACGAGGCCATGCTGGCCGATCCCAGCGTGCGCTACGCCGACCAGCTTCGGCTGACCATCGGCGAGGCGCCCGACCGGGACGTGGCCGACCTGCTGCGCGACCCGCACCAGCCCCGCACCTGGTTCGCCGCCACCAACCAGGGCCTGCACCGCAGCCTCGACGACGGCAACACCTGGTCGGTGGTGTTCAAGGCCGACGGCGACCGGCCGCTGTTCGTGCGCCGCCACCGCGACCGGCCGGGCCTGATGGCGCTGGGCGTCGTCCGCAAGGCCGGCGGGGCGATCCACGTGTCGCGCGACTGCGGCGAGACCTGGAAGACCGAGGCGGCGGTGTTCAACAGCGATGTGTCCGACGCCGACTGGCTGGATCGGGAGGGCTCGCCCCTGCTGCTGATCGCCACGGGCGAAGGCCTTCGCCAGCTCAAGCCGTTCGGCGACGCCGGTCCGGCCCCGGTGGTGGTGGACAAGACCCGCGACACCAAGGGCTTCTACGCCGTGACGACCTCGGTCTCGTCGGCCGGGGTGGTGCAGGTCGCGGTGGCCGCCCGGGTCAAGGGCGGGGTCTATCTGTCAGCGCTGGGCGGGGTGTCCGAGAGCTTCCATCCCATCGGCCTGGTCAACCAGGACATCCGCAGCTTGACGGTGCAGCGCTTCAACGCCCGCGATTTCCTGTGGGCGGCGGCGGCGGCCGAGGCCGGTCAGCAGGGCTCGGGCGCCTTCCGGGTGGAGCTGCGGTCGGGCGGCGCCGACGATCCCGAGGGCTTTAAGCCGTTCAACATCGGTTGGCAGGGCGGCTCGTGTGAAGGGCTGGCCTTCGCCGACCAGTGGGTGTTCGCCGGATCGAACCGCGGCGGCGTGCTGGCCCTGGACACCACGGCCGCGGCGCCCTCCTGGCGGGCCGCGCCGCTGGACGCCGGCCTGCCCATCCGCGACACCGAACGGCTGCTGCACGTGGTGTCCAGCGTGGCGGCGACGCCTGTCGCCGGCGCGGCGCCGATGGTGTTCGCGGGCGGCCCCATGGGCGTCTACCGCAGCCTGGACGGGGCCCAGCACTTCGCCACCGCCTCGGCCACGGTGTTCACCGACCGCATCCCGCTGCCGCCCAACTGGCTCTATTGCGCCGACCAACACCACCTTTCGGTGGTGATCGATGACGATACGGGGGGCTGACGATGGACCGCGCCCGCATCGCCCGCCTGCTGCCCGAGACCTACCAGTCCGCCATCGCGCCGAAGAAGCCGCTGGCGGCGACGCTGGAGGTGATGGAGATGCTGCAGGCGCCGGCCGAGAACGCCCTGGCGACCCTCGACGCCCACGTCGACCCGATGCGCGCGCCGCCGAACTTCGCCCTGATGCTGGCCCGCTGGCTGGACCTGGACCGCTATCTGGACTGGACCGGCGGACGCCCAGGCGAGGGCGCGCCGCGCTACGCCGCCGGGATGGGCCGCCTGCGGCTGCTGTGCCTGGAGGCGGCCGAGCTGGCGCGCTGGCGCGGCACTCGCCGGACCCTCGAACGCATCCTGACCGTGGCGACCGGGGTCTCCGGCTACGCCGTGGAGGAGAACCCGCCCGGGCCCAAGGGCGTCGCACGGTGCTTCCACCTGCGCGTCGTCGCCCCGGCAGCCGCACGGCCTTTGGCCGATCTAGTGCGTCGGATCGTCGACGAAGAGCGTCCCGCCTACACGACCTACGAAATCGAATTTTCTGCAGCCTGATCGCGAGCACGAGGACGAACGCCCATGCCGAGTTTCGAGATTCCGGACGGCCCCACGACCGTAGCCCTGAAGACGGAGGCCGGCTTCCACAAGGGCAACGCCGTGTTCAACGTCACCAACAAGACCGGGGAGGGGCTGACCGCCCGGTTCAGCGTGCAGATCCAGGGCGCCGGCAAGGCCGAATGGTATCAGATCCAGGGCGAACCCGAGCGGCCCGTCGCCGCCGGCGAGACCCAGACGGTCACGGTGCTGGCGAAGATCCCCGCCGCGACGCCGGCCGGCCAGCATCGGATCAAGCTGCGGGCCACCAACGTCAACGACCCGGACAACGACAGCACCGACAGCACCGCCGCGGCCATCACGATCCCGGCGGTCGTCAAGCCGCAGGTTAAGAAGAAGCCGTTCCCGTGGTGGATCATCGCGGTGGCCGGCGGCGTGCTGGTGCTGGTGATCGGCGTGATCATCGCCGTCGTGGTCATGAGCGGCGGTTCCAAGGTCCCGAAGGTGATCGGGATGGACTACGCCTCCGCCGTCTCGGCCCTGAAGGACAAGGGCTACGGGGCCGAACCGGAGATCAGACAGGCGCCGCCCGGCAAGGAGCCCCTGGACAAGGTGTTCCTGCAGGACCCCGCGGCCGGCACGAAGGCCGATCCCAAGACGACCCGGGTCAAGCTGACCGTCGCGGGCGTGCCGACGGTCGCCGTGCCCGGCGTGACCGGGCTGGACTATCCCGACGCCGCCGCCGTGCTCGAGAAGGCCGGCTTCAAGGTCGGGCCGGCGATCGAGGAGGTCTCCAGCGACAAGACCCTGGGTCAGGTGTTCAAGCAGGAACCCGCGGCCGACGCGCAGGCCGATCCCGCGACGACCGAGGTCAAGCTGACCGTGGCCGTCGGCGAGACGGTGGCCGTGCCGAGCGTCGCCGGCAAGCCGCTGGTGGCCGCGCAGGCGCTGCTCGAGGATCGGGGCTTCAAGGTCACGTCGGCGGTCGGCAAGGCCTCCGGCCAACAGCCGGACTCCGTCCTGGTTCAGAATCCGGCCGGCGACACCAAGGCTCCTAAGGGCAGCGTCGTGGCCTTGACGACTGATCCCGGCGTGGTCGTGCCCAACCTGCTCAGCCCGCAGATCGGCGGGATCGCGGGCATCCAGGCGCTGAAGAACGCCGGGACAGACATCGGGTCCATCGGCTCCACCTGCGTCGGGACGCCCAACATGATCATGACCCAGAGCATCGAGCCGAAGACCAGGGTCGCCCTGGGCACCCGGGTGAACATCACGGTCGCCAGCGCCCAGGCGAACATCGCGTTCTGCCGGGCGATCGTGGACGCGAACATCCTGACCTACAGCACCCAGATGCGGTCGGTGAAGACGGTCGCGCCGACCACGCTGAGGACCCTACCGAAGTGATCGCGCGCCGCGTCGCGGGCGCGAAGCCCGCGGCGCGGCGTCGACCGCAAGGACGTCGAACCCAAGGATCAGGACATGCCGAGTTTCGAGATTCCGGACGGACCGACCACCGTCGCCCTGAAGACCGAGGGCGGCTTCTACAAGGGCAGCGCCGTCTTCGGCGTCACCAACAAGACGGGCGAGGGCCTGACCGCGCGCTTCAGCGTCCAGGTCCAGGGCGAGGGCAAGCCCGAGTGGTACCAGGTCCAGGGGGAATCGGAACGGCCGGTCGCGGCGGGTGAGAACCAGACCGTGACCGTGGTCGCCAAGATCCCGGCTGCAGCGCCGCCGGGCCAGCACCGGATCAAGCTGCGGGCCACCAACGTCAACGACCCCGACAACGACAGCACCGACAGCACGGCGGCGACGGTCACCGTGCCGGCCGCCGGTCCCGCGCCGCCGCCCAAGAAGCCGTTCCCGTGGTGGATCATCGCGGTGGCGGGCGGGGTGCTGGTCCTGGTGATCGCCGTGATCATCGCTGTCGTGGCGTTGGGCGGAGGGGGCAAGGTCCCGAACGTGGTCGGCCAACCCTACGCCGACGCCGTCAAGGCGCTGGACAGGGCCGGCTACAAGTCCGTCAAGCGGACCGACAAGGAGATCGACAAGGCTCCGGACACCGTGCTGGACCAGTCGCCCGCCGCCGACGCCAAGGCCAAGAAGAGCGAGACGATCCTGCTGACGGTGGCCATCCCCCTGCCGGTCGTCACACCCCCGCCGGAGGAACCCAAGGAGGAACCGCCGATCATCGAACCGGCCGAGGCCAATTGCGATCCGGCGGTCGGCGCCTGCATCGACGGCTTTGTCTGGCGCGGGGCCTGGCCCAACGACCGGGTCTGCGTCCCGCCCGAGTCCAGCTACCTGGCCCGTTTGGAGAACGGCCAGGCCGGTGCGCGCCGCAATCCGAACGGCGGTCCGTACGGTCCGGACACCTGTCTGATGGGCTATGTCTGGCGCGACGGCTACAACGGCGACCACGTCTGCGTCACCGGCGAGCGGCGCACCGTCGTGGCCCAGGAGAACGCGGCGGGTCCGTCCCGCTATCGCGCCTGCCGGCCCGAGCGGATCATCCCGAGAACCAAGGTCGCGTCGCCTGCGGGCTAGGCGTCCAAACCCCCGGACCCGCCCGGCGCGGGTCCGGCGATCGTGCAGGAGGGGGACCCGCTTCGGCGGGTCCGCAAGGAGTGCATCATGGAGCGGATCTTCTCTCTGGAGGCCATCCTCGGATCCCTGGCCTTCGGCGTGGCCGGGGCGCTGGTGGCCCTGATCGTGCGATTGGCCAAGGGCGACGGGAGCGCGGCGCTGTGGCGCGTGCTGGAGACCTTCCTCACCGCGACGCTCGGCGCCTTCCTGGCGCGGACCTTCATCAGCATCATGCTGAGCGTCGGCGGGGACTCGGACGCGGCGATCACCGTGACCAGCCTGCTGTTCTTCATCTGGCCGGGCGTGGTGAACCTGATCTCGCTGGGCTTCGGCCATCCCGTGATCGGCGTCGAGGCGCTGTTGTGGATCGCCCTGGTGGTCGGCGGGCTGGTGGGCCTGTTCGACGGCCTGTGGGCCACACACAAGTGGGCGGGCCTGGGCGCGCCGGCCTTCCTGCTGGACGTCACCTGGGGGCTGGGCGGCAACACCAACGGCGTCCTGATGCACCTGATCAACTTCGCCTGGGGCGACCACGGCGACGGCCCAGACGAGAACCGCCACGACGCCCACCGCTACAGGCAGGGCTTCGCGGTGCGGTCGGGCTTCGCCTTCACCCAGGGCGCGGTGATGAGCAACACCGACGCCTGGGACCCGACGACGGACCTGTTCAAGCACGAGACGATCCACATCTGGCAGAACCGGCTGCTGGGGCCGTTCTTCTGGTTCTCCTATGTCGGCTGGATGCTGGTGACCCTGATCCCGGCCCTGATCGCCGGCCTGATCGATTCCAGCCGCCGGATCGGGGACGCGATCACCTGGTGGACCTATTTCGACAATCCCTGGGAGGTGATGGCCTACGGCATCGCCAACCCCACGGATCGGACCGGCCAGCGGTTCCTGGACGGCAGCGGCACGGTGACGGGCTGGGTCTGCTGGCCGTGGCCCCTGGCCATCGTCACCTCGGTGATCGGCGTGGCGGGACTGGGCGCCGCGTTCGTGGCCATCATGATGGCCGGTTATGGGTGAGCCGCGCCGATGAAGATCGTCATCATCATCCTGATCCTCATCGTCCTCGGCTTCGTCGTGGCGATCGGCGTGGCCGTCTACCGCGCCACCACGCCGCCCGCGCCGCCGTCGGCCCACGGGCCGCCCACGGACAGCAACGGCAATATCGACGAGGACGCCCTGGCGGACTGGGAGCCTCCGTCCATGGCCGCCGTCATGGGCAGCATCTCGCGTCCGTTCGCGCCGAAGCTGTTCAAGAAGGCCGAGGTGGTCGAATTCCCGGCCGGCGAGGACCGCCAGTCCCAGACCGTGTCCGTCCCGGCGGCCAATAAGGACATGCGAATGGCTCGTCTTCGACTGATCCAGGGGCGAGGCGCGGTCGCGACCTATACGGTCCTGGCGCCCGGGCAGGGGGAGACCAGCCCCCAGGCCGTGTGCCTGTGCGCCGAGAACACCCGCCTGGACGAGGACGAGGTCGACGACTGCGGGGACGCCTGGCGGAAGGTCCGGAGGTCCGGCGACCAGTTCCTCTGCCGCGCCAAGGACGACGACGTCTCGGCCGTGATCTATCGCTCGGGCGGCGTGATCGAGATCAAGCCCCTGGGCGACCAGCCGTTGGAGGTGACGGTGCGGTGACCCGCGCCTAGACCCGGACGGTCCGCAGCGCCGAGATCGTCGCCAGGATCGATCCGATCAGCAGGATCAGCAGCCAGATCGCGCCGACGATTGCGATGATCAGCGCGCCGATGGCGTCGGTGATGCTGGCCAGGAAGCCCGGCGGGAAATCGATCAGGAAGGCCAGCAGCAGGGTCGCGCCGATCGAGACCGCGCTCAGGATGACGATGCCCTTGTTCTGCAGGAAGCGCTCGTGGGCCAGGATCAGCAGGATGCAGAAGGCGATCTTGAGGATCAGGATCAGGCCCAGGGTGGCGGTGGCCGCGCCCGTCGGGAAGTCGGCGAAGGCGGCGAAATAGGCGATGGTCCCGAACGGGATGGCCACCAGCAGGGTGACCATCAGGATCAGCAGGCCCAGGGCCGCCAGGGCCATGACGATCGCGCCCAGCAGGCCGAAGAAGGCGATCACCAGGGTGACGATGCCCTGGATCCGGCCGATCACGCTGCGGGACAGCAGGATGCCCAGGCCCATCAGGGCGACGGTGTAGAGCAGCAGGCCGTCGAGGACCGGCAGGTAGCGGATGCCCAGGCCCGGGGTCGAGGCCTCGAAGCCGGCCTGGTGCACGGCGTCCAGGATGAACGCCGACGCGCATTCGATCAGCAGGGCCACCAGCAGGACGAAGCCCGCCAGCCAGAAGAACGGCGCACGCAAACGGTCCATGGCTCGCCTCGCTTTGACGAGGAAGTCTGCCCAATCTCCACCATCGCGACAAGGTAAAGATCATGCGTCTCGAAAGTTGTGTTGAGCCAACCTTGGCCGGGCGTCACGATTTTGCACCATGGTTCAGCTTCCGTACGCGGATGACGTTCTGGGGGGCCTTAGCCCTTGCCTAGCTTCGAGCGGCGCCTACATGCCTCCTGCCGACGCCTGGCGAAACGCCAGGAGGATCGGTGGGTCGGCCACGAAGATACTGAAGAAAATGCAGGGCTTGAGCGTGAGTGTACGGACAGCGACCATGGCTCTGGCCGTGATCGCCGCTGGGGGGATCTCGGCGGCGGCATCGTCCGCGCACGCCCGGGCCTCGGTCGAAACGCCCATCCCGCTGGTCGCCGCGCCGGACGCGGCGTCGGACATGGCGCAGATCGAGTACGATCCGCTCGAGGGCTTCAACCGGGGCAGCTACGCGTTCAGCATGGGTCTGGACCGCGCCGTTTTCCGGCCCGTCACGCACGGCTACATGGCGGTGACGCCGACGCCTGTCCGGCACCGGGTCAGCGCCTTCGTCTACAATCTGGGCGAACCGAGCACGTTCCTGAACGACGTCCTGCAGGGCAAGCCCAAGCGGGCGGGCCGGACCACGGCGCGGTTCGCGATCAACTCCACCGTCGGGGTGCTGGGCCTGTTCGATGTCGCCGCCGGCATGGGCATCCGCTCCCACGACGCCGACTTCGGCCAGACCTTCGGCCGCTACGGCGTCAAGCCCGGCCCCTATCTGTACGTGCCGGTGCTGGGCCCGCTGAACTTCCGCGACGGCGTCGGCCGGGTGTTCGACTTCTTCACCGACCCGATCGGCCTGGCGGGGCAGGGCTGGACCAGCCCGTTCGGCATCACGCGCCTGGTCACCCAGACGATCGACACCCGCGCCAACGCCGACCTGGCGTTCCGGGCGCTGGACCAGGCGGTCGATCCCTACGCCACCGCGCGCTCGGCCTATGGCCAGCACCGCGAGGCCCTGATCCGCGAGGCGACGGGCGCGGTGCAGGAACTGCCCGACTTCGACGACGTCCCGGCCGCGACCGATCCTGTCGCCCCGCCGTCCGAGACTTCGACCGTTCCCGCCGAATCCGCTACGCCCCAACCCGCTACGCCCCAACCTGCCACGTCCGAGCCGGCCGCCCCCGCGGCCCCTCCCGAACCACAATAAATCCCCCGGATACGCCCATGACGAACGCCCATCCCACACGCCGCTTCGCCCAACTGGCCCTGGTCGCCCTGGTCGGCCTCGGCGTCATGACCCAGGCCGCCCCGGCCCTGGCGCAGGGCCAGCGCGAGCCGCAGGCCGAGCAGTTCGTCCAGACGCGGGCCCAGCGGGTGATCTCGGTCCTGGCCGACAAGAACCAGAGCGTGGCCCAGAAGAAGGCGACCTTCCACCAGGGCATCGACGAACTGGCCGACGTGCCGCGGATCACCAATTTCGTGCTGGGCAAGTACGCCCGCACCATCACGCCGGACCAGCGGACCCGCTTCGCGGCGGCGTTCCGCGTCTATGCCGAGAGCGTCTACCAGAACCGCATCAGCGATTATCACGGCGAGACCCTGAAGGTGACGGGCTCGACGGTGCGCAAGCCGGGCGACGTGATCGTCAACACCACCATCTCGGGCGGCCAGCTGGGCCAGCCGGTGCAGGTGTCCTGGCGGGTGCTGGGCGGCGGGACCGCGTGGAAGGTCGTCGACGTCCAGTTCAAGGGCGTGTGGCTGGCGATCACCCAGCAGCAGGATTTCGTTTCGACCATCGACAACGCCGGCGGCAACGTCGACGTGCTGATCAGCCAACTGCAGCGCGACGCCCAGCGTCCGGCGTCGCGATAAGAGCGGGGACTCGGGACATGGGGTTGCGCGAACAATGGGCCGAGACCTTGATGGGTCTCCTCGTGCTCGTCCTGGCGGCGGGTTTCCTGGTCTATTCGCTGAGCGTCGGCGGCGTGGGCCGCAAGCCGGGCGGCTATGACGTCACGGCCAAGTTCGGCCAGGTCGGCTCGCTGGCGCCGGGCGCGGCGGTCAGCGTCGCGGGCGTGAAGGTGGGCACGGTTTCGGAAATCAAACTGGACCCCAAGACCTATCTGGCGGTGACCAAGCTGACCCTGGACCCGGACGTCAAGCTGCCCTCGGACTCCACCGCCAAGGTCACCAGCGACAGCCTGCTGGGCGGCGTCCACGTGGCGATCGCTCCCGGAGGCGCGCCCGACGACATCAAGCCCGGCGGCGAGATCGACAACACCCAGGGCGCGGTCGACCTGTTCGGCCTGATCGGCTCGGTGATGCGGCCCCAAGGGGGCGCCGCGCCGGCGGCTGGCGAGACGCCGCCCGCCGCGTCCGCCGCCACGGCTCCGGACAGCTACTGAGATGGCCGCGGTCCAAGCCGCGATCCCGGGCATCTTCAAGCCCCTGCGCACCATCGGGCGCTCTACCCTGGGCGCCTTGCGCATGGTGGGCGGGGTCGGGGTCTTCGCCGTGCGCGGCGTCGTCTCGGTGTTCACCCCGCCCTGGTTCCCGATCCAGCTGGTGCGCCAGCTGGCGGCCATCGGCTTCTTCTCCCTGCCGGTCGTCGGGCTGACGGCGATCTTCACCGGCGCGGCCCTGGGGCTGAACATCTATACCGGCGGCGGGCGCTTCAACGCCGAGCAGGTGATGCCGCAGATCGTCGCCCTGGGCATCACGCGCGAGCTGGGTCCCGTGCTGGCGGCCCTGATGCTGGCGGGCCGGGTGTCGGCCGCCATCGCCGCCGAGATCGGGGCGATGCGGGCCACCGAGCAGATCGACGCCATGCGCACGCTGTCGACCGACCCGTTCCGCTACCTGGTCGCGCCGCGCCTGCTGGCCGCGACCCTGGTCCTGCCGCTGCTGACCCTGGTGGCGGACATCATCGGCGTGGCCGGCGGCTGGCTGGTGGCGGTGCGGATCCTGGACTTCAACTCGACGATCTACGTGCGCAACACGATGAACTTCATCCAGGGCTGGGACGTCGGTTCGGGCCTGATCAAGGCGGCCGTCTTCGGGTTCATCGTCGCCCTGATGGGGTGCTACCACGGCTACAACGCCAAGGGCGGCGCGCGCGGCGTGGGCCGGGCGACCACCCACGCGGTGGTGTCCTCGGCGATCCTGATCTTCGCCTCCGACTACTTCCTCACAACGCTGTTCACCGCCGCATGACCCAGACGCCGAAACTCGAATGGAAGGGCGTGCGCAAGCGCTTCGACGGTCCGGTCCTGGACGGGCTGGACCTGAGCGTGGCGGCGGGGAAGTCGCTGGTGATCATCGGCGGGTCGGGCCAGGGCAAGTCGGTGACCATCAAGGTCGCCATGGGCCTGGTGCGTCCCGACGCCGGCAAGGTTCTGGTCGACGGCGAGGACCTGCTGGGCATGGGCGGGGCGTCGCGCCGCAAGCTGTTCGAGCGCATCGGCGTGCTGTTCCAGGGCGCGGCGCTGTTCGACAGCCTCAGCGTCTGGGAGAACGTCGCCTTCCGCCTGATCAACGCCGACGGCGTGCCCCGCAAGGAGGCCAAGGCGCGGGCGATCGAGGCCCTCGGCCGCGTGCACCTGGCCGCCCATGTCGCCGACTCCTATCCGTCGGAACTGTCGGGCGGCATGCAGAAGCGGGTCGGCTTGGCCCGGGCGGTGGTGGCCAATCCCGAGATCATCTTCTTCGACGAACCGACCACGGGCCTGGACCCGATCACCTCGTCGGCGATCAACGAACTGATCGTCGAGCAGGTGAGGGGGCTGGGCTGCACCGCGGTGTCGATCACCCACGACCTGGCCTCGGCCCGCACGATCGGCGACGAGATCGCCATGCTGAACGCCGGCAAGATCATCTGGCGCGGGACCCCGGCCGAGCTCGACCGGACGGACAATCCCTATGTGCGCCAGTTCGTTGACGGCCGCGCGGACGGCCCGATGGCGAGCATGGTCTAGGACGATGGCGCACCGTGGGACGGCGACGGCCCTCCTGACCGCGCTGACGGTGGGCCTGGCCGGCGGCGCCCACGCCCAGGACTATGTCCGCGCCGACTGCCGGTCCCAGCTCGATCCGGCCGCCCTGCGGTTCGACACGGCGCTGCATCAGCGCTGGTACCGGCGGTTCTGGACCGGCGAGTGCGATCATCTGCCGATGTGCTTTGCCGGCTCCCCCAACTGGAATGACATCGTCGGCAAGCTGCTGATCCGCGGCGGGCCGGCCGAGCGGGCCGCGCTGCTGCCCAAGGCCTGCCGGCTGGGCCAGACGATCGGGCTGGAATGGGCCCGCGACAAGAAGGTGCGCCGCATCGACACCGGCGATCTCCACGTCTTCAAGAGCCAGCTGGAGGCCTCGGGCGACGCCCTGCGCGGCGTCGACAAGGTCGAAGCCTCGGTCCGCGCGAAGCTGGCCCGCTAGGCCGGTCGCGCACCGCCTTAAAAAGCTTCACCGTAAAGCGGAACCAAAGATTTGCCCCCGCGTTGGACCCGTTCGGGGGGTCATGAGGACCGGTCTAGGTTGTCGAAAGCATGAACCGCTTCAAAAGCCTGGACCGTCGTCTCATTTAGCGCCGCCCACGTGATCGAACGTTTTCGACGTGGAGTATGTTCAATGCCGGCGGCACAGTCCAAAGCGCAGCAGCGCGGGCTCGACAACCACCAGCTCCTGGCCGCCCTGCGCGCCTTCCGGCGCGGCGATTTCTCGGTGCGACTGCCCACCGACCTGTCCGGTCTGGACGGTGAACTGGCCGAGGCGTTCAACGACGCCGTCAACCTGAACGATCAAATCAGCAAAGAGTTCGAACGCCTCGGCGACGTGGTCGGCAAGCAGGGCAAGATCAACCATCGCGCCCGTCTGCCGGGCGCCACGGGCTCTTGGGCGGCCAGCGTCGAGGCGGTCAACAACCTGATCACCGACATGGTCCACCCGACCGCCGAAATGGCCCGCGTGATCGGCGCCACCGCCAAGGGCGATCTTTCCCAGACCATGGACCTCGAGAACGAGGAACGCCCCCTGCGCGGCGAGTTCCTGCGCATCGGCAAGGTCGTGAACACCATGGTGGGCCAGCTGGGCTCGTTCGCCTCGGAAGTGACCCGCGTGGCGCGGGAAGTCGGCACGGAAGGCAAGCTGGGCGGCCAGGCGCAGGTGAAGGGCGTGGCCGGCACCTGGAAGGACCTCACCGACAACGTCAACCTGATGGCCGCCAACCTGACCGGCCAGGTCCGCAACATCGCCGAGGTGACCACCGCCGTCGCCAACGGCGACCTCTCGCGCAAGATCACCGTGGACGTGAAGGGCGAGGTGCTGGAGCTGAAGAACACCATCAACACCATGGTGGACCAGCTCAACAGCTTCGCCTCGGAAGTGACCCGCGTGGCCCGCGAAGTGGGTACGGAAGGCAAGCTGGGCGGCCAGGCCAACGTGAAGGGCGTGGCCGGTACCTGGAAGGAGCTGACCGATAACGTGAACCTCATGGCCGGCAACCTGACCGGCCAGGTGCGGAACATCGCCGAGGTTACCACCGCCGTCGCCCGCGGCGACCTCTCGCGCAAGATCACCGTGGACGTGAAGGGCGAGGTGCTGGAGCTGAAGTCGACCATCAACACCATGGTGGACCAGCTGAACGCCTTCGCCTCGGAAGTGACCCGCGTGGCCCGCGAAGTGGGTACGGAAGGCAAGCTGGGCGGCCAGGCCCGCGTGGAAGGCGTGGCCGGCACCTGGAAGGACCTCACCGACAACGTCAACCTGATGGCCGGCAACCTGACCGGCCAGGTGCGGAACATCGCCGAGGTGACCACCGCCGTCGCCATGGGCGACCTCTCCAAGAAGATCACCGTCGACGTGAAGGGCGAGGTGCTGGAGCTGAAGAACACCATCAACGTCATGGTGGACCAGCTGAACGCCTTCGCCTCGGAAGTGACCCGCGTGGCCCGCGAAGTGGGTACGGAAGGCAAGCTGGGCGGCCAGGCCAACGTGACCGGCGTCGGCGGCACCTGGAAGGAGCTGACCGACAACGTCAACCTGATGGCCGGCAACCTGACCGGCCAGGTCCGCAACATCGCCGAGGTTACCACCGCCGTCGCCATGGGCGACCTCAGCAAGAAGATCACCGTCGACGTGCGCGGCGAGATCCTGGAGCTGAAGAACACCATCAACACCATGGTGGACCAGCTGAACTCGTTCAGCTCGGAAGTGACCCGTGTGGCGCGGGAAGTCGGCACCGAGGGCAAGCTGGGCGGCCAGGCCCAGGTGAAGGGCGTGGCCGGCACCTGGAAGGACCTCACCGACAACGTCAACTTCATGGCCGGCAACCTGACCGGTCAGGTGCGGAACATCGCCGAGGTGACCACCGCCGTCGCCAACGGTGACCTCTCCAAGAAGATCACCGTCGACGTGCGCGGCGAAATCCTGGAGCTGAAGAACACCATCAACGTCATGGTGGACCAGCTGAACGGCTTCGCCTCGGAAGTGACCCGCGTGGCGCGCGAAGTCGGCACCGAAGGCAAGCTGGGCGGTCAGGCGCAGGTGAAGGGCGTGGCCGGCACCTGGAAGGAGCTGACCGACAACGTCAACCTGATGGCCGGCAACCTGACGGGTCAGGTGCGGAACATCGCCGAGGTGACCACCGCCGTCGCCATGGGCGACCTCTCCAAGAAGATCACCGTCGACGTGCGCGGCGAGATCCTGGAGCTGAAGAACACCATCAACGTCATGGTGGACCAGCTGAACTCGTTCTCGTCGGAAGTGACCCGGGTGGCGCGGGAAGTCGGCACCGAAGGCAAGCTGGGCGGTCAGGCGCAGGTGAAAGGCGTGGCCGGCACCTGGAAGGACCTGACCGACAACGTCAACTTCATGGCCGCCAACCTGACCGGCCAGGTGCGTAACATCGCCGACGTCACCACCGCCGTCGCCAAGGGCGACCTCTCCAAGAAGATCACCGTCGACGTGAAGGGCGAGATCCTGGAGCTGAAGTCGACCATCAACGTCATGGTGGACCAGCTGAACGGCTTCGCCTCGGAAGTGACCCGCGTGGCGCGGGAAGTGGGCACGGAAGGCAAGCTGGGCGGCCAGGCCCAGGTGCCCGGCGTGGCCGGCACCTGGAAGGACCTGACCGACAACGTCAACATGATGGCCGCCAACCTGACCGGCCAGGTGCGGAACATCGCCGACGTCGTGACCGCCGTCGCCCAGGGCAACCTGAAGCGCAAGCTGACCCTGGATGCCAAGGGCGAGATCGCCTCGCTGGCCGACACCATCAACGGCATGATCGAGACCCTGGCCACCTTCGCCGACCAGGTGACCAACGTGGCCCGCGAAGTGGGTTCGGAAGGCAAGCTGGGCGGCCAGGCCCGGGTGCCCGGCGCCGCCGGCCTGTGGCGCGACCTGACCGACAACGTCAACGAACTGGCCGCCAACCTGACCACCCAGGTCCGCGCCATCGCCGAGGTGTCCACCGCCGTGACCAAGGGCGACCTGACGCGGTCGATCACCGTGGAGGCGTCGGGGGAAGTCGCGGCCCTGAAGGACAACATCAACGAGATGATCCGCAATCTGAAGGATCAGACGTTGAAGAACACCGAGCAGGACTGGCTGAAGACCAACCTGGCCCGGTTCAGCCGCATGCTGCAGGGCGAGCGCGACCTGTCGACCGTGTCGAACCTGGTGCTGTCGGAACTGGCCCCGCTGATCAACGCCCAGCACGGCGTGTTCTACGTCTCCGACCACGACGTGAACGGCGAGCCGGTGCTGAACCTGGCCGCCAGCTACGCCTCCAACCCGGGCGACCGGCCGCCGGCCCGCCTGCGCCAGCGCGAGGGCCTGATCGGCCAGTGCGCGGCCGAGCGCCAGCGCATCCTGCTGACCAACGTCCCGTCCGAATACATCAAGATCAGTTCGGGTCTGGGCGAGGCCTCGCCGCAGAACATCATCGTCCTGCCCGCCCTGTTCGAAGGCGAGCTGAAGGCGGTGATCGAGCTGGCCACCTTCGGGACCTTCAACGAGACCCAGCAGGCCTTCCTCGACCAGCTGATGGAATCCATCGGCATCGTGCTGTCGACCATCGCCGCCAACATGCGGACCGAAGGCCTGCTCGAGCAGTCCCAGCTGCTGACCGCCGAACTCCAGGCCCAGCAGGAGGAGCTGAAGAAGACCAACGACCGCCTGGAACTGCAGGCCGCGTCGCTGCGGCAATCGGAAGAACTGCTGCGCTCCAAGCAGGACGAACTGCAGCAGACCAACGCCGAGCTGGAGGACAAGGCGGTCCTGCTGTCGGCCCAGAACAAGCAGGTGGAAGCCAAGAACGCCGAGGTCGAGCAGGCCAAGGCGGCGCTGGAGGAGAAGGCCGAACAGCTGGCCCTAACCTCGAAGTACAAGTCCGAGTTCCTGGCCAACATGTCCCACGAGCTGCGCACGCCGCTCAACAGCCTGCTGATCCTGTCCAAGATGCTCAGCGAGAACGCGCAGGGGAACCTCAGCGCCAAGCAGGTGGAGTTCGCCCGCAACATCCACAGCGCCGGCGCCGACCTGCTGGGCCTGATCAACGACATCCTGGACCTGTCGAAGATCGAGAGCGGCACCGTCACCCTCGACATCGGCGAGATGTCGTTCGCCAGCCTCCGCGACCAGACCGACCGCACGTTCTCGCAGCTGGCCCAGGACAAGAAGCTGGACTTCTTCATCAACATCGACCCGGCCCTGCCGCGCTCGATGTACACCGACGACAAGCGCCTGCAGCAGGTGATCAAGAACCTGCTGTCCAACGCCTTCAAGTTCACCCAGGCCGGCTCGGTGCGCCTGTCGATCGCCCGCGCCGAGGACGGCTGGGCCCTGGGCAACGACCACCTCAACAAGGCCGGCCAGGTGCTGGCCTTCTCGGTCGAGGACACTGGGATCGGCATCCCCGAGGACAAGCAGCGGATCATCTTCGAGGCCTTCCAGCAGGCCGACGGCACCACTAGCCGCAAGTACGGCGGCACGGGCCTGGGCCTGTCGATCAGCCGCGAGATCACCCGCCTGCTGGGCGGTGAGCTGCGGGTTGTCTCGACCCCCGGGCAGGGCAGCACCTTCACCCTGTACCTGCCGCTGAACTTCAGCCCGTCGGCCCAGCCCCAACCCACCCAGCCGCTGCGTCCCGCCACCTCGCCGGTCCAGACCTTCCGTCTGTCGACGGCGGAGGCCGGATCGGTCGAACCGGCCGAGACCGTGGTGGACGACCGCGAGCAGATCGAGCCAGGCGACCCGGTGATCCTGATCGTCGAGGACGACACCCGCTTCGCCTCGATCCTGCTGTCGCTGGTCCGCGACGGCGGCTTCAAGGGCGTGGTGACCGGCGAGGGCTCGGCCGTGCCGTCCCTGGCCCGCCGCTTCTCGCCGGACGCCATCATGCTGGACATCGGCCTGCCCGACATGGACGGCCTGGCTTTGCTGGACCTGCTCAAGCGCACGCCCGATACCCGCCACATCCCCGTGCAGGTGATCTCGGCCGACGACCACGGCGGGCTCGGCCTGTCGATGGGCGCCTTCGGCTTCACCAGCAAGCCCGTGGAGCGCGAGGCGGTGGCCTCGACCCTGGAGAAGGTCAAGAAGCTGGTGGCCGAGACCGGCCGCGCCCCGATCCTGGTCGGCGGCGAGGGTCAGGCCGCCGACACGCTGCGCGAGGCGATCGGGGCCGTGAAGGTGGTTCCCGCCCTGGCCGACCTGCCGGACGAGGCCTTCGTCGAGGAGGGCGGCTGCCTGGTGATCGACGTCGGAGCCGGGCCGGTCGGACCGTTCATCGACACCCTCAAGCAGCGCGGGGCGGCGTCGGGGGTGGCGGTGCTCTACGCGCCCGACGACCTGGATCCCGAGGAGGATCGCCGGTTCCGCCTGGCGGTGTTCTCCGGCCTGGCCCGCCTTGCGCGCACGCCCGAGCAGCTGATCGACCACGTCACCATGTCGCTGCACGCGCCGCTGGACCGCCTGTCCAGCCCGGCCAAGGCGATGATCGCCCACAGCCGCCACGCAGACGCCGTCCTGACGGGGCTGACGGCGGTGGTCATCGACGACGACATCCGCAACATCTTCTCGCTGGCCAGCGCGCTGGAGGAATACGGCATCGAGCTGCGCTACGCCGAGAGCGGCCGAGAGGGGCTAGAGCTGCTCGACAGCCTGCCGTCGGTGGATATGGTGCTGGTCGACATCATGATGCCCGACATGGACGGGTACGAGACCATGCGTGAAATCCGGGCCCGACCGCGGTTCTCCGACCTGCCGGTGATCGCCGTCACCGCCAAGGCGATGAAGGGCGACCGCCAGAAGTGCATCCAGGCGGGCGCCTCGGACTACGTCTCCAAGCCCGTGGACATCGACCAGCTGATCTCGGTCCTGCGGGTCTCGGTCCAGCGCACGGACGCCCAGCGCCTGGCCGGAGACAACGTCGTCGCCATCCACAGCACCGCAGCGCAATGACCGTACCCGCGGTAAAGCATCAGGCGACCCCGCCGCCCGAGGACCGACCAAGGACGAGGATCCTCATCGTCGACGACGACGAGCGCAACGCGTTCGCCGCGATCCAGGCGCTGGAGACCCTGGGCCAGGAGCTGGTCGTGGCCCGGTCGGGCGAGGAGGCGCTGCGACGCCTCCTGGTCGACGACTTCGCGGTGATCCTGCTGGACCTGCACATGCCGGGCATGGACGGCTACGAGACCGCCGAGCTGATCCGCCAGCGGCGGCGCAACCGCGACGTGCCGATCGTCTTCCTGACGGCGGTGTTCCGCGACGAGGCCCACATCTTCAAGGCCTATTCGGCCGGGGCCGTCGACGTGGTGTTCAAGCCGGTCGATCCCTTCATCCTGCGGTCCAAGGTGCAGGTGCTGGTCGACCTGCACATCAAGACCCTGGAGCTGGAACAGCAGTCGGAGAGCCGCCGCCTGCTGATCGAGGAGAACGCCCGCATCCACGCCGAGAAGCTGGCCGCGGAGCGGGCCCTGCGCAGCACCCAGGAGCGCCAGGAGGCGATCCTCCGCGCCCTGCCGGTGGTGTTCCATTCGCGCACGGCCGACGCGCCCTACGAGCCGTTGTTCGTCGGCGGCAACGTGATCGAGCTGACCGGCTTCTCCGCCGAGGATTTCCTGGCCTCGGCCGAGTTCGGCATCAGTCGGGTCCATCCGGACGACGTCGACATCGTGGTGCGCGCCCAGGCCGAGGCCCGCAAGTCCGGTTCCTACGCCTGCGAGTACCGCTGGCAGTGCGCCGACGGGTCGTACCGGTCGCTGATCGACCAGGGCGTGCTGGCCCAGGACGAGGAGAGCGGCCGGCAGGTGGTGTTCGGCACGCTGCTGGACAACACCGAGCGCCGGGGGCTGGAGGAGCAGCTGAGCCATGCCCGCAAGATGGAGGCCGTGGGCCAGCTGACCGGCGGCGTCGCCCACGATTTCAACAACTTGCTGACGGTTGTTCTGGGCAATATCGAGCTGATCAAGCGGCGGACCGGCGACCAGCACGAGCTGGCCCGGCAGATCGACGCCGTGCGGTTGGCGGCCGAGAAGGGCGGGGCCCTGACCCGCCAGTTGCTGGCGTTCTCGCGCCGCCAGCGCCTCAATCCTCTGACCGTCGACCTCAACGTCCTGATCTCCGACTTCGCGCCGCTGCTGCGCCAGGCGGTCGGCGAAGCGGTCAGCATCGAGCTGAGCTTGGCGGGCGAGGCGCTGCCCGCCCACCTCGACCCCGCCCAGTTCGAGAGCGCCCTGCTGAACCTGGCGGTCAACGCCCGCGACGCGATGGAAGGCGGGGGTCTGCTGTCGATCTCCACCAAGTCGACCGGCGGGGACGATCCCCGGATCCTGGTGATGGTGCGCGACACCGGCCAGGGCATGGACGCCGACGTGGCCTCCCGCATCTTCGAGCCGTTCTTCACCACCAAGGAGATCGGCAAGGGGTCGGGCCTGGGCCTGTCCCAGGTCTACGGCTTCGTCCGGCAGTCGGGCGGCGAGGTCACGGTGACCAGCGCGCCGGGGGAGGGCGCGGTGTTCGAGGTTTCCCTGCCGCTGAGCCAGGCGGCGCTGAGCCAGCGCGGCGGCGGCGACGAGACGACCGAGGCGGCCCGCGGCTCGGAACGGGTGCTGGTGGTCGAGGACGATCCGGCGGTGCTGGCCATGGCGGTCGAGACGCTGGAGGGGCTGGGCTATCAGGTCACCACGGCCGACACGGCCGCGGCCGCTCTGAAGCGCCTGAAGAGCCGCAAGGCGTTCGACCTGCTGTTCTCCGACGTGGTCATGCCCGGCGGCGTCAACGGCGTCGAGCTGGCCCACGCCGCGCTCAAGGTACGGCCCGAGCTGAAGGTCCTGCTGACCTCCGGCTATGTGGGCGACGAGGCGGCGTCCTGGGCCAACGAATTCCCGATGATCGACAAGCCCTATCTGGGCCCGGCCCTGGCGGCCAAGGTCCGCGTCGTGCTGGACGCCGAGGTCCCCGCCAAGGCCCCCGCCAAGGCTCAACGCGGCTGAGGGGCGAGGCTTTCGACGGGCGGCGCCTTGTCGTCGCGCCGAGCGAGACCATCTGACAAGCTCGGCCGCGCCGGCAGTGGCGGCCTTTTGCTTTCGGAGCCGACGATGACCGATCTCTCAGCCTTCCCGATCACCAAGCGCTGGCCGGCCCAGCATCCCGACCGCCTGCAGCTCTACAGCCTGCCCACGCCGAACGGGGTCAAGGTGTCGATCATGCTGGAGGAGATCGGCCTGCCGTACGAGCCGCACACCATCGACATCGGCAAGAACGAGACCTGGGGACCGGAATTCCTGTCGCTGAACCCCAACGGCAAGATCCCCGCCATCATCGATCCCGACGGCCCCGACGGTAAGCCGCTGGGCCTGTTCGAGTCCGGCGCGATCTTGGTCTATCTGGCGGAGAAGACCGGCAAGTTCCTGCCCAAGGACCCGGCCCGGCGCTACGAGGCCCTGGCCTGGGTGTTCTTCCAGATGGCCGCCGTCGGCCCGATGTTCGGCCAGGTCGGCTTCTTCCACAAGTTCGCGGGCAAGGACTACGAGGACAAGCGGCCGCGCGATCGCTACGTCGCCGAATCCAAGCGCCTGCTGGGCGTCCTGGAGACCCGCCTGGCCGACCGCGACTGGATCATGGGCGACGAGTACACCATCGCCGACATCGCCACCCTCGGCTGGGTGCGCAACCTGGTCGGCTTCTACGGCGCGGGCGATCTGGTCGACTACGCCAGCCTCAAGCACGTGCCGGCCTGGCTGGAGCGGGGGCTGGCCCGTCCGGCCGTCCAGCGCGGCCTGGAAATCCCCAAGCGCCCCTGACGGGCTTCCACCACCGCCGGGTACCGGCCCGGCGGTGGTTCCCGACGCCCCGCGCGCGATTGTCGCGGTCGCCTTAACGGGTTTTGCGGACCTTTGGGCTCATGCTGAGGCCTCGGAGGCTCAGTATGAACCACAACGAAGCGAGGCGTATCCGGGCGCTCCAGAGCTACGGCGTGCTGGACACGTCGCCCGACGCCGCTTTCGATCGCGTGACCCAGCTGGCGTGCGACCTGTTCAACGCGCCCATCGGCCTGGTCTCGCTGATCGACGAAGAGCGCCAGTGGTTCAAGTCGCGCCAGGGGCTGACGGATTGCTCGACGCCGCGCAGCGAGGCGTTCTGCAGCGTGGCCATCGAGCAAGGCCCCGGCGCGGTGATGATCGTCGAGGACGCCACGCTGGACCGGCGTTTCGCCCACTATCCCTCGGTGGTCGGCGACATGGGCGTGCGCTTCTATGTCGGCGCCGTGCTGACCTCGCCGGAGGGCTACAATCTCGGCACGCTCTGCATCATCGACACCAAGCCCCGCCCGCGCCCCACCGACCGCGAGCTGGACCGCCTGCGGACCTTGGCGCGCATCATCGTCGACGAGCTGGAGCGGATGCGCGTCAACCGCGTGCGCTGGGAGCAGGCGCGCCTGCTGAAGCTGGCCGAGACCATGTCGGGCGTCGCGCACTGGCGCTACGACCTCGTGACCGGCGAGGTCTACTGGTCGGACCTGCTCTATGAGATCCGGGGCGCGGACCGCCGGACCTACGTCCCCACCTTCCAGTCGGGCCTGGAGGCGTTCCATCCGGACGACCAGGCGCTGGTCGCCGACCGGCTGGCCGATGCGATCGCCAGCAAGACGACCTCCAGCTTCCAGGCGCGGATGATCCGGCCGGACGGCGAGGCGCGGGTGGTCCAGTCCAAGGCCGGTTGCGAGCTGGACGAGCACGGCCAGGTCGTCGCCCTGATCGGCCTGTTCCAGGACGTGACCGACCAGGTCCGCAATCTGGAGAACCTGACCGCCAGCGAGGCGCGCTACCGGCTCCTGGCCGAGAACACCTCGGACGTCATCGTCCGCTGCGCCCTCGACGGGACGCTGCTCTACGTCTCGCCCGCCTGCCGGACGATGGGCTACGAGCCCGAGGACCTGGTCGGCACGCCGTACGACCGGCTGGTGCATCCGGACGACCGGGAACGCCTGATCGCCAATTCCAGGCCGCTGTTCACGGGCTCGGTTCCCGATCTGCTGGCCAACCGGCAGCACCGCTATCAGGCCGCCGACGGCCGCTGGGTCTGGTTCGAGGGCAATCCCCATATCGTCCGCGACGCGCAGGGGCAGGCGAGGGAGATCGTCAACGTCTTCCGCAACATCACCGAGCGGAAGGAACAGCTGGAGCTGTTCGAGAACGCCTTCGAGCATGCGCCGATCGGCAAGTGCCTGGTCGGGCTGGACGGGACCTTCCTGAAGGTCAATCCGATGCTGTGCGAGATGGTGGGCTACAGCCGCGAGGAGATGCTGGCGCTGAACTTCCAGGCCATCACCCACCCCGACGACCTGGACGCCGATCTCAGCCTGGTGGAGGACCTCTACAACGGCCGGATCTCCACCTATCGGATGGACAAGCGCTACATCCGCAAGGACGGCTCGATCATCTGGATCCAGCTGGCGGTGTCGCGGGTCGATAATCCCGACGGTTCGCCCCGCTATTTCATCTCGCAGATCGAGGACCTGACCGCGCGGCGGGCGGCCGAGGCGGCGCTGAAGGACAGCGAGGCCCGCTATCGCCTGATGGCCGAGAACACCACCGACATGATCCTGACGGCCGGGCTGGACGGCAAGATCACGTTCGTGGCCGCCTCCTGCCAGGAGGTGACCGGCTACGCGCCGGCCGAGGTGATCGGGCGCGGCGCCGCCGACCTGGCCCACCCGGAGGAGCGCGTGCGCGTGCGCCGGGTCTATCGCAACCTGCTGAAGGGCGGCTCGGCCGGGCGCGTCCGCTGGCGGGTCTCGCACAAGACCGCCGGCCGCGAGGTCTGGCTGGAATCCAATCCGTCGCTGCTGCGCGATCCGGCCACGGACGCGCCGACGGGCTTCCTCGACGTGATCCGCGACGTGACCGCCCAGGTCGATCAAGAGGAGGCGCTGGCCGCCGCCCGCGCCGAGGCCGAGGCGGCCGCGGTCGTGAAGGGCGAATTCATGGCCAATATGAGCCACGAGATCCGCACGCCGCTGACGGCGGTCATCGGCTTCTCGGGGCTGCTGTCCCAGCGCCCCGAGCTGGACGAGGTGTCCCAACGCTATGTGCAGCGCGTGTCGAGCGCGGGCCAGGCGCTGCTGGCGATCGTCAACGACGTGCTCGACTTCTCCAAGCTGGAGGCCGGCCAGGTCGAGATCACGCCTCGCGCGGTCTCGCCGCTGACGCTGGCCCAGGACGCCCTGGCCCTGTTCGCGCCCCAGGCCGACGACAAGGGCCTGTGGCTGGAATGCCAGGCGGAGGGCGAGCTGCCCGAGCGGGTGATGATCGATCCGGACCGCGTCCGCCAGGTGCTGCTCAACCTGGTCGGCAACGCGGTCAAGTTCACCCGGCAGGGCGCCGTGCGCCTGTTCGTCGCCTACGACCCGGACGCGGCCCGGCTGCGGATGCGGGTGGAGGACACCGGCGAGGGCATGAGCGTCGAGCAGCAGACCAAGCTGTTCCAGCGCTTCTCCCAGGTCGACGCGTCGTCCACCCGCCGGCATGGCGGCACCGGCCTGGGGCTGGCCATCTGCAAGGGCCTGACCGAGGCCATGGGCGGCGGCATCGCCGTGAGCAGCACGCTCGGGGAGGGGGCGGTGTTCAGCTTCCACATCGCCGCGGAACGGGCGACGGGCCTGGGCGGCGAGGCGCCCGCGCTGGAGCCCGTGGCGGAGGCGGGGCGGCGTCTGGACGGGGTCCGGGTGCTGGTGGTCGACGACAACTTCGTCAATCGCGAACTGGCGCGCACCGTGCTGGAGCACATGGGGGCCGAGGTCGCCGAGGCGGGCGACGGCCGCGCCGCGCTCGAGGCGGCGGCCCTGGAGCCGTTCGACTGCATCCTGATGGACCTGCGGATGCCCGGACTTTCCGGGATCGACGCCCTCTGCGAGATCCGCGACACGCCGGGCCCCAACCAGGACGTGCCGATCCTGGCCTTCACGGCGGAAACCGACCTCAACCTGCTGGACCTGGACCACGGCTTCGACGGCCTGGTGTCCAAGCCCATCATGGCGGTCGATCTGGTGGAGGCCGTGGACCGGTTCACGCGCTGGGACGGCGTCCCCGACGACCTGGGCGGCGATCTCGACCTGGCCGATCTCGCGGAGGCGTGAGGTGGGTCGCACGCGTATCCTGATCGTCGAGGATGATCCGATCATCCTCGACCTGATCACCACCCGCCTCGATATCGCGGGCTACGACACCTATTTCGCCCGCGACGGCTTCGAAGGCCTCAAGCGGCTGCACGAGCTGCGGCCGTCGGCCCTGGTGCTGGACATCAACATGCCCCGGCTCGACGGCTTCGGCGTGCTGCGCAAGATGCGCCAGGAGGGCCTGAACACCCCGACCATGGTGCTGACCGCCCGCAACCAGCCCGACGACGTCAAGCAGGCCATCACCCTGGGCGCGCGGGACTTCCTGGCCAAGCCGTTCAAGGACGAACAGCTGCTGCAGCGGGTGGGGCGGCTGCTGCGCAAGGCGCCGGCCCGACCGGTCAGGGCGACCAAATCCGCGCCGGAACCCGAGAGGCCGCCGCCCGTGATGCTGCCCATCGACGACGGTCCCGAGCCCTTCCTGCTCTGAGCCAGGCGCGGTCGAGGGCGACGGTCTTCGACCGTCGTTCACTTTTTATTCCAGGCGCCGCTTGAACCGCGAGGGGGGAACACTCAAGTTGCTTATTCGTTGAGCTCATCGGGCGGCGCAAGCTCCCCGAGGCAGGGCCGCCAGGAGAGCGCATGAGTCCCGACGATACCCCTGCACGCGAGGCTTCGGAGGCCCGCGCCATCGCCCTGGTCGATCGCTATCTGGCGGTCCGGCGGCGCACCGAGGCCCTGGCCAAGCCGCTTTCCCCCGAGGATCAGGGCGCGCAGTCGATGCCGGACGCCAGCCCGGTCAAATGGCATCGGGCCCATACGGCCTGGTTCTTCGAGACCTTCCTGCTGACGCCCTTCCTGCCGGGCTATCGGGTGTTCGACCCGGCCTTCGCCTATCTGTTCAATTCCTATTACGAGGCCGTCGGGCCCCGTCAGCCGCGGCCCCTCCGCGGCCTGATCACCCGGCCTTCGGCCGACGAGGTCGGGGCCTATCGCGCCCATGTCGACGCTGCCATGGTCCGGCTGCTGACCACCGCGCCGACGGCCGAGGTGATCGAGCGCCTCGACCTGGGCCTGGCCCACGAGGAGCAGCACCAGGAGCTGATCCTGATGGACCTGCTGCACCTGTTCGCCCAGTCGCCGCTGCAGCCGGCCTATCGCGATGCGGCCCCGCCGGAGCGCGCGGTCGCCGGCGCCGTCCGCTACCTGGCCTTCGAGGGTGGGCTGGTCGAGATCGGCGACGCCGGTCCCGGCTTCGCCTTCGACAACGAGCGGCCGCGCCACAAGGTCCATCTGGAACCCTATCGCCTGGCCGACCGCCTGGTGACCAACGGCGAGTGGCTGGCCTTCATCGAGGACGGCGGCTATCGCCGGGCCGACCTGTGGCTGTCCGACGGCTGGGCCGTGGTCAACGAGCAGGCCTGGGAAGGGCCGCTCTACTGGCGGCGGGAGGAGGGCGGCGCGTGGTCGGTGATGACCCTGTCGGGCCGTCGTCCTGTCGATCCCCACGCGCCGGTGGGCCATGTCAGCTACTACGAGGCCGCCGCCTTCGCCGCCTGGTGCGGCCGCCGGCTGCCGACCGAGGCCGAGTGGGAGGCCGCCGTCACCGCCTCGGAAGGCCAGGGACTGCGTCAGACGTCCGACGAGGCCTGGCAGTGGACCGCCAGCCCCTATGTGGCCTATCCCGGCTTCAAGCCCGGCGCGGGGGCGCTGGGCGAGTACAACGGCAAGTTCATGATCAACCAGATGGTCCTGCGGGGCGGGGCGGCCGAGAGCCCGCCCGGCCATACGCGGCCGTCGTACCGCAACTTCTTCCATCCGGCCCAACGCTGGGCCTTCACGGGCGTGCGCCTGGCCGACGACGCCAGCACCTCGGACCGCGAGACCCTCCAGGCTTCGACCTTCCTGGACGACGCCGTGGCCGGCCTGACGGCCGCGCGGAAGACCCTGCCGGCCAAGTACTTCTACGACGCCGAGGGCTCACGCCTGTTCGAGGCGATCTGCGAGCTGCCGGAATACTATCCCACCCGCACCGAGACGGCGCTGCTGCGCCGCATCGCGCCCGAGATCGCCGCCAGGGTCATGGAGGGCGCGGCCCTGGTCGAGTTCGGCAGCGGGGCCAGCACCAAGACCCGTCTGCTGCTGGACGCCATGCCGCAGCTGGGCGTCTACGTCCCGATCGACATCAGCAAGTCGGCGCTGGACGAGGCCAGCGAGGCGCTGCGTCGCGACTATCCGGGCCTGATCGTCGCGCCGCTGGTCGACGACTTCACGCGCGCGGTCCGGCTGCCGGCGGCGGCGCGGGGACGGCCGGTGACCGGCTTCTTCCCGGGCTCGACGATCGGCAATTTCGCCCCGCCCGAGGCCGAGGACTTCCTGCGCGGCGCGCACGAGCTGCTGGGCGACGGCGCGATGTTCGTGGTCGGGGTGGACATCGCCAAGAGCCCGGACATCCTGGTGCCCGCCTATGACGACGCCCAGGGCGTGACGGCGGCCTTCAACAAGAACGTGCTGGCGCGGATCAACAGCGAACTGGGCGGGGATTTCGACCTGGACGCCTTCGACCACCGGGCCGTCTGGAACGCCGAGGAAAGCCGTATGGAGATGCATCTGGTCAGCCGCATTGACCAGACCGCGCACCTGGCGGAGCGGGACATCCGTTTCGAGGCCGGTGAGACGATCCACACCGAGAACTCTTACAAGTATGCCCCGGAAATGTTCGTGGACCTGGCCCGACGCGCGGGCTGGAAGGTCGCGGCGCGCTGGATCAGCGACAGCCCGAGCTTCGGTGTCTTCGCCCTGGCCGGCTGAGGCGGGCGGAATTCACATCGGAAAGCGGCCGCGGCCCCGACCCTCGAAAGGGCCGGGGCCGCGGCGCGCTTCATGTCAGGCGTCGCGCCCGGACAGGCGCCCGCCGCCACGCGACGAGGAGCCGCCCTTGCGGCCCGCATTGGCCGCGAGGTCGCGGTCCTTGGCGAAGCTGCGCTTTTCACTGGGAACACTGGCCCCCCCTTTGCGCGCGATCTCGCGACGACGTTCGGGGTCCATGGCGGCGAAGCCTCGGCGGCCGCGGGGCCGTTCGGTGTCGAGGTCCATAGGTTGCTCCTAATCGGGACTGGTCACGGGGGGGAACGGCGCGGGCGGGGCGTCATAGGGCCTGTCGTCGCCCGGCTGGACGGGCGGCTCGTTCATCGGCACTTCATCGGGCTGGGAGCCCGGGTCGTACTCGGGTCGCGAGGGCTCGATCGGCGGCGGGGCGTCGGGGTCGGTCATGGCGTCCTTCAGCGTGTTCCAGTGAAGTAACCGGTGAAGTCGCGTTCGGTTCACCCAACAGGCGAGACAAAATTGCAGAGTTTCGCGTTAGGCCTGCGACGGAGAGGCAAAAAGCATGACGAAAGCCCGGGCGAAAAAACCTGAAAGCGCAGCAATATCGCGCCATTGGCGGCTATTGGCGGCCGCCGTGGCCGGCGTTTTCGGCTGGCTCGGCGCGCGTCACCTAAATGCTCCGGTCAGCACGCATTTGCTGATCGGCTGGGATGTCTGCGCGCTGGTCTATGTCACGACGACCTGGCACCTTTTCCTGACCGCCGACGAGGCCGAGGTGCGCCGGCGGGCCGCGGCCGAGGATGAAAAGCCCTCGCAAATTTTACTGCTGGTGCTCATGGCGATCCTGTCCAGCCTGGTCGCCGTGGTGGCGGCGATGCTGCACGCCAAGTCGGCGGGGCCGGACATCAAGGCGATCACCGCCGTCTGCGCCGGGGTAACCCTGGTGCTGTCCTGGGTGGTTCTGCATTCGGTGTTCACGCTGCACTACGCCCATCGCCACTTCGGCGACGGAACGGGCAAGCCCGGCATCCTGTTCCCGGGCGAGCCCGCCCGGACCTATCTCGACTTCGTCTACCTGGCCTTCAGCATCGGGGCGACGTTCCAGGTGTCGGACAACAACATCCTGACCAACAAGCTGCGCAACCTGGTCACCGCCCAGGCGGTCTGCTCGTATTTCTACAACACCGCCGTCCTGGCCCTGGGGATCAACATCATCGCCGGACTGGTCAGCTAGCGGCGGGGCGGCTTGCCTTCGGGGCGCGGACCTTCGAGCCGGGCCTGGACCGGGGTGCGGGGCAGGTCGGCCAGGCGCAGCCGGCCGTCGCCGTCTTTGTCCAGCAGGGCGAAGCGGGCCTTGGCCGCCTTGGCGGCCTCGGCGCGGGTGATGCGGCGATCGAAGTCGCCGTCGGACGCCATGACCGGCTCAGGCTCGGCCAGCAGGCTGTAGGGTGTCGCGCCCTGCAGCATGCCGCCCATCATGCCGCCGCCGCGGCGACGGCCACCGCTCGGCGGTCCGTCGTCCTGGCCGGCGAAGCCGAGGCCGCCGGGGAATCCGCCGCCGCCGGAAGGTGGTCCGCCGCGACCGCCGCGACGTCCGCCGCCGGGCCGGCCGCCTTGCTCGCCGCGACCGCCGCCGTCGCCCTGGAAGCCTTGCAGGATCTCGGGCGCGACCTTGGTTTCGTAGATCGAGACCTCGAAGCCGTCGATGACGCCGTTGTGGTCGTTGTCGATCTTGTCGAAGAACCGCAGGGCGTCGGCGACGAACTCGTCGCGCATCAGGGCTCCGTCGTGGTTGGCGTCGGCGCCCGCGAACCAGGCGGCGACGGGGTAGGGGGCGCCGGGCTCGGCGCGGAACGGCTCGCCGGCCGGGCTGATGAACACCTGCGGGCGGGCTCGGCGCGGCGGCCCGCCCGGTTCGCCCTCTTCGGGCGGGCGCGGACGCGGCGCCTTGCCCCAGTCGCCGCGCGGGCCGTCCTGCGGCGGGCCGGAGGCGCAGGCCCCCAGGCACAGGGCGGCGAACATCAGGATGCAGGTGGCGCGGAGGCCCGTGAAGGTTTGCATGGCTTGATCAACGCCGCCGGGATGTCCTGCGTATGGCGCAGCTTTTGCGGTCTCGAAACAAACCCGGGGCTTCCTTGTCGGCTGCGTATCCAGCCTAGAACGGCAGCTCGACGCGGGCGCGCAGGCCGCCTTCGGGGCGGTTGTGCAGGGTGACGTCGCCGCCGTGGGCGCGGGCCACCGAGCGGACGACGGCCAGGCCCAGCCCGATCCCGCCGGTCTCGCGGTTGCGCGAGGGCTCGCTGCGGAAGAACGGCTCGAACACGCGGTCCAGCTCGGCCGGTGCGATGCCGGGGCCGTTGTCGTCGATCTCGACCACCGCCAGGCGGCCCTCGGCGCGGACCCGGCCCTGCACGGCGCCGCCGTACTTCAGACCGTTCTCGACCAGATTGGTCAGCAGGCGGCGAAGCGCGACGGGATCGCCGTCGATGATGATCTTCTCGCCCAGTTCCACCGACGCCCGGCCGCCGGTCTCGGCGGCCTCGTCGATGATGCTCTCCAGCAGCGAGGCCAGTTCCAGCTTGGTGCGCTCGGCCGGGCGGGTGGTGTCGCGCACGAAGGCCATTGTGGCGGCGATCATCGCCTCCATCTGGTCGATGTCGGAGGCCAGCTTGGCCCGGACGTCGTCCGGCACCGCCTCGATGCGGAAGCGCAGGCGGGTCAGGGGCGTGCGCAGGTCGTGCGCCACCGCGCCGATCATCGCCGTGCGGTCCTCGACATAGCGGCGCAAGCGTTCCTGCATCATGTTGAAGGCGTTGGCGGCGGCGATCACCTCCGCCGAGCCCTTCAGGGCCAGGGGCGCGGCGCGCGGGTCGCGGCCCAGGCGTTCGGCGGCGCCGGCGAAGGCGCTGATCGGACCCGACAGCCGGCGGGCGAACAGCCAGGCCAAGGGCGAGACGCACAGCACCGACAGGGCCAGGATCAGCAGGATCCGCTGCTGCCAGCTGTCGAAGCGGATGGCGGGCTTGGGCTCCACGACCGTCCAGCGGCCGTCGTCCTGGTGGACCGCCACCTTGAAGTCGCCGACGATGAACGGCTCATCGCGAGGACCGTCGAACTGGAAGATCCGCGGCGGCCCGGCGGGACCTTCCGGCGGGCCTCCGGGGCCTCCGGGGCCGCCGGGGCGTCCGAAGCCGTTAGCCCCTTCGGGGCCTCCTCGTGGTCCGCCGGGGCCGCCCGGACCGCCGGGGCCTTCCGGCGGACGGTGGCGGACATCCCGCGGGAGTTCCTGGACGAAGGTGCGTTTCTGCGCGCGGACGAAGAAGCGGGGGCCGGTGTCGATGTCCATCTCGATCCGGGCCGGATCGACGCCGACTTCGCGGGCGAGGGCGGTCTTGAACTCGGCGCGACGCCGGTTGTCGACCAGGCCCCGGATCGGGCCGACGTTGCGGCGGAGCACCAGGAGGCGCCCGTCGCGCGGCTGGACGGTCGCCGGCCCCTTCAGGGCGCGGGCGATCTCGCTCATCCGATAGATCTCGGGCGGCGGGGCGGGCAGGTTGAAGACCACGGCGATGGCGATCAGCTGCGCCGCCACCAGGGTCACGATGACCAGGCCCAGGGCCTGGACGAACAGCGGGGCGCTGCTCGGGCCCTTCACCCGCACGCGTTCGCTCATGGGGTGCGGGTCACCTTGGACGTGAACATGTAGCCTTCGCTGCGGATCGTGCGGATCAGCTCGCCGCCGCCGCCGTCGTCCAGCTTGCGGCGCAGACGGCTGATCTGGACGTCGATGGCCCGGTCGTAGGCGTCGCTCTCACGGCCTCGGGCCAGGTCCAGCAGCTGGTCGCGGGTCAGAACGCGCTGCGGCCGCTCGACGAAGGCGCGCAGCAGCGAGAACTCGCCGCTGGACAGGTTGACCACCACCGACTGCGGCGAGCGCAGTTCGCGGCGGACCAGGTCGAGGCGCCAGCCGGCGAATTCGCAGGCCGCGCCCATGCCGTCGTCGACCGTGCGCGGTTCCTGCCGGCGGCGCAGCACGGCGCGGATTCGGGCCAGCAGCTCGCGCGGATTGCACGGCTTGGGCAGGTAGTCGTCGGCGCCCAGTTCGAGGCCGACGATCCGGTCGGTCTCCTCGCCCATGGCCGACAGCATGATGATGGCGGGGCCGTCGGCGGCCGACAGACGGCGGCAGATGGCCAGGCCGTCCTCGCCGGGCAGCATGATGTCCAGGACGATCAGGTCGACCGGCCCGCGGGCCAGGGCCTGCTCCATGGTCCGGGAATCGGACGCGGTGTCGATGGTGTAGCCGTGCCGGCCCAGGAAATCGGCGACGACGTCGCGGATGCCCGGATCGTCGTCGACGATCAGGATGCGGGCGCCACGCGCGGGGTCGGTGTTCTGGCCGGACACGGGGGCGGCGGCGGAGGCCGTCGCGGGATCTTGCGAACTTTCCATGACTTGCTCTTTCCACGCCCCCGTCTCCTGCAGATTTCACGCCTGCAACAGGGACGCAACCCACGCATGCGACCAATCCCCGCAATTGTTGTTTGGAGACAAGCATGTCCCGCCTCCTGCCGACGGGTTTCGCCGTCCTCTTCCTGGTCTCCTCCGCCGGCCTGGCCCAGGCCCAGGGGCCGCGCGGCAATCAGGACGCCAACGGCGACGGGGTGATCAGCGCCCAGGAGTTCGAGGACGCGGCCCAGGCCCGGTTCCAGCGCATGGACGCCAACCAGGACGGCGTGATCGACGCGACCGAACTGGCCGCGATCCAGAAGCGGATGGAAGAGTTCCGCGCCCAGCGGCCCGACGCGGGGCCGCGGCCCGGCGGTGGAGGCGGCGGCGATTGGAGCGCGATGGACGCCGACCACGACGGCAAGGTGACGCTGGCCGAGGCCCTGGCCGCCAGTAAGGCCCGCTTCGCCGCCCTCGACACCGACAAGGACGGCAAGCTCAGCGAGGCCGAGCGGCCGATGCGGCGCGGCCCGCCCAACTAGGGCTGAGCCGGCCTAGCCCGGCGAGCGGTTCACCGGGGCTTCGTAGTCCTTGCCCTGGACGTTCATCGCCTCGATCGCCAGGTCGCTGACGAACGGGTTGGACCGGCGCTCGGCCCCGAAGGTCGACATCGGGCCGTGGCCCGGCACGAACTGGACGTCGTCGCCCAGCGGCCACAGCTTGCCGGTGATAGCGTCCAGCAGGTCTTGGTGATTGCCGCGCGGGAAGTCGGTGCGGCCGATCGAACCTTTGAACAGCACGTCCCCCACCTGGGCGAAGCGCGCCTGGCGGTGGAAGAAGATCACGTGGCCGGGGGTGTGGCCCGGGCAGTGCAGCACCTCGAACTGGGTCTCGCCGAGGGTGACCACGTCGCCGTCGTCCAGCCAGCGGTCGGTGACGAAGATCCGGGCCTCCGGGATCCCATACATCTCGCCGCTCTCCTGGATGCGGTCGATCCAGAACTGGTCGTCCTTGTGCGGCCCCTCGATCGGGACGCCGGTCAGGCGCTTCAGCTCGGCCGCGCCGCCGGCGTGATCCATGTGGCCGTGGGTGATCCAGATCTTCTCCAGGGTCAGGCCCTGGTCCTCGATCGCCTTCATCAGGCGCGGGATCTCGCCGCCCGGGTCGATCACCGCGGCCTTCTTCGTCTTGGCGCACCAGACGATCGTGCAGTTCTGCTGCAGCGGCGTGACCGGCGCGATGACGGCGCGGATGGGCATGTCGGTCATGCGGCCAAATCCTTCGAGGAAGCTCCGAAACGAAAACGGGCGGGGACCCGAGGATCCCCGCCCGTCCGAACTAAGCGTTATGAACGCCTGTTCAAGTCCTAATCTCAGTCCTGACCGGGAACGCCGGTAGGCGGAGCGTCGGCGTCCAGTTCGTGGATCTCGTCGGTGATGCCGCGACCCACGTGGCTCTTGCGGTAGCCGTAGGCGAAGTAGATCACCAGGCCCAGACCGCCCCAGATCGGCAGGACGGCCATCGCCTCGAGCGGCAGGTTGAAGTAGAGGCCCGCGCAGCCGACCATCGCCAGGGGCGCGATGATCCAGACCGCCGGCGTCTTGAACGGACGCGGACGGTTCGGATCCTTCACCCGCAGCACCATCACCGCGATCGCCACCATGAAGAAGGCGAACAGGGTGCCGGAGTTGGAGATGTCGGCCAGCTGGCCCACCGGGAAGAAGGCGGCGGCGATCGCGACGCAGACGCCGGTGAAGATCGTCACGACGTGCGGCGTCTTCCACTTCGGGTGGATGGTGGCCCAGCTCTGCGGCAGCAGGCCGTCGCGGGCCATCACGAAGAAGATGCGGGTCTGGCCGTAGATCATCATCAGGATGACCGAGGGCAGGGCCAGGTTGGCGGCCAGGCCCAGCAGGTTGCCGACGACGGGCCAGTTGATCTCGCGCAGGACGTGGGCGAGGGCTTCGTTCGAGCAGACCAGGCGGTCGGCGTTGGCGGCGGTGGCGCAGGCGGCCTGGAAGGCGGCCGAACCCGGCTGGACGACCGAACCGTCCAGGGCCAGCACCGGCTGGGCGCCGATGGCGCCGATCGCGCCCGCGGCGACCAGCAGGTAGAAGACGGTGCAGATGCCCAGGCTGCCGATCAGGCCGATCGGCACGTTGCGCTGCGGGTTCTTTGTCTCTTCGGCGGCGGTCGAGACCGCGTCGAAGCCGACATAGGCGAAGAAGATCGAGGCGGCGGCGCCGACAACGCCCATGCCCGTCGTCCCATGCGGGCCGAACCAGCCGTTGGGGGTGAAGGGCGAGAAGTTGCCGGTCTTGAGCACGGGGATGGTCAGGATCACGAAGGCCGTCAGGGCCGTCACCTTGATCACCACCAGGATGGCGTTGACGCGGGCGCTTTCGGTCGTGCCGCGCACCAGCAGGGCCGTCACGGTCAGGGCCACCAGGATGGCCGGGATGTTGACGATGCCCTTGCTGAAGTCGGCGGTCGGCACGAAGCCGTTCATCGACCAGGCGGGTCCGGATCGCAGCAGATCGGGCCAGTGGAAGTGCAGGGCGTTCTCGATCAATCCGAGGAAGTAGCCCGACCAGCCGACCGACACGGCCGAAGCGGCCACGGCGTATTCCAGGATCAGGGCCCAGCCGACCATCCAGGCCAGCAGTTCGCCCATCACGGCGTAGGTGTAGGTGTAGGCCGACCCCGACACCGGCACCATGGAAGCCAGTTCCGAATAGCAGAGCGCGGCGATGGCGCAGACCGCCCCCGCGATCACGAAGCTCCACATCATGCCCGGGCCGGCCTTTTGGGCGGCGGCCGCGGTCAGAACGAAGATGCCGGTGCCGATGATGGCGCCCACGCCGAGCAGGGTGAGCTGAATGGGACCGAGCGAGCGATGCAGCGACTTCTTCTCGGCCGTTGCTAGAATCGCGTCCAGCGACTTAACGCGCCACATATTTCCTCCAGAGACCCGCGGCCACCCCCGGGGGCCGCGTAGATAAATTTTGCGGACCCTGGCCCGGTTAACGGGACGCGGTCAAGGTAAAGCGGAGGGCGTCCGTAAATGTTCGCCCCGCTGCGCGCAATACGGGCCATGACCTGCCGGGCCGTTGTTGCGACGCAGCACGCTTCCTAACCGTTGCTGCCTCAGGGTTGGGCGCTGGCGAGGAGACCGGTGTTCGATGGCCCGCGCTTGGCGATTTTCTTCCGCGCCCTTAAACCACGCCGCGTGACCCTTCCCATCCATGACGCCCTGCCGGCCTTGAGATCCGCGCTCGCCGCGCGCGAGGCCGCCGTGCTGGTCGCGCCGCCGGGCGCGGGCAAGACCACGGTCGTGCCCCTGGCGCTGCTGGACGAGTCGTGGGTCGCGGGCGGCAAGATCGTCATGCTGGAGCCGCGTCGCCTGGCCGCCCGGGCCGCGGCCTCGCGCATGGCCCAGAGCCTGGGCGAAGGCGTCGGCGAAACCGTGGGCTTTCGGGTCCGCCTGCAGTCGAAGGTGTCGGCCAGGACCCGGGTCGAGGTGGTGACCGAGGGCGTGTTCACCCGGATGATTCTGGACGATCCCGGCCTGGACGGCGTGGCGGCGGTGATCTTCGACGAGTTCCACGAGCGCAGCCTGGACGCCGACCTGGGCCTGGCCCTGGCGCGCGACGCGCAAGGCCTGGTGCGCGAGGACCTGAAGATCGTGGTGATGTCGGCCACCCTGGACGGGGCGCGGATATCGACCCTGCTGGACGAGGCCCCGGTGGTCGAGAGCCAGGGGCGGATGTTTCCGATCGACACCCGCTACCTCGGCCGCGACGAACGCCAGCGGTTGGAGGAGCGCGTCGTCCGCGCGATCGAACGGGCTCTGGCCGAGGAGACCGGCAGCCTGCTGGTGTTCCTGCCGGGGCAGGGCGAGATCCGCCGGACCGAGACCCTGCTGCGCGAGCGGCTTCGGCGGCCGGAGGTCGACGTCGCGCCGCTCTACGGCGCGCTCGAGCCCGCCGAGCAGGACCGCGCCGTCGCCCCGGCCCAGCCGGGGCGTCGCAAGGTGGTGCTGGCCACCTCGATCGCCGAGACCAGCCTGACCATCGAGGGCGTGCGGGTGGTGATCGATTGCGGCCTGGCCCGCGTGCCGCGCTTCGACCCGTCCAGCGGCCTGACCCGGCTGGAGACCGTCCGCGTCAGCCGCGCCGCCGCCGACCAGCGCCGGGGCCGCGCCGGCCGCACCGAGCCGGGCGTCTGCTACCGCCTGTGGGACGAGCCGGAGACCCGGGCCCTGCCGGCCTTCGCCAGGCCGGAAATCCTGGAGGCCGACCTGTCGCGCCTGGCGCTGGACCTGGCCCGCTGGGGCGCGCGCGACGTGGGCGACCTGGCCTTCCTCGACAAGCCGCCGTCGGCCGCCTTCAGCGAGGCGCGGACCCTGCTCAATCGCCTGCAGGCCCTGGACGGGCAGGGCGGCCTCACCGCCCACGGCCGCGCCCTGGCCGACATGCCCCTGGCCCCGCGCCTGGCTCACATGGTGGTCCGCGCCGCGGCCTCGGGCCAGGCCGAACGTGGGGCCAAGGTCGCCGCCGTGCTCAGCGAGCAGGGCCTGGGCGGCCGCGACGTCGACCTGCGCCACCGGCTGGAAAGCTTCGACCGCGACCGCTCGCCGAGGGCCCGCGACGCCCGCATCCTGTCCGAGCGCTGGGCGCGGTCCGCCGGTCGTGCGTCGGGCGCTGCGCCGCTGGACGACGCCCTGATGCTGGCCGAGGCCTATCCCGAGCGGGTGGCCAAGGCGCGGGGCAAGCCGGGCGAGTATCAGCTGGCCGGCGGGCGCGGGGTCTATCTGGAGCCCACTGACGCCCTGGCCCGCGAGACCTGGCTGGCCGTGGGCGAACTGGGCGGCGGCGACGCCCGCGACCGCATCCTGCTGGCCGCGCCGCTGGACGAGGCGGCCCTGCGCGAGGCCTTCGCCGACCGGCTGGTGGCCGAGGACCGGTTGGAGCCGGACGCCAAGGGCAAGGTCCGCGCCCGCCGCCTGCTGCGCCTGGGCAAGCTGGTGGTCGAGGAGCGGCTGCTGGACAAGGTCGATCCGAGCCTGGTCGCCAAGGCGCTGCTGGACCAGGTCGCGCGCGAAGGGTTGTCGGCCGTGCCGCTGGGCGAGGGCGCCCAGGCCCTGCGCCGCCGGGCGGCCTTCCTGCGCGAGCGCGACGCCGAGACTTGGCCGGACCTGTCGGACGCGGCCCTGCTGGCGCGGCTGGACGAGTGGCTGGAGCCGCTGCTCGCTGGCCGCTCGGCCTTGAGCCAGCTCCCGGACGGCGCGCTGACCGACGCCATTCGAACGCTCATCCCCTGGGAGCTGCATCGCCGCCTCGACGCCGAGGCCCCGGCCCGGTTCACGGCTCCGACGGGGTCCAGCTTCGCTATCGACTACGCCGCCGACGGCGGGCCGCGCGTCGACGTGCGGGTGCAGGAGCTGTTCGGCCTGACCGCCCACCCGACGGTCGGCGGCGCGCCCCTGGTGCTGGCCCTGCTGTCGCCGGGCCACAAGCCGATCCAGATCACCAAGGACCTGCCCGGGTTCTGGAAGGGCTCGTGGCGCGAGGTGAAGACGGAGATGAAGGGCCGCTATCCGCGCCACGTCTGGCCGGACGACCCGGCGACGACGGCGCCGACGACGCGGGCCAAGCCTCGGGGTACGTAGGGCGGCGAAAAAGCTTGTCCATGGCCGGGGAAGTTGCACCACTGCGCCCGCGGCAGAGTCGCCGCCTTTTTCGGGGGACTACCATTGCGTCGATTGATCACTTGCGCCGCCCTCTTGGGCGCGCTCGCCGCGCCGGGCATGGCCTCGGCCGGCGTCTATGCTGACGACATGTCCAAATGCCTGGTGCGCTCGACCACCGATGCCGACCAGGCCCAGTTGGTGGGCTGGCTGTTCGCGGCGATCAGCTCTCACCCGACGGTGAAGCCGATGACCAACCTGACCGACGCCCAGCGCGACGCCGCCGTCCAGAAGGCGGGCGCCCTGATGCAGCGCCTGATGTTGGTCGACTGCCGCAAGGAGACCGTTGATGCGCTGAAGTACGAGGGCACGGGCTCGATCGGCCAGGCGTTCGGCGTGCTCGGCCAGGCGGCCATGCGCGGCCTGATGAGCGATCCCAAGGTGGCCGAGGGCATGGCCGGGCTGGGAAAGTCCATCGACGAAAAGAAGTTCGAGGAGATGCTCAAGGAGGCGGGGATCAATTCGCCTTCCGCCAAATAGCGACAGGTGTCGACGACCCCGCTCCAGCGAAGGGCGGGGTCGTCGAAACGGTCAGAGCGGCGCGCAGACCGCTTCCAGCCAGGCGCGGACCTCGCCGTCGACCAGCGGCCCGATCTCGCGCACGACCCGCGCGTGATAGGCGTCGAACTGGGCGATCTCCTCGAGGCTCAGCAAGCTCTTGTCCACCAGGCGCCGGTCGATCGGAGCCAGGGTCAGGGCATGGAAACGGTGCATCGGGCGGTCGCCCGTCCCGACGGCTTCCGCCGGCATCACCACCTCGAGGTTCTCGATGCGGATGCCGTATTCACCGTCCTTGTAGTAGCCTGGCTCGTTCGAGACGATCATGCCCGGCTGCAGGGCGATGGTGTTGGGCGCCTTGCTGATCCGCTGCGGGCCCTCGTGGACGCCCAGATAGACGCCGACGCCGTGGCCGGTGCCGTGGTCGTAGTCCAGGCCGTGGCTCCACAGGGCCGCGCGGGCGAAGGCGTCGATGGCCGAGCCGGTGGTGCCGGCCGGGAAGCGCAGGCGGGCGATGGCCAGGTGGCCCTTCAGCACCAGGGTGTTGCGGGTGACCATCTCGGCCGTCGGCTCGCCGATGGCGACCGTGCGGGTGACGTCGGTGGTGCCGTCCAGGTACTGGCCGCCGCTGTCGACCAGCAGCAGCGAGCCCATGGCCGCGCGCTCGTTGCTGCGCTCGGTCGGGCGGTAGTGGGGCAGGGCGCCGTGGCCGTTGGCCGCGCCGATGGTGTCGAAGCTGAGATCCTTGAGCACGCCGGTGGCCTCGCGGAAGGCCTCCAGCTTGGCCACGGCCTCCTTCTCGTCCGGCGGATTGACCTGGCCCTCGGTGGCCAGCCAGTGCAGGAACCGGGTCAGGGCCGCGCCGTCGCGCTTGTGGGCCTCGACGGTGCCGGCGATCTCGACGGCGTTCTTGCAGGCGCGGGGCAGGGTGCAGGGGTCCATGGCGCGGACCACCTCGGCGCCGGCGGCGGCCAGGGTGTCGAAGTACCAGGCCGAGGACTGGCCCGGATCGACGACGACCTTCTGGCCCGCTAGCTCGGCCAGGGCCTCGTCCAGGGCCTCGGGCGTCTCGAGCGACACCTGGTTGCCCAGCCAGGCGGGCAGCTCGTCGGTGACCTTGGCGGGGTCCAGGAACAGCCGCGCAGTGCCGTCGGCGCGCAGCACGGCCTGGGACAGCGGCAGGGGCGAGCGGATGACGTCGCCGCCGCGGATATTGAACAGCCAGGCGATCGAAGCCGGGGCGGTGATCACCGCGGCCTGGGCCCCCAGGGCCGCGACGGCCGAGCCGACGCGGGCGCGCTTGGAGGCCGATTCCTCGCCCGCGTACTTCACGGGTTGGGGCACGACCGGAGCGGCGGGCTGGGCGGGACGCTGGGCGCCCCAGGCCTCGTCGATGGGGTTGATCGCCACGGCCTTGAGCGCGGCGCCGGCCTTGGCGGCGGCGGCCTTCAGGCCGTCCAGGGCCTGCGGGCTGTGCAGGCGGGCGTCGTAGCCGATCACCGCGCCCTTGGAGGCGGTCTCGAGATAGGCCGGCACACCGCCCTCGACGAGGTCACGGATCTCGAACACCCCTTGGTCGACCTGGTCGCGCACCTGCAGGGTGTAGCGGCCGTCGACGAACACGGCGGCGCGGTCCTTGAGGATCACCCCGGCCCCGGCCGAGCCGGTGAAGCCGCTGGCCCAGGCCAGGCGGTCGTTGGCGGCGGGCAGGTATTCGTTCTGGTGCTCGTCCTCATGCGGGACGAGGAAGCCGTCCAGGCCCTGCTTGGCCATGGCGGCGCGGATCAGGGGAACGTGGCGGGGGCCGAAGCCCGGATCGGTGGATTCATCGAAGGTCTGGCGCATGACCTTCGATGTAGTCCCACCCCGCTTCCCTGGAAAGAGGGGCTTAGTTCACCGGCTGAGGTTGGGCCGGCGGCGTCTGGATGTTCGGATCGGCCGAAGGGGCCAGGGTGTCGTCGCGCGACAGGGCGGCGCGGGCCGAGGCGTCCCGTGCGGACTGGGCGGCGTTGGCGGCCGTGGCCTCGGTCGAGCGGCGGGCGCTGTCGGCGGCGGCGCTGGCGTCGCGGGCGGCCTGCTGGGCGACGATCGTGGCCTGGGCGGCGCCGGTCTGGGCGGTTTCAGCGACGGCCGCGGCGCGGCCCTGTTCCTGGGCCTGGGCGATCTGGTCGTCGGTGGGCGTGCGCGCGCCCACGGTCAGCATGAAGGCGATGGCGACCACGGCGACGATGGCCACAGCCCCGGCCACGAACCATCCCGTCGCGCCGCCTTCGCGACGGACATGGACGACGCGCTCGGGCGGCGGGCCTTGGGGATCGACATAGGTCATGACATTGCTCCTGGAGCGAGAGTGTCCCGCCGGGAGAAACGTGGAGGAGGCTGAGGGTGTTCCGCTTTCCGCCTACGGCCGCTGCAGCACCAGCGCCGCCCAGGCGTCGCGGTGGATGCGGTCCACAACCTTGAAGCCGCGCGAGAGGTAGGCGGCCTTGACCATCCGCTCCTGGGTGCGCAGCAGGCCCGACAGGATCACGGTGCCGCCGGGGACCAGGGCGTTCTTGATGTCCTGGGCCAGGCTGATCAGCGGGCGGGCCAGGATGTTGGCGAACACCAGGTCGTAGGGGGCGTTGTCGGCCACCAGGCGGTTGCTGAGGCCCGAGGCGTGGACGAACCGGGCGTTGGCGCGGTTGACCTTGGCGTTCTCACGCGAGATGCGCACGCTGGGCTTGTCGATGTCGGTGCCCACGGCGATCCGTGATCCAGTCCGCGCGGCGGCGATGGCCAAAAGGCCCGTGCCGGCGCCGACGTCGAGCACCTTGTTGAACTTCCGGGCCTTGAGCAGCTTGTCGTAGGCCAGCAGGCAGCCGACGGTGGTGCCGTGGTGGCCGGTGCCGAAGGCCGCGCCGGCCTCGATGCGCAGGTTGACCGCGCTGGCCGGCACCCGGCCGCGATCATGCATGCCGTAGACGAAGAACCGGCCGGCGCGCACCGGCGGCAGGCCCGACAGCGCCATGGCCAGCCAGTCGGCGTCGGCCAGTTGCTCGCGCACCACCTTCAGCGGATAGCCGGCCAGGACCGCGAGCAGGCCCGCGTCTTCCTCGTCGGTCGTCGGGAAGGCGTCGATGCGCCAGACGCCCTTGTCCTCGTCCTCTTCCAGGATCGAGTAGGTCGCGCCCTCGAGGCCGGGGTGGTTGTCGATGGCGTCGGCGGCGGCTTCGGCGTCGGCGCGCGCGCCGCGGGCGACGATCTGTTGGGGCGTGTAGTCGGTCATGCCGCTCCAGTAGACGCCTAAGCGCCGAAAGGCGAGACCGCGCGCTTGCCAAAAGTGGGCTGGAAGGGCTGACCGAAGGTCGCGGGACGTGGCGCAGGTCGCGCCGCGGCTTGGGCCACGACCGGCGCGCGGCCCGGTTCGGGCGTCCAGATCTCGAACACCGGCTCGGCGGGGGCCAGGGACCAGGTCAGCGGCGCCTCGGCGAAGATCGGGCGGCGTTGAGTCGTCTCGGCCGGCTTGGTCCACACCGGACCCAGCAACCGTGTCACCGCCGCGCAGGCCAGCGCCCAGGCGATGCCGTTGCGCTCCAGGATGAAGCTCTCGGAGAAGGTGGTCATCAGGAAGATGGCCAGGAACAGGGTGGCCCAGTACCCGTCCTGCACCCGGCGGAAGCGGACCAGCGAGACCAGCAGCGATCCGCCCAGCACCAGGGCGCACAGGCCCACCCCGATCCAGCCTAGCTGGGCCAGGATGTCGAGCCAGCCGTTGTGGGCGGTGGGCACCAGCCAGCCGGTCTCCTTGCGGATCCACTGGGCCGGATGGGATTCCAGGGTCCAGAACACCGCGTAGCCGTAGCCGGTCAGGGGGCGCTTGGCGGACTGGCGCAGCAGGGCGGCCCAGATGTCGGTGCGGCCGGTCAGGGTGGGGTCCTTGCCCAGGGCCTTGAACACCAGCTCGGGCGACAGCCACATCACCAGGGCGATGGTCAGGACCACGGTGACGCCCAGCCAGACCACGACGATCGCCGTGGCGGGCCCGCGCCGCATGGCCGTCAGCAGCATCGAGCCGCCCAGGCCCATCAGCAGCACGACCAGCGAGGTCTTGGACTTGGTCATCACGATCAGCGCAGCGCACAGCAGGATCGTGACGACCATCTGCTTGCGACGGGGCGAACCGGCCAGGATGGCGGCCATCGCCGCCAGGGCGCCGTAGACCATCATCGCGCCCATCTGGTTCTTCTCGTACCAGAGGCCGCGCCAGTCGCCGGCGTTGACGTCGTGGTGGACGCCCATCTTGGGATAGGCCACCGCCGCCAGCCCGCCGCCGATGGCGAGGAACAGGAAGGTGGTGGCGATGATCTCGGCCATCCGCCGTCCGTCGAAGCTGGAGGCGAAATAGAGCCCGAACAGGGTGGTGAACGCCGCCGCCAGGGCACGGCGATTGGTGGTGCCCGGCTCCAAGGACCACGAGGCCGAGGCGAACACCCAGAAGATCAGCAGGCTCAGCATGACGGCCGGGAACCAGAACCGCATGACGCGCGGCGCGCGCCAGACGGCCAGGCCCAGGATCAGGGCGTAGACCGGCAGCCACATCAGCCGCAGCACGGGATTGTTCTCGCCGCCGGCCTGTAGGGGATCCAGCAGCGGTCCGATGAAGGCGTTGGACAGCATGAACAGCACGAAGCCGCAGGCCAGGGCTTCCAGCTTGCGCGAGAGGTCGGGCCGTTCGCCGTCGTGCACTGTGTCCGTCATCCCGATCCTCGCCTGTGGCGCGAAATGGAACACGCGCCCTGGGTTGGAGCGGTCGGCTGCAAGGGAGGGGCCGAGCTTGGCCTAGTTGGCGGCGGCCATGGTGATGGGCGTGGCGGCCTGGGGCGCGTCGGGCGCGTCAGGCGCGTCGATCGCCGGCGGCGGTTCGGGCGGGGAGGGCGCGTCCTCCGGCAGGCGGGTGTCCAGGATGTCGCCGCCGGTCGAAGGCCAGCGGCGCTCGCCGGCCTCGGCCAGACGAACGGGCTGGGCCTGGGGCGTCGGCTCGGTCCAGGCCGCCGGGACGTATTCCGGGACCTCGTAGGAGGCCACCACCACGGGCGTATCGGGCCGTTGGGGGCGCAGGAAGTCGGTGCCGACCACGTAGTCGGGGACCTTGCCGCTGGGCCAGGCGATCGGCTCGTCCTCTGACGCCGAGGGCTCGGACGCGAAGGCCATGTCGGACTCCGGCGCGGTCTGGGCGCCGACCTTCAGGGCCAGGCCGCCCGTCAGCCCGATCGCCAGGGCGACGGCGGCGCCGATCAGGGCGGTGCGATGGAGAAGGAGGTCCGAGGCGTCCATACCAACGGAAGCGCGCCGGAGCGCAAAACGTTCTATCCGCCGGCGCGGATGTCTCCACTTTCCGCCGCCACGCTCTAGGCTGGCGACTCGCCATGAAGGATTCCGCCATGCCAAGCCGACACATGCTCCGCGACCGGGCCGCCGGCGGCCACGCGCGGGTCACCTATGTCGAGCTGTTCTTCGACCTGGTCTTCGTGTTCGCGGTGACCCAGCTGTCGCACGGCCTGATGCAGCATGCGACCCTGCTGGGCGTGGTCGAGACGGGCCTGCTGCTGATGGCCGTCTGGTGGGCGTGGATCTTCACGGCCTGGGTCACCAACTGGCTGGACCCCGAGCGGCCGCCGGTGCGGATCATGCTGTTCGCGGTGATGGTGGTGGGCATGGTCCTGACCATGTCGATCCCCAAGGCGTTCGGCGAGCGCGGCCTGATCTTCGCCCTGGCCTTCGTGGCCATCCAGCTGGGCCGCAGCCTGTTCACCGCCTGGGCGATGCGGGCCCATCCGTTCCAGAGCCGCAACTTCATCCGCATTTCGGCCTGGTTCGCGGCCTCCGGCGTGCTGTGGATCGTTGGCGGCCTGGCCGAGGGCGGCGTGCGCCTGGCGCTCTGGGGCGGGGCGATCGCCCTGGAATACGTCTCGCCGGCCATGGGGTTCTGGACGCCCGGCATGGGCCGGGCCCGCGCCGAGGAGTGGGACGTCGAGGGCGGGCACCTGGCCGAGCGCTGCGCCCTGTTCACGATCATCGCCCTGGGCGAGTCGATCCTGGTCATGGGCGCGACGACGGCGGGCCTGGCCTGGACGCCGACGGTGATCGCCGCCTTCCTGGCCTCGTTCGCCGGCAGCCTGGCCATGTGGTGGATCTATTTCGCGGACACCGCCGAGGCGGCCAGCGAGGCCATCAGCCACGCCAAGGACCCCGGCCGCCTGGCCCGCACGGCCTACACCTATATCCACCTGCTGCCGATCGCCGGGATCATCGTCACGGCTGTGGCCGACGAGTGGACCATCCACCACCCGACGGGTCACACCGATCCCAAGACCGCGGCCGCGCTGATCGGCGGGCCGTTCCTCTTTTTGCTGGGCGGGTTGCTGTTCAAGCGGGCGGTGTTCCGGGCCTGGGCGCCGGCCCAGGTCGTGGCCCTGCTGGCCTTGGCGGCCCTGGCGCCCGCCAGCCTGGTGGTCAGCCCGCTGATCCTGTCGATCGCCACGACGGGGGTCTTGCTGGGCCTGGCCGTCCGGGAAGGCCTGTCGCGTCGCGCCGAGGCCCGCGCCTAGACCGCCAGGGCCGCGTTGGTCGCCCGCACCAGCCCGTCGATGACCCCGGGCTCGGTCGAGGCGTGGCCGGCGTCCCAGACGATCTCGAACCGGGCTTCGGGCCAGGCCCGATGCAGCGCCCAGGCGCTGTCCAGCGGGGTGACCACGTCGAAGCGGCCCTGGACGATCCAGGCCGGGATGTGGCGGATCTTGTGGATGTTCTGGAGGATCCAGCCGTCCTCGTCGAAGAACCCGCCGTTGGTGAAGAAGTGGCACTCGATCCGCGCGAAGGCGATCGCGAAGTCTTCTTCGTTGAACTTGGGCGGACGTGCCTCGGGGCCCCGAAGCGAGATCGTGTCGCCCTCCCACTGGCTCCAGGCGCCGGCGGCCTCGGCCTGGACGCGACGGTCGGGATGGGTCAGGCGGCGGTGGTAGGCCGCCATCAGGTCGCCGCGCTCCTCGACCGGGATCGGGGCCAGGAACCGCTCCCAGGCGTCGGGGAACAGCATCGAGGCGCCGTCCTGGTAGAACCAGCGCAGCTCCTTCTGGGTCAGCAGGAAGATGCCGCGCAGCACCAGGGCCTCGACCCGGTCGGGGTGGGCGATGGCGTAGGCCAGGGCCAGGGTCGAGCCCCACGAGCCGCCGAACACGGTCCACTTCTCGACGCCCAGATGCACGCGCAGCCGCTCGATGTCGGCGATCAGGCTCCAGGTGGTGTTGTCTTCCAGGCTGGCGTTGGGGCGCGAGCGGCCGCAGCCCCGCTGGTCGAACAGGGCCATGCGCCATTTGCTGGGGTCGAAGAACCGCCGCATGGTGGGATTGACCGCGCCGCCGGGACCCCCGTGCAGGATCACCGCCGGCTTGCCGCGCGGCGCGCCGCATTCCTCGTAATAGATTTCGTGCGGACCGTCGGTGTTGAGCCAGCCGAAGGAGAAGGGCTCGATGTCGCGAAACAGGCCGCGGCGACCGGTGGCGGACATCGGGGAGGCGGAAGCATTACGATCCATGCGCCAACCCTAACCCCGTTTCGGGGCGCGAGGGAACGCCGCGACGCGAAGAAGGGCCTGTGTCCCCGCGGCCGTCATTTGCGTTATCCTGAGCGTGATGACCGACAAGCCGAATCCCGAAGACTTCAGCGACGACGAACTGCTGGCCATGCTCAGCCCGCGCCAGCTGGCCGACCTCGACCGCGCCATCGCCGCCCTCATGGGGCCGGAGGGCCTGGACAAGGTCATCCCGCTGCAGGTGACGGCCCAGCTCTACACCCTGCGCGCCGCCGAGCGTGACCCGACCTCGGCCCTGGCCATGCTGCAGATGGCGGCCGCCATGCGCCGCCGGGCCGAGCTGCTGGCGGGCGAGAAGGCGCCCAAGCAGCTAGACTAGCAGTTGGGGACATGCCCTTGCGGCGTGTCCCCATGTTCAAGCGCTGCGCCCGCTGTTGGGGACACGCCGCAAGGGCATGTCCCCCGCGGTTCTAGTTCGGGAACCGCCGGCCCAGCCAGTCGATCAGGATGGCGTTCACCCGCTCGGGCGCTTCCTGCTGGGTCCAGTGGCCGCTGCCCTCGACCAGCACCTTCTCCAGGTCCGAAATCTGGTCGCCCATGCGGTCGGCCAGGGACGGCGGCAGCACCACGTCGTGCTCGGCCATGATCATCAGGCAGGGGACGCCGTCGATCCGCGCCGGCAGGTGCTCGGCCCGCTCCCAGTTGCGCACGAAGTTGCGGTACCAGTTGATCCCGCCCGTGAAGCCGGTGCGCTGGAAGGTCTCGACGAAGGTCGCCAGCTCCTCCGGCTCCAGCAGCTGGGCCGAGGTGTCGGCGACGTCGAAGCGGGCCAGGCCGTCCTGCAGGGCCAGCGAGCGTCCGCCCGTCTCGCCGCTGGTGAAGGCGGCCTGGACGCCGGTCGGCTTGCGCATGAAGTAGCGCATGGTCTTCTCGACGTCGGCCGCCAGCTGGGCGTCGGCCACGCCGGGCTTCTGGAAGTGGACGATGTACATGTCGTCGCCGAACGCGTTGCGGAAGGCGGTGATCGGGTCGACTGGCAGACGCGGCAGGAACGGGGTGTTGACGCCCACCACGCCGGCCACCCGGCCGGGATGCATCAACGGCATCTGCCAGACGACGAGGCCGCCCCAGTCGTGGCCGCAGAACACGGCCTTCTCGACGCCTAGGTGGTCCAGCAGCCCGACGAGGTCGCCGGTCAGGTGGGCCATATCGTAGTCCTCGACCGCCTCGGGGCGGTCGGTCAGGCCGTAGCCGCGCTGGTCGGGCACGATCACCCAGCGGCCGGCCGCGGCCAGGGCGGCGATCTGCCAGCGCCAGGAATAGGAGAACTCGGGGAAGCCGTGGCACAGCACGATCGGCACGCCCACGCGCGGCCCGGCCTCGTAATAGGCCATGCGGATCCCGTTGATCTGCGCGAACGCGGGCTCGGGCATCGGCGGCGCAAGACGGGTCATGGCGTTTCCCTGCTTATATTATTGCTGATCACCTTGCGGGAGGGCGTCGCATCGGGCAAGGCCGCGATTCGTACGGTCAAGGACTTACCCTTGCGGAAAACAAGCGTAAAAGCGCGGCCATGACCGACACCGCACAGCCCACGCCCGCCGCCACGCCCTGGCGGCTCGTCCTGATGTTGGGCGCCCTCACGGCCTTCGCGCCGATGTCGATCGACATGTACCTGTCCAGCATGCCCGACATCGGCCGGACCCTGCACGCGGGGGCCGAGGACGTTCAGGCCACCCTGGCGGCGTTCTTCGCGGGCATGGCGATCGGCCAGTTCCTGTATGGCCCGGCCTCGGACCGGTTCGGACGTCGCCTGCCGCTGCTGCTGGGCGTGGGCATCTTCATCGCCGCCTCGGTGGTCTGCGCCCTGGCGCCGTCGGTCGAGGTGCTGATCGCCGCCCGCTTCGTCCAGGCCCTGGGCGGCTGCGCGGGGCCGGTGATCGCCCGCGCGGTGGTGCGCGACAAGTTCAACCACGCCGACACGGCGCGGGTGCTGTCGATGATGACCCTGATCATGGGCCTGGCGCCGGTTCTGGCGCCGCAGCTGGGCGGCGCCGTGCAGTTCCTGGCCGGCTGGCGCGGGGTGTTCTGGACCCTGGCGGTGTTCGGCCTGCTGATCGGCCTGTGGGTGACCCTGAGCCTGGCGGAGTCGCGGTCGGAGGCCACGGCGGTCCAGGCGCGCTCGGAAAACCCGTTCCGGGCCTACTTCGCCCTACTGCGCCAGAAGCGGCTGGTCGGCTACGGCCTGGCCGGGGCCCTGAACGGCGCGACCCTGTTCACCTACATCTCGACCGCGCCGGACCTGGTGATGGGGACCTACGGCCACCCGCCGCTGGTCTTCAACATCATCTTCGCCTTCAACGCCGTGGGCATCATCGGGGCCAGCCAGGTCAATCGCCTGCTGTTGCGGCGCTTCACGCCCGACCAGGTGCTGGTGCGGGCCAGCATCGCCTCGATCGTCGCCGCCCTGCTGCTGGCCATCGCGGCCTATAGCGGCCTGGGCGGACAGTTCACGGTCCTGCCCCTGCTGTTCGCGGCCCTGTCCAGCTACGGCCTGATGGCCGGCAACACCATGGCCGGGGCGCTGAGCGTCGATCCCAGCCGGGCCGGCTCGACCTCGGCTCTGATGGGCGGGGTGTCGTTCGCGGCCGGGGCCCTGGCCTCGGGCGTCAGCGGGGTGCTGCACGACGGCACGCCCCGGCCCGTGGCGGCGGTGATGTTCGCCTGCCTGGCGGGGTCGAGCCTGGCGATCTTCCTGCTGGCGGTCCCCAAGGACCGGCGCGCGGCCTAGGCCTCGCGGTCGACGATCGTTCCCGCCCGCCAGGCCAGCAGCAGCCAGCCGGCGAGGAAGCACAGGCCGCCGAACGGCGTGACCAGGCCCATGATCCGCGGCGCGCCGAACGCCAGGGCGTACAGCGAGCCCGAGAACAGCACGGTCCCGACCAGGAACAGGGCAGGGGCGGTCATGCCCGCCTTGCCGCCGGCCCTAGCCTCGCCGATCTGGCGCACGGCCAGCCAGCCGAACACCGCCAGGGCGTGGGTCATCTGATACAGCGCACCGGTGTGCAGCAGCTCGACCGCCCGGGCGTCCTTGGCGCCGTGCGCGGCGAAGGCGCCGAAGGCGACGGCCAGGAAGCCGCTGAGCGCGGCCAGCCGGACGACCAGGGCGGGGCCGCGCATCACTTGTGCTTCTTGTGCGAGTTGTGCTCGGCCACCTCGTTCGGCGTGATCTCCACGAACGAGGGCATGGCGGCGTTGTAGGCCTGGGTCTTGTTCAGGTCGATGACCACGCTGCGGTGGCCTTCCCAGATCATGTGCGCGGCCACGTACAGCACGATGGCCAGGCCGATGAAGCCGATCCAGCGGTGCTTGTGCAGCAGCTTGGCGATGGCGTTGGCGGCCACGCCCATCAGGATGATCGACAGCAAAAGGCCGAACACCAGGATGGCCGGGTGTTCGCGGGCCGCGCCGGCCACGGCCAGCACGTTGTCCAGCGACATCGAGACGTCGGCGATCAGCACCTGCAGGAAGGCCTGCTGGAAGCTCTTGGCCGGCTTGACGTTGACGGGTTCGGTGTTCGGGTCGTCGTCCAGGCAGGCCTGGGCGTTCGCCTGGTCGTGGGTGATCTGCTCGCGCAGTTCGCGCCACATCTTCCAGCAGACCCACAGCAGCAGGATGCCGCCGGCCAGCAGCAGGCCGATCACGCCCAGCAGCCAGGTGGTGATCAGGGCGAAGCTGATGCGCAGCACCACGGCCGCGCCCAGCCCGTAGAGGATGACCTTCTTGCGATCCTTGGCCGGCAGGCCGCCCGCCGCCAGGCCGACGGCCACCGCGTTGTCGCCCGCGAGGACGAGGTCGATCATCAGGACGGAAAGGAAGGCCGCGAACGGACCGTTCAGTCCGCCCACCTGGGCGAGGAGCGCGTCAAACATGAGGCCTCAATGCGTCAGGCGGGCGGGTCTGGCAAGCGCCCCCTAGTGGGCGTGCTCAAGTTCCTTGTGAGGATCGTGGGCGTGATGCCCGTGGTCGTCGTGATGACCGGCGTGGTCGTCATGGCCGTGACCGTGACCGTGATCGTCGTGGCCGTGGCCATGGTCGTCTTGATGGTCATGACCGCTGACCGCCAGGACCGGCGCGCCGGCCGTCGGGGCGACGTGGTGGTCGTCGTGGCCCTGACCGTGGCCATGGTCGTCGTGGCCATGGCCGTGATCGTCGTGATGATCGTGGCCGCCGACCGCCTGGGCGCTCACGTGATGGGCGTCGTGGGCGTGGTCGTCGTGCCCGTGCGCGTGATCGTCATGGCCGTGGGCATGATCGTCGTGGCCATGGCCGTGGTCGTCGTGCCCATGGGCGTCATGGCCGTGATCGTCGTGGTGGCCGTGGTCGTCATGATGGTTGACCGCCGTGGCCACCGCCGCGCCGGCCAGGGCGCCGCCGGCGGCCGCGACCATCGGGTTGACGTAGTTGACGCTGGCCGAGGCGGGCGGGGCGTCGTGCTCCATCTCGTTGCGGCCGTAATCCGTCAGCGTGCGGAACTTGCGGCGACGCTCGGCCCGGGCCTTGGAGGCCGCGGCGTTGCGGGCGATCGCCACCAGGATCAGCAGGGCCAGCAGCACCAGGGCGCCGCCCAGCAGCGACTTGCCCGGCACCTTGCCGACGCCCGGCAGGTCGACGGTCTCGTACTTGCCCAGGCTGGGCATGGCGAACTTGAAGCCCTTGGTCTTCTCCTTCACCGCTTCCTGGATCGGCGCGACCTGCTTGGAGATCGAGCCCAGGGTGAAGCCTTGCGCCGGCTTGGCGCCGTTCAGCTCGACTCCGAAGTCGGTCTTCAGCGGGCCCTTGGCGGCGGCGGTCGGCTTGACCTGCCAGGCGAAGGTGGCCGGCTCGCCGGCCTTGATCTCGGCGGTCTGGCGACCGTTCGGGGTGATCTCGTAGCCCTGGCCCTGCAGGTCGGCGTAGGCGCTGGCCTTCTTGGCCGGCTTGCCCAGGCCCAGCTTGGCGGCTTCCTTCTTGATCAGGTCGCCCAGGGTGGCGGGGAGGGACAGGGTGACCTGGCCTTCCTTGCCTTGGCCCAGGCTTTCGGCCGTGGCCAGGGTCGCGCCCTTGGTGGCTTCCGGCGCGACGGCGGCCTGCAGCTTCTCCAGCTTGGTCAGCGGCTTCGCGGCGACTTGGGCCGGGGCGGGCTTGGCGGCGGGCGCGACAGCAGCCGCGGCGACGACCGGGGCCTTGGCTGGGGCGACGGCGGGCTTGGCCGCGACGACCGGCTTCACCGGGGCCGGGGCGGGCGCTACGACGGCCGGCTTAGCTGGCGCCTTGGCGACGACGGCGGGCTTGGCGGCCGGAGCGGGCGCGGCGCGACCGCGGCGAGCCGGCGCGGAGACCGCGCGCGGCGCATAGCGGGTGGCCTTGGGATTGGCGATCGGCGCCATGGCGGTGACCAGGGTGCCGTCCGGACGGCGCCAGGTTTTCAGATTCGGGTTGGAGCTGACGACGGGCGCT